>Ga0315903_10000028_pt1 | contig 225761 bp, 267 predicted proteins | sample LakEriMetagenome_7_FD_203524 | JGI IMG/M metagenome (GOLD analysis project Ga0315903, IMG submission 203524) | Freshwater fungal communities from buoy surface, Lake Erie, Ohio, United States - Buoy 2 MA119 | ecosystem: Environmental > Aquatic > Freshwater > Lake | place: USA: Lake Erie, Ohio...
GTAGCAATATCTAAAATTGCCTCACGAATACTTTCATTTCTTGTTTCAAGTGCTTCATCCCATTCTCTATGCCCCGAAAAACAGGCATAATTTTCAGGGGCAACATTATCAGCAAGAACACGAAGAGAAGCAGCAAAACCCTCTCTAATTGTTCCTCCGTGAGAAAATACTTCATCGGCAGCATCTATGATTGCTTGTGTTTGTGTAGAAAGTTTAGTCATACATTCTCATCTCCCATATCAATAGAACAATTACTGTAACCTTCATCATATCCATAGTCATAACCTTCATCATACATTGCTCGGGCAAAGTTCAAAAGTTGTAGAGTATCTGCCTTCCAACAAATATCATTCCACTTTTCAAAAGTTAGATAATTTTCAGCAAGTTGTAGGATTTGTTCTTCAGTCATCATCTCAGTCCTTCTTGAAGAGTTTGTAGATGGCATCAGCAATAGCAAGTGCTTGTTCTTCATTCATACAAATGTGTTGTACTCGTTTATCACCTTTCTCAACATCATATACCCAATAAGAAATGGTGCAACCATCACATCCCACATCAAGGTGAGTGTCTTCTACTGTATACCAAAAATCTTCGTATTGTTGAATACGAACTTGGTTGGTGATTTCAATAGTCATTGGAGTTCCTTTGTGTATGAGAGTATTATAAGGCATCACAGGGGGCTTTGGAGTGTCCCTGTGCCAGTTCTTCAAGTGTCCTCAAAACTTCTCTTCAATTTCTTGTTTTGTTGCTACTTCCACATTAGGATAACTCACATCCTCATAACCATACAATTCAAAATCCCTAATCAGGTCTGTAACAAGATTATCACACAGATAATCAGCAAAAATGTTCGGGTCAAGTTTCCCTTTATTTGTAAGCATATCGTGATCCTTATGCTTTTCAGGGTCAAACCTAATATAAAAAGTTACTTTATAACCTTGTAGATTTTCCAGAGCATCCTTTGTCTTCTGTTGTTCCTTATGTTTCTGAATTTGAAGTTCAAGTTCTTTGAGTTGTTCTACATTCAGTTGAGAGAGGTCAATCATCGGTTTGGTTGCTTATGAGAGTATTATAGACCAATAGGAGACCTTGTGGGGTCTCCCTGTGCCAGTTCTTCAAGTGTCCTTCTCATCAACCCACACAAAGCCCAAACAAGTTTTCATAAAGAAACGAACAATCATATTCGGTTTATCAGGCATATAATACTTCAAATATCTACGGTTTCCATTCGTATAATAACCTTCGTGGGTTTTCCCCTGTTTGATTACAAAAGAGGATTCCACAGAACTACCAGTCACAACAAAATTGGAGTAATCAAACTTGGAGTAACCAAGAGTAAGTTTTTGTGGAAAGCTTCCGTGTTCCTTCGCATACTCAAAGTCCTGAATAATCCTATCAAACTTTTCGTTATATCTTTTTCCAGCAAAATATTGGGAACAATCAAACTTTTCTTTTGTTGCCTTTATGAGAGCATCAATCTTCTCATCCAGTTCTTGTTGGATTTCTTCAATACTCTTGCGTGGTGTTGGTAATTTAAGTTCAGGTGGAACATAAGGAATTGTAAAGTATTCCTTTGCGACTTCATATTTTGGATTATCTTTATCCATAGAAGCAACCAATTCCATAGTATCAAAGATATTCTTCACATCTTTAATTGTTTTGATTGTATCTACATTAAGATTATGATTTAGTCTTTCAGTCATTTTGCCTCCATAGCAGCAATCACAGCATCACGGGCACTTTTACCTTTTGCTCTATTCATAGGAAATCCACTATTAATAAACACCCAATCACTCTCACCATTCATTTTAAGAGAATGTGGTTTGAACTGATTGAGTAGAAACTCAAGGATTTCTGTATCTGTTGGTTCAATCATCGTATCCCATTATCAAAGAGTTCTTTTAGTTCCCGATAAAGTGGTCGCAGTTCGTCATACCCAGACCCAATATCCAATAGTTCCTTATTAGCTTTTAGCATAGAATGGAGTTGTCGTGCTTGGTCTTCTGTGAGTGTGAGTTTGTAGTTTTTGGTAATTTCAATCATTTTGAGGTCTCCAATTTGATGTGTGTGCCCAACCATCGGTTCTTACATTATACCAGTAATCATATCCCCATACACCAAAATCATTACGATAATACTGAACTAACCCAAATCCATTAGCATCTTCTTTTGTTGGTCTTCTGTTCGTAATTGGTTTAGTTTCAATCATTTCAATCCTCAACATAATGATACACAGGTTCGTTGTATTTTCTCAGTAGTCGTATTGCTTCTTGTGCTTCTTGAAGTGTTTGGAATGTAGCATCTGAGTGAAGAATATATTTTTTTTCAGCAAGATGATAATACTGAATGAAAAAATAAGGTTTCAAAGTTTTTAAATTGAGGTCTTCTACAATTCGGTAATCATAAACTTTCATTATTTCCGTGCCTCCCAATACTTACCTTCATTACCACATCTACCATAAGGCAATCTCATCATATCACAAAAACGACCACCTTTGACTTTTCCAGTCACCAGATTGCCACTCACTACTGGATTGAGGCACATATCAAATCGGTCTCCACCACCAGTAAGATGCTCAAACCAATCTTTCTTGTAGTGCTTACAATCCTTACAGAGTTTTAGGTCGGTCATTATTGTGATACTCTCCAAAGAAAAATGGAGACAGGAACCATAAAAACTGCTAGTTGAGCCACATCAATCCAAGTTTTTGGGTCAGACACACATTCAGTCATTAGTTTTCTCCACAATCACAATCAAAGGACAAATATTCTATCACAGGTTCTCTCAAATAGTTGCAAAGGTGCCACTGTGCTTCTTCAAATGTAGAATAATCACCATCCCTATATTCATCTACAAATAGATTATACCAAAACAATCCATATCTTTTGTGTTGTGGATAATATCTGGTTGAGTGTCCGTCTGTTACTTTTTTGATACGATAGTTTTTCATAAATCGTAAGGATGTTGAGGATCTCTAGTCCATAGTTTAGTATATACTAACCATTTCTCTTGTTTGTTATCCAATTCAGCAGTCCAGTGGATACCATTCTCATCAATAGCATCCAGGTAATGAATACCTTTGCGGTCATCAATCACACGAGTGACCGTTACAAACTTTACTTTCTCAACCATAATCAATTACCGTTAATAATGTTCCAAAATTGTTTAGAATTAGCACCAGGCAGATGTGGTAGTTTCTTCTCCCAGTATCCTGTGATGTGATAATACCACGATTTTAGCACATATGGAAGTTTCACACACCGTCTCCAGTTTCATTCCATCCATCTGGATGATTATCCATGCGTGTAACTATCTCTTCAATCTCCTCCCAGTGTTTCTCTACTTCTTTTACACGATGCATAAAACTATCTTCACCATGATCACCAGAATACAGATAATCAATATGCCTCATGATCTCTGCTACCTTACGCATCTGACGAAGTTGCTTCCTCAAATACTTGATAGTTTCTGGTGAAAAATTGGGAGCATACTCATATTCATCCAGTTTTTTGTTGTTGTTTTGGATTTCTACTTCCAACTCATCAGCAAACTGTGCTACCTTGTAGTAATCGTAACCACAATCATTAAAGTGTCCGCCGCTCATTGTTGTGCCTCCAGTTGTTTCCAAGCAAGTTCTTCACGTTCACGTAGATTCTCAATAGAACCTTTAGCAACCTCAGGCCACTCTTCCTTAGAGTTCTGCCACCAATCTTTGTAGTCCTCAGGCATTACAGATGAAAGTTCATCATCATAGCGTTGAAGACGAGCAAGTTCAGATTTGATTTGTTGTAGATGTTCTATGCGTTCTTTACACAGGTCATACTCTTCACAATACCAATCAAGTTGTGGTTCTTCTTGATTAGTTTCTTCACGAATATCCCATTCAAGACACTGAAGATGTCCTTCTTGGTCTTGAATGAAATGATTAATTGTGTCAATCAGAGACATGATTCTCCTCAAATTCAAACCATTCGTAGATAGAGTTCATTGCACCCTCAACCACTAGATCAACCACTGCATCTTCGTGTGGATTCTCTACATGTTTGTGGGCACGATTGTATCCATACCTGACACCTTCTTCAAGGGCCATACTAAGGACTTTACGAAAGTTAGGTTTCATTTTTGTTTACCATGTAGAGGGCAGTCGCCATTTACCCATTTACGATCTTCAGGCATCTCTTCGTTATCCATTACAGGACACTTACATCCCTTCATCACAGCAGAATTGCTACCAGGAACAAGACCTTTCCATTCCTGATGAGTAATGGCTGCCATTTCTTCATCAGTATATTGAGAATTCTCAGGTTGTTCGAGACGAGAAAGTTTAGCTTTCAGATCATAAATTTCATCTTCCAACTTACGAAACTCTTTTGCATAATCTTCTGCAAGTTTCATATCAAACTCTTCAGCAACCTTACGCATTTCTTCTTCACCACGCATATCATTAAATGCAAGTGAACAAGCTCCTTTCATAATACCTTGTTCACAGTGCCCCATTGTTCGGGCAATATTTCCAAAGAAACGGAACAGTTGAATGGTATTGATGTCATGACAAGGAATCTCAAAGGTATAATGTTCCTCTGGAAGAGTTTCATCATCATAGATTCCAGACCCACCATAACTAGGAGTCCATTCAGTATCAAAGTGAACTTTCAGTGTTGCTTTGTAAGTCATTGATCTAGATTTGTATATTCATACTATAAAGATTCTGGTTGTAAAAGTCAAGGGTCGATGGACAGTTCCTCAAGTGTCCTCTTCATTAGATTCTTCTAACATTTTTTTCAAATCATCCATAAAATCTTCAGTCAACGGAATCAATTTCTCTTCTCCACGATCAATACGATCACACATTTCCATCAAGTATTCTAAAAACTCTTTGGGATAAGTTTCATCCATATTGATACTACACCAGAACCATTGATAACATTCTTCATAAGGGTCATCAGTTGAAAGTAGGGCATAGTCTTTATAATTTCCACTAATGAGGTCTCTCCACATCTTGAAGTTGTTCCACATCTCCCTCCAACCAGTCTGGAAGCAGTGACCGAAATAATACTCAATCCAGTTCAGTTTCGTTTTCATCTAGTTCCTCTAAGTAATCCCACTTCCAAGTGCGTTCAATAATACCAATATCAAAACCAAACTTATATGCCCAGAACATAATACTCAAAGTAGAACCAGTTCCAGAACTAATCTTGATGTAAGGCCATCCAGGATAATCATTCCAACTTACAGATGCTTGAAGCAAACTCCAACCTTTTGCATTTAGAACCTGAACATACCATTCGTGTCCAAAGTCTTCACGGTGTTTAAAATTAATTAAATTCATTTTTAGTTACATCCAAAAATTGTACCACCTACGGCAGCGCCTACAGGGATCGCCCACCAACGTCCATCACCTCTAGATAGTGCAGCACCCACACCACCCCCTAGAAGTGCGCCTAGGGTCGCCTGAGTAGGATTACAGTAACCGCGGCGATAATAATTGTTCCCATAATTATCAACTCTACGTGGCTGATAATTGACGGGTCCATTTCCGCAAGGGACTTGGTATGACTGAGTAGAAACATTTCCTTGTACATAATTACCATATCTATCATAGTAACCAGGAGTGTAAACTTCACGATACTTTGTACAAGTTTGATAATCGTTTACTTGTTGTGAATACACTTGCGTTGGAGTAAGTAGTAGTAAGAAAAGTAGGTATTTCATTTGTATTTCCCTGTGACATTTTCGAAATCTTGTATGATTCCATACTTAAAGTGTAATCTCATTCTTGGCCAGTCTTCCCACTCACCTTTCCAATTTTCTGGATACACTTCAATATATTTGGTAATATAACACAGAATTACTTTACCACGACTGCCAGTGCGAACCCATTCAAAGTTCATCCATTTACGTTTTGGATCATACTTTGGATGATCTTCTTCAAAGATTTCCATCGTATAACAACCACTATAACTTGGATACCACAACTTTCCCGAGGGATCTAACCAGTAATCGGTCATTGTGCCACCATAACCATCTTCAATATCCTTGGTTTGACATACTACATTCGTAAATTCTTTACCAAGATCGTATGATGATCTGAAATAGTCAAACATCCCCATGTTACTTATCCAGCTACATTATTTAAGAAAAATTCAGTATTGATATACTTCCATGCAATATCTCTGTCAGAGGATTCAAACCTATCCGTACCAAAAGTACTATAAGACTTGCAGAGCCCGTTAGGCAAGTACCTTAACATCTCGTTAGGATGTCCACAGAAACCTCGTTTTTCAAACGGAACTGTGTTAAAGCAAGTTTCAAATAGTTTAACTAAAGATGATTTACCAAGAAGTAAAGAAACTGGAGAATTTAAAGCAAAAGTTACTATATCTTTACGAGTAAAGGGAGTCCTACACTCAATACCATGACTTGATCCAATAAGATCTGTTGACATTAATGTTGCATTAGGCATCTGATGAAAGAAATCTACATAAGAACAAGCTTTGATAGAAGAATCTCTTTCTGAAAATCCATGATTTTTAAAAAAGTCTTTCACATAATTAAAATCCTCTTCAATTTCTTTCTCAAATGAGAGAATAAAATTATTTCTGATCGGTAGTGTATATTGGGATTTATTTGAACTTTCGTAATATTTGTATCCCAAAAACAATTCATCCGCACCTTCTCCTCCATAAAGTATTGATCCAGGTTCGACCATACTAAACATGATATTTGCAGAAGCGAAATCATGGGATGGAATCGGAGAACAACATAACTTTAAACATTCCAAGTAAGATTCATAATACTCATCAATATCAATGTTTCTCTGTAGTTGTAAAGACGAAAGATTCTTGAATAGTCTATTTGATGATAAAGCTACAGGATCCTTTTGGTTAAATGTCAGAGTAATTGCACGTTCAACATTCACTCCAGCCTGTTCTAAAAAATGAGTAACAATAGAAGAATCGACACCACCAGAAACTACTGAATACACCTTTACATGTGGAAGGACAGACTTTTGCATCTTTTGCAAAGTTTTTAACAATAACTCATTTACCTGTAATGTGTAATCATGCTGACTTTTATTCTTGAGTTCAAATATTAGATCGGTGTTTAAATAATCTCTTCCAGACCAAACTCTTTCTACAGTTAAATGTTTATTGTAAGTTAATTTATGGCCTGGCGGTACTTGATAAATTCCTTCAATTGAAGTGGAATTTGAGATGTAATGTCTTGTTAAAAAGTAATCTTTTAAAGCAACTTTATTAACTCTAATTGGAACTCCATATTTTTCCAACACATCCTTAATAAAAGATGGAGTTGAGGATATGATAAACAGTCTAGGAGAATCGTAGTAAAAACACCTCTTTTCACCAATCACATCTCTATAAACATCAACGTTGAAATACGATCCATGTTTTTCCACATTCGCAACAGAAAACATTCCGTCGCAGTTGAGTAGAATTTTTTCTAACTCTTCTTTTTTAATGTAATCTGTGTCATTGGAGTATTTTGTCTCATCATAAATCTCACCGTTATACAACGTAACTTTGTAATTTATTGGTAGATTTGCAATTGACTTTTCATGTTTAGGTTCAGTTTGTATCGCAAGAACTGACTGATACATATAAACCTGTTCACTCAAATAGTGAGTCGCAGAAGATGGGCCACGAAGACCTAGATCATCTTCTGCAATACGAATCAACTCATAGTCAATTTTATCTCTTTTACATAATACCAGACCAAAACCACACATGTTACCACTTAGATGCTGGACATTTTACATTTGCAAATTTTATCTTATGTTCCATAAAACATCCACATTTGTAACATCTTTTTTGATCTTTGTTGTAATCTGGACATTCATTACAAATTTCAATTCTTTTTTCTTGTAATTCTTTAGACGCTAAAAATCCATTTCCAGACGCAGCACCTTGACCCACATCTTTAGCAAACTCTTGAAAAGATTTTATTTGTTCCCAAAAGTCTGGATATTGATTTTCATCAATTAATTCTGGTAATTTTTTTTCGTCCATAAATCCAATAATTATACAAAATAAAAGGGGCTATTGTCAATGTTGACTAGCCCCTTCAATTGCGGTTATAATAACTCTGTGCAGTTTCAAAGATTATTAGTCTTTACTACTTCAAAAGCTTCTAGAGCTCCTTGAAGTTTAATGAACTGTTCTTTTTTAAGATTGAACGTTCTTTCTGTTTCAATCAGTTCTTCTCTGAGATCTTCGATTTGTTTGGTGATCTCAGCAATCATTTCGTCAATATTTTGTGATTTTTCTTCGGTCATGTTTAAATGGTAAAATAACTCAGACACTTTATTTAGTCTTTTTTGGGAGGACACCCTAAGTAGGGTCTACCGTCATAAATGTTTTTTGCATGTGGCCCTTCTGCATCGACATAATGTAAGAAAGATTGTAAATACCATCTTTGAGTGAATGGTTCTCTCCAGTGATATAAATCACATCCTCTATAAAGACATAAATCTCCTGGTTTTAGTAATATCTCTGCAGCATTACTTTTATCTTCATTTTCACTAAAGTAAATTGGAGATATTTCTTCTCCATTGGGAATTGCTAGTGATAGTGTAGCGGATATTTCACATGATGGCCTATCTCTATGAATTATAAGTTCATCATCTTTACCATAAAATCTTGTGTAACTATAGGTTGGTAACAAAATTTTATTTGTTACTTTAGAAAGATGTTCTTTAGAATTTTCTAATATGGTATCTATCAGAGGGTCACCATAAAATGAACAACTACCTGGAGCTTGATCATCACCATAGGTGACATTGAATCCAGATTTAATTCTTGTATAAAAATATTGTTCTATAAATTTTAAAAAATCATGATTAAGAAAATTTTCTATAATATAATAACCATTTTTACTAAAACTCATTGAAAATTACCTCAATTTGGGACCATGAACCCAACCCACTAGAGTATGTCGAGTTCCTTTAGTTACTGGAGTTACTTCGTGTAAAACATTGGAAGGAAAGAATACTATTTTACCTATCTTTTTTTCAATCTTTATTGGTTCAGAAGAAATACCAGAATATAATAATAAATCACCTCCCTCATATGTTGAAGGATCGGATAGTTGAACTACGAAACTCAATTTTCGATCTTCTGGTATATTCCAAAACATTGGATCTACATGTTTGGAATAATGTCCAGTTTCTTCTCCTCTATATTCTGTAAATTGTAAAGATTCTATTTTTGTTAAATCAAAATCAAAATATGTCTTGTTGTGATTAATGACATAATCAGTCAATCTTCTATAGATCCAATCTGTATTGCAGTTCATTGGCATCCAACATATTGAAGATGTTCTTATTTTCTTAATAACAATTTCTTTTTCGTCGGATCCAACAGTTCCATATTGTTTTTTTAGTTTTTTTGAAATAAAGATAATTGCCCTTATTTCTTCAGGACCAAAGATATTATCTTCTGTTGAATAACTTACAGTCTCTTTAGGATTTAAATACCAATATCCACTAGTTGATCCGTTAGATAATACTTGGAATTGATAGATATCATCTAAAGAATTTTTATATGAAAAAAAGTCAGAGATCATAATTAATTTTAGATAGCTCGTGTACTGTCGAACAAGATTCAATTTCTTTAAAAATGTTCATTTCTGATAGTGATAATTCAATATCATGTTGATTTATAAGATCACACAATTCTTTTATTTCTTCTGCACGGAATGAATAATAATCGTTTATTATCTTATAAACAAATGTTTTTTCTGGACTTTGATCGGCTTGTAAATTTTTAATATTTAAATCAAAAATAGTAGTTTTATTAACAGGACACCTTATATTTTTATAAGTAACACCTATTTCCTTTTTTAATTCAAAATGATCGGAAATAATTTGTTTAAAATGATTTTTATTCAGAGTTAAATTTTCTGGAGATGAACTATAGTCTTCCAATAATTCTGAAGTTATTTTAATCCATCCTAAACCTGGATTCCCACTCCAACTTAAGTCCTTTAATTCTTCTTCAGAAAAATTGGTTAGGCCAGCTATATTTTTCCAGTATTCTGGGAGTGGTTCTAATTTACTTATTATTTGTTTCGTATTAGTATCTACTAAAACATAAAAATCATTCTTCGTCATTTACTTCACTTTCTTCTTTTACTTCATCATTTTCATTTACTGGTTCAATTGATTTTATATTTTTCATTTTCGTTTCCTCTATTTTAAGTCTATCTTCTTCCTTTAGTTGCCAAGCAGCAGCTCCCACCCAAAAAGCACCATTTGGAGTATCGGTGTCCCATCCTCTCCAAGTGGCAAAATCTTGTCTGGGTCTCATCGCAACTTCTAATCCAGTTGCAGCTGCCAATTGGTTAATTATCTCTACAGCTTCTACAGGTTGGAGTATATACCAAAGATGAGAATAGTCACCTCTCATACTTATTTCTAAGATTCCACCAGTGGTTGTTCCTACTGAAAATGATCTCGCTCTATTTCTATTTGACTCTAAATTTGCGAGTTCGTTTTCTTCATAAAGTTGATGGATTTTCTGTCTTGTTTTTGATGTTTTCTTAGGTGCCATAATTAATTTTCAGTAAGTACTTCTATTTATTGGGAACCCCAAGTGATTGTTATGTATCCACCAGCAGCAACAGAAACTGGATAATTAGTTAGAGGGGTAACTGCAATATCACTTGCAGTAGTTGGATTTGCTGGACTTCCATCATTACCGGGATTAGAATCTCCTGGATTTCCAAAATCACCATCAAATCCTGCATTACCTGGATTTGAAGCACCTCCTCCACCTCCTCCACCGCCAGCAGATTTGATCTGTGGAGCATTTGTTGGTGGGGTTACTGATCCACCTGAACCACCATCGCCGCCACGTTGACCGTCGGCCGCGAAGCCGCCTCCTCCACCTCCTCCACCAGTCGCAGAACCTGTACCCGTTCTTCCGGGTCCACTGCCTCCAGGATTTCCTGTTCTGGATGAAACTACGGGAAATATGTCTCCTGCTCCCAATCCACCAGGACCACCGAAACTAGTATTTCCACTAGCCGAAGTAAATGTTCCAGCATTAATACTTCCAGCTCCGCCGCCGCCACCACCAGAACCACCGGCTCCACCAGTACCAGCCCCACCATTAGTTCCTGGAGTACCATTATTTCCGGATCCACCAGAACCTCCAGCTCCCCCTGGAAAGGATATTCCAAAAACAGTACTAGCTCTTCCTGGGTTACCACTAGGACCAAAACCACCAGAACCACCAGAACCTGCAGAAGTAGTAGTGCCTGGATTTCCATTTGTACCGCCACCACCAGAAGAACCTGCAGTGGCAGTTGCTGAGGGTCTAGGGGAAGTACCGTAACTTAGTGAAGCTCGTTTTGCTCCTCCAGCACCTCCACCTCCTCCAGGAAAAGTACCGGGATTTCCTGAGGCACCATCTTGGGTTCTAAAATCTCCTGCGGTTGAACATGCACCACCACCACCTCCGCCACCACCGCAGCGGCCTGCGTTTCCATCATTACCTACACCAGCATTTCCTCCAGATCCAGCAATTCCTTCACCACCTGGATTTCCAACACCACCTTCACCTTCAACAGAAACTTTTGAAATTTTCGCAGGTGTTGTCCAGGTAGTTTCAAAATTTGAAGTGTCAGGAGCAATGAAAGTTACACTTCCACCACCTTCCATTGTTGCTCTGAAAATGTCTCTGGTTATAGGCATCTTTTTAATCCAAATAAAACCAACCTGTTATTATATATTTGGATTTATTGCCATGAACAACATTTCCTCGATGTGTATGAGTATATGCTGCTGGCCATATAATCATACAATTTTCTTTTGGTTCAATTCTTAGTTTTTGATATAAGAATTCCGTTTCCCCAGCACCATCTATGTCATTTAGATATAACGAATAAACCAAACATCTGTCAGCGCCAAGATCGCTTCCCTGTTCACAATGCCAAACATGATAACCTGCACCTGGAACTGTTTTTTGAATTTTTATAGCAGTACATTTAAGACTTATGCCTTTTAAAATGTCAAATTGGTCAGTGTAACTTTCATAACATTTTTGCAAACCTTCAAAAAAAATATCGACAACTGGGACACCATTAAAGGGTTTTAATAAGTGATTTTTTAGGTTTAAAAAAGAATAGACATCTTCTTTTTTTGTTTTTGTCACTCCTTCATTATCTTGACGATTTCCACAATGTCCTGCAGTTATTAACTTTTCAAATTCATTAATTACATGATTGCAAAATCCATCGGGATATACTTCTGAGTACATCCCTATAAAATCTAAGTATTTAATATCCATCATTTAGATCAATTATGCATAATTATATAGTGCTAAGGCACCATACCAGTTTGCACCTCCATTAGTAGTGAAGAACGTATAAACATCCGAACGATTTGCTGATGTGGTTCTTGTTGGAACGGTTGAGTTTGGCCACTTAACACTGGCAGGCCATACAATTGATCTACCTGAAGTACCATCATTTGTTAATAATAATGTGAAACTCGTTGCAGAAGCGTTATTAACTCCTAAAGAGAAAGTGAAAGTACAGTTAGCATTTAATGTTGCAGCGAAGAAATTACCATCGGCAAGATTTAGTGTTGTAGCACTACCAGTATTTCCAACATTTACGAGTCTTTCTGCATAGTTCTTTAAAATGACCTTATCAACAAGAGCGTTTGTTGTAGCAGTTATTCCATTAGAAGATAATACTGCAGTTGAACTAAAGTTTACTGTTCCATCATTGTTTATGATGAAACTAGCAGAATCTGAACTGTTTCTAAACTCATGTCCATTTGCAGATCCATATAAAGTTTTTCCGTCTGTTGTGAAATAGAATCTATTATCACCATCTTGACTGGTATGCCATACATCATTTGTTCTTCTTAAGAATGTTGATTCATCTAAACCATCCAGTAAATCTGCGTTCAGATTAGTTACTTTTGTAGTTGAAGCAACAACTATTGGTGGAGCTCCAGTTGCAACTGTTGATTCGTACCTTTGTGCAGTAACAATACCAGTATAGTTTGCTCTATCTCCACTTAATGCTGTAATAACACCTACTGGAGATGATACCAGATCATTAGAAACTAAACTAGAAGATGCTCTTACACTTGTGAATGTTGCTGCGGTTCCAGTTAGAGATGTGATAACACCACTATTGACTGAAATAGATAGTGGATTTCCACCTAAACCACCGCCAATATAATTTGCGGTAATCGCAGTTACAAGTCCTGAATTTATATAAGCAGTTGGAGCTCCAATCCAGTCAGTAGAATTTAAGTTCGTGATGGTAGCTAAACCAATTGAAGATCTGGTATAAGTTAAACTTGTTCCGGAAAGTGTTGTGGTTACTCCAACATTAACGAAAGCATTTGGTGTTGCAAATGATGAAGTTGCACGAAGACCACTAAGGAATCCATTTGTACCATTAACATTTGTGAATGTACATGCAAGACCAGTTAGAGATGTAATAACACCCACATATCCGAAGAAACTGGTTGCAGAAGAAACATTCGTATATAAGTTAGTTACAATACCTGATGTTATGAAAGCATTGTTTCTTACAGTTATTGTATCAATACCGATCTGATTTCCTCTTAATTCAAATACAGTTAGAATTCCTGCACTACATACAAGATTTCCTATTTCAACCGTTCCAGCAAAAGTAGATACTCCAGCAAAAACGGAATTTAGAGAATTCTCTAGTCTTACTCTTGCAGTTGTAAATGTTGCAGCAGTTCCAGTAACTTCTATGTTTTGGAATTGTGCAATAGATGTAGCATCTGGATGTCTGATTGTATAAGTTGATGATCCAGTTCCTGCATAGTTAATTTGATTTGTAACAGTAATGTCTTCATAGGTAACAGCTGTGAATGCCTGATTGGATGCAAACGTAACCGCACCACCCACATAAAGATTCTTAACCTTCAAAGTACCATTAACTTCTGCAGCATCAGTAAAGTTGTATACTCCTTCACTTGATCCTACACCAATTTGATCAAATTTTAAGAAGTTTCTATCTTTTTGTTGAGAAATTAATCCCCAACGACGCCAATCTCCATCAGCATAAACATGTCCAATGTATCCAGATGGAGTTGGAGTTGCTAGGAGTGAAATATCACCAGGTTTCTTAGGATCTGTAGGAGTTGCAAGTCCAACAGTTATGAGTTTTGGTTGTGATGCGATACCCTTTACAAATAGATCTCTTGTCTCAAGTCCATCTTCTGAAGCACAAGTAACTTTTTGTCCAAAGTTTACAGGACCATAGAACTGTGATGTTTGGTTATTGTTTTCACCACCTTCAATAGTAATTCTTTCTTTTACAACTAAATCATCAAAAACTCCACTGAGTTTATTATTAACGTCAGTGTCGGTCTCATCTTCTCCAAAAAATGTAACAATAGGAGCCTCAATAACAGTTTCTTCTCCTGTTGCACCATTAATTTTAGTTGCACCAGAATAGAACTCTCCTCTATCGTTCATTCCAGTGTAAACGACAGTACCACCATCTTGTTCTCTTGCTTGTGAGATTAGAACCTCATCCTCACTCAACACACGATTCTGTTTTACAGGTAAACCTGTTGAATAGTTACCTGGACCATATCCAAGATATTCAAAAGTATGGCCAGATGCACGAAGAATAGAGTGTCTGCGAATTTCCATAGGCAAGACACGGATCTTTCTAACAGAAGATCCAGAAAGTGCAGATGAAACTGAAGTAGAGAATTGTCCTCTAGATACGGTGATTGAATTTCCTACTGGATCTGAAGTAATTCTTAAAATTTCGGAGTTGATTAAAATATAATCACCCTTTTTGAATCCATTTGCAGATGTTAGAGATAATGTCGTCGTAGTATTACTAATATTTCCACTTAGAGTTGTAGTAATTCCTGCATAAATGTATGATCCTCTTCCACCTAAATTCTCCTCACCAGCTCCTAAAGCCCTTGCATTAGCAGAAATTCCATATTTGTGTACGGTCATTCCACTTGAAGAAGTAGTATGAGAAATTGTGGAAATTCCTGCACTAAAATTAAATGTATTAATGCCAACAGATTCATTTACAAAGAATTTTTCACTGAAGAATGTACTTCCTGTTCCAACCAGTTTGAAAGTATTTCCTGGAATGAGTCCATGAGCACTTAAACATGTTACTGTCGCTATACCAGTTTCTTTAGTGTATGATATAGTGGTTATACCGACCCCATTGGAAACTAATGTGGCTATTGGATATCTGGAGTCTGTTCTTTGTCTGTATGCTGCAGCACTTGAATCTGTTCCTAATCCAGTATTTAAAATTTGAACAGATCTGGAATTTGGTACAGATAAAATTCTAAAAATTCCATTATATGCAGGATTAACAAATCCAGACAGTTCTAAGGTATCACCGACGTTATCAAATATTTCTGTTACTTGTACTACGGCAGATGTTGTTGGGGAACCAGCAGGAGAAGCTGATATGGTCATGGTATTTCCAACACCATAAGCACAACCACCATTTACTAATGAAATACTAGTAATAGTATTACCTACTGAGATGTTTGCTTTTACGGATGCACCTTCGCCATTTATACTACCATTAACTAAGTCAGCAGAGTATATTGTACTAGTAACACCAGCACTATTATTATATCCTGCCCCAGGATTAATCAATGATAAAGATTTAATCTGGTTTAAACCATGTTCAACATTTGTATATAATGTAATTGTAGTATTACCAACTCCACTTACAGTTGCACCGGTAATTGCATATCCTATTCTATTATTTTCAAGGAAAATGTTTAGAGCTTCTTTGGTAATTGAGAGTCTCTTATCATTAGTACTAATTTTTCCTAGTGGATCGAGATCTGCAAAACTTGTAGATGGTAGTGGATCTGAATTGAAATTATCTCTATCTTGTTGTGGATATAAATTTCTTACGTCTTGATTGAACCTTTTCTCACTTAAACCAAATCCAACAGAGGTTTCTGGTCTAATACTTCCACAAATCGCTGTTAAGTTATAAATTCCATCCTGGCCATCAGAACCTGGAATATGTTTTTTAATTTCTGTACTTCTATAGATGAAAATACTTTCTTTGTATTTTTCTCTTTGTACTGTAGGTAGAGCTTCAATTTGTTGTTGTGTGGTTCTTTGGTTTGTCTGATTTAAGAACGTTCCTGGACTACTTGTTAATCCAATATAATTAAATTCTCTTGGACCTAGAACTTCATTGACTATAAAACTACCATTGTATGGTATTTCATTAGAACCAGTTGTATTATTACTACTTACAACATTGGTTATTTTTACTAGGTCCCCAGCAACTAAGTTATGTGGTAACTCTGTTTTGATTGTTGCGGTTCCTGATAGGTATGATGCATCTAGTATTATCTTTGGATTTTTTAGTTGTGTGGGATCTTCTACGTTTGAACTTACAAACGAAGCACTTCCAATACCAGCTGATTTTGTTTCCTGAAGAATAAATCCATCTGTTGGTGGTCTAGCATTAAGATATTCTTTTGGAATTACGTAACGTAATCTATAAATTCTTTCATCAATACCTCTATTGTCTACTCTTCTTAAGATGTAACATGCACCTGTAACTTCTCCAAGAACACTAGTTCCGATTCCTACAATTGCATCGTAAATTTTATTAGTTGAAGTTGTTGGGGAACTTTGTACATACCACTGTCTTTCAGTTGTATCATATTGAATTGGGTGTCCTGCATCTCCTGGATTTTTATCAGAAACAGTACTTAGAATAGTTATTACTCCCCCTCCATTTGAAATTCCAGTAATATTATTTCCAGAGTTGGCATCATTTAATGTAGATGAGAGTTTAATTTGATTAGATGCTACACCATTAGTTAATGCATAATAAATTTTATTATTTTGTACGTTTGATGGGAGTTCTCCTGTATCACTATAAATTCTTACTTTTTCTCCATTAAATAACTGGTGATTTGAGGTAAGAGTAATAATATTTGATGAAATACTATTAATACCTGCTGATCTACCAACGGTATAGATCTTTTCAGCCGATGTACTAATTCCAGAAGGAACTTGCATCAATACTGGAGAAGAGAATGTACTCTGAGCTATACCAATAATTGTAGAGAAGTATAACTCTTCTCCTCTTTTTCCACCTACCTTATAACTGTCAATTTGGCTTGGTGGTGGAATATCTGCAGATTTGTAATTTGCAATGTATAATCTACTTGTTGTTGCAGCAGAGACAATTTTTAGTGCGTCAAGAGGTAACCAAGTAACTGCTGAAGTTCTTGGAGCAGGTTCTCTTGGTGGAATAACGTGTGTGATGTATCCTACATCATCTCTGTCAAAAGATTCTCCTCTAAATCCAGAAGACTCTAGGGAAATTGCACCAAAGTTTGAGTTTGAGTTTGTAATGGACTGGTCTCCACCAGACTCGGAAACGAAATGTTTTGCATAACCAATAGCAAAAATAGATACGCACTGAATAATGGCATTGTTAGATGCCTTCATGTGTACGTTTTCGTAACTAGGCTTATAAATTGCTCTGGAATTTATGTGTAGTGGTTTTTCATTATCAGCTACAGTGGAATTGTCATTATAAATTCCAGTTTCTGGATCATAAAGTATAAATGCATTATCATCTTTTTGTAGAGAAATTCCAGTAAATTGTGCAGTCAACATGGATTTAAATCCAGTTGCTTTTGATCCATCTGCATGAAGACCGTTCATACCATAAACGGATCTCAACGTACATGAGAAGATATATGGAGAAGCCGAAGATGTACTATCAGACTCTACAATTACTGATGAGTTTACAAATGTAGCAACATCTGGTAGTGGATCTGTTGGTTGTGATGGAGAAACATAGGTAAATTCAGTATCACTTAATACATCAGCTACGAAGAAAGATCCATTATATGACTCTAAGTTCGTAGTAATACCCGCAATTAGCACTGGGGTATCTTTAAACAATCCATGAGACTCTGAAGTTTTAACCGAAATAGTCTTGGTAGCGACTACACCATCTCCTGCTTTTATGCTTGTAATACCAATAGCATCGGATCTAAGATCTCCAACGATTCTATATTCATCAATAGAAGGTTCAAAATCAGTTCCAGTAGCTACTGGGAAGTTGGGTAAACCTCTACCAGATGTATCACCAAAGGCATAAGTAATTTTATAATAATACATTTCAAGGTCAGTTAGACCCGTAGTATTTGAGTCAAGGATTACTTTATTAACACCATCAGCATATTCAAAACAAGTTAACTTATGGTGAGAGAAATTTGGATTTACTTTTGCTGTTGTGGAATCCCTATAAGCGACTCTTGAAGGATCAGCATCGAATATGGTAAAAGCAGTGAAGTAACAAGTACCAGTTACTCGGAAAATAGCGGAGTTTGCAATATTATCGTTATATGGATCTGGTACATATAATGGACGAATTTTAGTTTTACGGAGGTCTAATCCAACGATTGATGTTCCTCTTGGTAAAATAGTACCGCCTTCTACCGAGTTATATTTGTATAAATCATTATCTTCATCAAAGATATCAAAGTTTGAATTTTCATCAAATTCCGTTAAGGTAGCACCAGAAGTAGTCCACGCACCGTTTACTAATTTTTTAAATACAGCTGATCCACTTACATTTTGAATAGAATGTCCAGGTCTATTATCAATATAGTGAGTTCCTGGATAAACTAAGATAGTCGTAGTGTCAATTTTATCGTTATTTCTTCCTTCTCTGTATGAAAATCTTGCCGCTTCAATTAATGCTCTTTGAATTGTTCTGAAGGGTCTGGTTAACGAGTTACCTCTATTTTCAAAACTATCTGTAGCATCGAAGTCTGCTGGGTTTACATAAAGAATATTACCTTCAGCATTTTTGAGGAAATTCTCTAATCTACTTAGGGGCATTGCGTTATCCTACAGTGACAAATCTATTCTTTTTATATTTAGACACTAAAAAACCTCCCCAAAAAGAGGAGGTTTTGAAGTCACACGGAAGGGATTTGTCACGGTGTTAGTATCACCAAGTATATATTACCACTTTACTTCTTTCCAGGCAAGTTTATCGTTCAACTCTTTATTAAAGATCATTACATATCTGTGTTTTTGGCTTCGATTTTTCCATTCACCCTCTTGTCCTTTTACTTTTCCACGAGAGTGTTTAGTTCCGTCTGAATAATAGAAATCTTTTTTTCTATCCGTGAGACCGTAATACTTAAAGTTGCAAGCGCGATAGATTGTACCAACATGGTGACTGTTATCAGCGTAAGAGATGATCGCTTTAACTTCAGTATCTTTCCGAAGTTGTCTAATCGCTCGTGACACAAACCAAGAAGTGATGTTATATTCGCATGACTGCGTACTAGGTTCGATGCAAAGTCTGGAGAGTTCAAAGATTCCTTGTTGTTCATTACGATCTAATCCAAATGCTCCTACTGCTATTTCTGGAACTGGGAGACCAGTAAAAACGCAAGCACCAAGGCACCCGCCAAGTCTAAGAGGGCATTCCCAGTCTGGATGCTTGAAAAGTCCATAGTTATACCCAGATTTGAAATCTTTGGATTCATCTTTTAAGTAATGATGAGTATAAAGAAGATCTTTAATTTCATCTTTACTAACTCTATCTATATAAAAATCCGATTTCATCTAAGTATTTTTACTTATTTTGTTTTAGTTTCCTGATAAATTATTCTTTTGGTAGTCTAATTTAATCCAATTTAAAAGAGAGTTTGTTTCTGTAATTTTAGAATCATCAAACTGAGATTCTAACCTCAGTTTCATTAGGTAGTTTTCCAATGCGGCGATAGTGATTTCCCTATCTTTTTGTGATAGTAAAGACATTTAAGTTTTTATTAACTCAAAGCCCCCGACAAGACTTGAACTTGCGACCTGAGCTTTACAAAAGCCCTGCTCTATCCAACTGAGCTACGAAGGCGTAAAAATCGGATTTCTCCGATTATTTCCTATCAAATAGGAAATGTCCGTGATATGAACCCCAAACTTGAGAATCTGTTTCGGGATCATATCCTTTATCAATTACTGTATAGTAATCTTTTCCGAGATAAGCTTCAGTAACTAGATATGTGTTTTTACCATTTTTTTCAATGAAACACTCTTTACAAGTGTTTTGTCCATGAAACTCATCCTTTTCTTCATTATATTCAAATTCTACATCACATCCACTCAAATAAGGTTGATCTTCTGTATCTCTATATGATTTTAAGATGATTTTTCCGTCTTTTTGAGTTACTTCAATAATTGATTGTCTATATGGATGTTGATCAATGATATACTTTTGAGTTACTCTAAATTTATTTGCAGAAATTTTAGTATGATTTACTTCAATAAGTGCAAACTCTCTGGGCATGTGGAAAGCTTGTTTTTGATTGTTAAAGTAACCTTCAAAATATGAAATGAACTTAGCTTTAATAGTCATGATCAGAAATATTTTGATTTATTTATTAAAGTAGGAACGGAGAGACTTGAACTCTCACGGGATTGCTCCCAACGGATTTTAAGTCCGGTGCGTCTACCACTTCCGCCACGCTCCCAAGAAAAGTTCTACTCTTGTTTGTAGATAGGAGGATTATACTTCAGAAACTCGTGAAATGTCAACTTCATTTCTTTGGTGGTCATTCCACAGTGTTTAGCAGCGGCAGGAATAGTCATTCGTGCATGAAATAAAGCTTCATTGGCTTCTTGTACATTTTTTGGAGTTGTTTTTACTGGAACTTCCTTCAAGGATTCATAATTGATTTTGTACATATGCATCATAGTTCAGATTTGGTCAGTTGTCAAGAGCCTCATTTCACTTTCCCCATAGAGAGTTCCATGTGCATTACAAGACTTGCAGTAATCATTCAACTTTCTATCTTTGGAACAGTTTAGTCTGAATGGTCCGAATTTTTCCAACCATGCATACTCTAATGTGTCCTCCTGGATATTGGCAAGGTATAAAATTTCTTGCCAGTTATTGTCACAAGGTAAAATTCCACCATTGGTATCTACTACCATTTTATATGATGGAAGATAACATGATTTAGTTATCCCTTCACCATAACTTCTATTATTGAAGTATTCATTTTCTCCTTGATTTGTGTAATCCAAAATATCACAATCAATATTCGGCAAATCCATAGTTTCATATAGACTTACCCTTGCACGAATTTTACCCAAATGATTTACAACATCTTTTAGTTTATATCCATTAGTTACAAGAATAATTTTGTTGTTTAGTTTTTGGAATTTATCAAGGATATCATTAATCTGTGGGTGCATAGTGGGCTCACCAAGACCACATAACGTAATTTGATTATCATAGTCTGATAACCATTCAATAAATCTATCTACGATATCCAATGAAACAAATTTCTCCCTTGTATCTTCTTTTTTGAATCCCCATGAATGTGGACAAAAAGAACAAGATCGATTACATGTAGTGGTTATATTTAGTTCTATGCTTTTAAGTGTAGAATTAATTAAATCTTTTCCACTTGTTCCATCAAAGGTTTGAAATCTCTTCATAATATCTAAAAGAACTGTAATCTAAAAGGGACATTCTATGTAGACCATTGATAGTTTTATATTTTACAAAATCTAAAAACTTTTCTTTGTTCTTCAACAAAACAAAATTAGAGTGCGATGGAACACAATCATATTTACGTTGGATATACGTTCTACAGTCTAACATCCTTTTTACATGTTGAGGAATTAGTTCAAAAAGTTCTATTCCAATACTAGGAATGATAGTATTACATACACCAGAAGGTCTTACTTTTTGGATCTCATAAATCGTTTTTTCATTAGAAAAACAATATCCAAATCTAAGTCCAGGTAAAGCAAGACTTTTACTCAAGGTTTTACATACGATCACATTATCAAGAGTTATTGCGGAAGAAATTAGAGAACAATCAATTTCCACACAAAACTCTGCGTAGGCTTCATCAATGATTACTAATTCAAATTGAGAAAATAGCTCTCGTATCTTGTCTGGATGTGTATATTCCCCTGTCATTCCATTAGGATTCGCAATATACAATACGTCAGCAGAGGTATCAATTCCCTCCACATAATTGATATTGTAAATCTCACAGAATCCTGTAGCCATCATCCATGTGGGAGTAATAATAGAGAACTTTCTGTCTCTATAGAGTTGAAAGATTCTTGGTATCAACTCTCCCAATCCAAGTCCTATTGCAATTTGTCTGGAAGAAATTTCATAATATTCTGAAAGAATGTCATAAACCACCCCTTCATCTGCATATTGATTGCAGACTGGACCCTTATTGCGAAAAAGACCTGCAATTTGATTTTGCAAAATTGAGTCAAAACAAACATTATTCGACAAATCTAATTTGTTATTTGACTCTTTTTTCAGTGTCCAGTCTACTCTCTCAAACATCATTTAAAATCGGAATTACTTCTACATTTATACAACAGTTTTCTTTTACATGATTTTCCCACCTGATAGCATCTTCAATATTAAAGAAAATCACACTCTGATTACTGTAACCTTTTTTCTTTGGTTTTTTATAATCGACCTTATACTTCATCTGCAATCAATTCGCCACGAAGTTCTGCAAGTTTTGCAGTTGCAAGACACTCTACAGCAGTCCAGTAAACTTCACCACTAATTGGAAAGTTTTCATCTGTAAAGGCTGCGGCAACATCTTCTTGTAGTTCTTGAAGGGACTTCAAGACATCACGATCAATTTGCATTTAGAGTAATTTTGTTGTACTCCAATATCATACCACAGAAATTTGCGGTTGGGTGGAGGTGTGTGCCAGTTTAAATTGCGGACGCAATACCAACTGCAGTGGACCTTCTCGTTGGTTTGTAATTGTCAGGATCATATTTACTAAAATCTTCAACCCTAAGATTGTTTAGATCAGAAGTGGCTTGTTGTATTTCCGAAACCACAAAGTCATATGCCTGAGAAAGAGAAAATGCAGCACTTTCTTTTTTATCTCTAAGTCTTCTTAAGATGGAGGATTTAGAAATAAGTTCCGTAATTTTCGGAACATTTCTATTAATAATGGTTGTCAGAGAACTTTCATAGGATGTAATACTACTTGAATATGAAGCACATACTCCAGCAGATGGAACAGTACCATTAAAACGAGCAGGTTTACTTGTTATAGTTCCTATACCATTAGAACTTAATGTTCCCACTCCAATAGTTACTCTAGCTCCTATTGACGCATATGTAGTTGCTACTGAAATTAATGCACCAGTGCTAGGATTATATGTAAATGTTGAGATACTTGGCCATGATTCGTTTCCTGGATAGTAAAGAGCGAAACTTGCTCCACAATCTGGTTCACGATCTTCTCTGACTTCATGCCATTGGAATGGTCCAATCGGACTTCCATTGTTTACTAAAACTACCTTATGTCCAAGTCCAGCTTTGTTCAAATCCATTAAATCAATTGATACTGGATCTATGGGATTTGTCTCTTCATTGAAAACAGAACTGCCTATTTCAGTATTTCTTATTGCTGTAAAAAGTTGTCCAGTTACAGATGCTGTTGGACTTGTACTTAATAATATTGAAGAAAATTCCGATACAACGCCAACTTTAAATATTCCACTAGTTGTATTTCCAACAGCAGAGTCACTTAAAACTAAACTAGGAACAACTACAGAAGTTGTTATAAATCCAGATCCACCAACCCAAATTTCTGAAGTAATTGATCCAGTACTAAATCCAACAACGGTTGTGTTTTCTGGTAAAATATACTCAAGTCCTATTGCATCTCCAGTATTAATACCAATCGTGCTTCCTGTTCCAGTAAAAGCCAGAATAGTAGATCCAACAGATATTGAACCACTGATAGTTGTATTGATTCCGATTTCTGAAGTAGTATCAAATCCAACAACTGTTGGTAGATTTCCACTTGAAAATATTACTGGATCATCAATGTTATCTACGATTGTGTCTCCGACTAATATACCCGATGTTCCGCCTATGCTTATTACTGCTAAACTTGTTGAACCCAAACTAATTGTTCCAGTGAATTCTCCTATTACATTAGATCCATAGTCTTTATTTTGTGGTTTTCTGTAGAACTTTACTCCATAATAATTGGTAGTTTCGGATACGTCTGAATTCTTTTTAACTTCATATGTTACAGAATTATATTCAGTTATTCCAAATCTAACTTTAGTTTGTTTGACGACTTCCCAACTTAGATCATTTTTGCATCCTATAGAGACCCTATTATCATATGCGTTTTTTACAGAATTGATACCAACATTAATTTCATTAATTAATGGCACTAAATCTCTATCAATATTTTCTATTATAACATCATATCTATCCAGCTGGGTATCTAGTAAAGTTACTTCACTTCGGATAGCATCCTTTTGATTCTCTAGAATTTCAATTTCCTCTTCTAGTTCTGCTCTAAAATGGGTTGATAAACTCATAATTAATTATTTTTTTCTGGACAAAAATCTGATTTTTTTTCTTCGTATTCAACTACTAATTTTTCTACATCAATTCTTTCTGCATAAACAATATAACTGCAGTCAATGTTTCCACCAGAATTATTTATTATATTGATTCTAGAACCCCATTGAATATCTTTTACATAGAGTTCTTGATGAAAAGTATGTGGTGTTAAATGTACAGTGATAGTTTCTGGATCTATTAAATTCTTCCAATAATCTGGTAATTCTATAACATTAGAATCTTTTAATTTTCCTCTATAATATACCCCTATCTCTGGACCTTCGATACAGGTGTGAGTAAGTCTATATCCAGGTTTTGATGGATGGGGTATATCAAATTTTTTAAATGGTGCTGCAACTGCTTTGAATACACCTAGATCTGCTTTACAAGTTACAAATTTTCCTAATCCGGCCTTAATGCTTGGAGTTACGATTCCTGCACTACAAATTTTCTTTCCGTGCGTTAGTTGTTTTGCTGCTTTTGTACTTAATCCTAAACTAGCACCTAAAGCTTTTTTTATACTTACTCCTAACTTTATTGTAGCACCTTTTGCAGTAGTAAATGCAAATCTATTCACGACGCCAGTGACGTTTGTAATTCCAATAATGTCGGAAACACCAACAACTTCTAATGTTTTTGGTGAAGTTATACCAGGGCCCATCATGCAGTTTGCTCTTGGAATAACTGCACTAGCAACTAAACCAATATAAACTGGACCATTCAATACGGATGTTCCTGGTAACAACCTTGATCCCACATCAAGGAATGAAACATCTAACTCACCTACTACTAGTTTATCACCTATGTGTTTGATAGAGTTTGTCATTTTTTCTTATGGAGCGCACTCTAACCATTTTTTGAATTTTTCAATCACTTTCATTAATGATCCAAGAAAACTTCCTTGAGTTGCATCTGTAGCTACACTACTAGATTTAACTACTCCAGCTGTATCTTCAACAACATTACCAGCCACTGTATGGTTATTTGTTGATACTGAATTTGAATTTGTGGATTTAAAACTTTGAATGGGACTATTTAAAGCAATTTGACTAGTAGAAGTTACAGTAACTTCACCTTTTCCATCTATTGCTTCTATTCTTATATTTTTTCCACGCAAGACAATTTCCCCAGACATTGCCTCAATAATTATATCTCCATTCTTTGCACGAATTATTTTAGCAGGTTCTTTAGGTTGACAATCTTCACCGCACAATTCATATGATGTTTTATTTGTCAGATCAAATTTAGTACCATCAGTAGAATATTGAAATCCTTGTGCTTTATCAGTTATTACAGAATAATCTATCGTTCTACCTGCACCATCAGGAACTCCAGATTTTATTTCAAATCCGGGTCTTTTTTCATAATACTCTTTTGGTTGATCCGTCATACGCACTCTACTACTTCTGTGATTGAACCTATACCAGTTGTAGGTTGATTATTGACAATATATTGTGGAATATATTGTAATACTGGATATACTTCAGCACCAACCCCAGTAGTTGTATTTATGGTCACTGGTGGAACAATTTTGAATTGTTGAGAACAATATGAAACTGAGTTTATACCTATTATTGAACCATTAGTAGTTAAAATAGGACTATAAACGCAACTACCGACTAAGATAGTATCACCAGAAGTATATCCAAATCCTGGAGATTCTACTACTAAAGAGGTTATAATTCCAACAGGTACGGTAGAAATTCCAGCAGAACTGGTTGTACCAACACCAACAGAACTAGTTGCACCTATTCCAGTTCCAGAACCTACACTAGTGGTGTCTACTCCTACATTTACAATTGCCGATTGAAGATCTGTTAAACAATATCCAGATCCAGATTTTACAATGTAAATTGATTCTATTTGTCCATTTTTGATGGTTGATTTTGCTTCAGCACCAGATCCATAATTACTGTTATCAAGAATCGAAATAGAAGGTGGTCTACTATATCCTTTACCAGCTTCTAGAACTTTTACTGTTAAAATAGAACCAGATGTAGGTTCTATAACAGGTATTGCTTTTGCACCTGTTCCATCACCATTTATAATTACTTCTGGTGGAATACACTTATAGAATAATGTACCTGGTGGTATGGGTGGAAGATCTTTTTGATTCTTTGGATTTAATGCTTTGTTTCTACAATCTTTGAATGGAGTGTCTGCAGATCCAAACGATGACAGTAAACCTATCCAATCATTGACTTCACCACCATAACCACCTAGTAAATCTATATTACCAACTACTTTTGCCCACTCATCAGTCTCTGGGAACTTTACTCCTTTAAATGGATCCCATGTTCCAGGAGTTTGGCATAGAAGTCCATCACAGTTTAAGAAACTAAGTAGTTGAGAAATTTCTTGAGCTGCAGTTTTTAAATATCCTGTGATTTCACCTACTCCACCAACTAACCAATCCAAACCAGAAAGAACTGTAGCTAAACTGTCATCGACCATTTCCATAAGTTTGGAAATAAGAGAAGCAGTAAGTTCTTCTGCAGCACATCTTGGAATATTTGGAGTTTTTCCGATTAGTCCTGACAGTAATCCAGCAATAAAATTTTCTATTGGTCCAAATAATTTTTCAAAGATACAAAAAATTATATCTAAAATTCTTTTAGCTGCTTCGGATAGTCTTAACCACTGAGGAAGTGGTATTGTTATCGAAAAAGCTCTAAATAAACACCCTGTTAACTTTATTATATTGTCACGCATCCCATTTATGATGAATTTCATAAGAGATGCTATCAATCTTGCGACTGATTTTATTTGTGAACCTATATCTACAATTTTATTTCTTATTGGGTCTATGAATCCAAAAATAGTCTTTTCTAAACCATTCACAAATCCAATGAATCCCTGTAAAGCACTAGTAATATTAGCTAATACATTTGTCAAACATCCGTTAGATCCAGACACTTCTCCTGCATCATTAAAAGCCTTTAAAAATGCAAGATTTCCTACATCCTTGTAAAAAAGTTCGTCAGAAGATGCACCAGGTATTTTTCTAAAACTTCCTGATGAATTTCCTGTATCTGGCGTAAGTGGATTAAAATTAGGGGATAAATCTAATCCAGAATCTCCTATTCCAAATTCTGGATTTTGTGAAAATTTTATTGCTGATCCACTTTCAACTGTATTTTTTTCGGCTTCTTTTATGACTCCAGTTGCAGGAGCTTTTATTCTTGTTGCACTGGCCTTTAAATTACCTTGCATCCCAGTGAAAGGTTTAAAAGGTCCAGGTTCTTTTGCGTTTTCTACTGCTTTTGATCTATAAAAACAAGATACAACAACTGGTTGTTGACCTTCTTCGCCATCTAAGAAGAATCCTAAAACAGATTCTCCTCCCACTATCATATGAGTTTTACCAAAACTACCTTGTCCTGGAGATCCTTCTGAAGCACTGGTTAAAATATGAGCCCAAGGTAGATCTTCATCGGGTAAAATATTTGCATCAAAACTGTGATACCCTATTATTCGTACTTTACATCTATATGCCCAACTTGTATCTTTACTTTCATCTACTCTGGACTTTTCGGTACGCCAAACTTTCGGATCGGCAACTTGGCCGATCCACCAAACGAAACCATCTTTTCCGATAAAGTTAGATTTAAGTAAAGATTCTTCAATCATCGTAAATTCTACATTCTAGAGCATTTGGATTAGAATCACAGAACAACTCTAATGGAGTTGGGTCATGACTATCTTCTGGATGATTCATTTTATAAGCTTCAAGAGCTTCTAATTCTTCTTCTGTATGTCTGCGTGATTGTGCAGAAATTAGTGGGTCGTCAAGGAGAGCTTTATCCTTGGCAATATGTGCATCTATGTTTTCCATGGTAATTTAATACAATCCGTAAGAATCTCTAACTAATTTTAGAGAGGTGACCATGTTGTTGCCTTCAAAATGATGTCTCAATTCTTTAATTAAGTATTTACCACTTTGTTCTTCATCGAGACTTGTTTGTTGTGATGATTCAACTTTTGGAAATTGAGCTTTCACAACCCCACCTGCACGAAGATTAACGTTACATGGCACTACCATATTTAGCGATTGAGTAAAGAGCAAGTTATATCTGGAAAAAGATTTAGCCATGTCAGCATTGTCTCTTCCAGAACTACCTGCAATATCATTTGGGTCTAAAGTACCTTTATCACTTGTTCTAACTAGAATTCGGGAAAAAGATTCTTCAAATCCACTCGGTATCACAAGATCATCTTGAGTACCTAGTTTACTACGAATTTCATTTTTTAGATAGTATGCATAGATATCTAACTTATTTGTGTACAAATCATAAAAATAAGTTTTATTTGCGTACATTCCAACTCGAAGAGATTTCATTAAATCAATATTTTTTTCCAAAGCATAATCTAAGATTGTAAAATTATTTTGAATAGAATTTTCTTGAATAACATTATTATAAGTATAAGTTATTACAGAGGAATCTTCAGCTCCACTTGTGGTTGCAGAAACTAATTTATCGATACTTTTAAAATTAAATCCGTCTTTTGTTTCATAAAAAAGAAATCCAGCAACTCCTTTGGCTAGTTCTCCACTAGTTCCTGAAGATCCGGTTGAAGGAATTCCCTTTGGACCTAACCAAGTTAAAATATGAAAAGGTTTTTTCTGATTACCAATAAAACTATACGAATTTGAAGTTCTTTCAATATTAGATGATTCATATTTTTTTGTAGTTAATACTTCATCTAATATAGAAGTTACATGTTCATTTATAGGTAACTTTTCATATTTCTTTTGACATCTTGAAGTTTCGTTTGTCAGTCCTTCTCTAGAAACTAGATGTAATGTAAACATTTCTTTTTGTCCGTCAGAAGCATAACCACTGACTTTGTAGACATACATTCCATAATCACCATCTAACGTAAAATTACCAGTCGCAGTAGATATATCAAAAACTACCTTTTCTCCACCACGTATTGGTAAGGTGTTGAAAATAGAGTTTCCTGTGGCTATTTGCATATTCATCGTCACGCATGGCGAAAGAATATCCTCAAAGTAATCGATAAAAACAACACTATTAGTTAAATCAATTCTTTTAGTATCATTTAAAGCTATTAACTCAACCGCATTAAATCTTAAACTACCTACTGCTACTGACATAATTTATGTGGCTGATAGAGATGTTAGAAGTATGTTCTTATATAAACTATTTAACACTTGACCTTCACTTGGCCCAGACACTACTACTGTTTGAGAACCTCCATTTGGCGTAGAAATAACGACAGGTTTTTGATTACCATTTCCAGAAAGTATAGGAATCAAAGTTACTGATGATTGTGGCATATTATAAGATGGATATTGTTGGATTTGTTGAGGTATTACAACCAATTGTGTAGATGTTGGTTGTATCATCGAGTCCTGTACTTTAGAAATATTATTTTCATCATATTTCATTTGAGTTAGTTTTTCTTGCGGAAAAACATTTGTTTGCGCTTGGATTAAATTATTAGATGAAGATTGAGTGGATGGTTTGATAAACCTCTGACTCATTACTTGTGATTGCCTTTGGATAGTAGTTTGGTCTGTCGAGGTTTTATTCATCATATTTGGATTGGGGACAAGATCTTGCATCTCTCCAGATTCTTTTCCTTTTGGTTTTATTTCCCCTTTTGTTTGTGCAAGACCGGGTTTGGAATTTGGAGCTAAATGGCCAATCCAAGTTCTTGTTCCCTGAATATATCCACCAAGTCCTCCCCTTCCATAACCACCAAAATCTTTTCCAGTTGGACCTATATTACTCAAAGGAACAGGTACTTTGGTTCCTTTTCTTACAAATACATCAATTGATTTTCCACTACCGCTATGAGTATGCGATCTTCTTGCGGCATCAACATAATTTCTCAATTCCGAATCACTATATTGTTTTGATGGTAACAAATCAATTCCTGGATTTAAATATACTGGAGATCCTTGTTTTAATAATGCTTTTACCACTGTTGTAGTATCATTCACGACTTCAGAAACAGTTTCTCCCTGGAAATGTCCATGAACCCAACCAGTAGAATTTCTTACGTTTCCCGTTTCTCCAAATTCCGCATTACCAGATCCGTACTGAACTGGTCCACCAGTAGATTCATCCGTTGGAGGCGGCAATTCTTCCGGATCTAACTCTTCATCATATCCTGTTGGAGTATCAGTGACCTCTGATAATTGTAAATTATAAGAAACTCTTTCAAATTGAAATACTACCCTTTCAAACTTATCTAAAACTTCTGGTAAAGATAATTTAGCAGCGGCTGCAGCTGCTTCTTTTTGTTTTGCCTCTTGTATTTTAAGTTTTGATTCTATTTTTTGTTTTGCATTTTTTTCTGTAGCTTCATAAGCTCTATCTGCAAAATATCCACCAGCAAAAGCCCCTAATCCACCTACAGCAGCACCTAAAACAAATCCCAATCCAGGAATAGGAACTAAACCTTGTCCAATCATTCCAGATGTTATAGCACCCGCTAAAGCTCCACCAGCGGCTGCACCAGCAATTCCTCCAGCTGCAGATCCAGCAGCACCTGCAGCAGCTTTTCCAGTCGATTCTCCTTGAGAAATCCCCTGAGCAAAATCAAGTCCAGCCAAAAGTGGTGTCAAAACACCTAATGCTCTAACGCCTGGTATTTTTATTTTTGTACCAGATTGTAATGGTCTTCCTGCTTTACTATTTGGTTTTGGTAATTTTGATTTACCATCTTTTTTTCCGAAGAAATCTCCAACAAAAGATGCAGCATCTAAAGCCCCACTTGCAAGACCACTCAATAAGTTACCGGCACTTCCAAAACTTACAGCTACATTTGCTCCTAAAGCTTTCTTAAGTTTTCTTTGATTAAATTTTATTGCCTTTAAATTATTCGTTTCCAGTTGCATGAAACGAACAAAATCTTGATAGGTAGTTTGAGACCTCTTCATTTGTGAAGTGGATCTATTTGTACTTACAATATTGTTTGCTGCATTCAGCAGCATTGAAGAGATTCCTTTAGCCATTATCCGTCAACGATGTTGTAAACCATTTTAGAATATAATGTAAGGAAATTATCAGGATTTGTGGTGGGTAACATTGGAACAGTTTCTCCTCTAATGCCTGTTATAGGTGCTTGAGGTGGTTTTGCGGTTCCTTGTTGATTTCCACCTCCACCTTGCAAAGGAAGAATATTTACTTGTGGTTGCGATTGTGTTACAGGAACTTGTGCAACCTGTTGTGCAGATTGTTGTTGCATTTGTTGTTGTGCTGGAGCGGCAACAACTGCCGGTTTATTTCGTTGTTGAGTTGATGCGACTGGTTTATTACCACCTGATCTAATATTTCTCAATTCGGAAATAGTAGTTGCATATGTTTTGCCAGCAAGATTTCTTCCAGAATATTGATCTTGATATGTTAAATCTGCTGTTCCGCCTAGTTTTGCAGCATTAATTTTTCCCTGAGGCAATCCTCTCCATGTTGGAGCAAGTTTTTGTAAAAATTGTTCTTCTGATATTTTACCGGATAAAAACTCATTTATTCCATGACTTGATCTTAATTCGTTTAGTGTTATTGCATCTTGAACTTCTGGTGTAAATTTTGTATTTGCATTGAATCCAGCTCTTTGCGCTCTTTCCAATAGATATTGGGGCATTTGTTGATATCTACCAATTGCTCCTCGTGCGTTTTTAGCCAACCACCCAATCGTTTGCTCTGTAGCCTTACCGGGAGTTTTTCCTGCACTTGTATTAAAACTATCATATCCTTCCGGACCTTGTTCGACTGAAGCAATAAGATCTAATACCCCCTTTTCTCCAGTCGTAGTAACACCAGGTGATCCAGAAACACCAGGTGCTCCAGGTGCTCCTGTAGCTCCTCGAGCTCCATCTTTCGCTTGTGTAGATGTGGATTTTCCTCCTCCAGGTTGTTGTTTTGATGGTCTCGTTGATAATGACTTTAGAACAGCAGAAAATCTATCTAATATTGCATTAAACTTGTCTAGTAATGGTCCAGATAATCCTTCACCAGTTTCTCCCATTAACTGAGGTTGAACTCCACCGCCAACGTCTTGAAGAGCATTGGTCACCATTGCTCCAGTGCCTGCACCAGCAAGAGCAGCACCACCCAACATTAATCCAGGGCGTCTTCTCATAGACCTTAATATTCCAGTGTTTCCCGCTCTTTTTAATGGTGGGCCTGGAACTTTAACATCCAAATCTATTCCACCACCTCCTGCATTAGCTGTAGGTAGATTGGAAAGTTGATCGACTATTCTTATAATTGTTTGACGAATGCTTTTAGCGACTTTGAAAGTTTCATCGAATACTTTCCTGAGTTCTACTAAACTTTCATTTAGACTTTTTATATTATTTGGATTTGCAAAAAATCTTATATATCCAATTGCTTTATCATATAAACTCAAGAAATTGGATAAAATTTTATTCGGAGCGTTTGCATCAATAGAATCTGTTTTAGAAATAAATCTATTTTGTAAATCTCCTACAGTTTTTTGAACAATCTGATTTACATTTTGAGTTATTGCTTGTACTCTATTCTCAACATTGTTTAAAATATTTGATGATAAAGTATTAATGATCGAACCAAGATCTGGAACTTGTGGAGCAACTCCAGCAGTTCCTCTTTGAAATCCTACAATTTTGTTAGCAGCACTAGCAACCACAGAAGATCCAAGAGGAGAACCACCAGAAATAAAGTTCTGAACTGCTTCTGGTGTAACTCTACGTTCTCTAGCAATAACTCCTGGATTTAGTGGTGATTTAATTGCCACGATTTGCCGCCTGTTGTGCCTTTAAGTTTTCTTCTTCAATATGTTGTTTCAATAGGGCAAGATAGATATCTCTTTCCCAAGGCATTAAATTTTCAACCTCAGTCAAAGAGTATTTATGGAACTGCATGAGAGCAAAATTAATACGATAATAGGCTTCCAAATCAATGTGAGCCATTGTCAACCGAAAAAACTGGTTAAACCCTCCAACGTAACCGTATTTTCTACTCCAGTCTTCGGATTTTTTACAGTAAAAGTATGAGATAATTTAGGCATTGTCTCAAAAAACTGTTCAATTTTCTTAAACTGAGATGAATTCATACTCTCTATAAACTCAACAAGTTCTTTCTTCGTACAATCTGAAGCAGCCCAAGATTCTTCTGCAGTAAAAATAGCTTCAATACAAGATGAAATAATATCAAAAGACTTATCAATTGTACTTGCAGATTCTTGTACACTGAAATCAAAGTTATTTTTAATGAATTGATCTAGTGATGGATATTTCATTTTTACAACAATATCATCATCTAGTTTAATTTCCGAAGTATGTTCAGAGTCTTTTTGTACATTGATTTCATCAACGTACACTTTAACTGGGACTTCTGTAGTACCATCATCGGAACAAGTTACAACCAGATCTATGGCCTCTCCAACAGATTTTCCACGAACATTTAAGAAAATGTATTCAATATCGAAAGAAGGTAGATCTTCTATTTTAATTCCTTTTGTTATAATACAATCTTTTAGTACTTGTTTAATAGCAAGTGTGATTTGTTTAATATCTTGACTTTCAAGAGCTAAGATAAGAATTTTTTCTTCTTTAACGAGGAATGGTCTATATTTTATAGATTTTCCAGTAGAAGGCAACTCAAGTTCATAAGTTGGTGTAGAAATCTTTGGTAATGGCATTGAATATTATAAATTCAGATAAAATTATTTAGTGCGGGTTATGTAGTAGATCTTGTATTACCTGTTGGAGTTGGTAAATTATTGGTAGAATTTTGAATAGATTGTCCGGATTGACTTCCACTACCGTTATTTGTAGCAGACAATATTTGTTGACCACTAGAAGTTACTTTTTGTTCATAGTCAGGTGATCCAGTTCCATTGTGTTTTAAGACAACATATCGATCATAGTTAAAAGTAACACTTGTCTTTGTTACTGTACTTCCTTCATAAGAAACTGGTAATGCAGTTAAATTCACTGGAAAAGCATTTAAAAACTGATACGTTAACATTGATGGGGACTCTAAAAGATTCCCATAGCTATCAAACTGTACATTTCTCTCAAATTTAGTTATTGATATTTTTCTTTTATAGGTGTTCGGATACCTCATTCTATAGAAATTTTCATCATCAAAACTTACTTCATCACTTGTACTTCCTCTGGAAGATCCTCTGATAGATTTACCGTTTACAGTATGAAGAGGATTTATAAAATTAATCCACTCTTCAAATAAACGAATAACTCCATAATCCGCATCAACATAAAAATCTAAAGTAAGTTCTGGAAATTGTCTCATTATTGGAAATCTTTCCATAACTCCTTGTCTACTTCCAGATTCTTCTAAAGTGGATAAGGTTGAACCTGGAAGAATAGCATTATGACACATGAATTCATATTGAAGTGAACTTAAACTCTTGTCAAAAATCCCACAAGAAACTAACCAAGAATTTAAATTTGAGTCCGACTCAACGGTAGATACGTTTTCTCCAAACCAAAGAGTGATCTTAAATTGACTAGTAACTGATAATTCACCAAAAAGATCTTGAACACTAGGAAGAGAACTTCTACTATCTCTAGTGTTTCTTGGTAGAGTCATCCTAAGATAGATGGGATCAACTCTATATGGATTACCTGGGAAATCAGGCCTAAATGGCTCAGCCATCTATAAATATTTCTTAAGGATCTATAGTATGTATATGAGTTATAAAGGAAAATATCGTCCAGAAAATCCAAAAAAGTATAAAGGTGATCCCACAAATATTGTTTATCGTTCTTTGTGGGAAAGAAAATTCATGCGTTATTGTGACTTAAATGAAAATGTAAATCAATGGCAATCTGAAGAATTCTGGATTCCATATCTTTGCCCTCTTGATGGTAAAGTTCATAGATATTTTCCAGATTTTTTTGTAAAGTATAAAGATAAGAGTGGAAATACACGAACAGTAGTTATAGAAATAAAACCCAAAAAAGAAGTAGACATGCCAGAACAAAATCCAAAAAGAAGGACAAAATCTTGGGCATATAAAGTTCAAACTTGGGTAAAAAACCAAGCAAAATGGAAAGCAGCTAAAGAGTTCTGTGCAGATCGTAATTATGAGTTCCGAATCATGACTGAGGAGGATTTAGGAATATGAGTTTCGATGGCACGTTCGAACCTGGAAAAGGTTTTGGATACGATCTCATTAAAAAAACCAAAGGAAAAAATGTAAAAAATGATTGGTATACTGGACAACTAAGACAGTATCTTGGTGAACTGGATCAATTTAATATTAATGAAATGGATACAGGAGGTATAGAAGTTGGTAAGATGTATTTTTTTATCTACGGAGCATCTACTCCTGGACTTAAATTTTTTGATACTCAACCATTGACGTATGTTACTGAAGTAAGTTACAGTAAAAATTATTTCATTGGAATAAATTTGCATTATATTAATAGGCAATATAGGGAAGGAATAGCAAAAAGCCTAATAAATAATTCAGATACCGTAAGTGTACCTCGTAATAGCATTCATCGTTACTTTTTTTCTGGAGTTGGAGGGGGATTTTTGAGAGTTCCTGAAAAGGATTGGCCCTCCGTTTCAATATTACCAACTGAAAAATTTGTTGATACAAGGGGTCAACCATTTCCAAATCACAAAGCTTGGAGTAAACCTTAAGTGACATATCAAAATATTTCACCAGTACCATACTTTACAAAAAATTCTGTAAATTATAATTTACAGTACAATAAACGTACTGGTGAAGTACAACTCATTCAACAAAATGCTGCCACTGGGACACCAGCGATTTATACGGATGGTAAATGGAATTCTTCTAGTGTCAATTCTTTATCAATATCTTCACAAGAACAACAAACAATACACGAAAATATTCAAACTTCTGTAAGAACTTCGTTTAGGGCTTTAGGTGGAACTTCTGCTGGTTTAGTTCTACCTGCTTGGGCCCAACAACAGAATCAAGGACAACCTCCGGGTCAAAGTACATCAACTCCAAGTCAAAGTGTTTCGAGTAATTCTACAAGTCCGGGAAACATAGGAGCAGCATTTGGAGCACTAATAAACCCAAGTGAAGCTATAAGAGAAATAGCAAATCAAGACTATGGAGCTGGAAATGAAGCTAAATTACTTTTCAAAGGATTGAAGTATCCAATTGATATGAATTCCAGGAAACAGGATACTCTCTTTATAAGTCAATTTGAGTATGCTGCTCCAGCTGGAGATCAACTTCTAAATGGAGACTTTTCAAGTATTATTCAAAATGGTTTACAGAGAGGTAGTGATTTTAGACCAGAAAAAGTTATAGGAACTGTAACTTTTCCTATGCCTTCTAGTATCTCCGAAACCAAGGATGTTGGATGGGGTCCAGATCAAATGAATAATATTAGTGCTGGAATGATGGCAGATGTCATAAAAAATCCAGGACAATATGCAGCAGCAGGTTTAGTTGGCGCTGGGTTGGGTGCTTTTATTAGTAGTAAGATGGGCGGCAGTGTTGCTGGTGGAGCAGGATCTGGAGCATCCGCAGGAGGTCAAACACTTGCTTATGGTAAACTCCTTAACGAAGCAAGTGCCACAGCAGAAGGGAGAGGTTTAATGGGAACCATTGGTGTTCAAAAACTTCTTCAAATGGCTCAATTTGGAACTGAAATAGAAACAATATTGGCTAGAGGTGCAGGAATTGTTCCAAATAATAATTTAGAGTTGTTATTCAACGGACCCCAATTAAGATCTTTTGGTGTTAGTTATAGACTAACAGCAAGAAGTAGAGATGAAGCGATGATGATTAGGAGAATACTCAGATTCTTTAAACAAGGAATGTCACCAAAAAAGAGATCTGGTAGAGGTGCAGGAGGAGCATCTTATTTTCTTAAAACTCCAAATGTATTCAAATTGGAATTTAAAACAACAACTGGAGAAAATAAAGCAATCAGTAGATTTAAGACTTGTGCGTTGGTTTCTATGCAAACAGATTATACCCCAGATGGTTTCTGGGTTGCATATGATGAAGGTCAACCAGTTTCTACAAGAATAACCCTACAATTCGCAGAACTTGAACCAATTTATGATGTCGATTATCAAGATACAGTCAACTCACAAAGAACAGATCTTTCTCCAGTTGCTAACGACGCAGTAGGTTACTAATATGGCATACTTTACAGAACTACCAAACGTTGAATATGTAAATAGATTTCCAAATACGAAATCTAATGATGAAACAACTTTAGCAAAAAATATATTCAGAAGAGTAAAAGTAAGAGAAGATTTAATATCAGTTTTTGCTGGATTTGAATATTATACTATTGTTGAAGGAGAGAGACCAGATCAAATAGCAGAAAAACTATATGGAGATGCAGGTCTTGATTGGGTTATCTTAGTTTCAAATAATATTATCAATTACTACGATCAGTGGCCATTAACTGTAAATGAGTTTAATAACTATTTAATCAGTAAATATGGAACTGAAGATGCATTACAGGAGATACATCACTATGAAACTATAGAATTAAGAGATTCATTTAATAGAGTTGTACTTCCAAAAGATTTAATTGTAGATGAAACATTTTATAATGCTCCAGAATATGAAACAATCACAGAAACTCCTCCTGGAATCACATTTCCTCCGATTTATTTAAATCCTGTTGTTGCAATTACTTCATGCATTATAGAAAGTGGTGGAGTTACAGAAATTGATATTATAGAAGAAGGTTTTGGTTATAAACAAGTACCAAAACTAACCTTCTCAGAGCCCACCATCACAAGTTCAGCGTCAGCATCTGTTGGAATTCAAAGTTTTAGGGTATCTTCTGTTACATCATTAACTTCTGGATTTGGATATAAATCTGTACCTGTAGTATCCATTTCAACGGCTCCAACTTCAATCCAAGCAGTAGGAGTTAGTTCTCTAGGTCAAACAGAATTCACTGGAGGTACAGTAGTAAGTGTAGAAATTACTAATTCTGGATGTGGATATGGATTAACTCCCCCATCAGTATCCTTCAGTTTACCACAAAACTTTATCTCAAATACCATCTACAGAGAACAATCTCCAGTTTCTGTTGGAAATCAAATAGAAGGGATGTATGTAAAATCTGATGGATATAAAGTCTATACTGCAAGCACTATAGGATCAAATCTAATTAAAGAATTTACGTTGTCTACAGCTTGGAATATTACAACTCTTTCTTTATCTTATGAATTAGATGTTAGTGCAGTATTCGGTTATTGTACTGGAATAGAATTTAGTCCAGATGGAACTAAAATGTTTGTTACTGGTGGACTTAGTGGTAATTTCTTTGTTGCTGCTTATAATTTATCCACACCATGGTCAATATCCACAGCAACATATGTAAATCAAACTTCATTGACAGCTCCTGGTGGTGTTAGATTCAAGTCTGATGGTTCTAGGATGTATTCATTAAACATGGACTCCCCAGATTCCATTGAAGAATATACATTATCATCGGCATGGAACGTTACAACGAAATCTTTCGTAGCCTCATATAATATAGAAACACCAACAGGAGACAATGAGATTATTGGATTTTCTTTCTTGAATGGTGGAAATAAAATGTATGCAACTGGACTATCAAACTCCACAGTATATGAATTTAATTTAAATTCCTGGGACTTAACAACCTTAACATTCAGTAGTTTCCTATATGTTGGAGATAGAATTCCAAATCCATCCGATGCATTTATAAGTTCAGATGTAGAACACTTATTGGTATCTGGTGGGTCTGGAGATTCTATATTTGAATATTCCATAAAAGTCAGAGCTAAAGGAACCGCAAACTTAGTTAATGGATCTCTTAATTCCATTACTATTTCCGAAGTTGGATTTGGATACACGACAGCCCCATCGGTAACGATTGGTGCTCCATATCCAGCAGTAAATGCAACGGCAACGGCTACAGTAGTTGATGGATCTGTATTGTCTGTCAATATTACTAATGCTGGATTCGGTTATACTATCGCACCTACGGTCACGATTGCTCAAGCACCAACTTATTCAAGAGCAACAGGAATTGCTTCAGTAGTTGATGGAAAAATATCAGCAATTACAATTACTTCTCCAGGAGAAAATTATGATAACCCTCCGTCAATAACTTTTGATATATCACCAGAACAGGTTCTCAATGTAGAAGTTGACGAAACTTACACTCAAAATAACAAAATTTGGAAATGGAATGGAACCGCATGGCAAGAACAAATCACAAGACCATTCCAATTCTTAGATGGATTGAATATAATTAGTGTAAATGGTAGTGGTATTTCCAAACCGATAACGAATTTGGAATATGAATTAAGATTAAACGAAGAAAAAACTTTAATTATTGTACCAAAACCATCATATATTTCTACTATTATTGATGATCTAAAGAAAATTATGAAGTATAATAAAGATTCTGAAAACGTAGTTTCATCTAAATTAAAGAGAACTTATAATCCTAAATTTACTGGAGTATAAAAAAACCCTGGCTTCCAAAAAAGCCAGGGAATTTTTTTCGGACTATTTTTCAGCTCTCAGCTAGTTTTTGAAAGTAACTCAGAGCATCATCTGCATCTTCATCATCTTCCTCATCACGAGACACTGGTTTAGAGATTTCAAAGGAAGGAGTAGACCGCTTAGGAGAAGGTTCTCCACGACGTTCGGCTTCCCACTCTTCTTCTTCTGCAACTACTTCAGGGTCTTGATTCTTAGGGACACCACGAACCCCCAGAGTGTAGTCTAGGCGCTTCTTCAGTTCTTCATAGGACTTGAAGTTCTTTGCGTCACTGAACTCATTGAGATCGTTCAGGTTCTTGTAGATGCGTTCCAGTTTGTCATCATCATCCGAAAGTGCAGAAGGACGATCAAACTCAGACTTATCATAGTTCCAGTAACCTTCGACCTTACGGATCTTCAGTTTGAAGTTAGCACCAGCCCAGAAGTCGAAAGGATTAATAGCTTCCTCATCTGCAAACTGTGGTTGCATCGCTTCGGTAATCTTGTCAAAGATTTTCTTACCGAATTTATAAAGGAATACACGACCTTCGTTCTCAGGGTGTGCAGGATCACTCACCACATAGATGTTGGCGTAATAAGAGAGTTTGCGTTTTTGTTTCCGAGCAATCTCCTTATCACGATCAGATCCAGAGTTCCACAGAACACGATTGTGTTCAGACACAGGATCTTTTTGTCCCAGAGTTGTCAGAGAGTTTTCGATGTACCAACCACCAGGACCTTGGAAAGCATGACTCCATACTTGGGCCCAAGGAAGTTCACATCCTTCGGGTGCGGGGAGGAATCGGATAACTGCATAACCATTTCCGGCTTTGTCTACTTCAGGTTTCCAGAAACGTTCATCAGATCCACCTTCTCCACTATTCAGTTTTTCAACTTGTTTGATCAGTTTTTCAGTCAGCGAACCAGCGCGGGACTGTTTCTTGAGATCAGCAAAAGACATTTGTATTCTCCGTATTGAGTGTATTTGGCCTTTGGGACGACTTTAGTTTACCGCAGTGAACTGGGGATGTCAAGCCCCATCTAGAATTATTTTTTCTTGGTTGGTTTCGTTTGAGGTTCATTACGAACGTAAACTTTTTGTTTACCAAACTGTTGTGCAGTAATATTTGGTTTTCCAACCACATCTCTTGCAGTCGAAAGAGAAAGATCATAACTAGTTTTCTTATTGTAATCTCCTGCAGGCCCAAAATTTCCAGTGTCTTGGACAGAAGTTTTTGCAACGGGTGTAACTCCAGGAGCTCTAGTCATGTGAAGTTTAGTTCCAAATGGTGTAGATGGTTTGGAACTAGTTTTAGATGCATAAGGAACTGCAACTAATTTTTGTTTGTCATCAAACTTATGTCCACTAGCGGTTAGTGATCCAGGAGTATCTGCCTTACTATATGAACTTACATTCACTGGTTTCCATCCATATCTCTTTTGTTCATCACCAGTATGAGCTCTTTGAGTAAATTTTCCTGTTGATTTATCAAGTACTCCTGGTTGATAGTTTTTATAAGCAAGAACTTGTTTATTTGGTTTGGGTTTTGGTTTTTGACCAAATCCAAATAGTTCTTGTACTTGATAAGCTTCTGTGCAGAATTGTTTGAAAGTCTTCATTAGTCTTTAGGCATTTCTTCTGGATTTTCTAGAGCCACCTCGAAAAGAAGTGGATGACATAGTTCATCAATCAGATAATTAGACCACCTATACATATCTTCAGATGTGTATGAATAATTATCTTCAGCTTCCATTTGAATATAAGGATCTTGTTGCATAATTAAAGGAATATCATCAAATGTAAAAGGAATTCCATTGATGAAATACATGTCTACAATCTCACCATTGTGATAACAATATGCGGAGGTGATTTTGTAGTGGTAGGACATGTTATTCTATTTCTGCAATTTTATCTAGTCTTTCTAGAGTATTTTCCATTTCAGAAAATAACTCATTGACATTATTACCATTAAACCCAAGAAACTCTGCAGCTTCTTCAATTCTTTGTTTCATTTCTAGTGCTTCTGGGTCATCAGAAAGTGAGAGACGAAAGTATAAATTCTTCTGTTTCTCTAGAAAAGTTCTCATCAGTTCTACATGTTCCTTCTTTTCTTCCCTATTCATCATGGGAGCTTTAAAGGTTTCTCTAATAATACGTTGTTGAAGTTCTTCCATCTCTTTGATGGATTCTCTTACAATTTCGGATTGAAAAAATCCACTCACAATACAATCTCCTTTAGTGTCTGTGTGTACTTTTCCTTATCAATATTTAGGAAAGACTTGTATTTTTTTATACGCAAACTGACGGATTCCCACACAGGATCTAGTAGTTTTTTATCAAATTTTTTAGAAAAATTTAGGATTATATCCATTATAACGAAAGTTTCTATGGATATTGCGTTTTGTAGATATTTTTTAAGAATATCTGGGTGAGATGAACCTTTAATCTCAAATAATGAATCAAAAGAATCTTTATGTAGAAACACTTCAGCCTCAGTTTTGAAGAGATAAGAAAGACTTTGTGATCTTTTTAACCAGTTGGTGTAATTTTTTTCACCTGACTCAATAATTTCACCGATCCAGAGTTTAGAAGGATCATCACATTCTACAAAATTAGCCAAGAAGTATTGACGGATCTCGTCATCAGATTTCTGACGAGACATACGTTCAAAGAAGTAACGATCTTTCCTTTTGTTAAAGGACTCTGTTGAAGCCCTGGACTTTCCGCAATATTGAAAATAATCGTAGTTTGGTTTAGTGAAATGATTCTTGAATGCCAGGTATGTTTTATATACCTCTATTGGCGTCATCAGAATACTAATTTAGCACGACTTGTTTTTTTAAGAAAATTAAGTTGGGTTGCTTCGTTTCTTAATTTTTCTTTTAGTGGTTTAGAAATTAACTTTGATATCGATTCAAATTCAATTCCATTTTCTTCACAATAGGTTACAATAGCCTCTATGTAATTAATTTTAGATGTCATTACAAGATACTCGATATCCTGTGCAAACTTTGACTGACAAAGAAACTTTTCTTTTATTAGTGAGTCTACTTGTTCAGTATTGTTATACATAGGTTTCTGTTTTGTGAGTGACGAACTCTCGGATGTATTTGGTAAGAAGTTTAATATAGTGATCCTTGTTTCTTTTTTCATAGACAAAACATTCTCCATTGTCAGCGACCATAATTGTAATCAATTTTTTAACTGGAATACCAGTCATTTCATAATACATGCAAGCATATGCTGTTTCCTGGACAAAATAATTTTCAATCCATTCTTCTGGTTTTATTTTCTTTGAAGTCTTGAAGTCAATAACTGCGAGCTCCCCTTCGTACTCTGCGATACAATCAACTCTGCCCGCAAGTCCGAAATAGTCACTATAGAGCGACTTTTCCAAAGCATGTATATTATTTATACGATCAAGATAAGGTTTTGCCGCAAGAAATAGAAACTTCGTTACAGGAAGAGGATTGTATTTGTCAATGTCTTCATTCAACAAATACTTTTCAACAATGTCATGAAATTTTGTTCCTCGATCTGTTGCAACCTTAGTGATCTTATTGGCTTCTTCTTCACCAACTTTCTTACGCCAATCAATGAATTTTTGTCTTCCGTAAAAACTAGTTACGGAAGTGATTGAAGGATATAATTTACCAGAAGGGACTCTGTAAAAACGAGTCCCTTCAATCATTTCTGCTTGTAAATCAACTTCTTCTTTTAAATAATCTAAATGAACGAACATTACATACCTAGAGCCAATTTAGTAACAATGTAGTTTTTGACTAGTCCAGAACGAACAATATCATCAACTCCAAATTCAACCATTGAGAAATCATATGTCATTGCACGAATAATTTTCATGAAATCAATAATTCCATTTCTTTCATTGGTTTTAATTAAGTCAGATTGAGTTGCGTCACCACAAAAAACAATCCTACTATTTTCACCAATACGAGTAATTATACTATCTAATTCATGGAAGTTCAAGTTTTGCATTTCATCTACAAGGACAATTGCATTATCAAGAGTAGTACCACGAATAAAACTTGTAGACCAGAATGAAATTGTTTCTTGAGCTTTCAGATTACCATAGAGCATTTCAAAGTCTGCATCTGATGGAAGTTCAAACATGTACTTACACATGTTCTTATAAGGAATTTGATAAAGACTAGACTTATCTTCATGGTCTCCTGGAAGGAAACCAATTTCACGAGTAGCAACAAGAGATCTTACAATGTAAACTTTTTCATAAGGAGTTCTTTCATCAAGAACGTCTCTAAGAGCAAGGTACAATCCTACAAATGTTTTACCAGTACCAGCAGCACCATAGGCAAAAACATTCTTTCCTTTTTTATATTCATCAAAGAATAATTTTTGATTGTCAGTTAGTGGAGAAATGTCCACCATCAAATCCGAATTAATGGGCTTTTTGCGCCTCATTTGTTTGGCACTCATTCCGACTCCAATGTTGCCAGTTGATGATTTTCTTGATCTTGCCATTTAGAGTTTTTTTACAGTAGAACCAGGTGCTTTTGAGGCTTTGTGGAGAACATCATTCCAGCCTGGATTTCTGGAGATCAGTTTATCTTTCCACTCACCGACTTCACCGACAGAAGCACATCCTTGAGACCAATCTTTGTCCCAATTAGGATTGTCCTTCCTCCATTGTTCATAGTCTTTCACAGACATTACGAGTTCTTGAGTTTCGCCAGTTTCAAGATTGATTACAGGATATGTGGGCATAAGATAATAATGACTATGAGTTTATTTATTGGGTTATTTTTCGAGCAATGTAGTTTTGATTATCTACTTGTTCTACATTCCATTTTACCACAGGATCAACATAAAAGTCATCTCCTTTATATCTTTTGTACTTTTTCATATTAAGTACAGTATGGTGAGATAATATTGCATAGTCGATATAAGAATCAACATCTCTAGATTTTTTCACCAAAAGACTTTCAAGATCTTCTTTAATTTGTTGATTGGTGTGATATGCCTCAAAATTTTCTATTCTCTTTTTATTGTCATGTGAAAGAGTAAAAGCTGTTTGATGTGTGTGTCGTATTTTTTTATGTTTTAATCCACATAAGAGAAGTCTATTTACAATTTCATCGTCTTCCCAAGCTACAAACTCTCCCATATTTTCATTATACCCACCAATTTTTTGGTAGTTTTTTCTAGTAACATATAAAGTTCCCCATAGAGGTCTATAACATGGATGTGGTGGATTATACATTCCACTTACAAAACATGTATCATCTACTTCATATTGTTTGAAAAAATTATAGTATGGATTCAAAATTGTATCCGAATCTAAGTTTAATATATTATCTCCTTTAGTCAAGCTAAATGCGAGATTTAATGACTGAGTTTTGTTAAAGTATTTTTGATCTGGAACATAAACTCTTTTTATTTTCTCACTAATCTTCAAGAGATGATCTGAAGACTTATCAGAACTCCAGTCTACGAATACAATTTCATCAATTTCATCAAATAAAACCCAAGAATTTATGGATACACTAAGAGGATCTACCCTATTCATGCAAGCAGAAATTACCGACACACTCATTTTTAACTTTTAGATATTTGTAGGCTCAATTTTCTTTAAAATCTGTTCGACATCATGTAGTTCTTCTTCTACATTTTCTACTTCTTCAGAGTTATCTTGAACTTCTTCTTCATCATCACACTGAATCTCTTCCATAAGTCTTTCCAACTCAGAAAAAGTTTCTTCCTCTAAATTTTGAAGTTCATGAAGTTTTTCTTTTTCAAAAGCAACATCAACTTCTAATTCGATTTTGTTATTCAGTTCTTCCAACTCTTCTGGTTTATAAAGTTCTTTTTTCTTAGCTAAAAAGACACCAGGGAGAACTTCTTTAGTTTTCCAGTCAAATAATTTATATCGATAATAGCCTTTCCTATCATCTATATGTCTTTTAACGTTTGGATTATTAATAAAGTTTTTAACTCCAAACTCATGCATGTTTTTCTCTTTATGTTCTCTAGCCAAATGAGAATATTTTACTAATTGAACAGATGGATCTAACAAACCTAACATACCTTGAGGATGTTCTTTACCAGTAGTTTCTTGATAGATCTCAAATGCATTCTCATCAAATTTTTCTGAAGACTCTTCATATCCTTCAAAATTTTCTACCCTAACCCTATCTGGATGTGGAATATGGATAGCAGAAAGAACTTTTAAATGAATTGGTAACGCTTCCAATCCAAAGGTTCTTAGGCGCATTACTAATTCATCATCTTCAACAGCATAATATTTACCCATCTTTTCATTAAATCCATTTACGTTAATAAAGTCTTCTTTTCTAACATAAAGAATTCCCCAAAGAGGATGCACACAAGGATCATCAACTTTATCATTAATTCCAGTATAAAAAATACCTTTTCGACCGAAACTATGGATATTAAAAAAATTATAATAAGGATTTAGGATATGATCACAATCTAATTTGAGTATATTTTCTTGTGTTGCAAATCTAGCTGCAAGATTTAATGGTTGCGATTGATTGAAATATTCTTCATTATTAACTCTAATGACTTTGATTCTAGAACTCAAAGAAGCTAAATGATGAATAGGTTGATCAGAACTCCAATCAACAATAATAATTTCTTTTACTTCGTCAAATAACAACCAAGAACTCAAAGAAATTTTAAGAGCATTCAACCTATTTTTACAGGCACATATAATAGATACAGACATTTTATTGGCTCAACTCCATAATTGAATAATCTAAACTATGAATTTCTTCTGGATTTATTTCCTTTTTAACCATGTTTCCATCTTCATTATATTCTACAATCCACTTATCTTTATTTGAATTGTCTACAATTGTGCATGTTGTCCAACCATTGTCTTTGGATAGGGCTTGTGTTTGATAGTACATGATTATACCTCCTATAGGGGCAATTTTATATAGTTACCATTCCAGTGCTTCAGCCACTGAAGGGAACTGTTCTTTAAAGACTTCTTTGCAAGCCAAGGCAATATCCATGTGTTCTTTTTGAGTTCCATTTTCAGAACGCAGATTGATATAATGAATCCAACTACGGCAAGAGCCAGACATGTAGATACGTGTAGGTGTAGCCAAGGGAAGAACAAAACGAGCACACTCCTTTGCAACACCATGAGAAAGAAGTTGTTTATAAAGTTGCATTGATTGTGCGAAGTGTTCTTGAATCTTACTTTGAAGAGTCAGTTTCTCATAGTCTGGAATATCATCAATTGAGTTCTGACGATTCTTGGTATCTTGACGACGAAGATCTGGAACAGGAATATAGTCACTCAACAAAGAAGAATCTGCATAACGTTGTGAAAATTCTTGATATGTAAACGAACGGTGTCGAAGGATTTGGGCTGCGATACCACGATTCGTTTCAATTTCAAGAGTCATAAAAGACTGTTCAAAAACAGACCAATGATTATGCTTAATACAATAAGCAAGCAACTTGGCATAGTTTTCGTTGTCTTGATTCGCAGGATTACTAACTCGTGCAACATACGCCATTGTTTTTTCTGCATCAGGCGTTACCGAAATAAGTTTTACAGTCATTTCAATTCCTCAATCTGGGTATCCATCGTCGTCAAAAACCTCATCATAATCACTGATATGATTCAGGTTTTCTTTTGGTTGTTTGTAAGAATCTGGATCCGAATAAACTTCAGATTTAAGTGCATCTACAAGTGATTCCAAATTTCTTACGATTAATTTTAGTCTTTCTTTATCCATGGAATAATAGTTCTCTCATCCATTTTACCATAAAAAAAGGAGGGGATCAACCCTCCTCAATAATTTACTTATAAATCCATTGAATATACAAGGATAACATTATCGTAGTTAAAGCAATTGCAGCAGTAGACGATATGATGATTTGTGCCATCATTTTGCCCCTACTAATTGTGCAAGTTGAGCTTGATAACGACGATCTTGTTTTTGTTTTTGTTCTTTAATGAGTTGTAGGAAGTTAAGTTTTTTCACTTCTGCACCTCCATGTTTTTGCATGGACGATACGCTACTCCACGATATGTATTTTGTGGATGAGCAGGAGCGTGTGTTTTGTTATACCAAGACACATACTCTTTCTTTGCATCTTCAGTGTCGTACTGACACCCTCTATAAACGACTTTAGACATTAGGGTTCTCCTTAATTTTGAGGCTAAAGAGCGTTCCTTCAGTCGGCTTTTGCGTCTATAAAGCAACCTTTTTTAGTTACTTGTTTAACCTCCCAAACTATATCATTTCTTTGTTGAGCGTCCAATTTTGGATGGGTAATTACCCTCCCAATAATAAAATTGGCCTGAAGACAAGTTAAAAGGAATGCTTCCATAGATGAACGATCCGTTCCGAGTCGGCTTACTTCCGTCCTATTCAGTTTTAGCACTTATTGACAACATCCTTTCGGAGTTCTAATAGCAATCGGTCTTCTACTCTTTGAATAACTACATCGTCGTTTTTAACGATGTCCATTAGTTCCCACGCTGCGTCACAACTTATACTCACAGGAAATGACTTTGGTTGTGGCGTAGAAACAGAAAGAAGTGGAACCCATGCCAAAAGCAAAAGTGCCTTAGTCATAGGATGAACGTTAGAGGATTATTATACCTCTATTCATACTATCTATGCAAGTTATTTTGTATTATTTGTTACAATTAATCTCTTTGTCTCCAATCATCTGGTTTATCACCAGAAAAGAAGTCGATTATATCATCTACACTATTGAATCCTGTTCTATGATTTGAAGGATCTGGATCACCTAAATCTAGTTGATTCATAAAGTCATCCATATCACCTTCTTGCATATTGGGATTAGCAGCACGTCGTCTTGCTTGTCTTAAAATTGTTGCTGCACTTCTGTTAGACTTAGATAATTTTTCTGCCCATATCATATCACTTAGCTCTACAGATTCACCTTTTGCAATTCGTTCACAGATTGCTTCTAGGCGAAGACGGTATTGAGTAGAGAGCATATACTTCTCCAGATATAGTGTATTTAGTTAACGCTCAATATAACTTAGTGTGTGATTTGTTGCATTTAGTTGTGCAATTATTATATCACATCCTATTTTTGGATTACAATCTCCACATGTATAAACATCACATGCGGCTTTACCATCTTCCGGCCAAGTATGAATACTTATATGACTCTCAGATAATAAACAGAGTACAGTTACTCCTTGTGGATCAAATTTTTTAAAGATAGTTTGACATACAGTTGCTCCACTTGCAGCTGCTGCATTTTCTAAGAGATCCATAAGAAAATGCTCATCGTTCAAGTGAGCGAATGAGCATCCAAACAAGTTAAGAAGATAGTGCTTTCCCATTTAAGTAGGATTGTCCTCCTGATCCTTTAGTAAACGACTTACGATTTGTTCTCTTCCGTCCATCATGGCTACAGTGTAAATAGAAGATCGCATATACCTTTTAATTTTTTTATACTGTTTTTTCACTTCCTTGATTTGATCAAGGTTCATTTGAATATTTAAATCACCAGAAATTACTTTTTCTTTTTCTTCTCTGGTGGTTGATAGTTCCACATCTTTGGATTGATCGTTCCGTCCGTCCATTTAATACCTCTCACATCTCTGTACTTATCCCAATAATAATTAAAAATATCAACTTGTGATCCAGCTTGAACTACATCATACTGGACATCATCATCTATACCATAAGTAACTAGATATGAGTTCCTGGGCAGATCACGATTTTTTGCAAGAACGGGATCACAATTTCCATGAATAATATTCACTGACATATCAAGAACGATTCCCCCATGTAATATCAGGGTACGCCTCAGATACAAGTTCTTTGGTGATATTATATTTAGTTTGAAGTTTTTTATCTTTTACAAGACATAATACCTCAGCCTCTCCTGGGTGAAAAGATTCCAACATATTAATAAACATCGTTTCTTTACGAAGTTTATTCATACTATCATTTCCACCTTTCACAAAGTTATAAAATTTACTCCATTCTTTACGGATATTAGAACTTGGAGATTTATCAGCATTTTCATTTTGTTGAATAGGAACTTCTCCCTCTGGAAGGACTGAGGTTATTGACTCATCAAAGTTCCAAATCAAAAGAGATTTAATAAAGTTTTCATTATATTGTTGAAGGATATTAATTTTTTTATCCTTAGTTCTTTCGGCAACAACAGCCGAAAAAATTTCATGGACGTAAGAAGTTGGAGTCAATTCAATCTTCTCTACGGTTTTAGTAACCTTAGGAGTCGTTGTCTTTTTTGCGACAGGACTTTTAGTAGTTGTCGAAGACTTTTTACTAGTCGTCGTCTTCTTCGTAGTCGTCATAGCTATTTTCAAATCGTACTGCAATTATTTCGTCTGGAATGATATTCCCATTGTCGTCAAACATTTCTGGATGAGCGAATACTTGTTGAGGAGTTGAAAAAACAACATGTTCTTTCCATAACCAACCCACTATACCACCAATTATTAAGAACATGAAAGATACCATACAAAATATGGCAACTAATGGTGCTGTCATGGTTCTACCTCCGAGAGATTCCTTTCTTTTTTATGTCAAATGAAAATTCAAAATAGACGTGAATCTCTCTTCTAAGGAGAGAAACCATCTTACCAAAACTGAACTTAAAGGTTTTTGGTTGATCAGGTTTTTCCCTCCTTTTTCTTAACAATAATTCCACACCTCTATTTATGTACAACTCACGAGGCTTAGTCATAATTATAGAACTGAAAGTTCTTTTAGGTACTTGATAGTATCATTACAACCACCTAAAACTTTGTTGTCCATAACAACTTGTGGAAAGGTACTTCCTTCACCAAATTCTGAATAAAATTCTTCTTTAGTAAAGTGTTTGTCTAAAGTATAAACAACAAATTCTTTACCACAAAGTTCTAGAACTTGTTTAATTTTATAACAATAAGGACATTCAGGTTTAGAATATACAGTAAACTTCATTTTTTGTTGTTGATATTTTGTAATATTTAGAGTTCTATTTCATACTCATTTGTGTAATCATACACTCTATCTGCAATTAAGTCAATCTGTATTTGAATACCTTTTACGTCTTCTTCAATCACATTAATTTTTTTAAAGAGGAGATCAATTTTTTCTTCTAAAGTCATCACTCCTCCATTGGATGGCCTTTACGCCAAGTAGATGTGTTAGGAGGATCACACTTTGCATCCCAAGACCTAACAAGCAATTCTGTAAAGAGTTCCATTTTATCTGGATGGACTGAAGCCGGATTTTGATTGATTGCATTTTTAAGTGCTACCAACTCGTTCCATTCGGAATCTGTCAGAGAACCTGTTTGAAAATTGGAATGAGTCATAAACCTCCTCGTTTGTGTTTAAATTCTAACACAACGCCCATCAATATCTATGATAGTTAATAATGTTTTTATATTTGATTTACAAGCAGTAACAATTACATTCCAAAAGGGCCCCAACGACCCCTCTTACTATCATCATCTCCGTTCATCCTTTCTTCCAATTTATCAATTAATTTATCTGCAGAAATGAGATTATCAATATCCATAATCATATCTGCAATATGTTTACCGACGAAAGGTTTTTCTTGGCGAGCAGCATACGCAAGAGCATTACGCAAAGATTGTTCGGCTTCTTTTAAACTTGTTTCTACAGATTCACTTAGTGCCATTTAGTCTATCCTCACATTTAGTATAAAAGGTTCCATTTACATAACAAGACTTACCTGGTTCATAATATTTTATTACAGGTGTTTGTATCCTTGGATATTCTACCACATTTTTTACATGACAGAAAAGATTGTATCCACAAATAAGAGCTTCAATCATCAGCACTCATCCATTCCAAGTGATTTAGTAACTTTGCGAAGAGTATAAGAACCATTATTATTATCTACCCACTCAACTTGATCTCCTTCTTTAAGGTTTGCAGCTTCTAGAAGATCATCTGGAAAATTTACATAATAGTCATCCACACCATCAATTACTGATTGTTGAACGGGAAGTAACCACTTCTTTACTTTATCTTCCTTGATCAAAACTCGTTCAGTTTCTCCAGGATTGCGAGCATAAACTGTCTTCCCTCCATCTGGAGACTCATAAATTTTCCCACTGAAGGGGTTCAACCGACTTGGATCATTTCGGTCATAATCATAGTAATATTTGGAGTATTCTCCATCAAGTTTTGCTCGTTTATCGTAGTACTCAGCTTCTCTTAGATTATATTCACGACACTTTTCTTTTTCCTGATCCGATGATGCTTTGTCACACATCTCATTCAGTTCTTCTTCGGTATAACGAAGTGCTTCCATATCACTATGTCCCCATGGGGGCATACAGTCATCTTTACTTACACTACTTACCGTCGAACCTTTGTATTCTTCTGGATAATAATTCTCTTCCCAGAAAGAAGTCCAAGACTTTTTACATTCTTCAGATGAATCGTCCTTATCACAACTGAAAACTTTATTCAGATGAGTCTCATATTTGTTACTCTGACTATTACCATTTAGAAGAACAAGTAATTCATTACAACGATTTGCATTAATTGTGAAGTGATTATATTGTTCTTCAACGACACCTTTGATTACATCATAGATTTCCTGTGGGGTTGCTTCAGAAGAAGACAAAGAATCATACATCCAATTTTCAAGATTCTCAAGAGAATACTTCTTATAGTCAAAGTCCATCGGTCAAGTCCTTGATTGCTTGTTCCATAATAATCTTAATTTGATCATCTGTCAAGTCATTTAGCCAAGACCATCGTTCATCGTTTTTATCCCACTCAAAAGCAAAAGAGCCGTCATCATTTTGGATAATATTTAATCCACTGGGATGTATAGGAGTATTTTCAGTCATCTCTTTCTAAATCTAAAGTTACACAATGGAAACACCCACTTAAAGTTCTTGAGTGTCTCATAGGAAGCATGGCACAATCTATACCATATTTTTCTAACTCTTTTCTTGTTGGTTCTTGATGTTCTTCTAAAACAACGAGATTAGGATTGACACTAAAAAGATTCATGTTAATCCATGTTGAGGCATGATTATAACCTGGATAGTATCCAATGTCAACAGGTTCTGGGCACCAAATTACATCCCAATTTTTAAATGGTGCAGGAAGAACATCTTTACTCTTAATCCTTTCTGGATTAGCCAATAATAATCCCTCTCTTAGAAATGCAATTGTTGTGTCAATGTGCATATAACTATACACACCTTGAAGTAAATGAACTTGAATGTCTGGACCCAAAACTTGTTGAAGTTTATTCGCACCAGAAATGTTTCCACTATTAGAAACTAGATATAAAACATGATCATTAGCCCTAATAATATTGGCAGCATCAAAAGCAGGAGAGTGTTCAGTGAGTGCTAAAACATCTTTATTCCCTAGACATTCATCATTATACAATTTGTCATCATAGGTACAAGTTAATGGAACTAATCCATCAAAATGATGAGCGATTGAACCAAAATTATACCTCCTAGCCTTTAGGGGCATTGGAGTTGCAAAATAGTTATTTCCATGGATGAATATACAATCTCTGGGACAGAAATTATAATATCCTGTTGGTTCACTATGAGGTCTTACTACATCTACTCCCTCTTGTCTTAAGAAGTTTGCGAAGATTTCTAGATCTTCATTAGCTTCTTGTATAACTTGATCAGGATATAATCCTGACTTTACATCGGAAACATCTTCACGATCTGCATAGTTAATCAATCTCAGACTACGATCCATTTCAGGCACTCTTGCATAATCTGCAATACCCACAATAACCTTTTTTAATCTTCCCCACTCATTAGTACTATTGTTCATTTAATACTCCAGTTACTTGAATTGCATATCTATCTTTCATACTGAAATTATAAAATGCATGGATTTCATCATAGTTCCAGTAAAAACAATCACCAGCCTTCCAATCACAGTAACAAGTATCTTTCACTTGCAAAATTTGGCCTGGAGAATTATCTTCCAACATAACCATACATCTAATAACATTTTCAGATCCTATGTTATTAATTTCTAGATATTTACCAAAAAGATCTGTATGAAGAGGTAGATATTGTCCTGGTTTAAAATAATTTACTGCTGCGCCAACTTTATCTAAAAAATAAAATTGAGGAATGATATATTCCTCAACGCACTTTGGCATTGGATCTGGTTGTTGGTACTTGTATATAGATAATTTTTCCTCACTGTGACCAGAACTTAAATATTGGTTAACCAACTCTTCATCTTTATGTGTAGACAAAACGTAGTCTAGATTATAAAAATCTTTGATATTCCAATTAGGTTTTATATGATTTAACATTTAAACACAGACATGTCAGGTAAGTGTGGGTAATCTAGATAAGTCCATTTTTTAGGTTGTTTATCACGAACTTCATTAAACCTAAAAGAACCCAAGATAGCTGTCTCTGGAGTCATATAATAATGATAACCTACGGTATCAATGTCTTGTTTAGCCCAAGGCTTAGAAACATCTCTACCATCGTAAGACATTTTCTTTAGTATATCATAGTCATTTTTGTTTTGCAACAGAATCATTCCACCCCTACCAACACTAAGATGTTTTTTATACTGGAAACTAAGGCACATGTAGGTGTCAGGAATATAACTATTTTCTTTCCATAGTACAGCAGCGTCAATAATATTTGAATTGCCTAGTTGATAATAATCTTCCCAGTCTTCATTTCTCCATGTCCAATTCAATTCCAATTTCATTAAAGTCATTGGAATAGAAACATAAGTGTTAGTTGGAATAGTCAAATTATTGCATGAAGTATGTCTAAGACATAATTCTATTGCATGTGTACATGAGTCTACAGCTACAGCATATGGGGCTGAGAAATATTCTGCGACTTTGTTTTCAAACTCATTTACTTTTTCAAACATACTTATCAATGTCGGGTTCTCTAGGTGTTATAACTCTATCATTTGGTTTTCCATACATGAAAAACTCTTCTAATGTATAATCATCTCTCAGAACGGTCCACCATTTCTTATAAGCCTTCCTAGCAAGAACTAAATCAGGTCTATCAGATCTTACATAATTTACCGAATAACTACCAATATCTGGATTTACACTTATCAAAGGCATTGAATAAGTTCTTCCACTATGTATTAGGAAATAATCTATAGTTACATTAGGTATATCTAGTCCTATCGACCATTTCCAATTTGAAATTTTATGAGCAAGATTATACTTTTCATCTACACAAAAAAGTCTTATTAATTTTTCTGCGTAACTTCTTCTTATCAATGCAGCTCCACTATCATGTCCAGACAATATTGGATGTAGATAACATGGAATAATTTTTTCATTTTCAAAACCCAGTTGAATACAATCCCAATCGAAAGGAATGTTATTCATCAAGTATTCCCAATCAAAATGCCAATAATCAATATAACTTAAATCATAATCATCTTCCATTAAGATAACATATTCTTCAATTGTATTTTCCAACCAACTTTTGAGCATATCAATAGTGGAAAGAGCAGTAGCTACTTCTATTAAATGTTGTCTCCACCTTTTACATGTTGAAATATCATTCAGTATTACTTTACTTTTCCATTCATCAAAATTTTGAAGTTGATAACTAGAAGCAGAAAACCTTTTAAAGTTACTAATTTTATATTTTTCGTATTGTTCTTCAGTATATTGTTTTCTATCAGGTCTTTCGTCAAGATTTAAATAATAAATCGTTGGCAATCCTTTAAGTTTATCTTTTAAATTCATACTATAACTTTATTAATAGATCGTTTTTATTGACAGAATCTATAGACATTATATCACATATATTGTAGTTTGTACTCTTATTTTTCCACCAATCTAAAACAACTTCATCAGACTTTTTAGCTAGATGGTTTGGTTTATCCAAATAACCATCACTTATAAAATGAGAATTCGATATGAAGAGGGGTAGGGAATAAGTAACGCCTATTTGATATGGAACAAAATCACCAGATTGATAATGATACTTTGGCCATTTTTCACTTAATCCATAGTTTGTATAAAATTTAAAGAATCCATTGTCATAGTGCAATCTTATCATTTTCTCTGCATAAGATCTTGTTATCATAAAACAAGTTGCAGCATGATTGTTCTTAGTCCACTTCGATAAGAACATTGGAATATACCTCTCGCCTATGATATGAAATTGAATGCAATCCCAATTACAAGGAAGTTTGTTAAAGATATCTTTCCAATTAAAGTCCCAGTATTCTACCGTATCAAATGATAGATCATCCTCTATCATCATACAAACTTCAGATGTATTTGAGTTATACCAATCCACAATACTCTGTATCCTATTCAATAATACAGAAAGAAATTGCGGTTGAGTTAAAATATCATCCGCAATTATTTTTGACTTCCACTCAGAATAATTTTTTGGGTCATAACGTGAGGCAGAAATTCTAGTATAATTTTTAATATTATACTTTCTAAACTGATTTTCAATATACAGCTTTCTTTCTACTCTATGATCCAAATTCAAGTAATAAATTGGAGGAATATCTTTTAATTTCGATTCAGTCATTCAACAACCGGTACAGTCATTAGATGATCATATTTTTTACCGTATGTGAAAAAATCCTTTAGGGTAAAATCATCTCTATTGTTTTTCCACCAATTATAATAAAGATCTCTACAAATGAAATGATGTTTCTTTGGAATCTCATCTAGATTTGGGTTTTGTGTAATCAAAGGAATCTGATATGTCTTACCAACAAATCCAAAAAACTGATCTAATCCTAGACATCTATAAAAATATTCTGGACCATAGTTATGGATAAAGGAATATTTTCCCTTGATCGTGTGGATATCGATTAACTTTTGTGCAAAGTGTCGATTTATTAATACTGGTCCATAAAAACTATGGCTTGTTTTTGGGTGCAGAAAGAATGAAATATAATTATGAGATTCAAATCCCAATTGAATACAGTCCCAATCATATGGAAGATGAGTCATTAGATATTTCCAATCAAAATGCCAGTATTCTATTAGGTTCAGATCATAATCATCTTCAAACAAAATAAGATATTTTTCATTCGTATTCTCTAACCAATGTCTAACCATTTCCAATGTGGAAAGATTTATACAAACCTTTAAGTAGTCTTGTTCTTTGTATATTTCACTTTTATAAACAAGACTTTCCCACTCTTTAAAATTCTCCGGATAAAAAATACCTTCAGAAAATCTAGTTACATTTGAAATTTCCCATTTATCGAATTGGGATTCCATGTATTCTTTTCTTTCTGTTTTACTATCAACATTTAGATAGTATATGGTAGGAAGTCCTTTAAGTTTTTCAGACATACCAAGTTATAATAGAATATCTTGTTCCTGAAGTAACAGGCATAACTTCATGCGGATACATAAAGTTTGATGGGAAGAGAATGGCGTCTCCCTTTTTAGTCTTAATAACTATCTCTCTATCAAAAAATGCAAATTCACCACCCTCATAATCATCATTCAAACTGAATGAACAACTAATTGCTCTTTGTTGTAATTTAAATGAATCTGTATGTTGAATATAAAATTGACCTTCTTTATATCTGAGTAGATCATATCCAGTATCTATATCTACATTTGCATCAGGAAATTTTTCTTTATACTTCTGAAGGGCTTGTGAAGCGGAAAGAAAGAAATCTGAATCAAGTTGTTTTCTATATTGTGTATTGTACTGTAAGGTATTTTCTTCACTAATATTCAATACTGAACAACTTCTAACGTTTGGATTTACTTCACCACCGCCGACACTTGTATCTTTCCATAAGTCACAATCTTTATATTCAGATATAATTTTATTACAAAGTTCATCTGATACTAAAGAATCTAAAACAACAATAAAATCTTCTAGCTTTGTTTGACTTCTAATACTAGGTTTAACTATAAGTTCTGGAGTTTTTATAATTTTACTTTCTTCTAAAGTTTTTTCAACTTTATTTCCATGTTGATCACAATTTATCCCTAAATGACTTTTATCAAAATAACTATTAACTCTATTTCCACGACTGAAAACATAATGCAGGAATACTTGTGTGTACCATTCACCATCATATTCATCTCTCCAGTGAGGTGCATCGCATCCCATATACAGTAATGCATCTCCAGGAGACAACATAATATTATGTTTATCACTATTGGGAGTTTCAATCCAAATTAACCACGGCCGATCACTACCTAAGTTAACAGTCAATGATACTTCACATTGATCTTTATCAGTGTGTTTTTTTAAAACACTGCCCTTTCGATAAGTTCTGGCATAAGAATAAGTAGGCAATACAGTTTCCCCACAGATTTTACTAATCTCTGGAGTTTTTTCACAAAGAAGTTCTAAGAAAGAAATATAATTGTATACCGAGGACGAGTTTAAAGCCTGATCGTCACCAAGTACATTATTTTTATCACAGAAAGAATTAAACTCATCTGATAAACTTTTAGATCTTTTAATGTCTATAAAATTTTTGACAACAAGATAATTGTTTACCTTGATGGAAGGATTTAGATTATTCATAACAAACAAAAAAATTTTAAATTTCTTTTAACAACTCTTCAATATCGTAATAAATTTGATCCTCTTCCGATACTTCATTGTCTACAGACTCAAGTTCTTCGTAGTTTATATCACCAACCACCAAATCAGATTCAGAAGCTTCTTCTACACTTTGATTTTCAAAGTCTTCAGCCATTACATCAATTTCAACTATCTCCTCTTCCTCTTCTTCTTCCAAAATATAATCTAGAGCCATTAGATCATCTAAGTCACCATATCCTTCATACTGAGAAAAATTGCGAACTTCCATCAATGCTTTTTGTTCTTCCAACCACAATTGATGTTCTTCTTTTTTCTTTTGCCATAACTCTATAGATTGTTCCCAAACACCCAACTCTGTAATTTCGATATTCGGATCTTGAGTAACCAACTCTACACTACCATGATCACCATACCACTGAACAGCGTGTACAGCTACACCATTGATTTGGGGAACCCAACTCATATCAATGTCAGAATAATACTCACCGTCTATGTAAACAGTTCTATCACTTGGAATTATCGTCAGTCTCATTTTCTTCTCCGAAAGGCAATCCTGTTTGAGTCAATGGAGTTACATTGACAGGAACAAAGTTTTGATTCATTAATCCTTGTATATATATTTCCCTATTCGTTTCGTTAGCCTTAACAACTTCATTTCTAAATGACTCTACAGCAGCTCCAGTAGATCTTTGTTGTTGAGAGTTTTCTATTGTAAGCATTGGCATCCATGAAACAGCGCATCCCCAGTGATCAACATCTTCACCAGTATTTGGATTCATACCTCTAACATGCATATACCAAGCACATTTATTTTCAATGCAATCTTTTTTGATTAAAGGGCAGTATGTCCCAGGTTCAGTCTTTTTAAACATATAAGATCAGTCCACGAATACAATAATTATACCAAAAATTAGGATAAAGAACAAATTATAACATCAATATATTGAACTCTAAAATCTATACTTGCTGAAAAAGGAGCTGTACCGCTCCATGGGTGTGAGTGAGCCCCACCATTAGGTACGGGGTTAGCTCCACTATTGGGGAAATTTCTTGTCCAACCTCCACCAGAGGCAACATCACCGCCACCAGGAGTTAATCCTATGGATCCACCATTAGCATGAGTGTGCGAAGGTAGTTGTGCTGTCGTAAGAGTAGTATCCCCTACAGTTCCAGTAATAGTAACTGTAGTAGTAACAGGTTTTAAACTATTAGGGAAAGCAGATGAAAAAGCAGTAGTACCTCCAGAACCACCACCAGTACCAGAAACGACTCTTAAAGCCTTATCGTTTTGGGTCGTTACTTGAGCCCATCCAGTAGGGGCAGATGCTTGGAAAAAAACCGATACGCTACTCTGAGGCACTATTCCATATTTGGAATTTAGTGATGTACCGTCACCAAACGTTATTCCAGTTGTTGTTAATACTGCTGCCATTATACTATTATCCGACTAAGAGATATTTTAAGTTATTTATTTTATCCATCAAAACTACACATGATGATGTCAATATATTGAACACCGACACTTAGACCCAAACTACCAATTGGACCAGATCCTGTAAATGGATGGGTGTGAGTTTGATCTGATCCACCTGAACCTGTTGCTGGTGAATTTCTTGACCAACCAGTTCCAGCTCTAACATCTCCACCAGTATATGAACCATCTGGGTTTTGAGGGTTAATAGTTAAGGATACTTCACCACCATTGGAGTGGATGTGGGAAGGAATTTGACTTGTAACTAAAGCAGGTCCAGGTTGAATTCCACTGGTAGGTGCAGTTACTGTTCCAGTTAAAGCTACAGTAGGGGAAAATACCGTAGTAAAATTTGTAGTTCCACCAGAACCTGCACCCGTACCCGAAACAACTCTTAAAGCTTTATTATCTTGTGTTATTATTTTGGTCCATCCAGTAGGTGCAGCTGCTTGAAAGTATGACCAAACTGTTGAAGTTGGAAAAAGTTGTCTCCTAGAATTTAATTCATTTCCAGCAGAGAAAAATATTCCATTAGTAGTTAATATAGCCATATATCTACCTTAGTTTGACCATAATCAAATTATTTATTATTGCTTCTTGGTTTGGAACATTCATTGCAATAGTATGAATAACCATCTCGAAAATACTTGACAACTTCAAAGTTTTCTTTTAATGATTTTTCAATTCCACACTTATCACAAATCCTTGTCTTTTTTTGTAGACTTTCGGATTCGTTTGAGCTCTTTGAGTTCCATCTTAATATTTTTGTAAGCAGTGTCAGCATCTAATTTGCCTCCCATTTCCATCGCTATGATGACATCGACTCTTGTACCAAAGTGTGCTAAAGCTTTTTCAAAGTCATCTAGTTCATACATTGTTGTCAGTCCATTTTTCAGCAGTCAATATATCTATACGAGCATCAACAGCATCAATAGAGTTTGTAATTTCGTATAGAGTATTTGTAGTCTCAACATTCTCATCTTCAAGTTTACGAACGTCAAAAATGAGACTAGTGTACCTGTCCTCCAGTTCAGATACTCTACGTTGAAGATCAACTAGAAGATCTGTTAAAGAGTATTTTTCTCCTGTAATTTCATCAATAACAAATGTGTGATTTGTAAAACTATAATCATTCATGATTTTTTTCCAAACAGATTGAAATTTTAGAGAAAACTTATCAATATAATATTTAAACATTAATACTATCCCAATCCTTTTGGAAGATATCAAGTCCTTCACGAGTAAGAACACTTTCATACATTTTATCAAAGATTGATGAAGGAATAGTTACAATATCAGCTCCCTCACGATAACACAACGCAACTACTTCTGGACTACGAACTGATGCGGCCAAAATTTGCGGAACAGAAGTATCATAACAGTTATCATAAATCATACGAATACTCTTAATCAACTCAAGTCCATCAAATCCATTATCAGTCAAGCGTCCTACAAAAGGAGAAACATAAGTTGCACCAGCCTTTGCAGCAAGAACAGCTTGAGATGCAGAGAAGATGAGAGTTACGTTAACTGTTGCACCAATACTACGAAGTTGTCTACAAGCTTTAAGTCCTTCTACAGTACAGGGAACTTTTATTGTAACGTTATCAAGTTGCAAATATGGTTGAGCTTGCTCGACCATACCTTCACATGTATTCGAAACTACTTCTGCAGAGATAGATTCAAACTCAGAGAAAGATTCTGAAATACTTTTAATAACTTGATATGGATCTTTACCACTCTTTTTAATTAGAGTTGGATTGGTGGTAACTCCATCAATCAATCCTGTGACATACTTATCAGAAATTTCTTCAAAATTTGCAGTATCCAAAAATATTTTCATAATAATCTCCAAAAAATTTACAGTATTCCAACTTCTTTTAGGTATCTTCTATATGCCATAAATCTGCGAAGAGAAGGTTGCCCTGGAATAGGGCCTAAACTTTCACAGATTTCACAATAACATAACCAATCATACCACGGAGTTGTTGGATCCAGAGCTGGGTGTGGACTCCTTTGTGTGTAGTTCTTTAAGGAGTTGAAGAAGTTCTGGAGTTTCGTCCCATTCCCAAATTGTTCCATCTTTTTGTGTGTAAGTTCTTTTAGTCATAGTTTTAGATGTTTAAATAACTCTACAAAATTTGCATGTCCCTTATATAATACACCACCTATAATTATTAAGTCAAGCAAAAAAAGAATAACTAGGACAATTACAAGTGGTACTGTATTAGATTGCGGGTGTTGGTTGGTCATTAGTATTTAATTCTATATAAATGTCCTGACTATCATTCCAATGTCTAATTACTCCCGCAACAATAAAACAATTTGTAATTAGGTATGTGATAAAAATAAAAGTTCTTATCCAAGCAACAAGGTCAGACTCTTTATCGCACTTAGATGCCTTTTCCCCAAGAGCTTTTGCCCACCATCTCCATATAGTCTTTTTTCTTTTCAAAGTTTTCCTCCAACAAAACTTTCATATTTAATTTCTGTTTCAGAAAACCCTTCCTGTTTTTGTTTTAGATACCACCGAGTTGCATTAATACAATTTTCCTTTGTCAGTGAGGTTATAATACTCTTACCATCTCTATCGTAAGAGTCCCATGTACCCCACTTGCGTTCTTCTACTCGAAACGCATCGTCAATCCACTCAAAATTTTCCATAGTTATCAAGAATTTACAGTCAACTCGTAATCTTTTTTATTAAGTTTATGTCTAGTAAGATACTTATCTAGATGTTCTTTACATTCAAACCAACAGGTTCTTTTGTCTTTACCCTCCTTTACATCAAGTCTATACGGAAAAGATTCGTAAGGAAATTTTTCATTACTAGAAATGGCCATTATTCTCCGAGGGTATGAATCACTGGTTTTTCGTGTGCAAGAATGCGATACAGTTCTGCATCCTGAGCGGCAGAAATTGGAACAAATTCGGTCTCAGGGTTGAAGTCTTCGTCACGAATTGCCTGATTGATGACGATTGAACCTTCCTCACCAGAATATGAGCGATGATAGGTCATCTTTGGAATCACAAGAGCACCAGAACTACGATTCAGGTGAACAATATGATATGGATACCTCCAAGTTGGATTCACAAGTTCAAAGGTTCTGATTCCAGACAGTACACGATTGTGGTCAATCTGTTGATAGTGAATATAAAATTGTTTTGCACCGACAACATCATCAGGTGGAGAAATTGCAGGACCTGTATGAACAACAAGGTCTTGTGCATTTGAGTTTTCTACTGAAATATCATAGAAGACAACCGAATCTGTCTCACGGAAAACCCTGTGTTTTTTGAAAGATACTTCGCTCATGATTGATTATATAATAATGTTTTGTTCATAAACTTACATAAGATTTAGACATTTTTTTCCATTGCATTTCTGGAGAATTTAGATCATACAAAAAATTAGTTCTTTCAAATGTTCTTATTTTGAGATCTTCTTGTTGAATAAAATTAAAAACTTTTTCACTGACTTTTAAATTTGGTATTATTTTTGTTAAATACGAAACATGATCAATAGGTGGAGGATGTAAATCATACTTGTACCTATATCTACCGCAATCATTCTTTTTTATTTTTACTCCAGGCCAAGTAGTTGAATTATACTGCACTGTTAGGAAATCTGGTTCTATTTCATTTAATAGATCTTTATATAAATCTAACACGTCAGATGTATCCAATACTACATCATCTAGAGAATTGTAAGAATGACAATTAGTTGTTTTTTTGATAATAGGCATATGACTCAACATCAAAAAGTCCGAATCAATGTAATTTAAAAAATTAAAAGTTAATGATATTAATCCAAGATCTCTAATTAGAAATCCTCTATAATCGACATAATTTTTAATATATTGTAAATCATACAATCCGTCATGAATAGAATTGTATATGTTTCCACAACACTGCCATTTTCTATTAATATATCGGTCTTCACGATTTACTGTAGTCCACATTACTATTATCAAATCTTTATTGTTAAAATGAAATCTTTGATTCATTTCAGCAACTTGATTTGATATAAATGCGTTTCCGGCTCCAGGAGATCCAAAATTATAATATTTTGGAATGTGAAGTCCGATAACGTCAGCCCAAGTTGGCCAAAAATAGTCAGTCATACTACATCCAAAAGAAAAGAATCTCTCATACTTATTAAAGTTTAGATGATCTATTTTTGGCACTTTAATAAAAATAATTTTTATATTATTTAACACATTTTACTTGGATATCCACAGACTTTGTGGCATTAGACATCTCACGATAACCCATACCAACATACACCTGACCACTCACTACGGCAATGGCCATGATTCCCCAAAAAATATAGTACCATTTAGATTTTACTTGGTGATGTTTAAGTAGATCTTTTTCCATAATTATCTTAAGTATTTGGATTAAGTATTCTTGGTTTGATTAGACCTTGATTCTTTAACTGATTATAATTTCTAACCCACTTATTAACATTAACATCAATAGTACAATGACAATATTTTTTATTACAAATGACAGGCATAGTCGGCCATTTTATTTGTTCAAACTCATCTATATTTCCAATGGGTCCACCAATACCACAATTAGCTAGATATATCTGTCCAGATGAATTTACAAATAAACTTTTCAATCCAACTTCACAAACATATCCTTCAAAATTAGTCATACCACAATTAATAAATTCTATTGAATTTATATTGTTATTTGGGTCATCTAACAAAATAGATCCATCTTCAAATTGAAAATCGGATGTTATTTTTAGAATTTCCTGTTTTCCCAAATGTTTTAGTATCTTTTGGTGGGGTTTTGCAGCTTCATCAGTATGAAACCAATCTAATTGATCTTTTGTGTAGATATGAGTTTCTTTATGTTTACTACCCCAATCCATAATTCTAACTGGTTCCAAAAAGCAAGTATCAATATCTTTTAATGAATTGAAAACTTCTATACAATGATCCCACTTAGAAGGAAGCATCATTAGTCGCACAGTTACGAATGTGTTTAAACTTGCAGCAATTACTTTTTCTTTAAAATCTTTAACAGGAAATTCTGGGTGGTATGAAAAACAAACATACTTTAAATACTTTGAAATATCTTCCCAATATTCTATTGGTTTAAATGCATTACTAGTTGTACCTATAGTATGACCATTAGAATTAAAAAACTTTACCAACTCAGGAAAAAAGTGACTAATACTTGGCTCACCACCAGTAACTGAACAATGAATTTTTGGATACTTTTCGAATAATAATTCTAAGAATTTTTTTGCATTCTCCCATTTATAATGATGACCTTTACCTGAGTTTAATTCTGGTAAACAATATGTGCATTTATTATTGCATATATTATTAATCATCCATGTCAAATGCATCAAAGATGAATCTTTTTGAATTACTCGAATAATTTTTTTATCCTTTAATTCAATCATATAAATTTTGTTCTTGTTGTACTCTATCTATATGATGATAGATGGTTGAGTTTGAATATTGAAATTCTTTGAACCGTTGGGGTTTTTTCTTTTGCATTGTTATGAGCATGTTGATCCAGTCGTAACGTTTATCCACAGACCAACCATACCGACGTTCATCGTGAAATAAATCAAAAATTGAAATCATTATTTTAAATAGTTAGGTTTTTCAGTATCAAATGTCGTCCATTTTGCATCTTTCATTCTAAGACACATTAACAAAGTTTGATGTTCACGATCATATAATTCCCAGTCTCCCTTACACTTGGCAAAATATCGTCTTCGATAGGCACAACACCAAACATTATAATAAATTTTTGACTTCTCAGAAAGAGCCATTTCCTAAACACTCAAAACAAACACTATTAAATTTACCTTCGACTCCACGAAGAATAAGTTTAGTGTGAGAAGATTTTACAATCATTTTCTCAACATAATAAATTCCACCATAGATAAGAAGATTTTCTGGATCAGTATTATTACCCCACATAACTTGTTCTCGGGTGCATCCAGTAAATTTTACAAAGTCTCCTTCCTTGATTTCTCTAGAAATATATTTAATTTTTCGGAGGTCTTTCATTTTACTACGGTTGTTTGAGTTTTGGGTTGTGTTTTTACTTTAGTCGGATCTTCATAGGGAACTTTACCATTTTTCTCATACATTAAAATGTCGTACTTAAATTTACATTCATGAGGCCTTTGATTACAGAGAATCAAAGTGTCTTCTACAGAACGATAAGATCCAGTAGAAGATCCAATAGAACCACCAATTAAAATGGATAATCCGAAGATTCCAATGTTTTTAATGGTAACAATACGATCAATCATGTTCAGAATATATGTTTCCCACATTCTACCACACTTTTGATTTTATGCAAGGTGGGTGTCAGTTGACTTTGGGCTTTCCAATCCATCTAGCTTTCTTACCACTAGAAAAATTATATTCAAATATAGGTCGTGACTCTACATTTACTTCAATAAAAAACGCACAAACAACTCTAAGTTTATCAGAAGCTTTGAACGAATGCCATGTCACATCTTTTTCTGGACAAAATAAAATAGAAGAGTTTGGTTTCCACTCTACTATTTTTTGTACATCATCTTCAGATTCAATAGAGTGTAGTATTGTTCCTATGTTATTTTCTGGTGAGAGATAAACTATAAAAGTTATAATTTTTCTACTAACATCATCATGCGGAGGAAACCAATTATAAGGAAAATCTAAGTTGATGTTTGCCTGAACAAAAACTTCTTGTTCTGGTGATGGTTTTCTACTATTAGGATACCTATCAAGGATAGACTTAGATAACTTTAAAAAATCTTGAGCAACATCAAATAATACTTCAACCACATCTTCGGACACTCCGCACTTAATTAAATCCAGAATATCAAGTACGGCTCCTCCAGGTGAAGTCCTAGCATCAAAAAATATCTTCTCCTTAAGAAAAGAATTTTTTTGAATATTTTCTTTAGTTAAAAGGAATCTTGGTATCGTCTTTAAAACTTCAAAAGATTTTTGATCTATAGTTTGTTCTATGATCTGATGAGGCCAAGGTTCTTGTAATATTTGACCTCCAACAATAGGTTCCTCATTTAACAACATCACTCTTCTCGTAGGTAGTCAAATGTCATACAATGTAGTCCCCCATCCCACAAATACCTATGCCTAAAGGGAACAATGATTGGTTCAACATTATGTTTTTCCAGAAACTCGAAAACTTGTTTGTTATATCTAGTAACCATTAGATGTTCTGAATCTAATTGAAGAGCATTAACATCAAAAAAAGTTTCTGGAGAATATCCTACCCAATCTTTATACTCATACGGAATTTGATTTGGGGACCAAACAAATTTATCTTTGGTCATATCCATAGCCTTAATGTCTTGAGTATTGTGTTCCAAGTACAAAATATCCCACCCAGGAAAACAATGTTCCAAGTTACGACCTTGAGGTGTAGATATGATTACACCTTCTTTTACAACCACAAAGACTCCATCTGTGTGTCGTTCGATATTAAAATCCCTACAAGAAAATCTTTCATAAATACATTCCACTTCAGGATTTGCATTTTTAAAGTAATCGAATCTCTTTCTCGTCCATGCAACTGCATCAAAATAAACTCGATCAGCTCGGATAACACTAGGAGCACAAAGATTATCTAACGTAATATAGTTACTTCTATGATCTAACAACTCCAACCAATCAATGATATTTTCTTCATATCTAGGACCAACATACAACTTATTATTAATATATTGTAGGTGATCTCTTGCATGTAGTAGTTGAGGTTTTTTTGTTACATCTGGATTTTTATATGTCGGTCTTTTAACTACAACACCAAATGTTTCCAATACTTCTGAAAAGTTTTTTAGATCTTCTTCAGTTTCATCAAGAATTTCTTTGATAAAAGAATCTTCAACGAGATCGGACGAGTAGGCCCTACCCACCCAACATTCTTTAAGTTTGTTATATTCTGGAAAATATTTACTCATTGTGATATAATGTCTTTAGAAATTATAACATGAAATGAAATTATTTGCAGGTCCTTGTGCTCTAGAATCCGGAGAGGTTTGTTTTGAAGTTGCAAAAACAATTTCAAAATACATCCCAAAACACGTAGACTTTTACTTCAAAACTTCTTTCGAGAAAGCAAACAGATCAAGTCATAATAGTTTTACTGGAAAAGGTTATGGATACGCAATGGACGTATTCTCAGAACTCAGAACGTCTGGGTATAAAATTATCACTGACATACACTTACCAAATCAAGTAGATTTATTTCATGATTATGTAGATGCATTCCAAGTTCCAGCATTTTTGTGTAGACAGTCGGAACTATTAGAAGCTGTTGCAAAAAGTGGAAAACTAGTAAATGTAAAAAAAGGACAATTTATTTCTCCTAGAAATGCAATTCTTCTTGGAGAAAAGATGGAATCGTATGGTTGTGAAGATTTTTATATTTGCGAAAGAGGAAGTTGTTTTGGATATGACAACTTAGTAGTAGACTTTAGAACAATTGATATTCTTAAGAATGCAGGATTCAAAGTATGTTTTGATGCAACACACTCTACTCAGGAAGGAGGAGACTCTGTTACAAGTGGAAACTGGAAGTATGCAGAAAAATTGTCCAAGAGTGCTCTCGTTTGGGGAACTGATGCACTGTTTGTAGAAGTGCATCCTAAGCCCTCTGAGGCACTCTCAGACAAGGATTGTCAGATTCCTTTATCAGAGTTTCCGAACTATCTCTCTAGCGTCTTCTAAGTCTTCTGGGGTGTCTACAGAAAACACATCATGTTCTGTTTCATAAGAAAAAACAGAAACATCATTATCAAGAAACCGTAGTTGTTCCAACCTCTCAGTCTCTTCCAACTGGGAGGTTTTTAATTGACTAAAATTCTCTAAAAAATTTCTAGTGTATCCATATATTCCCATATGAATTTTTAGTTGATCAGTTCCAATAGGATGTCTACTAAAATATAGAACTTTTCCAGATTGACTAGTAACTAATTTTGGTTTATCTTGAGACTTTCCGTACTTACTATTTTTATCATATAGTTTATACGGAGTAACAACATCATAATTTTCTTTAAGGAGATGCTCATTCATTTCCAAAATAGCTTCTGGTGAAATGAATGGTTGATCACCTTGAACATTAATAATTTTTTCTCCAGGAATAGATGTCATCACATTAGAAATGCGTTCTGTTCCACTAGAGGCTTCGGCTTGTTGTAAGACTACTTTCACTTTAGTGTCTCTAACAGACTCATAAACTTCAAAACTATCTGTGATTACATAAGTTTCCAGACCAGTAATCATACACTGGTTTACCACTCTCTGAATTAAGGTTTTACCTCCAATATCAGATAAAACTTTCTTCGGTAAACGAGAACTTTCAATTCTTGCAGGAATAACAATAGTAGCGTTCATAGATTATCATTAATTGTTTTATATTTAATTCTCTGGAATTCTTCTACTATTTCAAGAATTCTGCGAGAAGTTTTTTTAGCAGAGTCTTCATTCCAACTTTCATTAGAAACATTTAATAGATATATTTCATTAGAAATTGCGTCAATAACTTTATCATAGTTTGTCATTATTGAACTCCTTATGTAACTCTTCAGCGATTTTCATAGCTCGTCTCCACATCATATACTTTACTATTGGATTACGAGGGTTATGAATTAACCACCATTTAGTTTTCTCATACTGAAACCTAAGAAGTTTAGTTGCAAGATCAACCAATCTAGCAACACTTGAATCGGTTACAATAAAATATGCAGCAAGTGCAAATAAGAAAAACCAAAAATAGTAGTATTCCATTTTACTCCCAACGAAGTGTTTTTAAATACTCAAGGACAGTTTCTCTAACATCCATAAGTTCATGGAAGCACTTCTGATCATGTGCAGCCTGTCTAAGTTCATTGTCAGGTTTATGGACACTTTCAATAAACAAATCTAGACCCCGATTCCACTTATCCTGTTTAGATTCAGCATCATAAATGTAATAAGTTTCTTTCATTTTTTTAGTTGCAATAGGACTATTCAAAAGATTGTCGATAAAAATCTTCTTTAATAATTTGTGCATCTTGATTTTCTGGATGTTTTTCCAAGTACATTTTCATGGCTTTATAAACAATCCTTTGTTCTGGGATAGTAAAGTACAACACTCTGTTGATAGCCGAAACCCGAACATCAGTCATACTACTTCCTCCAAACCTTCTATGTTAGAAACGGGTACTTCATAATCAGCAATTCTGTAATAATGTTCACCTTCTCTTTGACCAAGATACTCAATATCACTACAAGAGTACTCACGCATCCATGCTTGTAGTCGCATGTGCATTAAATCTGATCGACTCGGAACGTTCATAACCAAGTTTTAAACTCTCGGTTATTCTATAGTATTTAACCACTTCGGTCAAGTGAGATTTTAAAATGGAGAATAGGGGACTCGAACCCCTCACCCCTGCCGTGCAAAAGCAGTGCTCTACCAAATGAGCTAATTCCCCAAAGAATCTCAAGATTCTTGAGACAGAAATTCAACTTCGGTCTTCCATTTAAATCCTGGAGTATCCCAAGTTTGATTATTATTTAGAATTTTATTAGAATTATCCTCAGATTCCTCAGTATTTTTTAATGAAGATATATCTTCTATTGTATTTCCTTGATAAAGTTTATTTAATTTTTCTTTACTAGGAAAATACTTTAAAAGGTACTTAGCATTTAATTTAATTTTTTCAGGAACATCTGTCAACTTTTCTAGATTTGCAAGATCTTCAAGAAAAGCTCTAGTAGCAATAAGTGAATTATGTTCTTGATGTGGCAAAATCATAATTATCTTGAATACTGTTCAATAATGAATAATACCTCATTCAGGTATTTGTCGGCAAGTTCTTTCTCGCCAGGATATCTATCTTCTTTGATCAACTTGTTTTTTAAATTGATCACTCTGACCTTAATCTCTTCTTTAGTCAGTTCATTTCTTGGCATAAAAAAGTTCCAATGCGTTCTTATTTATTCTTTATTTGAATCATTATTATGTTTTTTAGAACAAGCACTTCTAGCCCAAGCACGACTCAAACTATTAACATGAGAACATGACTTTCCCTTCTGACCGCAATGAGGGCATATTGCATCAGGTGGGTCCGCAATATATCCTTCCGGTGTATACACTTTGTTTTTCAAATTCTCCGATTGTTTATGTTTTCTGGGATTCATACCCTCACAGGTTCTGCTTGTCTGTCTGGAAGCTTAATTTGTGGTAGTTTTTCTGGTTCTTTTACTTCCCAAGAACCCCCAACACCACCATCCATATTCACCACAATCTCATTCGTTGGCAATGCCTTTGGAATCTCAATATCAATCACTGGACTCATCAGTGTTTTGTTTTTTATAATTTCACGATTTGGTCCGTCTAAATGCATCATCATTCTTGCATCTTCAAAATTACCACAATCACAGATTTTCTTATGAGTCCTTCTTTCTCTTACTGTGAAATAATCTTCATCGTTGTACTTGTTCATTAATTAAATCCTTTAGACTTACTTTTTTCTTTTTGTTTATCCAGAACTTCCACATGACTTAGAAACTGTTCTGGAGTTTGCCACCATTCTTTCCGAAGATCCTCAAAGTTATCAAAAATAGAACACTTTTTATTAGAATAAACTAATTTATAATCATGTCTATCATAGGGATGATCTGAAGTTTGTTGAAAGTTTTTTGGAAGATTCATTACAATTATTTTCTTTTTTAGAAGGTCTGTAAAGTTGAGGCCAAGTGTCTCGAATAATTTCTGACAACTTATAAGGAGTTTCAGAAGAAATCATTTTTTTTAAAATCTACCAGGAGTATACTGCATTCCTTCCAGAAGTTCTTCCAACATTGCTCCATATTCTTTAAATCTTTTATCTCCAGCAATAAAACATCTTTGCCTCATCCAAAGAGCATCCGCAAGTAGTTTGATCTGGTCTTCTGAAAGTGATAGAGTTTTCATAGTCATAGTGCAACCTTTCTATGTATTAGAGTTTTGGGTTATAGACATTATAAACATAAAAACTCCAAAGAGAATAAAAAGTGTGAGAATCAAGATCATAAAAAAAGGAGTTCAGAGAACTCCTTTATTTATTTTTAGAGTGCGTTTCCGCGAGGTAGAACTTCCTCTGGGAACACAAACTGTTCGTGAGGTTGATCTACTGGAGCCATCCAGGCACGTAGTCCTTCATTTAGAAGAATATTCTTCGTATAAAAGGTTTCAAACTCAGGGTCTTCTGCAGCCCTTACTTCCTGACTTACGAAATCATAAGCACGGAGATTGAGAGCGAGACCAATAATGCCAATAGAAGATGTCCAGAGCCCCATAACAGGAACGAAAAGCATAAAGAAATGAAGCCAACGCTTATTGGAAAAAGCAATACCAAAGATCTGCGACCAGAAACGGTTAGCCGTGACCATAGAGTAAGTCTCTTCCTCTTGGGTAGGTTCAAATGCCTTAAAAGTGTTTGATTGTTCACCATCTTCATAAAGTGTGTTTTCTACTGTTGCTCCGTGAATAGCACAGAGAAGTGCTCCACCCAGTATACCAGCAACTCCCATCATATGGAAGGGGTTGAGAGTCCAGTTGTGGAAACCCTGAAGAAACAGTAGGAAGCGGAAGATGGCAGCGACCCCAAAGGAGGGAGCAAAGAACCAACTGGATTGACCCAGTGGGTACATCAGGAAGACGCTGACGAATACAGCGATAGGACCAGAGAATGCGATTGCATTATAAGGACGAATGCCCACTAGACGAGAGATCTCAAACTGACGCAACATGAAACCTATAAGAGCGAAGGCTCCGTGGAGCGCCACAAAAGGCCAGAGTCCCCCAAGTTGGAACCACCTGACGATATCTCCTTGAGCCTCAGGGCCCCAGAGAAGAAGAAGAGAATGACCCATAGCATCTGCTGGAGTACTAACTGCCGCAGTAAGAAAGTTTGCACCCTCAAGATAGGAGGATGCAAGGCCATGAGTGTACCAACTCGTAACGAAAGTTGTCCCAGTAAGCCAACCACCAAGAGCAAGATAAGCTGTGGGAAAAAGAAGAAGTCCAGACCAGCCAACAAAAACGAAACGGTCTCTTTTAAGCCAGTCATCGAGTACATCGAACCATCCCCGTTGTGAAATAGGTTGTGAAAGTGTTGAAGAAGTCATAGCCTCCTTAGTTATTTCTCATATTTATCTTAACATTACTTAACAAGGAAGTCAATGAGTGTTTGTACTCATCCCCAGTAAATCTGCCCGAGGGTGAATAAGACAAATACAAGAACAGTAAATACCATCATACCTACACCTGCCCAGATGACCCAGGAAGGCATAGGTTCGTAGTTGTGATTATGAGACATAAAAAAAGAGGGTTGTTACACCCTCCAATTATATCAGTTATTCAGTTTTTATCAACCAATCGCAGGTGCGGTGAGAGCAACAGGAGTGTTCTCAGCAGCAGCAAGATCGAGAGGGAAGTTGTGAGCGTTACGCTCGTGCATCACTTCCATGCCCAGACCAGCACGATTGAGCACATCTGCCCAAGTGTTGATCACTTTACCTTGACCATCAACGATGGACTGGTTGAAGTTGAAACCGTTGAGGTTGAACGCCATCGTAGATACGCCCAGGGCAGTAAACCAGATACCGACAACAGGCCAAGCAGCAAGGAAGAAGTGTAGCGAACGAGAGTTATTGAAGGAAGCATATTGGAAGATCAGTCGTCCGAAGTATCCGTGAGCGGCAACGATGTTGTAGGTCTCTTCTTCTTGTCCGAACTTGTAACCATAGTTCTGAGACTCTTGCTCTGTCGTCTCGCGGACAAGGGAAGACGTAACCAGACTTCCGTGCATAGCACTAAACAGAGAGCCACCAAATACCCCAGCAACCCCAAGCATGTGGAACGGATGCATAAGGATATTGTGTTCTGCTTGGAAGACGAGCATGTAGTTAAACGTACCCGAGATTCCGAGAGGCATTGCGTCAGAGAAGGAACCTTGACCGAAAGGATAAACAAGGAACACCGCAGAAGCAGCAGCAACAGGAGCAGAGTAAGCAACGCAAATCCAGGGACGCATACCAAGACGGTAAGAAAGTTCCCATTCACGACCCATGTAAGCATAGATACCAATCAGAAAGTGGAAGACGACCAGTTGGAATGGTCCACCGTTGTAAAGCCACTCATCTAGGGAAGCAGCTTCCCAGATGGGATAAAAGTGCAGTCCAATAGCATTGGACGAAGGAATTACAGCACCAGAGATGATGTTGTTTCCGTACATGAGTGAACCAGCAACGGGTTCACGGATACCATCAATGTCCACTGGGGGAGCACCGATGAATGCGATGATGAAACAAGTTGTAGCAGCAAGTAGGCAAGGAATCATGAGGACTCCAAACCAACCGACATAAAGACGGTTATCGGTTGATGTAACCCAATTGCAAAACTGTTCCCAAATATTCGATTGTGATTGTTGACGTGAAAGTGTAGCAGTCATTGTTTTTTTTAAAAATAGTAGGACCATCAGGGAAATGGTGGTGATACTATGTTCCCGCCACCCTCAGGCAGGATATGAGAGACGTTTTTATACTCCCCATAGGTCTCGGTTAGTGGGAGTTCGACAATGTTACGAGAACTTTTGGTTTCGTAACATTTGTTTACCTATTTATCATACTACGGGTTCCCATGGGTGTCAAGGGCCTTGGGCCCCAATCAACGTTGTCATCCATTACATACTCAACATTGTCCAAAACCAACCTATCCAAAAGATTTTGATAGTCACTAAAAGTCAAACACTTTGTAGTCATTATAACAGGATACATTCTTTTCCAAAGATCAAAATCATTTTCCCTTAAAGTCAAAAAAACTCCTGGTTCTGGTTTATCTTTTAACTCTAGTTTCTTATATTCTTCATAGGCTATTTCAATGCCAATAATTCTCTGAATATCTTTCCTATAAAAATCTAAAAACAAAGTAGAATTACTCAGATCAATATCTTTCCAACTATCATTATTGACGATATCACTAACCAAATCCGAAAGATTATGGTTCGATTCTGGGTCATCTTTAGTTCTATTAAAAATTACATCAACTTTTTTGTCTGGGAAGTAATTAGAAATTATTAAAACTCTACCTGCACCAGAACATATATGAGTTAAATTTACGTCGGAAACAATAGGAAATCTAAAAGATTGTTCCGTTAAAAGGGCTTTATATAGATGAGGCAACTTTGTAAAATTACTTATCTTACAATGTTTGCAGGATTCCTCAAAAGTTTTATAAGGTCCATACTTTATTTTTAAGACTAATTTTATAAAATCACACAGATAATCCTCAGTAAAAATCTGAGGAACGTTTATAGATTTTTTGTAGACATAAGAAATCTGGATATCTTTTGGATCTATTTCTCGATACTTAGAAATAGCCCAATAACTAGGATCACAATATTTCTCGTAACATAAAATATTTTTTATCATATTAAAACTTCAGTCTCCGAAATTATATTATCTAATAATTTTAGATAATCTTTTTCTTCATTAAGATTAGAATTAATTATTAATTCATAAATTGTTTTCCAGACAATATCCTTAGATAAAATCTTATCATAAAAATTTTTGTTATTTTTATTAAATTCTATACCTTCAATGTAGTAAATATCTTTCATCTTACCAAACATTTTGGCATGGCCACGTTGAAGTTCTTTTCCTATAATTATATCTACATAATCAAATTCAATATTTGATTTCAGTTGAATGTGATTACAGAGATCTTCAATTGTGTTAAAACAAATATCTCCTCTTGATTTCCCGTTAACTTTATCACTTATGGCATAGTCTACTCTAATATCTGGAAAATATAAATGACCCAATAATGCCCTAGAAACTCCAGTTATTTGATATAGTTTTATATTATCATTTAAATCATAAACAGATGTCATTAAAAAAGGCATCATAAATTTACCAAAATTTTTAAGATCTCGATAAAGATATGGTAATGTCATCAAAAAAGATCTCATAAAACCCGTCTTATCGGTGATACAAGTTTCATGAGGAAATCTAGTAGGCACAATATAATTGGAACCCATAGAATACTGCATAGTTTGTTCGAAGTATTCAGATATTCCATATTTTTCTGAATTACTTTTCACATCATTTATATCGGTAACAAAAGTATTCCACGATCTATTAAAAACTATTGGAGAAATCTTAACGTTTTCTATGTAGTTTACTCGGATTTCTCTATTTGATATCTCTTCAAGATGTTCTTCTATGTCAGGATCAATATCATCAAATATTTTGTTCTTAGAGCTATCATTAAATTGATAATAATAATTGATATTCATTTAAATTTCCAAGTATATAATTTTTTAGTTAGAGAAAGATTATCAAAAATTATTTGATCCAATAAAACTACAAGATCATTGTAGTTATTGACATCAAAATTGATAATGGATTCTTTAATACTATTCCAAAGTTCTATGTTTGCACTTTTTTCAATAAAAGATTCGGGTATTCTAGCTTTATAATTATTGAAATAATCTTCGTCAGTAATGTCTATTGATTTAATATAATACAAATCCTGAAAATTTTCAATAGTCATAATAATAACTTTGTTGGATAAATCAAAATCTTTCCAATATCGATTTTCTAAAACTGAATCTATAAACCTATGACAAATTTCTTCAGACCCTACCCCGTAATCTGAAGAATGAACTGAGATATCAAATTCAAATTCTGGAAAATATCTATATGCAATAAGTGCTCTACCATGTCCACCAGCTTGTAATTGATTCTTAGATCTCAAAGTATGTGGAGTGTAGATGAATGGGTACATGTAAGACTTATGTTCGATCAAATCCAAGTAAAGGTATCCCAACTTTGTGAATATATCAAAATATATTGGCTCAAAAATTCCAGGGGGACCACCATATGGAACTCCATTTACATATTCTTTTTCATAAGAAGAATCAACATATGTCTTTTTCACATCCAAAACATCACTCATAAAGACTTTGAGAGATTCATTAAACCTGTCCTCAACAATCTTTTGGTTTCTACGATATTCAAAATTCATTACCTTTAATGGATTTGTTTTAGAAAAAAACAATCTCTCACCGGTAACGTCATCAAAATATTTTATATCATACATAACTCATTTCCATGTATAAAGTTTTTTAGCAAGAGGTAGAGTATCAAATATTACGTGGTCAAGTATTTCAAAAAATCCATCAATATTATTTTGAAGTTTATAATTAATGATCACATCTTTCATGCGGTGCCATATTTCTATCTTACAAGAGTTTTCCAGAAAATAATCTGGTCTAATATTCTGAAACGTTTGATAGTAATTATCGTCTACGAATTCTATAGACTTAATAAAAAATAAATCTCTATCATTCAATTTATAGTCTTCAACATTTTCAATATTGAGAATTATTGTTTTATCCGAAATATCAATATTTTTCCAATATGTTCCGTTCTTAACTTTGTCCACAAAATCTTGCATTAATTCTTCCGACCCTATCCCAAAACTGGTTGAGTTAACAACGAAATCAAAAGTTTTCTCTGGAAAATATCTCCAGGCCAATAATGATCTACCATGACCAGATTTAATAACATCATCGTTTAGAACGATAGGATACATAAAACTCTTCTCAAGAAGAAGATCCAGATACAAATAAACTAATTTAGTAAATCTATCAAAGTAAACTTTATTTTGTCGTTGACCTTCTAATCTTTCGATATATGAAATCTCACTACAAAATGGTCCATCCATATCCCTACACTCTAAGACATCCTCCATAAAAACTCTGAGGCCATCTTTATACATTTCCTTTGTTATTTTTTCACTTTCTCTATATTCAAATCCCATTATTTGTAAAGGATTTTCTTCCGTAAATATTAATTCCTCTCCCGACTGATCATGAAAATATTTTATATCATACATTTGACATCTCTCCAAAATATTTTTTCCAAATTTCAGAATACTCACAATCTCTATAATTTTCAAACCAAGGACCACCCTCAGTATAATGTAATGCTTTTGGATTACCCTCCTTATACCAACCAACTAACCAATTCCATTCCAAAGGCAACTCCCCAATCTCATCATCTTTTAGCCAAGTAAATCTATGCAGTTCTTGAGGAGATAACTTATTAACGGTTTCTACATTTAGATTTTTATTGGATGGATGATTACAGTTCCACAAAATAAGAGAACTCCAGTTCTTTCTGGGATAATTCACTTGCAATTGTCCATCCATTTTAATTTTATTTATTGGGTTGTATTCGTGTTTGACAACTAAAACTGCATACTTATCGTCTCTGAATTTAAACAGTTCTTCTATATCAGATAGCCATAAAAAATCACAATCACAAAAAACAGACCAACCAGAATAATTAGATAAGTGTGGAGTTAAAAATCTTGTATATGAAAATTCAGTTGAGGATGGCTCATCAAAAGGTCTATAATAACAACCAGATGATCTTAAATCCGATTGTATTAAAGGTATAACTTCTACCTTAGATTGATGTTTTATAAGACTATATTTACAAACCTGATATGCAACATCTTCTCTAGAATCATATCCAATAAAAACTTTCATTACCAATAATCAATCTATATAATTTAATTATTCTATTATTTAACATGTATGATATAAGGTATTTTGATGATGATAGAGGAAATGAAATAGAATTGCCGTCAAAGATAATGAGATTTAAAACTGAATCTCAAAGAGTATTGCCAAGTAATATTTTAATAGACTCCTATAAATCCTTCAAAGATAATATGCAACAAGCGATAGAAGATTATGAGACATTCTTTAATACCGATGAGTATGAAGATAGAACAAATGAAAAGTTTTCTATAAAAATACAAAAATTTACAAAATTAGTTTACTTGTACTTGGACTATTGTGAAGATGATTGTTTTATGTATCCTTTTATTCTTGTGAAAGATCCTACAACCACAAATGAAGACAAATGGATTTCAATGGCAGGTCAAGGTCGAATACTAATTAAATGGAAATATTTCCCAAAATCTTTTAGTGATGTATCATATCATTCTATTGATTATGGAATAGGATCAGATGATGTAATAAAAGAATATATTGATTATGTTAAAAACACAAAATTTTGGAAAGACAAAGATATCTCAGATAAAACTATAAGGATAACATTTGAAAAATTTAATGCAAGAGAAAAAATTTATAATATAAAACATTTAGAATTTGCACCTAAAGAATACTACAATAACTATAGAATGCAAAGACCAGATTATTTTTTAGAGAATGTTTGTGATTTGGAAATATCAAAAAACATAAAAAATCTTTTCTTAAATTCTGGGATACAAAAAGATTCTCCAGCTTCAGATTATATACAACTACTAGATGACTTTATTAAAACAAGCACGAATATTGCTAAAAGAAAATATACCTGGAAAATGACATAAAAAAAGAGAGGAGAATTCTCCTCTCTAAAATATCAGACTACTACAGGAGTCTTTGATTTTACATATGAAAGAACTTTGTCTGGAGTAGAATATTCATATGGATCGGTATCCGCATTATCTCGTTTACCATCTTCCATAAACAACTGTTCAATTACTCCGTCATTAATGACAGCAGCGTATCTCCAAGAACGTAGGGCAAATCCCAAATTACGTTTTTGAACTAACATGTCCATGCCTTGAGTGAATTCACCATTACCATCTGGAATCAGTTTAACTTTCTCGATTCCTTGATCTTTGGCCCATGCATTCATTACAAATGCATCATTAACGGAAAGACAATACACTTCGTCAATACCAGCTTCAATAAATTCAGAGTAGTTTTCCTCAAATCCAGGAAGTTGATATGCACTGCATGTAGGAGTAAATGCACCAGGAAGTGCGAACAACACTACTTTTTTTCCACCGAAGAGTTCTTCAGTAGATCGAGTTACAAATTCACCATTTTCGCGGAACATGAAGTTCACAGATGGAATATTTACGATTTCTTCAGGAATTAGTTGGGGCATGATTATAAGGGTGTTTTTGTTTAAGTTCAGGATTTGGTTGTGAAGGAACAACTGGGTTCCTTGATTTGTTTTTAATTACAATAAATGCATCATTTTGATAGGATACAGTTCCAAAGGGTTTTGCCCATTTTGGATTTGCATCTGGGTGAGTAGCAGTTCCTGTGACTGCAACTCCGCCAATCTCTACAGAGATTTCATCATCAGCAGTCCATTCTAATTTTTGAAGAGCAATGGAGAGTTGCCCCAACCAGTCAGCACTTCTCACAGATTCTCTTCCTGTTCAGTCAGAATCACACAATCGCTGGTGGGGTATGCAACACAAGTGAGTACCCAACCCTCAGCAATCTGATCATCATCAAGAAACGATTGTTCCTCGTTATCTACAGTTCCACTAATCAGTTTGCCAGCACAAGCAGAGCAAGCACCTGCTTTACAAGAAGAAGGAAGGTCTACACCTGCTTCTTCAGCAGCTTCAAGAATGTATTGGTCATCAGGACACTGAATAACAGTTTCGGTGCCATCAGGAGATTGGAGAGTAACGTTATAAATTGTCATGAAGTTAATTTGAGTTACTTGTAGAGTTTACCAAAAATTTTTTAATCAGTCAACTAGTCACCAAATACCAGGAATGATTTGACCAGTAGTGAGATAAGTACCAACAGCAATGACGAAACCGAGCATTGCCAAACGAGCATTGAGGATTTCTGCCTCAGGGGTAAAACCAAATTTCATTTTTGTTCTCCTTTATTTTACTTTAGAATAGATAGAAGTTTCACCATAATCGCGGTGAGTTTTATAACCAACAACTGCACCCTTTGTATTCATCAAAGCGGGCATAAAAGCAATTGTAAAAAATACTGCTGGTGCTCCAATAAAGAGAGCAGCAACGATTACATAATAAGTCAGCAGTTCAATTAGTGAGTGTTCCATCAATAAGTTTCAGAAAGTTTTTCTACAGAAACTGCCAACAGTACGAAGAATGCGACAGAGGTAAGAGTAAAGATTAATTCAGTCATCAGAAGATACCGAAGAAAAGTTTACCTGTGAGAGAATAAGAAATAGCCCCAGCAATAATGCCGAGCATAGCCCAACGTCCATTGTACTTCTCCTTTACTTGGTTAGGTGTATCCATACCATAATTTTCGTAGTACATGGTAGGTTCTTTCGCCCACATATTTTGTTGGCCGCGATCATTAGTTGTTACAGTCATTGCACATTCGTTAAGAATTGTTACACAATTATATAGGAAAAAGAAAGGGGTGTCAAGCACCCCCCGTAGTCATTTATACTTAATTTTGTTAGGAGATCAGAACTTAAAAGTAGTCTGAATCACACCACCCCAGTTAGAGGAGTTGTCGGCAAGACGTTGGTTATCACTTCCGTAGATGATTGCAGGAGTGACACTGATGTTATCCGAGACTTGATACTTGTAGAAGATTTCAAGCATCGTTGATTTCTCAAGGTTCTCACCAGTAGGTGCCTGACCGATAGCAACACCAGCGGAATTACCACCAACAAACACATCTTCCCACTGAAGACCAGCAAACCAAGACTGGCTATCAGTAGCATCGCTAGGAGTACCACTTACAGTATTCCATCCATAACCAGCGGAAATAGAAGGAACAATACCCGATTTCTGAGGTTGCCAGTAAGCGTTCAGAGCATAACCATTAGAGGTTTGACCAGGAACCAGAGTACCAGAAGCACCATTCAGACCGTTATAGGTGCGAACACGAGTTCCTTCAGTACCATAACGGTAACCAAATGCAGCACCCCAGTTAGTACCACGATAACCAATTTGTGCAAGAGTATTCAGAGCACCAGTCTCATCAAATACTCCAGTCTCACTATCGTTACCACTTTGAGCAACGTAGTTTACACCAGCAATAAGACCTTTCTTACCATACTGAGCACCGAAACCAGCACCAGTTGCTTTGTTATAAACACCAGGAGTACCAGCAACAGCAAAGAAGTCAAGAATACCAGACTTATAAGCAGAAGGCATCCAAGCAATCTCAGTGTTACGAACTGCGGCACCTGCAGTCAGAGTTGCTTTGTTATTAAAAGCAGGGAATGAATAATACAGACGATCGATAACTACATTGTTACCAACTTCACTGGTAGTGTTGTCTGCTTTATCCAGTTTGAACAGAGAAGAACTAGAACCGAAAGGATCGCCACTGAAGTTGGATGAGCGCAGACGGGTACGGAGCAGATCCTTACCAGTAAATGAAGTATCCAGATTCAGGCGAAGATCGTAGTTGAATGCGGTGCGGGTTGTATCACCACCTTTGGTACGATAGTCATCAACACCACCAAGAACAAAGTTTGCTTCACCACGAAGTTTAGTAGTAGTAGAGAATTGAGTTGCCCCAAGAGAACCAACCACTCGTTCTAGTCCATCTACACGACCTTGAAGAACGGTCAGTTCATCACGGAACTCATTAGCAAGACGCTTGAGTTCATCAGTTTGTTCAGTTACACGGTCAAGACAGGCATTCAGAAGTGCGGCTGCTTCATAACGAGTCATTGCACGGCCACCACCAAAGGTTCCGTTTGCATAACCAGCAACACAACCATAACGTTCTACAAGGTTGCTGAGTGCTTGATATGCCCAATCAGTGGGTTGCACGTCAGAGAGTTGTTTGATGCTTGAGACTTGTTCCGAGGAAGTATACTGGTTGACTGCTGCCATATTGAGGTCTGCGGCATTCGCAGCAACAGGAGCAACCATACCCAGAGCAACGGGTGCAAGCATCAGTTGTTTGAGTTTCATAAAGATTTGTTTTTAGTACTAAACTACAAAAAGTCTTAACAATTTCGTAAGACTTGAGATATACTATAACCTTTTTTTCGTTTTGTCAACTAAGAAAAGGTTATGGAGTTGGTTGTTGAGCTTCTGAAGTTCTTCCTAGATATGGATCATAATCCATCAATCTATCCAATTCCAAATCAGAACCTCTAGTTTTCCACAAATCAGTCAATCCATTATGACTTCCCCTGTGGAATATTTCAATATGTTCTGGATGAATAGAAGAACCCAGTTCAATTTTATAAAGAAAAATTGGAATAGAAAATGTATTACCTGAGTTATAAATTAAATCATCAGCAACAGCTCTAGGTTTAATTTGATAATCAAGTTTATACTTATCTCCACGGCAGTGGAACCTTACGATTTTTTCCGCATGATGACGAGTAATCATGTAGCAAGCGGTTGAAAAATCATTTACAAATCTTTTGTGTAGATTTACATGCAGAGTTCCTGGACAAATGATAGCAAGTTGAACTACATCATAATCATACGGAACTCTAGCAAAAAATTGACTCCAAGTAAAACTCCAATGATGGACTGTACTTAGATCGATGTCATCTTCCATGACAACACAATATGGGGAATCAGAATTTTCAAGAAAATGTTTGAGTATTTTAAGATGAGATGTTACGCAACCGATTTCTCCAGAACTCATATTTTCTGGATAACGGCCATGAATGATGTCACTTAGATCATCATCTCTACCATCGTATGCAGAGATTCTCTCATAGTTTTCAATTTCCCAATACTTAAATTGATCCTCCATGTACTCTTTTCTATCTGGTTGACCATCAAGATTCAAGTAATAGACAGGTCCAATTCCCTTAAGTTTGTAAGCAGCTTTATTCTTGTCCAAAGTCATTGTTCAAATCACATTACAATCCAGTTTTCAGGATAAAGATCTTTAGTATCTTTATCGGAATATGCAGGTCCAAACCAATTCTTGGGAGCAACTACTTTACCGGACCCGTTTTGCAACCAAGCGCCCCACCAAGACAGTGTTGAGTTAGCGGTGATTCCACCCTTACAGTTAGCCATAATACAAAGGTCAACATAAGGAGTATAGGATCCATCTGGATATTTTTCTTCAGGAGTAGAAACATAGAATCTATCTGGTTTAAAGAGTTCTTGTTCCATAACCCACTCCGGAGAATCCGAGACAACAACAACTTCTTGATCATCTGGGAAAAGTTTTAGAGCTTCTTCATAATATTCCAGAGTTTGTGGAGGATGCATAGAAGAACATTCGGTATAAGCCCACTTAAATCCTCTAGCATCAACCAAATTAGGATCACCACGACGAACGTGTAGGAAAATAGGATCTTTAAGTTCTGAAAGAAATCCCGTAACTGGTTCTAAAAGATCATCATGGAACGTAAAGTCTTTACGAATATCTTGTTCAATGTGTTTGAAATACTTTTCAGACTGAAAGAATCCATGAATAGAGACATCATTTGGACAAAGTTGTAGAAGTTCTTCATCAAAATGGAAATGTTTTTCCATGACGATAGGAGCGAATCCACGATCCAAAATATAAAGGTTTGTGGATTTCACACTATCAAGAGTAAAACAATTAGCTAAACTATAATTATCAACCCTTGGTACTTTATATGGAGGAATACACCAATCATATCCTTTATTAGCAGCTATACCACGAAGAGCTGCATATTGAAACATTTGGTTCCCTAGACGACCAATGTTACCCAATTCATTAAACGCTAACATCTAATTGTTTCCTCCTTTCTGCGATATAAGATTGTTGTTGATAATAAGAGAATAGTTTTTGAGAATCCCAAGTTCTAATGTTTTGCCAAAGATTATGATTATCCATAAATTTGGGATTGTGATAATGTGAATTAAAAGTTCTACCATGTTCAAAGTGGTAGACATCTCTATTTACTCTGCCAACTTTTCGACCAAATGCATTTAGTCTATAGTAAAATTCACAATCTTCTGCACCCCAAGAAATAAAATTTTCATTCCAGAATCCAATTTCAATCTCAGTTTGTCGTTTAATCATTTGACCCCAACCAATGGAAGAAGCAACTCTAAATTTAGATTCTTCCAAAACACTAAAATCAAAATTAGAATCTAAAAATTGATTGAAAGTATTTTCAGAATAGTTTACAGCCCACTGATAAACACCACACCCAAATGGATATACTGCATCTGCAGTTCCATCTTTGATGTATGCATATGCAATTTCGTAACTAGATTTTGGTAATACAATATCTACATCATGATTATAAACGATCTCAGTCTCAGAAGCAACTAAAAGATCGTTGAGAATTCTAGTTTTATGGAAAAACTTATCATCATTCTCTTCAAAGATATGTGTTAAATTATCAACTGCAACATACTTTTTAATTACAGGTAGAGCCCTGAACTTAAAATGAGAATGTGTATCGACTTCTTTTATAATTACTTTGGACTCTGGGAAATTTTTTAAGAGATAAGTAACGGAAGTAATTACATTTTTTAGTCTATCTTCAGACTCAATTCTACATGGTAGAAGAAATGTTAAATCTTTCATGATTCAGCGGGTATTGGAGATGGATCGTTGTGAATTTTGATCCACCTTTCAGGGATCATGTCTTTCATATTGTAATGAGCGTAAGCAGGCCCAAACCAAGGATCTGGAGCAACGACTTTACCAGAATCTCCTTGTAACCAAGCTCCCCACCAACTCAGAGAAGAATTAGCAATAATTGCACCTCCACATAGACTCATGAGGCAGAGATCGATGTAGGGGACGGCCGCACCATCTCCGAAGGTTTCATAGGAAGAGTCGGAGAAGTGGAACCTATCTCCCTGCAACCAAGATTGACGTTTACACCAATCAATAAGATCTGAAACAACAATCACATTCTTGTCTTCTGGAAACTCTTTTAAGGCTTGAATATAATAATCTTCTTTACAGAGTGGGTGATATTCCTGCACCATTTGATAAGACCACTTCTCACCTCTCCTACCAGTGAGATTGGGAGAACCACGGCGAACATGAAGAAAAATACAGTTATCTCTTCCACCAAGGCTGTCAACAAATTCTTGACAAGGTTCTAAGTAGTCTTTTTTGAAAACAAAATCTTCACGAATAGATGAAGCAATTGACTCAAAGTATTTTTCTGTTTGAAAATTACCAGAAAAATTTGTATTATCTTCACAATTATTGAAGATCTCTTCATTGAAGTGCATGTCCCTATACTCTACAGTTCTGTAGAAGGGTTCTCCAGTATTCTTACTTAGATCACAATTAGTAAGTTCAAAGGCATCAAACAACCCATAATTGTCTAAACGATCTGCGTCTGGAGGTGGAATAATCCAATCAAATCCACGATTGGAAGCAAGTCCACGAATAAATGCGTATTGAAACATTTGATTTCCGAGGCGCCCCTCATTACCAAGTCCTTTAAATGATACAGCCATTACTTACTCCACTCTTGAATAATCCAACGATCAGGAACAATGTCCGAAGTATCTAGGTGAGTCATTGCAGTACCAAACCATTTCTTAGGATCTGGAGCAATTACTTTACCTCGATCATTTTGCAACCATGCTCCCCACCAGGAGAACGATGAGTTTGCAATGATAGCACCAGAACAAAGACTCATCAGACACAGATCAACCTGCGGTAGAAGAGTGTTTTGCATTTTTCCAGTACCATCAATAGTACGATATGTATATCTACCATTACTATCATTAAACAAGAAACGATCTTGTTTAAAAAATTCTTGAGACTTACACCACTCCATATCGTCAGTAAAAACGAAACAAGGAGTGTCCTCAGGAAATTCTTTCAACGCATCTTCAAAAAATTGTATCGGGAGGATGGGATGATACTGTTCTCTTCCGATATTATCACTCTGGCGAATATGAAGGAAAATAGGGCTAGAAGGTAAACTATCAATATACTCCTGGCAAGGAGTGAGATAGTCTTCTCTAAATGTGAAATCTTCACGGATTTCTTTTGCGATGTGACTGAAATATTTTTCAGTTTGGAAATATCCATCAAGACTCACATTGTCTGGACATTCTTCAAAAAACTCTGGAATAAAACAGTGATCATTCTCTTGTATGTATTCACCATTAACAAATCCAATGTTGGATTCATTAACATTTGTCAATTTAAATGTTTCAAAGAGACCATAATTATCTTTATGATCATAAGTATCTGGAGGAATAACCCAGTCGTATCCTCGTTTTGCAGCAATACCTCTGAGTGCTGCATATTGGAACATCTGATTTCCTAGACGCCCGTTACTTCCTAGCCTATTATATCCAATCATAGTTTAATTGCAAATGTATTAATTGTTTCTGGTGGCTCACCAAAGTGTATTTTATCACCATATAGATTGGTTAACAAGACTTCAACCTGTTTAATGATGTGTGGGTTATCGGATACATAGACTTCATATCCAGCTTCTAAAAGATCCAAACAAAGTTTATATTGTTGACTTTCAGTTAAAATATCAGTCCCTCTCTTATAAGAAATATATTCAAAATGGAATGGGAGATTTTCTGTATTTTTATTAATGAAATAACCTTTCAAGAATTTAGAATGTTCATTATTGAAATCATCAGTGGTTGTCCCTAGATTATATTTCAATCCCAGTTTTTCTGCATATTTACCAAAAGCTCTATTGTCCCTAGGTAAACAAGGTCCACCAAATCCAAATCCATATTTCAGATATTTACTACCAATTCTAGTGTCGCTAGCAATAGATGAAAGAACTGTCTCAATTTCATCTTCGAGACCAGAAAGAACAAGGACTTGTCCTATCATATTTGCAAAACTAATTTTAGTAGTCATATAACAGTTAATTGCAATCTTAACTATTTCCGCAGAAGTAGCTGACATTACAGAAATAACTGGTTTATTCACTTGAATTTTTTTATAAATTTGAGATAGAACTTCTAAAACTTCAGAGTTATCTCCACCAAGTAGAACCATATCCGCATGAGTTAGATCCCTAATAATAGATCCCTGTGCAATGAATTCTGGATTGTAAATAACACTTACACCATAAGACTTAAGTTGTTCTTGGAATCTCGAACAATCTCCAGGATTAGTAGTGCATCCAACTACAAGAGTTTTTCCTTGAACATTTTGACTTTCTTGGAAGTCACGAATGACGTTCCATACAGAACTAACATCGTAGGAGCCATCATCTAAAGATGGAGTAGCAACTAAAGTAAAAATAATGTCACATTCACTAATGACTTTTTTATTATCAGTAGTCGCTTCTAGATACTTAGCTTGTTTTAAATGTTCTTGTACAAATGGTTCTGTACTAGAAATAATTTTTTTATTGAGGTTTTCTACATAATCCTCACGAATGTCAGAAACAAGAACATCATATCCTGCATTTTCCATTAGAAGTGCAAGACAGATTCCTAGTCTTCCCGCTCCAATTAGTCCGATTTTCATAGCTTAAATGTTGGAATAGATTCCATTTTGTGTTTATTTTGAATGTGAAACTTTTGATATACATTGATCGCATTTGTTTCTTCCTCATTATGGAACATAGGATCTTCTGACAATCCTTTTTCCATAACCCACTCAAGTAAAGAGTAAGAAGTTCCAATTTGATCTTCATCTGTTCTACCATCATCCCACAAACCATCAGTGGGTGCTGCAGAAATAATTCTTTCATCAATACCCAGATGTTCTCCAAGCATCCATACTTCAGTTTTATAAAGATCTGCAATAGGTGCAATATCTACACCACCGTCCCCATATTTAGTATAAAATCCTACACCATAATCTTCAACTTTATTTCCAGTACCAACTACAATACCACCAACAGATCCAGCAATTTGATATAAAGTTACCATACGAACTCTAGATCTTGTATTGGCTTGTGCAAGTTTATTTGTTGCAAACTGTTCCCCCATATCACTTGCAATGGTTTGCAAAAATGAATCATAAACCTGACTCATATCAGTTTTGATAAACTCAACGTTGTAGAATTTTTCAGATAACCATATACCATGAGCATCAGAAAGAGATTCTTGATTTTCAAGTTGATTAATAGGCATACCCACAACGTAGGTTTTGATACCAGTCAAAGCACAAAGAGTAGAAACTACGGAAGAATCAATACCTCCTGAAATTCCTACTACAAGACTTTTAATATTATAATAGATACAGTAATCAGAAATCCATTTAACAATACGATCTTCTAAGTCACTATAATCTTTGATTCGATTCATTGATCTTTTACCTTAGCTAGAATTACAGTATTTTCATAATCTTTAGAAGTAGTAAACTCAAAACGTTCACTCATTCTATCGGTAAACTTATTATAATAGAAATCGTTAAAGTTGACAAGATTATAAATGATGTAAGCAAACTTAGAATTTGCAACTAACTTATCATAGTAATTAATTTGAGTATCATAATCACACTCAGATAGAGCATAATTACTAATAAAAAGGTCTACATCTTTTACTTCCTCAAGGTCATCACAACTAATGAACTTGCATTTTTTTGCGAGTTCAGGAAAGTTATTGATATATTTTTCTTGCACTTTGACTGCTTCAGGCAAGTCAACAAGAATATACTCGTCAAAATCACAGACAACACTAAGAGTCTTACAAAGTCCGCCATACCCGCCACCAACTTCTACTACACGACTAATAGGAGACTCACCTAGAAGAGTCGCCATCTCAAATACATTTTTAATGTATCTAATTGTAGTGGGAGAGATTTTACCCGTTTCTGGATAAGAAAACTTATCTGGAGTACCAATAAGATCGTTTTCTTTAAAAGCCTCCAAATTTTCAAGTAGTGCATCTGAAGCCATTTCCATGGCTAGTTGTAGATACTCTGAACCTTGACGAGGAGTTACGTGTTCAAGAATATTTTTATATCCTTGAAGTGATTTAAATTTTGCAAAAACTTCATCATCTTCAACTGCACTGCGACAAGTTTCAAGATAATCAATTGCAATTTTTTCTTCAGCTTCCCAGCCCTTATAAGTACTCATTTCCAGTAAGTTTCGTAGAGGTGATCTTCTGCCACTGGCAGATTGTTGGCACGTTCAAAGTTATCTTTAATCGCATCCATTTTAGAATAATAAAGTTCTTCTGTCAATGTAGAAACATCAAAGTTGTCATCCAAGAATATAATACCATCCTCGTTGAAATACTCTGTTACTCCTCTACAACCGTAGAAGATGGGGATTGTCCCTGTTGCGAAACAGTCCGTTAGTTTCTCTGTAAAGTATGTATCATAGACGGCATTCTCTACGGCAATAGAGAACATATAATCTCTAAGTCCATCTTCTTTTCTATTAAGATCACGAAATCCACGACCATAAAGATCAACTTGATCCTTGAATTTATCTACAAATTCTAGTCTTTTACGGTGCCCAGGAACCATAGACTTGTTTGATGAGATCATTGAAACAAGTTTAGTCTTTTTAAATACCTGTCTATCTTCTACCCAAGGAGCTGCGTTTGTAAGTGCATATTGAAACTTAGGGTACTTCTCACAAAGTTCTTTATCTGGAGAAAGAATACCATCAACTCTAGATGCAACAAACTCATAGTTTGCGAGAATCCAATCATAAACTCCTTGAATAATTTGTTTGGATTCAAGAAGCCAAATATATTTGGGTGTACTAGAGACATCTTGAAAAATGTCAAGAGATCTCTGATTTACATATAGACTTACAGATCCAGAACCATCATAAACCCATTCAGTATACTTGGAAGTATTTTTATCTGAGGTAGAAGGAAGAAGAGAGTCGTTACAATAAAGATTAATTTTGAACTTGCTCATTCTTCATTGCCTCAAATACTTTAGCGATACCTTGATCAATTGTCGTTTTCGGAGTCCACCATTTCATTAAGTAAGTATCTGGTCTATTTCTCTTATCCATTTGAACACTATCTTTTTCTGATGATGGTTGTATTGTCACATCATATCTACCAATCAAATTAAACTGTCCACAAATTATGTTCGCAACATCAAGGATCTTTGTAGAGTGGAAGCTGGTGATGTGAAGATTGTCTTCAGAAGTAAAATCATTGTAATTTTCCATGATCGTTTCAAGTGCTTCACAGCAGTCTTCTGCGTATAGAAACTCTCTTTCCTCTTTACCATCAGTAAGCATGTCAATAACACCAGTTTCAAAACCCTTGCGGATGAAGTCCGTAATGACATGGGATTTTTCGTGATCTTTTTCAATTCCATAAACATTCCAAAACTTTACGATCAGACCATTCAATGATTTGGTATAGAGTTCTCCAACATTTTTAAGTACACCATACGGAGAATAACTCATGTTACTCATTTGAGATGATGCAAATACAAACTTCTTATTATATTTTTTAAGAAGTCCAAAAGCATTAGCCATCAGACGAGTGTTGTTATCAATAAACTGGAAAGTATGTTGATACTTTTTCAGATAACGAGAACCACCGACATCAAATGCAAGGAAGAATACAAAATCAGAATCAGAAATTCTTTCTTCCAAAAGAGGATTAGGGATGAGCGTCATATCCTCATGAGGATTGTTTACTACGTCAAATTCATAGACATAGTGACCCTTAGAACGCAAATAATCTGTAAGGTAGGCACCAATTTGCCCACTAGAACCGAGTACTGTAATTTTCATCAGACAATTGTGATTTCGTGTGCATTTCCAAAGTTGACAATACCAGTACCACTCATATGAGCAATCTCAGTAACATCAAACTTTTCTTCAGGAATTTCATCCCACATTAGTTGAATATCAGGCCAGTCAGGTCCAATATCATCATGAATCATGATACCTTTCCAACCTTTATCACGTAACCAGTCCATCATGACACGTTCTTGTGAACCATCATGTGGATCTACATCGATCATTACAATAGAAACATTATCCCAGTCGATTGTATCATCTTGCATAAAGTCCTGAATCTTCCAAGTAATATTTTCTCTTTTAATATTACTTGCACCTTGTTCAACTAGATCATAACTAATTACCTTATTGGTTGGATTATATGAAAGTGCAAGACCAGATCCTCCAGTACGAGTTCCAATATCTAAGATAGTAGTTTTATTAAAAAATGTAGATAAGTAAGCATAAAGACGATACTCACTTTGACCTGCAGGGAGCCAATCATTTTGATTTAGAGACATATCTCTAAGATGACTAACATCCAGATTCTTTACATGTTCTTTAATTATTTCAATTTTCATTATTCTTCTCAGCAATTTGTTCAGAAATCCATGCGTATGTTTTACGAATACCTTCTTCTAGAGTCTGTGAATAATCCCATCCTAGTTCCCTACGAACTACATCATTATTAGAATTACGACCACGGACACCAAGGGGACCATCAATATGATTCTTCTCTACTGTTTTACCTGATACTTTAGCCGCAGTATCCACAAGTTGATTAATGGTAACCATTTCTTCAGAACCAATATTTACAGGTCCAATAAAATCACTATCCATTAGTCTTCTAGACGCTTCAATGCATTCATCAATGTACAAGAAGGAACGAGTTTGTAGGCCATCTCCCCACACCTCGATGGATCCACCTTCTTTCGGGAGGTAAGCGACTTTACGGCAGATTGCAGCTGGAGCTTTTTCTCTTCCACCTTCCCAGGTTCCTTCTGGGCCGAAGATGTTGTGATAACGAGTAACACGAACAGGAATACCGTAATTACGGTGATAAGCGAAGTAAAGTCTCTCCGAGAATAATTTTTCCCATCCATATTCAGAATCCGGATTAGCAGGATAAGCAGACTCTTCACGACAATCTGGATTGTCAGGATCTAGTTGATTGTGCTCTGGATACATGCAAGCAGAACCAGAGTAGAAAATTTTAGTTTTAGTAGTGCCAAGTTTTTCATTCATCTGACGTTGCATTTCAAGAACGTTCAGATTAATAGTAACAGAATTATGCATAATATCTGCATCGTTCTCGCCAGTGAAAACGAATCCAGCACCACCCATATCAGCAGCAAACTGATAGATCTCATCAAATGACTGAATATAACGATAAGGAACTGACTGATAAAAGTTTCCCCTATCTCCTTTATATTCAAGGACACGACGAACAAAATCTACATCACGCAGATCCCCTTGAATAAATTCGTTTGCTTCAGTTGGAGAATACTCAGGATACTTAAGGTCTACACCACGAACCCAGTAACCTTCGGAACGAAGTCTACGAACCATATGACTTCCAATAAAGCCACCGGCACCAAGCACAAGTGCCTTTTTAATATATTGACTCATTTTTTGATCAAAAATAATAATCTCAATAGTATATATTATACTAAAAAAGGTGGGTTTATGCAACCCACCTTTGTAACTCAGGCTCGCCACCTATTCTTTTTGACGAACGGAAAAATAGGAAACCGTTGCAGATGCTCCGCACCAGTTGGCATATTTAAAGACCCTTACCAACGGGGTCAGAATGGGTCATTGACTCCACCACCTAGTTTACCAAACTAGGAAAAGTTAGTTGAATTAATTTTGGAATTTCAATTGCGGCATAGAAAGCACACAATACAAGAATATCCCAAAACTTATACTTGATTGCAAAAGGAACGACAAAGACATTGCCGATACATTTTACAAGTAATCCAACTTTAGGATCTCCCCATAACAGAACAAAATATCCTGAAAGAAGGAGGAGATTTCCAATGTATCGAAAAAGATTCGATTTAGACATAAGGGGTTTGCTCCCGACCAGTGCTGTTATAGACCATCCGTGTCTTCATCATCCCGAACATAACAGGGAACTCGATCTGGATCTAACCATTTCGCATACTCAATGTCTTCCATTGCAGTAGTACATTGTAGACCATTATCAAAAAGATAAATGTCATTCCAGCGTTTGGTATAAGAATCCTTTTTTTGCATTCTATAATCAGGCATACCATTGAGTTCAATGATACCTTTTTGAACAAACCTATATCCTTCTCTTTCAAGAAGAACTTTAGGGAGTGTTTCGATCATTATGCAAGAACTCCTTCAGCTTCCAGATCATTATAAATGTATTCCATCAAGATTTCATAATCATCAAGAGGATCACCTGAAAACATTGCACCATTAGATTCATAAAACCTACGAACTTTTTTGTAAAGTTTCGGATTCTTCACATCGAGATAAGATTCTCCATTCGCAGCAGACTTCAGGGTTTGAAGATCTTTTTTGAATTTAGCAGTGAGTGACATTTTTTTTGTTTTGTTTACCTTGTTATTATAGGGGTTAGACTTAGAGAAGTCAAGATGGACGGTTTAAAAACTGTCCATGCTGGTTGAGGGGATCGAACCCACCTGAGACCGATTATGAGTCGGGCGCTTTCACCAGATAGCTAAACCAGCAAGTAGGACTGCAGAGAATTGAACTCTGTTCACACCGTTATAAGCAGTGGGCCTTAACCAATAGGCGACAGTCCCATAAAAACCCAGTTTAGTTTGGGTAAGTAAACTTGTCAAGTACCTTCTTCGTGGTCGGTATGTATTCGTATGAGTTCTTCATCCGAAGGAAGATCTTCAAATATTTTTACAACTTCTTTGTGTGGCACAATAATTGCGGTTCCGTGTTCACTAACAATTCTAAAAGATTCACCATCTTCAACTCTATTAAAGAGTTCGTCGAATCTATTTTGGAATTCCTCAACCGTGAATTGTTCCATTGATTTCATTTCGTTAGACTTATTTTAACTTAGATTTTTACCGTTGTCAAGGGGCCTTTCTGATTTTTATTGCATCCCATATTCGTTGGAATTCTGGGAATGTTTCTATAACACTTTCATTTCTTAATTTATCAAACTTTCTCATCGATCTTAAGAAATCTGGTATCAATAATTGTTCTTGGTACAAATCTATGTAAGTTATTAGACTTTCAAAGAAAATTACACTCCTAGTAGATCCATTCGGTATTAAGAAATTATCAATATGATTTCTAATATTTTCTTTTGCAGCTTGTTTGGTTTTTTTATCCAATACCCAAACAGTCATTTCTCTTGGACCTTGCATGAAATTTAAGAAGAAGTAATCAATATTCTTCATTAGTCCACTATTATAAAGATATTGATGTAATGTAACAACATCAAAAATATTCAATGCTTGGACTGTACAATCAAAATGCAATTCATGAGTATGTTCCTTATCTTTGAATCTTTCTCTAAATTGTTTTGCATGTGAAAGAAACCTGTCCCACTTAAATCCTTTCCTAATCAATTCACCTCTTTTTCCTACACCATCAACACTTATATGCACTTCTACAGCGTTATTAAACTTATCCCACAAATCGAAAATATGTCTTCCTTTATAAATTAGATTACTAAAGTTACTATTATAAGCAAGAGTAACTTCATCATTTTTACCTAGTTCAACTAATTTGTCTAAGATTTTCCAATGTTCATCTATGATTAATGATTCTCCACCAGAGAAATATAAATGTTTAGCAACACCTAGATAAGGTTCTACTTCTTCATATGCTTTCTCAGATGCGTTCCACCTTCCAGAAATCTTACCAGTTTGTTCTAATTCAAAACTAGAACTGGAGGTTACACTACACATCCTACACTTGAAGTTACATTTACTACTCAGTTTTACATCCCATTGAACAAATCCAGGTTCTGTAACTGAGTAATCATCATTTGTTTTATAAACAAATTCAGGATAATCTCTAAACAAACTACCATTTAAGTCTTGTCTGAGGGAACTCTTTCCAGCCTTTTCATTAACATAACATACCTCACAATTTTTATGAGGTACTCCATTAAGCATGTTTTCTCTAAGTTTCTTTATGGGATCATCATTCCAAATTTCCCATAAAGATTTTTGTTTGATATCTCCATAAAGATATTCAGAAACACAACAAGGCTTCACTTCACCATCTTGACGAATATCTAGATTCATCCAAGGTGCAACACAAAAAACTTTACCGTTTACATTAATTCTACTTGTATCAATCATTGCCCAGAACTCTCTCTAATTCAGGAAAAACTTCTAAAGAATTTTCATTCCGTATACTATCTAGTGCAGACATATAAGCTTTAAAATGCGGAATTAGATTATCTTTCTTATCTGTAGATAAAAGTTTAAGAATCGATATGTATTGTTTAATTGATTCTTGTGCCTTTGCTGGTACAAGATAATTTTCTATATGATATTTAATCTTTTCTCCAAGTAGTTTTCTTGACTTAGAATCAAGAATAAGAACTGACATGAAATCTGGATTATGCAAAATACACAAAGAAAATTCATCCCAACTCTTAATTATTCCTCTGAGGTAAAGCTCTTTATGAGCATCCATAACATGGAAACAGTTCATTGCCTGAACAACAAAATTAATTCTCACATTATTATGAGGAAATCTACTTCTAAAAAGTTTGAAGTTATTTAGAAACTTTTGCCAATCAAATCCTTTACGGATTAACTCACCTCTTTTTCCAATTCCATCCAAACTAATCATAATATGAACGTCTTCAAATTTATCCCACAAATCAAGAACATTAGTCCCTTTATATATGAGAGTACTGAAGTTGGTATTATATCGAATAGGAACATTAGTCTTACCTTTTTCGATTAGTTTGTTCAATATTTCGTAGTGGTGATCAGCAATTAGAGGTTCTCCACCGGCAAAATATACTTCTTCAACAATATCATACAATGGTTCAATATCATGACGAACCATGTCCATATCAATTTTTGGAAACTCCCCCTTAATATCAAATTCTTTTCTCATTTCTTGTTCCCAGGCACTACTGCAACCAGGACCGCACATTCTGCATTTAAAGTTACAGATATTGTTTAATCTAAAATCCCAATATACAAGATTGAACCTTTCAAAAGTACCATCCTCTTTAGTTTCTTTGACATACTTATAATGTTTTGAATAATTATTATTCATAGTATTTCTCAAAGAAGAATGTCCAACTTCTTCTTCTTTATAACAAGATGTGCAGAAACTGGATTTTTTTCCTGCCATCATATTTCTACGAAGTTCTCGCATCTTATCATTGTTCCAAATCTCCTGAAGAGACTCATTCATCAATGAACCAACACGAAAATCTCTAGGATGACCTTCGCATTCAGAAGCAATATACTTTAATGGATTTTCTTGTTCATATACATTATCTTCTTGACCATCAATACTTGTATCACTTTCACATATGGGCAATAGACAACATGGATATACATCACCATTAGGATTGATGTTCATATGAACCCAAGGAGCCATGCAAAAAGTTTTATTCTTATTCATAACAATTTTGAATTTGATGAATCAAAATTAATCCGAGTTGAGGGATTTGAACCCCCGGCCCTCTGCTCCCAAAGCAGATGCGCTACCAAACTGCGCTAAACCCGGTTACCTATTTCTATGTATAAACATAATACCAGCAAATGGCACGATTGTCAAGCCACATCCACATAAAAAAAGAAATAAAGAACTAGATGCAAGTGTCTCTACAATATGGAAAATCATCTTCCTCTCCAATTTTTATACTCGTAGTAAAAATATTGGTCTGCCTCATCTAGACCACTCAAAGGTGCGTGAACATCCCAATAGGACCATTCGATACAAAACTGTTTGATATGCATATCATTCATTGTAGTTTTTACTCCAAGCATCCTTGAAAATGAAGATGAAGCAAACCAATATCTCTGCCTAATGTGCGGTTCCATTTCCCTTATAGTCTTTGGAGTCATAGTATCCTCCTCTTGTTCCGAAATAGAGTGTTGATAAGACAAAAGGAATAGCAACAAATAAAAGTGCTTTACCTAACATGATGACCTCCAAACATATAACGCATACCGTTTAAAATCTTGGCTCCGAAAGTACCGAGATTGCGCGAATTAAATCTTTCAAAAAGGGCAGTAGTAATAACAGGAGCGGGAACCCCCAGGTCCACAGCGGCAGAAACAGTCCAACGACCCTCACCGCTATCGGATACGCCTCCAGAGAACTGTTTAAGGCTACCATCCCTGCGTAACACATCAGCAGTAAGATCAAGTAACCAACTACCAACAACGCTACCGCGACGCCATAACTCAGCCACCTCAGCAACGTCAATATCATAGCAATAACTTTCAGGATCCGACATTGGAGCGACTTCTGCATCTCCCTCTCTAACATACTTTGCACCTGCATTGGCGTTCTTAATAATATTAAATCCCTCAGCATATGCCTGCATTATTCCGTATTCTATTCCATTATGAACCATCTTCACAAAGTGTCCTGCACCTGGACCACCACAATGCAACCAACCATATTCAGATGAAGTTATAGGTGAGTCAAATTGAGTCCTGGGGGCAGCATTGATTCCTGGGGAGAGTGCATCAAAAATGCGCGAACAAGTGGAGACCGCAGTATTTCCGCCACCAACCATAAGACAGTATCCACGATCCAAACCATAAACACCGCCGCTAGTACCACAATCAATATATTGGATACCAAGTTTTGCCAGACGTTCTGCTCTTTTCCGACTGTCTTTAAAATTGCTATTGCCATGATCAATAATAATATCTCCTTCACTACAATATCGTAGTAACTCATTGATCGTCTCCTCTACGGTTTCGGCAGGGACAACCATCTGAAAGATTCCTGGTTGTGTTCCACCATTTTTATTTTGTTTAACTACTTTAACAAGGCTTTCAATATTAGTTGCAATTCCATTAACAAATCCCTTTTCAAAGGTTTCGTTTGCTTTTTCATAATTTCTACGATATCCCCAAACTTCAATACCTGCTTTCATCATACGGCGAGACATACCTTCGCCCATTCTTCCAAGTCCGATTAGTCCTACTTTCATACTGTTTTCCTAGTAAGCGTGTGTAAGTCCCCAATAAATCCACAACCCTATAAGGGTTGCATATATCAGTGATAGTGCAAATATTGTCTTAATCATCTTCTTCATCCTCGTAAGTAGATGGTTCTTCAAAGAGTTCTTCCATTTTTTGTTGAAAAACTCTTTGATGTAGTTCTTGCAAATCTTCTTCTGTGAATCTAACCACTAGTAATGGATCTCCTGCCTTAACGTCGTTTAATTCTGGATGTTTAACTTTTGGACTTTTTGAATACCCATGATGAGCATTCATAATCATCCAACCTTGTACAAACATAGAAAGAGAAATAACCAAAAGAACAAACCACGGAACCAAAAAAATTAATTCAGAGTGATTTTGAGCCATGGTAGTAAAGGAGGAATAACTCCAACCAATCTCAAAAGTCCCTCAGCAAATAAAGCAAGAACCACCCAACCGACGCACATACTAATGATAGAAGCATTACGGTTGTGTCGTCGTATTGCTGCATCGATCATCTCCTGAACTTCAGAACGTGTAATTAATTCATCTTGTTCGTGCATCATTTTTCATCTCCAAAAAACTTTGCAAGAGGGTCTCTTTTAGTTTTTACAATCTCACATGCTCTTTTATAAAACATATTGTCAAGATTTCCAGAAGCCTCAAAGGTCTCTTTGATCTTTACCCAATTATTATAGGTATGATCGTCCATGTTATTATTGAGTTGTACATGGCTATATACTAATCACCCAGCCTTTATTGTCAACGTTATGTGTTGATTTGCAAAAAGTGTTTAAGTAATTGTTAAATTTGTAACTATTCTAAACGGAAAGGGTGGGATTCGAACCCACGGAGGCTTTCACCTCGGCAGTTTTCAAGACTGCTACCTTAAACCACTCGGTCACCTTTCCAAACGGAGGATGTTGGATTTGAACCAACGGATGCACTTAAAGTACATCGGGGGATTAGCAATCCCCTGCATTAAACCTAACTCTGCCAATCCTCCTATCGGATTTCAAAATCCAGTTTACGAACCTTACGGGCCCTTCTGGACTCTTGATATGCAAGATCTGACGCACTAAGTACACCAGAATTCTTAGTTTCCTTAACTGAGTTTAACATGACTACTTGATTTAAGTCAACAGCAGTAATAGTATCTCCTTTTACAAGAGTCATATTATCACATCCACAACACACGGCTTTAGTTGGATGAGACTCCAACTCGGTGTTACACACCTTACATCTTACTCTTAACATTGTACTATACCTTTAATTAATCAATCTTCGGTAGGTTCCTCTACTATTTCTTCTGTAGTTTCTTCTACAATTTCATCTTCTAACTCTTCAATCTCATTTACTTCTTCTTTTAATCCAGGAGAAGACTCCAAATAAGACCTCAACATCCAAACAAATTTACCATGAGATTCGTTTAGATCATCTGCAAGATTTGAAGTTGCTCTTGACTTCTGTTCATCAGCTTCTTCAGCAACTTCAGTAAGAAGATCACAAAGATCTTGATTTGATTTTAACAGATCTTTAACCATCTTATGGCAATCTGTTGTACTTTGACCCGTTTTGACTTTTGATACTTCTAAAACTCTCTCTAGACTGTTAAGAGGTTTTACATTTAAGAACCTCATATGTTCAGAGATGCGATCAATTTCTTCAAACATTGTTTCATATTGACCACCAAAAAGGGTATGAAGTTGTGGAAAATCTTCTCCTACTACATTCCAATGATAGGCCCAGGTCTTATGGAATAAGACAAAAAGTGATGCCTGAGCATCACTCAATAGTTTAAAAAGTTTTTCCATTATATCAAAAATACTTTAGAAGTATTTAGTAATGGGAGATACTGGATTCGAACCAGTGACTTCACACTTGTAAGGAGCGCACTCTACCGCTGAGTTAATCTCCCGTTAGGGGTGGGGGGTGAGAATTGGCTTTACTCACAACCGGGAAGGTTTCACTAGCCTAACGTTATTCCCAGTACTTAGGTTCTCTCAGGTAGAGAGTTCTATACCTTTGATTTCTCAACGATACAGCGGGCACCACCCCTAACCTACTACATTACTCCGTACATAACCACAGGAGTTATTCTGTCACACCCAGAGAACTTCCGTCGAAATTCTCAAGAGCGGAATACCGGATTCGAACCGGTGACATCCAACTTGGAAGGATGGCGTTCTACCACTGAACTAATTCCGCATGTACCAATTATAAACTATGTAGTTTAGATTGGCAAGTGTCGGTGAAAGGACTTGAACCTTCACGGATTACTCCATATGGGCCTAAACCATACGCGGCTACCAATTACGCCACACCGACAGTTGGTGACTTCGGATATGATGATCCCGAAGTCTTATGAAAGAACTTATGTCCTTTCAACTCCCCCACCTGGACTCGAACCAGGAACCCCAGAGTTAACAGCTCCGTGCTCTGCCAATTGAGCTATAAGGGAATGTGTGCCGTTGTGGGGGAATCGAACCCCTACTTCTCTAACTCCCTTGTCGGGGTGTCCTGACCACTAGACTACCAACGGCATTTGGTGGCGGGGGGAGGAATTGAACCTCCTTCCTGAAGCTTATGAGACTTCTGTGCAACCGTTACACTTCCCCACAATGATAGCAGCATTTCACTGCTCGTAACACTTTCTTTACAGGGCTGTTATCACCCCGTCTCTCTAAACTAGGGCAGTAGACTTACTGCGAGAGAATGCAACGATGTTGTTTGCGTTTGTTTTTTGTCCCGTCAACAGATACAACCTTACTACCCCGTCGAAACCTTGGCAACCCCTTGCAATGGAGTTGTGGGGAGTCGAACCCCAGTCCGAAGCAACAGAATTTGCATCCTCTTGAACATAGTATATAGTATCAGAAAATTGTTCGGTTGTCAACGGAGAGAGAGGGATTTGAACCCTCGGTGAAATTACTCCCACACAGACTTTCCAGGTCTGCTCCTTAAGCCACTCGGACACCTCTCCAGTAGAAACATCATACCATAGACATGATGTTTGTCAAGTCATACAAAAATATATTCTTTCCATTCTGCAACTCTACTTTTCTGAAGATCTAAAACGACTTTACTAAAAGGAGCATGAGGAATCTTTTTTAAAGCCATGTTAGTTTCTTTAAGAAGAAGATTTCCTTTTTTGGAATTACATGATGCACAACAAGTTACTAAATTTTCCCAAGTATCTTCTCCACCTCTGGACCTAGGAATAACATGATCTATTGTTAGATTAGTTTTAGATCCACAGTATTGACACTCATTATCGTCTCTTTTATAGATCATAGATCTAGTTGGATAATCAGTTTTACCGTGTGTGAAGGGCAATTTTACATAATTAACTAAACGAATAATTCTTTTTGTAATTAGTTTTGCTTTTTCTTTGAACAAGAGTACTATGGCTCTTTTCCAATTTGTAAAGTGAATTGGTTCATAGGAGCTGTTCAGAACCAATATTGTTGAATGTGGTTCTACTATTTCCATCTTTACATACCTATACCTCTGATATTTAGATTTTTAAATGGCACCCTGAGAGAGATTTGAACTCCCGTCTTCTTCGTTCGTAGCGAAGCACTCTTCCACTGAGTTACCAGGGCAGGCGAAGGATGAGGGACTTGAACCCCCACTAGCGGTTTTGGAGACCGCCGTGCTACCAATTACACCAATCCGACATGGTATCCATGAGAGGACTCGAACCTCCAACAAATAGATCCTTAGTCTATTGCCTCTTCCAATTGGGCTACATGGATATACTGGGTGACTAGGATTCGAACCTAGATAAACGCCTTCAAAGGGCGGTGTCCTACCATTAGACGATCTCCCAAGCCCTCAGTCGGATTTGAACCAACGACCTACTCATTACTAGTGAGTTGCTCTACCACTGAGCTATAAGGGCGGGGTGCCGTATGGGAATTGAACCCATCTAGTCGGTTCCACAAACCGATGCCTTACCACTAGGCTAACGACACATGGCAGTAGATGGATTTGAACCACCGACCATAGGAATATGAGACCCGTGCTCTGCCAGACTGAGCTATACTGCCGTATCGTAGGTATATCATTTGAGAGGATTCGAACCCCCATTGCCGCCTCCAAAACGCAAGTGCTATGGCGGAGTGTTACCGTTACACTACAAATGATGTCCTTACGTTGCTTACTCCTTTATTCTACTCATTGGATTTACTTGTTGGACCTAATCGTTGGAATACTAACTGTGTTCAACTTATTACCCTGTCTCGACTTTAACGAGACTGTGTTCTATAGCCTTTGCGTTTGATAGTAATAAGTATACTGACAGGTTTCTTTTACCTTTCAGTTTTCCGTTCAACCCAACTTTTGAATAAAGTTTGGGCAAGTGGAACCGACAAGATTTGAACTTGTGACCGCTCGGTTATCAGCCGAGTGCTCTACCACTGAGCTACGGTTCCAGAGAGGGAACAATCGGACTTGAACCGATAACACCATGATCTTCAATCATGTGCTCTACAAATTGGAGCTATGTTCCCGAGTCGGAATGACAGGATTCGAACCTGCGACATCTCGCTCCCAAAGCGAGTGCTCTACCAAACTGAGCTACATTCCGTGGTAGTCCTAACGGGATTTGAACCCGTGCTGCCACCTTGAAAGGGTGGTGACCTAACCGCTAGTCGATAGGACCAAAAAATGGAGATTCGTACTGATGATCTCCAACGACCCATACGGGATTTGAACCCGTGTTCTCCACCGTGACAGGGTGGCGTGATAGACCGCTACACTAATGGGTCAAGGTGGAATCTAGGGGACTTGAACCCCTAACCTCTTGCTTGCAAAGCAAATGCTCTACCAATTGAGCTAAGACCCCAAGGTGGGAGGAGCAGGATTCGAACCTGCGAAGGCAGAGCCGCCTGATTTACAGTCAGGTTCCTTTAGCCACTCGGAAATCCTCCCATATGGATCTGGTGGGACTCGAACCCACAACTTCCAGGTTAAAAGCCCGTTACTCTACCATTGAGTTACAGATCCAAATAATATAGAATAAATATTCAGTTGTCGATGTTCGGTGTGGTCTCTCTCGACCACTTGATTAGAATACCACCGTTTGGTCTCTGGGGAGGGACTGGTGGACACTTAGGAAACCGTCACAGGCAACAAAAAAGGGGGAGGAAACTTTTTGGTTTCTCTCCCCTTCTTTTGCTTTTATGGATTACATCTTACATATGTCTTTCCATATCCGCAAACAGGGGAGCACCCTCAATATGCCATGCGCGGCAATCGAGATTAATAAACTGTTTGGTGGGCATTGGATAAGACATTGTTTCGACCTAAGTAGTTTTATTTATAAGACTTTTTTCTTAAAAAGTCAAACGTCTCAGGAGGGACTCGAACCCCCGACCAACTGCTTAGAAGGCAGATGCTCTATCCAACTGAGCTACTGAGACATGTTTAGTATGTAGTTATTATAGTGGGGGAGAAGTTTTTTGTCAACCCCTCCCTACCTATTCTATTGTATCAAACTTCTACCGTGATCAGTCGGTTGGCATAATCATGTGCATATGATGTACGAGCACCATGATGCCCCCAACCAATCCAACTATACGCATAGTCCATGTAACGATTGATAGACTTACCGGGAGTTTTCATCCTGTCCTCAATACGTTGCCATTGAACCTCAGTCGTTAGATAACGAAGTTGCGTATGAAGTGATGATGGCGAACCACCATACCTCTTAGCAAAATCACCCAATCCATAATATCTATTGGCAGATGTCCATTGGATCAGTCCATAACCGCGGCCGCAGTTATGCCAACTGGTCCTACTACCACCTTCGCAAATGTTAGGAATAAAAGTTGATTCCTGACGAATATTACCCATGATGGTAGCAAGGGCGTTTCTGTCTTTAATACCACGATCTTGGAAATACTCCAAGGTAGCATTCTCATATTCATTACACCCTTTACAAATTAGCCTTTTCTCTTTTGGCTTTGGTAGTGCAACCTCGCGGATTGCTGTCTTCTGATCATTAACAAGATCAAATTCCTTAATAACGGAAAAGGGGACTTTTTCCTCAACTGGAGGTGGAGGCCCTTGCATCTTGTAATTCTGGAATGGCAGTGTTGCCGTATTGGTTGTAACCATCGCTACGAGAGGAACGGCTACAGTAAAGAAGTTTAGCATTAAAATTAATTGAACTCTACATCCGTATAGAAAGGGGGTACACCCTTTTCTCAAAGGGCACTTTCCACGGCTCTAATTTTCACTCACTTTCTCATTACAAGAAAACCCACATAAGTGGGCTTTTATCATCATAAGTGATTATTTAGTTTTTAGCAACTAGTCATTGATCAGAAATCAAAATACTTTCTCGAAACTCCTCATAAACCGCACATGCATTGAGATAGTCACCCATATCTGCAAGGTAATGGATTCGGTCAATGATACTATCTTTTAGATCTTCAACACTATCAATCAGTTGGTTTTCCATGAAAGTAATCCTTCCTGTAGTAACGACCAAGTACATTGCTATTGTAGTATCGGGGTTCTCCCGTGTCAAGGGCCTCTGTCAAGACATTATTTATGAATAACTGTCTGGTTTCTTCGTAGTTACACTGTCCTTTTGTTTTGTGGAGACTAAGGATTGTTCTAGTAAATCTTTCCTTCCCCCAAAGGTCAACTTCGACTTTGAGCTCAGGACAGGAGCCGTAATAGCGTTTCCAATCGGACTCTGACTTAACTTTTCTAGATTTTCCTCTCGGTGTGCGGAAGCTCCAGAAATACTTTCTACCAATATAGTCACGATTAGTTGGATTGCAATGTATAAGATATACAAAACCAAAATTATCTTGAATATGATCAGACTCAAAAATTTCTCCATTGTAGAGCCAAGGATTTTCATAGCTCATAAAGCTCTAGAATTCACTGAGCCTTATTTATCCTTTGAACCCGGACAGAGTTATTTTATTGCAAATCATGGGGCTGTGTCAAGTATCTTTTGTTTATCAATGAAATTGATCAGTTTTTTAGCCCAAAACTCATGAAAAGATTCTGGATAGTGCATAGCCCATCTTGGATCATTCTGAACATGATTCCAATCAGGATGAAGACTGGCAACACCCCAGAAAGAATAATGACGATATATTTCGTATGTATCAGATTTTTTATAAATTAATCTTTTGTCTAGATGGTGACCAAAAAAGTTTTTCTTACTTATTAAGTTCCAGTTTCCTTCATACCAATGCGTGCTTGTATGGAAAACATATGGTATACTGTACTGATCACATATCGTTTGTATTATAAAAATCTGAGATAAAGATTTATAATTTAAAAATTCATCCGTGTTTGTCTTTAAATAATTCTCATAAGGTTGAATAAAGTCCGGATCAACTAATAATTCTTTTTTAGTTCCCTCATTTTGCAATAAAAGAGTGGATGTACAGTGATTCATCTTCCCTGGTAACTTAATATAAGTTCTAGAGGGATCGCAGAAATTACAAAGAACAAATACCTTTTGATTTTTTATTAAAGCATGTTGAATTCTGATCATAAATTGTCTAATCATCCAATCATTACTACCACCACTAGCAGCAAAGTTTTCACAATCAAAACCATAATGCCTAGCAATATGTGCAGGATAAGCCTTATCGTGGCATGATCCTGAATATTGTCTGTCTATTTCTGCACCAGCAGTATGACTATCCCCAAAAGCTAGTAGTATTCTTTTCATGTCCAGATTTTTATTTTATGTAATTGTTCCCACTGATTAACTTGAAATTGATCGTTAATAATAGGTTCTCCTTTTATATTTAAACTAGTATTCAATAACATAGGACATCCAGTTTTTTCATACCATAGTTCTAAAAGTTTTCTGAATTCTGGGTTATCCTTTTTTGATAATGTCTGAACCCTACTCGTATTATCTATATGAACTATCGCTGGATATAAATCTGGCCTTCTACACTTCACTGTAAACTGCATGTATGGAGTCTTACTTGTAGGCATTTCAAAGTATTCATTAGCCATCTCTTCCAGAATTACGGGAGCAAATGGTCTGAATAGTTCTCTTTTTTTAACTGAATTAACTAGATCTTTAATATGATCTCCTCTTGGGTCTGCAATTAGACTTCTATTACCTAAAGATCTAGGACCAAATTCTGCACGTCCTCTAGCAATACCACATATTTTGTTTTCTATAAGATAATCGACAATTTCATCATTGGATGATTGATAACCAAGATCAAATCCCAGGTAAGGTCCAGGCCATTCAATGTGTCTTTGAGTATGAGATAGTACAGATCCGATTGAACTACCATCATCTCCAGGTGCAGGCATAATCCAAACATCATCAAAATACTTATAACAAATCGAATTTGCGACACAGTTCAATGCACACCCACCCATTAACACTAAGTTTTTACTCTTAGTTAGTGATAATGACTTCACTAAAACTCTTTCAAATAAAAATTCATATACTTTTTGAGTTGCTGCGGCAATATCAAAAAGATCTTTTTGAGAACAAAGATCTGATCTCCAAGATTTGCATCCTCGATGGAGATTGTATTTAATTTTGAATGGATGTTTCTCTGATAGTTCAATGAAGTCGTTGAGTATCTCTGAGAAGAGTCTAGATGGATCTCCAAAGGCGGACATTCCCATAAGAATGTATTCCTCTTCATTTGGTTTCAAACCACACCTCTGAGTCATTGCAGAGTACCATAAACCCAAACTGGATGGATATGAGTGGGAATATATTTTAGTAAGTTTATCTTGTTCGCCTTTCCATATTGTAAAAGTTTCAAACTCACCTATTGCATCTAAAACTATTATGACGGCGTTATCAAAAGAACTCGTATAGTATCCAGAAGATGCGTGACTACGATGATGACTTGTATATTTTATTGGAACTCTCAGTGAAGTCTTATCGAAAATATACTTGGATATATTATTTTCATTTACAGTAAATCCTTGTCCAGAAAATAACTGTCTAAGTGTTTTTAGTTTTGGATTCTCATACCAGTAAATTTCATCAGGATTTCCGAAAGAAAACGCATGGTCAATCAAATCCTCATTGATATGAGAATCGTTTTTAATCTTACTAAATCTTTCACTAGAACTTGCAAAGATCAAACTGTCATCATCAAAAATACTTAAGGCAGCATTATGACTGTTTGATGATATCCCCCACTTAATCACTTGTAAATAAACGGATCACGTTTTTGTAAAGCCTTTAATCTTTTTTTAAAGTCTCTTTCTTTTTTCCAATTGGAAACGAAATTCCAAAGTTTTTTAATCATTAGAAGATCTTTATATCACTAAAATTTATTTAGATACAAAAAAAGAGCCCGTTTGACGGACTCTTGAATTATTTTAAATTATATATTTACTTAAGATGCTTCATCCAATTCAATTCCATAAGACTCTAGAATTGAGTTTTTCCACTCTTCACTCATGTTGACCATAATAACCATTGCACCCTCTTCTGAGTCCGCATAACCTTCATCTAGAAGGTGTCCTTTGACTAGATCGAAGATATCTACTCCCGCAGAGATATTCTTTAATGAGGCCATTTGAGCCATTTTTTTAATATTACCTTTAACCTGATCTGGTGCATATCCGGTTTGATATCCAAAAGTTTTTTGCATCAGTGGATTAAAAGTTTTCTTTGGAGCTTCTGCGGGTTTTGGTGCAGGAGCCGCAGCGGGTTTTGGTGCAGCGGGTTTTGGTGCAGCGGGTTTTGGTGCGGGAGCGGCAGCAGGTTTTGTTGCAGCGGGTTTTGGTGCGGGAGCGGCAGCAGGTTTTGGTGCAGGAGCCGCAGCAGGTTTTGCAGACGGTGTGGGAGTTTCTTGTCCAGGTCTTTTAAAAATAGGAGACATTCCAGGATTAACTGGTTTATTATTGACTCTAAACCCACCTTGACCAATTGAAAGACCTTTCATCTGTGGTTGTGGTTTTGCGGTAGAAGATGTAGTGGGTTTTGAAGCACTAGGAGATCCACCACTTCCAAACCTCTGTTGTCTTAGAGCATCAATTCTAGCAGCAGATTTTCTTTCTTGAGCAGCCTGTGCTCTGACCCTGTTTACTGCGGCTTGTCCACCAAAATTTACACCAATCTCGTGCAAATCTTCTGTTTGTTCATTGAGAACTTCGGGAGTCTCATGAATTTTTGAATAGGCCTCCATGAGACCCCTGATTTCTTCTGCTCTCATCTTTCTAGAATAAAAGTACTTTTATAATGTTATTTATTTATCTTCAGACCTTAGAGGACAATCAATCTCATCAAAAACTGGAGAACACATTCTCATAGGCGGTGCAAGTTTTTTACAGTCTTCGGTGTAACATAAAGTCTCATCATTTTTTTCTTCAATGTATCGTGGTTGATATTTTTTATCCGACTCATCAATAATACGATCATATTCTTTTGTTACATCTCGTATAGCTTTATCAACATCTCTACCAACTCTGCGATTTACTTTGTCTGGATCTTGTAGTATAATCTCATTAAGAATACCTTGTGGCATATACTTTCTTTGAATCTCATCCAATAAATCCCAAAGTCCATTTTCAGATACTCCAGTACATTGAGATAATGTTGCGATTATTGTTGATACAACAACTCCTACAATTATAAGTTGTTTTTTATCTGGTTTCTTCTTACCGAAATGAAAATTGAATTGCATATCTATTATCAATTCTACTACTAGTTATAAGCATCAATAAATATAAAAATAGGGAAATACTGAGGAAAATCAATGGCTAAACTCGGGATCAACACTGGTAGCAACCCTAATGATGGTCAGGGAGATCCATTGAGAGTTGCAATGGGTAAAATTAATAGTAATTTTACCGAAATTTACAGTGTAATTGGGGATGGAAATAATCTAATAAGTTATGCAAGTACTGCAGGAATTTCAACACTTGCAAAAAATCTAACAGGTTCTCCAAGAATTAACGTCAGTGGAGTACTCAATACAGGAATTACAACCACAGAACATTTAGAAGTAAGAAATATAACATCTACCGGAATTATTACCGCAGTTCAATTTATTGGTGATGGAAGTCAATTAGAAAATGTAGTTGCAACAAGCGCTGGTGTAGAAGTCTTAGATGATAGTGTACGAAGAGGCGTAGCACAAGAATTAAACTTTGGTGAAAATATTGTATGTAGTGGTCCAGATGGTGCTGGAAGGGTTACGATTTCAGTTGGAAATAATGTAATTGTTGGATATGCAGCTACATATGCACAAATTTCTGGAGTTTCTACTTATGCCGTAACATCTGGAGTATCAACTTATTCTGGTTTATCTGGTGTTTCAACTTATGCAGGTGTAGCTGGAGTAGCAACTTATGCAACTAATGCGGGAGTATCTAGTCTTGCAACTTTTGCTGCTAATGCAGGTGGAGCCACATATGCAGCTCTGGCAGGTGTCTCAACTTATGCGGGAGTTGCGGGTGTTGCAACTTACTCTGAAGTATCAGGAGTTTCTACTTACTCTGTTTTAACTGGCGTTTCAACTTATTCTGGTGTAGCTGGTGTTGCTACCTATGCAACTAATGCTGGTGTTTCTAGTTATGCAGTTTTAGCTGGAGTTTCTAGTTATGCAGTAGTATCCGGAGTTGCTACCTATGCGACAAATGCTGGAGTTTCTAGTTATGCAGTTTTAGCTGGAGTTTCTAGTTATGCAATTAACTCAGGAGTTTCTACTTACGCTGGAGTAGCTGGAGTATCCACAGCGTTACAAAACTCAAGAACATTCCAAATAACTGGAGATGTTGTCGCTTCTTCAGTTAGTTTTGATGGAACTGGTAATGTATCTCTAGCAGCGACAATTCAACCAAACTCCGTTGGTCTTGGAACCGATACTACTGGAGATTATGTAAGAGACCTGACTGGAACTGCAAATCAAATTACAGTTACTAGTGGAACTGGTGAAGGTTCTTCTCCTATAGTTTCCATTGCAAACAATCCCACTATTCCTGGAAACGTAACTATTGGTAATGACTTACAAGTTAACAATAACCTGAACGTAACCGGAAATATTACTATTGGAGGCACATCTGCATATGTGATATCCGATGAATTTAGGGTTAAAGACGCAGATATTGTTCTTGGATTTACCACAAATATTTCAGGTCAAGACGCTTCTACTGATAATACTGCAAATCATGGTGGCATAGCAGTTGCATCAACAGAAGGAACTCCCCTTGTCAGTCTTTTCATCGCTGGTATTGAAACCAATCCTCCCACATACAAAAAAATTATGTGGTTTAAGTCTGGAAGTTTTGCTGGACTTAATACGGATGCATGGTTGAGTAACTATGCAGTTGGTATCGGTAGTACCCAATTCCCTGTTGGAACAAGATTAGCTGCAGGTTCTGTTCAGTTTAATGATAGAGACCTTACTGTTGTTAGAGGAGTAAATGCTTCTGGTATTGTAACAGGTTCTTCTTTTAGACCTTCTAGTGGATATATTCAAGCATCAGATGGAACAAACTCGTTCTTTATTTACAACTCAACAGGAAACGTAGCTTTCCAAGGAACTATTGGTGCAAGTCAAATTAATAATGCATCGGGATTTAAAGTAATTGGATTTGCAGGGACTGATATAACGTTTGAAAATAATGCAAGAATATCTGGAGTTACTACTTCTGTTGGTGGTTTTGTAGGAAATCTTACAGGTACTGCAACAACTGCAACTAACTCTGGATATGCAAGTTTAGCCGGAGTTGCAACTTATGCAGGAGTGTCTGGAGTTGCAACTTATGCAGGAGTGTCTGGAGTTGCAACTTATGCAGGAACATCTGGAGTTTCTACTTACTCAAACTTAGCTGGAGTTGCAACTTATGCAGGAGTGTCTGGAGTTGCAACTTATGCAGGAACATCTGGTGTTTCCACAACATCTGGATATGCAACAACTGCAGGAATCTCCACACTATCACAAGGACTTACTGGAACTCCAAATATATCAGTAAATCAAGTAGGAATTTCTTCAAATCTTTCTGTTTCAGGTATTACAACTTTCTACAATGATGTTCATATTGAAAGTAATAGATCACTATTAATTGGATCTGGTAATGAACTTCAACTATTCAATAGTGGCCTAGATAGTTACATTGAAAATACAAGTGCGGGCAATCTCATCATTAGAGATGGTGGAACAGGAATACAACTTAGAAAGAGTGGTGGTGGACCTGGTGCTGGATTAATGGCAGTATTTAATACTGATGCTGGTGTTGAATTATATTATAATAGTGTAATTAAATTGCAAACATTCCAAAATGGAGTTGCTATTAATGAGTCCGTAGGTATTGGAAGTACTGCATCCAATCCACCATATAGACTTACAGTAAGTGGAGTTGGTGCAACAATAACTCAAGGTCTCGCCAATGCTATTGCAGATCTTACATCAAGTGTAAATGGATATGGGCAAGTTAATATCAGAAACTCACTTTCTGGTACAAATGCTTCTGGTGATCTAGTTATTACTGCAGATTCTGGAACCGATACTTCAAATTATGTTAATCTTGGCATTAATAATACTGGATTCACTACATCATCTTGGACCATTAGTGGACCTCTTGATGGATACTTGTATACATCCGATGGCAACTTAGCTATTGGTGCAGGGGCCTCAGCAAAGTATATTTCTCTATTTGCTGGAGGAACTCTTGCAGTAAATGAAGTAGTAAGAGTGAGTGATCTTGGAGTAGGTATATACACGACAGTCCCTCAAGCTGCATTACACGTTTCTGGAGATGGTATTTTTACGGGTATTGTAACTGCAGGATCAGTTATCAGTGGTATTGCTTCAGTATCACAATTGAATGTTTCTGGTGTAGGAACCTTCCAATCATCAGGATTACAAATAAGAAACCCAGCGAACACTTTTGGGTATACAATTACTGGTGGTGCAATTGCTGCTGATAGAACTCTCAACCTACCTGTAATCACTGGAACTGCTACACTTGCAGTTCTTAATATATCACAGACATTTACTAACACACAAACATTCAACGGAACATTAAGTGCTGCAGCTTTATTATCATTAAGTGGTAATACTTCAGGCACTCACGTTTTTGGAACTAACCAAACAACAGGAACACTAACATTTGGTGGAACTTCTGGAACTGGAACAATCACATTTGGTCGTTCAACTGCTTCACAACAAACTGATATCCAAGCAGGTGCTTCTGGTGTAGGAACAACCAAAACAATCAATTTTGGAACTGGTGGTCTTTCTGGTTCATTTACTCAAATTAATATTGGCCCAACTGCTGGTCTTGGAACTGTTGCAATTAACTCTGGGACTAACTTATTAGTAGGAACTACAACCTCAACAGGAACTGCATCACAACTACTTCAAGTAACTGGTGGTGGATATGTTTCTGGTAAATTTGGAGTAGGAACAACACTTCCAACAAGTAATGTATCAATTGCTGGATCCTTTGCTGCTGGCATATTTGCAGATACTTTTGCAGTATCAAATGATGGGGATGGAATTGTAAGAGCAGGTTCTAATATTATTGGTGGATCTGTTGGAACCTCAAGAGTTAATATTCAGGATAGGGCTGGATCACTCTTATCTTTTTATTATTCAACTGGACTAATTGGAAGAATAAATGTTGCAAACACAACTGATCTTTCAGTAGAAGTTGGTGGAAGTGAAAGAATAAGAATACACAATTCAACTGGTAATGTTGGTATTGGAACAACAATTGCAACCGAAGCATTATCAGTTCTTCCTAAAATACAGATACTCAATAATTCAAGTGCAGACGGCAGACTTATTTTTAGAGCAAAGCCAGGTAATGCATATCGTTGGAATATTGATAATGATGGTGATACAAACAACTTTAGATTTTTCAGAGAGGATGATGCGAATGCTGCAAATGGAACAGCGCCCTTCCAAATTACACCAACAGGTAATGCAATATTATCTGGTAATCTAAATGCTGCCGGAAATTATTATGTAAAACTAGCAAGAACCTCAAACCAAACTATAACTAGTCTTTCCGATACTTTGATAGGATTTTCTGCAATTAGTGATGGTAATAATTGGTTCAACTCTGGAAATAATCGTATCACCCCAACTGTTGCAGGAAACTATTGTATAAATGCAATGGTAAAATGGGAAGCAGGTGCAGCAACGAATACTGTCCAGTCAAATATTCAGATAAGAAGAAATGGAACTACAGCTGCACTTTCTGTATGTGGCGTACAAACACACACATACACAATGAATGTTTCTGCTATTGTAACTCTGAATGGTAGTACTGATTATGTTGAACTTACTGCTTATACTGGAAATCCAACCAGTCAAGATATTGGTGGAGACGCTGGTGGAACTTTAACTAAGTTAGAGATGTTCAAACTCAATTAAATAATAATGGTTTTATTGAATCTTAAATTAACATAATTTAATACTAAATAAGCCGCCCAAAAAATCATAAGAACAATGAAAAGACTATTATTGGCCTTTTCGTTATTCTTCGCTATCCCAGTTAATGCTGCTGAAATTACATCAAGAATTACTGATTCCGTACAATTGAAAGTTGATGGTGCTGCAGTTCAATCAACCAGAATCGGTGCTTCATATTCAGCGTCAGGAACCAATATCCAATCCTCATCCTTTGGTGGTGTAGGTGGTGCTGGAACCTACGACATTAATACTCCAGGTCAAGCATTTACTTTCTCAGAAAGTTTTAATGCTGCGGATACTCCTGTTACCACTCAAACAGTAACGAATGGTGTTATCGGAACTCCAAATCTTTATGGAGATACTGTAACTCAAGTTGGTGGTGAGAAGGGATCCCTCGCAGGTACTCTCTCTCCAACTGGCGTTCCTACTATTACAGCTGGTGGTGCTGGAACTACCGCAACAGGTCAAAGAGCCATTGAACTAAGCGTATTCAAATGAGACATTTAACTCCCGCTTTGCTTTTAGCGGCGGGAGTCATCTGTACTCCCGTTTACGCTGAGAGTGTTGTGCCCAATTTTACGAGGGGTACAATCAATGCAACCACAGAATCTACTACAAAGATTATAGAGACAATCCGCCAAGTTGAATATACAACTGGTGAATCTTATACTGTAACTGGTACGAACATCAACATTCCTGGCGTTCCTCAAAGGGGTGCTGGTTATTCGATTATGACGCAAGGTGCTCCATTCCAGTTCAGCGAAACCTACCTCGGACCTGGAGTGGCAAAAGAAACATGGATAGACCGTACTACAGAAACCCAATCAACCACTACATCAATCTCTGTCTTTACGCAGTAATCTCAACAGGAACTGCATTTGCTCAAACTGCCCCAGCACCAAGTAATACAAACATTGCTGGACCTTCAGCATCTGCTACTGGTAATGTAACTAACCAGGCAGTTCAGGTACTTCAAGGCCCTTTTGCTTTGAATACTTTTGGATCTGGAGTTTCATGTCAAGGCCCCACATTTTCCATATCACCATTTATTATTGGTAATGGAAATGCAAGTCAAGATCCAGAACAATTTCCATCTTATTCTGGAAATGCTGGATTATCCATGGGTTTTAATATTCCTCTAGATGGTTCTTTGCAAGAACTATGCAAATCAAGAGCCAAAGTTGAAATCTCAAGACAACAAGCAGAAGCAGACAAAGCACGTTTAGATTTTGAACTTGTAAGACTTTTAAAATGCGGTGAAGCATACAAGTCAGGAATTATGTTCCATCCGGACAGTCCTTATCACAAAATTTGTGCTGATGTTGTTGTGAAATATCCAAGAGTTGGGGATGTGGTCAATGGAACCAATACAATCAATTGATAATCCAAATCTAAGAACAATAATCGGAAATAATCCGATCAATGTACCAAGTGCAAACATAAATCGAATATCTGGTCCATCTGTAATTTCAACTATAGACAGACCAAATGTTCGTTCTGTAGAAGCGCCTGTTGTTCGTGGACTGGAAGTTCCTATCATTGATGTTCCGAATACTGCAATAAAGTATCCAGTCATTAATGTTCCAACTCAAGCAGAGTTTGATGCTGCAGTAAAAGCAGAACGTGAAAAACAGGCACAAGAACAACAGGAAAAATCAAGGGGGTTACCTGATACTACTCCCCCTCCTCAACTGCCCCAAGTTAACGAAACTCCTCTGTCTCAAACTGTACCTACAGTTGCAGAAGTTCCAGTAGATAAACCTCAACCTACATTTTCCGTTTATGGAGTCGATATTAATTTACCTGACCCTTCTCTTGTTGCTACGGCTGGTGCTGTAGCTGTAGTTACAACTGCAGCTACAATAGCATCAACCGCAGTTTTTAATGGTCTAAGAAGTGCAGCAGAACCATTTTTAAAAGAAGCTGCAAAAAATAAATTCAAAATTAAGATCAAACAAGTTAAACCTGTTCTCCATTATGTAATGGCTGAATCAGGTCACATTGATATTTTTGAGTACTCATCTGAAGGTACACGATTAGTTGCTCAAGTTGATAATGTAGAACAATACATTAGAGATCAAGTAGAGAAAAATACACTTTATGAAATTGAGAATAAAGTAATCATTGATGAACCCGTAAAAGAAAAATTCACAAAAGAAGGGCAAGAAAGATTTAAATCTCTCTACGCCCCTCCTAAGAAAATCGCTAAAAAATTATCAGCTAGATTGTCTTTCTAATATTTTCCTTCTGTACAATACTCTACTTTTTTATTTGGATAATAAGGATACTTACCCTCTTGTGGTTTCATAAATCCACAACCAATTAACCAATCCATAGTCATTGGAGTTGGTCTCATCTGATCCCACAGTGGACCTTTAGCACACATCTCTAACTTCTCAGCAGTAACATTCGATTGTTCTTCTGCCCAGTTAGCATCTGCTTCCCAGGGAACAGCACGACTCTGCATCATAGATTCATAGGTCAATCTAGTATTCTTCATAATCCAAGCAGGGATTTCTGAATCCTGATGAACCTGGGCCATGAATGATGTCTGAATCCCACCACCCATACAATCTTGTACGGCATGCCATCCTTCATGTCTCATCGTTCCAAGAAACTCTCTTGGATCTTTGAGAAGTTGTTCGTTCACAAAGAAACGATTGTAGTTTGGTTTATATAATCCTACTGTCCTTGGAGTAAAATATCTTTCTGGTGCAACATAAACGGGAACATTTACACCATCAAGAGCAGTAATAATTCTTGTTAGTTCTTCTCTGAATGGATCAAAGTCTGGATCCTTTAGTAGTTCAGAATCTACTGTGAGTTTTTCTACTCCTTCAGTGCATTCTAGGAGAATCATACAACCCATTGCTGCTGGACTGTATGGTTTTACTGTTGGTTGTGTTGGCGCTAGTGATGACGCCATAGCAGGAAATGCTAAGGATAAAACTAAACCAACTGAGGTGAGTAACTTTTTCATTCGTTCCACCAACCTTCTTGTTTATGAATCCAGACTTTCAAATCTTTTACATACTTTCTCAAGATCTGGGCCTGTTCTTCATGCCAAAAATCACCCGTCTCCATGTGAAGACGGGTGTGATTATCTATAGCTTTAAGTATTTGATGGATGGGAGCATTCCAACACTCCCTTTTTGGAGTGTTCCATTCTCTTGGCATGGTACAACCAGCGAGTGTATTTCATTATATCTAAAATATTCAAGTTGGCATTGTCCTGGACTAATCTCAGTGTAACCAACAATCATAAAAGCAATCAATTCCATCATTTTTTCTTTCCACCATTCTTTGCTTTTTTGGCAGTGGCATTACCTTGATTCTGTTTAGAGTTTTTTTGTCCTCCAGAAGAACCTTTCTTGCCTTTGTTTGCAGACTTAGACATTATGCTCCACCGGTACGGGGTTGAACTTGGCCCTCTAGAACTTCAACTCTTTCCTCAAGGGTTGGTTCTGCGGCAGCAACTTCTGGTGCTGGTAGTTCAGGGAGAGATTCTACGACATCTTCCCTTTTTGGTTCTTCCTTCTTTTCATCATCATCACCACCCTTCTTCATTGTGTTAATACCAAAGGTTGCAGCAGAAGCAGTGAATACGGTTGCAATAAAGGTAGGATCCATTTTAGCGAGAGCACCAGCGTAACTTGCTGTCAATAGTGCGGCAGACCAACCCAAAATCGCAATACGAATAATCTGACTCATACATTTTTCCCTTTTGTTTTCCATCAGTTCCTAGTGATGATGTCTTTGTTATTTAGGATTTTAGAACTTAAATTTAAGTTTTGCAGAAACTGCTGTATTGGAAACACCATCATTGATTTGATGTATCCCTTCAATAACTACCATCTCTTTATAATCAACAGAAGCAGATACTTCAATCAATCCACTAGTCTCATAAGAACCACCAACAGTTACTCCAAATAAATCCTTTTTCTTTCCACCAAAACGGTGTGAAATATTTAGACCTACCTCACCAGAATGTGAAGTTTTGTTTATAGTATCAACAGTTCTTCTGGATTGAATAGAACCTTTCTCAGTAAATCCATCTCTCTGGTAGTTACCAACAGTGTATCCAACAAATGGTCTTAAATTCTTATTAAGATGCCAGAATAGTCTGTTATTTACAAACCACTCTTTTCCTTGTGTTGAACTTTCATTGTTGAAGACACCCTGAACATTTCTGGATACGTTATATTTGTTCTGTGCAAATCCAGCATTTGTTAATAGTGAGAATGTATTGCCACGCAACATATTGAATATTCCATAATGATTTTTCAGGAGTTTAGAAGTACTATCAACACCACCTAAATCAATATTCATATTATTATATTGACCACCAATCGTCCAGGTTGGTTTAATATCAATCTCTAATCCACCACCAATAATTAAAGTCTTACCATCGTATCCATTCTCACCAGAAGACCAAGCATAATAGTTATTACTGAATACTCTTACTTTATCAGTGGTTGGTTTAGATGGTTCGTGGATAAGAAGATTTTGTAATCCACCACCAATCTTATCTAAAACTTCATACTGGTCAGTGCGTCCAGAAAGAACATCGTGAGTATTTTCAGTATCAACAGAAAGAAGTAATGAACTTACGACGGTTCCATCACTATAAGTATCTTGCTTCAATAATGGAGTCTGACTTGTAGTTGCAAAGTCTCTTCTAATCTTCTGAACTCCATCCTTCTCAGATGCCTTATGTGTTACTTCTGTGGTAACAACAACTGGAAGTCCTGGTGCAGGAACAGTCACAGAGTTTAATAATGTTGGTGGTTCTGGTTCTGCTGTAGGTTCAGGAGTTGGCTCTGGTGTTGGTTCAGGAGTGGGTTCAGGAGTTGGCTCTGGTGTGGGTTCAGGAGTTGGCTCTGGTGTTGGTTCAGGAGTTGGCTCTGGTGTGGGTTCAGGAGTTGGTTCTGGTTCTGGTGTGGGTTCAGGAGTTGGAGTTGGTGCTACCTCATCAACAGATGGTGCATCTGGATTGTTTGGAGCAACAGGAGTGAATGCCTCACCATTTGCTGTTGTAGTTCCAGGTTGACTATCAACTAAAAGAACTGGTGATAATGCTGTATCTCCAAGGTTGAATACTGCAAATCCCAAGAGATAATCACCATCAGCGCCTACTTGATAAGTTGAATACTGCCATCCAGTAGAACCAAAAGAACCTGTTGAATAATCACCTGTTCCTGGATTGGTAAATCCAAGTAATGCATAGTTTTGAAGTTGGTTATTAACTGTTACTGATGGGGAAGTTCCAGATCCCTGATAAACAAGTGAAGTGATAGAACCATCATTGAAAGGAACATAATCAGTTCCAATATAGTTCCAAGACATCGTATAAACTTTTCCAGTCTCCAAAGTGACTGATTTTGTAATCCAAGAAGCATCGGTTGGGTTTGGATTTCCAAGTCCTGATGCTTGTTGTTGTTGAGTGAGAAGATCTCTTATTGCTTGATTTTGCTCTGGAGTTAAACCAAGTGCTTCTGTTGCTTGGTTAAATGTTTGTTGACCGTTTGGTTGTAGTGCGGCACCAGCAGTTCCATAAGGAGCAAACTCCCAAGTGGTTGGTGTTACTGCGGGTGCGTGATATGGATTAGGAGAACCGTCTTGTAGTGTTGGGCTTCCTACTGCGGGGAAAGATCCAGCATTAAAAATAACTGGATTATCGACAACACTCACACCAGTTCCATTTCCACCGATTGTGGCATCTAGTGTTCCAGTTTGAGTTCCAGTATTCCATCCTGAAGTATCTCCAGTCTCGAAATCTGTACCAGAAATTGTATCTGCGAATGCTGTTGGTGCCCCCATTAAAAGAGCAGACGCTACAGCAAGCGCCCTTGTAGCGTAAGACATAAGAATCCTCTGTGAGTTCAGTGTGTACTAAACAAAACAAACCGAAGTTATGTTTAAAAGTAAAGTATTCACCGAATCACAGAGGACTCGGACTATGTAGATTCAGACCATTTAAGATCAAGAATCAGTTATGATTGTAACTATTTATCCCTTCTTCCAGGCTTCACCCTCTGCCTTTCTTCTACGTGCAAGACCTGCTTCCACATTTGAACCAGGATTGCGGTAGAGATAAAGAGCGTCAGGAACTAAATCCCACTCTTTATTTTTCAGGCGTTTAGTAATAGTATTAAAGTTATCACCACCGTAAAAACCGGCACCAAGATTATAAGCAAAGCTGAGCAGAGCGCCTCTTTTTCCATCAGACATTTCACTCCAATGAGGGATTTTACGCAAGGCAGGAAGGAATTCTTTCTTACATTGTTCGATAAGAAGTTCATCTGCTTCTTGCTGAGTTAAAGTATCACCAAGTTTAAATGACGAACCATCTTTCTTACGGGTTGATCCCCAACCAATTGTGATTGGAAGTCCACCTGTGAGAGGATCGGGATATGCCTTTAAGTGACATCCTTCAAACTCTTTGATTAATTTAAGACCCATCATCGGTAGATCATCTCCACCAGTTACTGGAGCTGCAGCAGCGGGAGTAGATGCTGGTGCAGCACTAGTCTTTTTTCCACGATAAATCTCAGCCCACTCTACGTTATCGCCAAGATACTCAACAGGAAGATTATCTTCCAACCACTGAACAGCTTTGACATGATTAGGATTTCTTTCATCATAGAATTGAAAGAAGTTATGTAAATCTACTCTTGCCATGATTGTTCTCCTTTTGTATCAGTCAAAAATACGACCCCAACCATCGTTGCCACCTGGGCACCAACGATGCTTAAGAACTGCTTTGGTGTAAATGGTCTTCTTACCATTTGTAACTGGACCAGTATAATTATCGTTCAATGAACCATAAGGATCATTGACATAGTATCCTTTACCATCTGGAGTCTTACCAATTACAACACACATGTGCCCACCAGTAGGTGCAGAAAGAGAACCCCTGTGAAGGATACCAATAACGACAGGCTTCCCAGCATCGAGACTTTTATCAATATCAGCGAAAGAAAGATTGTAACTAAAGTGTGACTTAACTCCATAACCTGCAAGTACCTTTGTCTGTACCGCATGGTCAGTAGTGTCACCAATCGCAAATACTTTCTTAACGTATTCGTCGTCGCCTTTGATGCTTCCTGGCTTGAGGAAAGCAAGACACATAGCACATGACGAACTGTTGCAAGTTCTATGTGCATCTCTGTAGTTATCTACTTGGTTAAAGTATGGAACATTGAGAACTGCTGGAGTTGGTGGTTTAGTTCTAAAAATACCAATCCAATCAGTCTCTGCATCGTCTAGGAATTTTTCTGGAAGTTTATCTTCCAACCACTGAACCGCAGCAACGTGATTTGGGTTCTTCTCATCATAAAACTTAAAAAAGTTATGAAGATCTAGGGTCATAGTACTATTTTTTCGACACCTTGTTATTTAGGATTTTATTACCTGTTTCCCCACTGAATGTCAGGATATGCATCCGAAACATTTTGTTTAGTAATATTATACTTAGTTTGTAGTTTCTTATCTTTTACTAACATGAGAATCTCAGCCTCAAGAGGATGGAGACCTTCAAGGATACTGATAAACATTGTTTCCCTCTTCATGCTAGAGAGACGATCATTACCACCCTTTACAAAATTATAAAAGTAAGTGTATTCTTTACGGATAGAAGTTCTTCCTTGATCCTGAGATCCAATAGAATTGGATTCCAAATCACTCATCATTTCTACAGCCCTACTAATGTTATCGCTTAGATTACCAGAACGTACATTTTGTTGTCCTACACTTGCATAAGGAACTAATCCTTCTGGAAGCATAGAAATTATACTTTCATCAAAGTTCCAGATAAGGATAGTTTTTAATGATGGATCTGCATACTTTTGAAGAACCTCAACTTTTTTTGCATTCGATTTTTGTTTTGATGCAAGTGCAAGAACTTCAAAAGAAAAAGGATTAGAGGGTAGTTCTTCAGACACTACCCTCGGAATTTTAGTTTGAGTAGTCATAAAACTTAGTTCAATTCAGTTGTTATTAATATTTAGATCACAGTTTAAAACCAGCAAAAGCGTCTTTCTTCAAATCTTGTTTAATACCACCAACAACATAAGATTCAACTTCCGTTTCTTGAGGTGCAACTTGAAGACCCTTAGAAGAAATCCAATGCTCAGTCCAAGGAAGAGGATTGTTCTTTGCGGGAATATCATAAAGTGTTTTCAAACCAATCGCCTTCATACGACGATTTGCAATCCACTCAACATAGTTATTCAAAAGTTTGTCATTAAGACCAATCATTGAACCATCTTTGAACAAATACTTTGCCCAGGCCTTTTCTTCATTAACACAATTTTCAAATGCAGAAGTTACCCAAGGTTCTTCTTCTTTAGCAATTTGTTGCATTTCAGGATCATCTCCTTCACGCCACTTATTGAGGATGTTTTGAGTAATGACAAGGTGCTGATTTTCGTCTCTTGCGATGAGAGAGATAATTTTAGCGGATCCTTCCATAAGTTTGAGTTCACCAAACGCAAAGCTGCAAGCGAACGAGACGTAAAACCTGATACCTTCGAGAATATTGACATTTGCGACAGCACGGTAAAGTTTTCTTTTAAGTTCAATACGTTCTTCTCTTGCATATCCAGCACCCTCTTGTGCAAATTTCCATGCAGAGGAAGTACCGTATTCTTGTGCGGAATTGATAAAGTCATCATAAGCACCCGTGACATTTGTTGCACGACTCATAATTTTTTCATCATCTAGAATTGTATCAAAAACTTCTGCAGGATCTGAATACACATTCTTAATAATGTATGTATATGAACGACTATGAATCATTTCCATAAATCCCCACACTTCCATACAAGCCTCTAGTTCAGGAAGAGAACAGTATGGAATAAATGCCATACCAGGACCACGGCCTTGAACGGAATCAAGCATGATCTGATACTTCAAGTTGGAAGTGAAAATATGTTTTTGTTCTGGACGAAGTTGTGCATAATCTGCACGATCCTTTTGGAGGGAGACCTCCTCAGGTCTCCAGAAATACCCCAATTGTTGTTGAGTAAGTTTATCAAAAACTGGATACTTATAATGATCGTATCGTTGCAAACCTAGTGGTTGACCGAAGAACATTGGTTGTTTACGAGTATCTACATCAGTACTCGTATTAAAAACTGTCATTCCTTGTACCATTTGAATCTCCTTGTCTTAATTAAATTTTGCAACTTTCACAATCTTCTTCGCTAGAAGACATAATTTCATCTAGTAGTTTATCCAACTGTTGTCTGGTAGTGTCCTCTTTTACTTCATCAGTTTTATGATCATATGTATTTTGATAGTATGAAGTCTTCCATCCATACTTATATGTTCTCAATAGATCACTAGCCATTACTGATGTTGGAACTTCGTTGTCTGGATAGTTTTCTGGGTTGTAGGACCAGTTTCCACTGATGGCTTGGTCAAAAAACTTTTGCATGACGGCAACGATGTTAATATAACCAGTGTTATCAGACATGTCCCATAGAAGAGTATAATTGTTTTTGAGTGATCCATATTGGGGAACAATTTGTTTGAGAGGACCTTTCTTTGATTTTTTAATAGACAAATATCCTCTTGGTGGTTCAATTCCATTTGTTGCGTTTGACACAACGGAACTGCTCTCCGATGGCATCTGTGCGGACAGTGTTGAGTGTCGTAGTCCAAATGTTTGAATCTCGGAACGTAGAGTTTCCCAATCATGTTGGTAAGGAATAGAAGAAATTTCGTCTACGTCCCTCTTATAGGTATCAATGGGAAGTAAACCATCATGATATTTTGTACGGTTAAAATCTGTACAAGCACCTTTTTCTTTTGCAATTTGATTAGATGACTTCAAGAGATAATATTGGAAAGACTCCGTAAGTTCATGAATCAAATCCCAAGCCTCTTGGGAATCATACTTAAATCCATGACGTGCAAGATAATGTGCAAGTCCGATATAACCAACACCAAGAGATCTACGAGCCTTAGTTGCAAGTTCTGCAGCACGGACAGGATACTCTTGATAATCAATTAGTTCCTCAAGACCACGAACAGAAAGATCACAAAGTTCTTCCATTTCATCAACATGTTTGATCTTGCCGATATTAATGGCAGAAAGAATACATAGAGCAATTTCACCATCAACATCGTCGATATGTTGGATTGGATCTGTAGGAAGAGTAATTTCCTGACACAGGTTACTCATCCATACTTTATCAATAAATGAACTATGAGAATTACAATGATCGATATTCATAATGTAAATACGACCAGTCTCTGCACGTTCTTTGAGAATATCTAGAATAAGTTCCTGAGCTCGGACAGTTTTTCTTGGAATAGACTGATCTCGTTCTGCAGCCACATAGAGATCATCAAACTCAGGAAGCCCGAAAGCATCAGAAACTGACGGAACATCGTGAGGTGAGAAGAGGGACATTTCCTCATCATTAATGAATCTTTCATAAAAGAGTTTGGAGAATTGAATCGAATAGTCTAGTTTACGTACACGATTATCTTCAGTACCTTTATTATTTTTCAGTACGATAATATCTTCTATTTCTTTGTGCCAGATTGGGAAGTGGACAGTTGCTGATCCACCTCTGATGCCATTTTGAGTGCAGCATCGGACAGTTGCTTCAAACTTTTTGAGGAAAGGGACAACACCTGTGTGCTGAACTTCTCCACCTCTGATTTTACTGTTGATACCACGGATTCTACCTGCGTTGATGCCGATTCCCGCCCTTTGTGCAACGTATCGACCAATAGCCATATCAGAGCTAAAGATAGAATCGAGGGTGTCATCAACATCAACAAGAACACAACTAGCAAATTGTCTAAGTGGAGTTCGCACTCCCGCCATGATGGGAGTGGGGATGTTGATTTTGTGTTTGGAGATTGCATTGTAGTATCTACGGACGTAATCCAGTCTAGTTTCTTTTGAATATTCTGCAAAAATTGTCGCAGAAATCAACATATACATGTATTGTGGAGTTTCGTAAAGATTAGAGGAACTCCTGTCTTGTACCAAATACTTATCTACAACTTGACGAAGGCCGGCATAAGTAAACAAAAAATCTCGATCATGGTCAATCCACGAGTTGATTTTATCCCACTCCTCCGTAGAATACTTTGCAGGGAGATGTTTATCATAAATTCCACTGCAAGCACCATGCATCAAGTGATCGTAGATGTGAGGAAATCCCTGATTCCATGAAGGACCGAATACCTGTTTGTAAAGTCCAAACAGAAGAAGTCTGGCCGCAACAAATTGGTAATTAGGGGTCTCAAGATCAATAAGATCGGATGCAGAACGAATCAAAATCTCTTGAATCTCTGCAGTGGTAATACCGTCATAGAACTGAATACCGGATTGCATTTCAACTTGAGATGCAGAAACTCCTGCAAGGCCTTCACAGGCACTCTCTACCATTTTATGAATCTTGTCCAGGTTCAGATGTTCAGTATTTCCGTTTCTTTTTACAACTTTAGTCCCGTTACTCATGTTTTCTTCCAACTAGTAAGTTTTGTTTTAGCTTGTAATCCACTATAGACATTGGATTCTATCACAGATTGAACGTTAAGTCCAGATAAAATCATGTCATTGATATCTTTTTGTTGTATTGTATCAGGCCAAATAACTATTGGAAATTTCCAATCTATCGCCTTCTCCATTCTATCAACAATTTGTTTGTTTCGTTTTTCATTATCATAAACCATGACAAAATTAGTTTCAAAGTTTGTAATGAAAAAAGTCTTGTCTATATCTGCACCGACCATTGCGATAGAGTTATCGATAAACATACTATCAAAAGGTCCTTCTACAATATAAACTGTTTTATTCCAGTCAACCTTATCCAAACCGTAGATCTTGGGGTGGTGGTCATCCAAAATAATTGTAATGTATTTTAATTTTGATTTTGGATTGAGCGATCTCCCCTGAAACCCGAATATCTTTCCATTATTCTTTAAGGGAATTATGATCCTTGGTTCATCATTATCTAAATTATCAAAAGTATATTTTTGAGAATTAGTCCATTCCTTGAACTTTTCGGCGAAATAAAGTTCGCCCAGATACTTACTCGGGATTCTTCGGTTGTCTAAAAATTGTCTTGCGGGGTGTGTTGTATTTAGTTCTGAAATTTTTGACAGATCAAAATCCTTTTGAACGAAAACTGGTTTTTCGAATTTGAAATCAACTGGTTCTGGGGTATTCGATCCTCTACCCGTGGCACCAGCCTTGTACCTCTCAAAGACGTATTGATCATGCAATGCGGGGTCAACATCCTTCAAGAAGTTTGTGAAGGTTCTGGAGACGCCACAGTTGTGACATTTGAAATTATGATCATTCTTCAGTTGATACAAATATCCCCTAGCTTTATTCTTATGTCTCTGCGAGTCACCGCAATAGGGGCATCGAAAGTTATATAAACCTACCTTTTTCTTTGCAAATTTTTGAAGTTTAACCGAAACTAATCCAATGTATTTGCTGTCAATAAGACTCATTTTTTAGTATTTTGGATCTGTGTTGATCCATTATACCCCTGTGAAGCCTTGCTTGTCAAGGAAGTTACTGTAGGAATTATTCCGATTAAGAAGACGGCAAAAGCAACCACTGCACTAATTTGCCATCTAAATCTAGATAACTCTTCCAATTTAACATTTATCTTATCAAACTTATCTGCAATTTGTTGATGTTCTTTATCGTTATCTTCCTTCATCTCATCAATCATCTTTACGATAAGATCATCATTCTTCATACTTTGTTCAATTCTCTCATCGTGTTTTGCAAGAATCGTAGCGATACGAGAATTACCTTCGGATATTTTATCAACCGCTGATTCTAACTTTGCAAGCATTTCGCGGGATAGGTCTTCATAAATACCGAGTTTAGATTCAAGAACCGCCAGCTTTGATTCTTGGGAAAACATTTTACTTTCTCTTTTTCTTAAAAGATCTTAAAAGTTTACTATATGATGGTGGTAATCTTCTCATAATTTTAGATCTACCATCAGGAATACCTATGATTGGGTCAAATCCAGCAACCGGTCCTTTTGGATCTGCGGAACCCGTAAACCCTCCAGTACCAACAACCATACCTTCTTCCATAAGATTTTTGATAATCTTAATTGAATTTTGTAGAATGTGGTCTTTCATATTCGATTTAACTCTCTTAGACAATCTTCATCTGAAGGTACTTGATGTAATGCTGATACTGGATATTCAGGAAGTCTTCCGAGATATACTACAAAACTTTTAACAACAGGCCACAAATCTCGATCTATTTTAAAAAATAATAACGGAGTAGTAGCTTCCCCAAAAACATTATAAAGAATAATAAAGTGATTTATAAGTAGATGAGACTTCAAAATACCAGTACTTTTATACCTTTTTAGAAGTCTCTTTATCCACTTAAATCTTTTTAAGTCTTCATAAAAATCATCTTGCGTTACCGCATGAGGATTTTCATAATGTTTTATTGCAAACATTATATAATTATCTTCGTTCAACTCATCAAATCTCATAATCTATTACAACTATCAAGTGGTTGTAACGCCAACAGTGGTTGTGATTCCACTACCACCAGCACCAGTTACTTCGGTGGAAACAAAGATCTTATCGGAAGCGACTGAAGTTGAAGTATCAGTGATAACACCAACGATTGTTTGACCAGGAATTACAAGAGTTTCTGCAACGGCACCTGTCGTAAATGCAAATCCAACGGTCTTGTTTGCAGTAGCTGTAGTAGCGTAAGCAACTAAAGTACCAGAAACTGAACCAGTTACGTTAAGGGTAGCAGCTAGATTCTTAACATCTACTTTCTCGTTGTACTGAACATAAACGGTTCCAGTAGAAGATGTTGAATATCCAGTTGCACCAAAGTATACGCGAACGATAGTTGCGTTACCAAGACCAGCAGTTGTACTACCAGCACCAGCTAGTCCACCGATTGCACAAAGCACCTCTTCATTACCATCTGCGTGTCTGATAACCCAACCTCTTTCATCAGCAAAACACTCATTGAGATCATTAGCTGGTTTATCGCCTGCGCGTAACCACTTAGGTCTTGATTCGTCTGAAGTAGAATTTCCCCAAAGAGGCATCGGTTTTCTCCAAATTATGTTCTTATCTAAATCTTATTTATAAAAAAATAGACCCTAGTTTTTAGGGCCTTTGTTAAGAACTGTTCTCAAAAACAATTGAACAAAATCTAAAATTCCATTTGCCTCAGTTCTTTTTGTTTTGGATAACCATTCAGATATAGATAAGAGCAATCCAAGAAAAATGGTAACTCCCCAATTAGTTACTAAACAAGTAATCATGCTTCAGTCTCTTCCGGTTTGAAGAGAAGAATTTTGACTGTCTGTAGAATTTGATCATCAATACTGTTATCTGTTGATTTCACATATTTTTCAAGAAGAGAAATAACGAGATTTTTAACTGCTGGATGTGTAGCGATTTGTAGAAGAACTGGTTTTACTACGGCAACAACTGCTCCCATGATGACCTCTATGTATAGGCAGCCGTATTTATAATTTTTGTTCAAAAAATTTAGGATCTATTTCTTGCAATTCATCTTTGACTTGAAAAACGACGTTAATCATTTTTCTATCATATAAAGAATTCCTTGAACTTACAAAATGCCATCCAGAAGGCGTGTGGGGAAGAATGACATTTCTATTTTGAATATATCTACACCTAACAACATCACACATCGTATTATCTTTTTTTAAGTTAGTAATATGAATATTTCCTTCTGAACATGTATCATCTGGATGTTTGAAATAGACCATACTTTGAAATATCTTTTTCTGATCATCTACATGAACTTCCATTCCATTCTTACCAACAATTTCCTTATCAATGAGAAATATAAAATTGTATTGCACGTCCGAATTACTATTTGAATCCCCGTAAGTGTAGTTTCCAGACTTTATTTTTTCAAAAAGTTTTGGTCTCCATTTCAAAAAAACATCTTCCATGAGATAAAATGTAGACTCAAAATATTTTTTACTAATGTGATATTCTATAAAAGTTTTCCATTGGACATTAAATTCCATATCACTCAATAAAGAAACTTGATATTGCAATGATTCATTATTGGTATATGGAATCATACTAGATTTAGTTGGAAATGATCTTTCCAACTGTTCATAATTATCACAGTAATCATCATAAACTAGTAGTGGACTTGGAAACTTAATATACTCAACTAGTTTTGCCATTACGTCGTGATTTCAATAAATCAAAATCTTTTGCTTTTGTTCCACCATCATATTCCCATGCATAACCCTCATTAATCATCTGAGTATTTAAAGAAATTTCTTCTCCATTAATAAACAGATGTCCAATAATTCTACCATATTTTTCTGTAGAATCCGGAAGTTCGGTCTTGATAATAATATCTTTAGCAAATTCCAATCTATTCTTCAACCAATCTTTTGATTGTAATCCTAGTTTCTTTTCACTCGCATCAGTGGTACGACTTTCAGGAGTATCAATCCCAGCAAGCCGAATGCGTTTAGTGAGAGATATGTCAAAACCCAAATCAATATCAGCGTCAATAGTGTCCCCATCGACTACCTTATGGACTGAGCGAATACGGTATATGTATGGATCTTTATTTGACATTAGAAAGGAAACTTAATACTCCCAGTATTTAGTTTGGGAATTGGTAGTTTTTCGAATGCCTTAGTAACTTGTTTTTCTACAACAGCACCAACAAACTGTTCTGGATTGTCAAGAATCTTTTGTGCCTTTTGATATGTAATATATGCTCCTACGCCAATTGCGGTACTAATACTCAGACTTGTCAGGGATAGAATTAGACTTAAATGTTTCATCTTTCATTTCCTCATGAGCTAACCGAAGTATATAGTAAATTACATATGCAGTAAAGATAAGTCCAGACCCAAGTATAATCAATACACCCCAAGGAAACTCACTCATCTCTGTTCCAACCAGTTCATAATTGCAAGTGCTGCTTTGTTAGCGTTAGGTGAGGCACATACGAGAGTGTAAATATCACTAATTGTTCCAATACCACTTCTACCAACTTGTAGTTGTGCTTTGTCATCAATGACTATCTGACTTCCACCACCACCAACAACAAATCCACTTAAAAGAACTCTTCCACCAGTGAAAGAAGTTGCAGTTGTATCATATTGAGTAATTGCATCTGGGTTTGCGTGATCAGTAAATGCTGCACCGACTAGAGTTGGGTTCTCAACTAGTCTCCAGAAGATGTTAGTATTATCATTAGTAGATACTTGAAGTGACCTTGGAATTACAACACCACTCAACATATTTGATTTAAGACGAATACTAAGAACTGGATAATAAGTATTCGCAACAGACATCGTAGTTCCAGTAAGAGCATTGCCCTGACTGACAAGAGTTCCAAGTTTTTCTGGTTCTCCTTCCTGAATAAGAGAATTAGAACCCTGATAAAGGTAATGAGTTCCTGCAACACCAGTTACATTTTCAATTTCACAACGAATTGGTAGGAATGGAGTAGAACACCAAACATATGGATTGGTATTTGAGTTATCAAATGTATGACTATGAATTGTTTCATTCTTCATTAACCAATTAAACTGAACAATTCCTGCACCATACCATTCATAGTTAATTGAAATCATTTGTTGTTTTGTTGGATCTGCAACAACACCTGTATATCCATCACCACCAAACTTTTCACCATTCCAATTATCTCTGGTTACTCTAGTTTCTGTAGTAATTCCAGATGTACTACTGCGAATTACATATGAATATGTTCCACCATCGTCCTCAAAGTATGCACCGTTATAGTCATCAAACAGTCCAAATCTTCTGCGAATTCCTACCTTTGGTTCTTCAAGACGAATAGCAAATGCAAGAGTTGCACCCCTACCAGGAATGTATCTCATTACAGTCCTAGTTTGACGAATGACTTTACTCCCTGCAGTAGATCCAACTTGCATCACTACATTACTGGATGATGCGTTGTGATATGCAGTTCCAACTCCAACTATTCTTTCATCCCATACATCACTCTCTTTTCCGTACTGGAAAGTATTAAAGAAGACTGTTTGGTACGGAGCAACTTTAAGTCTGTTGTTATTAGAAAACTGAGGTCTCCAGTCTGTCTGGTTTCCCCAGTGATCTGCAATATTAAAAACTTCAAAGAGACTTCTCTCTTGATTTAGATAGTCCTGTTCATTCTTATTCCACTGAGCCATTATTCACTCCAAGATAGTCTTTCTGGTTGATACCTCTGAGTATTCTTAATTTTTAAAGAACTTTGAGATTGTGATGGATAAATGTTATGAACGATTGCTCCAGGATACTCACTCTGAAGTTGTTCAGCGAGAGCGTTCTTATCCATCATAGAACCCTCTACTTCCAAACGATACATCTTTCCTTCCCAAACTACATCAGCAAAGAAAGACTCTCCTACTGGTTCTGATTGTGGTTCGGAACCATTGATATAAAGGTTTCCGTTGAAGTCACCAGCAATGTTAATTGCTTCCGATAAAAATTGATTGAATGATTTCATTAGTTACAGTTCCAACGACGAAGGGCTTTGTTGATTCTTGAATCTGGATCTCGTGCAGTTTCTGCACTAGTTAGTCTCTTTTTCATACCTTCCATTCTGCGGCAAAAGGACTTACGGCGTTCAGCCCTTTTGCCCGCAGGCTTTTTTTCAGTTACTGCAGTCTGAAGTTTTGAACCTGGATTTTCACGACGATAAGCATCTACAGCTTTCTGACTGAGACCATCGGTTTTATCTTTACGATTAACTGACTGCCAATCTTCCTTAACTCCAATCATCACAATCGGATTTCTAACTCCAGCGGATCTCATCTTAGTTTTTGTTAGATTTACTTTAGTTGGTAAATCTCTCATATCCTTTTTTGGAGTTTCATTCTCTTTTTCGTCACATCCACAACCTTCACTCATGTTTGGATTGATTTGAATTTTATTTTTCTTTTTAGAAACATCAATTACTTTTTTTTTATCCGTTGCAGAGGAAAAATCTTCTACTTCAAATAAAAAATCTTTTCTCCAATCATGGAGTTCTTCTTTTGTGACTTCTTTTTTATTTTGTTTGTTTAGTTCTCTTTTTGTCTTTGCAATTTTAAATGCAGCTGCGCCCAATTGAACTCCACCTTTAACCATCTTACCAATATTACTTGCAACTTTAGTTGCAGCTGCACCTTCGGTATCTTTAGTAGATATTTTTTGATATTCTGGTCTATCTACAGATTTTTTGGATGATTCAATTTTTTGTTCTAGTTCTCTTTTTCTATTTTTTTCTGCTTCCTTTTTCTTTTTTTCTAGAGCCTCAGCTTTTTTCTGAGCTCTCATTTTATCTTCCCTTTTAGTTCTTTCTTTTCTAGCTTCAGCTTTAGAAGCGGCCTTTTCTCTTTCAGTTTGTTGAAGAATTTTTGCAGCTTTTACTCTCGTGGCACCCCTAACTCTCTCAGCTCTTTCTACCCCAGTAACTTTTCGTTTACCTTTTTCTGGTTCTTCCTCAGTTTCTTTAGGCTTTTTTGATTTTTTATTGTCATCGTCTCCACGAATATCCGCAAGAAGATCGTCAAGTTTACCTTCACTTAATGGAGAAAATTCTAGGATCATTCTATCAACTAAAGATAACTCTTCTTTAGTCTCCTCCTTTTTTTCAGGGAGTCCTGCATGTTTTGTCTTTGCAAAATCTCTTGCAGATTTCTTAGTCATTCCCTCTGCAGCCTTTGCAACCTCTGGAGAAGCAGGAGTTTCACCTTTCTTAGCAGCATAAACCATACCCATGAATCTCTGTTGAGCTCTACTTAGAGACTTCTCTGTAAGATATCCCTCACCCATTGCCTTCTGTTTACGAAGTTTCTTAGGATTCTTTGTCTTGTCTGCAGAGTAGTTATTATCATCCTCATTATCAGGATCTACAGCACTACGATGTCTTGTGCGTCTTTCCTCATCATCCATGTTTGCACGACTTCTCTTTGCTTCATCTGGAGAATACTTTCTACCACTGTTGTACCATTCCTTACCTACATGACCTCTCTTCTCAGCATCAGCAGAAGCTTCTCTACGCTTATTCTTCTGACGATTTGCTTTGAAATCTTTCATGGTCATACCTTCTTCGATTTCAGTCTCTTCTTTTTTCACTCCTCTTCTCTCTTCATGTTCAGCTCTACGAGCCCTTTGTTGACCTCCACCTAATGCAAGGGCACCACTTGGATTGTCATATCTTGCAAGTCTTGCTGCAGATCTCTTATGTTCTGGAAGTTTCTTATCTGCCTTACCTTCATCAACAAGGTCGCCTTCGGGTTCATAAGATTGACGAAGTTGTTTCATTGCATCGTTAAGTGCATTGTTACGTTTTTGCATTCCATATGCAGCACCAGCAATACCTGTTCCAGGATTTTTAATCTGTTTTCCTTTATTTGCAGCATCTACTCCAGATTTCGCAGCATCTTTAGCTCTCTTAATTGCAGCACCAGCAGCAAGAGCTCCACCAAGAGCAAGTCCGCCAGCAATTAGTGGTGCAATCTCATCAATCTGTTCTACTTCTTCTTTCGCTTGAATAATCTTACTTCTTACCTTTCTGCGATTTAAAAGATATTTGTCAGTCTTATCATGATCTCCATCATTATCAATATCCTTATCTTCTTGACCAACAGCATCCAGTTGTTTCGCTTCTTCTACTTTCTTCTTCTTGTCTGCAGCAATGGCAGCTCCAACAGTAGCTCTCCTCTTCTTAAGATAACTATCAGAACTATCGGAATCACCATCATTATCCACATCGTCATCTTCATGACCAACTGGATCCAGTTTTTTAGCTGTTTTAGCTTCTGCAACAATACGTGAAAATTTTTCCCAACTAGACATTTATCTGTAAAAAATACTGCTAGTTTTATTTATTCTTTTTGCCTCTACGAAACTTATCGTAAATAGATGCAATCTTAACACCGGTATAACTTTTAACTTCTTGTCCTGGAGTTAATGATTGGAGATACTCCCTATATTCATCTGTACCGATTTCATGGGGGTGTTCAGTGAGATCTTTTAACCAAGACTTGAACATAACTCCGTCTTCAGTTACACAAATGACATAGTTAGTTCCTCTACGAATTACTTCACCTCTAAGGCCTGTATTCATATTTTCAACGATAGATCCAACTTCATAGATGTGATCAACTAGGTATGCATCTCTAAGACCCTCTTCATCAAATTTAGGTGCAACTTCCCAAATTTCCGTCTGTTCATTAATTCCCATAGATCTACGAAGAACATTAAAAAGTTCCATCTTTTCAGTGTTACCCAGAGTATCAGGAACACCTTTCGCAAACTTTTTAAAGTCACCTTCTGCTGCAGCAAGACGAAGTTTTGAAGCAGACATTCCTGTTACATCATCAGAGTCTGGATCTCTTTCTCCTGCAGAAACTACTTCAAGTTGATCATAATTATAAAGTTCCCCATTATACTTATGACTCAAACCTTGAAACTCTCCGAGTCGGTCTTGGCCCACCATGATGATCATATTATTATGACCTTCTTGATTTGCACCCGTCAATACATTAAAGATTGTTTTTGCTCCCTTGTCGTCAATAATACTATCTGCATAATCTGGGAACATCTGACGCATATATGAAATCTTCATTTGTGGAGTCAAAGGATTTTTCTTAGCATCATGAGAACGAGAAGGATAAACTCTCAATTCATATCCTCTCTTATCAGCTTCCTTTGCAGCACGATCTAAAAGTTTTTGATGACCAATTGTTGGTGGATTAAATCTACCAAACACCACAACAACTCCTGGAGTTTCTGGAACTGGTACTTCTGCAGGTTGTTCTTCTGTCGCTGGTGCAGATTGTTGTTCTGGTGAAACTTGTTGAGAATTTTGTGTCTGTTGTGGGGAGGGTTCTTGAACAACAGACTGAGTTGCAGTCTGTTTAGATGAGATTGATTTAGTACTTGGTTGAGATGGGGAATCTTTTTGTCCTGGAATATTATCACTACCAAAGAACTTTAATTTACCAGCCACAGTTTTTGCAACAAACTCACCATTTTTGTCATACCATCCGCCATGACCATCTCCGGTCAAACCAAGTCTCTTGGCTTCTGTAGATGCAGAAGTTTCTCTAGCTTCAGTGAGGAACTGCGTGAAATTCTTCATTATTAATTGAGTTAGGATTCCTTAACCATAAAGGTATTTATTATTTTTCCTTCGGTGCATAGGCCGCAGGACCGGCTTCAACATAGAATTTTAATTCTTTAATTTGAAAATCTTCCCCACTTCCTGCAACTCTTTTTTTAAATCTTAATTGAAACAATTCCTTGTTTAATGGCTTAATAATAAATTTTAAATTATCTCCACTTTTTTGTACATCTATTGAGGATGTTTTTTGTTGAAGTTCATTTATATAATCAACAGTAATTTCTTTTATTTTTGTTTTGTCAATATCAACAACATTAGCTAAATCCGAACCAAAAGTCATAGATTTAAATAGTTCAAAAGCCTGATCCTTAAAAGTAGAATTCCTAGAAGCATCTTCAAGAGATTCTAATGTCTCTTTATACAATTCTTTAATAGTGTCTACTTTTAATTTCTTTTCTAAAGGGGTTCTTGCTTGTGCAAGTTGTTCTCCTAATATTTTTCTATATTTTGTTTCATTTGGAAGTGAGACTCCGAATCTTTTTACAATGTCCATCATCCCATTAAAAGGACTAAGATTAGCCAAAGTTTTACTTCCAGACTTTAAAGAAAAACTCAATGTTCTATCAAGTTGTTTCTTACCATTCATAGTTACGGAAACTTCCAAATCTCCCTTTATATCTCCACCAGAAGATTCTCCAGCAATACCGTCAGCATTAATAACAATATCAACAGTATCAGATTTATTATTTTTAAGATAACTATCCTTAGTTCTTTTTATCAGATCTTGATAATGTGTTTTGGTAAAAGTAATTAAATTATCTATTTTTCTATCAATATTTCCTACATCTGAACTTTTTTCATAGAGTGGTGCATAGTTGGGTCCAAATGCCATATTCGTTGATTCATATTTTAATCTAATAATCAATGTAACTTTAATTTGATCCTGAGGACGACCATCTTTAAATTCTCTTACTACTATTTCAGATCTACCATTCTTAAAAATACCAGGATCTATTTGTCTTCTCCACCTATTAACATTCGATTTATTAATCGTACCATTTGCAAACAATTCGGCAAGACAGATGGCAAATACGCCCTCCATCACATCTCCTTCATTTAATTTTGCCATAGGTACTAAAAAACCCTTCCAAATATTTATGGAAGGGTAATAATTATTTTTTACTCACTGCAGATTCCATCGCCGAATCTAAGTTAGTAATTACTTCACGAAGATTAAAGATCCTTTCTGGAATTGCATGACCATTAGTATAACCTTTTTGAGCATCAACAAGAGACATCAAAACTATTCCCGCTTCCTCAAGACTCATTTCAAGAACTACTTTAGTACTCACAGATCATCCTCCGAACGATTTTCAGAATAATAAACATCAAAAGATCCCCCTGGATAACGTTTCTCAAGTTTAGTTACGTTACGAGCAACAACTTCATCAATAGTAACTTCAAGTGCCATGCAAGCTTGTGCAACATACCACATAATGTCACCAAGTTCAATAATCAAATGTTCTTTATTATCTACATTCCAGGGTTTACCTTGGAAAATCATTTTCTTAATAATTTCCAAAAACTCACCACCTTCAGCATTGATACCAACACCAGCAGTAAGCAGTCGTTCAATATTGGCACCTTTTTCATCAAGTTCTACAAGACGATTGGAAAGGGCAAGGAAATCAGTAGATGCGTCGGAGGTTACTGCATCAACAAATTGTGTATATTTGTTAAAATCAACTTTACTCATTAGAATTTAAATCCCTCGAATGATTTTTTAGGTCCAGTTTTCTTTTCCTCATAAGTATACTCCTCTTCTTGTCCAGAGTCAAGTATGTCAGCTTGAGCACTCTGTTCACAATCATAGAGTCGCATCTTTGCACGATCAATACCAACAACGAACCTTTTATTGATGGTAGGATCATTATAACGATTCTTCAATTGTTTCACCATAATCTGACCCAACTCTTCAAGTTCTTCAGTACCAATAAGAGCAAACATAAGGTCTGCAGTAGCAGGAAGACCGAAAGATTCGGAAGTATCAGTTAGTTCAACATCAGAAGATCCATAACCACTTCTGGTAGTTTGTGTTGCACTCACAATAGGTAGATTGAACTCCACTGCAAGACCACGAAGTTCTTCGGCAATAGCTTTAATATAAGAATAAGAATTGACTGAAAGATTTCCCTTATACCTAGAAGAGGCACAAATATTAAGATAGTCAATAAAAATAATATCAGGTTTGAATGACTTCTTAAGAGCAAGTTCATTCAACAATGATTTAAAGTGACCACTGTGAGCAGATGCAGTAGGATACTCTTTAATAATCAAAGTACCCTGAGTTTTCTTAGCAATATTACTAACTTTATTCTCGAACATCTGACGAGGAAGATTAGTAATCTCTTGGATATTCACATTCAAAAGATTCGCATCAATCCTTTCCGCAATTCTCTCTTCAGCCATCTCCATAGTAATATAGAGAACATTGCGACCTTGTAGGAGAGTAGAAGCAGCAAAGTGACACATGAATAGAGACTTACCAACACCAGTGCCTGCAAGAGCAATGTTGAGAGTTTTGTTAGGAAGACCACCCTTTGTAATACGGTTGAAGAATTCCAAATCGAAAGGAATTTTGTCTTCTTTCTGGTGGTAGAATTCATATCGTTCTTCATAATCATGAAGATAATCGTGACCTACGTTTGTATCAAAACTAACTGCAAGTGCATCGGAAAGAATAGATGGAATTGCATCTTTAGACTTCTTGGAATCCTTACCATCAACGATCGCAATAGATTCCATCAATGCCAAATAAATGGCTTTATCACGACACCACTTTTCAGTAGTATCACACAACCAAGATGTATCTAGGAGAGATTCTTCGAGATTGAAAATATATTCAGTAACTTCTTTATACGAGTTTTCATTTAGATCAGTACGATTCTCAATCTCAACATGAAGAATTTCTTTTGTAGGAAGTTTATTATAATTAAAAATAAACTTACAGATCTCCTCAAAAACTACTCTCTCAGCGTAATCTGTAAAGTATTCAGTTCTGATGAAAGGCAAAACCTTCCTAGAATATTCTTCATTAAATGCGAGACTCCTGAGAATAGTAGTTTCAACCCTTTCCATTAGTAATAGTGACAATAAGTGGACATAATATACTTGACTCCTTTATTGACTCGCAATCCCGCATGAGGGTACTGCCAAGTAGGAGGAAACACCATAACTGATCCTTGTTTAGGAACAATCTTTTTATTGTGATGAGGAAACTCAGTTTCACCACCAGTGAAATCATCATTCAGATAATACAAGAAAGCTAGATATCTTCTTGCAGATGCGTGATCTTCAACATCAACATGAATATCAAACCTATCATGACTTCTGGAATGATATTTCTTAATACGAAACTCTTCTAGAAAGAGTCGTGGTGGATACCATCTAGTGTAATCCGAGAACTCTTTTTTGTAAAGGTTAAGTACACCCATAGTAACTTGAGATAGTTGTTTAGCACTATCTGGATGTTTTTGATTAATATTCAATTGTGTAAAATTAGGGGTTCCTTTGTTATTAACGATTTCTTTATATCCACTAAGATCAAAGAGATCAATCAAGGTCTTACATGTTTCTTGGGGTAGAACATTTTCATAGACCTTGATAAAATCATCCATAACAAAACTCTTTCTGAGCAATCTCATCTAAAGCCTGCATTACTTCTGGAGTAAAATATTCTTCTGGATTTGCAAGGATTTGTTTTGCGTAAATCTTTTTACCATCCATCTCGTAACGACCCGCAACATTTTTCCAGAGTCCGCCGAGTTCCCCGAGTTCCAGAAGACCATAATAACGATCAAGACCGCGCTCATCATAAAATAGACGGATTTCAACGTCTTTGTTCTCCTTACTCAAACGAGATTTAGCAGTCTTAGCTTTGATAATGTTTCCAACGACTTCTGTTCCATCCTTCTCTTTTTTCTTTGAGAGATAAATGATAGTAGAAGCGGCGTACTTAAGACCACTACCACCACCCATCTCTTTAGTAGGAACGTAAGCACCGATGACATCATAAGTGTGATTAGTAACTAACATTGGAATATTAGCTTGTCCGAGTTTGAGAGTGATCATACGGAAAGCACCTTTGACCAGTTGAGATTTGGTCATGTCACGAACTTGTTTATCGTTCAGTGCATCAGTAATTTCTTTCTCAGTGGAAAGCATCCCCAGAGAGTCTAACACAAACATACACGGTTTACGTTCTCCTTCAGGTTTTTTTAAGTATAGGTCTACTGCTTTGAGAGCCTTTCCACGAAATTCCTCTACGGTGACAACATTAACCACGACAAGACGTGATGTGTCGATGCCGCGTGACTCCACGAGAGATTTAGTAATGGCAGCCTCAGTATCAAAGTAGAGACAATAACCATCGGGGTTAGTATCAAGAAAATTCTTAACCACAGCGAGAGAGAAGAAAGTTTTTCCAGTAGAAGACTCTCCAGCAATAGCAGTAATCTTATTCCCAGATACACCACCAAATATGCTACCTGAAACCAGTGCATTAAAAACGTATGAACCCGTGTCAACATAAGTTTCTGTTTCATCAATGTCTGAAGCAAGTTTGGTGTACTCGCCTCCAATTTCTTTTACGATATCTTTAAGAAAATCCATCAAGCTACCATCCCATATTCTTCACGTAGAATTTTTTTATAAGGAAGACCCTGTTCTCTGAGTTCCTTTACTAGTTTAAGTTTTTGAAACAATGCAACATCTCCACCCAGAGACATGGCTTTAATAATAGTATTCAGTTCTTCGTCATTGATAGGTAGATCCATTCATTCCTCCAAATTTTTTGACTCTGTGCAGATAACCCAATTATACTTCTTTTTTAGTTCGTTTGCAAACCAATATGCAGTGGAAGCCGTCTCAAACAGTTTCCTATTTTTAACAGGAGACAATTCTCCAGGTTCAGCCCAAACCACTACATATTTACTCATGAGAAAAAACTATCCAAACTGATTGATTTTTCCACAGACCATCCAATAGAATCAAGAATAATTTTCATTGGTTCCACGAAAGATTTATTGAACTGAGTATCATAATCGACATATTTTTCCAATCCAAGTTCTCTGGGAAAGTCTTGAATGAATCCAAGAACATTTTCTTGAATTGGATTAGGGATCTTCAAATAAAGAAATTTAATCTTTTCTCCACTTTGAATTGCTGGATACTTTTTATCAAGTCCAGCCTTCTTAGTATAATGATTGTAAAGAATTGCACCTCTTACATGAAATGGTACACCTTTATTATACATGTGTGTCTTTGATACCCACTTATTAATTTCAGAAACACTGCGAGGGAAAGCAATCTCTTCTGGTTGAAGTGATTTAAATTTCTTGCGAGCTTCCTCAATAAACTCAATTACATCATCTTCCCCCTTGGTCATAACGATATTGATTGCATCTTTAATCATCTTCCTACAAGGTGCAGGAGTAGATGTTTTGATGGCTTCAATACCCATCATCTTCAGTTTAGGTTCTTGATATCGAACACCTTCAGAGTCCCACACTCGAAGAATATAACGTTTTTTACCAGTCCAGATTCCACGTTCCGCGATGTTCTCGCGTTTCATGTACATCTTCTGATCATAAGCATTCAGGTAGTCGGCCAGTTCTTGGTAAGAACTTTCAATATACTTTTCAAGTTCCAAGTTACAGACCTTATCAAGGAAATTGACAACTTCATCAGTAGTTTTCTCTCTCCCTTTGAATACAGCATCAACAAAAGGACCCATATTAATATAAATGGAGTCGGTATCCATAGCAATGACATAATCAACCTCCTCAGTTTTGAGAACCTTATTCATATAAGAATTCATCTTTTCTTCAATCCATTGGATGGCTACTTGACCAGATAGAGTAATCGCTTCCGCATTTGCAAGTTTATAGTAACGGAAGTATTCATTACCGATGGCACCATAAGCAGAGTTAAGTGCGATCTTTTTAGCCATCTGAATATTATCACAACGAGAAATCTCTTTTTCCAATTCTTTGGTTGGAGTTTTCTCGTAGGCTTTTTTAGCCTCAATCATCTTCTTTTTGAAGATGACTCGTTCATTATACATCTTCTCCATAAGTTCAGGAAGGAACCCACGAATATCTTTACGGTACATTGCACCGTTGGCACACACAGCATAATTCTTATACATCTCAAACGTCAGTTCTTTTTTAAGAACCTTATCCACAGTCACACTGGGATGACGATTATCCAAAAGAGTTTCTGGACTGATGTTGTATTGCATAATGAGGTGTGGATACAGTGAGTTCAAGTCAAAGTTCACCACCCAATCATATGCACCAGGAACTGGTTCCTTAACATATGCACCAGCATATTTCTCATCCTTAGTATTACGTTCCTTTTGAGGAATCACAATATTCTTTTTGAGGAGATAGTTGTAGATAATTGCATCCCAAGTACGAACTTGATAAGCAATATCATTAAAGTTTACCTTTGCGTCAAATGCACGAGTGAAACAGAGATCAATCAACTTGAGTTTATCCTCAAGTCGGTCTACTAGTTCTACGTCAACAATGTTGTACTCTACAAATTTTTGCCAATTATTTGTATAGAAATCACGAAAAGTATCAAACTCCGAGTGGTCCAACTTATTCTGAGACAACTCCATAAAAGCAATGTGATCGAGTCGATAACTTTCCTGGTTAGGAGTTGCAGGAGACTTCTTATAAAGATCCAGATAGTCAATGATTGACACTCCAGCAATCTCGCAACTCAATTGTTTGCGACCCGAAATCTGTACTTCTTTGACCTTTACAATGTTCCATGGAGAGAATTTTTTAGCAACTTTTTCTCCCATCAATCGTGTAATGCGACCAATCAGATATGGAATATCATAGAGCTCGCAGTTCCATCCAGTAATTACTTCAGGAGTATTGTTCTGCCACCAATCCATAAAGGTATTGATGAGAGAGTACTCATCTTTACAGTAAATGTACTTTACATTTTGTTGAGCAACTTGTGCAGGACGAGATCCAAATGTAGTAATTTGTTTAGTATTATAGTCTTGTACTGTAACCAAAAGAAGTTCCTCGGCACAATTAAAGACATCAGGAAATCCACTTTCAGCAGCAACCTCAATGTCAATTGTTACAAGTTTGATCTTGTTGATATCAAACTTGATTTCATCTTCTGGATACTTTTCTGCGATGTATTGGTAAATGAATCTATCATTTCCAAAAACTTTGAATCCATTCACACCTTCATACTTTTCCAAGAAGTCTTTACAATCTCGGATAGTTCCAGGACGAATAGGTTCAACATTTATACCATCAAGAGTTTTATACTTACTTTCTTTCTTTGATGGAACATAGAATGTGGGATAGAATTCTTCCCTATTTGTAAAATGTTTTCCGTTTTCATAACCTCGGACAAGGATATCATTACCTAGTTGAAAGACATTCGTGTAAAACTTCATTGAATAAGAGTCAAATAATCATTAAGTAGAGGGGTTTTTGGATCAACCAGAGTTAAAATTTTATCTGAAGAGATCATTATGGAATCAGTTGAATCAGTCAACTCATATAGCCATGGCGTAAGTTTTCCATCAAAAATTTGATAGGGATTAATTAGTTTACAATCAGGTTCTCCTAGTTCGGATACAACTGCACTTATTTTTGAAATTAAGATAGTTCCACTCACTAAAACAAGAACTTGTATATCATCCATTTTTTTCTTCCACAATTACTTCGAAATTTTCAATAAGAGTTTCTTGTTGATCTAGTTCATCAGAGTCATCGAAATCATCAAAATCATCATACTCATCAAAATCATCCTCATCCTCTACATCTCCACTCATTCTCATTAAATAAGAATTTTTAACCATCTCATGAGCTTCTACTACACAAACTACCCAAGAAGGATCGATAGCAATAGTTTTGTCTGAGGACAGAACAATCCATGGATAAAAAGAAACTTTTTGTTCTTTTTCTACTTCACCATTACTCTCGAATAATACTTTAGGTGTAAGCAAATTGACCACATAGGGGTTTTCGAAAACTAAAGAGACTACTTTCTCATTAGAATCAACTAGTTCTTTAATATCAGCTATTACATGTTCTCCAGATTTGAGAACAGCCAGTTTTACAGACATACTCACTCCAAGTTTAAAGCCAAGATACCACAAAAAAATGGGGGTGTCAACTGGATTTTGCCAGTTAACCCCCAGCGCCGACGATATTCAAAAATATTTAGGCGCCATCACCATCTGCGGAATTACCACTCCCACCACCGCCTGGATTCTTAGGCATAGCTTTTCCTGCAGGGACTACTTTTGATTTTCCAGTCAACGGATTGTAGATTTTATGCCTAACGGCAGCGGGGTAGGAAATCTGTTTAATGTTTCCGACTTGTTCTAAGAACTGCTTAAAGGATTTCATACACCTTTCGTTTCTGATGTTCAGGAATAATCCTATTTAGTTTGACATGGAGTAGACCATCTTCAAACTTTACATCAGATACCTTAACATCGTCGGATAGTGTCCAGGTTCTCGTAAAGGCCCTCTTTGCCAGACCATTGTGAAGATATTCACCTACTTCTGAAGTTTCTGCCTTCTTCGCTTCAACGAAGAGTTTATTCCATTCGGTAAAAACTTCAATATCTTCTCGTTTGTATCCAGCAAGAGCGATCTCAATACGATACTCTGTCTCACTTTCCTTAATCACATTGTATGGTGGGTAGTTATTATAGGACTCATGTGTAGCCCCGAAGCGATTAAACCACTCATCCATTCCAATACTATACTTCTCAATATCATTTAGAAATTTGTCAATGTTAGCCGTGTTGTACTTAGCGAGTAACATGATAGACCTCCTTAAGCGTCTGTTAGGTTGTATTACGGATCCGAAGACTCCGCTTTAGAGTATGGGCAGTCATATGACCTTTACCCATCATCATTATATATCTAAAAACATAAAAAATGGTACGGAGTAAAACCGTACCATTTTGGGTATGTTCCGAACTTTGTAGAGACCGCACGAAAAGTCGCTACAGAGTTATTTATGATTCTGGTTTTTTCTTCTTTCCAATATTATACTTACTTTCCAAAATCCAGTCATTCTTGTCTTTATAGGACAAGACTTTGATCTGATTCAAAGGTGCTACATCAGTAACAAAATCGGGTTTAGTGATTGTAATTAAACCCCAATCAGAAAGAAGATTGATAATACGATTTCTACGTTGAACATCATTCACCGTAAGATTTGCATGTTTACCATCAAGAGCAAACAGTTCTTTAAAGTGAACAATGTAATAACGGCCCTGTTTATGAAGAATGTGACAGGACTGATAAATTTTCTTTTCCTTGCGCGAGGCAACACCGATACGAGTGAGTGTCTCACGGACTTTCAAGAAATCGTCTGGTTCATTCAGAACCACTTCCACCATTTGATCTTGTGACCAATTGACTTCTGGTTCAACAAAGGTACTCATCTTTTGCCTCCGACATCAAGTTTAGATTTAATATAGTTAATTTGGTCTTTTGTTAGAATTTTCAATGCTTGTTGGGCCTTCTCATTACTATAGCCATAGTATGATTTGACTGCATCAAGATCTTGAATTTTCTCTTTTTTAAGCCACGGAGAAAATCTTTTCCGTTTCCTGACACTATTTAGTAAAAAATCATATTGAAGTCTAGAAGTCAGTTGATGATTGAGATTCATCTCATTTGCAAACATAACCGTATCAATGTGACCTGAAAGACATTTATTCACAACAAATGCTGGATACTTCTTTTCCCATTGAGGATCTCCACCATCCATCAAATAATCTTTTGTGAAGTTAATGGAATTTAGATAGTCTTTTAGTTCGTAACTCATCGGATAATATCAATAGATTCTGGGTTCTTATTCCAAGTCTCAAGTTCTGTGCGAAGACGACCTTCAGACTTCAGAGTTTCATATCGATTAGAGGCCTTTTTCCTCCACCAGTTCACAAGGTGATCAAAATGAAACTTATCATAGTTTTGACCGGGACGTAGAACTTCATCTTGTCCAAGAATGACTTCACGAGCATTCTCAAACCCGTAATCAGAAATATAAAATCTCTTCTGTTCAGTCAGATTTTTTGCATTTGCAATCGCAGTCTGGAACTCCACAACCTTTTGAGAAGGTAAGCTTTTCTTGATGATTGAGATCATCTTTTGTTGGGTCTTGAGTTTCCGACTGGATGCGTCCTCCTTCACCAGAGATTGGTTGTCGTTCCTCTGAATAAACCATTTGTTTAACTCCTGAAAGATCTCATCATGGAGCAGAGGAGTAAAATCACTTTGAGTTAGACCCTTGTACCTCATGTAGGGTTTCAAACCATCATACTGTGATGAGGCTTTTGTAGACCCATAGAGAGAAGTTGTCTCAAAAGAACAAATGTCTGATCCATACTTCTTATTTAACGTCTCACGAGCAGTATGAGAACAACAAAGAAGTGCGAGGAGTTTACCTCCGAGATAATTAAATCCAAAAGGTTGTGTAGGTACAATGATAAATCCCATGATTGCATGACGATTAAACCTAGACAACTCGGGAGTTTGTCCAAGCCAATCATTGCGGGGTTTTGAATTAATAGTTGGAGATCCAAATCGACAGAAACCAACAATCTTCTGCGTGTTAGTTTCTTGGACAATCCACTTTAGTGATTTACCAGGAATACTATCTTCAATCGCATGAGAAGTAGTAATCTGAAGTCTTTCGTTGAAATATTCATTTGTAAATCCACCTCTTTCTCCTGCAGGATAAACTTTGAAGTTCATATCCTGTGGGTGCATATCAAAAGCATCAAACATGTCATCCTCGGGACCAATCCCAAGAATGGATGACGGCATTTGTTCCATTCTATCCAATTTCACATTACGCAGATATTCATCGATTCTACCCATGTTGGAGAAGTAATCGATGAATTTATCCGCTGCGTAAATCGCATCATCAAGTTCTAGTTGCATATCAAATGATCAGTTTTTTTTCTTCTGGAGTTACGAGTTTACTCCCATAAACTTCATTATACTTCTTTTTAATTTGTGGATCAACTTCTGCAACATAGACAATGTGATTCTTAGCGATAATCAATTCGGGAATCGTCTTATCGATCACAGAAGCCCATGGAGCAAATCCCACACGACCATCTGGACTAGGAAGAACAACTAAACCATTTTTCACAGTCACAAAGTTATCATCCTGAGAGACAAGTTCAGCTACAACCTCTTCTCCAGTAGCAATACGAAATAGTTTTACATCAATCATTTAAAATTACACTCCACCATAATTTCAGTTAACGCCGCCAGAAGATTAATTTCTTGATCCGCAACGAAGGCAATCTGATACTGATACTTAGCAATAATGAGCACAGCAGCAGGAATAGAAGAACTTTCAAGGGCATTATAAAGAGCATCGTAAACACGACGCAAAAGTACACCAGAATCATTGTCCAAATTATTAACGACCCATTTACGTACTTCAGGGAAGTTCTTTTCTTTAAGGTTTCTAACCAGGTCATTGATATTTACATCCGAGAACTCAGCAAGGATCGCAGAATCGATTTTACCACCAGCAGAATACCTCTGACATTCGTTTAGAACCCTTCTCCAATCCGGAAAATATTTATTGATAAGTTCCGCAAGGACTTTTTGATCGTATTGAATACTTTCCAAGTCAAGGATATTCTGAATACGTTTAAAGAATGATCCTGCAAGTTGAGCTTTTTCTTTTCCTTTGATACTAAACTCAACAACTGCACATCGAGAGTGGAGAGGTTCAATGATTTTGTTTTTATAGTTACATGTGAAGATGAACCTGCAATTGTTATAAAACGTCTCAATATTAGCCCGTAGAAGGAGTTGTACATCGTGGGTTGTGTTGTCAGCCTCATCAATGATGATGACTTTGTGTTTTGCATCACCCGCAGAAAGTGAGACGGTCGAAGCAAAGTTCTTTGCTTGGTTCCGTACCGTGTCCAAAAATCGTCCTTCGTCAGATCCATTAATGACATAATAATCTACACCCAATTCTTCGCAAAGAGCTTTTGCAACTGTAGTTTTTCCACAACCTGCAGGACCAGCAAGCATGAGGTTTGGAATTTCTTTTTTATTTAGAAACTCCAAAAATGTCTTCTTATTTGCATCAGGAAGAATACAATCTTCAATTTTACGTGGGCGATATTTTTCAACCCACAGAAACTCATCACGACTCATAATCAAATCCAATTAGGTTTACGTTCAGGCATCCGCAGATAATTATCTGCAACCCAAGGTTTAGAAGCAATATACCTTTTATAAGCAGTAAAGGTATCAATAGTATCATCAAATTTCCACTCTATAGGCATAGCACGAGCGAATGGAGTCACTTCTGTAATCTTGCCCTTTGGAAACAAATAATATGCGTCCACGAGGGTCTTATAACAGGAGTGAGTTTTATTATACCGCAGGCAGTATTCATCAGACAAGTTCAATCCCCACTTGATTAACCAGTAGGCATTATGGATACTCTCCATTGCCCACTTGGTGCAGGGATGATTGCGGAATGCTCCTTTCTCGGTCTTATAGGGGGTTCCATCCGTCTTAGGGAGAGTGCCATACCCGTGTCCCCACTTCTCTGATGCCACGATAGAGAGCATCTGACAACACTCTAAGGGCATCTTGACGATATGTTTGTCTGGGAGACAAATAGCACTCTCAGCAGGCCAAGGGGAAGTGACAAAGATGTTCATAATATAGGTGAGTTACCTCACTCATCATAGGTGGAGTCGGGTTCCAATGCAATGTAGTATGTAAGATTCTTATCTTCTGACTGGAAACGAGACAGGAGTTTCTTGGAGATCACAACCTCATAAGAACCAGGAAGAATCTTAATGTTTTCAACTTTAAAGTTCAGTACAAAAGTTCCAGTAGTTTCACCAACAACCAGTGAATATTCATTAGATGTGTCATTCTTTTTGTCACGAACAACCAATTTCACAACACCAGCTTCTCCAACAACAGAAAGGTCAGGAACACCATAAACTGCTGCAGCCTTGAGAAGTTTATCTAGTTGTTGAGTATTTACTTCAAAACAGACATCTTCAGAAGGGAGTGCAATAGACTTTTCGGGTGGAGTCACAATCACTGCAGGATCAGCAAAGAAATACTTAGAACGTGCATTACCTTCACTGATAGTCACATAACTATCATTAGCAAACTTCAGTTGAGGATTCTGATAGAGGGACATTGCATTTAGGAACTGGTTAAGGTCGTAAATACCAAAGTCTTTTTCAAATTCTTCCTCTACTTCAACTTCCGCAAGAATATTTTTCATTACAGAAATAGTGCGGAGTTTATTTCCCTTCTTAAAGAGAATAGACTGATTAATTCCAGAGAAGTTCTTGAGAAGAGAGAGGGTTTTTTCAGAGAGTTTCATAGATGTATTTTTGAGTTTCATGATCAACGGAATTCGGAAAGGCCATTATCTTTACGAGAATAATGGCCATCAAAGTGAAGCAGGAGCATAGCATAATGAATCACTTTGAGAAGGTCACGTTTGTTGCGACCATCTTTATCACCATAACGACTTCCATACTTTAGAATATTCGCCTGACAAAATCCAGGAGCAAGACCCTTTGCTGCCATCAGATCAATCGTTTGAATATCTTGGTATTCTTCGTTGTGACTACAATAGTGACTACCATAAGTACTAGTCACATAATCCTTAATGTCTTTCAGGATTTTATCTTCATTATACTTCCACAAATGATTTTTGTTTTCGCTCATAGTAACAGGGGTTTTATCAAGGTTGAGTGTACCATTGTCACCAATATGCATGGTGAATTGATTGATATTAGTGTTTTCTTTTCCTGAGCCAATAAAGATTGTATCGGGAGAAGGATTTGGATTACCAGTCAAACTGATTCCATCTTCTACCCAAAAATCTTGGTTTGGGATGGAACTTTCGTAAGTGCTTTCAAAGTTTTCAGACATTCTAATCATAGTAAAAGAACAAAAAGGGGAGGCACTTCTTACCTTCCCCAATTATATCAGGATTGTGTTTCCTGGTCAATGGGCATCTGGAAATCAGCATCCACTTTATCATACAGTTCCAGGAAGGACTGTTTGGTTTCATCATCAAAACGGTTGACGCACACTTGGATTGCCTTTGCTTTGTCTTGGAAGATGCCGTATGCACGGATGATGTGAACCAGACGACGGGTGCTGATGATTTCCTCAATACCACCATCGTAGAAGGTCTTGCGGATGATGTCTGCCCAGTCCACCAGACGCTTGCAGAAGTCACGGTCTTTCACACCAAGATCCAGAGCAACGCCTTCCAGGATCTTTTGTTCAGTTGCAGGAGCAGGATAAGACTGCTCAAAGGTCACGGGGAAACGTTCAAGGAAAGCTTCATTAAGAACGTTAGTGCCAATAAATCGACCGTCATCAGAACCCTTACCTTTGGTATTGGCGGTGGCAATCACATTGAAACCAGAAGCAGGTTTCACAAAGCGACCAATCTTTTTAAGGAACACACCCTTACCTTCCAGAATAGATTGAAGGCACAGGATCTTGTTGGAAGCAAGATCAATCTCATCCAATAGGAGAATAGCACCACGTTCAAGTGCTTCCACCACAGGACCATTGTGCCAAACAGTAGCACCATCAACAAGACGGAACCCACCAATCAGGTCATCCTCATCCGTTTCAATCGTGATGTTGACACGAATCAGTTCACGTTTGAGTTGAGCACACGCTTGTTCAACCGAGAACGTTTTACCGTTACCCGAAAGACCCGTAATGAACGCAGGGTAAAAGATACGGGACTGAATAATCTTTTTAATATCGTTAAAGTTACCAAACTTGACGAAGGTATCATCTTTATCAGGAATAAGGTTTTGTTCAGCGGCAGGAAGAACGGCAGGTGCTTGATAAGAACGCTCAATCTCTTCAACACGTTCTTGAGTCACTTCCAGATTCCAACGACCACGAGTAGTCTTGAAAGATTCCAGACGACGAGTTACGGTCTGGTAATTCATATTACGAGAGGCACAGAAACCTCGAATATCCCCAGCACTAATTTCAGTACCATAGAGATTTTTGAGATCAGAAATGAGTTGTTCGTCAGTCACAGGAGATTTGCGAGGCATAATGTGGTTGGGTGGTGTGTTTCAACTGAAGCTATAATACGCGAAAACCACCCCAGAAGAAAGGGGTATTGTGCCAGTTTAAAAAGTGTCCACTACAAGATATTTTTTACTTTACCAAAAATGTTTCTATTCCAAAAGTCACAAATAGAAACTTCTATTTCAGGATCAACAACATACAAAGAAGCTAAACATCTTTGTTGACAACTCTGAACTTCTGTATGTCCATATAACAAAGTGGTAGCATCGGTAGAAAAAATATTAGAAAGATTTACAAATTTTTTCCCAGGTCCAACAAAAATATTTGCAAACTTTTGAGATTCTTTATACAAATCAGCAACAACAAACTTTGTAGGAGTTTTTTTAAAGACTGACCAATACTTAATAAATGATTCGGTTCCACCAAAATGGTCCATAAGTTCTTTGATTGATAAATCAAAACTATGATCCATTACAAATCTTGAGTGATCTGTTTTCCCCAACCAAGTAAAATAATCCTTTTCGGAAAAAGATTTGATACATTCTACAATATCATTTGTCTTCCATGTATGTAAGTGTTTATACCATTGTATACTTTTAATATTAAAATCATATACAATAATTTTACCATTTAAGTCCAATTTTTTATTTTTAAAAATATCAAACAACTTAAATCCACTTGCAGTATTTACAACTAAATTAAACTTACCTTCATTATTAATTGACATTGATTCACTATTAAATAACCATATTTGATCTTTTACTGATTTTGCATCATTTATCAACTTTACTTGATTCCAATTCTGACCTTCATATGGAGTTAAAGTTTTAATACTTGATTCAAACTTTTCAGTATTAAATTCTGGATAATAATAAAACTTATTAAAACGTAATTTTTCGCTCAAAGTTATTACTGGCCAATCATTTAAAAACATAGAACTCAAAAGTTTCCAACCCTGTCCAGCGTTAGATTGGTATTCTTGTTTGTTTGAATACTTAACCCACAATGGAGTATAGTCATCATGAAAGTTTTCAATACTTCTTTCAACTACAGGTAATAATTGTTCTTCAGAACACCAATCACCAAATTCCGGACATCCAACTTCTTTCCATGCAGAAACGTTGACTATAAAAAATTGGTGGTGTAATTCCAACCACCTCCCAGGCCAAGATAATATATGTCCAGCTATACCAAAATTATTTTCATTTATAAAATCTCTAATTTCTTTATCATAATCAAAACTCTTCAAAGTACATCCAGAAGATTGAATCACACAATACTCATATTTTTTAATTAAAGCTTCATTCAATATCTCATGTATTTCATCTCCACAAATTATATCTACATTACTTCTAGATCTGTTGAGATAAAATAAGGTTGCACCTTTGGATCTTAGGTACATCGAAAAATTATTAATCCTATTTCGTTGATTATAAACCCCGTAACATACCCGTTTCTTTCGAGTTTTAAGTTGATCAAATGCTGTTTGTATTAAATTATTATTAATAGATCCATGAACAATAAAATGATATCTAGGTTCATCACTATTATTAAAAACAGCGTGAACATTTCCTATATCTAAAAAAAATCCTGTCCCTTGACTAAAAGGAACTTTTCCCCATTTTTCAAAGTAAAAATTACATCCATCAGGATTATTAATTGCTATGTTCAAAGGACCAAAAATTCTACCATCACCATCAGAATGTGGCATAATGTATCCACCAGGAGATAGTTTCATGATCCTTACTCGATCGTAACTACCATATCCCAATTTTTTTAAAAATTTAACGCAAGTAGGAAAATATACACAAGCTTCTGTCCAATCATAATCTGGTTCAGTCAGTCCATATTGATCATAATTTTCAGTAGCATCTGGACGTATTCCATGTAAAGTTAAAGCAGACCAACCTTCATGAGAATAACTTAGATGTTTATCTTTCTGCCTATGACCCACAAAAAGATGATCATTATCAATGCATTCTTGATGCATTTCTTCAAAGTCATCAGAAAAATCTATTTGAAGAAAAGGCCAATCTGAGTCAAATACATTGAATTGTTTTGAAGAATTTGGGGGATACCACTGATTCTCCAATGAGTTTTCTATAAATGTTTCAATTATTTTGTTCATCTATTTCAATTTCTACTACCCTTTTAATTTGAGAAAAGACTTCATTGTTCCACCTTTTTTGAACTTCAGTATTAAAATACCAATCGTCCTCAATTGGATGAAATCTTAACAGATCATCATCAATTACAATATGTCCAAGAAAATATCTACCTAAAGCTAGAGCATTTAAATTCTCAATAGGAATTATTTCCTGAGCTTCTTGTTCTATAGTTTCATACCACTTATAGAATTGTAACTCAGTTGTTTTTTGGCAATACGTTTTATTCTGAAAACAAAGCCATACCTCAGAACTATACCTTTGTTGAACTTTTACTTGTTTATTTGTAACAACTCTAACATCATCATCATGACAAGCGTGCATGTAGTCTTTACCTAAGGTGTTATATCCGAGATAAAGATGCCCCCACGAGAAATCAGTAGTTAAAAATAATTTATCTTTTTCTTCCAATCTCCTACCATCATATGGCGGATAAACAGACACTAAGGCACTGTATTCTGGAAAATCTTTCACAGTTGTACCCATTGCAACTTCTGTTACATGAATCCATTCATTTAAATCCAACCAAAGTCTATGAACATCTTCACCAAGATATAATTTTTTATCCGCACCATATTCTTCAAATTTTTCATGTAAACTATTCAGTTTTTCCCTATTTGCATCACTCGTTCCACTCAAAAAACTCAACATATTAGAATTATATGCAGTATTGATATCCTTCACTATTGAGTTTATTTTTTCAGTTAATTCATTTAAATGTAAATAATTTTTATTTGATATTTTGAGATTGAGTGATGCATTACTTCGGTTGAGATATGTTTTAACTTCATTCAACCACTTTTCCCTCAAACTATTTGGTTGCAAATAGTAAGTTAGTTGAAGTGGTTGTCCATTTTGTAACTCAAAAATAAATTTTACATGTTTATCTTTTTCAAAAAACTCCACAATAAACCTCAAATACTATAATAATTTATTTAATCAATCTCTAGATGAATCATATTTTTCTCTCGCTTTTGATTCTTTCTTTTCCTTTTCGGTAAATCCATGTTTCATAACTCTTTCGTTATGACGAGTAGCCTTTCTTCTCTGTTCTTCCTCTGGGGATTCTTTTTCACCCTTTACTTTTGGTTCTTGTCTTGAACCAGGAAAGTTCTTAGAGTGTTCTTTCTCAGCCTTATGTTGAAGGTTAGTAATACCTGCTTTTAGTCTGGTCTCTTTACCTTTTTTCGCAGCCATAAAGGAAGATTTTGCTTTTTCTGCACGTTCCGCACGAGCCGAATCTCCACGATCAGAACCTTCTGTATCCATCCTACGTGCTTCAATAATTTCTGCAAACCAAGATTCACTCATATTAAGAATGATTTTATCTGCAGACTCTTCATTTGAAGCATATCCTTCCTCAAGTAAATGCGAAAGAACTACTTGATAAGTGTTGTAACTTTCATCAATTTCACCCATTGCTTTTTGCTTACGGAGTTTCTTAGGATTCTTGGTTACTGTACCAGGACCTGGCTTGTGTCCACCAGCAGTGTACTCAACAGCACTATCTCTCGCATAATCTCTGCTATCTTGGTCAAGTTTACCCCTACCAGATTTACCCAACATACCAGACCATCTTGGTTTAGTAGATTTCTTACCACGATTTCCTGCATCAGGACCATTATCAATTCTCTGAGTATGCTTCTCAATTGCCTTTACTTTCTTAGTCTTCTCACCTTTCTGAGAATACTCACTTGCGGGTTTCTCACGTCTTGCGATAGCAAGTTTACCCATTGCTTGTCTTGCTTTAGGTGTCTTACCGTAAGAACCTTCTGCTTCATAGATATCAAGCATGTCATCCCAAGTGTACTCGGATAGATCATAACCTTCTTCTACAAGAGACTCCACCCAAAGTTCAAAATCTTCTTTAGCAAACTCACCCATTGCTTTTTGCTTACGGAGTTTCTTAGGATTCTTAGTAATTCCACCAGGACCCTCTGAAGGATAATCATGACCGCGAGGAGAACCATGTGCTGCACCTGCTCTTGCTTCCTCTCTATCAGAAGCAGTCATTCCTTTTCTTGGAGAAGTCTCAGGCCTTCTTTCTGCAGGATTAGTTCTTCTGAGCATTTTCTTGAGGAAAGGCTTTCTCTTTGCAGTCATCTTGGTTTTTGATGCTGCAGCATATGCCTTTGGAGTTTCACCATAAGAACCTTCTGCTTCATCAAGTTGTTGATTAACTTGGTTATAAGCTTCTGTCAGATTTTGCAGGTCGTTAAAGTCCATTTTTTTACAAATACTTTGTAAGTATTTAGTAAAAAAGAGGGGTTTCCCCCTCAAGCAACAAGATCAATAAACTCACCAAGAATTTTTTTATTCATCTTCTTACTCTTTAGAGACTTTGCGAATGCAGATTTAATTTGGGATTTTGTTGCACATTCATGAACATCAAACTCAGAATCTTGAGAAAGTGCCGAACCAGAAAGGCCAAAGTAAGAATGATAACCAGAATTTTTAATTGAAAAAGATTTATTCTTTTTCCAATCATTCATGATTTTTACATATTCTTTATTGTCTTGAGCATAACCAGAACTATATTCATAATTATCGTAATACTTACGAATGAAAGAATTAGCTTCACGATTTTCAAGAACCCGCATACCAATAAAATTCACAGAAGGAAAACGATCACGAAGGTTCTGAAGAAGAGTGTCCGTAAATTGATGAAATTCAAATGGTACTTTATAAGTACAGCCAGTTTTACGATCACGAATGAAAGTAGGGTGACTATTAAGAGAGTTCAATCCAATATAAGGTTCTCCACCATCAACAGAACGATTTTTAAACTCTTTGTGAAACTTCATATAACAAGCTTCACCATCGGTTAAAACTACACATTGAACTTTCTGGAGTTTATTTTCCTTTTGAAACTTAGGCAAAATTTGATGCATTGCAATCAAAGCTTCATTCAAAGGAGTTCCAGAAAGAAGTAGTCTAGTCGGAGTATTATACATTGGAGCATCATTATAAGAATACTTAAATTCTTTAGCAATGCGATAAATGTTAATCATTTGTTCTTCCAGAACACGATTATTTACTTTACTAGTAAAAAGATTCATCATGGAAAATGTTTCATCTACACAGATGAGTCCAGATTTCTTTTGATAGTGTGGTTCCATCCTCATAAAGTTTCCCTTTTCGTCATATGTACTACGACGCCACTCATTAGTAAATGCATAAACTTCGAAGGGAATAGAAACCTTCTTACAGAACCAAATCAAATTATAAAGTTGTTTGATTGTATCCTGCATCACATTTGACATTGAGCCAGACCAGTCCAGGACAAACACTAGGCCATGATTTTTTCCGTTTGCAAGAGTGGTTACCTTACGGAACAAATCTTCATTATACTTATAAGTATGAAGTTTAGAACAATCTAGAACACCAGTACGAGCAGTAGTGGAACGAGCGTATGAATCTGCAGCTTTCCGACATTCAAACTCTTTCACCAAGTAGTTAACTTCTTTCTGAGCAGAACGTTTGAACTCTCGAAAATCTTTATCAATTTTTCCAAACAAAAATTCCTTAGCATTAGATTGACTCTTACTAAGAGATTCTACTGATTTGTTCCACCAATCATTAATTTCATCATGAACTTCAGAATTAGATGCAATGACAGTTTCTAGATTAAGTTTGGGAAGTTCCACATAAACATTTTCATACGAAGAGCTGTTGACAAGATCTCGAATAGATTCTTCCAAATTATCTGCAGTATGGACTTTAGGATCAGAAGTCTCTCCACCCTGATTTGAAGTTCCCTTAGAAGGTTGATCAATATCATCCCCCGATTCACCATCAGAAGGAGTCTGGCCACCTTCACCAGAGGTTTCAAGTGTATTCTGATCCGAATATTCTTCTTGGGGTTCTGAGGAAGGTTCTGAACTGTTTCCAGAATTTTGTTCCACTGTATCAATAGAATCAATCTTCATTTGTTGATCCTGTTCTTTCTTGCAGTACTCATAAAGTTTTACCGCAGCTTGAATCGCTTCATCAAAAGTTTCTGCATCACCAATCATAGTGATGATTTCTTGTTCTTCCTGATTAAACTGTATATCAATGTAGTTACCAATCTTAAAGTAAAGATTGGCACGATCTGCAAGATTAAACTTAGAAATATCTTCTTCCTTTACTTGGAAAAAATCATCCTCGTGAAGTTCACGATAACCCGCATAAAAACACTTATTGAGACCCGCATACCTACGTTTCATCAACTTTTCAATACGAGCATCTTCCGTAACATTCACAAATTGTTGTGGGATGGAAAACTTTTCACTCCAGTCCTCGTTAGGAGTATAAAGTGCATGACCCACTTCATGACCAACAAGCATATCGTAGACAACGTTAGAAGCCTTCTCCCACATCGGGAGAATCAGGACACGAGTATCCACATTGAAAGACGCAGTGGGAACGTGTTTGTGTTCCACCACCAGATCTTCAGTAGCGAGGAGACGGGCAAGATGACCTTTGACTTCGTGATTAACAGACATGAACTTTGTTTCGTATGTGGCTATATTACATGAAAAAAGGGGTCTGATTAGACCCCTTGTGACACTTTTTAAACTGTCACACCATTTTACTAAATCCTTTAATTTTATCAAATTTTATCACTTTTTCAAACTTATCCATAAGATCATCCGTCTTATGTGAAATCACAAATACATGAGCATCCTGAATGACATAACGAATAATATTTGTGAAGAAATCTGTTCCTGCTCCGTCTAAAGAACTATCAAAAATTTCATCTAGGATGAGAAGATTTGTACTGGCCGAATTTCTAAGTTTGGCAATGTCTCTCCAAGTAAATAAGAGAGAAAGGTCAATACGCATCTTCTCACCTTCACTAAATGACTCATAACTAAAATCTTCATGAACTGGTGACTTAATAACCTCCTTAAACTCTTCATCCAGTGTAAAGTTGATGTAGAAGTCCATCATCTGTAGATACTTGTTTATCTGCTGATTCATAAGAGGCAGATACTTTTTGATGATTTTAGACTTCACTCCACCATCTTTCATCAATGAATGAGCAAAATCGTAGTAACTAATCTGTTCCTTTTCGTTAGATCTATCTTTTTCTATTTTGTCTAGATCTTTTATTAAGTTTTCAAGGGTTTTACGCTCAGTATTTCTGTTTTGAATTTGTTCGGTAATTTCTTGAATTTCATGTCCAAGATTTCTGATCTGTTTGTTAAGCCCAGTAATCTTAACATTGTTTGTGGTAATGTCATTGTTGAGTTTACTAATCTCCGTAGAATAAGATAAAAATTGTTGGTCTTTCTCTTGTTCTACATTGATGGCATCCTCCAACTCTCGGTATCCATCATTGAGTTCTTTGGATTTCTCCTCGATATCGACAATCTTATTTAAGCGAAATTCATTCTCTATACTTTGGGTACAAGTAGGACAAACCGTATTTTCCTGAAAAAACTTATGTTCAGAGACAAGAGTTTGAATCTTTTGTTCTAGTTTTGCCTTGATAGAATTAAGTTTCTTTAGAGTTGAATTTGTACTAGTAAGTTCTTCCAACTTTGGTTGAAGTTCTTTTTCAATCATCATTGAAATTCCTTCATTATCAGTATTCAATTCATCAATTTCATTCTCAATAAATTTAATACTATCTTTTTTCTTTTGGATTCTTTCTTTACCACTTTCATCAAGATTCTTAATAAAGTTCTCTTGCATTTCAATCTTATCTTCAATCATGTCTTTCTTGATTGAATATTCACGAATGAGTTCATTTGTTTTACGCATTCGTTCTTTTAAGATATTGTTCATTGTAGAAAAAATCTTAATGTCTAAAAGATCTTCTACAATTTCCCTACGATGGGAAGAAGTTAATTGCATAAAAGGGACGAATGTAGCCGAACCTAAGATGACTGTTTGGGTGAAAGATTTATAATTAAGTTTTAAAATATTTTCTTCTAACTTTTTCTGCTGATCTTGAGCTGCAGAGTCTTGATTTTGTATTGTCCCGTCAATCCAAATTTCAAAAATATTTGGTTTGATACCTCTCACAACTTTATAATTTTTATTACCAATATCAAATTCAATTTCTACAAGACAGTCCTTCTCATTCACAGAATTAATAAGTTGTGGTTTATTAATTTTTCTGAATGGTTTATTATACAAAACAAAAGTAAGAGCATCAAGAATTGTACTCTTACCGGAACCATTAGTTCCTACAATTAAGTTTGTCTTAGCGTCTTGAAAATTTACTTCGGTAAATTGATTTCCAGTAGAAAGAAAGTTACGCCAACGAATCGTTTTGAAAAGTATCATATTTTCGGGGAGGAATCACAAAATCATCAGGAGTTATAATTGCATACTTATAATTATACTGGTGGCAAGTCTTTATTGCAAGTTCTGGATCAACTTCAACAACTTCCATCTCAGGATAATCTTCAGCTTCTAAAAGACCGGCAAATCTTTCAGCGTCATCTTCATCTTGGAAAAAATATAATGTCTTATCGCCATGAGTATCCGAAACAGCATATGCACCGTCTTCTTCTCCATATGGCGTGATCATGTACATACTTATTCTATTTCGCAAGCTTCTTGATAGACCTCTCGCAAAAGAGTTTTGACTTTTTCCTTATCCAAGTCAAAATCAGAGTCTTCTACATATTTATTTAAAATGGTAATAGTATCTTCTATTTTTTCTTGATCGAAGTCAACATTATCATCATTGACTTCAAAGTTTTCAACAATCTTAATATCAACTACACCAGTCTTATAGATCTTATCCACAAACTTTTCAAATAAAAGTTGATCGGATTTTTTGCGAACAATAATTTTAACAATCTTATCTTTATAAGGAGTTGTATTGAAAAGTTTGGGATTATGATCCTCATAATAAATTCTTTCAAACATATTATAAGGATTTTGAACAAACTCTAATTGAAAAGTTTCAGTATCAAAGAAATTGAATCCTCGTTTATCATCAACATCATTCCAATAAAGTTGATAGGCATTACCCAAATAAAAAATCTTACCGTTATTAGAACGAGTGTGGTAATGTCCAGAACAAACGATTCTAAACTTATCAAATACACTAATATCCATTCCATGTTGTTGAATATTTCCAGGATAAACACTGAATCCATTCAACTCAAGATGACCAAAAGCAGCTTTTGCAGTTGTATCTGAAAGTTTATCTAAAGTTTCTTGTTGATTCTCTGGAGAAATCCAGGGAATCATAAAGGTTTTAAACCCATCAATTTCATACTCACCGGGACTAGAAATTGGAACAATATTGTCATACTCTCTTAACAGGGACTCAATAGAGTTGACTTCATTTGTATTTTTGTAGTACGCATCATGATTACCTACAATCTGATATACGGTTATACCTAGATCTCGGAATCTATCATATACATTTTCTTTTGCCCAGTTCAAACACCAAAAATCAATTGATTTACGGCTATCAAATGCATCACCAAGATGAATGCAATGTTTGATTTTTCTCTTTTCTAATTCTGGAAAAAAGATGTCTTCATAAAACTTTTTAAAATAATCATGAAAGGTTTTACTACCTTTTCTAGCCCCATAATGGGTATCTGTCACACAAGCAATTAATGTCATTGATACATCTTTGTTTGAATTGCATCTTTAATACTATTATACTCTGCAGAATTGAATCCGTCATCATCTACTGTAAATACTTCATCATATCCAGATCTTTCGATGATTTTGGAACGAATCTCCATTTGTTTCTTTTCTTTTTGAATTCTCCTTAGAAAAGCATAATGAATAATTTGAGTAAAATATGCAAATGGGTTTGAAGATTTCTCTGGGTTGAAATTATGGATGTACTGAACACAGTTCTCAATACCATCACAAATCATATCCTCACGGAACATATAGTTCACAAAATTTGGTTTATACGATAAGTGAGTTGCAATCTTTAGAAAACATTCCCCGAGATAATTTGTAATACGTGGTTTTGGTTCACCATTTTCTGCGGCTACTTTAACCTTTCTTTTGTATTCACATATTGCTTCAAGAAATTCTTTGTTATTTACGTAATGTTCTGATCTTTTTCTTTTTGGTGCCTGCATTTCATGAGTCCCTGTTTATATTAAGTGTTCTTATTATAACAGAATGTTCGGCTATTGACAATACCCTAGAATATCCGGTACAATAACTCTGTGGGGTTTCAAAGATCAGCTATCTTTAATATCTTGGCTCCTATAGAGTTTTTCAAGTCTCTTTCTCGTTTCTGAAACCGAAGCTAGATATCCCATTTCTGGAGTAAGAGGATTTTTTGAGTTTTTACTGTCCTTTTGTCTCAAGAATTTGTGATACATTTCAATTGTTTCTTCATCACGAACTTCACTAAGAGTAAGAACTCTATCCATATCGAGTAAGAAAGTATCATCATCAGCAAACTTAAGCCATGGATCTATTTTGTATCCTTGCATACCAAGCTGTTTCATAACAACAACTTCTATTACAACAGGATTGTTCAATATTAACATTGTTCTACCTTCTTCTTCAGATGGGCAAACAATAGAGAATATCTCCTCCCCTGATACTAATTTAATAACTGCATAGAAATCTTCTTCCATCATTCTTTTAAGTTTACCTGTACAAACTCGTAGTTAAAATGTTCTTCATTATAAATTTTGACTCTTTCTATCAGATGATTTAGTGTGTAATTTTTTCTTGAGTTTTTAGTGCAGTCATCAGCAATATCATAAAGTACAGCCTGAGTTTTATTATCACCTTTCCTTAAAACTCTTCCGATTGATTGGAGATTACGGATTCTAGACTTCGAAGGTGAAGCAAAAATAACGTTATGTAGATTCTTAATGTTAATTCCTGTACTAAACGTACCATACGAAGCCACAATGATTGCATTCTGTTCTCTTTCCGTAATCTCTCTGACTAACTCTCTTTCTTCTGCATCTACTCCACCATGAACATAAAAAACCTTACGTCCATCCTTGACCGAATTATTTATTGATTCATATAAAGGTTGACCATGAGATTCAACTCTAGAAAAAAGTACAAGAGTATTGCCTTTTAAATCTAAAGCTAGATTTTTAATAAAGTTATTTCTTTTTGGATGACCGATGATGAATTGAACTTCATCCTCAAAAGTTTGGAATTCTTGTGGATTATGTTTAAGAATAATAATTTTGATTTGAAGTTTGGAAAGATGTCCCTTGTCAATTAACTCTTTAGTTTGAGTTACTTTATATGATGGACCAAATAGGCCTTCCAATACCCATTTATGCGTTTGAGTTCCATCAAGTGTACCCGTAAAACCGAACCTGTACTTGGTATTATCCATTTTAGTCATAATTCCCACCAGAGATTTTGATTTAAACTGGTGAGCCTCATCTCCAATAACAACATCAAATGAGTCGTAGAAGGTCCTAGGAAGTTTATAAATTGATTGCCAGGTGGTTATGACCACAGGGTATTCATTCGTCTTCTCACGACCACTGTAGATGCGGTGGCAGTAGTCTTCTGCGTTCCATCCATAATCCTGGAAGTCTTTGAACATCTGTTCAACCAGAGACGTTGTGGGGACAACTAGAAGAATCTTTTGATCTCTTTCTGCAAAGTATCTAACGATCGAATAGATCATCAATGACTTACCCGAAGCAGTTGGAGAAATTAAAAGTTTACGATTATATCTAAGTGCATCATAAACTGCATCTACTTGATAGTCTCTGGGTTTATGCTTAGATATTCTAGTCATATAATCTCTTACACCTTCATAAGAAATCATTTCATTTTCTTCTAAAGGAGTTCCGTAAAATTTATTGTTTTTAAATTCTACTTTGTAGTCCCACTTCTTAGCCCAAGAAACAACTTTATCAAGAAGACCGACATATATTTCCCCAGTATGGGTTGAAAAAAGACGAATCTTTCCATCCCAATACTTACTTCTATACTGGGGCATAAACTTAGCCCCTGGTACATCAAAAGTAAAATGTTCCGAAAGTTCCTGATAGATATGTGGTTCCGCTTCTATTTTCAGGAATACTTCGTTCTTTTTCGCAATTACAATATCAGTCATATCCTCTAATAAATTTCTGCCACTCAATTGCATTTTTGAGCTGATATGTTCTATTTAATATAGTTTTAAGAATGCTTTCCAGATAGTTGAGCATCATTTGATAATACTCAATCTTTGTCTGACACTTGAGTAAGTCTTCGTCAGCATCCATGTACTTATCCAAATCTGGTTTAAGTACCTTATGATCAAAGGGTTTTTCTACATAAACTTCTGGTTCAGCTTTACCAGTGTAGTATTGCCACTTTTCTTTTTTTAAGATCTTGTATTTGTTCTCTTGAGCTTTTTTAAGAGTCAAGATATTATTAAAAATTTTATAATATTTTGCATGAAGACTTGGAATCTTTACCGATTCTGTGTGGAGGTTGTCTTCATCAATTTTAGAATCTTCTTCCCAAAGTGTTTGTATTTCATCCAGGTTCATAAGGCAAAATCTTATAAAGAACATACTTAAAGGTTACTGTCGCCACTGCATATTGCACATCGGCTTGAGTTGCATCAAAGTCAATTTCTGATAAGGAAGTCGGAAACATTCCTTGAAATTTTACTAGAGTTGATGGTTGGAAATTACTATTGTAGACAATCAAAGTTCCATCTGATGTATTTGGATCTTGGCCTGGATTAGTGGGATCACTATTTTTCCATTCCGTGTATTCATAAACACTTTCTGGATACCCAAGTCCTCTCATCCAATTTTGAACTGTATTATAATTTTCTAGATTTTCATCAATATTAAATGTTAATCTAAAATCATCAAAAATAAGTTTATCTCCAGGAATGGGGATATCTTTTAGATAAGTTGGTTGGATGGCAACTCCAAGATTTAATCCTGGAATATTTGCTGATTTTGAAAAGAAATCAACTTTAGGAGTCCTTACAAGGTTAAATTTAAACCCTAATGGACTAAGAAAATTTCTATTTGCAATTTGTCTATCAAAAGCACCAGACATTGTTTTTATTTTTATTTATTTCCAATAAAAAAGGGTCCTTTCGGACCCCTGAATCTGAAGAGTTGTGAAATGAATCACATGAGGTTGGAAACCTTGACTCTTCTGTAGTAACGGTTTGCATTGAGGCGGAGTCTTCCGAGTCCCTGATCGGTTCCTTCTGCAAATGGGTTGGCAACAATACCATAACGGGTCTTGAAGCCAATTTTTGGTTGGAAGGTGTCCTGACCGACGGCACGAACCATCTGGAGAGGAACATATGGGCAGTAGAAGATACCAGCATCATATGCGCTAGAACCCTTATAACCTACAACGTAGTACTGATCAGCAGCAACGTTAGCAGCATATGGGTCAATGTATACACGATACTTACCTTGGAGAACACCAGCGAAGGTGTTACCAGTGTCATCAACGTTAAGGTTAGCGTTGAGTGCAGGGGTGTAATCAAGTACACCGGCCATGGTTAGTGCGGAAGCAACGTCTGCAGAACAGATGATGGTGTTGCCCTTTCCTCTACGAGTTCTTTGTGCGATTGCGTTAGCATCACGCTCGATTTGGAAGAGTAGACCCTTGAACTTCTCAACGGACCAACGACCATTAGAGTCAACGTCAAGGTCGAATACACCAGCAGTAGCGGTGTTAACAGCAGCACCTTGCTCAGCAACCTTATAGATGGTTCTGATAACTTCTCTGTTGATTTCTGCGAGGATCTCAGTGGAGAGAATGTTAGCAAGTTCTGCTTCTGCATTTAGACCATGAATTGCCTTGAGGTCTTGAGCGAGTTCTAGTGAATACTCAGCCTTGAGGGCGCGTGACTTAGCAGTTACGGTTACCTTCTCGATGCTGAATGCCATCTGGTTGAAGGCATTAGCAGCAGCATCTCCAAGAGCTTCTGATTCACCAGTCGCCATACCCTGACCAACGTTGTATGGAGATGGGTTGGTTGTTGCGGTTCCAACTGGATTGAGAACGTTAGGATTGGTTCCATCCTGGTTGGTTGTACCGAAACCAACTAGACCATCGGAGAATCCGCTGGAAAGGTTGCGGCTGTTGTTCTGACCAGAGAAGGTGGTATCTACTTCATCGAAGAAGGTCTCAGTACCAGACTGGTTATCGTAGCGGGAACGCATTGCGAAGATGAGTCCAGTAGGACCACTCATTGGTTGAACGCCACAGATGTCATAAGCGATGAGGTTAGGCATCGAACGACGAATGAGGCTGATTAGAACTGGATCGAAACCAGCAACTGGACCACCAGCAGTAGCACCACCACTAAATCCACCGGTACCGGCAGAGTTAACTGGGGAAGCTTCGCCGAGGAACTCAGCAGACTCACGGAGTTCTCTCTCTTGGTTCTCGAGCATTTGTGCAGTTACTGCACGTCTGTGGGAATCTTTGATTTCTCCTAGACCGTCGAAGTCTAGAACTGGAGCCCACTTCTCCATTAACATTTGTGAATTAATTCCGTCCATTTGTTTTTAATACCTCTGTTAAAAGTGTTGTTGAACTGCGGTTTGAGTATTATCTAAAAATCACTTTTTAGCAACGTTGGAAAGCGCACGCAAATAAGCGTCCATAGAAGGTGAATGAGTCACCTCTTGGAAATTCGCTTCTTCTGATAGATTTTCCGTCTCGTTTGCTGGAATACCAGCATTTCTTGGGAAATAAGACTCCCTAAGAGTTACCAGTTTCTGGTAATAGTCATCTTCACTCTCAAACTCAACACTTTCTACGAGGCTTGCAAGCTTATCCTTTTGGGAAAGAGCGAGACCCTCGGAAACCTGATTGAAAATGCTGTCAGCAGCAGATTCTGCAAGTTTCTTGTTAAGAGCAATATTTCTTTGAATTTGCTCGTTGAGTTTTGTCTCCATTTCATCAAGTTTTTCTACCATGCTCTCTAGAACATCATATTTCTCTTCAGGCATTGATACATAATGTGCTTCAAAAAGTCCCTTCATACCATTGATGAAGGACTCGGTGATCTCAGTTTTGAGACCACTTTCAACTGCGAGAGCATTTTCTTCTAACCATTCGGATGCAACATACTCTAGGTATGAATCAACACGCTCGGTTAGTTCTAGTTTAATTTCTTCAACCTCTTCTGCAAGAGCAGTAGCATAGTGCTCTTCCATTACTGATTGAATTTCTTTTGTTTTGGCGTGAAGGGCAGCTTCAAATACAAGCTTTGCCTTTTCTTTAAACTCTTCGGAGAGTTCTTCTTCGCCAGATAGGAGAGCATTTACATCCTCTTCAATGATAGAATCTACATCTTCTTCTACCACTTCTTCAGCACCCTCTTCAGATTCTTCTGTTGCTTCTGTTTCTTCTTCAGTCGCTTCAGTTTCTTCTTCTTCAACTAGATCCTCATCTTCTTCTACTTCTTCCTTCATTCCACCACCTTGACCTGGTGTTGAAACAGGAGTTGCAGAAGTTTGAGGAGCTTCAGCTGCAGCAGCTTTAGCATTGACAACATCTTTAACTTGCTTCAGGGTTGCACCTGGAGTTTTTAAAGTATTTGAGTTGTCATCTGGACGACTGTTTTCTGGGGTTGGACCGCCAAGATCTTCCCAAGCACCAGTTTGTCCAGGAGTTGCAACAGGGGTTGCACTCTTGTGTGGTGCTTCTGCTGCAGCTGCATTAGCGTTTACAGCAGTTTTGGATTGTGAAGTGCCGGTTTCCATTTCTTGTAAATTCTTACCACGGGACATTTGTACTCTCCGATTACCTTTGTATAATCTGTATTTATTTATAATTTATAGATTTGATAAAAACTCATTAAACAGATTTAACTTCTGTTCATCAAGTCTTCTTTGATCAACAAGAGTATTAATTCTCTTTTGAGTTTTTGAAACGAGTTGTTCACGAAGGATTCCACCTTCCCAAACCCACTCTTTTCCTTCCATGATTCCAGAAACAAAAGCATCTGGAGCAGAAGGATCAGCGACGATATCAGCTGCAGTAGCAAGCATAAAATCTTCACCAACTACTTTGTGACCTTCACTAGTTGTTTGGAGTGAACCAACACCACGAGAAGAAACGCCAAGCATTACACCTTCATCAAGAAGTGAGGATGCAATTTTTCCCATTGGAGTATTCAAAATTTGTGCTTTACCGATAAAATTATTTCCCTCTTGAGTGAGAGAAGTGATTTTATGTGAAACACGATCAAGGTTTACAGTAGGACCATCGGGGTGTCCGAGTTCTCCTAAAGCGCGACCTTTAGATACAAACTGTTCATTATAACGATCAACCTCACGAGAGAGAACAGTGATGGGATACATTCTCCCATTACGGTTTTTAATTTCTCCTTGGAGAAATACTCCTTCAATATAAAGTTTTTTATTATCACCTTTTCCTTCAGTGATAATTTTTACATTCGTTACTTCTTCGGTAATTAGTTTCATGGTTCTTAGTTGGTAAGTCCTACTTTGGCAGCTTTCACAGACGCAGAAGATGCAAAAATTACATCCGTTGCAGCTTTTTGAAGAAATTCAACATCACCTGTAGCCATTGTGAATGAATTGGTTGTTGCAGCTCCAACAGCAGTTGAAATACTTACCGTAGCTGCAGCACCAGAACCATTGTATAATCTTACGCAAGTTGCTTCACTAATACTGGAAGCAGCGCCTGCAGTTGTTGGCATTGCAACTTCTGTTGCAATTATTTTTGTTCTTTGCATCGTTATAATAAAGTCCTATAATAGTTATTTATTATTCTGCATCTTCCTCTGCAACTTCATCATCACTTTCTTCCACATTTTCTTCATTTCCGAAAACTGATGCAGCAACCGCAGGTCTAATAATATCAATATTTTCTGCTGATTTTTGCATTAAAATCTCTTTAATTCTGTCGCTGATATCTGATGGGGATTGGTCAGCAACAATCATGTCAATTAAATCATCCATTTGTTTTAATTCAATGTTTATTTAAGGTATTTATTAGATCCTACCACCCTTAGGCATAGTGGCTTTAGGAGCTTCTTCTGTTGGTTGCATCTCAACAGAAGCAGTTGAAGCTTCTGGTGAAACTGGAACTTCGCCCATAGATCCTTGATCAATAGGTGGTTGTTCCCCAACAGGAAGTCCAGTTGTAGGATCTACATCGGGTGGAATAATTCCTTTTTCTTTCTCTTTTACTATTTGTTCATCAATTTCTACAATTTCAGAATCAGTTTGTTTGAGAATAACTCTTCTGACATAATCTACAGAAAAATATTTCCCAACGTATGGTTCAGCAACTGCAAGAACATTGAGTCTGTTTTGAATCAATTCTGCTTCTTTTAGTTCTGCAAAGTGATTGTCATAAACATAATCGAATTGAATGTGATCGGAAAGAATTTTCCAGTCTTCTGGAGTTACAATATTTTTGAGGATAAGTTGAGTCTTTAACATATCCATGAATAGTTGAGAAAATCTCTTTCTCATTCTTCCGACGAACTTAGTAAATTTAATTTCGTCTCTTAAAATCTCTGAAGATCTGCCTAGGTTGAATCCACCTGTTCCACCCAAACGAGACTCTGGAACACCAAGAGCTCTATAAAGTTTCTTCTGGAAATATTCAATATCAGCAAGTTCTCCAAGGTTTTGCCCACCTGGAAGAGTAGAGATTTCAGTTCCTCTACCACCTTCACGGCGAGGGAGCCAGAAATCTTCTAGCATTGCCATCATTCTTTTATCATCACGAATTTCTCCAGTATTGGCGTCATAAACTAACTTATTGCGATAGCGAGTCATGACATCACGGAGATATTGTTCCGCTTTAATTTTTGGTAGATTGCCAACATCAATATAAAAGATACGACGTTCTGGAGCACGAGACAATCTGTATATAACAAGAGAGTCTTCAATCATTCTTAATTGATTGAGAGCTTTGATTGCTTTGTGTAGGTATGAAAGAACAACTTGTTTATTCCTATCTACAAGACCGGAATGTACATATGTGATTGAATCTTTAGAAATTCTTGCAGCGCCACCTACACCACTCTTAAAAGTACTTGTTCTTTGACCACCCCTAGTATTTGGATCATATTCATAAAATTCTTCCACTTCGGGAGTGCTCATACTAACGTTCCCTGATTTACCATCAGTAACCATAAAAGATGGATTCAAAACATGTTTTCCATCTCTTTTAATTTTTCTTACAAGTTTAATTTTTGTAGGATCAATATATCTTACTTCTTTAATTCCTTCTTGTGGTTTTTCTAAATCTATAACTTTATGATAATAAATTCTACCGTCTACGTACCAATTTCTTAGAATCTCATGACATCTTTTATCAAAATCTAAAATTTCTTTAATATAGATAAACTCATCTCTAATAATTTTTTTGAGTTTATCTGAAGCGGGTACATTCGATAAGTCTATTTGTACTGGAGAATCATTTTGATCAGATACTATTGCTTCATTTATAACGTCTTCTATAGCTCCATCCACCTCTGGATGTAAAGCCATTTCACGATATCTTTTAATTAAATCATATTCTGATTTATAAACTCCTTCAATGTCAACATATTGTCCATAAAATCCACTAGACACATAAAAGTCCGAAGAATCTTCTTGATTCTCCGGAACAGGAGAGACGATAGACTTTTTAGATCTATCGTCCTCCGAATCTTGGATTTTAAAACCAAATAATTTAGGCATTATTCAAGGGTGAACTAGTTTCTACTATTTATTAGAGTTCCGCAGTTGGGGTCTCAGTAGTAGATAATTGTGAAGCTCCACCATTATCGAGAGCATCCCACCACTGAACTTGTAAATCTACAGTAAATTCTTCGATTGTATCAGCAGAATCATAGGAAAGGTCAATCGCACTTACTGAAGTTGGGAATATTCCGTAGAACTTATAAGCCTTTAGAACAGGTAATGTCGTTCCAATTGTAATTGCAGGATCAGCAACGTTTCCAGTAGCATTTTGGATAGAAGCTCTTCCAAACTGCTTTACTATAGCATCTCTTTGATACTGTGCTGGATTAATTAAACCAGAGTTATCATCATGTTTGTTGATTGCATTCATCCACTTTTCAAATGTTGTTCTTAATTTAAAATCAACATCGTTAATTATTGTAATAGTCCACACATCAAAGGTTCTATCTCCAGCTATCTTTAAATTTCTTCCTCTAAAAGGAACTTCAATTACTCCAACATTTGAAGCTGGCAAGTTAGCTGCCTTGATCATAAATCTAGATAACTCTGAGATAGTAGTGTCATTACCAGTAGCGAATGTGGGAAAACCAAGTTCTACTTCAAATAGATTTGGTCTAGCACCACCACCAATTAGTTTTGATTTAAAATCTTCTAGAGTTCTTTGTTGAAAGGTTGATGTATTTGAAAATTGTGCAGCCATTGTTTTTACCTCGGTAGGGATTGATGTTTTATCTTAAAGAATTAAACGGTTCCGACAATCTCTTCGAAGCTAACTCCAGTTCTGTTAGCAACAAAAGTTAGACCAACAAAGTTAATTGATCGTGCTGGTTTTACAAAAATATCAGCCCTAAATTGATTTGAATCAATAATATCTGGAGTATTATTGGATTCATCACAAATAACTAAGAAGTCTGTTATACCTCTCTTTGCCCTTACATCACGGAGATATGGTTCAACAATATTCAAGAAGTTTGATCTTGTTACAGCATCATTGAATTCGAATAGTTGGGCTCTTGCAGCTCTTTCAATGGTCTCTTCGATGGTTAGGAATAGACGACGAACATTTATTCTATCAAAAGCTGATGAATAAGAAAGTCCTGTTTTATCACCAAAAAGAATAATTCCGGATCCAGGAGAGAAAATAACTGGATTAATTCTCTTAGGATAAAGAAGATCCCTTTGACCTTGACTTGGATTGTATGCAAGTTTAACCGCATTGTTGATAGTTCCTCTTGCAGCTCCTGCTGGGGAGAACCATGGATAATTATTAATAGATGTTCTTGCCATGAGTCCAGCAATATCTCCATTCAATGGGATATATCTAAACTGATTATTAAATCTATCGAACATGTATTTGAATCCAGAATCAAATACTGCATAAGAACTTGAAGATACTGAATCGTAGAAATTAATTATGTTCGATGTTTGGGTATCACTATTGGTTACATTTACAACACCACTTCTGTGTGGGGATATGGTTACTACACAATCTTTTCTTGATTCTGCAATGGAAATAAGTTTATTTGCTTTTGCTTGAGAATCAAAGATTGTTTCTCCACCACTTGGACCACCGAGAATAAAGTTTATATTATATTCTGCTGGGTTTGATAGTATATCATAAGAACTTAGGATATTTGCCAGACTCACAGAATATCCATTACCAGCTCCATAGTTGTGGCCATTTTGTAATGAATAAGTTTTTGCACCAGAAAGTCCAAAAGTAGTTGAATTTGCTTCCTGACCCCAAGCGATTGACCCTCCACTGGATAATACATAACCATCCAGGGATGTGAATGAAGGAGAAAGTAAAGCATCTACTTCGCCAGCGTAAATATATTCTGAATTATTTTGAATATATGTCTTATAGTAAATATTTTCACTTGGAGTAATTTTGGCGTCTGTAGCTTTTGACAGATTGGTAAATTTCTCTAGAATGTTACCAGATATTCCAGAAACGGATCCACTATCATCGACTACAACTACGTGTACCTCATCATTTTTTCCATTTCTTGAGTCGGTATACTGAGATGTTCCTGGTCTAGGAGCAATGTTTTTCCAAAATACAGTAGAATTAGTTAATCCTAAAGTCTGTTGATCATACCAATCGACTACTGAATTAAGATCACTATTAGGAAGTAACCCCTCACCTCTACTTAAAGTTCCATCTATAGAATTTCTGACATAGGTTACAACTAAAGTTGTAGCTGCAAGCGCAACAGGAGAAACTGTATCTACGATGATTTGACCAGTTGCTAGTCCAACCACTCTTGCTTTAAATGTACTATTCAGTGATTGAATTAAATCACCAACTTCAACATTATTTGATATTGAAGCGGTAGTTGCTACTACAGTAGATCCGATTCCGATTGTAGCTGCATTAGAAATTCTAAACTTCTCTAGGGAAGTAGCAGTTCCTACATTATTAAAGACTTGATAGTAAATACTTCCCTCACCTTCTGGTTGTTGAAATATTTTATTGAGTCCATTTGTTTGATATGAAACGGAAGTACTTAATCCGGTAGTTGAATCATGTCTACTTACAATTTTTACATCCACACTACCAACATTAACTTTTGTAATAATTCCCTTGATGTATCCATTGAAAGTTTCTACAGTTCCTGAAGAAGTTACATATGAAGTGCTGACTCCGCAAGTCATAGCATAACCTACAGCTAAACCAAAAGTACCAATAGAAACTCTTTGGTCTGCAGCACTATCAATTACACAAACTTTCAATCCATTAGCCCAAGATCCTGCTTCTTTAGAAGCAAAAAACCATCCGGTTGAACTTGTATAATTATTTTGATAATCTTCTTGTGATTTTATTTTTAGAGTTACGGCACTTCCACCAACACCTGCATGTGCGTTGATTAATTCATCATCATCTGATCTAATAACTCTTAATGTTCCTCCATAAGAGAGATATGAGGATGCAGTTAACCAATATTCATACTGACCATCAGTATTAGATGGTTTGCCGAATGTGTTTAAAAGATCCTGTTCGGTCTCTACTAGAACTGGTTGTCCAATAGGTCCTCTAAGAAATGGGCCGGCGATTGCTGCAACTTGATCATTTACTGCATCGATTCTGCCTACAGTAAGATCAACTTCTCTGACCTTTACGCCTGGTGATACTAAGTTTAGCGACATGTCTTTCCCTCTAAAGAAGTTTCAACTTGACTACAAATATTTATTATTTGCTAACTTTATATTGGGGAAACAGTACATGAACAAAAATTACCAGTCAGGATATTCCCATTTATCAAAAACTCTATTAGTCATTCTACTGGAGACTATTCTTTGAATAGTGCAATTTTTACACTCATATGAATATGCTGATGCTATGCCACCTCTACCTTTTCTCGTAAGATAAAAACCATCAATAAGATCTTTTACTTTTCCACACTTTCTACATTTTCTCTCAGTAAGAAATAAATGTTCTAATTCAAATTGATCATCAAAATCCATTATCTATAATCCCACATATATTGCATGTCTCCATATTCATCAACATGCCAACGATCGCCATCTTCATCAACAAAGCTTTCTCCACTATCTAACCCATCAGAAATGAATCCGAAAGGGGCCATATCTTGTTCAATTTGATTTTTTTGTTCTTCATAAATCCTTTTACGAACATCATTGTCCGTCATTTCTTTGAAGTATGGTTGCATGATTAACCATGCAAAAATAACTAGACACATTGCAAGATCATCATTACAACCATCTTCAGCCTCAAAAGAATTAGCTTTCTGAATGAAAGTTGTGAGTTCACTGATCACTTCATAGTCTTTAATGACTAATTTATCTTCTTCTATTAAAGTCTTAAGATTCATGCATCCAATCTTTTTGACATTTTTGGACATCTTCACGCCCATTTGAGATTTCTTACCAGAAAACCCTTGACCCACTAATTGACCAGCACGACCCCTCATCGTACACATAAGGACGTTATCATATTCCAAATCCATATGAAGAATCTGTCCAACTTGTTCACCAACGTCATTAACTTCAACTAAAACATATGCTTTATTGTAAGCGACTGCAAGATCTTTGATAATACTCGGAAATAACATTGGTTTAATCTGGTTATTTCTGTATTTTGCTACAAGTCTATATGGAAAACTTGTTGTATCACAAATTGTAAATGCTGAATAATCTTTCTCTACGCCCCTAGCAACATCAACCGTTAAAACATAATTATGATCCTTTTGAGGTTCTTCATAAATGTCAAGGCCTGCATTTCTTTTTATGGGATCATCGTAAACTAAAGATCTGAGTTTTGCTGCAGATATGAGAGTATCGACAGATCCTAAAAATTCGCACTCAAACTCAACTTTAAATTGTTGTTCTGACGTGTTTGCAATAGTTTGTGCTTTCCACTTATCGTCTCTTCCTGGAACTTCGGACCAATGAACATCTGTGGGAACGTATTCATTTTTACCGCGTTCGGCATCATGCCACATACGGTAAAAATGATTCATACCTTTTGGGGTAGAAACAATTAGGACTTTTGTGCTTTGTCCAGACGATATAGTAGGATAAACAGAGGCAAAGAATTCATCAGCAATGTGATTCGGGATGAAAGCGAATTCGTCCAAAAAGATGATATTATACGATCCGCCTCGGACAGCAGATGCAGAAGTAGATGCGGCGATAATTTTTGAGCCATTCTCCAGTTCTAGAGATCGTTTGTTCCATGATACGATACCTTGTTGCATCCATTTTGGCAGTTTTTCATATGCAAATTGTAATCTACTAAGTAGATCTTGTGCTGTGGATGCCTTGTTGGCTAGAATAGCTATGTTAACATTATCATTAAACACTGCATAATGTAACAAATATGAAACACAAGTTGTAGATTTACCTGTCTGACGAGGCATTCTACAAATGTTAAATCTATTTTCGTGAAAGTTTGTAATTAACTTCTCTTGGAATGGATACATCCTAAAAGGTATTTCACCATAGTCTAGTGAAACAATCTTGATATAATTTTTAGCAAAATACACAGGATCGTTCTTGCACTTTACAAACTCAAGAACTTGTTCCTGTGTAAATTCTACGGCTACATTAGCCTTTTTAAGGTTGGGATTACCAAGATATACCTGATCACTCATAAGACAAAATTACAATTTCGCTAAACTTGCTACGACTTCTTGTTGTTTGAGATATAGTTTAAAATAAGCTTTGGCAAATTCTATTGCTTCATCTCTATCTAACTTATCTATAACCCTCGATTGTTGTTCATAAATTAACATCTTATTAATATCTTCAAGTACTATTTCAGAGGGATTTACGTTCATTTCAATTACCTTGAATAACTACAATTGGTTTTGTTGGGTCGGTAGGACTTGGATACCACTGCATTATAACTGCGCCTGGATAAAACTTTTCAATTTCCTTTTTCACTTCATCTTTTGATGGCCTCTTCATACTTGAGAAGAAAAGTTGAAGATTTGTCATTGGTCTACCTCTCCATGAAAAAAGTATAGTATAAACATTACCACTAGATTGTATCCGTTGATAATCTTCGTTTGTCAATTGTCCTGGTTGAATAACAGAGTCTGCAAGAGGAAGAGAGGGGCCACTTAGTTTTCTAAGTGCGGCTTCTTTCTCTCCTTTGTTAGTAGTTCCAGTTGCAAGATTGCGAATTTTTGCTTGTCTTTGTGCATGTCTGTGTCCAGAACCGATTTCAAAACTCACATTTTCATTTGCTGGGTGAACTTTTGCAATACTATATGGTTTTTCTGGAGCTAATGAAGAAGGTAGTGAGAACATTTTCCAATAACCTTCGCCGTATTTGCATTCGGAAGATGTTTCATTTTTTTGGCACTTTGGGCAATATCTTACTCCATTCATTTCTTCTGGAATAAATTCTTCTTTTTTGGTTTTATTGCCCCAGTTTGCAGCACCAACTTTACGACACTTAACTAACGCACCAGATGCATATGCAGAAGGCCAAACCTTATAACGAGATTTTACCTTTGAATAACATGCGTCCTTTTCTTCACCTAATTTTGCAGCCCTTCTTTTTGCTTTACTTCCTTTTCCTCTATCTCTGTTTTTACCTAAAGTGTCTGCCCAATAATCTTTATTCTTTCTATTCATTTCACCACCAACAGATCTTTCTTCTGGAGGGGCACTTCTTCCACCACGACTTCTCATAGAATCAAATCTTTTATCCAATTCCTCAGTGGCAACCATCTTAGCCTTACCCTTTCTATCTGGGTTTGGATCTTCCTGGTTCTTACGACGGAATGCTCTCTCCTCTTCTTTATCGGAGAGTTCTGCTTTCATTTTGCTGGAACCACACTTTGGTTTTGTGGTTTGTCCTGGTTGTTTTGCACAGGGTTTCCCTGCGTATTTACCACCCAGTTGAACCCAACCAGGGGTGCCATCAGAAGCGCGACTCTTAGTAAACCAGTCACGCAAAGAACTATCACCACTCTTGTTGGCTTCATCAATGGAATTCTCCTTCACACAATTAGGAACTATCTTCTTTCCTTTCTTTTTCATTCCGAGTTGTTTGTAACCATCCCAACATTTTTCGTTCACAGGCTCAGTAAAACTTTTGAATTTATAATCAGACCCTTTAACAATATCAATAATAGTTGCAAAAAGATTTCCGTCTGCATCTAGAATCTCTAGATGTTCATTCATTCTTTTTTTACGACCTTGGCAGTGAGCTTTCTGGGAAAATCCTTTTGGATTATCACAATCAATTGACTTTTTATATTTTTCCGACCAATCTTCCTTTACCTTCTCCATTTTTCTAAGTTTGGAGTAGTAATTTGGAATTTCGTCTAAATGTTGCAATGCAATATCCATTGCTTGATCATTATCTGTAGTATGTTCCTTTTCAACTTTCATCCCCATCTCAAGTTGTTTTTCGATAACTGATGGAGATACTTTATGCTTTTTTGCGATTTCTTCTATGGATTTGTGTCCTTTGAACCCTTCTTTAACATCAGATTTTCTTTCTGTATCATCTTCTCCATGAGTAAGATGATCAGCTACTGTATCAAGATACTCTGCAGCTTTAGTGATTTTGGATTGTACCCACGCTTCTAGATCTCCTTCACCTTTGAGTTTGGTCATCAATCTTGTAATTGCTGCCTGTGCAGTCTTAAGTTCTCCACGAGCCATTGAGAACTCAAAGTCTTCTCCAAGAGGTGCAATTGTTTGGAGGTCCGAGAGAATAGACCACTCTTTAAAGGTAAGTTTTTCCATATTACTTTTGATTAGATAAGTTTTTCTTTCCAAGTGAAATCACTTGATCTTTTGTCATACCAGTTGCTTTCATCTTTGCTGCACCACCACCAGCAGCAAAATCATCCATTGGTTTTTTGACTGGTGTAGACTGCTGTTGAGAAGGTCTGTTTATTTTGTTAGAAAAATCTTGTTGTGCCTTTGCTGCTTTTGCCTTTTGTCCCGCATAAAGAACATCACTCACACTACTTCCTTTTTTTAGTGCTGCTTGTCCACCACCTGCTTTAAGGGCTGCATATCCACCTCTGTCAGAAAATTGCTTTGATCCAATCTGATTTGAAGCATAGGCATTTCTTTGAGCACTTGTAGTGAAACGACTATTTGGATTCATTGCCATTTCACTAATAGAATAAGCCTCGGCACAAAAATTTCGGAATGTCTTCATTTCTTTACTTAGTGGTCTATCTATTATTTAGATGTATCTTGATTCATGGAACTCTTCAAGAACTTTTGAAGTTCTGCAGTAGAACCAAAGAATACTGCATTGTTAGTAACACTTGTCGGTGTTGCTCCTTTTTCTTCCTTATTAATATCTTTCATTTTCTTTTGAAGATCTAAAAGTTTATCTGTAACATCTCCAACATTCTTGATTAATTGTCCAGCAACTTCATATGCTCTAGGTGAATCTGATTCTTGGGCTAGTTCTAGAATTCCATTAATCGCTTCTTGACCCTTCTCGATAATTGAGTAAAGTTGACCCCTAGAATATTCATAATCCTTTTGTAATTGATCAAGATTTTCTGTAGGTTTTTGAATATCAGTTACTTCTGTTTTAACTATTTCGGATTTAATCGTTGTTGGTTCTATATCTAAAGCTTTGTCAATATCATCAAAGTTCATACATCAGTTCCTTTAGTAGTACTATAAACTTTACCATCACCATAATCATAACGATATTCACTAAATCCAAAATCATCGTCAAGATCAATTAAATCATCATCTACACTATTAATAACATTGACTGCAGTTCCAGAAGCATGTGAAGAAGCTATCGTACCATCTTGACTTCTATTAACCGTTAATGTATTTCCACTTATCTTACGAATGTACATAGATTCGTCATCAATTTGAATATATGATTTTTCAACTAAAGACGTAGCATCAGAAACTGTAAATTCTGTAATATCTGTAGAAACATCCTCTGAAATTACCGTTATTTCATCATTGTTATAATCTCTAAGAGCCCTAGGTTCTACTACATATCTTAATTGTCTTGATGAATTGTTTCTATTGGTATTGGAATAGTAATCTACTTGAACTTGTTTAATTAGAGCATCATTACCATTTCCAGTAGGGCCAAATAGATATGTTTTAGCTGTGAAGTCAAGAGTATAAATTAAAATTCTTCTTGTTGTAAAATCTCCTTCATATTGATCATCTATTCCAATTCTTTCCAAAATCATTGGAATATCTCTTTTTTCACCAATACTTGAGGCTAAATCTACTGTTAGATTTAAGTGTGGTTGGAAATAGGGCAATATTTGTTCTACTATTTGTAAAGCATCTTCATTCAATTTAGCCATTATTGAAAGTCTAATGTTTACATTATATGGAACTGGCAAAAAAGATTTTGTTATTTCATTATTATTATCAGAATCCAATGCTTTAAATGTCTGCATTGTAGATGACTTTCTGGATGGATCATAAGAGATACCAGTCATCTCAAATGACATTCTCGGTAGAGTTATAGCAACTCTTCTTTTTAAATCTGGTACTTGTTCAATTCTAGCTAAAAATTTCTGTATGGGTCCATAAGCTATAGGGACCGTAATGATACTAAAATCATCTCCAGCACTATCTTTATGTTTAATTTTTATATCATTAAATAACGTACCAAAAGCTACTATGGTCTTTCTCAATATTTCGTGATAAAAATAATTTGATATCATTATAATTTATTGGGAGTAATAATTATTTAGTATTCACCAAAAGGATTTCTTTGACTGAAATCTACAATTGCATCAGCGGCATTTTCAATCTGAATGTTTTCTGCATAAGCATCCAAAAACTCATTAGTTTGTACAGTGGATATTTTGTAACTCGCGGCAACTCCAACAATAGCTTCTCCTCTTGCAAAAGTACCGTCAACGATCGCTACTTTGAGTATTCTATTTGTAGAATCCCAACTCTTAACATATCCGGTCGTTCCTGTTCTCGTTCCAGTTACAACCTCATTATAATCATAATCACCAAATGTAGTTGCAGTTGGATCTGTAAAAGATATTGTTGGAGTAAATGTATAACCAGCACCAGCATTCGAATATCTTACTGATACAACGACTCCATTAGAGTTAACAACTGCTTCAGCCTGTGCATTATTAATGTTTGATGATATTCCCGAACCAGATGGAATAAAGATTTTCTGTATCGTAACTTGTGGAGTAGTTGTATAACCAACACCACCAGAAGAAATACCAATAATTCCTAGAACTCCACTATTGATGACAGCTGTTGCGATTCCACCAGAACCTCCACCACCAGAAATACTTACTGTTGGTGGTTCAGTATATCCAAATCCGGGATTTGTGATTAAAATTCTGTCAATGGCTAATCTCTGATTAGAAGATCTACTTGTCATTATAGCAACAGCAGTAGCAGTCAATCCTCCAGTAGGTGCTGTAGATATTGAAACAATTGGAGCAGAATTATATCCATATCCATCATTGATTAAATCAATATACTGTACAGACTTGGAATTTGGATTTGTAGTTGCAAATCCTACAGTAGCTGTTGCAACAGTTGCTCCAGTACCAACCATTTGAATAGTATAAATGTTTCCAAGATCTTTGATAGATTCATTGACTTCGATTCCAGTTGGATCGACCTCTGGTACATCAATAATTTCATCCTCATATTCAAATCTCTCACATCTTAATTCATATACATAAAGGTTGTTTAATTGATAGAAAGGTTTTTTATGTTCTACATATTTGATTTCAAATAGAGACTCATCTAAAGGAAACCAGATTAAATCACCTTCTTGTGGTCTATATGCTATCTTTCTTTCAGTTTCTGGCCATAATTTAAGTAAAGGGGATATAAAATCGTCATATCTTTCTTTTGAAATTATTAAATTTATTTCATCGCTACTTCTAACACCAAATTTACTGAGAATATCTCCATTCCCACTAAATCCCTCATAATTCATTAAATAAGCTTCTATACGAAAACTATCATCAAACTTGGATGCAGTAACTTCTTTGATGACAGTATTTTCACCAACTATTTTTCTGGGCATGTATAGAACATCTTGTCCATACATTTTAAGTTGTTCATTAATTAAATCTTGAATGAGTCTTTGCTCACTCGGAGATCCTTGGAGGAAATAAGAATTTAATGGTGACATATTATCCTATGAGATCGAGTGGTGGTAGTTCGTACTCGTCTTTTAATTGTTGTTCTAGTTTTTCAACCTCGGCTACACCATCATCATAAATTTGTCTTCCATTTAGTTGAACTCCACCGGGAAGTAAAACTCCATTAAATTTGATCATGTTTTGTCCCCACTGTTTTTTAATTAAAGCAGTAAGGTATTTCTTTAACCACCAATCATTGTAAAGTTTTGGAGCATCTGAAGGATCAACGATTCTATAACAATCAATAATTACATACTCATTCTCACCAACTTGTTGCCAATCTATGTCTAAGTATAACTTATGATTCTTTTTGTTAAAACGAATTTGAGCATGAGGATTTAATAAGTAATCTAGATCTTCAAGATATCTTTTAACCATAGCATAGTTAAGTAGATCTAATGCACCATAATAATAAACATCATTTAAAAATAACTGATATTTAATATTAAAAAGACCGTCCGAAACTGTACTAGAGTTTATCTTAAGAATACTATTAACACCAATAATTGAATCTGGAAGGGGTAGATAGTTTACTCCTTCAACATAAGAAAGAGATGTCAAACCAGCTCCAACAACAGTTGGAGATGTAGTAGCAGAACCTATAGGTCCAGGTTGAGCCAATGTTGATTTGGTTGCAGGAGTGAGTTTGTGTTTTAAAAACACACGATCAATACCATCATAATGACGTTCATGATAATATTGAATTGCATCATCAATTAGATTATCAATTTGATCATCATCTACATTTATCTCTAAAACTGGCTTTCCTAGTTGTTTGAGGCAATAATCTTTCAACTCCGCTCTACTAGATGGTTGCGCCATAAAAAAATACCCCTAGTTTCCTAGAGGTATTTATGTTTTTTTATTTATTTTTTAAGTTCATTAATTTGATTTTTCAGGTCTTCTATTTGTGATTGTTGTTCTTTAATTGCCTCGATTAGAACTGCTACCATGTTTCCATAAGCAACAGACTTAGTTCCATCTTCAGTTTCAAATACTAATTCAGGGATTACTTCTTCAACTTCTTGAGCGACAACACCAATTTGATGTTCGCCATTCATATCAATACGATCATATTCAACTCCACGCAACTTCAATACTTTTTCTAGAGCCTTTTCAATTGTATTGATGTTTGTCTTTAATTTAATATCAGATTGTGCAGTTACTGTGCCTGGGAAAGTAGTATTACCGGAACCATCAAGGAGAGTTGCAGTTCTGGTTAGAGTTGAAAATACGCCAGTATATTGTCTAACGTAAATTGGTTCGGTTCCATCATCTGCAGTTGCAATTTCAACATAACCAGCGTTAGAAGCAGTGCCTCCGATTAAAATGCGGAACTGGTCGTTGTCCGCCATGTTACCACGAACAAGTTCAGTGGTATTTGTTCCAGTTACAGTATTGGTTAAATTACCAGTTACATTACCAGTAACGTTTCCAGTCACATTACCACTTACATTACCAGTCAATGCACCAACAAATCCTCCAGTTGAAGTTGTTACTCCAGTAACTCTAATGCCAGTGGAATTAACAATTACATTAGTACCAATAGTAGCAGAAGTAGCAGTTAATGCGTTAACCGTAACACTTGGGGTTCCAGTTAATCCAGTAGCATTACCATTGATACTACCGTTAAATGTTCCAGAGAATGTTGCGGTAATTATTCCTGCGTTAAAGTTACCAAAAGCATCACGAGCTACAATGGTGCTTGCTGTATTTGCTGCAGTTGCGTTTGATGTAACAGTAAATGTAGCTGCTCCAGAGTTATTATAAGTGGTGGAACCAGAAATACCAGTTCCAGATGTATTCATAGTTAATGTATTCGCAAGAGGTCTCTGCCATGTACCAGAGTCATTCCACAATTCTAGATTACTTGCAACGTTCCAAGAACCAGTTGCATTATTAGATGCATACCATCTTGCGCCACTTCCAGGTTGGAGTAAGAACAATTGGTTATTATTGTTACCAGCTGGAGCACTATGTACCCAAGATCCATCAGTATAGTAAATATTAGAACTTAAGAAGACTATTCCATCCCAAGTAAGAACACCAAATGATGACTGGGAAGGTTTCTTGATGATCAATTGAGAGTCATTATCACCAGTTGTTCCGTTAACAACTAGTCCACCACCACCAATCGCTGTTCCAGTACCACCAACAATTGTTGTACCCGTAATAGTATTTCCATTAATATTACCAGAAGCATCACGTCTTACAATAGTATTTCCTGTATTTGTGGTTGCAGAACTAAATCCATTGAGTAAAGCAGCATTTAAGTTAGTTACCTCTGTAGTTGAAGAAACTGTAAATGGAGCAGTTCCTGTTGCAACTGTTGAAATTAATCTTGTAGCAGAAATTGTTGAAGCGGCAGTTAAAGCTCCTGCAGCAGTTAGAGTTAATATTTCTGAGAATGATGTTTGGCTATTTACTTTATACCATCTATGAGTTCCTCCAGAATAATAAGAAACCGTATCACTATGAATTCCAAATCCACCAGCCCAAGTACTGCCATCATTATAAAGGGTAATTTTATTTGGACCACGAGCAGCATCATTAAAGGAATTATCAAATACTAATCTCTTATAAGTTCCAAATGCAGTGGTATTAGAAGAAGCACCACCATCATTGATGGTAACATTGTTACTGAATGTTCCAGCGCCGCCACTAAATGTTGTTGCACTAATTGTACCAGCGCTAAAGTTACCAGAAGCATCACGAGAAACTATCGCACCTGCAGTATTTGCAGAAGTTGCATTAGATGTAACTGTGAATGTAACAGCACCAGAACCATTATAAGTTGTAGAACCGGAAAGACCAGTTCCAGATGTATTCAAGGTTAATGTATTTAAATTTGATCCAAGTGAAACACCAGAAATGGTTGAGTTTGCTAGATTTGCATTTGTAATTCCAGCAGAACCACTTAAGTTTGCATTAGTCAGACCAGAAATAGTATTAGATCCTGCAGCGATTGTTTTGTTAGTTAATGTATCAGTTGAAGATACAGTTACAACATTAACGCCTTCAACGGCAATTCTACCTGCAGAAGCTCTAGTAATTGTAGTGTCAGTTAGATTTCCAAGTTCAATCGAAGTAATAATTCCCGATGTAGCTGTTATTGTATTAACAGTGATACTTGGTGTTCCACTTAAGCCTGTTGCATTTCCAGTGACGTTGCCAGTTAGTGGTCCTACGAATGAAGTTGCAGTTACTACGCCAGTTACGTTAATACCTGTAGAATTGAGAACTACATTTGTACCCACTACACCTGAAGTTGCAGTTAAAGCATTGATAGTGATACTTGGTGTTCCACTTAAGCCTGTTGCATTTCCAGTAACATTTCCTGTCAATGGACCTACAAAAGAAGTTGCAGTTATTATACCAGTTACATTGATACCAGTGGAATTAAGAACTACGTTTGTGCCTACTACAGCTGAAGTAGCAGTTAGAGCATTGATGGTGATACTCGGAGTTCCTGAGAGACCTCCTGCTGTACCACTCACATTACCTGTTACATTGCCAGTAACATTACCAGTTAATGGACCTACAAATGAAGTTGCAGTTACAATTCCTGCAGCAAATCCACCAAGAACGTTACGAAGTACAATTCTACTTGCAGTATTTGCACTATCAGTAGAGTAACCTTCCAATAGTGATGCATTAAGATTAGTTACCTGTGTGGTAGAAGTGACAGTAAATGGAGCTGTACCTGTTGATACATTGGAAATAAATCTTGTAGCGGTAACAATACCTGGGAACGTAGTATTACCGGAACCATCAAGAAGAGTTGCAGTTCTCTGTAAGGATGTAAAAGTACCACTGTACTGTCTTACATAAATTGGTTCTGTTCCATCGTCTGCAGTTGCAATTTCAACATAACCAGCGTTAGAAGTTGTTCCACCAATAAGGATGCGGAAGAAATCATTATCAGCCATGTTACCACGAACTAGTTCTGTGGTAGCAGTTCCTGTAACAGTATTACTGATATTACCTGTTAGGTTGCCTGTAACATTACCAGTTAAATTGCCAGTTACATTACCGGTTAGAGGTCCAACGAAAGAAGTAGCCGTAACAATACCTGCACTAAATCCACCCCAAGCATCTCTAGAAACAATAGTACTTACCGTATTAGTTGTTGAAGAGTTGAGTCCATCAAGTAAATCTGCATCTAGTCCAGATCCAGAACCATCATTACCTTGATGCCATAACTTGTTCCAAGCTGTTGTTCCACTACCATTTGTTGAACGATAGTAAATATCATTACTATTATAAAAACTTCCAGCAAACTGCATTGCATAGTAATTCGCTGTATTACTATGTGTAGAACTGAGAAGGTGATACCAAGTATTTGTTGTTTGTGGCCAACCTTCTGCAGTTGTAGCAGTGTCAGTCTGCCAGAAACCACTCTTAGTTCTTGTAGTAATATCGTCCTTGGTTTTAGCTTCAGCTTCAAATGAACTTGAGAATAATTGTGTTCCTGACCAAGTATTTGATCCGTCTAAAAGTGGAATTGTATTTCCAGATGTTCCAGTGTTCTTCCCATCAAGTAAATCTGCATTCAAATTAGTTACTAATGTAGTAGAAGAAACTGTGAATGGTGCAGTTCCTGTAGCCTGAGTTGATGTGAATCTTGTTGCTTGTATTGCTCCAGTAAATGTACCTGTTCCAGCAACACTAACTGTTACAACATCTGTTCCTCCAGAATTTCTAAGAATCCAATTCGTTGTATACTGATTATAAAGAGAACCGTTGAAGTATTGAATCTTCGCAGCTTTATTGCCCGTCCAATTTGAACTATTTGCAAAAGAAATATCTTTATCAATTAGAACAGTGAATCCAGCACCCACTACTCCTGCAAATTCTGGACTTCCAGTTAAAGTATAAGAACTTCCATTTCCAAGTAAAGTAAATCCAAGTGAAGGAGCTGCAGTAAGATTAGTTCCACCTCTTGTTACTGGTAGAGTTCCAGTACTATTGAGAATATCAAGATAATATGCACTGTTCTGACCACCTAGAGTGGCAGCATCCACATCTCCAGTCACAGAATTCTTAATACTTATAGCACCATCTGTACCAACTGTAAATGTAGAAGACTTGAATCTAGATACACCAAGAGTTGAATATTCATCTGAAGAAGTTTGAGCTCTATTCAGAGTTATGTTGATATTTCCATAGTAAGTATTAACTCCAACTCCACCTGGGGCTAGTTCGGAACTAGTAGCAGTTACACCAATTGGTTGAGTTGTTCCAATTCCAACTGAAGTAATTACTTTCTGATATGAAGAATCACCTCTCAAGAATGTCTGGTCATTAGCAGTTCCACTTCCAAGTCTAGATGGTGATAATGTACCAGTAATAATGTTGGACGCATCTAAACTTCCTACAGAAAGTAGTGACCAATTATTGGTATCTGAAGATGAAGTGTTAACAGTTCTAGAATACTCAACATTTTGCTCTGTAAGAGTCATAATTCCTACAGCACTATTAATGGTGCCTCCTGCCAAACTTACAGTGTTTAGAAGTAGACCATTAATAGAAGCTAAAGCCGCAGCTCTAGTTTCATGGAATGTAAATGAGTTTGTAGTTACTGATCCAGCAAAGTAGAAACTACCAGTAGTAATTCCGGTTGGAGTATTACCAGTGACTTTTACTGCTTCACCCTGACTCAATCCATGGTTTTTAAATGTTATCTGATCAGTTAAAGTATTGACCCCAACACGACTCAATGAATGAGTTAAAGTACCACTACTTGTCAGATCTTTAATAGTTACAAGTGCATAGGTTGAATAAAGTTGAACAGATGTTAAACCTACAGTCTTAATATAATATGTTGTAGTGTCCAGTAGTGGACCTATTGGAGTTCCACCACCACTACGGTAAATTACTGGATCTCCATCAACAAAACTATGACCAGATCCAACAACAATTCTATCATTTGCAAAGTCAACACTACCGCCAACGCTAATATCCGTAGGGGTGAAGGTTACAGTATATCCTATTCCAATATTAGTTGAAATAGCAACTGCATTTCTATCAGAAACGAAGTCTGAAAGTGCAGAACTTCCTGGGAATTTCTGTCCATTAGAAAGGGCAAGATAGAGCCTTGTTTCTACAGTAGCTATGTTAACAGTAAAGTTAGATCCACCAGTTCTTCCACCAATTGGAGTGGGATTATTAAGAGTTAATACGTCACCTACAGCAAATTTGTATCCACCAGTATTAATTGCAACATTAGTAACTGTTCCACTAACACCAACTGTAATCGTAGCAGTAATTCCGGTTCCAATACCAGTAGAAGTATCAAGACGAACACCCGTATAGATTCCTGGATTATTGTATCCAGAACCACCAACTAAAGAATTCAATGTTAAAGGTACGCCTCTGACAAGACCAGTAGTTCCATAACCTACATTTGGGAAAGATAATGTAGTTGTACCTAAACCAACTCCAATTCTTGGTGGAGCAGTTACAACACCAATTGCACCACCACCAGAAGTTACACTAACTACTTCATCCCCATTCAGGAAATTGTAGACAGTTGAATTGTTTAGAACCAAATATTGACCTACAGTATCAGTAATTAGAACGAATGAATCTGTTGGCTCAACTACAGTATCTCCGGATACTAAGCTAGTAGCAGGAATATAGTTAACTAACTGAGTTCTTCCACCATCTACTGAAGACTTATAGTAATTGACAGTTTTTGGTGGAATTAGATCAGCATTAATTTGACCGATTGAATTGAGTTGAACAACAGCGTTAGGAATAGCGTTTGTAGAAACTGATTTATCAATAAAATCTCCAAGTCTATTATTCAAGAATGATCTAGTTGAAAGTTGTGTAGGAACTCTAGAGTGCTTAGGTCCACCAATTTCATTATCACCAAGATCCGTATCCGTAGAGAACTCTTCAATTACGTTACCACCAGACAGCGATAATCTAATAGAATCAAGAGTACCAATAGTAACAGTATTATTGAAGATAATGTTACCAGTTCTGTTATAGGCAACAATCGAATCACCAATCTTAAAGTCTCCAAGTTCATTGGTACCGGATGAATAAACTCTACCACCAAGTTCAGAAACTTGTTCAGATCTTGGATCGGTTTGACCTCCATTTTGTGGGAGAGCATTATAATCTATACCAGAACCAGAGAATTCCCAAGTGTGTGATGAAGAGTTTACAATAGATGGTCTGTGGAAGTGTAGTTTATACACTTCAGGTAAAGTTCCAATATTCTGAACGAGTGTTCCAGCTATTGTAGAATCTGTCTTAAATTCAACAGTCCAATAAGTAGTTAATCCGACAACAGCACTTACCCCGATAGAAATCGGAGATGGACTGTGATCATTAATGTTTAATACTGTTGTTCCATTAGTAACTGAGAAATTCCTTCTAACTCCAGAAGAAAGTTCTAATGCGACAATAAGTTCTCTAGTAGTGTTGTTATACGTTACCGCAAATCCAGTTGCAGTTCCTCCAACTACAGTTTGACTGATTAATCTACCAGAAACAAACGATGCTGTAGAACCCACTCCAGCAAGGGTTAGTTTTTGATATGAATTATGTGAATCAATAATTTCTTTTACGAAGAAGTCTTGAGTTGACTTTGTAATAGTATGAATACCAGTACTTAGTGAAGTCAAGTCAACGATGGTATTCAATGACTCATCTTCAGCTAACTTGAAATTATCAGCATCAATATAAACAACATAGTATTGGTTGTCGTTAACCAGTCCACCAACAATTCTATTTGGAATTACTTGTTCGTCTCCATTGTAAATAACTGGATCAGCATTATTAAATCCGTGAGTTGTAATTGTAATAGTATTCTCAGTTAGACCAACTCCAGTAGCTCCATTAAATTCTTTTACTGTTACTGCTGGTTTGAACTGTGAAGTTCTATCAACTCCATTTCCATCGAAGAATCTGAGAATATAGTTTTCAACATCAGATCTACCATATCCAACTGCCTTGAGTGTTTGTAATCCACCAGAAGTGCCAGTCGCGGCAACTCTACCACGATCAAAAATGAACGAATTTCTACTATATCCAGTAGATCTTAAAGCATATAAACCGAAGTTAGTTGCAGAGTTTGTAATGGATAGGTATCCACCAGACTGCGCTAGGGATCCATATCTACAGAAAATTTGGAAACAAGAAACAACCTGTGAATATCCATCGTTAATAACACGCCAACCGATACCACCGAAGGAAACCATCGTAAATGCTGCGGCAACCATGGACTTACCTTGTTCTGGTTGAATAGCATCTGGACCAACTTCTACCTCTTCAGAAATAAGAGGTACGTTTGGTGTTAGTACTTTATTTCCATCAACCAACATTCCATTACCACCTAAGAATGATAGAATGGAACAGTTCTGAATATATGGAGATCTAGTAATAGTTGGTTTGTCTAATTTAGTAGCATAACCGGCTCTGGAAGTTAGATTATCCGAAGGATCATCAAAAGCTACAGCGTAATCAAATGTATTTTGGGGAACACCTGCGAGATCAATCGCATCCTTCATAGCAAAACCAGTGAGATAGATTCCATTTCTTACACGGAATAAATCTTTACCAGCATTTGCAGGTCTAATTATAGTATTTCTTAGGTTATCGCCAACGATTGCAACATCATCATAAAGAATGATTGGGTTATCTTCTACATAGTTTCCAGCCTCAACGATAATACAAACAGGTTGTGACTGTGTTCCTGGTGCAACCAATGCTGGGGCTGCAGTTGTGCCAAGACCAACAATAGTTGTAATGATGCCAACATAGTTAACTAATGCAGATCTGACATCCGCACAATCGGTTAAACCTAAGTTTGTAGTTGCAATTCCAACAATACTTCCACTAATGACTGCAGTTGTAAGAATTCCAACAAGGTTATCAATATTAGATCTTATGTTCGCACAAACATTTACATCTTTGTTTGTGGATCCAACACTAACATCATTTTGGATACTTAAATCCTGGTAATTTAACCAATTTGTTACAGCTCTCTTTGCATAAGTACCTAAACTCTGGAATGCGTAAGCTGAGATTACTTCTTCACCCAACAATCCATCTGTTCTTGCTGCACCAGCACCATCGAAGTACTTTTTAGTTGCATAAAGAATATGTTGGTTAGTTCCGTAAGAGATATCTTGAGCAACAGCATCGACAATGTATCCAAGATCTCTTGCACATTTACGTCCACCAACAACATTAGTGGTTCCAATTCCTACAAAATCACTTACATTATAGGTAGAGTTGACCAAGAAATATCCATAATTTGTTGTTGCACCAATTCCAGCAGTACTACCAGAACCAACAGCTGTTGTAACAATTCCAGTCAACGTATCAATAGTTGATCTTACATTAGAACAAGAATTAGGATCAGTGTTAAATCCAGTTACTGGATCTGCAGTAATAGTAAGATCTCTAGAATTAAGCTGATTGGTAACAGCTTTCTTCATGTAATCTCTAGCACTCTCAAACACATAATTAGATTCTGCGGTTTCTCCGGCTAAACCATCCGCAAGAAGATTACCTACATTACTGAAATAGAATCCAGTAAATGCACGAGCATAATTATTACCACCTGTAAACACATCAGTAGAAACGGCATCAATAAAGAATCCGGTATCTCTAGCACACTTCCAGATACCCTCTGTCATTCCATATCCAATGACGTTGAGATCAAAATCACCGTAATTTACTGCAGGGAGTCCACTAGTATTTCCAACTCCTATTGCTGCAGTTACGATTCCAACGAGAGAAACAATGGTATTTTGTACATCTGTACATGCAGTTGTACTGGAAACACCTACGTTACCTCCACCTCCGTTATATGTTTCTGGTCCACTAGAAACATTCAAATTCTTATTTGTGAGAAGATTTGTAATAGCTCTTCTCATCTGAGTTCCAGCTTGTTGGAATCCGTAAATTGTTTGTTGTTCTTCTCCAGCTAAACTGGTAGTTCCTACACCAACAAAATAGAATCCTGTGAAAGCTCTTGCATAATTATTACCACCAGTAAAGACATCAGTAGAGACTGCATCAACAAAGTATCCCAAGTCTCTCTGACACTTAGCTGAAGAAACTCCAGAAGACCAAAGTGTTGGGTATTGAACGGATATTGCAGTTAAAGCGGTAGCAACAATCTCACTCTTATTAATTTGGATTAATCTATAAGCATCATAATATCTGGAATCTTCTGTAGTTGATGTGACTCCAGGGCCTGGAACATAGAATCCTGTTGGGAATCCAATAGCAATAGATGCGATTGATTTATCTACGATTTCTTGTTTGTTAATCTGGATTAACTTATAAGAATCATAATATCTGGATCTTTCATTAGTTTCTTGTTCACCTGGGAAGTAGAATCCAGTTGTAGCAGCAAGAGCTACAGATGCAAGAGACTTATCAATAATTTCTTGACGGTTGCCAATGATCAGATTTCTAGCATCTTTAGATCTATGGAAGTAGTTTGTATTTGTATTCTCTGGATCATCAATAATTGTAAAATCAAAAGTTTGAGATACTGCAGTCTGATAAAGGGTTGGTGGCGACTGGTTATTAATAATATATTGACCAAGGAATTTAATATACTCATATGCAAAAATAGCCTCTTCTTCTTCACCTGCAACATATGAAGTAGCACCAGACCAATACGCTAATCCAGCTTCTCTAGACTTGGAATTTCCACCAAATCTAATATCATAAGCTAATGCATCTACAAGATATCCAATATCTCTTTTACAAATTACTGGATCATAATCCATCAAACGAGTTGAAATATCCTCATAGTTGAATTCAAGATAAGCTACTACTTCTTCTTTAATGAATTCTTTGTTGGATTCAATTAAATTACCAGCATCAAGGTATCTTTGACCAGGAATGATAAAGCTATCAAAAGATGCTAATTGTGATGCCCTCTTAATGGTTTTAACTGGAAGAGTTTTACCATCATTTGCGTCATCACCATTAACTGAAGAAACATAATATCTGTTTTCATACAATCCAGTACCAGTTGCAAATCCCAGAGTTCCATCTGCATTTAAACCAAGTAATTGTCCATTCTGACCTAATGTTGGTGGTAAAACCAAATCATAATTGGTTGCAATTCCAAGTTGTGATGTCTTAAATGTAACGTTATTTCTAAGAGAAGTAAATGTATTAATTCCAGAAACTTGAACATTCGTAAATACACCGACGTTACCGGTAATACTGTTAACACCGCTTACATTATTATTGTTTCCATTTATTGTTACTGAAGACGATCCAATTGTTAAAATTCCAGTAATTCTTGCATTACCAGTTACAACTAAACTTGTATTACCAGTACCAATTCTAACATTACCAAGTGTAGAAATACCACTTACATTGATGTTTGTTGCACTTAAGTGAGTAACGAATCCAAGAGTTGCATTTAAATTATCTACGTTACCATTAACAATATTAACATTTTGTCCTATTAGTGAACTTGCGTTTGCACTGGTTATAATACCAGAATTAATATATGCAGTATTAATATTAAATGCAGTCGCTACCGCTGTTGTAATTCCAAGATAAGTCGCAATTCCACTATTTACATTTAAAGTATTGACAGTAGCAGTTGTTATATTTGCATTTGTTATAATACCTGCATTGATTTTTGCTTCATTAGTTACACTACTAGTAATTCCAAGATAAGTTGCAATACCGGCGTTAAGATAAAGCAGGTTAGCAGAACCAGAAGTAATTCCTACATTTGTAATAATACCTGTATTAACATAAGAGGTTCCTGAATAAGAAACTCTTACATCCAAATAAGTTGCAACTCCAGTGTTTACATTTAATCTATCAATAGTTGCGGTAGTTATTCCAGCAGAGGTAATTACACCAACATTGATGTTTGCTCTATCAGTTAAACTAGTTGTAACACCGAGATAAGTTGCAAACCCAATGTTTATATTTGCTGATCCAATATATGCAGTGTTTATATGAGCAGTTGTTACAATACCAGTATTAATATTAGCTTGATTTGTATATGAAGTGGTAACATTCGCATTTGTTATTGTTGCCGCAGTAATTACACCAACATTAATATTAGCACGATTTGTATAAGATGTAGAAATACTAGAATTTGTTACTACTTCTGAATCTATTATAGCCGAAGTAATAATTCCAGTATTAATATTAGCCACATTACTATATGATGTGGTGATGTTGGCATTAGTTATTATTGCCGCAGTAATCACACCAACATTAATATTGGCTTGATTTGTATAAGATGTTGAAATTCCTGCATTTTGAATTGTTGCATATTCGATAGATGCATTAGTAATGATGCCACTATTAATATTAGCAGTATTAGTATAAGAATTCGTGGCATTTATATTAGTAACCGTAGCCGCAGTTATGAATCCTACGTTAATATTAGCTACATTAGTGTATGAACTTGTGATGCCTGCATTAGTTATTACTGCAGATGTTAAAATACCACTATTGATATTAGCTTGATTTGTATATGAAGTAGTGATATTTGCATTAGTGATTATAGCACCAGTAATAATTCCCGTGTTAATATTGCCAGAGTTTACATATAGTGTTGAAACAGATCCATTAGTTATCGTCGCGGCGGTAATTAAACCTACGTTAATATTAGCTTGATTTGTGTATGAAGTGCTAATATTCGCATTAGTTACTATTGCATTTGTTATAGTTGCATTAGTAATAATACCACTATTAATGTTAGCTACATTAGTATATGATGTAGTGATTCCTGCATTAGTTATTATGGCTTCAGTGATGATACCACTATTGATATTAGCTTGATTTGTATATGAAGTAGTGATATTTGCATTAGTTACTGTAGCCGCAGTTATAAATCCTACATTAATATTAGCTACATTAGTATAGGACGTAGTAATATTGGCATTAGTCGTTACTTCATTTGTTATAGTTGCATTAGTGATAATTCCACTATTAATGTTAGCTACATTAGTGTATGATGTGGTGATTCCTGCATTAAGAATAGTTGCATATTCAATAGTTGCAGCAGTAATAATACCACTATTAATGTTAGCTACATTAGTATAGGACGTAGTAATATTGGCATTAGTGATTATAGCACCAGTAATAATTCCTGTATTAATGTTGCCAGAATTGACATATAGATTTGAAACTGATCCATTAGTTATTGTTGCTGCAGTGATAATACCAGTATTGATATTAGCTGTATTTGTGTAAGAGGTTATAATATCTGCATTAGTTACTACTGCCTCAGTAATTACACCTACATTGATATTAGCTCTATTTGTATAAGAAGTAGAGATTCCTGCATTAGTAATAGTAGCGGAATCAATAGTGGCTGAAGTAATAATTCCACTATTAATGTTAGCTACATTAGTATATGATGTAGTGATTCCTGCATTAGTTATTATGGCTTCAGTGATGATACCAGTATTAATATTGGCCTGGTTTGTATAAGAGGTGGTAGTAAAGGAGTTGTCAATAATACTAGTCTGGCCAGTTAACGAAGTTACAACGCCAAGATTAATATTAGCTACATTAGTGTATGATGTGGTAATATTGGCATTAGTAATAGTTGCGCCAGCAATAGTAGCCGAAGTAATAATTCCACTATTAATATTGGCTACATCAGTATAAGACGTGGAGATTCCAGCATTAACAATAGTTGCAAACTGAGTATTAGAACTTGTAATTCCCGCTTGACTAATCGTAGCTGATGTTATAATTCCAGTATTAATATTGGCTTCATTAGAGTAAGATGTTGCAACAAATGAAAATGAGGTTATTCCAACATTAATATCTGCCGAACTAATAGTTGCACTAGTAATAATGCCAGTATTAATATTAGCAATGTTTGTATAAGAGGTGGAAATTCCAGCATTAGAAATAGTCGCACTAGAAATAGTAGCTGTAGTAATAATTCCACTATTAATATTGGCTTGATTTGTGTAGGAAGTGGTAATATTGGCGTTGGTAATAGTGGCACCAGTAATCGTAGCTGTAGTAACAATACCGATGTTAATATTAGCTTGATTTGTATATGATGTTGTTATACCAACATTACCTATGGTAGCATTAGTAATAATACCTGTGTTAATATTAGCTTGATTAGTGTAAGACGTGCTAATATTAGCATTAGTTACGGTAGCACCAGTAATTGTAGCAGTAGTAATGATACCACTATTAATATTAGCCGTATTTGTATAAGAATTCGTAGCGTTTATATTAGTAACAGTAGCTCCACCAATTGTAGCAGTTGTGAGGATACCAATATTGATGTTTGCCTGATTAGTTGTAGATGTCTGTACATTAAGGTTAGTAATTCCAGCACCAGTTATGGTTGCAGAAGTAATGATACCAATATTAATCCTAGCAGTATTAGTATTGGAATTAGTAATATTGGAACCTAAAATTATAACACTTGTAATAATACCGGTATTGATATTAACATCATTTGAATATACGGTAGTTGCATTTAAATTACTAACAACTGCTGAATTAATTGAGGCTGTAGTAATAATACCCGAATTAATATTAGCTTGATTTGTATATGATGTATCACTGAATAGTGTATTGACAATTGCCGCAGTACTATTGATATCGCTTGTATCAATAAAATCGGAGTATACTCTTGGAATATCTGCTCTTCCGGCTTTTGGATTACCAATTACAATATTATTATCAGTGATAGGAGGAGGTGTAAGAACAAAGTTGTAATCACGAGTAAGTCCTATGGTTGTTCCAGCGAGTGTCTGTGTAGCATTTGTGGATATAGTTATTGTAGTTGTAGTCTTTGAGACTACAGTAGTACCTGCGGAAATATTAGAAGGACTATCTAAATCTTCAACAAACGCTCCAATTTCAACTTGAGCAGTATCGAGAGCGCTTACACCAGCAATTACATTACTTCCTGCTGTAGTATTTCCAAGAATATCTACTTCGCCAGAGAAAGGATTTGTTGCCCCGTAGGTTAATTGGATTTGATCTATTCCTACAGAAAATACTTGTTCATCCGAACGTAAGTATTGCCCAGTAATTCCATATCCTACGCTAATACTTGCAGTGTTTATTCCAATAATACTAAAAGAACTTGGGAATTCAAATCGACCAGTCTTATTAACAAGACGACTTGCGAAATTATCAGCTAATAATATAATATCAGATCCAAATCCTGTAATAATTGATGTACTTCCTGTCCCTAAAGTTACACCAGCTCCAATTGTTACAGTATCGCCTTTTCTGAGTCCTAAAGTAGCAATTCCTAATATTCTATTACTGGAAACAGCGGATATTATTCCAGTTTTTGTTAAAAGAAATCTTTCATTTATATTTAAATATTCTGAGTTTACAGAACCACTAATATCAGCATTACCAACTACGACTAATTCAGAATTTGCAACTGTAGTTCCGATTCCTATTGATGTTTTATTAACAATAGTTTGTGGTGCTCTGGTTCCAACTAGAGGGTGGCCACCTACAGTACTACCATCATGAACAACACCCACATCAAGAGTGGTATCAATTGTTAATTCTCCGACAGCACCAGTAAATGATGCGTGTTCTGCACTTGTCCCTCTTCTTAGCTGTACCTGCTTAGTCATAGTACGACTACTTTCAAACTACTACTTTCTCTGATATATTTAGAGCAATTTTAAATAATACATACATAAGTTCTTGGTATTTGGAAAGGATTTATTGTAGTTATTCCAACATTCTGTAGAATATAAATTGTTCCTAGTCCTGTGTACGTTGACCTTATATAAGACTCTCTTCCGGAAGAGACTGCAAATAGACTTCCTAACGCATTGTAGGTCTTCGATAGTGAGTTGTCCGCAAATCCACCAATTGAGACTATTCCAGAACCTTCCGGTGATGGTACGAATCGATATGAAGTATCACCATATATCGTTACTAAACCAGTACCAGATTTTTCAAACAGATCGGTTTGTCTTGTAGACGCATCACCAGAAATTGTGATGTTTCCAACTCCAACATTAGAATATTCAAGTTCAATTCTTGTTTGAGCAGATCCAGTAATTTCAAAAAGAATTGTGTTCTGTGGAACATTAGTTACCCTAGATTCCGAACCTCCGGACAACTTAAGTATTGTACCAATTCCAATATAAATCTCAGATTCTTTTTCAATTAGGTTAGAACTTATAGATAGAGTTCCTATTCCAGAATAAGAATTCGTTAGCTTAAGATCAGTAAATCCTCCAACAAACTGAACTGAACCTATTCCACTATAAACAAATAGATCAATTTCTCTAGTATCAGCTAATCCACTTAAATTAAATAGAACTGTATTTTCAGGTGGATTACTTACGAAACTTACAAGTGCTGCATCTTGATAATCACAAGTAACTTCTGTGGAATCGCAAGTGTCATATTCACTATCCGAAATATGAGTCTCGAAGTGGAACAAGACAGTTGATCCGTCATTTCGAGTGATACTAATATCGGAATATCCAACTATACTTAGATTTCCATCACCTTCATATACATAAGTGCGACTTGCATTAGACTCCCCAGAAATCTGATATAGAATAGTATCTTCTGTCGGATTGATAGTGAGACTTTGTACAGAAGTTCCGGAAATATTAAATAAGACCGAATCTCCAACTTGAGATATTGTTGAAGATTCGGAAGCACCGGAGAAATAACCTAATACACCAATTCCTACATAAGATTTTGTTTTCTTAATATCTGATGCAAATGCATCAATAACTACCAGTCCTTCACCAACATATGAATTAGAAATTCTTTCTTCGGCATTTTCCTGGTCATATACAACTGTTCCAAGACCAGCATAAGTATATGTTCCAAACTTACCAAATCCAGTAGCTCCACTGGAAATACCGATCTCACCTAATCCAAAATAACTTGATCTTGTAAATGATTCGGAAACACTTCCATTAATTACAAAAAGACCTACTCCGAAGTAAGGAGTTAGTGGAGAATAAACAGCAAGGTTTCTTACTTGATCAAATCTAAATGTACCTATACCAGAACCGGAGTTCGTATCGCCATTAACATTTCCATATCTGTTGGAATATGTCTTGGCATCACGAGGATTTCCATCTCCGTCTGGTGTAAATCCAGCTCCAGGTACAAATCTAATTCCAAAAGTACCGACACCAATGTTTTGATCTATACCATAATGTGGAGTATAATCAACAAAAGGATGTACAGTATCAGAATTGTAAAGGCTAGGTAACGTTCCAAATCCAATATAGGTCTCGGTTTCACTCTCAATAACATTCGATGAGAGGTTTAATGTACCAAAACCTACGTAAGGTGTTAAACGAGAAGTATTTGCAGAATCTGAAAGAATTAATGAACCGGAACCAAATATGGATCCGGTTTGCGTAATGATAGATGAACCATCAATACTTAGTAGTCCAGTGCCGTTATATGCGTCTACGTCTTTTTCTACAGCAAATCCAGAAATGCTGAAGAGTTGAGTATTTGTTGTATCTGCGGTTTGTACAGTTAGTGAGGATTCCGCAGAATTATTTTCACCAAGTCGTAAGGTTCCGGAAGATACGTAAGGTCTTAGTGTTCTTTCTAATCCGCTACCTATTTCGAATAAAGTACCATTACCAACCCAAGTAAAGGTTACTTTCTCTGTCGCGGTCTTAGCTATAAAGGATATATTTCCAGAAGCAACATATGTAGCATATGTAATAGACTCTCTACCTGAAGATAAGGTAAATAACGATCCATATGGATAGAGAGTTTCTCCAACTGATATGAGATACCAATCATCTTCAGGACTTGGAGCTGGAGTGTATACTGGATTTGGTTCTGTTATTAGTCCATTGTCTACTGATACTGTCGTCGCAGCTGAAATTAACCCATAATCCTCAGTAGAAAATGAGTTAATTCCAGTGGATTCATTGTAAACATAGACTGTCATAGAGATAGCCCAACAGAATTTTTAAAGAAAAAGAGAGGATCGCCATAAAAATGCAATCCTCTCACCATCAAAAAATATTAAATTTTTAATATAAAATCAATCTAGAGCAACGTTTAGAGTAATTTTGATTTGGTCTCCGTTGTTAGCAATTGTGTATGGTCCGTTAGTAAATCTTTCTGCATACATAATTGAACTATAAAGAGTTGCGGTACTCAATCCAGCAGATGCGTTTGGAGTAGCTGTGAGTGCTGGTGTAGTAGTAAACTCATTTGCATTAGGAACAGAGAATACGGTATATGTTCCAGATGTCAAAGTAGTATTACCAGTTCCTGCTGCAACATATAGGATATCTCCAGCAACCAATTGGTGTCCAGTTGCAACAATTTTTCCAAAACTGAAAGTTACACTTGGATCTGTTGCAAGCTGAATGTTGTCAATAAGTGGTTTATCCAAATAAACAACTTTTAATGCTCTGTCGATTCCAATAACAATTGTACCAGTTTGAATACCAGCGTTTCCTGCAACTCTCATTCCAAGAGTTAAATCATCAACGTTTTGATCTGGATCAACAGTGATATAAGAGTTACCAACAACTCCAATAACTGGGTCGGTATTATCACCTTTGGTTATAGTTGTTCCAATACCTACAGATGCATAATGGACTACACCTTGTACGGAAACAGGCATGTTGTTTGCTCTGGTTACATAATAACCATAAACATCCCCGGCTGCTCCAGTGAAGGTAAATGTTTGTTCTGGATATGTTGCAGTTGTTCCAGAACCAACCTGATTGATTCTCCAACGAGAACCATTCAAAAGAATACCTGTCTGTGAAGTATATGTCTGATCAGATCTATTATTTACACAATATGGATAGCCTGTAGTAGGAGCAAACCCATAAGCATTCGTGTTACCTATACCATATGGCTCAAAATACGCAGAAGCTGAAGGAACATCACTCTCTGCTGGAGTAGTATTACTGGTAAAAAGTTTTAAAACTAAGTTTCTGGGAGACTGGTCAGCAAGACTTGCAGTGTGATTGTTTTGTGCAACTAGATACCTAAGCGACTCAAGTTCTCCTATATTTGGGACTAATAGTGCCATTCGAAATAACTCCCCTACAGGCTACGATTTTGTAATAACTATCTTTATTTATAATTTTAATTTCAGAGAGATTAGAAACCTATTAATGTTATTGACTGATATCACATCGAAAGTCAAAATGTCTCCAGCAATTATAGTTTTCGTCCAACCTGTAAGAACATCATCACGAACTTTTCTAGAGTTTGTCATTTGTGGATAAGTTCCACCAACAATAGAAGTAAATGTTGGAAATGTAGAATAGTTCGATTTTTTAATGTCTAGTGTTAAATCTCCCTGTTGATCAGATAAAATAGTTAAAGATTCCAATACACCACTAACATCTAAAGTTACAGATCCCTTATTACCAGATACCATTGATATTGATCCACTATCAACCACATAATTAATGGTTCTTGTCAAATCTGCAGTTGTTGCTAAAGCTATAATAAAAACATCATCACCAGGATTTGGAGCAGAAGTGAAAATTATATTATTACTTGAAGTGGTATAATCTTCATTTGGTTCCATCACCAAATTATTTTTGACAACAATTAACTGTTGATCATTAATTGGAACATATGATGTAGATGATGAATAAAGTCCAAAAGTATGGGCAACGCCAGTAAATTGGGAATTTATATTATCTAAAATAATATTCCCATACTGTATTGATTTTGTTGGAATTTCATAATCAACTCCAATCCTATACGGACCTGGTTCATTTAAAGTTACTATATAATCGGTCATTATGAAACTCCTGGAGTTACTAGAACATTTCCTTGAATAGCTCTTGTTCTATATGAATTTGGAGAAATAAGAACTACATCATAAACATATCGACCACCTTCTATAGAATCGGTTGCAGTATATCCCATAGATACTGCAATTTTACCGTTTAGTCTATCTACAAAACTAAGAGTTAAAGGATAAGAAGTTGAAGATGATGGATGTTTCCTGATTGAAGAAATACCAGTGTATCCAGTTAGGTTTAATGGTGCATTATTAGTATTCCTGATTGTAAAGGTGGCTTGAAAGTCAACCCCCTGTTCAAGAACTAGATTTACATTTCTTGCCGCCATTATTCTACTGTATTTTTAATTATTTATCAGTTAGAATCCATTTTTTTCAAAATCATTTTCATCATGTCCTTAATTTCATCTATTTCTTTTTGAAGTAAATCAACCTTACTAACATTTTCCTTTAGTTGATTGATTTCTTCTTTTTCCTTTAACTTAAGTTGTTTCAATTGAACATAAGAATTGTATTCAGAATCGGAGCAATTTAGAATTGCTCCACTAGATTGATCACGATAAAACCCTGGATTACCTTCTACTGGAATTCTCATAGTTATACTGAAGCAATTACTCGTAAATCTCTAATCAGAGGAACATATGCAAGATTTGTTCCTGTCATAATAATTTTAATTTGGAATCCATTAAACAATGGTAGATTCTTTGCAGTAAATTCATGTGATCTAAAATCAGCCAATGTGGATGATGGTACTACTTCAATATCTGGTTTTCCATTATTATCATATGGATTTATAACATTTTTATTTTCATCTAAGTTATCATATCCTGGGAATAATTCATATAACTGAGTAGTAGGATCTGAATCTGATCTGAAGAGTCTATACATTACTCGTATATCATTAGTACTATGTCTATATGCATCAAAGAAGACTTTCAAATTATCAGATCCCCTTTCCAATCTAACAACTTTAGTAACGTAACTAGCTGCAGAAGGGTCATTTAAGAGAGAATTTACTAATGGATTTGTAGCATAATTTGAAACTGTAGAATTCATTCTATTTCCAGTAGTAATTATATTAACTCTATCCAAATCAATAAGAGGAGAAACTCTAGAATCGCTGGTAATTAAACTAACTTCCATTGTGAAAGATTTTTTACCTGGATAATCTTGCAAATAATTATTTTCATTTACCTCTGAACATATTATCCTTGGACTGGAAAGATAATTTGTTGTGTCTAGTGCTATGTCCTCAAATCCCTGGTCAACGAATGGGGTAATACTATTATTATTTGGTGAACCTCCAGAAAATGTTCTTATTCTTGCAGATACAGTTGTACCTTGTGGAGTAGCTATAGCAATGTTTGGAGTAATTACGCTAAATGGTATATTTTGCGTAGCTTTTGGAGTCTTATAAGAATTTATTAGTTGTAAAGCATCATAAGAACCGCAAGATTTTGTTTCATTAAATGCTAAAGCTGGGAATCCATTACCATTACCTTCAGATCTATCTGGACCATTGGTACTTACACCTACTTTTAAGTAATAATGATCTAAATCTATTGGATACTTGGAAAAATTAGTATCAGCAAAACCATGTGTTTTGTTTATTCTTCTTAAAGAAACTCCATTAAGTTCATATTTAAATACTTGTTCTAATGCAGCATAATTTGAAGGTACTGTTGAATCTATACCTCTAGTAATGCCACTAAGTACATTTGTAGATGTAGTCACTCCAGTATATCTTATAATCTCATCTCCAATAAGAATATATCCAGGATTGGTGTTAGAAACTGGAACGTTTTCAAAACTAGTGAATATTCCTACAGAACTCAGAACAATGTCCGATGTAGAAGTTGAAGTATAACTAGAATTTATGGTTTGTGGTCTTTGGTCAGATTGTATAGAAGAAAGAGTTACAAAATTATTTGTGGCATACATTCCATGATTGGAATGTTTTACTTTAAAATGTAATCCATCAGTGACAACTTCAGAATAACTGACATTAGCACCGGCCAGTAAACTTGTTCCACCAGAACCAACAAAAATTAAATTCGATGAGCTATCTACGACTACATTACCTTGAACATTATCCAATAATAAGGTGTTGAATGATGATATGATTCCAACATTATTTGGTATTGATAGTAGAAGATTTTTTCCAAATCCACCCGTCTGAGAGTAATCTACTGTCAGAGTATCTCCATAAGAATATCCAGTTCCACCAACAGAAACAGTTGCGGCTATAGCTACTCCACCAGAAACAGCAATATTAACTTTTCCTCCACTACCTCTACCAGTAATAGGTAGTAAATTAACATTTGAATATACTGTATAATTTGATGTAAAACCAGTTCCAGGAGAAGTTAAAGTTAACGTACTAGAAATTCCTATTGCTCCAATAACATTCCGTAGTTTTCCACTAAATCCGGAGTTACCATACTGTAAAATTGTTAATCCAGGAGTCAGTGTAGTAACTTCAGAATTGGTTAGACTTCTACCAATACCAACTAAAACAGTCTTAGATATTGTTTCAATTGGATTGACTTGTAATGATGCAATTTGATTATTACCAATATTCAAATCTGGATTATAGAATCGTACTGTAGAAGTTCCATTGAAAAATTCCGCTCTATATACAACCAGTTTTAAATCTTCCAATTGACTTGGATCCCACGTTGCTCCGTTTTGGGACTTAAATAGGGATCCTAATAATGGTTGTTGAGAAACAATAATCTGTTCAGACTCAGATCTATTAATGGTTGAAATGTCTTTTTCACCCATTCTAGAAATCCAAACATTGTAGGAATTAGATGCTGATAGTAAGACAACGGAATATTGACTATCTGGAGCTAAATAAACTGGGGATGGGAAAGTAAAAGCTGTTGGTACACTTGCATCATCGGAAACATTAACCTGTTCCGGATCTAAAACAATTTCACCAAAAGGTACTATGGTTTGTGTTGGTAAACCAGTTTGCATTGTACGAATTTGCATCGTAACAGGGAGTCCAGTAGTATCTTTAGATCTAAAGAAAACTTCAACTTTTGTGATATAAACACCGTTAGTTTCTACTACTTCAAAAGATTGTGCTAAAGGATCAACAAATCTCTTTTGATTTTTTCCTCTATTTTTTAACTCTTTACACTTAGCTTGTTGTTGTTTTTGTTTCTTTTCTGGTTTTTGATTTGCTTTTGGTTGTTTCTTTTGTGGTTTTTGATTTGCAGGAGTTTGTATTGATCTGGTTCTAACTACTTCTTCTGAAGTCACTACTTCTGTAGAAGTTGCGGCTTGCAATTCAGTAGTAGTTTCAGATTCTTCTCTTTCATCAGATTGAGTAAGTCTTTCTACATCTGCATTTCTTGTTCTTATTGTAAGATTTTCTACATTAGCTAATGTTCCAGAAGAAGAGAAGTTTGTTTCTGCAGTGCTATCTGTTGTTCCAATTATTGTGGCGTTAGTCTTACTTGATGTAAGTGTAAAGGTTTTAGTTCCAGTTTCGAACTTAGGAGTTGATGGTAATGTTGGATCTGGAATAAAGAGAGATCCTATTATTGCGCCAGTATTATCAGCAATAAGTCTAATATTTGTAATATTAGCTACAGCTCCACTAGAAGCTCCAGTAAGAGTCATTCCAACAATAATATTGCCATAGAAAGCAGAATTTGACTGTAACTCTAAACTAGCGGTATCTACATTCAAAATAGTAGATGTAGTAGAATATGAAGTTGGTACTACTTCAGTTGTATTATAAGGGTTTTGCGAATAAGTTTGTGTTGGACTGTTATATGGACCATATTTGTGATTAGGACTTGCTAATCTAAATCTAACACTTACAGATCCAGAAACTCCAGTTACAGTTTCTCCTACAGAGAATGTTCCAGAAGCCATGGTAACTTCAAGAAGTTTTGGAATTATATACGATGACATGTCAACGTTATCAAAAAATGGATATACTAATCCATTTGGTTTCATTCTTCTTGCAACAAATTCAATGTTTCTACTTCTCATCGTATGAATTATGTCAGTAGAAACTACTCTGTCTCCTACATTAACACTGTCCCATCTTTCATTAACTTTATACTGTATACCACTTCTAGATTGATTAGTAGTTGTTATTGTAGAGACATTCTCAAACGTTGTAAATTCTTCTTCAATAGTAGTGGTAACTAGTGACTTACCTTTACCTTTTTTCTTAGCTTTATTGTTTTTATTTTTATTGTTATTTTTTTTCTTTTTTGGAATTTTAGAAACATCTGTAGACAGAACTGTACTACCAGTTTTTATGGTTTCTACTGTTTGTCTACCGGCTTCACGAGAACCCGTCCAGTTTGTTTCCCATGCACCCCAATTGACTGGAGAAAGTCCAGTATTACTGTCTATACCTAACTGATCAATAGTTGATTGATAGTTGCCGTCACGATCTTCAACTTTTTCGGTGACTCTTGTTTCTACCCAAGTATCGGAAGCTGGACTCAAATCAATTGATCCAATCCAGTTAACAACAGCAAAAGGATTTACATTTTCAGATCTAGTTGCAAAATTATTTCTAAAATAAACAACATCTGTATAGTTCAGACAAACTACATCACCTACTTTTTTTGTATTTGGGGATCCAAGATCAGTTACAAATCTAAGATCTGCGTCAGGATTAGATGTATTTCCTACACCAATTACTGCTTCAGAACCTAAAAGAAGATCTAATGAAGTAGTATAATGTTGTGGTCTTAAATATCCATTCGCTGTGTCTATACTACATTTATAGGCAGGGTTTCCTAACCCACCACCAAAAATAGATTTAAAGTTGTCTACAAAAAATCCACATTTAAATCTATCTAACTGAGTTTGTTCATCTCGTAGAGTTAAATTTTTGGTATCCGTTTCCAATAGAGAGAGTGAAGTATAATACTCTACATTTTTCAATCTATCTTCCAAATTGGAAATATCTTTCATTCTATATCTCTTATGAGATGATAAAATATTTTTAACATCTGAAACATCATAGACATATGGAGGTATGACTATAGTTGATATTTCAAGACAATTATCTACAGGATTTGGTTCTTTTGGTTCTAATGAAGGTACTCCAGCATTTACAAAGAACTTTCCATCTTTACTCAAATACAATTTGTCAATTCTTCCCAAATAATATGAATAACCTAGATTTATCGATCTACCTTTTGCAAAATTATAGGGACTGGAATTTGAACCGGTGGTGAAGACTCTTGATCCAAATTCAAATGGAGATTTAGTTGCAGTAGAAACGTTAAATGGAACTACTCTTGGTCTTACATCAATAATATCACTAGCGGCAATATTTGAAATAATTGGTAAATCTGAAGTATATCTATCCTTAGCGTATGAATCTACAGTAACGAAGTGACCATTATCATTAGAATCAATGGTATAATTATTGAAAATTATTTTTAACTTTTTAGTTGGAGGAGAATCATCAGATCTTCTTGTTACATACGAATAATCAGAATACTCCGGCTTTTGATTTGGATTTAAAACAAAACTAGAAGTTATATCTCTATCACCTTGAACAAAGGAAGAGACAATAGCTGTTATTTGAGATTCTTTAAATGTAACTCTTTCTCCGGTTACAAAAGTTTTTTCATTTAAAAAGACAACCTCAACCTCATTTGTACTATTATTGGATACTAATCTAGCTGCTGCTCTACTTGCTTGTCCAAAAACTAATTCACCTTTTATTGAATTAAGTATATTTGCATTTAAATTTGTTAGAACAAGTCTTGGCAGATCTGGATCATTAGAATCCGAAGATTCATAAACAGCCAGTAGCTCTTCTACATCAGGTACATTTAAACATATATTTTTATCTTGAACTCTAGTTCCATATAAGGAATTATATGTCAAACCATCAGCTAGTGATGTTCCGGCTACACCAGAAGAAGTGTTTGATGATCCACTTACTATAAGTTCACTACATCTATTATAAACTTTATTTTTTGGTTTTAAATCTTCTTTTAAAAATGTGACGGTCAATCTTGCAGGTCCGTCTTGACTTATATTTTGCAGACTTACAGTTCTTCCCGATACAGTTAGTTTTTGATTGTTAAGTTGTTCAACATCCCCATTCGCAAAAGAAAGGTTGTAATATTCTTCATCGTATGGTTCTAAAGTTAAAGAAGTATCAGTTTCTAATACTTGATTTAGTCCACCAGAAGAAACTGTGACTGAATATGACTTTCTAATTACAATAGAAGATCCAGTAAGATCAGTTTCAGCAACGTTGTCATACTCCAATTCTGTATATAAGTATGCCTGATTTGTATTTAAAATCTGAGGAGTAACTTTTATCAGATTAGTGGTGTTTATTGTACTTCCTGGTAAAGATCCAGAAGAAACTCCCACAACATCGGTGGTAGGCTCAATAATAATAGAATTTGAAGTTGCTACAACTTCTTTTACTCTATTATAAGTAGGTACAGTGTTTCCTGAAGAACTGTATGAGATTATATCACCAGTACTAACACCAACATAAAATGTTGAACTTGATGTAGTTACTGTACTAACTCCTCCAGAACTGCCGGTAATTGTAAAAGTAGAACCTTGTGGAGAAAGATCTATTCCCCTGGAAAGAACAGTATCTGCACTAAAAGTAACACCGTTACCAACTACTTGTTTGATATCGGAAATACTATAATCTCTTACGGATTTAATAGTTCTAGATGCATCTATACCATTAATTTTTATTTCTTCATTTTGAGCAAATGTACCAGAAACTTGATAAAGTATTAACTGATTCGTTTCTGTGGCATTTTGTACTAAGTATCCAGATGCATTGCTGTTTTTGCCTTCAATAAATGCAGGTGCTTGAAGTGTGATAGTTGCATTTAAATTTAAATAAACATATGTCTGAATATCATATAGTGAAGTTTCATATACAGTTGAATTATTGACATATTCTGAACTTTTTAATTTAAAATCATATACTCTACCAACACCAATTTCTAGTCCAGATGCACTTCCACCCGAAACTGTTCTATTTGAATAAAATTTGACAGTAGAAGTAGAATCAAATCCTATTGGCACAGACCCATGAACATTGTTAAGTTCTAATTGTCTACCTAAAGTAAAGGGTACTGAAGAGTTTTGTACTTTTTCAGTTGTTCTAGTTTTTTCTAAATCAACCGAAATTGTATTGATGGTTTCTATTTCATATCCCCTTACATAAGCTTTACCTGGGGATATTTGAATAGACATCAAATCTTCAGATGGAAGATTCCCCGATTTCGTAATTTGACCTTCACCGAATACTCCACCATTCCCCATATTGTCGTTTAGGGATTCTTTTATGTTTACTGTAAACGGATTTATATAATAATCCCCAGATTCATCATAAGTTCTTCTAGCTAATTCATCCCTAATCAATGTTGAGTTAGTTTCTTTAACGAACTTTTGAATGATTCCATCTTCAAGTCGCATTAACTCAATAAAATCTTCATCATTTAAATCATTCAAAGATTTTTTAATTAGAGTTGCTGTTATCTTAAATCTATCAGCTCCAGGAGCCGCAAAATTAGAGAATCCCCTAGCATTATCAAATAGATCAGGATTTTGTTGAGAAGCTACAACAATAGACTCATTTATTAATAATCCAACTCTATATGATGGAAAACTAGAATATTGATCTAAAATTATTGATTGAGCACTAACATCTACAAAAAATCCTCTTATAAAATAAACACCATTTTCAATTTTAGCAGCAGAAGCAGATCCAACAGCATCTGTTACGATAGTTGTAGCAAAAGTGGAATCCGATCTAATTGTAGAAAGAGAGTATTCTAGATCTTGCAATAAGATTAAATTTTCACCATTAACAAAGGAGTTGGTCGAAAAATCTATTTCACTACTACTTTGATATTTTACATAAAGAGTATAGTTACCGTTAGTAGACTCTTGATCAGTAATATATCCTTGTACTAAAGCTCTAACTCCACTAGTCTCGCCTTTTATATATTTTCCTACTAATTCGGAAATATAAAGAGATACTGGTATACCTAAGTGGCTGGGGTCAATTTGAACGTAAAAATAATCGGGGTCGTAAGCAATTTGTCCAGGAATAACTACAGATCCTTCTTTAAAAAAGTGCTTACCAAACTTTTCTATTTGGCTCTGTAGAATAGATTGTAGAGTTGTTAGTTCTCTAGCCTGTATTGGAGTTCCTGGTTTAAACAGTACCCTTTGATAATTTTTAGTAGCATCAAAATCATCAAAATATGGAGATGCATTTAGGTTGGTATTTTGTGCCATGTTAACTTAGAACTCCAGTACAACTTTGATATCTTCTTTTTGGCTAGCAGATCTAGGAATTGGTTGCCTATTATCTATGTAGATAACTTCACCAGACTTTTTATTGAATTCGGCAGAACCTATACCAGAAACAAAATCTATCCCTAATTGGTATATTTTATTATTTATTGTAGTAGTAATACCGTTGAAATTTGTATCTATAGATAAAGCAGGACCTACAATAGAAGAACAATTAATTGTTGTACCATATCCAGCGTCAGGATTTGAAGTAAATTTCAAAATCTTAAATCCAGTTTCACTGGATGCCAATCCAGTTGGTTGATAATATTTTAAAACACCAGTTACATTGTCCCAAGAAGCAACAAAACCAATAGCAGTAGATCCAAGACCTACTGTTTGTTTAATTATAGAATCGACAGCATAGGTCGTATTTGTAGTAACTCCAGATAATTTTAATGATTGTAAACCACTAACCATTGAAGTATTAAGAACTTCCACATTACTATTTGGAATAGTTGGATTTTTTAATATTCCAACTCTAGCAAAATCATTACCAAGAATTACGTCTGGATTTGTTTCTAAAGTTTCAAATCTAGAATACAATAAAACTCGATAAGCACCAAGTTCACGATAAACATCATATCCATGACCACCTTTTGGTGGAATAATAACATTAAATGAAGCTACAGATGTCGTACCTATACCGGTATTACTTAAATTATTAATTGGTCCTCCAACTTGAGAACCAGGAGCTCCTGGATAAAATTGAATAGTACCATAAGTATAATCTTTTCCACCATCAGTAACAAAAACTTCAGAAACTTTACCAAAAGAGTCTATAGTTATCGTAGCTTTTCCTCCACTACCATCTCCTAAAATAGGGACATTAGAGAAAGATGTGGAAATTGGTTGATAATTAGAACCTCTATTATTGATTAATATTACTTCAATTTTTCCGTCAATAGCATTATTTTTTGTCGCTATGCTTTCTCCAGACTGACCCCATTCTTCTGGAACTGGAATATATTCAACAGAATCAAATTTAACTATTTCGGATGGTTTAATTGTATAAAGATATTTCCAAATATATCCATCTCCAGAAGTTCCTGCAGCTCTTGGTTCTAAGTCAATAAAGGATGGTTGATCGTAAGAAGGTCTTCCTTTAGGGTTCTCAGGATCAGTTCCATTCTGTAAACAGATATAAACTCTCAGATCTTCATTTACGACATAATAATTTGATTGGTAAAGAGAAGATGAATTAGTTACAGGAGTTAAATTATAAACATTATAATCATGTCTATACATTTCATAACTATTTCCTGCAACCCATTCTATTTTTCTAACCAATCTTCTTACATCCTGAGATGTAATTTGTTTCATTGCTATAATAGATTCTTTTATTTGAGCCTCTTCTTTAAATCCATCCAAAGGAGATGGAACATTGGTATTCCAAGTTGGACTACCTCCTGCAAGAGGATTGAGTGCATTAGGCATACCGATAAATGTATAATACTTATCAGTAGTACTAGCTGCACCAGTAAGATTCTTTACAAAATTTTCAGCATTCAATATTCTAAATTGATCTGATATAATAGCAGGCATTTTAAATAACTGGTTTTTATTTATTTATTTGTAAATTAGACTGATATCGTTCTAGTAACTTGTGGTGCTGTGGAAAGTCCGGTCAAACCATTATTTGTATTAATATCAAAAGCTTCTGGAGTTCCTAATGCCCTATTTTGATAATCATATATTTTACTCCAACTATATCTTCCGTAGAATCCATTTGTATTAACACCACTTACATCTTCACCTCTCTTATAAACTTCTATGTAATTTCCTGCAGGAGATTCTAATGGAGCAAAATTGCAACTTACAGTTACAATTCCAACACTAGCGGTAGTTACGGACTCTACCCTGTAAACTCCATCCAAGTAGGTATATGCAGTACCAACTCTGGAGTTTGGATAGTTAGACATACCACCCAAACTTGTAGTAATGCCCGTTAATGCATGTCCAACAGTTACATTACTATCAGTAATAATGAAATAATCTCCCTTAGAAAGTTGACTGGAATCGACTCCAAAATTATTAAGAGATGAATACCCAATACCTAATGTACTATTATCATAAGTCTCAGACTTCAGTATAAATTCTATTTTTGGAGAAGTTGTTCCTATTCCTGGAGTACCTGCAACAAAAGTATTAATTCCGATAATAGTTCCGAAATCACCGATAACTTTAAATGATTTAATAGTTTCTATCTTAACAATGTCTGGTTCAACTAAAACTGGAGGCTCATTATCTTGTTGATAACCAAATCCACCATTTGTAACTTCGACGGAAGTTAATATTCCTGAAGAAACATAACCAATAGCAGTGGCTCTATTGAAAATAGGATCACTATAAATTGCGGTTCCTGCAGATCCTACAGAAATATATCTTCCCTCTAAACCTAATGTTGGAACCTGTAAAATGTCCTTTAAATTATTAGGTTGATTGGTATCTCTATAAATCCATGTAGATAGATCAAAAGAGTAATACAAGTCGCCATTAGAAGTGATAGCAACGTAAAAATCATTATAATAAACATCTACTAGATTTTCAGAAATATTAACAGGCATTAATTGCAGAGAACTAGGATTCATACCCTTTAATACTACTCCAAAGTCTCCTACGACTACATAATTACCATTTACATAAATGACTTTATTTAAATTAAAGGATGTTGGACTACTATTTGAATCCCAAATTACATTATTAGCGGAAGATAATATTACGCCATTGTCACCTACTGCAACAAGTCCACTTGGAGAATAAGTTATACTATTAATATTTTGAAGTGTTCCTGAGAATCTACTAATTAACATTGTAGATCCTATACCAACTCCACCAAATATTGATCCTGCAGCTCCAACAGCAGTCCATGAATCTAAATTTGGAGAATAAACTATGTCATTTAGAGTTCCCGTGTAAGTTGTTGGGAATCTAGTTATAAGTCCTAAACCAGGAACTACACTTTCCTCCAGAAGGTTTATTAAAGTCCATGGACCAACTGTACTTCCATATCCAAGTGATTTAGAAACTATACCATATTCACCAACAGCCATATAAACATTTGTTCCACCACAAGATACGGAAGTAAAGTTTATTGTTCCACCAAATCCGATAGATCCTGTAGACCAACTTTCAGCATCAATACTTGTGGCATATAGAGAAGAGGATCCAACAGCAACCAAAGTATTTCCATAAATTAATGAGTTTAATTCATATCCTGTGGTAATTCCTGTAGAAGGTTTCCAGTCTTTAATTGGATCTTTTCTAGAAATCAATGACTTAGAAATACTGATGACAGGGTTTTGAGTATAGGCATAACCAACTCCACCATCAACAACACTAATAGAAGAAATTGTTGAAGAACTTGAAACTATAGATGTACAGATTGCTGCTGATATATTTTTAACTTCACTTATAACAACATTTCTCTTATCTTCACTTAATAAGTCAACATCACTAAAAATTGGGAACGCATTATCAACGTAAATTACAGAATCGGTTTCAGTTACAGACTTAATTAGTTTAGCAACAGGTCTAATACTACTCTTTAAACTTAATCTTGACTTAGAATAAAGTTGTCCGCTAATGATTCTATCATATTCCTGTTTAATCCAAGTTAGAGGTCTATTTTTATTTGGATCAGTAATTATTCCAACACTATTATAAGTAAAAGTGTCTATTTGATCTGAAGCAGATATTTTTTTGACAATTCTTTCCAATTGATCAGTATCAAAAAGATCAAACTCATTTTCTTTAATAATAATAGTGTCACCTTCTTTAAGGGTAGGTGGTGGAGTTACCTCCTCTACATCTATAGAAGATCCTCTGTAATATAAAACTGTGCAGGTGGAATTTTGTTTTGGAGCTTCAGTAAATAAAACTCTAGATCCAGAGAACGTATAAGAAACTCCAGGAATTTGTAAAATATCATTAATATAGATGAAAAGATTATTTTCTAAGTTTAAATCAGTTCCAGCGAGAGTTTTTAAACTCAGAATTTCTCTAACATTGTTATTAGTAACGGATAGTGTAAACTTTTTACGGAATCCATTGAATCTATCAGAAAAATCATCGAATAATATAAACTGTCCAGGATAAAAACCAGAAAACTTATCGGTTTGAACTTCTCTAACAGTTAGTCTAAATTCTTGGAAAACAGTAGATAATCCAGAATTTATCAGTAAATTTGGTACTTTTAATATATCACCTACTTTATATCCAATTCCAGGGTTATCTATTTTATAATCAATAATACTAGATCCTTGACCAACAGTAACTGAAATTTTTGCACCCTGGCCTACTCCAGAAGAACCGCCAGTATATGCTACTCCCAAATTACTATAGGCAGTAGGTATTCCTATTACAACTTCTGGGATGGAGGTTGTAGTGTAACCAGATCCAGCGTTAACAATTGTGAACCCGGTTATTGTACCGGCTGCACTAACTGATGCAGTTATACTTGCTCCAGAACCAACAGTAGAATAAATGCCTACAGTTGGAGGTAATCTATATCCAGATCCACTTCCAGTAAGAGTTAAAGAAGAAATAGTTCCAGCTGCAGAAACATTAGCCACTGCACTCGCGCCCAATAAAGGATAATATCCATATCCAGTAGTCACACCGACTTTAACTATTTTACCCGCACTAGGAGTTCCAGTTAAAAACTTAATTACATTTTCGGAAGTACCGTCTATATCATAATCCGTTCTAGGACGTTGGAAAACATTATTAATTAAAATTATAGGATTATTATTGATATTTGTTGATGAATTAGTATTATTGAATAGAGCAGTTGTTGTAGATCCTTTAGTTTTTGCAGTAAACTCTGTAGCGGCTATTCCAGTAAATGATAAAGATATATCATCCAAAATAATATTCTTATCTTCAGGTTCACCAGGATCAAATTGTCTAGAGAAAACTCTTCCACCAAATATAGATCCAGTTTTTAATCCTACTGGACCAATTTTTCCATATGGTGCTGTAGTGAAGTAAATTACATCTCCTACAATATTATAATCACCAGTTAATACGGTACAAGCTACTCCAACAGTATGGACTCCTGCAGAAGTTCCCAAATATCCCCTTTCTACTTTAATAATATCAGTTCCTGCGACACCGATATTCTTAACAACAACATATTCGGAATTCATATTAATGATGTCACCAGTATAAAGAGAAGATATTCCAGTTAAAACTTGTATTAAAGTTGTAGAAGCTGAAGAAACAGGGGAACCTAAAGTTATGGATAATGATTTACTTCTAATTGGAGTCTGAATAACTCCATCTATGGTGATAATAGAACTTGTATTGGGTTCTTTGTACTCAAATGAATGGATTCCAGTACCAAAACCAACTATATTGAGTATAGTTGCAGTAGATAATCCTGATAATTTAAACTTACTATCATCCAATTTAGTGACAAATACAGATTTTGGAAGTTTATTCGATCCAAGAACAATAGGTGTAAATGAAACATTATCGTTAGAATTAGAACCACCTATGTAAGTGCCTGCAATAGAAATTACGGAGGTAGATGCATATCCAGATCCGCCATTGGTAACTTGTATTGAACTTATTTCTCCATCATTGTTTCTAGAAACACTAAATGTAGCTCCATTTACATCCAAAGAGGGAACATTTGAATAGGTTTGATTTGCTGCCGCTTGAATTACTGTTGGTCCAGTTGAACTTACTACAAATGAGAGATTATTTGTTGGATTAGATCCTTTAAAATAAGTACCAGCTATAGATACTGTTTGTCCAACGGCAAATCCTTTTCCACCTGAAACCAGAGAAATTGATGTTGATAATGGTTGTCCTGTTGTTGCAGAATACGAAACTACTACATCGAACACAGCATTAATTCCACCAGAAGTACTGGTTCCTACTACATCATTAAATAATTGCGTTGTTGGACCTGCTGGAACTAATACCGTAGAAATTCCAGTTATTGATGTTGTAATAGCAGCACCATACCCATTTTCATAAATTGATGTTCCATTATAATTACCAACCTGCATTAAAATATCTTTAATTTCAGTGGTATATGAAGTAGTTGCTATTCCAATTGGAGTTCCAGAATAGGTATAAATCAGTTCTTGACCACTTTGGAAATTGTGATTATTGAAAATAAAAGTATCAGTGTCAATCTTAATTACATTTGAATCAGATCCACTAAACTCTCTCTTAAATAGTGGATTTCCATTTGATGTTAATTTAAATGTGGTTAAACCTACTATAACTCCACCTCTTGTTATGGATGGATAGGTTATTTCTGGACTAGAGGCTGTTCCTAATCCTATTATTGTAGTAATAATTCCAACATAATTCACAATTGAAGATTGAACATTAGCACAACAACTAGAACTATAAGATACACTACAATCCGAATCTGCTAAAATTGAAAAATTATAGTACTGACTGGTAGATATAAATGCTTTTTCTACCGTGCCGCCACCAACATATGTGTGATCAATAGTAGATATTCCTGGATTTATTTCTATCGTACTCAAACCTATTCCAATAATTTCATATACAAATCCTTTTGGTGATAATGGGCCGTTTCCATCCAAACCTGCACCAAGATTTGGGAATATTGCAGTACTTATTCCTCCACCAGAGTTGCAAGAAAAAACTAGATTTTTAACTACAACGTAATCACCAACAGAGGCATTTAAATTAACTATATTTGCGGGAGTTAATCTAATAGTCTGAATTCCAGTAACATTATTATAAGATGAAGTTGTTATTGCAAATGGAGTTCCAAGTTGATATGAAGTTTTAACTCCAACATTATTAATAATGTATTTTGATATATCTGTTATGTAATTATAAGCAGATAATCTTTCAGTGGTGATGCCAGAAATATAACTTGTTCCAATACCAGACCAATAATCCAGTCCCTGGCCTACTGATTTATTGTTAGAATTGTACTTAATGTCATGAGATATAGCATCTACAACATTTCCTATTTCTTCAGTAAAACTGGTTTTACTCCATCCAACACTGGTAACTATTCCAGGATAAGTTGCAGTGATAAATCCAACTACTTCTTGCTGAATAAAAGCTTTGTTTCCATCTAATAGATCAGAAGCATCAGCATAAGTTCCATCAAGAGTTTGAATTGATGATCCATCAAATTGACTACTAATGTCATCTATTGTTACAACTTTATTTGTTTTATTTAAAATATAATTTCTTAAAGCAATACCTTCATTAAAGAATACCTTCTCTACAGAACCATCATCAAGAAAATCTTCCTCATAAACTAAATTAAAATTACTTCTTTCACCAATAGAAATTTTATTATCAACATTAACTAGGAATGATGATGCTGATTCTAAAACTGTTGGTCTTAGATCTGTAGATTTTGATATACCAATTTGAACTTCGGGTTGAGTAGCCTCGGTAACGATTTCTAAGTCTGAAAATTCTTTAAATCCGGATGGATGCACCAAGGATCTTACAGATTCTCTCCAAGAATCATAAGGTATTTCGCTCTTAATAGCATAAGAAAACTTTTGATAATAGAAATTATCTGAAATTCTTTGTTGGAAATCATTTAATATTCCAACAGCATTGTCTATCACTCCAACTTTATCTCTGGAAACTCCTAAAGTAGAGTTTAGATTAAAAGTATCAAAATATTCAACTACTCCATTTATTTTGGAATTTTCTCCAAATATTCTGTCTCCAACTATCAAACTTCCAGCAGAATCATTTATTCTCAACTGGTTTAGTTCATTATCCCATCCACCCTCCATTACATTTCCAGAGAAGACTCTAGAAGTTACTCTTTCTCCAGACAGATAGTTAACATTATCATTTAAGATCATCTCAAATGATGGCATAGATTTTTTATTAACTACATATCCCAAAGTAATGGTATCATCATAAGTACCAAAATCTCCCGTAGAAATACCAGACATACTATAAGTAATGGTTTTATTTTCTACGCTAGTGGAAGTAATTTTAAAGAATCTATATCCATATGATTTAGAATTAAAGTTTGCCTTGGATGAAGTGGAATTAGTCAGTCGGCAACCTTCAATAAAAATTTCATCTCCAACTGCGAAAGGAAAATCAATTTGTGTATTCCCAAAACCAACATTAATAAAATTAGTATCTAATAATTCTAAAGTTACATCATTTCCAGAAACAGAAACATTATCAATATCATATCCATTAGAATTATAAATTGAGGAAATTTGTAGTGGTGAACTCAAAGAAGTTGAGTTGTTAACTATAGTGACTTTTGTTACTGAACCTCCAGTTATATCAGCTTTTAATTTTATTGATGGGTTATCCTTTACAAATAAAGTCGGAGCAGTATTATATCCTCTACCTCCAGTTAAAATACCAACAGAATCTATAGTTAAAATATCTCTTATTCCAATAACTGTTGGTACACTTAAAGAAGGAGTTAAAGTTGGATCTGTTGGATAATCAAATCCATCTTTGATTCTCTCATAATCTTCGACTCTACCTATTTTGGAAGATTTGAGTTTAATAATAGCATTTTCACCAAATTGCGTGTCAATTCCTTCAACAAAAGGTAATTTTTTATAACCTCTTCCTGGGAAATTAATTTTAAGAGAATTTATTGGACCTAAAGCCGTTTTAGATTTTGTAGTATAAGTAACATTTTCATTAGAAGAAATATATGCCTGTTCTTCAAGCTTAGTTAATTTTTGACTTAGATTGAAAGTAAATGTAGTATCATTTGGCACTGAAACTATATAACTCTTATCTAAAGAGTGTTTAGTTACCGTTAATTTATTATTTCCTTTTACTTCTCTATCGGATGTTATTTCTTTTTTTCTAAGATCTAGTGGATTTTTAGCGATTAAATTATAATACAGTAATTTAGGGTATTGTTTATTAGATGAATCTAAAGTAACGTAAGATCCAAAAGTTCCTGGTGATTCCAAAGTTCTAGAAATAACAAAGTTATCAATATCATTTCCAATAACCTCTACAGTATTTTGGAAATCGGGATCTTCATAGAATTGTAGATCCATTTCAAGAAGACTTGGATCAGACAAATCAAATTTTATAATACTACCTTCGACAAAATTCAATGGAGGGTTTATTAGATAAAAACCATGCGATACATGTCCAGTTGATGTAAGATCTATTACATTGGAGTTCTTAATATCAGATTCATATTCACAAAGTTGAATTCTATTCAGATTTAGTCTTAAAATATAATAAGTACTATTATTTTGCAATCCACCAACAGTACTTCCCTCAGTATGATAAACTACTTTATCTCCAGTTTTTAAAATAGCTGACCCAATACCTATTGTATTATCAGCAATAGAAACATCAGTATTAGCGAAAGGTATTTTTGCAGTTGTTAATTTTCTTATTTCAGGATTATAAAGAATCTTTACTTCATCTAGTTCTCTATTATTAATACTGAGATTAACTATATCATTATTACTTAATCCATGACTACTAGTAGTAGTTACTATACCATTATGTTTGGAAATAGATCCTTTTATTTCTGGATATAATGTTGTCAGTGAGTGTGCTGAACCAATTATACTAAATGAGTAATCAAAATTAACAAATTCTACTGAATTTAAATTAGTTCCTATACCACTAGTTGTGGTAAATCCAAGTGTCGATAATCCAATATGATCTTTACCCAAATTAACGGCATAAACTATTTGACCATCTAAAAGTGGAATACTTACTCCACTACCCACATTATTAAAATATAAACTAGTTCCACCTAAACCTGGACCATATAAAAGAGGTTCACCAGTGTAAAATCTATGATTTGGTATATAAATGGATCTGGATGGGATAACCCTGGCTTCAACAGTGCTGGTTCCAATACCGACAATATATCTTATAGTTTTATCTGTTCCTGTACCTACAGTTTCTTTTGGATTGAAAAATGTTACACTATTTTCAAAGGTAGCTTGAGTTACAGGACTCTTTGGTACAAACTCAAAACTTGTTGGCAATAACCTAACATTATCTATTCCTGCTGTATGAATTCCTGGATTTGCTAACCTATTAACATAAAATCCAGATCTAGGAGCAGATATGTCAACTATCCTTAAAATTTCTGTTCCTATGCCAATAACATCATTAACATTAAATCCGTTTATGTCCTTAACACCAATAAAAGTGGTAACACCAGAAGCAGCAACTGTAATATTTTCAGATAATTGAACTGTTTTATTTTCTACTGATACTTTCCAGTTACCTTCCAATTCAGAAGCAGTTATGGTAGAAACACCAGTTATCGTTATCACTTCACCATTAGAAAGTTCATGTGGTTCTGTTGTTTGGACGACTACTACATCATTTTTAAATAAGAATGTAACATTTTCTATTTTTACATCCTCGATCATAAAAGATTCTATTTCTTTTCCTTTTAAAGAATCTACTACAATATTTGCTCCAGTTCCAGATGTATTCTTATTATTAATTAAAAGTCTATCATTTATTCTATAATTGTCCCCAGGAGAAAATATAACTGCACTCTCAATACCGGAATCCTGAACTTCCTTAACTCTAAATTCTTGTTTATAAGTATCAGAAATTTTATCAATCAAATCATATCCAGAATTATTACTATTAATATAATATGGGCCAATATTTCTTGTTATTCTATATGAAGATAGATCCGTATCTTGATTTATTTTTTGTAAGAAATTGTCCTCTATTGGAGTACCTCTAAAATATTTTCCAATAATATATGGATATGTTGGAGAGGATTTGCCAGTAGGATCAACAGTTATTGAACTAAAGTAAGCATAAGTTCCATTAGGATACTGTGGAGTTTTACACCATCTTCCATTATATTGATCTAAATCTCCGGATCCGGTAAAAATATAGTCATCAATGAAATACCCTGCAATAAACCCTGGAGGTCTAATTCCTGGCGTTAAATCAGGTTGAAGTTCATAACTTGTTTTTAATAGTCTTATAGTACCACCAACTAATGGATCATAGCCATATGGTCCGTAAATAGGATATCCATCATAAGAAAATCCTAGTATTGGAGAGTGTACTTTATTATTTGGACTTTCTTTATTTGTTTCGGTAAAGTTATCATCTAATTGATATCTTAACTTTTTAGGTGCATAGAAATTTATAAATTGTAATCCAAGATCTTCATTTTTACTGGGGAACAATACTCCATCATCTTCATTGGAAATTTGTCCAGAAAGTTTAATTACCTGATTAATTTTCCATTCATTAACATTTGCTAGGAACTTAGCATCTTTACCTCTATTAACAACAGTTAATACGGTATTAGAAGATGCATATCCAACACCTCCACGTAATACATTGACACCAGTTACTCTACCATTCGTAACTATTGGGTCAATTTCAGCAAAAGATCCATCTCCACTTATTACAATATCTGAGTCAGCTCTATATCCATTTCCACTGTTTATTATCTTTACATCTATAATAGAACCACCAAGAATAATAGGTTTTAATACACACTCAGAAGTTACGGTCTGAACTGTAACCAAAGGTCTTCTATGGAAATTTAAAATATCTGTGCAACCATATCCAATGCCACCATCTTCAAGATAAACATCAGATATTGATCCCAAAACCACAGGTTGTAGAATGGGAGTCACTATACTACTTTCACCAATTTCGGAAATAGTTTCTACATTAATTGTAATTGGCGGATATGCAATTATATGTGTACCAAGGCCTACACTAGAAAACTTAACATATTTTTTATTTGAAAAATCTTCTTTGGAAAGAGTAGTTCCAATACCAGCTACAGATAACTTAAATCTATTTGCATCTAAAACTTTTACATAATAATTAATTGATGTCGATAATCCTGAAATTGGAGTTCCAGTATGATTATATGTTACTAATTCACCATCATTAAATCCATGTTTAGTCGCAAAAATGTAAGAATCAAAAGTGTTGATACCTACAGTTTCTCCTGTTGTAAATTGCGATGGAATTCTTACTGCTCTGTTAGAATAACCTTTACCGGGATCCTTTACATAAACCCTAGTAATAGTATTTTTATTTTTTAGTGTTTCTAAAGAATGAGAACCAGAACTAATACCAGTTATGTTTATTTCATTTGTTTTATCAACTGCATCTGTGAAGGTATTATATAGCTTAATAATTTTTTCAGAAGAAACCCCAACAAAATAATGAGATTTATCTACTAATCCAATTATGTTAGCGTTTCCATTTGAATTGTAAATTATTTCTTCGCCGTCTACGAGATTATGATTATTAATAAAGGTAATAGAGTTTGATCCAACATCTACAGATATACTTGGTCTAAAACCAACAGTAATCCTTGACTTTACTAAATTTGATTCTAATACGCATCCACTACCATTTCCGCCAGTTATAGTAATTTTTGGTTTTGTTTGATATCCAATTCCTGGATTAATAACTTTAATAGATTTTACTTCACCACTTAAATTTAAGTGAGCTTTTGCATTAGATCCTTGTTCATCTTGAATTATTATTTGTGGAACATTTACAACATCATAATCTTTTCCAGAATTAGTTACCTCAATTGAACTCAACTTTCCATAGTAAATATTTTCGTCAAATAATGTTGGAGATAGTATCTCAACTCCATTTGATAAAAGTCCTATTTGTTTATTATTGGTAGATCTTTTATTCTTATCATCAAAAATTTTCTTTCTACCAGTAAGATCAAACTTTTTAAATATCTTTTGATTTTTTATGATTTTATTTTGATATCCAGATTTATAGATAAAATCTAAATTACCAGTTAATGGATTCAGTGTAATATACTTCTTGGAGAAAATATCATTTTTACTGAAAGATAATTTTATGTTATCTAAATCTACTCTAGTTACAAAATAAAATCCAGTAGATAACCCTGAAGTGGAATTAGTACCTGGATCATAATAAACAGATTCTCCAGTTTGTATATTATGTCTTGGACAATAAATTAAACTTGTGGAAGAAGCTCCTACTACCGAGATTGTTTTTTTAGTATCAGAAGCCTCAATAGTATAATTTGGTAAACCAGTAGAAGTTACATAAAAATTTTGTTCTTTAAAATCAATATAGGTATTTTGTACTCCGGATGGGATAATATTAATATATGAATAATCATTGGAAAAATGACTAGATTTTATGATTAAAGTTTTTAATATTTTAGAATCCAAAACATTAAAAGTAGACCCAGTAACTTGAACTAGAATTCTATTAGTATACTTTTTAATTGTATCTCCAGCTGGATACTCTACATCTAGAATGGTAGCATCAGAAATATTTCCTAAGATATCTTCCAGTTTTATAGTCTGTTCTTTATAAAAAGAAACCTCATCATATAATATTATCCTATACTTATCGGAATCTACCTGAGATACATTTTTTATATTGTGATTTGTTGGAACATTGTATATCCAGCTACTAAATTGATAGCTAGAAGACATATCCTTACCAAAACCTGATAGTCTTATCTTATCACCTACTTTTAAATTGGAAGTTTCTGAGAAATCTATAGAATCAATTACATTGATAACTCTAAAATCTACTTTAGATGTATTACCAACACCAATGTAACTGTAAGCAAATTTCTCTTCTACAATATCCAAAGAAAAGTCAAGAGGCTTAGTAACTCCACTAACTCCTAAAAATTGATTGCTACTCTTATCAGAGTAAGTAATTTCTATATAATTAGAATCTTTTGGTTTTACTAAAAGTTTTCCAGATTTAGAAAATCCAATAGTAGAGTCTACAAGAATACTATTTGAACCTGCAGGAGTATATTCTAATACTTTAGTTTTACCAGAAACTTGAAATACTCCACTAAAAGAAGTAGAGTCTAAAGATATTTCATAAAATAGTTTATTTCCTATAGGTCTATATTCTACGTTATAAATCGAAGCACTAACTGTACCTATACCAGGAAGATTTTGGTATAAAAAATTTCCTTTTGTTTCTGTTGGATCTCCTCCAGAAATTTTTTCTACTAAAATATTTTTTGTTACAAAATAGCTATTAGATGAAGGTACTAGTGTATAATCTTGTGGTTTAATTATTTGAATATCTTTACCATATAAAATTTTGAATAAAATTTCATATGATGAATTTGTTCCTTTGGATCTATAAAAATCTTTAATTCTTGTTAAAATATTTTCTGAGGAAATTCCTTCAGAAAAAGATCTTGATTCAAATCCAGGTACAAATTCATATTTAAACTTTTCAAAGAATTCTACTAAAAATAAATTACTTAAATTATATACAATAGAGTTATCTTCGTGTTCTTCTGCTTCTGTTTTCTGAAATTGTAAAAACTCTGAATTTTGTGTGGATTTTATTTGATCTATTCCACTAAATCCTCTTATACATCCGATAAAAGATGTGGCAGTTTTTTCAGTATAAGTTATAATTTCATCATCTATCTTTAATAGTCCATATTTTTCTGGCCAAGAATCAGTACTATCGACATTAATGGTACTATCTGACGCATAAATGTACCCATTTAAAGTCGTTGACTGAACTAAATCATTATTATTAAAAGCCTCTACACTTTTATAAAACTTTATGTTATCAACTAAATCTATAGCACCAGACTTATGATCTAAAGAATTATAGTAAGACTTCAAAAAAACTTTAAATAAAGGAGATTCCTCATTTAAAAACTCTGGAATCTGAGATTCCACGATGTCGTTGATTCTAACTCTCTTGATATCTGTCATTTTATCTAGTGTACTTTCCGTTTAAATAACTTGAAGTCGGTGTAAACAATGTAGCTGCTGTATTTTCACCTGATGTAATAATATCTTCTATAGTATTTACCACAGAATTTTGAACATCAATTTGTAAGTAAAGATCTTTTAATCCAATAATATCATTTGATTCTGGAACTGCCTGAACCTCAATAAATCCATTTTGAAGAGAAGATCCAGTTATATTTACAACGTCCAATAATATTTCTCCACTCTTATAATTTATTGTTCCAGCATTGGCTTTAATTATTACAGGAACATTATTTTCCACTTTAAAGAAGAAAATTCTTCCACTAATATCATCAATCTGGGTATCCCCCATATATAGAGTTTCATCAACTCCACTTATAGTAAATCCAGTAGATTTTACTGAATAACCGCCTCGTTTGATGTGAACTCTATTACCAAAACAAACTTCATACGTTGCAAAAGTATTATAAGCAGGAGTAAAATCTCTCCTCATTCTAACTTTAGTAATGTTGGAAGTGATTGCTTGATCAGTTCCATCAATCAAAGTATTGATTTTACTGAATTTAAATCTTCCACCAAAACTATTTACATCACTAGATCTAGCATATGATGTAAGAGTATTTAATACTTTAGTGCGTAATCCATCTGCACTTGATACTTGGTTTACATTGTAATAAACTGTAGTATCAAGTTCAATATACAGATATGAAAGGTCTATTATTTCTGGTCTGATTCCTGCAATAGAATATTGTTTTAAATTTCTTAAAATATCTTCTTTTGTAATTTGCGATAGAAAAGTACCATTTCTAGGTTTAATAGAAATAAAAACTTTTCCATATTCTGGAGGATCTAATTCTTCACCACCATATGCAGTAACAGATTCCACATTACTGTATACATAAGGAACTAATCCTTTGAAATCATTTGCAGTAACTGCACGGAACTGGGATGCATAAACTCTTGGCGCTAGGTACTTGATAGAGTCTACACTTTCTATTTCATCGCCGTTTTGGGACGCAGAAAGTGTTCTGAGTAGGGAGATGCCAGTTGATACTGCAGCCTGGTTATTATCCCTTAGAACCCCTGCAAAAGTAAAATTAGAAGCACTGTTACCTAAACTACCATTAGTCACAATGTAGGTCACTATAATGTCACTACCGGATGCAGGTTTTTTTCCTAAGATACCGTCACCAAAACGAATTTCATATTTTTGGTCAGCTACTTCTTCAATAAGAAACATTCTTGTATCTGGACCAACATTCAGAATATCAGTATAAAGAGTATATTGTTCTGTTACTGAGTTTCTTACTGATACCCTAATTGTTGTAGTATCAATATTTACATTAGGTAAAATAAATCTTTGATTTTTCTGGGATGAATCTACTGTAAAAGTACTTGTTAAATAAACCCCTTCATAGATTTCTAGGTTCTCAAATGTAGCAATACCGTTATTATCAACTGGAGTTGTTACATCCTCTGGAATAGAAAAAATATAATTACCATCTCTTACAGCTCCAAGTGCTACTTGACCTGCTTGAATCTTTAAAGTTCTAGCCGCACTTGATGTAGTTAAGTCAACATTAAAACTTATTCTAGCTTTTGCAGATCTTCTCGATCTTGGTGTATATCCAATGTTACGTGCAAGAGAAACAATATTTTCTCTTAGTGTTGCACTGTCCAAAAATACTTCATTAACCGCCATGTTTGTATTAAAGGCGGTAACGTAGCTATTATATGCGAGTAAATCAATCAGCGTAGAAAAATTAGACCCTTCAAAATCAAAATCAGTAAAATCACTGTTGGATCTAAGGTAATCTTTAATTTGTGTTCTTAGATCATTAAAATCTAAGTTGGTAAACTGATTGAATGACATTAGACTCTAGTGGGTTGTAAAATAAATTCTATACTTTGTGTTGGTATTGGTAACCCAACTATATCATATGAAATTCTAATATTCAAATCATTCGACTCTTCTGTATATGTAACTAAAACTGTAGATTGATTTATTCTTGGCTCATAATTTTTTAATAGAGTCGAAATTTCAAGTTCAAGTTGGTATGCAACTTCAGGACTTTGGAGTTCAAAAATAGAACTATCAACATTAGTACCCAACAAATCATTAAAAAATCTCTCACCAACTCTAGTTCTAACTAAATTAATGATAGATTTTTTAATCGCATCAGAATCAGTAATTGCAAGAATATCATTTGTCACAGGATTTCTCACAAATGACAGACTAATATCTTTGAATTTGCGAGAAATCCTTACCATTACTTAAACTAAGGGTATTTATTATATCTATAAGACTTTTTTACCACTTTTTACCGTAAGTTGGTTCTGTTCCATACTCCCAATCATCGTAATCTTGGTCATTACGGATCTTCTCATGCAGTTCAGTTTGTTTCTTTAGATCGTGATTGGGTGCAGTATCATGAACGATCTCTTGTAGAACCTTTTTTTCTGTAAGAGGACTATAATCTGTGACGAGTTTAGTAGTTCCCCACGTTTGAAACATGTAATTTTTGTCTCTATCTACTGGAAAATTGGACATTTTTAGCTCCTGATTGTAAAAATCAGAACTTTTTACGGGGTTGCTATCCCGAAATGTCGTCTTCTTTTACTAGTTCGTAGTCATCACCAAGGATTTCCTTCAAATATTCCTCATTCCAGTAATTATAGTACTCTGATTTTGATAATTGTTTACGAATCTTACTTAATTTAATCTTCGATTGACACAAAATTAAATTATATTTTGAATTATTAGTCTTTACGCCATTGATATAAGTATCTTTTGTTGACAAATCTTCAAAGAATTTGTAATAGGTAAACTTTTCGTTGTAAAATTCTACCCATTTTTGAATTTGATCAGGTCTCCAAAAACTTTCTACAATAAAAACGATGACATCATGACCTGGCTCAGGTACGATGTCATCGATAGGAGTCTCTACAATGCTAGTTTTTGAATTAGAAGCGTATGGACAAACGGCGAAACCACCTAATTCTAAACGTTGTTTAGATACTTCAGCGATCCACTCATGAATATACGCTTCTTTTTCGGTCATATCAACCTGCAGCTAGGGGAGAGTTTGGATTTGGCTTTACTTCTGGAGCGGCTTTAACTTGTGAAGCAACATCATAAGAAAAAACATTGGCTTCAGAAGGTGCTTCTGGTTCCGCATTAGGTGATGTTTTTGGATCTGAATCAGCCATCTGTATAATTAGATTAATTTGAATTATTTAGACTTTTCCTTTGGTTGATATCAACCTTTCCCTTGACCACGGTAACGTTTACGTGCCCCATTTCGACTGGTGGCAGCATATTTAGTATGCTTTCCAGTTCCTTGACGACTTTTCTTAGGTGTCGATTCAATGACTACCTTGTTAGACGATG
>Ga0315903_10000029_pt1 | contig 222204 bp, 197 predicted proteins | sample LakEriMetagenome_7_FD_203524 | JGI IMG/M metagenome (GOLD analysis project Ga0315903, IMG submission 203524) | Freshwater fungal communities from buoy surface, Lake Erie, Ohio, United States - Buoy 2 MA119 | ecosystem: Environmental > Aquatic > Freshwater > Lake | place: USA: Lake Erie, Ohio...
GAGTTGGGCAATCGGGAGAAGCAGGAGATCGGCCGCTGGGCCAACAACAGGGTTGAAAACAGCCACCTCCCCTTCAAGCGACGAGAGCGTGCGATGCTCAGATTTTGGCAGATGAAGTCGCTACAGAAGTTCGCCTCCGTCCACGCCTCACTGCACAACCACTTCGCCTCAGACCGCCACCTCGTTGACCGAAAGACCTACAAGCTCCATCGCTCAGCCGCCTTGGCTGAGTGGCATTCTCTCGCTGCCTGAGGCGCAGCGGCCACTTGCCCTGCACTTGTTCAGTGGAGACCAGTTAGCGTTAGACTGACAGCGCTGATCTCGAGCATATATCCCATGGAGCGAACCGTTCGAATAATGTCTGGGGCCCCGGCCAGTTTGAATGCCTTCCTGAGTCGGCCGATCCAGACATCAACTGTGCGATCGTCTATTTCCTCGGATGGTTTGCCGATTAGTTTAATGATGTCGTCACGTGCGAAGACGCGGTCCGGCTGATGCGCGAGATGAAGAAGTAAATTGAATTCGTTGGGTGCCAAATCCACCCTTTGACCTCGATATCTGACCCTGCGCGAGAGTGGCTCGATTCTCAATTCGCCAAGCTCGATCGTAGCATTCAGCCAGGTTGTCGGGATCGACTTGATATCAAGCCGGCTGACGACATCACTAAGTGCCAGTGTTCCGATCGTATAGTCGTCGGCTCCTGCTTTCAGAGCGCGAGAAACCAGATCGGAATCCAATTCTTCGAACACCATCGTTATATTGGCTTCGTGTGTCGCCAGTTCTTTGCGAAGCCGGCGGCACATTTCAATTCCCGAAATCGGGTGCATTACAAAATCTACGAAGCAGCAGATTGCGGATGACGGATCTAAAGGAGGAACCGTTGATCCAATAACCATTACTGCTAGGTCAGGGTGTTCCCTCTGTAATTCTGCTAGGAGCACGGGTTGGTGCGTTGTAAAAAGCACTATCTTCCGTCTGGACATTGTTATTATCCCCTAAATAACCTCCTCTGAATGCAGCTTGTAAATGACAAATTCGTGACTCCTGCAAGGCAGGTATATGACATGGATTATGTTTGCAGCCGCGCGGCAAAATGGCGTCTCTTATTCCAACGAACGGGTTGAATTAGGGTTGTCCACTGGCTCGACCTTGCTCCGGGTCGAGCCATTCACATTGCTTGCGGCAACCACAAAACATACCTCTTTTGCCTGTTAGAGCGAGGCGGTATAGGCTGGTAGTGAGCCGGACGGGCGGCAAAATTAGATGTTCGGCTGGCATCCGCAACCAACTACAAAATTTGGTCTACGCGTCACTTGTTGCTGGTAATGCAATTGCCAGCAAGGAGCCGGTGGTCACATAGCTTCGCGATGATGCTCTTAGACTACTAAACGGACACAAAGCCGTCAGTAAAGATTCCCCAATCATTCACATGGCCAAGCTAGCCGCGATCATCAGTTGTGATCAGGGGATTTTTAATGTCAGCCGAAAATATTTCTAAAAGGTTGCGGCAGTTTCTTTTCTGTGGGGCAGCATTTGTCGCTGTTCCGGTCATGGCGCAAACGCCCGGCGGTGAGGAATTACCGATCGAAGAGGATGCCATTGTCGTCACCGGTAGCCGCCCAATTGCAGAATCAGAGGCAGCCGCGCTTGTCATTCAGAAGAATTCGGATTCGCTGGTAACAGTGGCTGCGTCAGATTCGGTCGGGCGCCTTCCTGACCAGAATATCGCACAGGCAGCTGGCCGTCTTCCCGGCTTGGCGGTCGAACGCGATCAGGGGCAGGCGCGTTATCTTTCGCTGCGCGGGGCGCCCAATTACTGGACCACGCTGTCATTTGACGGCATCAACATCGTCAGCCCCGAAGGTCGCGATGCGCGTTTCGACAGCATCCCCAGCGCGCTTGCCTCGCAGATTGTGGTTTCGAAGGCCGTGACGCCGGACATGCCCGGCGAGACGATCTCGGGCAACGTCAATATCATCACCCGCTCGCCGCTCGATTATGACGGGTTCCGCCTGTCGGGCAAACTGGGAGGCGGCAAGGTCGATTATGGCAGCCGCGAGGAATATGAAGGTTCGCTGACGCTTTCTAACGTCTTCGACACCAATGTCGGTGAAATCGGCGTCCTGCTCTCGGGCAGCTATTATGAGCGCAACATGATCACCGACAATTTCGAAACCGACTGGGAGCAGGTATCGCAGGATCGCCGCCCCGGTTTCGAAAGCCGCTTCTGGGCGCGCGAGACCGAGAACAAGCTCTATCGCTTGACGCGAAAGAACTGGTCGGTTTCCGGCCGGGTCGATTTCCGCCCGGATGCAGACAACACTATCTCGCTGCGCTCGCTTTACACCATCTTCACTGATGATGAGGCGCGCGACAATTATATCTTCGATATGGACGATCGGCAGGGAGATCTTGTCGCCAATACCGCCGCCTGCGCGACTGCACCGACCAGCACACCAACCACCAGTGCCTATGCCGATGTGTGCAACAACAACCCGTTTCTAGGTGCGGTCTATGGCATCGACATCAACCAACGTTCAACGCTGCGCGCCTTCCGCCAGTCTGTGTTCACCAACACCGCAGAAGGCAAACATCGTCTCGGCGACGATTGGGGCTTCAAATGGGTGGCGAATTATACAGTTTCGAAAGATGACCGTTCGGTCGTCGGCGAAGCGCGTTGGGACAGCCCATCGACGCGTAACCTGCGCCCGACCATCGCTTATGATTTTACCGATGGTCGATTCCAGCGGATCGCGCTGTTCACGACCAACCAGCTTGCCAGCCCGACCCGTTTTCAGGCGGGTACGCCGGTGACGGCAATCGACGGCTTTACCAAACCGCTATCGTCGCTGCGCCGCCTGATCGCGGTTGATCCGACCAAGGCTTACACCTTTAAGGCGGAACTGGCCCGCGACATCAACTTGTTCGGCGGTGAAGGCCGCATCCGCGCCGGTTTCCAGTATGATCAGCGCACTAAGATCAACCGTGAGCGCGAGATCAACCTCACTAATGCTGCACAATTTACGGCTATCGGTATGCCCACCAGCTATGATGCTTTTTCGCTCAGCCGGCCATTCCGCGGCGAAATTCCGCTTGGCTATTCGTTCCGCTATTTCAGCCAAGACGCAATGCGCGATGCTACTGACCGCGCTGCGGAGCTTTTCCCCTCGACCCCGGTGAGCGGCAATCATTACAATGTGCGGGAACGCATCCTTGCCGGCTATTTGATGGCGAATAGCAAGTTTGACTGGGGTAGCTTCATCGGCGGCGTCCGTGTGGAAAAAGTCACAAACCGAGGGCAGTCGCTGGCGACCATTCCGGGCGTAACCGGTACGGTCGAAACCGACAGCAGCAGCACGCTCGCCTTCCCCAGCCTTCATGTCAATTTCGACGTGACCGATGACCAAAAGTTCCGAGTTGGCTTCACCAGCGGCGCAGCACGTGCGGATTACGACCAGATGCGCCCCAATGTCGTGGTGGACGATGCAAACCAGCGCATTTCCGGCGGCAATCCTGCGATTAAGCCCGAGCGGGCCTATGGCGTGGATGCCTATTATGAATATTATGCGCAGCCGCAGGGCTATTTCATGCTGGGCGCCTTCTACAAGCGCGTGGAGGATGTGCTCTACACCTCGCGTCGCAGTTTTGGCTCGGATGCTCTAAACTTCGGCGGCATCGACCGGTCTGGCTATGCATTTAGCGGGATCGTGAATAGCGGTAAGGGGCGTATCTATGGCGTCGAAGCCGCCGTCCAAGCGCAGCTCGAACCCTATACTGACCAGCTCGGTCTGCCCGACTGGATGGGCGGGTTCGGCATCACCGCAAACGCAACTTGGAACGATGCCAAGGTGACCAAGCCTGCACTGCTCGACAATTTAGGGGTGCAGCTTGTGCCATCGCGTCGGGTGCCGCTTCCTGGAACGTCAGAGGCGATCTTCAATATCGGGACCTATTACGAGAAATATGGCCTGTCGCTTCGCCTGCAGTATCAAAAGCGCACGACCTGGGCAGATGGTTTTGCCGATAACTTGGCCGACGCCGGCGATACCTATTGGGCGGCTGATGACGAGCTCGATTTTTCTGCCCGTTACGAACTATTCAAGGGCTTCGAAGTCTATTTTGACGCCTCGAACCTGCTGAACAATCCAGGACGCCGCTATTCCGATCCCTCGAACCTGCTGAACGCACTCGGCATTCCGGCGCAGCGTAATGGCCAGTACACGATCGAATGGGAGCGTTTCGGCAGCCGTTATACCGGCGGCATCCGCTTCACATTCTGATGGGCAAGCTGCTTTCCCTGTTTCTCCTCGCCGCCGTGCCCGCCCCGGTTCACACACCCGTGGCGGCCGAGGAGGAAGCCGAAATTCCGGTAGAGCAGCTGATTGCCGCTGCTCTGCCGGCAAAGACTATGATGGCAAAAGCCGAAACGGCCCCGGTGGCAACAATTGACGATGCAGCCGACGATCCGGCAATATGGGTCAATCCGTCAGATCGCGGCAAAAGCCTGATCATTGGTACTGATAAGCGCGCAGGCATCCATGTCTATGACATGGCCGGTAGGGCGGTGTCGTTCACACCCGCGCCCCGTCTCAACAATGTCGACTTGCGCGACAATGTGAGGGTGAATGGCGAAACGGTGGTGCTGGTCGCGGCAAGCGACCGTCGCGATGAGACCAATGCCGCGATTGCGCTGTTCACGCTCGATACCGATGCTGGAAAGCTGTTGCCGCTGGCTAACCTGCAGATCGGGCCGGGTGAAGCCTATGGCATGTGCCTGTGGCAGCGGAAGAGTGACGAGCGCGTTTATGCCTTTCTGGTGTTGAAAGACGGCCGTATTGACCAGGTCGAGCTTGATCTGTCGGGAGCCACCATCACCGGTAAGGTCATCCGCCAGATGAAGCTTGGCAGTCAATCCGAGGGCTGTGTGGTTGATGATCGTACCGGCCTTCTTTACGTAGCGGAAGAGGATGTTGGAATCTGGCGGTTCGATGCGCGGCCGACTGCCTCCGTAAAGGCAAGGGCAATGGCGCGCGCCAATGGCAAGCAACTGGTTGCCGACGCCGAAGGGCTGGCGATTGCCCCTGCTGGACGCAATGGCGGCTATCTGCTGGCGTCGAGCCAGGGCGATTATGCTTACACGCTCTACAGCTTGCGCGGCGGGCGCTATATCGGCCGGTTCCGTATCGGCGATGGCCCGGGCGGAGACGGTGTGCAGGAAACAGATGGTCTTGAACTCGCACTGGGCGATTTTGGACCCGATTACCCTGCCGGTCTGCTGGTTGTGCAGGATGGTGACAACAGCCCCGAAACCCAAAACTTTAAATATGTGTCCTGGGCAGATGTGCTGAAGGCGCTGTTTTAGCGGTTGGAGCCTGCAAAGGCTTCATTAAGCTGTTTCAGTCGGCGCTTCACCGTCGATGCTTCGAGCTGCCGATATTGTCCTGCATAGTCGAGGCCGATTTTGCCATTGCGCCGGAGCAAGGCGACGCTGCCGAGCGCCGTTCCGGTGCCGCCATCCAGCCGTTGCGCCAGTCGGACGGCAAGGCCCCAGAGCCGTGCCCGATCGAGATCGGCTTCTGTCGCCAGTTCGGCGAGCATGGGCAGCCCTGGGCGCTTGCCGCCATAAGCCGCGTAAAGCGCGCCAGCAAGTATCGCTCGATCCTCGGCTGTCACGCCCGGCCAATTACCCTCTAGCGCCAGTCCGGCGGCGTGGATCGCGCGATATTCAGGGTGGCTATTCCATGCGCTGTCGGCAAGCAGGCAAGCCGTATGTCGCAACCGCACAAGCCGCGGGGGATCGTCGTCGAAAAGCGGCGCGATCCAGCCGGAAATGCCGTCGCCATGATAGGCAAAGCGCGACAGACGCTTGCCTTCATGGCGTGCCGCCGCAATCAGCGGGTCTTCGCGACGTAATTCGGGATCGAGCCGGTCGAACAGCAGACCTTCGCGCAATCCATAGACGCTGACACGAATTTCCGATGGTGCGAAGATGCGATCGAGCGCTTCGAGTGTGGCCATCGCTGCCGGCACGAAAGGAATGCGCGCAGTTGATACCACCCCTGATGCCTGCATGGTTGTTTCACTCTCGACGACCTTGGCGAGGTCAGAAAGCGCCGCTTGTGGCAAGGTATAGTTAGACAGGATGGTCAGCGGATAACCGACCGTCTGCATGTGCAGTTGGCCCAGTGCACGCCAAGCTCCGCCGACAAGGTGCAAAGGAAGTCCTTGGCGGATTGTAAAACCGCCTGCCCGGTCGAGCCTCGCCTCAATGTCCTTTGCTATCGCCTTGGGGTTTATGTCTCCGCGCTGGCTCAATGGGATCGTTCCGAATGGCATTGAGATTGGCTGGGCCGGGACGGCATCTTCGATCATCGCTAGTTCAAGGCTGCCACCGCCCTGATCGGCGACATAGCCTTCAGCCCAAGGCGTGTCGCACACAACGCCCAGTGCTGAGGCACGGGCCTCCGCCTCGCCGCTGATCATCTCGATGGCAACGCCTGCATCTGCCGCGCGGGCAAGGAATTCTGCTCCATTCGTCGCACGGCGGGTCGCCTCTGTGGCAATGATATGCCTTTCGCCGACCTGCATGGCGCGGGTCAGCGCATCGAAACGGACAAGCGCAGTAATGGCGGCCTCCATCACGTCGGCATCGATTTCTCCCGATTTCGACACGCTATCGCCAAGCGCGATCCGCGCTTTTTCATTGTAGATCGGCATCGGCGCGCGCGGCGGACCGCCATAGACGACCAGGCGGATTGCGTTCGATCCAATGTCAATAACGGCGCGGGGCGAAAGGATCATCCGGGGGGAATAGGCTTACTGCCGGATAAGGTCCAGCTTGGGGACATCATTACGTTCTGCAAGGGCGCCGCCCCTGCCAGACAATGACGGGTTGGTCATGAAATAATGGTGCAGGTTGAACTTCCGGCCCTTCGCCTTGATCCGCTCATATTCTCCGCTTGGCAGCAGTTTCCAGCTTTGCTGGTTGTCGATCAGATTGGCGACCATTACCTGGTCTAGGATCTGATCGTGCACGGTCGGGTTCTCGATTGGCAGCATATACTCAACCCTGCGGTCGAAATTGCGGCTCATCCAGTCGGCCGAAGAAATGAATACTAACGCGCCGGGGTGGGGCATTTCCTTGCCATTGCCAAAGGCCCAGATTCTGCTGTGTTCCAAAAAGCGGCCAATGATCGACTTTACACGGATGCGCGAAGATAGCCCGGCTACGCCGGGGCGCAGGCAGCAAATGCCGCGCACGACAAGGTCAATCTCGACCCCCGATTCGCTCGCTTCGTAAAGTTTGTCGATGATCTTGGGGTCAACAAGAGAGTTGAGTTTTGCCCAGAGCGATGCAGGCTTGCCCTCGCGCGCAAACGCGATTTCGGCATCGATCATGGCCGCGATATGTTCGCGCATGCCGAGTGGGCTCATGCTCAACATTTCGAGGCCGTGCGGTTCGACATAGCCGGTGACAAAGTTGAAGATCTGCCCTGCGTCGCGCCCGAGCCGTGGATCAGCAGTGAAGAAGCTGAGGTCGGTATAAACCTTGGCAGTGACCGGATGGTAATTGCCCGTGCCAAAGTGGCAATAGGTGCGGATCGATCCTGCTTCCTTACGCACAATCAACGAAATCTTGGCGTGTGTCTTCATGTCGACAAAGCCGTAGATCACTTGCACGCCCGATCGTTCGAGCTGCGATGCCCAAAGCAAATTCTGTTCCTCGTCGAACCGCGCCTTAAGTTCCACAACAGCCGTTACCGATTTGCCAGCCTCCGCGGCGTCGCACAAAGCCCGGATTACCGCCGATTGCTTGCCTGCACGATACAGTGTCTGCTTTATCGCGATGACATCAGGGTCTGACGCCGCCTGTTCGAGGAAAGCGAGGACAACGTCGAAGCTTTCATAGGGATGATGGACGACAATGTCCTTCTGGCGAATGGCGGCAAAGCAATCGCCACCCTGTTCAAGGATCCGTTCTGGAAAGCGGGGCGTATATGGCTTGAATTTGAGTGCTTGGCGATCTTCGTCGACAAGCTGCGCCAGATCGCCAATGCCTAGAAACCCGATCGTCTCGGAAACGATCGAACTTTCACCGCCCAGCGCCTCGCGGACAAGTTTCTGCAGCTTTGGAGATATGCCTTTCTGCATCTTTAATCGGATGACGCGCCCACGCCGGCGCCTTTTGATCGCGCTGCGGAAGTGGCGGACCAGATCCTCCGCCTCCTCCTCAATTTCAATATCGCTGTCGCGGATGATCCGGAATGCACCGGCGCTTAGCAGCTTGTGATCGGGAAAAAGCAGGCCGATGTGAGATTTGATGAGTTCTTCGATCGTAACAAACCGCCGGCGTGGCCCAGGAACGCGAACAAAACGCGGCAGGGCAGGGGGGATCATGATCAACTGTCGGATGACCGCCTTGTCGCTTAATCGGCGCATCTCCAAAATCAGGCTGAGCCCCTTATTGGGGATGAATGGAAAGGGATGTGCCGGGTCGAGGGCTTGCGGGGTGAGTACCGGGAGGATCTGGTCACGAAAATGCTTTTCGACGGCAGTTTCAGCCTTTTTGCCGATCTCACCGGGTTCAATGACAGAAATTCCCTCGTTCGCCAGCTGCTTACGCAGATGCTGCCAAAGTTTCTGCTGCTCTGCCATCAAGACATCGGCATCCCGAGTAATGGCTTCCAGCTGTTCCCCGGCGGTCATCCCGTCGATGGACAGTTCGTCAATTTTGCGGATCTGTTGCCCACGCAGGCCTGCAACGCGCACCATGAAAAATTCATCGAGGTTGCTGCCCGAAATTGACAGAAAACGTAGCCGCTCCAAAAGTGGATATTTGCGGTTTCCAGCCTCTTCAAGCACCCGGCGATTGAATTTGAGCCAGCTCAGCTCGCGATTGAAATAGCGCGTTTCGCTTGTAATCTGCTTTGATGGACCCAATGCTTGACCCCTTTGACCAATAAGTGTTCGTGGCCGGCATTTGTTGCAGTTGTAAGACAAACTAATGTTGCGAGTTCTGCCTTAACGTTAACAGGGCCCCTGTCAGTACAAATGCACCGTCTGGCGAATGAGGTGAGCCGTTTTCCCGCGCTCGCTGTTCTCCGTCAACACCAATGGCGCAAAATTACGAGTAGCGGAAAATCGCATCAAGACATGTGGATAACTAGTCCCGGAAGAGAGAAAATACGTAAAAGCATAGATCAAAGAGAAGGCGCAGTATCACAATATTAATAATCAAGCGCATCGACAGTATTACAATATTGATATTTGATGGCATCGCATCTTTAACACGCCAAGCCGCTCAACTCTATAACATTAGTGATACCGCATTCGCTGCCTGGCTCCGATCACGCGAATCGGCCGCGCGCCTATTTGACCAATACTGAATTGGCGAAATCACGCTTCTGAGAGGAACGCATTCCCGGTTAGGCCTGTTTCGCCTCTGCAAGAAAACCCGCTTGTACCGGCAGAATTGGCCAAGCCGCACAGCTTGTCCCAGTTAATTTTGCGGAAAAGCGGGAATTTCCAAGGAGACGCCTTCGCTCAGGACTGCAATGCGCACCATACAGTCCTTTAACCGGCTGATCTCCAATGATGGAAGCCGCAGACTGGGCCCGAAAGGGCCCAGTTTTTGGGAGTTTTGGCGCGATGGAATGGGTGGGTGAGCATATCTGCCAAGCGATCCTGACTTCGATATGCGTGCTGGCAATATTCCTCTTCTCTCGCATACGGCCCAATGCCCATGCTGACAGCGTATTGCTTCAGCTTTAGCGCCACCCAGATGGGAAACTTAATCCATTGGTTTGAAAAAAGCTGTCTGCTTTGCGCTTGGGATAATGCGCATATGCGATGGCTTGATGTCTGGCCATGCACGCAACGCGCAATTGTGCGGTGGTGACGGCCCACTTTCATTGCGCCGCCACGCGCGCCGATGGCTTGAAACGGCTTACGCAATTCGTGCCGGACGCAGGGGCAGCATACGCAACTGGCCGCAACACGGATCACGGCCCTGATCAGCCCGGCGCGGTTTCAAGGCTTTCCAGCTATTTGCGTTACCGGCTGATTACCGAACAAGAAGTCTTCACCCATGTTCTCGCCCAGCATCCTGCCGGATCGGCGCAAAAATTTTTGCAGGAAGTTTTCTGGCGGACTTACTGGAAAGGGTGGTTGGAAATGCGACCAGCAGTCTGGTCGCGCTATCTGGCAGAATGTGACCTGCAGCGCAGGGAATTTGCTGATCACAGTGCGATCACTGCTGCCGAAGAAGGACGTACCGGGATCGACGGGTTCGACCACTGGGCCCGGGAACTGGTTGAAACCGGCTATCTGCATAATCATGCGCGGATGTGGTTCGCTTCGATCTGGATATTCACCCTGCGTTTGCCCTGGGCGTTGGGTGCCGACTTTTTCCTGCGCCATCTGATTGATGCCGATGCAGCCAGCAACACGCTATCCTGGCGGTGGGTGGCGGGACTGCAGACCGTTGGCAAAACCTATCTTGCCGCGGCGGACAATATTGCCCGCTATACCAATGGACGGTTCGCCCCGGTTGGACTGGCAAAATCCGCTGTGGCGCTTACCGAACCGCCGGTTGAAGCGGCGCGTGCACTGCCTGACATGGCGCCATTTGTTGCCGAACAGCCTTCGCTCTTGCTGGTGACACATGAAGACATGCACCTGGAATCACTGTTCCCGGCCAATGGTATAGTCAGAGCAATACGCATCGCTGCAGATGCGGACTTGCTGTGGGGCGAGTCTGCGCAAAGGTTCGTGCAAACCGCCGCGGCGGATACCGCAACACGGACATCTGCCTATTTCAAATGTCCTGCCGATATATCGTCCAAGCTTGATGCCCATATGCTCATCTCTGCGGCAGAAGCTGCGGGTGTGCGGCAGATTATCACGCCATATGCGCCCATAGGACCAGTGGCGGATGCTTTGGCGCGTGTCCATCCGGTGCTTGCCGAAAATGGCATTGCGCTAAGGCAGGTGCGCCGCAGTTGGGACAACCAGTTTTGGCCCCATGCGCTTAAAGGCTATTTCGCCTTCAAGCAGTGCATGCCGGACGCGTTGCAGGACTGCAATCTGCCATGACCCGGCCGCTCAACATCGTTTGGTTCAAACGTGATCTGCGGATCGATGATCACCGTCCTTTGGCAATGGCCGCACAGGCTGGATCGGTGCTACCCTTATATATTGCCGAGCCTGAACTATGGGCGCAACCCGACGTATCGGCCCGGCAATGGGCATTTGCGGCAGAATGCCTAGACCATCTCCAGCACGCGCTTGCAACGCTTGGTCAACCCTTGTGTCTGATGGTGGGCGATGCGGTATCCATTCTCCAGCAGCTGCATAACAGCCATGGTATTGCAGCCTTGTGGAGCCATGAAGAAACCGGCAACGGATGGACTTATGCCCGCGATCGCGCAGTGGCGGCATGGGCTAGGGCGGCAGGCATCCCTTGGCATGAAATGCGGCAGTTCGGGGTCGTCCGGCGCCTGAAATCACGCAACGGCTGGGCTCAGGCCTGGGACCGTGACATGGCCCAAGCCATCACGCCGCCGCCGCAAATGCTCTCGCCGGTCGTGGGGGATTGGCCAACTAACATCCCGACTGGCGATGACCTGCGCCTTGCACCAGATCCATGCCCTTACCGCCAGCGCGGAGGCCGTGCGGCGGGGTTGGACATATTGGCCAGTTTCCTGAACCAACGCGGCCGCGATTATCGCTATCAGATGTCGAGCCCTGTCACCGCCTTCGACGCCAGCTCACGCCTATCGCCGCATCTGACCTGGGGTACAATTTCCATGCGTGAAGTGGCGCAGGCCAGCTGGACGCGCATGCGCGCTTTGAAGCTTTCGAACGCACCCGATTCCAGCAGGTGGCGGGCCTCGCTGCGCTCTTTCACTGGTCGGCAACACTGGCATTGCCACTTCATGCAGAAGCTCGAAGACGAACCACGGCTCGAATTTGAAAATCTGCATCATGCTTATGATGGTCTGCGCCCCGCCGTTGCCGATAGTGAGCGGCTATCCGCTTGGAGCGAGGGTGCCACGGGGTTTCCGTTTATCGATGCTTGCATGCGCGCACTTAATCAGCATGGCTGGATCAACTTTCGCATGCGCGCAATGCTGATGTCGTTTGCCAGTTATCATCTCTGGCTGCCCTGGCGCGACACTGGGCTTCATCTTGCGCGCAAATTTGTGGACTATGAGCCCGGCATTCACTGGCCGCAGGTCCAGATGCAATCCGGGACAACGGGCATCAACGCCATGAGGATCTATAATCCGGTCAAGCAGGGCTATGATCATGACCCCGAGGGTAGTTTTGTGCGCAGCTATGTGCCTGAACTGAATATAGTCCCTTCGGCCTTCATCCATGAGCCCTGGCGATGGGACGGTGCAGCCGATTTGTGCTATCCGGCCCCGATTGTCGATAACGTCGCAGCGGCAAAAGCGGCGCGAGAAGCGCTCCATGCCATTCGTAAAGGCGCTGGTCACAAAGCTGGCGCACGCAAGATTGTTGACAAACATGGCAGCCGCAAAGCCGGCATAAGGATGAATGGTAAGGACCGTCGGTTAAAGATAGAGCCGGCAGCTAGTGGGCAACTTATGCTCGATTTATAGTGGCGAAGTTCTCGAGAGCTATGTCACCAAAACCGGGGACAAAGCGGCAGCCTTGACCTTCATGATGAAGCCTCTGAAGCGCTACAGCAAGGCGAATGATACCGTCGCCAACGGAATGCGGAGATGCCCAGCAGCGATGCGGGAACTGGGTATGTTGATCGTGGCGAGATGGGCTGCTGATTGATTAATGGGGCTGAGAATAGCTACGTCCCCGTCCGACGAAGAGAGCGGGCGATGCAGCGATTTATAGGTTGCGACCCTCTTCCCCCGGCGCGGCCTTGGCGGCCATTTGCGGCAATGCGTCACTGCCCGCGCGGTTAAAAAGGGTCATCCTTCAAATCTTGGTGCTTGATTCTGACGGAACTTCGGGTATTTCCAAAATTGAGAACGTTATCAAAATTGGGTGCGTGCGAGGGATGATGTATAATAGGTGTTTGGCAGCGGTATTGGCGATGAGCTTGCCGAGCAGTGGTTCTGCCGAGAAACGCGTGGAAATTGCCGCCCCCGATTTGCAGACTGCCGATGCCACCGCCGAGCTTTGGCCCGCAGCGTCCAGTCCGGAGGCGATCACGTCGCCCGCGACCGAGGCCGCCATCGACCGGTTGCTGCAATCCATGACTTTGGAGCAGAAGGTCGGGCAGCTTATTCAAGCCGATATCAGCGCGATAAAGCCGGACGATTTGGTCCGTTATCCACTGGGTTCGATTCTGGCTGGTGGCAATTCCGGTCCCTATGGCGACGAGCGGGCCAGTGCGGCCCAGTGGAGCAAGCTTGTCACCGAGTTTCGCGCAGCTTCCCGCACATCCGGGGCAGGCATTCCGATATTGTTCGGCGTTGATGCGGTTCACGGCCATTCCAACCTGCCGGGTGCAACGATCTTTCCGCACAATATCGGGTTGGGCGCGGCACGTGATCCTGATTTGATCCAGCGCATCGGCCAGGCAACCGCGGCAGAAATATCCGGCAGCGGTATCGAATGGACTTTTGCGCCAACGCTTGCTGTGCCGCAGGATTTGCGATGGGGACGCAGCTATGAGGGCTATGCGGCCGACCCCGCCCTTGTCGCCAGCTATGCAAAAGCGATGACATTGGGCTTGCAGGGGCCTTTGTCGCCGGACAAGCCGCTGGACGCGGAGCGGGTGGCCGCCACTGCTAAGCATTTCCTTGCCGATGGCGGCACGGTGGATGGGCGCGATCAGGGTGACGCACGCATAGGCGAGGCGGAGTTGATCGCCAAGCATGCACAAGGCTATCCGGCGGCGATCAATGCAGGAGCCCTGACTGTCATGGCCAGCTTTTCGAGCTGGAATGGCACAAAGCATCATGGCAACAAAACCCTCCTCACCGATGTTTTGAAAGGGCGAATGGGTTTTGCGGGCCTGATTGTGGGCGACTGGAATGGCCATGGCCAGATCCCCGGTTGTTCGGCAACAAATTGTCCGCAAGCGATCAATGCCGGTCTCGATCTTTTCATGGCTCCGGACAGTTGGAAGGGGCTTTTTGATTCCACATTGGCTGCGGCAAATGATGGCCGTATCCCGATAGCGCGCATCGATGATGCGGTTCGGCGCAATTTGCGCGTGAAATTCAAGCTGGGCCTGATGGGGGCAATGCCGACGCAGCGCGGGAATACGGCGTTGGTTGGCGCAGCTGACCATCTGGCTTTGGCGCGCGAGGCGGTATCCAAGTCGCTGGTTCTGCTGAAGAATGAAAAATCCACTCTTCCCATCCGCAACGGCGCGCGCGTCCTGATTGCGGGTTCGGGCGCCGACAATATGGCTATGCAAGCGGGTGGGTGGACGATCAGTTGGCAGGGCACAGATACCAAGGCATCGGATTTTCCCAATGGCCAGACGATCGGGCGTGCCATTTCGCAGGCCGTATCCGCGCGCGGCGGTTCGGCAGAAATCGCAGCTGACGGTCGTTCGGCATTGCGGCCTGATGTCGCCGTTATTGTCATTGGTGAAAAGCCTTACGCCGAATTTGAAGGCGATGTTCCCGACCTTGCTTTCCGGATAAAGCCGGAGGAGGAAGAACTGGTCGCGCGGCTGAAGTCGCAAGGCACAAAGATTGTCATATTGTTTCTTTCGGGCCGGCCGATGTTCGCCGGTAAGCTGATCAACCAGGCAGATGCTTTTGTGGCAGGCTGGTTGCCGGGCACGCAGGCACTGGGCGTTTCCGACGTGCTCGTCGCCGGAGCTGGCAACAAGCCTGTCCGCGATTTCACTGGACGTCTTCCCTTCGCCTGGCCCGCCGACGGCCGTTCACCGATCAACAAGCCGTTGTTCGCCGAAGGTTATGGTCTATCTTACGCCAAAGCGGGCCGTGTTCGTCGGGTAAACGAGGACCCGCGGGTTATGCTCTCGATGCAGGCGCATGAAACCCATTATATGGTGCGTGGCAAAAGCCCTGCGCCGTGGCGCCTTGATATCGATGGAGCAGTCAGCGTGCGTGCGGTGGATATCTCCGCGCAGGAAGATGCGCGCCAATTCAGTTGGAACCGCGAAGGCATGCTTTCGATTTATGGTCCGCCGGTGGATTTGCGCCAAAAGCTGGAATCGGGATCGGCATTGGTGCTGGATTGGCGAGTAGAACAGCCCGCCAATGGTGCGCTCAAGCTTTCTTTGGATGAAGTGACACTGGATATTGGCCGTCTTGCGGATGCGTCGCCAGCCGGCACGATCCTGCGGACGCAGATTCCGCTGCGATGTTTTGCGCAAGCGGGTGCGAAGCTGAACGCGGTTGGCGTTCCGTTGCGCCTTGCCGCTCCAAAAGGATTTGTGGCGACCTTGCGCAATGTACGCGTCGAGGCAGCGGAAGGGCCCGCAAGCTGTCCTCCAAAGGCAGAATAGTTTCGGATAGGGGAGAGAAGAAATGGCATTGGCACCAAGCGGCAACGCGACAGCCGGCGACGGTATGAAGATAGAGGGTAAAGCGCGGAGCGTCTTGTTCCTGACTTTTGCGGTGTTTTTCATCCTTGGCGGGGTGACGAACATCAACGATGTCCTCATCCCTAAATTGAAAAATCTTTATCAGCTGAGCCATTTCGAGGCGAACCTGGTGCAGTTCGCGTTCTTCATGAGCTATGCCTTGTTTTCCATTCCTGCGGGGATGCTGGTTGCGCGGATCGGCTATGTGCGGGGCTTTGTGGCAGGCTTTCTGGTCGTCGCAGCCGGCGCTCTGCTTTTCCTGCCTGCTGCAAATTCGGGCATATATGCCTCATTTCTGGCCGCGCTATTCGTGATTGGTGGCGGGATCACATTGTTGCAAGTTGGCATGAACCCGGTGACGATAGCATTGGGGCCAAAGGAAACGTCGCACAGCCGTCTGACCTTTGCCCAGCTTTTCAATTCAATCGGCGTTTTCCTGATGGTCTATGGCGGCGCCGAACTGATGCTCGGCAAGGAAAGCGGGGTCGACCCTTCCACCTTGTCCGGTACAGCATTGCAGGCACATCGCGTTGCAGAATCCGCTGTGATCGGCCACGCTTATATGTGGTTGGCGGCAGCAATGGCAGCCATAGCCGGGCTCTTCTGGTTCTGGCGTTCGGCGCTCGACAAGGCTGAGGCTGCGGATGTGAAAGTGGGCGGAACGCTGGCCCTTTTCCTGAATAACGCCCGCGTCCGTTTCGGCGCACTTTGCATCTTCACTTATGTGGGTGCAGAGGTTGCTATTGGCTCCAATCTGATTGCCTATCTGACCGATGACGGGGTGATGGGCATTACTGCCGTTGAGGCGGGGCGCATGCTCGCGCTTTATTGGGGCGGTGCCATGGTCGGGCGGTTCTTTGGCGGTTTTGTCCTCAGGATGTTCAAGCCGGGGTTGGTGCTCACCGCCTTTGCGGCGACGGCCATTGCGCTGATCTTGCTGTCGGGCATGTCGTCTGGTGCGATTGCCGGTTGGTCACTGGTTCTTGTGGGCTTTTTCAATTCGCTGATGTTCCCGACAATTTTCAGCCTTGGCACAGAGGGCCTGACCGATGATGCACCGCGGGCTTCGGGGATCATGTGTACCGCCATTGTGGGTGGGGCTCTGGTTCCGCCGCTGTTCGGGCTGGTTGCCGATGGTGCAGGCCTGAAGCTTGCCCTTGTCGTTCCGATTATCTGCTATGCCATCATTGCAACCTTTGGGCTTTGGGCCGCGAAAAGAGCCTGATTTACCCAGCTGGCCTGCGCGGCATCTTCGCAAGCAAGATTGCCGCACAGGCCGATAAAATGGCGAGCAAAAGGAACAGCATGTTGAAACCATAGACGGGCACCATGGCCAGAGTAATCCACGGCATGATTATCGATGGAACGGTGTTCGTCAGGTTGAAATAACCAAGGTCGCGTCCTCGCGTGGCAGGCGCTGGCAATACGCCTAACGTCCGGCTGGCATGGAGTGACAGAAAGACGGTGCTGGCAAGGCCAAAAATGAAATAGCCGCCAATGCCTGCGAAGAGGGTGGTCGAGATGGCCATCACAATCAGGCCGGTCGATGCGACCAGCGCACATATGGTGAGTGGCAGGATGGGGCGATTGCTATGGTCGGACCATCTGCCGATAAGCAGCGCCAGAATGACTGCGGCGCACAGCACAGTCGCAAATATCGTGGCGGTGTCATTGTCAGCAAATTCAGGATCTATGCTGCGAAACCACAATAGCAGAAACGCAAACAGCGATGCTTCGGCAATTTGCACCAGCAGGCGCGCCGACCACATCTGCGCGACTGCGGATCGGTTATACTCAGGCTGCGGGTAAGTCGCGTCCTGTTTCTGTCCCTCGCCAATCAGATGCGGCATCTTTTTTGGCCGTCCAACGATCAGGGCAGGGCTGACCATGATAATGACAAGCGCCGAAACGATTGCCAGTCTGCCGCTGTCGCTTGCAAGGCCAGGAAAAGTTATCAATGCACCCGAAATTGCCCCCAGTGCCGGGGCAAATGCAAGTAAACCGCCCAGAAATCCTTTTTGGGCATCGGGAACAGTATCGCCAGCCCAGGCCGCTAATGGCGCCAGCATCATGTTGAGACCGAATTGCCAACATGCGATCATGAAGATCAGCATGGTTGCGTCAGTGGCGAGCGGCATCAGAGGCAGCATGATGCAGCTCAGAAAGAGTCCGCCTGCAATCCAAGGACGCCGGTTGCGTGTCTTGTCACTCGCCCAGCCAAAAAGGATGTTGGCAAAGCTGGCGGTGATCGCTCCTGCAAAGGCAATATGTGCCAATAATTCCAGTGCAGCTGTGCCATTCAGCATCGTGGCCTGGTTGGGCAGCAAGATGGTCAGGAACGGAACATAAGCGACCGAGCCGCCAGATACGGCCAAAGCATAAAGATACAGGAAGCGTTTTGACTGCCTGTCCGAACTCAGCTGGTCAGTGGCTGTCATTGCTACCCGGTGGGGCAGTGCTGCTCCGTTCGATCAGTTCGCCCGCAACTATGACCGGCTGTTGCGGCACAATGTCAAGGCCGCCGGTGATCAACAGTTCGACGGCTGTCGCAAAGGTCGCTGCGATCGGTTGATCGATGGCGGTGAGTTGCGGTGTTGCAAATCGCACCACGGGGCTGTTGTCGAAACTGATCAGCGACAGTGCATTGGGAACGTCAATACCTCGTGCTGCGGCTACATCCAGCACGGCCAGCGCCATCTGATCGTTGCTGGCGATGATGGCGGTTGGCGGTTGCGGCATATCGAGCAGGCTCGCGGCCGCCTGTTCGCCACTTTCATAACTGAAATCGCCTTGGATCAGCAGCCCGTCTGCATCCAATCCGGCATTGCTCATCGCCCTTTGCCATCCCTGTACGCGCCATTCCGAAAGACTATATTCGCGTGCGCCTGCGATGAAACCGATGCGCTTATGGCCCAATTGGATCAGATACTCGGTCGCCATTCGGGCCGAGCCTTCATCGCCCATGGTCATCGCAATTCCGGGACCCGGCAATATCGAACCGATGCGGGCAAAGGGAATATTACGTTCAGCTAATAGCCGCGTAATTTGGGTGTTTTCGGAGTGTGGAGGCGTCAGTATGATACCGTCAGGTTGCAATGCAGCGATGGCAGCGCTCAACTCGCGTTCGACATGGTCGCTGTGCGTATCGACCAGCTCGAAGATCATCCGATAACCATGCTCGGCGCATTTGAGCATGCCTCCCAGCAGCATTTGGCCGACCCAATCGCTGCCTTGGCGTTCCTGCCAATCGGCAATCGTCCGGTCACGATCATTGATGGCAAGGATCAGATAGGAACGCGACCCGCTCATCCGTTGTGCCGCGATGGACGGCACATAACCGAGCTTGTCGATCGATTCCTGTACGCGCACTTTCATCGCCGGGCGCACATTGGGTTCATTATTGATCACACGGCTGACGGTTTGCAGGGAAACACCTGCATCTGCGGCAACATGCTTGATGGTTACATTCTGGCGGCGTCTGCCCATGATTTATTCGCCCCCTTTGGCACCCTTGATGCAAGCAAGTCCGCTCTCCCTGTCATCTTTGCATTGATAGACACGGATCCAATCGATCAGGAACTCTGCCGGGACGGAGTTCATGATTATTCCCTTGTCATTGTTTTCTTCTGACAATTTCCCTCCGATGGCGAGGTTCGCCATGATGTAGAAGGGCTTGTCAAAAGGCGCAACGGGATTTGATTTTGCGCGTGGAGAGGCCGTATTCCATTGATCCGGGGTGACTTCCCAATAGAGTTTGTTGTCCAGATAGAAGCGCATCAGCCCCTTACCCCATTCCAGCGTCCAGATGTGAAAATCGTCTGAAGGCAGGGCTTGGTCGGGCAGGGCCACCCGCTGGTGAACATGCTCGTTCTTTGGCGCCTTGTCGCCGAAATGGATGGCGCTGAGTGTGCGATTTTCCCCGACATTGCCCTTACACTCGTCACAGGTCGCGCCGAGATTGACGGCTTCCAATATGTCGATCTCGCCTGACAATGGCCATCCGCCATAATGATCGTCCGCCGGCATCATCCAGACCGCGGGCCAGGTTCCTTGACCCTTGGGCACTTTGGCGCGGAATTCAAATTTGCCATAGGTCCAGCTGGCAAGCTTGCGTGTGCGTATTTTCCCCGACGTGAAAGGCTGCGTCTTATTTGGATTGGGCATCGATGCAATTTCAGGCGGACGATCCGGCCCTGTAAAACGCTCTTCAAGCGCCGTCAGGTAAAGCAGGCCGCCGCTCACCCGAATATTCTTCGTCCTGTCAGTGTAGCATTGGCGTTCATTATTGCCGCCGCCCCAGCAGGATTTTTCGGGCTTCCATTTCTTGCGATCAAGTTCCGTTCCGCTGAACTCATCAGACCAGACAAGTTCCCATGCCGGCTTGTCGGCACCGCCTGTTTCCGCCCTCAATGGATGGATCGACAGAGTGGCAACAAGCAGCGCGAAACAATATGATATTCTCATAGCTAGATCCCAATGGCTCCCAAGCAGCGCGAAAGCATGCGTCCTCTTGTCATGCTTCAAAACGAAGAGCGGGCCCCGGTCAATGACAGAGGCCCGCTCGTTACCATATCGGCAAACTGATGCTTAAAAGTCGAACCGCGCCAGGAAGGTGTAGCGCCGGTCATTGCGGAAAGCAGAGCGGGTTGCCCGCGTTCCGTCAAAGTCGATCACTTGCGAGGTTTGGGTGACTTCATCGAGCAGGTTGACACCCTGGATACCCACTTTCACATTCTCAGTCACCTTGAAGAAGATCGAAGCATCCAACTGCCCCGTGCTTTCTCCATAAATGGGCGAGAATGGGAAGATCACGTCCCGAGGTGTTTGCAGGAAGTCAGACCGCCAATTATATGCGGCGCGCAAACTCAGCGGCCCCTTTTCATAAAAGGCGACGGCATTGACGGTGTGCTTCGACACGCCGGCCAAAGGCAAACCGCCAGCCAAGGGGCTCTGTTCGGCACCCAGCGATGCGTTGTTGAAATCGCCGGCATCGACATAGGTGTAGGTCAATCCTGCCCCCAAGCCGCTGAGCAATCCGGGCAGGAAGTCATAAGCCTGCTGATAGGCGACCTCGACGCCCTTCAATGTGCCGCCGTCGCTGTTGACGGGCGTATTGAAGATGATGTCGGTGGTGCCAGCCCGGGTTTGGAAAGGACGCACAACCGCACCGCTGTTGATGATGTTTGTGATGTCCTTGACGAAACCGGAAACGGTCAGCGAGCCGACATTGGCCCAATACCATTCGAACGAGAGATCGTAATTCCACGATTCTACCGGGCGAAGGAAGCGGTTGCCCGTGCCGATACCAAGCAACGGACCAGTGGCCAGAAGACCGCCTGCACGCAGGTTGTTGGTATTGTCATAAGCGCCGCCGCCGGATGTGAACGCTGAGAGATCCGGCCGCGAAATCCCCTTGGACGCTGCGGCACGCACCAATATCCCATTACCGAAATCAAGCTTGGCGTTGAAGCTGGGCAGCCAGTTTTCATAACGGATGTTCAGCGGGTCGGGAATGATTTCACCGGTAAACAAAGCGGCATAGGCGGCTTGGCGGCTGGGTGACAGGCCGCAATAGCCCGGCACCGGCGTGATGTTATTGGCCAGAATGAATGCGCAAGATCCTTGCACTTCTGCCAACTGGACTACGCCGTCACGATTGCCGTTATTGTCAAAGAATTCCGGCGTCGGTAAGCTGAACGAACCGCCGCTGCGGACCGATGTGCTGATGTAACGCAGGCCGAAATTGCCGCTAAGCTCGGCATTGTCCCCAAAACGGGTACCGAAATCGACGCGTGCATAAGCGCTGGAGGTGCTTTCCTCGACATCAGAGATTTCGCCGGTGGTCCAAACGCCGCCGGGCACGTTGCTGGCGCGTGCAGAGATAGGGAACCATGCATTGGGCGTCAGAGTTGAAGCGGTGATTGCATTGGCTTGCGTACGGATCGCACCGCTCAAATAGTCGGCGACCATATTGTCGCCGCCGAAGAAGAAGGCCGAGCCATCCCCGAGGGGAACCGGAGCATTGCCGCGCTGGAAGCCATCACCAAAGGGATTGCGCAGTTGTGCCGAATTCGGGAAATCCCGGACATAGGCGCCGCCGCAACCAAAGGCCTGGAAGTCGCCGCAATTCCAATTGCCGCCACGACCAGTCCATGGTGCGCCCAAATTGCCCCAGTTCGAGAAGTTCGCGCTGCGGGTCACGCGGCTGCGATCACCCCAGCGTGCGCCAAAGCGGGCTTTTTTGAAGAAGCCTTCATCGCTGACATCATATTCAGCATCGAAACGCATCGATGTCAGTTCGCCCTCATTCTTGACCTGGTTATCGATCAGGAACCAATAGAATGTCCGCGACGGGTCGTTGAAATAAGACGCAGGCGAAGTGGTCTGGCCGGGCTGCAAAAACTCGACCTGCGGCGTGCTGCCGGTGTTGTCGATGCGCACGTCGGAGTAGGTTTGCATCGCGGAGATGAAACCATCTTCGGTCCGGTCCGATTTGATGTGCTGCACTTCAAAGTTGAACCGCAGTCGATCCGAAGGGCTGAGCTTCAGATGCGCCGAAAAATCTTCGGTCATTGCGGTATCTTCGCGCTGGAAGCGGAGCAGTTCGGTTGGAATGCCGCGTCCGCCCGTGAAGGGCTGCAACTGCGTCAATGTGCCCGCGACGAACTGGTTGTCGTCGTAGGTTGCTGTCGTGCCCGGTGCCAGGACCGGGAACAGACCATCATCGTTGACGAGGGCGAGAACAGCATATTCGTTCAGCGTCGCATCGGTTTCGGCACGCAGATATTCGACTGTCAGCAGAGCGCGGCCGTCATTGCTTTCCCATTGCCCGATTGCGGAAAGCGCATTGCGATCACGCGTCAGATCGGTGGTGCGAACGCCGGCACCCTTGGGTACAAAAACCGCTCCGGCGGGGGGGAAATTGCTGGACGTGAACTGCTGGTCGCCGCCAAATCCGCCCGAGCCGACGGGGCGAACGCGCAAACACGGACCGTTGAGGGAGGGCGCGCGATAGCAGGGATCGGTAATCTGCGACGCATCGGTACGCGTTACCAGTTCGGATTGTGCATAAGCGATCTGGACGCCAAATCGGCCCATGCCGGTTTCGAACGTGTTCGATCCCAGAATAGAAAAGCCAGGCGACCATTTCTTTGCCATGTCGCCATAATTGCCTTCGATCGTGCCAGCAATTTTCAAACCGGGAGTGTCCAGCGGTTTGCGGGTAATCAGGTTGACCGATCCTGAAATGCCGCCATCGATCATGTCTGCCGTGCTGTTCTTGAACACTTCGACCCGGCCAAGAAGTTCCGGCGAAACGTCGTTGAAGGACAGTTCACGTCCGCCATTGGCTGAGAAAATGTCGCGACCGTTCAGTTCAGAACGCACGAAGGGCAGGCCGCGAATGATGACGCCCGAACCTTCGACAGAGAAACGGTCCGGATCATTCCGCTGTTCAAAACGCGAGATATTGATGCCGGGGACGCGCTGCAGCGCTTCTGCGACTGATCTGTCGGGCAGGGCGCCGATATCTTCTGCGGTGATGACGTCGACAAAGGTGTCTGCATCGCGCTTTTTATTCTGCGCGCTTTCAAGGGCCTTGCGATAGCCTGTGACGAGGATGACTTCCTCTTCAGCCTTGCTTTCATCGGCCGCTGCGGTTTGTGAGTCGGCGTCTTGCGCCAGCACCGGTGTCGCAATCAGCGCGCTCAGCGCCAGGCTTGAAGCAGTCGTTAACGCCGCAAATCTGCGAGCGTGCGCAAAAGTTGAAATCTTGGCCAAGGCAACCTCCCATTTCCCCAAAATATTGCGGGCGTGATTCTCCCGTTAATTTCGCGGCATAATTTAGAATGTGAGCGTTCACAAGGTGTAAAATGAACGTTCACATTTTGATGGAATGCGTTATTGCAATTGGACAGTCTTTCGAGTGGATAGGGCATATGGCGATCGAAAAAATCATTATTGTCGGCGGCGGAACAGCAGGCTGGATGGCTGCCGCAGCCTTGTCGCGAATAAAGGCCGGGCGCGCTGTCGATATTACGCTCGTCGAGTCGGAGCAGATTGGCACCGTCGGGGTCGGCGAAGCCACGATTCCGCCATTTCTCGATTTCAACAAATTGCTGGAAGTCGATGAGCGTGAGATGCTTGCCGCCGTGCAGGGCAGTTTCAAACTGGGCATCCAGTTCGTCAACTGGGGCAAATTGGGCGACAGCTATATCCACCCGTTCGGCAATTATGGCTACCAGATGGAGGGCATATCGTTCCACCATATTTGGCACAAATACCATCAGGCGGGCGACAAGCGGCCCATTCAAGTCTTCAATATGGAAACAATGGCCGCACATTTCGGCCGCTTTGCACGGACAGAAGATTATCAGCGCGAAGATTTGCCGCCCGTAAATTATGCCTATCATATTGATGCTGGCCGCTACGCCAGATTTTTGCGCAGCTATGCGGAAAAGCGCGGCGTGGTGCAGAAAGAGGGCAAGGTCACCAGTGTCGCGCAGGATAGTGAAAACGGCTTCATCACGTCGATTACCTTGGACGATGGCAGCGTTTTTGAAGGCGATCTGTTCATTGATTGCTCCGGTTTCCGCGGCCTGTTGATCGAACAAACGCTCAAAACAGGTTATGAGGACTGGACGCATTACCTGCCCTGTGACCGGGCGGTCGCTTTGCCCTGCATGCGTGAAGACGGCAGCCCGCCATTGCCCTTCACGCGCGCCACAGCGCATAGCGCAGGCTGGCAATGGCAAGTCCCCTTGCAACATCGCAATGGCAACGGACATGTCTATTGCAGCAGCTATATGGGCGACGATGAGGCGCTTGATATCTTGGTCAAGAATATGGCCGGAAAACCGGGTGCGGATCCGAACTTCCTGCGTTTTACAACGGGCAGACGGAAGAAGTTCTGGAACAAGAATGTCGTGGCACTCGGTCTTTCGGCGGGTTTTATGGAGCCGCTGGAATCCACCTCGATCCACTTGATCAACACCGGCATCAACAAGCTGATCGCGCTGCTTTCACTGGATGGAATAACGCAGGCGCAGGAAGATGCTTTCAACCGGCTGACCGGGAAAGAATATGAGCGTATTCGCGACTTCCTGATCCTCCACTATAATTCGACCACGCGCAGCGATAGCGAATTCTGGAATCATTGCCGGACTATGGCAGTGCCAGATAGCCTCACCGAAAAGGTCGAATTGTTCCGTTTGAATGGCCAAATCTTCCGCGAGGATGATGAACTTTTCACGGAAACAAGCTGGGCAGCGGTGATGATGGGGCAAGGTATTGCGATGGGGGGCCATAACGCCATGGCGGATGGTCTGAAGGAGCCTGCGACGGCAAAGGAAATGGACGCCATTGAGCAGTCTATTCGCTTTGTGGTCCAGCATATGCCGGGCCATGGCGAATATCTCAGCAAATATTGCCCAGCGGTTTTGTAACTAGATAAAAGCCAATGAAATTGGGGGCATGCTCTCTATCGCGTTCAGACGCGGAAGGAGCATTCCGCACCCTGCGCCACCATTGCCGTTTGCGCCTGCCATGCGCGGCTCAGCGATGGTCCATCCGCAGCGCCGAATAGATAGCGGTCCGGCCGGATGAGGGCCGCATCGGCGCCGGTCTGGTTCAGCCAGTCCCGCAAAGCCGGGGAAAAGGGGGCAAGATCCTTCCGGTCGAGATCCTCTCGACTGAGGAGCCATGGCTCCGCTCCCACCACATCATCGAGGCGCGCACCCTCGCTCGACACAAATTGCGGGAAATAGCTGCCCGCAACTGCGCAGCCAGTGAGGATGATTCCGGCAGTGATTGGCGGATATGCCGGCGGCCCGTCGGGCAATTTCCCAAGGGCGCGGGCGAGCTTGAATTTGAGGTCGCGCATCCACGCACCCCATTTGCTGGTGATGCACACTGTGCGCCCCATCATGATCGCCATTTCAATGGTTGCGCGGACATTGGGTTCGCGTTCCGGCTGGTAAGAGTCGAGCAGCGCGTCGGGCGCTTTGCCGGTGACAACCTCTGCCAGTTTCCAGCCGAGATTGGCGGCGTCGCGCAGGCCGGAACACATGCCCTGTCCCGCAAAGGGCGGCGTCTGGTGCGCGGCATCGCCTGCCAGCAGCACGCGGCCCTTGCGCCATTGGTTAGCGATACGCGCTCGAAAGGTATAAACCGCCTTGCGTTCGATCCGCACGGCACCCTTCACCTTCCATGGCTCCAGCAGCTTTTCGATAAAGGCATCGTCGCTGACCTGCTCGGCGCTTTCGCCCGGCTTGATCATAAATTCCCAGCGGTGCCGGCCTTCCCCCATCAGCACGCAGGTCGTCGGGCGTTCAGGGTTGCAGATCTGCAAATTTTTCTGGGGCAGGCGCGACGCATCATCGACCAACACATCGACAACCAGCCATGGCTCTTCAAAATTCAAATCATCAAAGGCGATGTCAGAGGCTTTGCGCAACAGCGATCGTGCACCATCGGCACCGACAAGATAGCGGGCCTGTATCGCCCGCTCGCCATCGGGCGTTGCAATTATCGCCGTCACTACGTCCCCGTCATCGACAAAGGATGTGACCTCCCAACCGCCATAGAATTCGGCATTGGCATAGGCCGACAGCGCGCGCCGCAGCGCCGCCTCTACCGAAGGCTGGTGGATCATGTTCGCCACCGGCCAGCCGCCCGCGCCGATCTGTTCCGCGCCATCGAAACGCAGCAGGACTTCGCCCTTTGCGTTGAGGAAATCATAGCGGGAGGCCCGCCGGCTTGTCGCCATCACCTCATCGGCGACCCCCGCCTCCTGCAGGATGCGCATGCATTCATGGTCGATATGGGCTGCACGGGGCAGCGGATAGATCGCGGCTTCCTTCTCCGCGACGATCACCTTCACCCCGCGTCGCGCAAGAAGCACCGCCAGCGTGACGCCGGTCGGGCCACCGCCCGCGATCAACACATCGCAATCAAAATCCGTCATCCGAACCCTCCCCCGGATTAGCGAGCCAATTTGCGATCAAAGCACCAGGATCATCCCGTCCTGCGCAACTGTCAGCTTGCCCTTAAACTGTTGCCCCATCCCCTCAGTGTACATCTGCCGGACCACGAAACTGTCGGGATAGGGTATGAGGTGCGTGAGCAGCAGGTGCTTCACCCCAGCCTCCTGCGCCTGCTGGGCGAGCGCCATATTGTCGGCATGGTAGGGGATGGTGCGTTCGGCCACAGTTGCCTCAAAATCCATTCCCAATTTCCGCATTTGCGGGATCGCGCGGCGCACCATGTGCGCGGCATAGGATTCATGGATAGCCAGATTGGCATCGCGCATCGCATCCATGTTGACCGGACTAACCTCGGTATCGCCGCTGATGAAGACCTTTTTGCCCTTATATTTGAGGACGTAGCCCAAAGCGGGTTTCACCGGATCGTGTGCAACGAGCGTTGCATCAATCGTCACGCCATCCTTGTCATACACCCGCACCACGCGCTGACCCTCGGCAAAGGCGATTTCGAGCGGCACGCCAAAGGCGACAGCGCGGTTCTTGGCCAGATGCGGCATATTGGCGCTGCGATAACCTTCATCGAGAGCATAGGCCTGTGCGAAGCCATCGAGCACTTGCTTCATTCCGACCGGACCTTGCACCTCCAGCGGTGTTCTTCGACCCCAAATCCAGCCGGCATTAATCAGCGTGGCAAGGTCGTTGAAATGATCCGAATGGAAATGGGTGATGAACACGCGTTCGAGCTGGTTCACCGGTATCTTGGAATGCGCGAGCGAGCGAACTGCGCCGTCACCAACGTCAAAGAGGAACATCTTGCCGCCCGCCGACACCAGCGTGCAGGCCTGTGCCTTGGCCGAGCTGACTTCGGGCGAACCGGTACCGCAGATCAGCACGCGGACATGCTCTTTGTCTTCAAGGAAGCTGCGGTCAGGCTCTTGCTGCAACCTGCCTTGGATCGCCCGGTCAACCAGTGCATCACGATTGATCCACGCCAGCACCAACGCGCCTACTGTTAGCGCCAGGACAGCGTAAATGATTTTGCGGATCATCGGGCTCAGCCTTCCGCCACCATAGTGCCTTCGATGTGGCCAAGCCCGTCCACTTCGCAGCGCACCACGTCGCCGGCCTTCAGGAACTGGCGCGGGTCCATGGCAGCGCCGACGCCGCCCGGGGTGCCGGTAAACAGGCAGTCGCCCGGCTCCAGGGTCATCCCCACCGAGAGATGCTCGACCTGTTGCCAGATGTTGAAGACAAGGTGCGCGGTACTCGAATTCTGCCGCTTCTCGCCGTTGACGAAGCAGCGCAGGCCCAGCGCGTGCGGATCGTCCACTTCATCAGCCGTGACGATCCACGGCCCCATGGGTGCATGTGTGTCGAAACTCTTGCCCAATGACCATTGCGGCGAGGCGTGCTGCCACATGCGCTCGGTCACATCATTGCCGATACAATAGCCGAAAATGGCCGCAGGCGCGTCTTCGGTGGTAAGATGCTTGCCGCCCTTGCCAATCACGGCCACCAGTTCGACCTCATAATCATTGGCCATCGTGCCGGTTGCGATTTCGATGTCATCATAAGGCGCATTGACGCTGGTCTGTGCCTTGGTGAACCAAACCTGCCGTTGCGGCGTTTCCATCTTTGATTCCGCGATATGGTCGGCATAGTTGAGGCCGATCGCGAAGATTTTACCGGGGCGTTGCACCGGCGCTTCCAGTCTGACCGAGGCGAGCGGCAGGCCACCGCCGGCAGCCGCCTTTGCCTCAAGACCGGGCTTCAGCGCGTCCCAGTTGCGGATCAGGTCGATCATCGTGCCTTCGACGCCGCTGTCGACGATCTGGTCACCTATGACGATGCCGGTGCGGGTTTGGCCATTGGCCGTATAGGTGGCGAGTTTCATGCGGGATTTCCTTTTGGCTGGCGGCTGAACAGCCGTTTGATGCGGATGTTGAGGGCAGTGAAAAAAGCGATGAGGCCTGCAGGGGGCGGCATTTTGCCGGCAAACATTGGATGCGGTGCACCCCATTGCACGGCGAGCAGCGCGCTTATCGGCTGTTTCTGCGGCGGATCGGCGGCAGTGAACAGGTCGCCATCGGTCCAATGTTCGAGTTCATTGCCGAACGGATCTTTCCAATAATCGAATATCTGGCTGCCCATTATGTGACGGCCAACGCCCCATGCGGCTTCGCGCTTCTTCGCCTTCAGATGCTGGTGGCCAAGCATAAGGTCATCGAGATTGGCGACCTCGAACGCCGCGTGCAGCAGTCCAAGTGGGCCGGGCAGTTGCGCGAGAAATAGTGTATGATGGTCCGCGGGCTTGTCTCCGCGGTCGCAGCGCATGAACGCCCCGAGCGCAACATCCTTGGCCGCTTCCACTTCGTCGGATGTCAGAAATCCGAAACGATCCTTGTACCATTTCTCCGACGCGCGGAAATCGCGCACCTTCAAAACAGCGTGACCGATGCGGCGGACATGGGCGGGTGCGGGGTCGAGCCTTATGGTGGAGCGGAAACGCGGTTTGGCGGATGCCGTATTTCGCTCTGGGTCGGCAAAAGAGGGCGTTGCTTCGCCTTTGCACTGGCCGGCGACAACCTCGACGCCATAGCCATCGGGATCGATCAGGCGGATGATCTTGCCGCCGCCGGGTTCTTCCAGATCGTCGATCGCGACGCCTTCGGCTGCGGCAAGCTTTTCCAGATCGGCAACAGTCTCAGCGCGGAAACCAACCGCGAGGAACTTCGCTTCACCCGGCTGAGTCACATGGACGAACGGGCGTCCGTCGCTGCCCTTGCCGTAAAGTCGCCCGTCCGTTTCAAATGTATGCATCCCGAAATCGTTCAGGAACGCGCGCATCGCAGCGAGGTCCGGCGCAGCAAAGCGTACATGCGCAATATCTTCGATCCGAATGATCGACATCGCCTCTCTCCCGCGATTCAGTTTTGACTATTTGGTCAAATAACTTGCGATTGACCAGATAGTCAATTAGAATTGGCGCATGGCCACTTCGTCTCAATCGCTTGCTTCATCGCCGCGTGTCGCCCGTACCCGCGCGGCGCTTATCGCTGCGGGTTTTGACCTTTTGGTCGATCGATCGATTGACGCCATTCCGATTGACGATCTGGTCGCAAAGGCGGGCGTCGCGAAGGGCAGTTTTTTCAATCATTTCGCTGACAAGCAGGATTTTGCCAACGCCATCGCCACCGAAGTGCGGCTCGAGCTTGAGGATCTTGTGGCGCGGTGTAACGCGCGGATTGACGATCCGGTCGAGCGGATCGCGCGGGGCATGCGCGTCGTTGCTGAATTTGCCATCACAAACCCCAAAAGATCGGCCGTGCTGCTGCGGAGCCATGCAAGTTCGACTGCAAGAGATCATCCGCTGAACAAGGGTCTTGTCGAAGACATGGAGGCGGCCAGCGCGCTCGGATTGGTCAGGCCCGAAGCCCGTCACAGCGGCGTGCTTTATTGGCTGGGTCTTTGCCAGGTTCTGATGATCAACCTCGTCGAGCGCAAATTCCCCCGACCAGATGCCGACCGGCGGATTGAAGACATGATTGTGCTGGGATTGTCGGGGCTGGGTGTGGACGCAGAGCGCGCGACCCGGTTGGGCTACCAATTGCGCAACTTCGCAACCTGACATGCGACTTGGTCGCAAGTTCATAACATTGGGTTATGGCTATCACATAAGTTTTTATCGCATTGGCCATTTCAAAGCTGGAATTTAGCTGTAACACCCTCTCCCCATATTTAAGTACATCAGGGGGCGGTAATGTCAGAAACGATGAAATATGTGCGTAATGGCCTGTTGGTCGGCGCATCGACGTTGGTCTTTTTATCTCAAGTCTCGGTGGCGCAGGATACCGCAGCCGAAACTCCACCGCCCGCAAATGCTGAGCAGAAACAGCCCGAAATCGTTGTGGTTGGCAGCCGCATTGAAAATGCGAAGATTGCCGAAGCATTGCCGGTCACCGTCGTGGGTGAGGACCGTATCGCTGCAACGGGCAGCGTATCCGGCGACGATCTTTTCCGTTCCTTGCCGCAGGCAGGTGACGTCCAGTTTCAGGAATCGCGCACAACGGGCAACCTGAACGATGCGCGCGGTGACAATGCATCGATCAACCTGCGCAGTGTCGGTACGGGCAACACGCTTGTTTTGGTCAACGGACGGCGCATGATTTTGACGCCGGGAACGCAAACGGAGAATTTCGTTCCGGTCCAGACGGCAAATACCAATGCCATCCCGGTTGGCGCGACACGGCGCATTGAAGTGCTTCGCGACGGCGCAGCCGCTATCTACGGCGCCGATGCCGTTGCGGGTGTTGTCAATGTCGTGCTCGACGACCGTTATGAAGGCTTCAGGGTCAATGGCCGTTATGGCTTTGCAGATGGAACCAGCGAGGCAACCGTAGCTGCAAAGGCAGGGATAGAAACCAAGTCCGGCGGACGGTTCATGCTGTTCGGCAGCTATACGCGCCGTACGCCCTTGTTTGCCAGCGAGCGCGATTTTTCCGCCAGCGAAAACCATCTTGCTGATGTTGCCGGTACGCCTTGGGAAGCAGACACTGGCTTTGACAACCGTTCAACCTCTTCACCTTGGGGAAGCTTCACGACCGTACCGGTGACGACGGTGCGCCAAGGCACTGCGACGCTGACAGCATCGGGTGTTTTTAACATTCAGCCCACTGCGAACACGGCGGCGGGATGTTCAAGCACCGTTATCAACGGCAATCTGTGCCTTCGTTCCGGTACGATCACCGGGGCCACCTCGCGCGTGTTGCGCTATGACGAAAATCCGGATCGCACCCTGCGTGGCGGGCTGGACCGTGTGAACATCTATGCCAGCGCAAAGCAGGAATTTGGCGCAGTCGAAATGTTTGGCGAGCTTGGCTATTATCATGCCCGCTTGCGGGGCCAGCGTGAGCAGTCCGCGCCGATTTCCAGCGCGGTGATTACGGTACCGGCGACGTCTTATTGGAACCCGCTGGGTCCGACGCTGTTTGGGACAACGCCCAATCCAAACAGGCTTGCCGGTTTGACTGGCGTGCCGACTGGCGGCCTCCCTGTGAGAATAACCACGTATCGCCCGGTGGATACCGGACCGCGGAAGTTTGAGGTGACGGATGATATGTTCCGCGCACTGCTCGGCCTCAGAGGAGAATTTGGTGACTTCAAATGGGAATCGGCGGCGACCTATGCCTGGGCACGCACCGACGATTTCACCAAGAATGCGATCAGCAACACCAAGTTCCAAGAGGCACTCGCCCTTACCACTCCTGACGCCTACAACCCCTTCAACGGTGGCAACCAGACCAATTTCTCGCTCGGAGATGGTACGCCGAGCAATGCCAATACGATAAACTCGTTCCTCGTCGGGGTTCACCGCATCAGTAAAACATCGCTGACCACCTGGGATTTCAAGGTTACAAATTCGAACCTGTTTGAACTTCCCGGCGGTTCTGTCGGCTTCGCAAGCGGCGTCGAAGTGCGTTATGACAGCTACAGCGACAACCGTGACGCGCGTCTGGATGGGACGATCACCTACCGGGATTCGGTGACCGGTATCGTTTATGGCACCGACGTTATGGGCGCCAGCCCGGCACCTGACGTGAAGGCAGATCGTACGGTTGCAGCAGCCTATGTCGAATTTGCGGTCCCCGTAATTTCCGAGGATATGAACATTCCTCTGATCAGCTCTCTCGATCTGCAGCTGGCGGCGCGCGATGAATATTATTCGGACTTTGGCAATGTGCTGAAGCCGAAGGTTGCCGGCTTTTTGAAGGTTGTGGATGGCCTGCGGTTCCGTTCTTCATGGTCGCAAAGCTTCCGCGCCCCCAATCTTGCGCAATATTACAGCGCCGGTACCCAGGTCGCGAATACCCGCACCGACTGGGCGCAATGCCGTATCAATGTCACGACTTGCAGCGGCATCAGCACACTGGAAGTTCGCTCGGGCAACCAGCAGCTGAAACCGGAAGACGCAGAGACGATTTCATGGGGTGCGGTGTTCCAGCCGATCCGCAACCTGACGCTTACGGTTGACCGTTGGTCGCTTAAGTCAACGGGCGTGATCGGTCTGCAAGGCGCGCAGAACCAGATATTGTTTGATTATCTTGAGCGTCTTGGCGGCCGCAGCAATCCGAACGTCGTGCGCCTTGTACCGGTAGGAACGCAGCGGGTTGGCGATATCTCCTTCGTGCAGGATGACTATTTCAACCTTGGCCCGCGCAAACTTCGCGGGATCGACATCGCCCTCAACTATGATTCCGGGAAAACGGATTTGGGGCGGTTCAGCTTCGATCTGGGCGCGTCCAAACTGCTGAAATGGCTGCAGACTCCGTCTGACCTGCAAGCGCAGTTGATTGCTGCCAATGCTGCAGGGACGCTGGGCACGGGTATCAATATTACCCAGGCCGGGGATCAGGTTAAGCAAAACGGCAATCCGGAATGGCGCTTCAGCGGAAGCGTTACCTGGAAGTCGGGTCCTGTCACTGCTGGCGCGCAGTTGGACTATATCGGGTCGATATTCGACACCGGAACGACGGTTGTGAACGGAAGCTTCTACGAGGCACCTGCCTTCACGACGATGAATGCTTACATCCAGTTCCAGGGCAGAGAGCAAGACAAGCTGTTGCAAGGAATGCGCTTCCGGGTCGGTGCGCGCAATCTGTTCGATCGGGATCCTCCGCTGACTTCGTCTAACTTCGGCTTCAATGGGGCGGTTTCCAACCCCACCGGCCGGTTCGTCTACTTCGAAGCATCCAGAGATTTCTGATCTTCTGTTGACACGAAACATGCTGGTCGCATGGCGCAGGATTTGTAAAGGATCCTCGCCATGCGACTAAGGCAGATAGAAATCTTTCACGCAGTATATGCGAATGGCTCGATAAGCGCAGCTGCGCGGGCCCTTAATGTGTCGCAGCCTGCGGTCAGCAAGGTTTTGCGGCACACTGAATCCTACCTCGGCATCCGGCTGTTCGATGTGGTTCGCGGCAGGCTTGCTCCAACTGACGAAGCGCATGCTTTGTATCGCGAAGTTGATGAAGTTTTCCGGCGGGTGTCTTCGCTAAAGCAGGCTGCTGCCAATTTACGACGTTCGGGCGCTGGGCATTTGCGGATTGGCGTCGTCCCGTCACTCGGTCTTGAACTATTGCCGCAAGCAATCACGGAATTCCGGTCCGCAAATCCAGATGTGACGTTCGACATCAAGACGATCCGGCATAGCGACATATTAAGATCGCTCTACGAACGTGAATGCGACATCGCCTTTGGTTATGATCCGCCGCCGCATCCGCGTTTGAACCAACGCAAGCTGTCAAAGGGTAAAGTCGTAGCGATCGCGCCGACGGGGGTGTTTGATCCTGCGAAGGAAGCCGTCGGCTGGCACGAAATCAGCAATTTGGATTTGATCGGTGTTTCGACCAGTGGCCCCATCGGCGATGTTGTGGCCGCCGCACAAACCACTGCCCAAGCCGATTTGAAAGAAATCGGGTCGGTCGACACTTATTATATCGCCGCTGCCTTGGTTAAGCATGGATCAGGCGTGGCGGTGGTCGATGAATTCACCGCCATGGCCATGAAGACCGGCGGCTTGGACGTGTTCCCCATTACCCCTGCCGTGGCATTCACTGTTCAGGCTGCTTGGTTGGAGGATCGTCCGCTTTCCAAGCTTGCAGAGCGGTTGATACAGGTCATGAAAAACATTCTCGACCGGCAGTCAAACCTGTAAAACATAACTCACGGTTATAGGTTCAGCCTCAGATTATTGGGTCATCATACTTGCCTGGGCGTGCACGTTGCCTAGCAAGAGAACATGTTAAATGTTCCGCAATCAGCCAATATCAATGATCTACATTTGGGACGCGGCCTAATCATTGGGAGCGAACGAAGGCGCACCGCAATCATTATTGGTGCCGGGGTGGTCGGGATGGCGACTGCCTATGCCCTGGCCCAACGGGATATTCGGGTGACGGTTATCGAGGGGCAGGATTCCCCCGGACTGGGAGCCTCTTTTGCCAATGGAGCGCAGCTCAGTTATGCCTATACCGATGCGCTCGCCAGCCCGGCCTTTTTGAAACAAGCGGCAAAGATTGTTGTCGGGCTTGATCCGGCCATACTGGTCCGGCCGACGATCGATCCCGGCCATCTGATTTGGTTTTTGAACTTCCTGCGCAACACGACATCGACCAAATATTTGGAAAAGACATTGGCCGGCCTGTGCCTTGGATTTGAGTCTCGTATTGAAATGGAGCGGTTGGTTGCCGCGCATGGATTGGAATTTGGCCGCAAGGCTACAGGTAAGCTGCACATTCACAGCAGTGAAAACAGCTTTGCATCGGCGCGAAAGCTTGTCGAGGCTAAACGCTCATTGGGTGCCATTCAGCATATATTGAGCCGCGCGGACTCCATCAATCTGGAGCCAGCACTTGCAGATTATCCGGGTGATCTGGTCGGCAGTATTCATTCCCCCGATGACGAGGTGGGCGACCCGCACAAATTTTGCCGCGAAATGCAAAGGCTGCTTGAAGAGAAATATCAGGCTGTAATGCGTTTTAGCACCCGGGTGCGCACGCTTGAAGATGATGGTCGTTCGGCCTGGATCGAGACTGAAGCGGGCGAGAAAATGACTGCCGACGAAATTGTGCTGTGCGCCGGCATAGGGGCCGGAAGGTTAGGACGAAAATTCGGTCTCTACGGCGCCGTTATGCCGATGAAGGGCTATTCATTCACGGCAGCTCGCGGCGAGGTATCTTTGCAGCTCAGCGTAACGGATGTTGCGAAAAAGGTCGTTCTGTGTCCGCTCGAAGGAAAAATCAGAGTAGCTGGTCTTGCGGAAATTGCAGCCAATAATAACGAAGTAGATGATCGAAAAATCAGTAAGTTAATCGGCACTGCGGGGAATATTCTTCCATCGGCAGCGAATTATGATGACATTGAATCGGTGTGGGCCGGGGTGCGACCAATGTCTTCGGATTCTCTTCCGATCATAAAACGGATATCAGGCCGCATTTCAGCGAATGTCGGGCATGGCATGCTCGGTTGGACCTATGCCATGGGATCAGCGGAACGGGTTGCGAAAATCGTTACAGGAGAGAGAGTTTGATGTTTGGGATCTGGAAACCGGTACGTAAATTTGCGCTGGTCGTCGGGCTCGCGGCGACTTTGGCATTGCCGGCGACGGCCCAGAAGAAGCAGCTTCTTGAATATCCGAGCATTCATTCCCCCGTTGTTGGTGAACGCGGGATGGTGGTTTCGCAAAGCGCCTTGGCGAGCAAGGTCGGCGCCGACATATTGAAGCAGGGCGGTAACGCCGTTGACTCAGCCGTTGCCATCGGTTTTGCGCTTGCGGTCACCTTACCCCGTGCCGGCAATATTGGCGGGGATGGCTTCATGCTTGTCCATGACGGCCGGACAGGCAAGCAGATGTTTTTCGACTTCCGTTCCGTCGCGCCCGGAGCAGCGACCACTGCCATGTATCTCGACAAGGATGGGCGCGAAGCGGACATAGCAAGCAGGGGCTATATCGCCCCAGCTGTGCCGGGAACTGTTGCAGGGCTGTTTGCTGCGCACAAGCGCTTGGGCAAGCTGCCATGGTCCAAAGTTCTGGCCCCTGCCATCAAACTTGCGCGCGACGGCATAGCGCTGACCCCGGACGAAGCCTTTGTGTTCAGCTGGGGACAAGAGCGATTGTCGACGAGCGCAGCGGCACGGCAAGCCTATTACAAGGCAGACGGTTCGCTCTATCGCGCCGGTGAAATCTTGAAGCAGCCGGATCTTGCATGGACCCTCAAACAAATCGCCGAACGCGGTGCAGATGGTTTCTACAAAGGGCCGGTCGCAGAACGCATTGCTGCGGATATGAAAGCGAATGGCGGGCTGATCACATTGGATGATCTGGCAAATTATCGTGCAGTAGAACGGCAACCGTTGCGCGGCACCTATCGCGGTCTCGAAATTGTGACGGCACCGCCGGCAAGCGCGGGGGGCGCCACGCTTATCAACATGCTCAACATACTCGAAAATTTTGATCTGGCGGCCAATGGTGCCGGTTCCGCCAAATCGTTGCACTTGATGGCAGAAAGCATGAAGCTGGGTTATGCGGACCGGTACTGGTTCATTGGCGATACCGATTTTGCGTCTGTGCCACTGAAGGGTTTCACGTCCAAAGATTATGCGCGGCAGAGAGCCCGGCTAATCGATCCTGACAAAGCGGGTTCGTCTGATGTGATGGGCGTGGGCGATCCATGGCAGTTCGAAAGTCCGTCGACCACACACTATTCGGTTGCCGATGCAAATGGCAATGTCGTGTCGACCACTTATACGCTGGGCGCCGATTTCGGTTCCGGAGTGATGATTGCAGGCACCGGTATTCTACTCAACAACCAGATGAACAATTTCAGCCATGTGGCAACGGCAAAGGCGCTCGCCGAAGGCAAGCCTGTGCCGCCCAATGCATTGCTGCCGGGCAAGCGCATGGTGTCGACCATGATGCCCACCTTCGTCATGAAGGACGGGAAACCTTGGTTGGTCACGGGAACGCCGGGCGGGAGCACGATCATCAACACCGTCATGCAGATCATCGTCAATATCGTCGATTTCAAGCTCAACGTTGAAGAGGCCACGCATCAGCCCCGGATCTTCCAAGATGCGGGAAGCAAGCTGCGGGTGGAACCCAACTTCAACCCCGATACGGTGCGTTGGCTGCAATCCATGGGGCATATCATTACGTCTGATGAGACCATGGGGAGCGCACAATCAATCATGATCGATGGCAAGCTTTATCTTGGCGCAGCAGACCCACGGCGCCCGGGCGCTCTGGCGGTAGCGCCCTGAGCAGCTTTCTTTTTAAACTCGAATGGCCGCCGCACGGGGTAAAGGCCCGCCCCTTGGTTGCGCCCGAAAACATATCGCTGATTGGAGAATGAATATTATGGCTGACAGTCTGCCGCTTTCGCGGGTAACCCAAGCGGGTCAAATGATCTTTACCTCAGGCCAGCTTGGCCGAGGTGCTGACGGGCAAATCGTCGCAGGGGGATTTGCCAATCAGGCACGGCAAGCGCTGGAAAATCTTCGTGCTGCAGTGGAGTCTACCGGGTGCAATCTGGCCGACGTGGTCAAAACAACTGTATGGCTAACCGACCGGGCCTATAATGCCGAATTCAATATGGTGTATCGGGAATTTTTTGCGCACCCTTTCCCCGCCCGATCAGTGGTCATTTCGGATCTTGCAGCCCCCGAGGCCTTGATTGAAATCGAAGCCATCGCTTGGCAGGAAAAATGATAATCGCCGCCCCGGCTGATGGGCGGACGCACAAATCAGGTTGGTGAAGAGGGGATTGATTGTGGCAAGAAAGCGAATGCGTTTCTGGATCGGCTCCGCAGCTTTGGCCTTTTCCTCACTAGCCATGGCCGGCGCACCATCCGCCTCTTCTGCACCCGCATATGATACCGTGCTGAAAGGCGGCACGATATACACCGGCGACGCTCCTCCTTTTGTTGGCGATGTCGCCATCAGCGGCGACAAAATCGTCTATGTGGGGCGCAAAGCGCCGGGCCGTGCTGGCAAGACCATCAATGCCCAGAATCTGGTTGTGGCGCCGGGCTTCATTGATCCGCATACCCATGCCGGTGACGCCCTTTTGTCTGAAAATCCTGTCGCACGCCTTCTTCTCCCCTTTCTGACCCAGGGCGTGACCACGGTGTTCATAGGGGGCGATGGACTGGGCAGCCCCAACATCGCCAAGACATTGGGCACAATTGAGGGAGCAGCCGGCGAAACCAGATCGGGCTATGGGGTCAATTTCGCAACCTATGTTGGCTTTGGGGCGGTTCGTTCTGCCGTGATCGGCCAATCGGATCGGGCACCGACTTCGGATGAACTCGGGCAGATGCAGACGATTGTAGCGAACGCAATGTGCGAGGGTGCGATGGGTCTGTCTTCCGGGCTATTCTACGCGCCGCAAAGTTTTGCCAAGCGTGACGAGGTTACAGCATTAGCCCGCATAGCCGGTTCGGCTGGCGGGGTTTACGACACCCATCTGCGCGATGAATCGAGCTATTCAATCGGTCTGCTTGCCTCAATCGATGAGGCATTGGCGATCGGCCGTGATGCAAGCCTTCCGCTGCATATCGCCCATATAAAGGCGTTGGGCGTCGACGTTCAGGGGATGGCCCCCCAAGTCATAAGCAAGATCGAAGCCGCGCAGGCTTCCGGGCAGATAGTGAGCGCCGATCAATATCCATGGTCGGCATCGGGAACCGGCCTGTCTGCGGCCTTGATACCTCGTTGGGCGCAAGATGGCGGCCGCGCAGCCATGCTTGATCGCTTTGCCAATCCCGAAACACGATCACGGATGCGGCCCGAGATTGAGGATAATCTGCGCCGGAGGGGAGGGTCTGCCGCACTGCTCATCACAGCTGGCCCTAACTGGGCGATAGGCAAAACCTTGAAAGAGATCGCTGAAGCAAGGGCGACTGACCCGGTTGTTGCCACGATGGATCTGCTGTCGGTTGACGAGGTAAAAGTCGCGTCATTCAATCAGGGCGAAAGCGATATAGCGCAGTTTATGCAACGCCCTTGGGTTGTGACGAGCTCGGATGCCTCATTAGGGCATCCCCGTTATTATGGCTCATTCGCGCGCAAATATGACACCTATGTTCGCGACCGGAAAGTGATCGATCTGCGGACATTCATTGCATCGAGCACGATCCGGCCTGCCCGCATTTTCGGGCTTAAGGACAGGGGAGAATTGCGCGCGGGCGCATATGCCGACATTGTCGCCTTTGATCCGCGCCGTTTCCGGCCTCGGGCCGATTACATGCATCCCACTGCGTTTTCGACCGGGGTAGTGGCTGTATTTGTGAACGGTAAAATCGCTATCGACGATGGCGCGGCAACAGGCACGGGTTCAGGACTACCCTTGCCGGGCAAGGGACGCGGTACCAAGTGTAGCGCCCCCGAATAAGCCCAGCAGTGCATCGTACTGCGCCTTGAAAAACAGATAGGCATTGTCGGATGCGCGATACTTGGCCGGGTCAATTCCCGCAGCACGGGCCCCTTCCTCCGTGGCAGGGGTGAAGATCGCCGCTCCGGCATTATTTGTCAGGCGTTGCCGGCTTTCCAGTCGCGCTTGATTTTCTTGGCAAGGCTCCATTTATGGACTTCTGTGGGGCCGTCATAGATGCGGAAGGCGCGGATTTCGCGGAAGACTTGCTCAACGATCGTCTTGTCGGTCACTCCGGTGCCGCCCATCACCTGCACGCAACGGTCGGCGATGCGCATCAAAGCCTCGGATACTGCGACCTTGGCCATGGAGCTTTCCGCAGTGCCGAGATCGCCGCTGTCGAGCACGGCCGCACACCATTGGATCATCAGCTCGGCCTGTTTCAGGTCGATCAGATTTTCCGCGAGCATGAAGCCGACGCCCTCATGGTCGATCAACGTCTTACCGAATGCCATGCGGCGATTGGCATAATCGGCCGCAATTTCATGTGCCCGCTGGCAGGCGCCATGCCAGCGCATGCAATGTGAAAGCCGGGCAGGGGAAAGGCGGATCTGCGCATATTTGAAGCCTTCGCCCGCGTCGCCGAGCATCTGGTCGGCCGGAACGCGCAGATTATCGATCAGCACGGTGGCATGGCCGCCGGGCATCGAATTGTCGATCGTGTTCGGCACATGCTCAATACGGATGGCAGGATCGGGCAGGTCGACAAGGAACATGCACGCACCTTCGTCTGCCTTGGCCATGATGATGCCGACCTTTGCACCCTGCGCCCCGGTGATGAATGCCTTGCGGCCGTTGATGACCCAATGGTTGCCATCCATATGGCAATGGGTCTGCATCATTGATGGATCGGATCCCGCGCCGCCTTCGCTGGCCGGTTCGGTCATGAAAAAGGCAGATCGGGCCCGGCCTGCGACCAACGGCTCTAGAAATCGTTCCTTGATTTCTGGGCTACCCACCTTGCCAAGCAGATACATATTGCCCTCATCGGGCGCACCTGTGTTGCATGCCAGCGGCCCCAGCGGCGACAGCCCAGTTTTTTGCAGGACATAGGCCGTTTCCACTTGGGTCAGATGTCCGCCATCGGGCAGGATATGCGGGGTCAATACGCCTGCCGCGCGGGCTTTCTCTTTCAGCTCCGCGACCAGATCATCGGTCGGCGCGCCATGATGGTCGCAGCGCGGATCGCTTTCATAAGGCGCAACAACTGTGCGGACGAATTCTTCCACCCGGGCGCCAATATCCAGGGCGCGTTGCGTCATGCTCATTCAAACATCGTCCTTATCTTGCGCCACAATGGCAGCGCCGCTTCTCCAAGCAATGCATCTGCCTGTGTCGAGGCGTTTTGCCAAGCTGCATTGGCGGATGCGGGTGGTGCGGTTATCGCTTTCTACATTGCCCCAAGGCTGGCTATAGGCCGCCGCAACGATTTTTTGCGCAAAGTGGGGCAATCATGGGAAAACTGACCGGCATCAAAGTTATCGACCTTTCGGTGTTTCTTCCCGGGCCGATGATGACGGTGATGATGGCAGATCAGGGCGCGGAGGTTATCAAGGTTGAGTCCATGGCGGGCGATCCGTCGCGTGAGCAGGCCCCGTTCGAGGCCGGCCAATCGGTCTGGTTCCGCAATCTTAATCGGGGCAAAAAGAGTGTTGTTCTCGATCTGAAAAGCGAAGCCGGCAAGGCCCGGCTGTGGCGGATGATCGAGGATGCAGATGTTTTTGTCGAAGGTTTCCGGCCCGGCGTGATGCAGCGACTGGGTTTCGATTATGCAGCGGTCGCCGCGCGTAATCCGCGCATCGTCTATTGCTCGATTTCCGGCTTTGGCCAATTTGGTGCGCTGGCCCACCATCCCGCGCATGACATGGCGACGCAGGCGCTTGCCGGTTTCCTCTCGGTCAATGACGCGCCCGATGGCACGCCGGTTGTGCCGGGCGTCGCCGCTTCCGATATGGCCGCCGGGCTGACCGCGCTTTCCGCCACGCTGATGGCGCTGATCGGGCGCGAACGGACAGGGCGGGGCGACTATATCGACTGCGCGATGTTCGACAGCCTCTTACCTTGGTGCGTTCACACGGCGGGCAGTGCAATTGCCGGTGGTCCGTCGCCTGTTTCGTCGCAGCAAAGGTCGCTTGGCGGGGCTGGCTTCTATCAGATTTATCGCACCAAAGATGCAAAGCATGTGGTGCTCGGCGGGCGGGAGATCAAATTTGCCGAAAATCTGCTCCATGCCCTCGACCGACCCGACCTAGTCGAACATGCGAAGCGTGAGGCGGGCGAGCAGGAGGAATTAATCGCCTTTCTGCGTGCCACCTTTGCCCAAAAAACGCGCGATCAATGGGTCGCATGGTTCGCCGACAAGGATGTCGCCTTTGCGCCGATACTCGATTTTCGCGAAGCGCTCGATCAACCCCATATCGCCGAACGGGGGCTTTGGGTCGAACATGATGGGGCGCACCATATGGCGCCCGCCATCCGCTTTGCATCGGAACAATGGACACCGGCAAAGGCGCCGGACCTTAATGGAAATGGTGATGAACTGCCCTAGGCCCTAGGATAATCGGTATAGCCCTTTTCTTCCCCGGTATAGAGATGCGCATAGTCGGGCTTGGTCAGTGGCGCGCCAGATCTAAGTCGCGCCGGAAGATCGGGGTTCGATATGAACGGGCGGCCAAAGGATACGGCATCAGCGCGCCCGGCATTGAGTATCGCGGCCGCGCTGTCCGCCTTCAGATTGTTGTTGGTGATGATCGGGCCGGACCAGTTGGCGCGCACCATGGCGAGGCTATCGAGATCGGCAAGCGCCATATCGACCAGATGGACATAGGCGAGGCCTGCCCCTGTGCGCGGATTTCCAATCCCTTCGGCGGCGCGCAATAAGGCTGCAAACACCGGTTCGGGATCGGATGGATCCATGCCGTTATAGGGATTGCCGGGCGATATGCGGAAGCCGACCCGGTCAGCCCCGATGCTGTCCGCCATGCGCCCCAACAGCAGTTCGGCAAAGGCCACCCGATTTTCGGGTGAGCCGCCAAAGGCATCGTCGCGATGGTTGCTTGCGCTGTTCAGGAACTGGTTCACCAGATAGCCACTGGCACAATGCAATTCCACGCCGTCAATGCCCGCGGCACGGGCATTTTTGGCGGCCTGTGCAAACTCCTCGGCAACACGGAAAATATCCTCCGGCGTCATAGTGCGCGGCGTACCACAGTCCGCAGGAATGCCATCGGGGCCTGGAACCTTGTCTGGGCAAGGAATAGCCGAAGGGGCGATGATATCGGCTGCATAGCCGCGATTGGCCTCAACGACGACGCGCCCGCAGTGCATCAATTGCATCACAATCCGGCCGCCCTCGGCGTGCACGGCGTCTGCCACATTTGCCCAGCCATCGACCTGCTGCTGCGACCATATGCCGGGTGTGCGCCAATAGCCTTTCCCCTCGGCGGAAGGCTGGACGCCTTCGGTGACGATCAGCCCGGCACTTGCCCGTTGACGGTAATATTCGACCATCAAATCGGTGGGTACATCGTCCGGCCCGGCCCTGTCCCGGGTCATCGGCGCCATGACGATGCGGCTGGACAGTTCGAATGCGCCGAAACGAACGGGGGTGAAAAGGCTTTCATGCATATGGGTTAAACGTCCTTGACCGCGATTTGCGTAACACACTATGTCGATTATTACGCAAATCAAGGAAAGAAACGCGCAATGAACTATGGATTCGATGGAAAAGTGGCGTTGGTTACCGGTGCCGGCAGTGGTATCGGCCGTTCGGCGGCACTAGGCTTTGCCGCATCGGGTGCGCGCGTGGTCGTTTCCGACGTGAATGAAGCCAGCGGAGCTGAGACGGTTGACCTGATCGCGGCGGCTGGCGGCACTGCGGTTTTCCAGAAATGCGACGTATCCGACGGCGATGAGGTAAAGGCGCTGATCGCCCGCGCGGTTTCCGAATTTGGCGGGCTTGATTTCGCCCACAACAATGCGGGCATCAATTCGATGATGGCCGACGAATATCAGGACGATGTCTGGGCCAAGAGCGTGGGCGTCAACCTGACCGGCGTGATGATGTGCATGCGTGAGGAAGCGGCCGTGATGCTGAAGGCAGGGAAGGGCGCGATCGTCAACACGGCTTCGATCAACGGGCTTGTCGGCAATGGCGCGCAACCGGGTTATGTTGCGACCAAACATGGCGTCGTCGGCCTGACCCGCCATGGCGCACTTCGCTGGGCGCAGGCGGGTATCCGTGTCAATGCTGTCTGCCCGGGGGTTGTCGAAACAGGGATGACGGCGCCGCTCGCCGCCAATCCCGATATGCGCAAGGTGCTGGATGGGATGACCCCAATGGGCCGCATGGGTCGGCCAGAGGAAATTGCCAGTGCGGTTCTCTGGCTATGCTCGGATCAGGCCAGCTTCGTGACCGGCCACGCGATGGTGGTCGATGGCGGTGCAACTGCGGTTTAGGCTGATGCCGCGCCGCGCAACTCTGTCTTGAGCACTTTGCCAGAGGCGTTGCGCGGCAGGTCTTCGACGAAGACGAAACTGCGCGGAACCTTGAAATTGGCCATATTGGCCCTGCTCCATTCGACCAGTTCCGCCTCGCTTGTGGACATGCCCGAACGCAGCACGACATAAGCGCGGCCAATTTCGCCCAGCCGTTCGTCGGCAATGCCGGTCACGGCGACCATGGCAATGGCGGGATGTGCGGCGAGCAGTTTCTCGACCTCTGCCGGATAGACGTTGAAGCCGCCTGAAATATAGAGGTCCTTCTTGCGATCGGTAATGCGGACATAGCCTTGCGCATCCATCGTGCCGATGTCGCCGGTGTGGAGCCAGCCTTGCGGGTCAATGGCCTCGGCAGTTGCCGCCGGATCGTCAAGATAGCCGAGCATCACCCCTTGGCCGCGCACCAATATCTCGCCGGTTTCGCCGCGCGGCACTTCGCGCCCGGCATCGTCGGCGATGATCACATCGTTTCCGGGGATCGCCGCGCCGCAACTATGGGCGATCAGTTCGACCGGGTCGCCCGGCCTGCATCCCGTGATGTTGACGCATTCGGTCATGCCATAAGCAGTGATGATATCGCCGAGGCCTAGCTCACTGCGGATTTCCTCGATCAGCACAGGCGGAACGGTTGCGGCCCCGGTGGTGCCGCCGCGCAGCGATGAACTGTCGAACGGGTGTTGGCGCTTGTGCGCGATCAGCATCTGGAAAATGGTCGGAGCGCCGGGCAAGAAATTGATCTTTTCGCGCTCGATACATTGCGCCGCCTCTGCGACATCGAATTGCGGCATCGGCACCATCACGGCACCGGCCATCAGGCAGGCTACCCAGCCGACCTTCATGCCGAAACTGTGGAAGAAGGGATTGACGATGAGATAGCGTTCGCCCTCATGCAGGCCGGTGTTGCCGATCCAGACCTTCACCTGCGGCAACACCCGGGCATAACTCATCATCACGCCCTTGGGGCTGCCGGTGGTGCCGCTGGTAAACAAAATGTCGGAAAGGTGATCGGCGGTGAGGCCGGCGAGGACGGCATCGACATCGTCGGCCCTTGCCGTCCCTTCCGCGATGAAAGCCGGCCAGTTATCAGCCCCTACCGCTATGTCCGTCAGCAATAGGATGCGTTCCAGATCGGGCAGATCTTCACCTGCCAGCAGGGCAGGGTAATCGGTGCCAAGAAAATCATCGACGGTGAACAAGATGCGTGCCTTGGTGCGGCGCAATATGTCGCCCGCCTCGCGGCCCTTATAGCGGGTGTTGAGCGGCACCACGGCGGCCCCGGCACCCATTGCGCCAATGGCGGCGAGCACCCACAAGCGGCTGTTTGGAGCCCAGATTGCCACCCGGTCGCCCTCGCCAATGCCTTGCGCGCGGCAGGCGGCAATTGCGGCACGTGCCTCCGACCAAAGCTCGGCAAAGGTCCACTGCCGGCCATTTTCGATCAGCGCGGGGGAATCGGGCCATTTGAGCGCCGCAGTTTCGGCAAGATGCGGGATGGTATCGGTACGCATCAACCTGCCTTCATATTCTCCGGCCCCCAATAGGCACGCATTTCGACGATCTTGCCTTCGTCATTCAGGCGGAAGGTATCGATCACCTCGATCACTGATTTCTGGCGCTGCCATTCGAGCCGGACGGCGAAAGGAAAGGCGACATAATCGGCTGCGCAACGCGGTTCGCCCAGCAGTTCCAGTTTCGCGCCGGTGGCCGTCGAACCTTGGTAGAATGCGCGAATTTCGTCATGGCCTCGCTTAATGGGAGTGCCAATCGGGTCTTCTACGGTCGCATCCGCGTCAAAAAGCGCGACGATCGCTTCCGCATCGCCACGGGCAAAGGCATCGACATAGCCATGGACGGCGGCGAGTTTCTGTTCGGTGGTAGGCATGGTCAATTCTCCGGGAAATAGCGGCTGATGGTATCAACAACGCAGGCGGGCTTGTCGCTGCCTTCTATCTCGACCGTGACGCGCACGACCGACTGGATCGCGCCCTTCACTTCCTCAACGCCGACAATCTCGCCCACGCCGCGGATGCGGCTGCCGACCTTTACGGGACTAAGGAAACGCAGCCGGTCTGCGCCGACATTTACTGCATGGGCAAATCCGCGCACCTCGATCAGTTGCGGCAGGAAATAGTTCACAAGGCTCATCGTAAGATAGCCATGCGCGATCGTGCCGCCAAACGGCCCATCCTTGGCCCGTTCGACATCGACATGGATCCATTGATGGTCGCCCGTCACCTCGGCAAAGCCATTGACGCGGTCCTGATCGATGGCGAGCCAGTCGGTCGGACCAAGCTTCGTGCCTTCGGTACCGATCAGCGCGGCTGGTGTCTCAAAAATGCGGGTCATGCAGCCACTCCTATGCCCGTTGACTGGAGACCGAAACAATCTCCCCTGTCATGTAAGAGGAAAGGTCAGACGCGAGGAACAACATCACATTGGCCACCTCCCACACCTCGGCCGGGCGACCAAAAGCCTCTTTCGCCGACAATTCGGCAAGCAGATCGTCAGTGGTCACCTTTGCAAGAAAGGCGTGCATTGCAATTGATGGCGCGACAGCGTTGATGCGTACCCCATGCTCTGCCGCTTCGACGGCGGAACAGCGGGTAAAGGCCATCACGCCGGCCTTGGCTGCGGCATAATGTGCCTGTCCCTTTTGCGCGCGCCAGCCCAGCACCGAGGCGTTGTTGACGATCACGCCCGATTTCTGGGCATACATGGTCGGCAGGAAGGCGCGGCTCATGCGGAAGACGCTGTTCAGTGTCACGTCAAGGACGCGCGACCATTGGTCATCGGTCATGTCGACGACATCGGCCTCTCCGCCCAATCCGGCATTGTTGATCAGGACATCGATCCGGCCAAGTTCGGCCAGCGCGGCAGCATGGAGCGCGTCAACCTGATCCTGCGCGGTCACGTCGCACACAAAGGTTGCGGGCCGCGGCGTGCCGGTTTCTTCAGCGATCCGGTCTGCGGCTTCGCCGAGCCGGCGTTCGTGAAAATCGCTGATCAGGACGGTGGCACCTTCCTCTGCGGCACGTTTGGCCGCCGAAAAGCCGATGCCGGTGCCGGCGGCGGCGGTGACGACGACAGTCTTGCCCTTCAGCAGGCCATGCGGTTCGGGATAAGCAGGTATTGTCATACGTCTCCCCTCGGTTCGCGCGGCATGGCGAGGCCCCGTTCTGCGATCAGGTTGCGCTGGATCTGGTTGGTGCCGCCATAGATGGTGTCGGCCCGGCTATAGAGGAACAGATTGGGCAGCATCGACCATTCATAGTCGGGATTGTCGGTGACTTCACCGGCCTGACCGAGAATATCCATTGCCAGCTCGCCGAGGCTGCGCCGCCAGCTTGCCCATTGGATTTTGTAGGTCAGTGCAGCACCATCGACCTTGCTATGGTCGGTGTTGGAAAGCATGCGCAGCGCGCCATAGCGCATCAGCCGCAGCCCGATTTCGGCCTTTGCAAGGCGCTGGCGGATCAGTGGATCGCTGGCCGCGCCATTGGCCTTGGCGGCAGCGATGATCTCGTCCAGTTCGTTGCGGAAGGCCATTTGCTGGCCCAGTGTTGATACGCCGCGTTCAAAAGCGAGCAAGCCCATCGCGATCTTCCAGCCATCGCCGACAGCGCCGATCAGGCTGTCTTCGGGGCAGGTGGCATCGGTGAAGAAGGTCTCGTTGAATTCGGCGTCGCCGTTGATCTGTTTGATCGGGCGGATCTCGATACCCGGTTGGTCGATCTCCATCATAAGGAAAGTCAGGCCCTTCGGTCCCTTTGATCCTTCCTCGGTACGGGTAACGACGAAGATCCAGTCGGAAATATGCGCAAGGCTGGTCCAGATTTTCTGGCCATTGACGATCCATGCGCCGTCTTCCAGCCGGCCCTTGGTGCGCACACTGGCAAGATCCGATCCTGCGCCGGGTTCTGAAAAGCCCTGGCAGAAAATCGTATTGCCCGCCGCGATATCAGGCAGAAAGCGCTTCTTCTGCTCTTCGGTACCAAAGGCGAGCAGTGTCGGCCCGGCAAGTTCGATGCCGATATGATTGACGCGGCCGGGAACGCCAGCACGGGCATATTCCTCGGCAAAGATCACCTGCTGCGCAAGGCTGGCCCCGCGGCCGCCCCATTCCTTGGGCCAGCCGATACAGCCCCAGCCATGCGCGCCAAGATGCTGTTCCCATTCCTTGCGCCGCTCGGCCTTTTCGGTAAGCGTGGTGATGCCTTTGATGTCGCGGAATTCACCCGCCATCTGGGCGTTGAGCCAGTCGGCGCATTCGGCGCGGAATGCTTCTTCCGCTGGCGAGAAACCGAGTTTCATGCCGCTTCTCCCAAAATCAGCTGTGCCACCTGTTCGCGGTGGAAGTCGCCTTTGCCCAGCATCGTCTGGATCGAACGGGCGCGCTTGAAATACAGGTGCGCGTCATGCTCCCATGTAAAGCCGATGCCGCCATGGAGCTGGATCATATTGCTTGCACACATGAAGAAGGTATCGGCGCAGAAGCTTTTCGCCGCATGCAGTGCAATCGGGGCCTCGTCTGACGCCTCATCGACCGCGCATGCCGCCCAATAAACGGCCGAACGCGCCTGCTCGATTTCGATCATCATGTCGGCCAGCCGGTGCTTATAGGCTTGGAAAGACCCGATTGCCCGGCCGAACTGTACGCGTTCCTTCGCATAGGCAACGGTGCGGTCAAGCGCGGCCTGCGCTCCGCCCAGTGCCTCGGCAGCAAGGCACACCCAACCGCCTGCGTGGAGCGCATCAATCGCCGCCTGCGCGTTGGGAAGCGGGTCGGCATCGGCCGCAGCCAATGTCACCTTGGAAAGCGGACGGGTCTGGTCCATCGAGGTATAGGCTTGCACCGAAACCCCGGGGGCGTCAGCGCGTACGATCCATGCATGGCCCGGAGTGACGAACAGAAACATGTCGGCCGCCGCGCCATGCGGCACCAGATCGAATGTGCCGGTCAGCTTTCCGTCTGCATATTGCGCGGTTGCCGTGCCTTCGGCGGCGGCTATCGCTTCACCGCTGGCGAGTTTCGGCAGCCATTCGGCCTTTTGGGCATCGCTGCCGCCAGCGGAAATGGCACGGGCTGCGGTTGCCAGGCCCAGCAAGGGCAAGGCGGCCACTTGCGCGCCGGCGGCTTCGGCGACCAGCGCAAATTCCACAAGGCCAAGCCCCGCCCCGCCATGCGCTTCAGGCAGTGCTATTCCTGCAAGGCCTAGTTCGGTGCAAAAGGATTGCCACAATGCGCGGTCAATGCCGTCGGCCGACATCGCCCGGCGCGTGCGTTCCGACGTCGCATTTTCGGCGAAAAAGGCTTTCGCGGTCTCGCCAATCATGGCCTGTTCTTCGGTAAAGGCGAATTCCATCAGCCCGTACCCCATACCTTGCGGGGCGCGATGCGCTCCGAAAGCAGTTTGTCGACGGCACCGCCGACATCGGCCGGATCCCAGCATTGCCCCGCATCGACAAACGGCCCTTCGCGCCATCCATCTTCGAGCATGATCTTACCGCCTTCGAGTTCAAAGACGCAGCCGGTGACATGCGCGCTTTCGCCGCTGCCAAGCCACACGACTGTGGGCGCGATATTGGCGGGGTCCATCACGTCGAATGCCTGACCCTCGGTCGCCATTTTGTCGGCAAAGGCCTGTTCGGTCATGCGCGTGCGCGCCGAAGGGGCGAGCACGTTTGCCGTGATTCCATAGCGTCCCAATTCCGCCGCCTGCACCAGCGTCAGCGAAGCAATGCCGCCCTTGGCGGTCGAATAGGCCGCCTGGGCAATGCTGCCCTGCAAACCCGCGCCCGACGAGGTGTTGATAATCCGCGCATCGGGATTGGCGCCGCCCTTTTGCTTTTCGCGCCAATAATTGACGGCATGGCGCGACAGGCAGAAATGGCCGCGCAGATGGACATGCATCGTTGCATCCCATTCCTCGAGCGTCGCGGACACGAACATCCGGTCGCGGACGATGCCGGCATTGTTGACGATGACATGCAGGTCGCCAAAGGCATCCAGTGCTGCATCGACGATCCTCTTCGCGCCATCCCAATCGGTGATGTCTTCATAATTGGCGATCGCCTTGCCGCCCGCCGCCTTGATCTCTTCCACCACCGCATCTGCGGCCGATGTGTCACGGCCTTCGCCCTGAAGCGAAGTGCCGATATCATTTACGACGACATTTGCACCTTCCGCGCCAAAGGCAAGCGCATAGGCCCGGCCCAATCCGCGTGCGGCGCCGGTGATGATCACCGTTCTTCCTTCACAAATACCCATTACAGCCTCTCGATAATCGTCACATTGGCTTGCCCGCCGCCTTCGCACATTGTCTGCAGCCCATAGCGGCCACCGGTGCGTTCCAGCGCGCCCAGCAAAGTTGTCATCAACCGTGCACCGGTGCCGCCCAACGGATGGCCCAGTGCAATCGCACCGCCCTGCACATTGACCTTCTCATGCGGGATGCCGAGTTCCTTCATCCACGCCATTGGGACTGAAGCAAAGGCTTCGTTGCATTCGAAAAGGTCGATATCCTCGATGCGCATGCCCGCTTTCTGAAGCGCATATTGCGTCGCCGGAATGGGCGCGGTGAGCATCCAGACCGGATCGTCCGCACGGACCGAGATATGATGAATCCGCGCGCGCGGATTCAGCCCATGATCCTTAACCGCCTGTTCGGATGCGATCAGCAATGCTGCTGCGCCGTCGCAATTCTGGCTGGCAACACCGGCGGTAATCACGCCACCTTCCTGAACGGTTTTCAGGCTGGCCAATCCTTCGAGCGTCGTTTGCGGACGAATGGTTTCATCGCGTTCCAGCCCGTTGAGTGGCGACACTTCGCGGTCGAACCAGCCATTGTCCCAGGCGGCCTGCGCCCTCAGGTGCGAGGCGAGGGCGAATTCTTCCATGGCTTCGCGGCTGATGCCCCATTTGCCCGCGATCATTTCCGCCGAATTGATCTGGTTCAACAGGCCGTCGCCATAGCGGGCAACCCAACCGGGCGAGGTGTTGAACGGATTGGAGAAACCATAAGGTTCAGCAGCGAGCATCGCCGCCGAAATCGGAATGGCGTTCATCGCCTGGCTGCCGCCCGCGACAACAAGATCCTGTGTACCACTCATCACGCCTTGCGCGGCGAAATGCACTGCCTGTTGTGATGATCCGCACTGCCGGTCAATCGTGGTTCCCGGCACATGCTGCGGCAGACCTGCGACCAGCCAGACGGTTCGTCCGATATCGCCCGCCTGTGGGCCAATGGTATCGCAGCAGCCCCAGACAACATCGTCCACCGCGCCCGCATCAATACCCGTGCGCTCGACAAGCGCCTTGATCGGGGCTGCGCCCAGATCGGCTGGATGCAATTCTGCAAGGCTGCCTTTCTTGCGCCCAATAGGGGTGCGGACAGCATCAATGATATAGGCTTCGGCCATGAATTTTCCTTATGCGAAAGTGGCTTGCGGGCCAATTTGAAGAGCGCTTCCCAGCACAGCTTCATCGATCCGCTTCAGATGGAAGGCGCGTGATCCCCATGCCCCGGCCAGCGCCCAGCTGCGTTTCATCCAGAAATGCAGGTCAACTTCATAAGTGTAGCCCATGGCGCCATGTACCTGGATGGCTGTTTCGGCGGTCAGCATTGCTGCGTCGGTCGCGGCGACCTTGGCATGGCTGACATGGACCGGCGCAGAGGCCAGCCCGTCCTGCATTGCGGCGGCGGCGCGCCACACCACGGGCTTGGCAAATTCGATCGCGACGGCACAATTGGCCAATTGGTGTTTGATTGCCTGGAAAGCGCCGACTGGCTGACCGAACTGGGTGCGAATTTTCGCATAGTCGACCGCCTGTTGAAGCATCGCATCGGCAATCCCGACCAGCTGGGCGGCGGTCATCAGCGCGGCAAGATTCAATAGCTGGGGGTCCTCGCCCCCGCTGCCCCTGACAAGCAAACGCAACGGATCGACGCTGGGCAGCGCCTCGCCGTCACTGCTATCCGCAACCCAAGGGTTGATCGCATGATGCAGCGGATATTTGACCACGCCTGCCGCAATGGCAGCCAGTTGGCTATATTCGCCCTTGGCCAAAAGCCAGGGCACCGCCACAAAGGCGGTATCGACCAACGGCTCTGTGAGGCAGCATCGTCCGCATTCAGCCGCTATCGGTGCAGCGTCGACAAGGTTGAGACCCAATCCGCCATGTTCTTCGGGAACAAGCAAGCCGGGCAGGCCCATTTCGACAAGCCCCCGCCAGATCGCCGGATCTCGTTTGTCTCCCTGATCGAGGCGGCGCAGCACTTCCTGTCCGTGAATGGCGGCCAGATAGTCGCGCACACTTTCGGTCAGCAGCAGTTGGTCTTCGGTGAAGCGGAAATCCATCTATCTGTTCCCTTCAGCCATTACCGATACGTGGCAGGCCCAAAAGCCGTTCCGCGGTGATGTTGCGCTGGACTTCATTCGATCCCGCATAAATCGGACCTGACAGCGAGAACATATAGCCTTCGAGCCACTGGTTGACCGAACCGTCTTCAAAATGCTTGAGTTCGGCATAAGCACCCAGAAGCTGCATCGCGGTGCGGTGCATCGAACGGTCAAGTTCCGACCAGAAAATCTTGTTCAGACTTGCCTCGGCACCGATTTTCCCGCCGGCCATGATTTTCGCGGCAACAGCATAAGTGTTGTAGGCATAGGCCTGTGCCGCCATCCATGCTTGCAGGACTGCTTCGCGCGCCGACGGTGCGGCATCCTCTTCATGCTTGCGATATAGTTCGACCAGCCGTTTCGCCGTTGCCTGGAACCTGCCGGGCGAGCGCAACATCAGGCCGCGTTCAAAGCCGGCCGTTGCCATCGCCACATTCCAGCCTTCGCCTTCGCCGGCGAGGCAATTTTCCACCGGCACGCGTACTTCATCGAAGAACAGTTCGGCAAAACCCGTGTCGCCATGCAGTTGTCGGATCGGGCGGCGGGTGATGCCGGGCGTGTTGAGGTCAAACAGGATGAAGGTCAGCCCTTTGTGGCGCTTGCTCTCCGGATCGGTGCGGAAAATGCCAAAGCCCCAGTCGGCAAAGGCGGCACGGCTGCTCCACGTCTTTTGTCCGGTGATGACATAATGGTCACCATCGCGCACGGCCTTGGATGAAATTGCGGCCATGTCGCTGCCCGCGCCGGGTTCCGACCAGGCCTGCGCCCAGATCACCTCACCCCGCGCCATCGGCGGCAGAAAACGTTGTTTCTGCTCTTCTGTGCCAAATTCCATGATCGTCGGGCCGAGCAGGAAGATGCCATTCTGGTTTGCCCGGTTGGGGCCGCCGGCACGGAAATATTCTTCCTCGAAAATCAGCCACTGGATCAGGTCAAGCCCGCGTCCGCCATAGATTTCGGGCCAGGTGACCATGCCCCAATTGCCGCTGGCAAGGGTCCGTTCCCATTCGACATGGCTGTCAAAACCTTCGCGGCACTCCAGGGTAACCAGCGGCTCCTTGGGAACATGCGCCTCCATCCACGCGCGCACTTCGGCGCGGAAGGCTTCCTGTTCGGGGGTATAGTGCAATTGCATCAGAATTCGGCTGCCTTGCCCGTGTCGACGAAGGCGTCGCGTGATTTTTGGCTGTCTTCGTGCATGTACATTTCGAGGGTGAAGCCCTGTTCCCAGCGATAGCCGCGATCAACGTCGCGCGGTTCAAGGCCGTTCAATGCTTCTTTTGCGATGACCAATGCCTTGCGCGATTTGGACGCAATGACGGCGCAGAAAGCGCGTGCTTCGGTTTCGAGTGTTTCGCGCGGCACAATCTTTTCCACCGCGCCAAGGCGATAGGCCTCTTCGGCAGGGATATTGCCGCCGGTGAAAAAGGCAGCGCGCACCTTGTGCAAGGGCAACATGCGCGACAAATGGCTCGCCCCGCCCATTGCACCACGATCCACCTCGGGCAGGCTGAAATAGGCGTCGTCGGCAGCGATGATCGTGTCGCTTGCCCCGCAAATGCCGATACCTCCGCCGATCACGAATTTGTGCACCGCGCTGACCACGGGCACTTCAGCGTCGCGGATCGCCTTGAAGGTCAGATAATTGCCCCGGTTCAAAATGGTGATGCGTTCGGGATGCGCCTGCATCTCCTTGATATCGACGCCGCCACAAAAGCCACGGCCTTCGGCACGGATCAGGATGCAGTTCACGTCGGGATTGCGCCCGGCATTGCTGATGATGTCGGGGATCGCCATCCATGTGTCGCTGTCAAAAGCGTTTACGGGCGGTACGTCGAAGACGATTTCCGCGATTTTGTCCTTGATGGTGCAGGTTATGGGCATGGATTTCCTCTCAGGCCTTCAGGGCAGCAAGCGCCGTCAATCGGGCTTCGGCCTCGGCCATGATGCTGTCGATCAATTGCTGGCAGTCGGGCAGGTCGGCGAGCCGACCGGCGACCATTCCGGTGGCCATCAAACCATTATTGGCGTCGCCTGAAACGACGGCGCGCTGGATCATCATGGGTGCTGCGGCGGCCATCATTGCCTGGGCAAGCGGCATTTCGCCATGTGCCGTCATGCTGCGGGCTGTTCGCAGGACATCGGCCCAGCCCATGCCCGTCTGGCGTTTCATTTCGAGGCCCGCCTCAACCGCGCGCAGCCACATCGCCGTCTTGCCTGACGCTTCGATCCGGCGGAGCAGAGGGTTCAATATCATCCGCTGCGGAATGCCATCGACCTTGGTCGATACGACAATGTCTGCGGTGCCGGCTTTGACATAGGCCGTCTTGGGGCCGGTCGGCACCGGACTGTCGCTTGTCATCATGAAACGGGTGCCCATGGCAACGCCGACCGCGCCATAGGCCAGCGCGGCTGCCAACCCTCGGCCGTCAGCAAAGCCGCCCGCTGCGACAACCGGTATCTGCACGGCGTCGAGCACCTGCGGCAACAGCACAGTGGTCGGTACCGATCCGGTGTGCCCGCCGCCTTCGCCGCCCTGCACCGTCACCATGTCACAGCCAAGCTCTGCCATTTTCTGTGCATGTTTCACGGCGCCCACGGTCGGGATGCAAAGGATGCCTGCATCCTTGAACCGGCCGATCATTTTCGCATCAGGACCGCGGCCAAAACTGACCGCGCGGACACGATCCTTGTTGGCGATGATGATATCGACAATTTCGGCGGCGCCCGGCTGGAAACTGTGGAAATTGACCCCGAAATCATGCGGCGTCAGATCCCGTAGCCGGGCGATTTCTTCGCCAAGCTCCGCCGGTGACATCACCGCTGCGGCCAAGAAACCAAAGGCGCCGGCATTGCTGGTTGCGGCCACGAGCTGCGACGTCGCGATCCAGCCCATTGCTGTCTGGATGACAGGCACGCGGCAACCCAGCGCATCGGTAAGCGGCGTTTTCAGCAACGGCTATTATCCCGCCTTGTTGGAGGCAGCGGCCGATTTGCCGCTGACGCCGCCGATAGAATCGCCGGTGACAAGGTCATTTTGCGCATGGGCGAAATGGTGCATGTGGAACACGGCATCCATCGCGCTACGCTTTCCGCGCAGTTCCTCAACATGGTTGACCGCCTGTTTCGTCAGCCAGTTGCCCAGCCGCGAATTTTTCGCGAGTTTGGCCGCGATCGCGGCTGCGGTATCGCGCAGTTCTTCGCGGGGAACGACGCGGTTGACCATGCCGAAACGTTCGGCGCGGCTTGCCGGCATCCGTTCGCCTAGCAACAGGAATTCCTTTGCGACACGGGGCGGCAATTCATAGGCGTGCGCGAAATATTCAACGCCGGGAATGCCCATCAGGGGCACTACCGGATCCTGGAAAAAGGCATCCTCGCTGGCAACGATCAGGTCGCAGATCCATGCGAGCATCAATCCGCCGGCGATACAGGCGCCTTGGACCATTGCCACCGTCGGCTTGGGAACATCGCGCCAGCGACGGCACATGCCAAGATACTGCTCCTGCTCGCGGGTGTATAGCAACTCGGCCGCTGGCTTGTTCGTATGCGGCGCGATCATCAGCCGCTTGTCGAATTCATGATGCAGGTCGCGGCCCGGGGTGCCGATGTCATGCCCTGCCGAAAAATGCTTTCCAACGCCGCCTAGAACGATGGCTTTGACCGCATCGTCGTTGACCGCGCGCTGAAAGGCGTCATCCAGCGCGTAGGTCATCTGACCGTTTTGCGCATTGTTGAAATCGGGCCGGTTCATCATGATCCACGCGACCCCGTCTGTCACTTCATACAGTATCGGATCTTCGGTCTCGTAGGTGATGTCGACTTTCTTTGGTTCGACCAGTCTGTCCATCTCAGTCTCTCCTCGCGGGCGGATTGTCTTTTATAACCGATCCACGGAAATTATGCGGATCAAGCCCGTTGATGATATCCATCTGTTCTGCGGTCGGCATGGGCGTTTCGCCAAGATCGCCCTTCAGCAGTTCAAAACCCGTCGCTGCCTGCACCTCGTCAAAGCTGACGCCCGGATGCAGCGATATGACGCGGATGGCGTGATCGGGCCCGCCAAAGTCCATCACGCACAAATTGGTGACAATCCGGCGTAATTCGACGCCTGAGAAATTGCCGCCGGCAACGCGCTTGGCCGGATTATAACCGACGCCCGAGACCATATCGACTTCGCCTTCTACGAATATGCGGGTCGAATGGGCCGGGAAGAAGAAGCTGTTCGGGTGGTAAATCCCGTTTCCGGGGAAGCCACGCACGCCCAGCATCTGCGTCTTGGGCTGGGCATGGGTGCCGCCAAGATAGGACAGGTTGATCTGGCCAAAGCGATCGATCTGGGTCGGTGTGACCATGGCATGGCGGCGGCCTGTCCACACCGCGCTATCGAAAAAGCGCGAGAAGGGCAGATGGCCTGCGGCCTTGCGGTCGTCATAGCCACGCGGACCAAGCGGCACCGGCTGTTCGACCAGATAGGCCTCGCCATCGGTCATCATCAGTTCGGGGGTATGGGTCAGCTTGGCAAGGCCAGCGCCCAGCCGCGGCACGGGGCCGATGCCGGTCGCGATTACCTCTCCGCTGCCGCGAAAGGCATCGGCGCAGGCGACGATGCAAAGTTCAGCCAGTGTTGCCATCAGTAAATCGCCAGCGGGATGTTCATCACCGCTTCCTTTCCGCCAAGACTATCCAGATAAGCCGCCTCGTTGTCGCCCACAAAACGGTCAGTCACCGCGCCCCAGTCACCCGGGTCGCGCGCTGCATCGGCATAGGCCTTGAACGCCTTCATGTCGGGCCCGTAGAGTGGCGGCATCGAACTGGGATGTGCGCCACATGCTATTTCGGTGACGCCGCTTACAAAACAACGTTCGAAGACATTGGCCCGTGCATCCTGCGGGTAATGGTCTTCCATTCGGTCGACCAGTTCCTCACAGCTGACATAGGTATTGGTCGCCGCCTTGGCGAACCATTCATCATAATAGGTATCTGCGCCCAGCAACTGCACATTGCCCCGCCAGTCGCAGCGATTGACGTGAAGCAGCGCCGCATCAAGCTTGAGTGCGGGCATCGCGATCAGCGTTTCGCCATCGGCATAGGGCGACTGTACTGTCTTCAGTCCCCCCAATTCGGCAAGATCGGTGCCCAGGCCCACCCGCGTCGGCAGAAAGGGCAGGCCGAATGCTGCGGCTTTCAGACCCCATTGGAACATGCCTTCGTCCAGTTCGAGCACGTCGATCTGCCCGGCCTCACGGGCTTTGCGAAACCATGGTTCCAACGGGATAGCGTCGAGCGAGACAAAGGCGAATACCAGTTTCTTCACCTTGCCAGCAGCGCACAGCATCCCGACATCCGCACCGCCATAAGCGACAATGGTGAGGTCTTTGAGATCAGACCGGAGGATTTCACGGATCAGCGCCATTGGCTTGCGCCGCGGCCCCCAGCCGCCGATTCCCAATGTCATGCCGTCGCGGAGTTGGCCGACAATGGCGGCCGGTGTCATGCGTTTATCAAAGGTCACTCGGCTGCCTCCGCTTGGGCGTCTTTCATTGCCTTTTGCCAGGCCCATTCATGGCCCCAGATGCTGATGCCTTCATGCCGGGTGACTTCCCACTTGGCTGGGTCGATCACCAGACTGTCACAGCCGATCTCAAGGTCAAAGCCTGATGGCGTCTGGACGTAGAAGCCTACGGTTTCGTCGTTGAAATGCTGCCCGATCGAGGCGGATTCGGCATAGCCAAAGGCTTTCATGCGATCATGTGCTTTGCCGACTTCGATCAGGTTTGGATATTCGAGCATGATATGCACCGCGCCTGAGGGCGGCACCGGGCCTTCGCCAAATGCGATGCTGTGGTGGCGGCCATTTTCCGCGTGGAGAAATGCGAAATGCATGGGCGGCGCTTCCGGCCCCATCAGATGGAAGGCGGGCATATCGGTTTGGTGGAAGCCGATAACATTGCAGTGGAAATCGCGCACTTCGGCAAAATTAGGCGCGCTGAAAACCGCATGGCCCATGCCCATGTCGCCGGTGACAAAACCGGGAACGCCGACGGGTGAAGCAAAGGCTTCGTCCGTTGCGCTATCGCCATAGTAGAATTCCAGCCCGTTGCCGGCAGGGTCGGTTGTGCGGAAGCCTCCGGTGACGCAGCGCGATTGCGCTTCGGCATCCGTAAAGGTTTCGACCGGCTGGCCAGCAGCCTTTATCCGGTTAGCGAGATCAGCAAGGTCGGCGGCATCGGCCACTTCATATCCCGCAGCCTTGAACCAGTCGCGATGCGACTTTTCGAGGCGGAAACGAAACGGCCGCTGGTCGATGCGATATTGCGCTGCGCCGTCCAAGGCATCGCGCGTGCGCATCACACCCGCCACCTGAGTGAGGAAATGGTCCCACTTATCAGGCTGCGCGGTTTCAATCACTACATAGCCAAGCGCCTTAACCCCCATCGCTTAGGCTCCTTTCACAAGATCTAGAAAATATGGACGTTCGCCGCCGCCATCGACCTGAATGCGCGCGCCGCTTACCCATTGGGCAAGATCGGAAGCGAGCCACAGAACGGCGCCTGCAATATCATCGCCCGTGCCCATCCGGCCGAGCGGCATCGAGGCCCCCACCTTTGCCTGAGATTCGGCATCCCCATAGGTGGCTTCGGCATTTTCGGTGGTCATCAGGCCAGCAATGATTGCGTTCACGCGGATGCCGTCTTTGCCCCATTCCTGCGCAAGGCTTTGCGTCAGATTGAGCAGGCCGGCCTTGGATGCGCCGTAAAGGGCAGTGCCGGGCGAGGGACGTGCGCCGGAGACGCTGGCGATGTTGATGATGCTTCCTGAACCGGCGCGCGCCATATGCGCATATGCGGCCTGTGCCATATATAGGGGGGCAAGCATGTTCAGCTTCACCAGCGCATCGACAAAGCGTGGCGATGCAGTTGCGGCATCATGCGACGGCGATCCGCCGGCATTATTGACCAGAATGTCCAGTCTGCCCTTGCTGGATGCGACGCCGTCGACAAAGGCTTTTGCAGCATCGGGATCGCGAATGTCGCAGGGCATGAAATCGACGCCGTCAGGCAGCGAATCGGGCGCGTTGCGTCCGCAAATTGCCACGCTGCATCCGGCCTGCGCCAGTTGCGCCGCAACGTCGCGACCAAGGCCGCGGGTTCCGCCGGTAACGATAGCGACCTGACCGGAAAGGTCGATCCTCGATTTCATTACATCTGACATGTTATTTTTACTCGTATCGAAAGTGAAAGCGCTTTTCAATTGACGATTTGCGTATTGAATGGCAGAAAAATTTACGAATGTCGCTTCTCAATATGGTTTGAGTCGACAAACTGCGGGAGAAACGCAAATGGCAACGGTTGTCGCCATGCAGGACCGTTCTGTGTCCATTCCTTCGGCCGAAGAGCTTGTTGCTCGTGCAAAGGCCATGATTCCGACATTGAAGTCGCGCGCCAAACAATGTGTCGCGCAGCGTAATGTCTCTGTCGAAACGATCGCTGAAATGAAGGAGGCGGGTTTTTTCCGCATTCTTCAGCCCAAACGCTGGGGTGGTTTCGAAATGCACCCCAATGTGTTTTTCGATGTTCAAAAGGCATTGGCCGAAGGCTGCATGTCCACAGGCTGGATGTATGGCGTGCTTGGTTGCCACCCCTATGAAATGGCGCTTTTCCATGACGAGGCGCAGGCCGAGGTGTGGGGCGAGGATGCCTCTATGCTGGTGGCGTCCACCTATCAGCCGGTCGGCCAGGTAAAGACCGTCGAGGGCGGCTTCCGCCTCTCCGGCCATTGGGGTTTTTCCACCGGCTCGGTGCATTGCGGCTGGGTGTTGCTCGGCGCGCTGGTGTGGCCGGATGACGTTCCGGGTTCGGGCCCGCCCGACATGCGCACCTTCCTGTTGCCGCGCAGCGACTATGCGATTGGTGAAGATGCTTGGCACACTTTCGGGCTGCAGGGCACCGGCAGCCATGACATCATCGTCGACGACGTATTTGTTCCGGAATATCGCACCCATCGTGCGATCGACGGTTTCCTGTGTCAGAATCCCGGGCAGGCGGCCAATGATGGTCCGCTTTACACATTGCCTTGGGCGCAGGTCTTCACCCGTTCGGTTTCGACCGCGGCCTTTGGTGGCGCTCAGGCTGCGATTAATGCGGGTATGGCGATCATGCAGGATCGCGTGTCGACCAACACCGGAAAGGCATCAAAGGCCGATCCCATACTCCATGCCGCACTGGCACGCGCCATTTCAGAGAAAAGCGAAATGGAGACGACGCTGCGCCTGACGTTCGAGGAACTGATGGGCTATGCCGAGCGTGGTGAACCGATCCCAATGCAGAAGCGCGCCTTCTTCACCTATCAGTCGAGCAATGTTGTGCGGCGCCTTGCTGATCTGGTTGACGATATCGTCAAACTGCTTGGTGGCCGGGCAATCTACATGACCAGCGACATCATCCAGCCATGGCTGGATCTGCATGCTGGCCGCGCGCATGTTGCCAATGATCCTTCGAACCGCACGGCTGACGTTATCGGCACGATGCTGGGTGAAGAGCCCGCTTTCACCTTCCTCTGAAACAGGGACCATTCATGGCCGAACTTGCGCTGAAGGATTATCGGGTTGCTGGCGATTATGACATAAGGATCGCTGAGGCAGGCGAGGGGCCTGTTATTGTCTTTATGCATGGCAGCGGCCCGGGCGCTTCTGGCGCTTCGAATTTCAGAGACAATTGGCCTGCTTTTGTGGCGGCCGGTTATCGTGTGATCCTGCCTGATCTGATTGGCTATGGTGCATCGTCCAAGCCCGAGGGCATCGACTATACGTTGCAGCTGTTCACCGACACGCTTTACGATGCGCTGCGCCAGCATGGCATCGAAAGGGCAAGTCTGGTGGGCAATTCGTTGGGTGGCGGCATCGCTATCCAGATGACGCTTGATCATCCGGAATTCACCGATCGACTGGTGTTGATGGCGCCGGGCTGCATCGAGGAACAGGCGAGCTATTTCACCATGCCTGGCATTGCCAAGATGGTGAGCGGCTTTGGCAGCCCCGATTTCAATCTAGAGGAACAGAAACGGCTGGTGTCGAACCTGGTCCATCCCAGCTTTGCGCCAAAGATTGCGCAGGCGCTGGTCGAGGAAAGATTTGCCGTCGCACGCACCCAGCCAAAGGATGTGCTGGCGCGGATGCGTACGCCCAATCTGGGCCCGCGTCTTGGCGAACTTAAACAGCCCATATTGGTGATGTGGGGCCTGCAGGATGAATTCTGCCCCGAAAGCGGCGCACGCCATTTCCTCGACGCCGGTTGCGATGTGCGCACATTGACCTTCAACCATGTCGGCCATTGGGTGCAGGTGGAACGGGCCAGCGAATTCAATCGTTATTCGCTCGAGTTTTTACGTGATTGATGGCTATCCGCTGATCCCCGAAGAATTGCCCGCGCAGTTCAAGGCGGCGATGCGCCGGCTGGCGGCGTCGGTTTCGATCGTTGTTGCCAAGGGGGATGACGGCCCTGTTGGAATAGCGGCCACATCGATCACGTCGTTGACGGTGGACCCGCCAGCGTTGCTGGTTTGCGTCAATCGCACAACCAGCCTGCACGCATTGCTCGTGCCCACCGCGCCCTTATCGATCAATCTGCTTGGGCGTGACCAGAAAATGATTTCTGCCGCATTTGGCGGCGGTGCGCCGCGTGAGGAGCGGTTCCGCATCGGCGAATGGGTGGATGGTGGCAATGGCCTTCCCAGCCTTGCAGGTGCGCAAGCTAATATGGAATGTGTGATTGATGCGATGCTTGCTTATGGCACGCACAGCATCGTTATCGCCCGCGTGTTGCGGGCGCGGGTGAGCGACGGTGTCGACCCGCTTATCTATCAGGACGGGGGATATTTGTGAGCGTCCACAGCCAATATGGATCGGCCCTTTATGAAGCGCTGCGTGACCGTAGGACGCTGCCGCCGCTGATCGAACAAAATGCCGCGCTGACCATGGATGATGCCTATGCGATCAGCCTCGAATTCCTTGCGCTGCGCCGCAAGGATGGCGAACGTGTCGTCGGCAAGAAAATCGGCGTCACCTCCAAGGCGGTACAGGATATGCTGGGCGTGCATCAGCCCGATTTCGGCTTCCTGACTGACTGGATGCACATAGACGGCGACATCGATGTCGACGCCAAGGCCCTGATTGCGCCGCGCGCAGAGGCAGAGATTGCCTTTGTCTTGAAAGAAGGGCTGGCGGGTCCGGGCATCACGGCAGAACAGGTGATCGCCGCTACTGACTACATCGCGCCCTGTTTTGAAATCGTGGACAGCCGGATAAGCGACTGGAAAATTTCGATCGTCGATACCGTCGCCGACAATGCAAGCTGCGGCGTTTTCATTCTGGGCGACGCCAAGGCTGATCCGCGCGATCATGATCTGCCGTCGCTGCATGTGACGGTGACCAAAAATGGTGCGCCGTTGTCTGAAGGATATGGCAATGCGGTGCAGGGCGATCCTGCGCAGGCGGTGGCCTGGCTGGCCAATACATTGGGCACTTATGGCGTGACGCTGGATGCAGGCGATATCATTCTGTCGGGTTCGCTCGTGCCACTGGAGCCGGCGGTCAAGGGCGATGTGTTTGAAATGATGTTGCACGGCGTGGGGACGTGCACCGCCAAATTTATATGAGGGAAATAGCGTGAAGCGCGTCAAGGCGGCAATCATCGGTTCGGGCAATATCGGCACTGACCTGATGATGAAGATGATCAAATATCCGCAGAATATGGAACTGGCGGCAGTGGTCGGTATCGATCCAGAGTCTGAAGGGCTCGCCATGGCACGCGAGCATGGCATTGCCACGACGCATGAAGGGATAGAGGGGCTGAAGAAGCTGCCCTGCTATGCCGAGATCGGCATCGCCTTTGACGCGACCAGCGCCTATGCGCACAAGGATCATGATGCGGCCCTGCGCGCGGACGGTATTCTGGTCGTCGACCTGACGCCCGCCGCCATCGGCCCGTTTACGGTGCCTCCGGTGAATATGGAGGCGCATCTCGACCAGCCCAATGTTAACATGGTGACCTGCGGCGGGCAGGCAACAATCCCGATGGTCGCTGCGGTGGCGCGGGTTTCCGATGCCGTCCATTATGCAGAGATTGTTGCGTCTGTATCTTCCCGCTCTGCTGGGCCGGGGACCCGTGCCAATATTGACGAATTTACCCGCACCACGGCGCGCGCGATCGAGGTTGTTGGTGGCGCGGCCAAGGGCAAGGCGATCATCATTCTCAATCCGGCCGAACCGCCGATGATCATGCGTGATACGGTGTTCACCCTATCCGAAGGCGGCGACGAAGATGCGATCCGCGCATCTGTGAAGGCGATGGTCGCCGAGGTGCAGAAATATGTGCCCGGTTACCGCCTGAAACAGGAAGTACAGTTCGAACGTTTTGGCGACAACAACCCGTTGAAAATTCCTGGGCTGGGTGAGTTTACCGGCATCAAATCGATGATCATGCTCGAGGTTGAAGGGGCCGGCGATTATCTGCCGCCTTATTCTGGCAATCTCGATATCATGACGGCTGCGGCCAAGGCTACCGGCGAGCTGCTTGCCGCGCGCCGCATGGGTCAGGAAGGGGCAGCGGCATGAGGGCGCAGTTCAATGTCGAGGCGGGCGACAAGCTTTATATTCAGGACGTAACCCTGCGCGACGGGATGCACGCGATCCGCCATATGTATGGCATCGATCATGTTCGCGATATCGCCAAGGCGTTGGACGAGGCCGGCGTCGACGCGATCGAGGTGGCGCATGGCGATGGCCTGAACGGCCTCAGTTTCAACTATGGCTTTGGCGCCCACACCGACTGGGAATGGCTGGAGGCCGTCGCTGAGGTGCTGACGAAAAGCGTGCTGACCACGCTGATCCTGCCCGGCGTCGGCACGGTTGATGAATTGCGCCGTGCCTATGATCTGGGTGTGCGCTCGGTGCGCGTGGCAACGCATTGCACCGAGGCGGATGTATCGAAACAGCATATCGGCATCGCCCGCGACCTTGGCATGGACGTTTCCGGCTTTCTGATGATGAGCCACATGATCGAGCCGGATTTGCTGGCAAGCCAAGCCCTGCTGATGGAAAGCTATGGCGCGCAATGCGTCTATGTGACGGACAGTGGCGGTGCGCTCGATATGGATGGCGTTCGCGCACGTTTCGAAGCCTATGACCGCGTGCTGAAGCCCGAAACACAGCGCGGCATGCACGCACACCATAATCTTTCGCTTGGTGCGGCCAACAGCATCGTGGCTGCGCAATGCGGCGCAGTGCGTATCGATGCCAGCCTTGCCGGTATGGGCGCAGGTGCAGGCAACGCCCCGCTGGAAGTCTTTATCGCCGCCGTCGACCGCAAGGGCTGGAACCATGGCTGCGATGTGATGAAACTGATGGATGCCGCCGAAGAACTGGTGCGTCCTTTGCAGGACCGTCCGGTGCGCGTCGACCGCGAGACATTGAGCCTTGGTTATGCGGGCGTCTATTCCAGCTTCCTGCGCCACGCCGAAAAGGCGGCAAATGATTATGGCCTCGATACGCGCGAAATCCTTGTCGAACTCGGTCGGCGCAAGATGGTCGGCGGCCAGGAGGATATGATCGTCGACGTCGCACTCGATATGCTGAAGGCGAAAAATGGCTGAAATTTCGCTACACAAACCTTTCCCTGCAGCCGAGGTCGCAGGCTGGGACTTTGAAACCGACGTTGCGATTATCGGATTTGGCGCGACCGGAGCTTGTGCTGCGATTGAGGCAGCAGATGCCGGGGCGCAGGTGATGTTGTTCGAACGCAATTCGGGCAGCGGCGGCGCATCGGGGCTTTCCGGTGGCGAAATCTATATCGGCGGCGGTGGCGGCACCGATGCGCAGCGTGCGGCGGGTTTTGAAGATAGCACTGAAGATTTCATCGCTTATCTGAAAGCTGCCGGAGGGCCTTGCGTAGACGAGGCAAAATGTGAACATTATGGGCGCGAGGCGCTCAACCATTTCGCATGGCTCAAGGCGCAGGGCGTGCCCTATCGTGGCAATTATCTGCCCGGTAAGCATATCGAGCCAACCGACGATTCAACATTGATCTGGTCGGGCAGTGAGGCGGCAGCCCCCTTTTGCGACATCGCAAAGCCCGCTCCGCGCGGCCATACCATCCAGCATATGGGCTGGGGCGGCGGACGTCCGCTTGTCGACACGCTTGAAGCAACGGCACGCGCAAAGGGCGTAGAGGTCGTGGTTGATGCCCGGGCCATGGGGTTGATCGAGGATCAGGGTCGGATTGTCGGTCTGGTGGTGCGGATCGACAACCAGAACCGCTTCGTCCGCGCACGCAAAGGCGTGGTGCTTGCGACCGGCGGCTTTGTGATGAATGAAGAGATGCGGCGCAAATATTGCCCTGAAACCTTCAAAATCACGACACCGATAGGCGACAAGGACGACGGCATGGGCATCATGCTCGGTCTTGGTGCCGGGGGCGAGGCGATCCATATGGAGCAGTTCTTCACGACCTGTCCCTGGACGATGCCTGAGCCCCATGCCTATGGCGTGTTTGTCAATGTCATGGGCCAGCGCTTCATCAATGAGGATTGCTACCATGGCCGGGTCAGCCGCTGTGCCGTCGACCAGCCGGGTGGCAAGGTCTATCTGCTTCTCGACAATGCGCATTTCATCCAGCCGATGGACTTTGCCCAGATGACCATTGCCGGCACCGGCGATAGCTGGGAAGAGGTTGAGGCCGAGCTTGAAATGCCGAAAGGCACGTTGTCGGCGACCATGGCGATCTACAACGCCCATGCGCATGGAGGGCGCGATCCGCTCTTCGACAAAAAGCCGCCAATTCTCACTGCGCTGGATCAGGGGCCGTTCATCGCGCTCGAGCTCAATTTCCAGACGAGCTATTTCAGCTTTTTCACGCTTGGTGGTTTGAAAACATCTGCCCATGCCGAAGTGCTGGACCGCACAGGCGTGCCGATTGCCGGCCTCTTTGCTGCGGGCCGTTGCACATCGGGCCTCCCCGCCTGGGGGCATGGCTATAGTTCAGGGATGAGCCTTGCCGATTGCACCTTTTTCGGGCGACAAGCGGGCATAGGGGCCGCGCGGGGGTGAACGGGCAGGCGCTTCTTGACAGGGTGGCGCTGCTCGATCTGGTGATGCGCTATTGCCGGGGCATCGACCGCCGCGATTACGGGTTGGTCCGATCCTGCTATCATGACGATGCCGTGGACGAACATGGTGCAATGTTTTCCGGCGGGCCCGATGCCTTTGTCGAATGGCTTCCGTCGATGATGGCTAATTGGGAGGCAACGATCCACGCCATCACCAACAGCCTTTTTGCCATAGAGGGCGATGACGCCGAGGGCGAACATCTGGTAATGGCGCTGCACCGCAGCCATCCGCCGGAGCGCCGCGAATTTACGGTCTGGGGCCGTTATCTCGATCGTTACCAGCGTCGCGACGGTGAATGGAAATTCCTGCGCCGTAGGCTGGTCTTTGACCATGGCAGCATCATCGCCGTCGACGAGGACGGATTTGCCGCGATGGGGGGCGATGCACCCAATGGCCGTGCCGACCGGACTGACCCGTCGTGGGAACTGCGCTTGCTTGCGGAACTGGGGACATGACCGAATATCTGAACGTCGAAACATTGATGGAAAGCGCGCGCAACGCGACCGGGCTTTCCGATTTTGGCAATGACTGGTTCCTCGCGCCGCTCCGCCAGCTGGTTGACGATGTGAACCGCGAGGCGGGGCTCGTCTCGCCGGAAAGCAGCGCCGGGGCACGTATCCAGGGTGCGCTTGCCGACCGGCTGCAATTGGAGCAATATTTCAAGGACCATCCCGAAGCCGCGCAAGAACCGATTGATCTTGCCTGCGCTATCATCGGTCTGCCGCGCACCGGGTCGACGATGGTCCACCGGCTGCTCGCCGCTTCACCGAAACTGACAGCCTTATGGTGGTGGGAAACCGCCTTTCCGTTCCCGCTGCCCGGTGAGGCGATGGATGATCCCGCGCCCCGGCAGGAGGCCGCAAAGGGCATGGTTGATTGGTTGCTTTCCGAATGGCCCGATTTCGAAAGCATCGATCCGATGGATGCGATGGCGATCAATGAAGAAGTGGTGCTGCTCGACCGCACTTTCCTGTCGACCACTTATGATTCCATGATGCCGATTCATGGCTATGGCCATTGGCAGGCGGAGCAGGACCATGAACCGGCGATCCGCGATCTTTACCGTTTCATGCAGGTGATCCAGCACCAGCGCGTGGCGCGGGGCGAGGTGCGGCGCCCGTGGGTATTCAAGACACCACATTATGTGATGGGTGCGCTGGCCGGGCTGCTGAAGGTCTGGCCTGACGTAAAGCTGGTTATGACGCACCGCGATGTCGGTGACGTGCTGCCTAGCTATTGCAGCATGTGCGCATCGCTCTCGGTCAATTCGTCGACCAGTTACCGCAAGGAAGAGCAAGGCGCGCATTGGACGCGGCGCTTCCGCGATGGCCTGAACCGGCTGGAAGCGATCCGCGCTACATTGCCAGAAGGGCAGGTGATTGATGTTGCCTATCGCGATACGGTGACCGATCCGCAGGGCACGGGTGAAAAGATACTCGCTGCATTGGGTTATGCGCCGGATGCCGACGACCGGCTGGCCATGCAGCAAACTATCGCCGCCAATGGGCGCGAGGCGAGGCCGAAACACAAATATTCGGCCGCCGATTTTGGGTTGACGCCTGAGGGCATTGCCCAAGATTTTGCCGACTATCACAAAAAATATCTAAGCTGAGGAGAGAGCGATGATCCTGAAGGACAAGGTGGTGATTGTCACCGGGGCAGGGCCGGGAATGGGACAGGCGTTATGCCGAGGTGCGGCCGCCGAAGGTGCGAAGATGGTTGTGTCCGCCCGTTCGGTCGACGCGATCGAGGCGATTGCGGAGGATATCCGTGCAAAGGGCGGCGAGGCAATCGCAGTGCGCTGCGATGTATCGAGCAGCGATGATTGCAATGCGCTGGCCAAGGCTGCGCTCGACAAATGGGGCCGGATCGACGGCGTCGTGCATTCGGCCTATTACCATCCCGACTGGGCCAATCTTGAGGCGCACAGCATCGCGCAACTGACACAGGTGTTGGACGTTGTCGCCGTCGGCGGATTGCGGATGGCGCAGGCGGTGATCCCGACAATGAAGGCGCAAGGATCGGGTTCCATCGTCAATATTTCCACTCTTGCGACGCGCAAGCCCATGCCGGGCGAGGGCGGCTATGCCATGGCTAAGGCAGCGCTCAACCAGCTCAGCCGGCAATTGGCGGTTGAACTGGGCGGCACGGGGATCCGCGTGAATACCGCGCTGATGGGCTGGATGGATGGCGTTCCCCTGCGTCAGTTTTTTGCCAGCATGGGTGAAGGTGGTGATGCATTCCGCAAGCAGCGCGCATCGGAAGTTCCCGTCGGTCATATTCCTGTCGATGCCGATTGCGCCAAGGCGGTCTATTTCCTGCTTTCCGATTATGCGAGCGAGGTGACCGGCGCGATGTTGGACGTCAATGGCGGGGATTGGGTGGCGGCGTGACCGACCCGGCGCAAAGCTGGCGCGATTTTTGCGCAAAGCTGGCCGAGGCGGGGGACCTGATCCTTGCGCCCGACGTGCCCGAAGATCCGCTGATCCGCGCCGAAGGATTCCGCTATCTGTCGCGGTTGACCAAGCTTGCGCTGGAACAATATGTCGAGGCTTCGGACCCGGACTTCCCGTTTTTCTACAAGCTCAGCCATGAGACTGCGAAGATCGGGGCGGACAATCCGGACAATGTCTATTGGAATGCCTCGATCCGCGGGACGAATGAATACCGGATTACCGGCAAGCGCGGATCGATGTTCTATTTCTCGATCGTCGCCAATGCGATGCGCTACCATATCGATGGCAGCGCGCATGCCACCGGCCAATTGCTCGACAGCGATATCATCTGGGGTCCGGATGGCGAAGTAGAGATCATTGCCAGCTGTAACCCGCAACCCGGCAACTGGCTGCGGCTGGAACCTGATGCCAGCGTGATTGTGCTTCGTCAGTCCGCGCTCGACCGCGCAAATGAACGCGGCGGTGAGTTTCGCATCGAACGGATTGACGGGCCGGCCGTGCCGGAGCCGCTGACGGATGAAAGACTTGCAGTGGGGCTTGCCACTTCGGCGCAATTTGTGCGCGGGATTGCAAGCACCTTTGCCGACTGGACCCGGCTGTTCCGGCAACATCCCAACAGCTTCCCGTCGATCGATCAGTCGATGTTCCAGAAAGGCGGCGGCGCAAAGGATATCTATTACGCCCATGCCTATTGGCAGATCGCGGAGGACGAGGCGTGGGTGATCGAGGTGACGCCGCCCGAATGCTATTACTGGAATTTCCAGCTCGACAATTGGTGGATGGAAAGCCTCGACTATCGCTTCCGCCAGATCAGCGTGAACAAGCAGAGCGCGAGGCTGGAGCCTGACGGCAGTTTGCGGATTATTTGCGCAGCGCGGGATCCCAGCATCGGCAATTGGATCGACACGTGCGGACATAAAGAAGGGACCGCGCTGCTGCGCTGGGCGGGGGCGCATGAACACCCCTTGCCGCAGGCGCGCATCGTAAAACTGGAGGAATTGTAATGCTCGACTGGATGAAGCAGGCGAAAAGCCATGAGGAAGACCCTGTATTTGGCTTCAACCCCGATGCGGTGACCCGTTCGGAGACGGTCGATATCGATGCGCCGGCTAGTGTCGTCTGGGATGTGCTCACCGACCTGCCGCGCTACAATGAATGGAACCCGTTCTGCATCCGCGCTGTCTCCACGCTTGAAATGGGCGCACCCGTCGAAATGACGCTGATCAACTATGCGACCGCAGGCGGACCGACCGTGCCCAATCTCGAATATATTTGCGGCTTTGAACCGGAAAAGCTGCTTAGCTGGGAATTTCCCAATCTCGACTTCTGGCCCTATCCCGCGCGCCGCGATCAAGTGATCGAGGCGACGGGCGCATCATCGTGCCGCTATTATTCGACCGACGCCTTTCTGGGTGCGAACGGCATTCATGTATTCCGCTTTGCCGGACCTTGGGTGAAGCGGGCCTTTGATGACAGCGCAATCGCGCTGAAGGCGCGTACCGAAGCGTTATATGCCGCCGCCAACGCTTGAGGCGCGGCTGCGGGCAGTCGAAGATCGTGAGGCCATCCGAGATCTGATTGCCAGTTATGGCCCGCTGGCGGACAGCGGCAATGCCGAAGCTGTTGCAGAGCTCTGGATCGAAGATGGCAGCTATGTCGTCGGCGGAATCGCAGAGGCAAAGGGGAGGGCGGCTATTGCCGCGTTGCTGACGAGCGAAACCCACCGTGCACTGATGGCAGACGGCTGCGCGCACATGCTTGGCCCGGTTGTGATTGACCTTGAAGGGGACAGGGCAGTGGCGCGCGGGCATAGTGCCGTTTTCCGCAATGGCGCGACGGGCTTTGAGGTCTGGCGGGTATCGGCCAACCGCTGGGAGCTGGTCCGCACCGCCGATGGCTGGCGGGTCGAGCGACGCTTCAACGCACCACTTGATGGCAGCTATGCCGCGCAGGCATTGCTTGGGATCAGTGGATAGGCACGCCGTCGATCGTAATCCGGTGCATCAGGCGCCGATGACCATGATAATCGTTGAGCGCATAATGCCATGTCGAGCGGTTGTCCCACATGGCGACTGTGCCCGGCTGCCAAATGAGGCGGCACTGGAATGCACTTTGCGAGCCGACGCTGTAGAGATAGTTGAGCAGCGCGAGGCTTTCGTCGCGCGTCCAGCCTTCGATGTGGGTGGTGAAGGCCGAATTGACATAAAGCAGCTTCTGCCCGGTGACGGGGTGGCGGATCACCAGCGGATGCACCGCACGCGTCTTTAGTTCACGGCCCTTCAGGTCTGCGCCTTGGTCGGAATTGCTGAGGAAGCCTTGCGGTCCATAGATATGGTCGGCGGTGTGCACCGCGCGCAGTGTTTCCAGGGTGGCTTTCAACCCATCGGAGAGGGACTCATAAGCGGCGGCCATGCTGGAAAATAATGTGTCGCCCCCGACTGGCGGCAATTCGCGCGCAACGAGGATCGATCCCATTGCGGGTATCTGGTCATAGCTGTGATCGGTGTGCCAGCCGCCGCCAATATTGACCATCTGCGTTTCCGCTTTGCGGACTTCGGCGATTTCCGGGAATGCCCCGTTTTCCGGGAAGTAATTATTTACGACAATCGGCCCGATTTTCTTCGCGAACGAGATATGTGCCCGCTCATCAATCTGCTGGTCGCGGAAAACGACGAGGCCGCGAGCCGCGAGCTCAGCCTTGATCGCCGCAACGTCCCCGTCCGACAGATTATTGAGGTCCAGTCCCAGCATCTCGGTGCCGACATGCTCGGACATTTTGACCATCTGGATTGTCGTCATCTCCCTCTCCTCGTCCGATCAGACTAACCGGCGAGTTGCCCGCCGTCTATCGTGAACAGCGAGCCGGTGATCTTGCGCGCGTCATCGCTCGCCAAATAGGCAAACATCGCGGCAATGTCAGATGGCTCGCAGCTGCCGTCGACCAGCTTCGGGGCGTTGCGCATGACAAGGTCCCAGTTGACGTCGCCCGATGGCGGCGCAGCATTGCCCATCGGCGTATTCACATGCCCGGGGCAGATCGCATTTACCCGGACCCCCTTTGACGCGAATTCAATCGCCAGACCCTTGGTGATGGCGGCGACCGCATGCTTGGATGCCGAATAGGCGATTGTGTAAGCGATGCCTTGCAGCGCGGCCGTCGACGCGGTGTTGACGATATTGCCCTTGGACTCAATCAGGTGTGGCAGCGCGGCTTGGCACAGCGCGAAGACGCTGGTGGTGTTGATTTTCAATATGCGCTCGAAATCATCGATGCTGAAATCGAGGCTGGGTCCCCATTTCAAAATCCCCGAAATATTGCAGAGCACATCAAGTCCGTCGGTTGCCGCGGCATCGACCAGCGCGCGGCACGATGCCGTATCGCTCGCATCGAAAGTGCAGATGCGCGGCGTGCTCGCCATCATCTCTGCCGTTTCGGCAAGCCCTGCTTCGTTAATGTCGCCAATCGTTACCTGTGCGCCTTCGTTGGCGAGCCGGATTGCCGTTGCCCGGCCAATGCCCGACGCTGCACCGGTGACCAAAATCTTCTTGCCGTGGAAGCGCATCTAACCCTCCAATAAACCTTGATTTGCGTAATAACTGACTTCATTCTCTACGCAAAGGAGAAAGCGGGATGGGAATTGAAGAAAGATTGCAGAGATTGGAGGATGATCGTGCGATCCGCGACTTGAAGGCCCGCTATCTGCGCGCCTGCGATTCCAAGGATCCCGAAACCGTGCGTGACTGCCTGCTGCCCGATGGTGCCGTAATTGCCTATGACGGCTTTCCGGCTTTCAACAATCGTGATGATTTTGTTGCCATCTATGCGCAAATGGGCTGCGCACCGGGCATCTACGATATCCACCATGGCGCCAATGGCGTCATCGCATTTGAAAGCGCCAATCGCGCCACCGGGCAATGGTCGCTTTTCTTCCACAATATCAATCTGGCTGCGCGAACGCTGACCCAGATGGGCGTCGAATATGACGATGTTTATGTGCAGCAGGATGGCAGGTGGTGGATTGCCGAAACGCGCTCGCGGCGGCTTTCCTGTCTGGTCCATACCGTCGACGATGCCGGTCAATCCAATGTCGTCGTTATGGGCGATCCGCCTGCCAGCTTTGGGGAGGCATGATCATGAAGTTCAGCATCGAACAGCTTTCTGATCTGGAAGAGATCAAGCAGCTCAAGCATCGCTATTTCCGCTGCATCGACACCGCGAATGAGGCAGAGCTGGCGACACTCTTTATCGAGGATGTGACCATCGACCTACGCGGCGGCGCCTATCGTGCGCAGCTAAAGGGACGGCAGAATATGGTCGATTTCATCGGCAGCGCCTTCAACAGCGATGTCGTCGCACAGCATCATGGCCACTGCCCCGAAATCGCCTTCACCGGGCCGGACAGCGCAGAGGGTAGCTGGTATCTGGAAGACCGCTTCATCGATCCGGTTCGCGCTCAAGACACGATCGGCACCGCCATCTACCGCGACCGTTATGTGCGCACGTCAGAAGGCTGGAAAATCGCGCACAGCGAATATGACCGCATCTACGAAATCGTCCGCCCCATCCCGGAGGAGGAAAAGCTGACCTATCATCTGCTGGCCAAGACCGGACGGAAGCCGGAGGCGCGGGTGGATACGATGCAGTGGCTGGAATGGTATTGAGGGGGCGATTAGCCCCCTCTCTCACACCATGTCGTAAGCGTCGAAATCGGGCTTTGCCATTGCATCGGCAAAGGCATCATAATCCCATGGCCAGGTGATCGGCACGCCCGTCTTGTCGAGATACCAGCTGGTGCAGCCAGAACCAAAAACCGTTGCTTTTGCAGCTTTTATGCGGCGATCTTCATAATCGTCAAAAGCAGCCTTGCTGGCGACGATGCCGCTGGCGTTGCTGTTCGCTACACGGTCTAGCAATTGTGCGACATAGTTCCATTGCCGTTCCGCAACATCGATCAATGAGAAGTTGCCAACCGGCGAACTTGGCCCGTTGAAAAGGAACAGGTTGGGGAAATCGGGGATGGAAATTGCCATATAGGCGGCGCAGCGCTCCGCCCAGGCATCCTCGATATCGCGGCCATTCAGCCCCTTGATCGATATCGGCCGGACGAAGCGGTCGGTATGGAAACCAGTTGCCAGCGCCAGCACATCCAGTTTGTGCAACACGCCCTCATTGTCGATCACGCCTTCTGGCACAATCTCGCTTATGCCGCAGACGATGGTTTCGACATTGGGCTGCTGCGCAACGCCATAATAGTCATAGCTGTAGATCAGTCGCTTGCATGCCGCCCTGTAGGTCGGACGCAGTTTTTCCCGCAGAACCGGGTCGACGACCGCATTTTCGAGCCAATCCCGGCAGATATCCTCTATCGCCTGCATCTCCGGCCCGTCGATCTCGGTGATGCCAGTGGTGAAGCGGCGGATACTCGCCCAATAGTTTTCGTCATAGCGGATTGCGTCAATCGCCTCGACACTGGCGCGGAACTTCGCCTTGTCTTCCTCGCTATATTCGAAATTGGGATAGGGCATCATCCATTGCGGGCTGCGCTGGAAATGGACAATGTCATGCCCGTCCTTGCCCAGCTTGGTGACCATTTGCACACCGGTCGAGCCATTGCCGATGACCCCGATGCGTTTTCCGGTCAGGTCAACATCTACGTCCCATTGCGCGGTGTGCATCGCGCGTCCGGCAAAGCTTTCCAGCCCCTTGATATCGGGAAATTTGGGAAAATGCAGAACGCCGGTCGCCATTATTGCGACATGGGCATTGTCACGTTGCCCGTCGATGGTTTCAATTTCCCACTGGTCACCCTTCCAGACCATGCTGGCAATTTCACTGTTAAAGCGGATTAGCGGCCGAACGCTGTAATCATCGACTACCTTCTCAAAATATGCCTGTATCTCTGCGCCGCCTACCAGATAGGCCGACCATTCGGGATTTGGGGCAAATTCGTAAGTATAGGCGTGGGCAGGAACGTCGCAGGTCAGGCCTGGATACCGATTGTCGCGCCATGTGCCGCCGATGCGATCAGCCTTTTCATAGATGACGATGTTTTCATGGCCTGCCTCGCGCAGCTTTATGGCGCACAATATGCCGGACATGCCTGCGCCGATAATGGCGAAGCGTTTCTCGCTTTTACTCACAATATTCCCCTAGAACCGAAAGCCAAGTGTTGCGCCCCAAGTGCGCGGATCGGGGAAATAACCAAGCGTTAGTCCGCCAAATCCTGGGCCGAAATCGATGAAGTTGCTCGGACTGTCTTCCTTGGTCAGATTGCGCACCCACAGGCTGAATTCACCCTTTGCCCCGCCAAGGTCGAAATCGGACAGCCGCAAATTCATGTTGATGATGTCGCGGCCCTTGGACTTGGTGTTGCCAGCGATCGTCTGCGCTGCAGGGTTGCCCGTCAACGCGAAGGGGAAGGTGTAGTAAGATGAGACATGGTTCCAGTCACCGGTCAGGCTCACCTTGCCCCAGTCGCCCTGCAAAAGCCGCCAGTCAAAACCGAGTGCTGCCGTGGCCTTTGGTGTATGCGGGAAGGCGCGGTTGTTCGAGACATCGACGCCGCCATCGATGAAGCGCCCATAATCTGCATCGAGAATGGCCAGCGACCCGTTGATCGTGAGGCTGTCGACCGGACGGGCGACGGCTTCAAATTCGAGTCCGCGGATACGCGCTGCAGCCGCGTTGAGTACGACCGATGCAGCCGCACCCTGCGCGGTGAATACCGAAAGCTGGATATCCTTATGTTCGTCCCAGAAGCCCGCGACGTTAAAGATCAGCTTACCATCGGCGAGCCGCGTTTTTACGCCGACTTCATAGCTGTCGACCTTTTCGGGGCGATAGGGGTTGCACAATTCGCTAGTGCTGCCCGGCGCGGTCGTACAACTGAACGGGCGGCCGATCAGGCCCCCAACATCGGTTTCGCCGTTAAAGCCCCCTGATTTGTAACCCCGGGCCCATCGGCCATAGAGATTGATGTCATCGCTTGCTGCATAACTTAGCGTAACGGTCGGGCTGAAATTGTTGAACTTGGCGTCGGGGACGCCGCCATAAGGCAGGTTGAACAGCACGGTGCGCGGAGTGCCGACGGCAAAGGAACGACGGATATCCTTTTTCTCGTTGGTGTAGCGGCCGCCAAGCGTCAACTTGAGCGCATCGGTCAGTTTGTAATCGAGCTGAGCGTAAAGCGCGAGGGCGCGGGTGTGCGATCCATAATCAGACTGCAAGTCGGCAGCGCCTGGAGCACCAATCTGATTCAGGAAACCGAAGAAACGTTGCGGTCCAAGTGTTTCGGCCTTTTCCTTATAGTAAAAGGCACCGGTTACATATGTCAGCCGGTCGTCCATCGCCGCGCCGGTCAGCTGTACTTCCTGGCTCCAAGCGTGGAAGCTGGTATCGCGCTGCGTTTGCGCGATGTCGAGCGGCGAACCATCAAGATCGGCCGAATCCTGCCAGCGCAGATCGCGATAGGCTGTGATCGATTTCAGCGTTGCTGCACCCAGATCAAGCGATAGTGTGAGGCTGTGCCCAAAGGTGCGCGATTTTTCGTAAAGCGGATTGCCGTCGACGCTTGCTCGGTTCTGGCGATCCGGATTTGCATAGAGTCCGAGCGGGGCAATTGCGCCGAATATCGCTGGATTGGTGAAAAGGTTGTTCGGTAACACGCTGATCAGTTGCGAAAAATCGGTGCGCTGATTGTGGCGGCTATAGTCGAACTGATAGTCCGCCGTGAAATTGCCTTCGGGCTTGAAACGCACCTGCGCCATGGCGCTGTGTGTGTTCAGGTTGCCAAGATCCTTGACCGAGGTGGGCCGCGCCAGAAATACCTGCGGAAAGGGATTGGGCTCCACTTTCACAAAACCGTCGCGCTTCTGCATTTGGCCGGACAACTTAACCGAAAACGGGCCAAAGGCGGGCAGGTCGAGTGTTGCCTTGCCGCGCCGATAGTTGAAATTGCCATAGCTGGCCTCGGCAGAGCCGCCAAACTCGCCTGACGGTTTGCGCGTCACAAGATTGATCGCGCCAGCGAGCGCATTACGGCCATAGAGCGTGCCTTGCGGGCCGCGCAGCACCTCGACACGCTCAAGGTCGGCGACGTCAAAAATCGATCCCTGCGCCTTGGCGATATAGACACCATCAAGATAGAGACCGACGGCCGGTTCCCAAGTGACTGCCGGGTTGATCGTGACCGATCCGCGAATAGCGATTTGCGAGATGGTCTTGTTCGACGGAGCACGTTCGATCTTCACATTGGGCGCTATCGTGCCGAGCGCGTCGATCGAATTGATCCCGCGCGATTCGAGAAACTCCGAGCCTACCGCCGAAATGGCGATCGGCACGTCTTGGATGTTCTCTGCGCGCTTCTGTGCCGTGACGACGATCTCGCCAATGCCATCATCGGAATTCTGTGACTCCTGTGCCATGGCGGGCGCCCATCCAGCCAATGCTGTCGACGCCATTATGCATCCGATTACCGCTTTGCGCATGTCTCTCTCCCTCATGCCATCAACCTGCAAAATGCGTAATTAATGTAGATCAAGTTTACGATAAATTGAATTTACGAGCAATGAAAATTCGATTAGCGTATTTTGTTAGCTTTCAAGTTACGCATATGGAGGGGTTTGATGCGATCATTGGAGGAGCGGATTGACCGGCTGGAGTCGCTCGATGCGATCCGCCAGCTTCCGGCAAAATATGCACTCGCGCTTGATATGCGCGACATGGACGCAATGGTTTCGCTTTTTGTCGAGGATGTCCGCGTTGGCAAGGATGCCAGCGGACGGCTGGCCCTGCGTGCCTATATGGATCGCACGCTGCGTTCGCCCTTTACCGGAACGTCGCACCATATTGGCGGTCACATTATCGAATTTGACGACGCCGATCACGCCCATGGCGTCGTTTATTCAAAAAATGAACATGAGACCCCCGTTGAAGGCGGCGCAGACGAATGGGTGATCATGCAGATGATGTATGTCGATGATTATGTGCGCCGCGACGGCAGCTGGCATTTCGCCCGTCGCTTGCCGCTATACTGGTACGCGACAGATCTCAACAAGCCGCCGGTTGGCGACAGGAAAATGCGATGGCCGGGAACAGAGTGGGTCGAGGGCAATTTCCACAAATTGTTCCCGAGCTATGACGAATATTGGGCCCGCGAAGGCGATCATGGCGGGCCGGTGGCCGAACCTGCGCCGCTCGAGAAATTTCTGGAAACGATGCGGCGCGGGCAGGCCGCACCCAAGGTGAAAGTGCGGGCGGACTGATGCGTAAACGCTCGATCGGCCTCGGGATCGCCGCGGCGCTCCTAATCGCAGGCGCTGGCTTTTGGACCAACGCCAATCGCGAAATCGGGATGGCGCGGCCGATTGTCGGGGCTGCATCGGGGGGCATAGTGCGTGACGACACTTTTGTGCCCGCACCGGTTGAGGGCCAACTTAACACCAATCCTTTTCTAGCCGCCGATGCCAATGGCACAATGCACGGCGACGGTGGCCAATCGGATACGCATCTCGCCGACGGTCCCTTTGCAGGCGCGCTTGAAGTGCGCAGTCGCCGGTCGGGCAATGGACTGCCGCGGCAATGCTCTACCTTTGTTTATCGCAGCGATGGCAAGCCGGTGGTGATGTGCGGCGGCCTTTCGGGCTTCCGCATGGTGCTGCTCGATCCAGATACACTTGATGCGCTTGCCCATTTCGACCTGCCGGTCCGCCCCAGTTCGTTCGAAGCTTTTGTGAAGCGCGACATGGGTATCATGATGAACGACAGTTCGGGCGGCGCCTATATGTTCCTCGACAATCGCGACCGGCTTGTCTTTGCGAACAGCCAGTGGGTCGTGCAGCGGCTGGTCGCCGAAGAACGCGACGGGAAATGGAGCTTCCGGGTCGAACGCGAGTGGGATTTGAAACCTTATGTGCCGAACGACTGTTTCAACTGGAACAATTGGTCGACCGATAGTGAATGCGACAAGATCACGACCGTGATGCCCGATCATCAAGGGCGCTATTGGTGGACGACGCGCAACGGACGGCTGGGTACGCTCGATCCCGAAAGCGGTGCGGTCAAAGTGCACAAATTGGCAGGCGAGGAAATTCAGAACGCGCTCGCGATGGATGCGCGCGCGGTCTACGTGCTTTCCGACCATGCGCAATATGCCTTTACCGTCGATGGTGCGGGCAAGCCGGTGCAACTCTGGCGGACGCCCTATGATCGCGGGACAAAACGCAAGATAGGTTCGATCAACCAGGGAAGCGGAACCACGCCGACATTATTGGGTGACCAATGGATCACCTTTGCCGACAATGCCGATGGGCGGATCAACATTGTCGTCCTGCGGCGCAGCGATGGCAGCCGCATCTGCGCCGTTCCGGTTTTCCGTGATGGGGCGAGCGCCACGGACAACAGCATGATCGGTTGGGGGCGTTCGATAATCCTTGAAAATAATGCCGGCTTCAAAAGCGCGCATGAACAAAAGGACTGGAATGCCATTGCAGGCGGTGTGGTGCGGGTCGATGTGCGTGCCGACGAAAGCGGGTGCGACACGATCTGGAACGCGCCGCTCAAATCGCCATCGGTGGTGCCCAAGCTGTCCGCGGCCAGCGGCATCGCCTATTTTTATAGCTTTGATCTGGCACGGGATGCGGACGGCAAGCAGGTGCAGGACTGGTCGATTGTCGGCCTTGATTTCCGAACCGGCAGGCAGGTGATCAAGATACCGACCGGGCGCGGCAGGCCGTTCGACAATAATTGGGCGTCAATGTCGATCGCGCCGAATGGCGATTTCTATGCCGGCATGACCGGCGGACTGGTTCAGGTGCGGCGTAAGCGGCCCTGACCGTCAGAAGAAATAGCTGGCACCATTTGCGACCAACACCGATCCGTTGACGAAGCTCGCATCGTCGGATGCAAGATAAGCAACGGCAGCCGCGATTTCCGACGGATCGGCCATGCGACCCAACGGAATGCTTGCCTCCATCGACTTGATCCAATCATCCGGAATGCCGGCCATGACAGGCGTGTTGGTGGGACCGGGGGCGACGGCGTTCACGCGGATCTTGCGCGGGGCAAGCTCGCGCGACAATTGCCGCGTCAAACCGATAATCGCAGCTTTTGACGCGCAATAATGCGGTGATCCTTCGCCCGATTGGGCGCTTGTTGAACTGATGTTGATGATCGCACCGGGATTGCCATCCTCTGCCAGCACGCGGACAAATTCGCGCGCAAGGCGAAAGGCGCCGCCGACATTGACTTCCATCACCCCGGCCCAGCCGCGGTCTTCCATATAGATCAACTGGTCGACGATTATTGCCGATTGGCCATCCTTGGCGAGTTCCGCATTGCGCTCGGCCATGGCTCCATAAAATTGTTCGGACCCATCGCCCTCGGCGGCACCGATGCCGGCATTGGCGACGGCGATATCGAGCCGGCCGAAGGCCTTGCGCACCTCGCGCACGGCGCTGGCGACCGATTCAGCATTAGTGACGTCACAACGAAGCGCCAGTGCGCCGCCGCTCTGTTGTGCGTCCGCGAGGTTGAGGTCGAGCGCGGCAACCTGGGCCCCTTCGGCAGTTAGCCGCTGGACAATGGCTCTGCCGATCCCTCTGCCTGCGCCGGTGACGACCGCGCCTTGCCCCTGGAACCGCCCGCTCATTCATTCGCTCCGGTCATGTGCCGCGCCGCTATATAGCCAAAGGTGAGTGCAGGGCCGATTGTCACGCCTGCGCCCGGATAGCTTTCGCCCATTGCCGATGCTGCATTGTTGCCCACTGCGTAAAGCCCGGGGATCGGCTTTCCATTGGTACCGATGACCTGAGCCTTGTCATTGGTTTTCAGGCCACCATTGGTGCCGATATCGCCCGGATACATCGGCATTGCGTAAAACGGGCCTTTGGCGATCGGGCGCAGACAGGGATTTGGCGTCACGGATGGGTCGCCATACATTTTGTCATAGGTGGCCTCGCCGCGTTGGAAATCGGGGTCCTCACCCTTGGCCGCATATTCATTGTAGCGCGAAACGGTTGCCGCCAGCCGCGCCGGATCGACACCCATATCGGCGGCCAGTTCTTCGATTGTATTGCCCTTTTTCATGATGGAGCGGACTTCGCCGCGTTGCAGCCAATCGGGCATCAAGGGAAGCAAGGGGCCAACCGGATATTTGTGGCGATAGACATGGTCGAACACAAACCATGTCGGGCTGGCGTCGCCATGCTCGGCCTGGCGTCGGGCCATTTTCTGCCCGACTATATGATAGGACGCCGCCTCGTTCAGATAGCGTTCGCCTTTTTGATTGACCATCATGCAGCCCGGCAATGCGCGTTCGATTGTGCACAGACGTCCGCGATCTTCGCCCGGAACATAAAAGACCGGTGCTGCCCAGGCCGAGTGCATATTCATCGTTTCGGCGCCCACCGCAGTTCCGGCGCGGATGCTGTCGCCGGTGTTGCCCGCAATGCCGCCGGAATAAATGGCATTTTTATACAGCGGCGCGCTGGCATCGCGCATTTCCTGGTTCTTGTCGAAACCGCCGGCGGCCAGCACCACGCCCTTGCGCGTGCGGATCCGCATTTCCTTGCCCGCGTGCCGGATGATCGCTCCGGTGACCTTGCCCTTTTCGCTGACCAGATCGACCAGCGGACTGTTGAGCCAGACGGGAACATTGCGTTGGTTGAGTGCGAGGCGCAGCCCACCAAGCAGGGCATTGCCTAGCGTCAACCGGCGATCCTTCCGGCTCTTGAAGCGGAAGGGCAGATCGAACCAGTAACGGGCGAGACTTTTGGTCAGATGCCACCACCAGCCCGGCGCGCGAAACAGGATGATATAGGTTTCGTCAAAATGCCAATTGAGATAGCCGAAAAGGCTGGCTGCAGGTGAGGCAAAGCGTAGCGTTTCGACATCCTTGCCCAACTTGCGTCCGTCAATCGGCAGCGGCATGTGCGTGCGATACCCCTGCGGCGATCCGCCCGGTTCCTCCGCATGATAATCAGGATAAGGGAACGCCTGATAATCGAGTTCGGTGTTGGAACTGACCCAGCGCAGCATTGGCGCAGCATTTTCGACATAAGATCGGATATTCGCATCCGGCACATTGTCAGCAGATAGCTTGCGCACATATTTGAAGGCATCGTCGACTTTGTCATCAAAGCCTGCCGCACGTGCCTGATCGCTGGCGGGAATCCAGATGCCGGCCCCTGATGTTGCCGACGTGCCGCCCCACAGGGCTTCTTTTTCAATGATAAGGACATCAGCCCTGTTGTCAGCCGCAACCAGCGCCGCAAGCAACCCGCCTGCGCCCGAACCGACCACCAGTGTGTCGATTTCCTTATCCCATTTGTCGGTCATTTTTCTTCGCCTGTCTGGTAAAAAGAGGGTGGCTTTCGGGCCGTTATCGTTGCGTTGCGCGCCGCGAAGGCTTCGTCAAGCGCATCGGGTTGCGGGATGATCCAATAATCGCCCCGTTCAATTGCGTCGAATACAAGCGGCGCGAATGCGTCTGGCGTCATGCCATTGGCGTCGAGCATAGCCGTCATTGCGGAATGGAAATCCCGCGACGAAGCATCAGGCTGTTCCCGGAAAATTTCACTTTTCACCGGTCCCGGCGCAAGCAGCGATACACCTATCGGGCTGCCCAGCATGGCCAGTTCGCCGGCCAGAGACTCTGTCAAAGCGACAACGGCAAATTTGGTAGCGGAATAGGGTGCCATAAAGGGGGAGGGTAGAAAGCCGCCAACCGAGGCCGTATTGATGATCCGTGCAGGCCGGCCTGCTGCGATCAGGCGGGGAACAAATGCGCGCAGGCCGTTCACTATGCCGCCGATGTTGACGTCCAGCGATGCCTGCCACCGTTCAGCCGGGATTTCCCAGCTTAGCCCTGTGGAGAGCACTCCGGCATTGTTGAACACCATGTCGATATTGCCATGGGCAGCATAAGCGGCGACAGCCAGAGCCTCGACCGACGCCGCATCGGTAACGTCGGTCGGAATGGCGAAGGCGGCCTCACCCAGTTCAGTCGCAACTGCGCCCAACGCGTTTGCATCGCGGTCCGCCAGAACGACCTTCATCCCCCGACGCACAGCTTCGCGCGCAAGGCCTGCGCCTATGCCGCTGGCTGCACCGGTGATGACAGCAACGCTCATGGATTGGCGAAGATCATGTCAGGACGGCAGGTAAAGCTGCGCTGCTTTGCCGCCATCTACTGGAAGCGCGACGCCGGTGACATAGCTCGCCGCGTCGGACAGCAAAAAGACAATCGCCCCTGCCAATTCATGCGGTTCGCCGCCCCGCTGCATCGGGATGGCGCCTGCCGTTTTCGCGGCTGTTTCGGGGGCCTTGGTCGCCCAGTCTTCGGTCGCGGGTGTCATGACCTGCCCGGGCACGATGACATTGACGCGCACGTTCGAGGGCGCGGCCTCCATCGCGGCAACCGCACTGAACTGGATCAATGCAGCCTTGGATGCTGAATAGCTGGACATATAAGGTGCCGCGCGGATTGCCGTGGTCGAGGAGATGTTGACGATCGAGCCTGACTTTTGCGGGACCATGATGCGCATGGCGGCACGTGTTCCAGTGAACACCGCCTCTGCATTGACGGCAAAATCCTTGCGCCAATGGTCCATCGTCAAATGCTGGATGGGGGCATAATGCACCGACATCGCATTGTTGACCAACATGTCCAGTCGGCCATGGCGCTTGGCCACATCCTCGACCAGCGCGTTGAAAGCCAGTTCGTCCGACACGTCGAGTTGGTGGGCCTCGACACTGCCATGCTCGGCGATCTCGGTGCGGGCCGATTCCAGCTTTTCGGGGCGGCGGGCGCAAATCACGACATGTGCGCCCCGGCTTGCAAGCAGCTTTGCCGTAGCAAGACCGATACCGTCGCTGCCACCCGTGATGATTGCGACCTTGCCGGCCATATCCTTGCTCATGCTGCTGCTCCTGCCTTTACGAAGTTGAGTTTGGCGTCACTGGCCTTGCCTTCGACGCAGAAAGTGCCGTTGGGGGTGTACATCATAGTCACGCAACGGTTGCATGCGGTGCAGGCCGATTTGGCGACTTCGCCTGATTGCAGCTTGTTGACGAAGCCCGGATCGAACACGAGGGCGCGGCCGAGTGCGATGCACTCAAACCCGTCAGCCATGGCCTGCTGCGCGCCGTCAAGTGACTGCACGCCGCCCAGATAGGCCAGCGGCATGTCGACTGACGCACGCACCTTCAACGCCAGTTCGCGCAGATAATTTTCGCGGAACACGACATTTTTCGGTTCAGTCAGCGATTGAAGCCACATGCCTAGCGCGATGATCGGGTTGCCCACCGTGCCGCGATTGGATTGTGGAAAGGATGATCCGAACATCGCGGTGATTGATTCCACGTTGAGGCCGTTTGACAGCACCGCCAGATGCGCGCCGTCGGCCTCAATCGCCTTGGCGATGGCCACGCCGTCTTCGATGCTGTTACCCTTGCCGCCATCGGTCATCGAATATTTGACGATAACCGCCATATCTTTGCCAACGGCGTCGAGCACACGGCCAAGGACTTCGCGGGGGAATTTAAGGCGCTTTTTGATGGTGCCGCCATAAGCGTCCCAGCGCTTGTTATAGATTTTCGACAGGAATTGGCTGAGCAGATAGCCATGGCCCATATGCAGTTCGATTGCGTCAAAACCCGCCTCGCGGGCCTGTTTTGCGGCAGCGACAAATTCATGGGTCATCGCGTCCATGTCGTCACGGTTCATTTTCTTTTTGAACCAGCGACGCGACATCACTCCTACCTTGTTGAAGCCGCCGCTCGAGGAGAGGGGGCGCGAGGTTTTCAACGTTTCATGGTCAAGGAAGGTGAAGCTGCCTGCATGGGTGATCTGTGCCGACGCTGCGCCGCCATGGCGGTGGACAGCATCGGTCAGTGCGCGAAAATCGGGAAGCGAATTCGCGTCGAGAACTGCCTGATCGACAAAGGTGCGGCCATCCATTGATGTCGCGCAATAGGCCACGGTGGACAGTGCCGCTCCGCCTTCGGAAACCCGTTCGTGGAACTGGGCGAGGCCCTTTGAAACGATGCCGCCCTTGGCCATGCCTTCATTAGTCGCTGACTTGATGAAGCGGTTACGCAACGTGATCGGGCCGATGTTCACCGGACTGAACGGTGAAGCCGCGGATGTCGATTGCACTTTTTAACTCCCCTTAGTTTAACGCATTTGACGTTTTGTGTAGCAATTTGTCAACGCCATGCGTAAAAAACAGTCGAATAAATTACGAAAATTGCGGATGAGGACGATATGGCGCAGCTTTCCGGCAAAATAGCATTAATCACGGGTGCGGGGCAGGGGGTCGGCCAGGGTATCGCGCTTGCCATGGCGGCGGCTGGTGCAACCGTCCTTGTCACCGGACGCACCCTTGAAAAGCTGGAAAAGACAGTGGCGATGATCGTCGAGCGGGGCGGTGTCGGCCATGCAATGACATGCAATGTGAAATCTGCCGACGATCTGGCGCACATCGTTGCCGAGGCACAAGAACGGTTCGGCGGCATAGACATCTTGGTCAACAATGCGCAGGAAGTGCCCAACGGGCCGTTGCTTGACGTTACTGACGAAGCTTTTCTTGCCGGTTTTGAATCGGGGCCGCTTGCCTCTTTCCGGCTGATGAAACTGGTGCAGCCGATTATGAAGGCGCGGGGCGGTGGGACGATTTTCAATCTCGCTTCGTCGGCGGGCATCCGCTGGGATATGTCGGGCTATGGTGCCTATGGCGCGGTTAAACAGGCTACCCGCGTGCTGACCCGTGCTGGCGCGGCCGAATGGGGGCGTGATAATATTCGCGTGCTAACCATTGCGCCGCACGCGGAATCGCCGGGGCTGAAATGGTGGGTCGCAAATAATCCGGAAGAGGCGAAGGCCTTTTTCAAAACCATCCCGCTCGGTCGCATCGGCCGGTTGGAGGAAGATATCGGCCAGGCGGTTGTCGCGCTGTGCGCCCCGGAAATGGGCTATCTGACCGGCACGACCATTCCGCTTGACGGTGGGCAGGCGAATTTCGACTGAGGATGTCAGCGGATGGAAAAGGTTATTGCTGCCCTTTGGGGTGTTGAGAATGAAGCGCTGCTGGCAAGGCTGCCGGTGGTACTGCAGGACGCCGGGGCAAGCAAAGTCCGGATCAATATCCGCGATGCGGCGGTCGACGCGGGCGCAGGTCTGATCCAGACATGGCAGGATCCCCAACAGCAGGCGGTGGTGCAATATTGGTTGCCCAGTGCCAATGCTCTGTTCCGGGCGAAGGCCGACGCAGCGATCGCGGCTCAATGTGAGCGCTTCCACGCCTGGCTCGTTGCTGAATCGACGATCATCGCCAATCGCGACCATCCGCCGGTTGCGGGAGATCGGACCTGGGGGTGGAGCCAAGCCAGTTTCATCAATTTCCGCGATGACCTGTCGCACGCCGATGCCGTCGCCGTCTGGCATTCGCATCACACAAGGGTTGCCATCGATACACAGGCCAATTTCGAATATGTGCAAAATCTTGTCGTCAGGCCGTTGACCGAAGGTGCGCCGGAATATCATGCTTTTGTAGAGGAATGTTTCCCGATGGAAGCGCTCAGCGATCCTTTTGCCTTTTTCGATGCTGTTGGCGATCCTGCAAAGTTCGAGGCCAATCTCAATGTGATGATGGACAGTTGCGGCCGCTTCATCCAGTTCGGGAAAATCGACATCATCCCTACCAGCCAATATGATTTCGCCCAAAATGACTGAGGGCAAAGTTATCCGCATCGGCGGCGGCTCCGCCTTCTTCATCGACAGCGCGCTCGCCGTGCCCCAGCTTTTGAGTGCCGGGGTAGATTATATCCTGCTCGACTATCTGGCCGAAGGGGCCATGGGGCTGCTTGGCCGGATGAAGCAGGCCGACCCGGATAGCGGCTTTACCGGCGATTTCATGGATGTGCATATCGGGCCGTTTCTTGCCCAGATCGCTGCGAAGCGCGTGCGCATCCTTTCCAATGCCGGCGGTGTCAACCCGGCCGGGCTGGCGGCAAAGCTGCGTGATCGCATCGCCGAACTCGGCCTCGACCTGTCGGTCGCCTGTGTCGATGGTGACGATCTGATGCACCGGATGAGCGATTTCGCCGATACGCGCGACATGTTTACCGGCGCACCTTTCCCGCAAAAGGGGGTGACCAGCGCAAATGCCTATCTGGGTGCATTTCCCATCGCGCATGCCTTGAGGCAGGGGGCCGATATCGTCATCACCGGGCGTGTCGTTGACAGCGCGCTGGCTTTGGGACCGTTGATCCATGAATTTGGCTGGGGACCGGGCGATCTCGATCTGCTGGCCGGTGGCACACTGGCCGGGCATCTGATCGAATGCGGGGCGCAGGTGACGGGCGGTACCTTTACCGACTGGCGCGAGGTTGAAGGCTGGGCAAATATTGGCGCACCTATCGCCGAATGCCATGCCGATGGCAGCTGTGTGATCACAAAGCCGGAAGGCAGCGGCGGATTGGTCAGCTTCGGCACGGTCGCCGAACAATTGCTGTATGAAACGTCCGACCCGGCCGCCTATATCGTGCCTGATGTGACCTGCGATTTCACCCATGTATCGATCGAACAGGTCGGCAAGGATCGGGTGCGTGCGGCCAATGCCCGGGGTCTGCCTGCGCCCGCCACGCTGAAAGCCTGCGCCACCTGGGACGATGGTTGGCGCGCGGTTGCCTATCAGCCGGTGATCGGCCCCGCTGCGGCGGAAAAGGCAAGCAAGCAGGTAGAGGAGCTGTTCGAACGTGGTCGAATGATGCTGCGCGGCCGCAACATGGCCGATTGGCGCCACACCGAATCTGTGCTGATCGGCGGCAGCGACCCGGCGTCACAAGAGGTGATTGCAAAGCTGGTCGTCGAGCATGACGAAGCGCTGGCCGTGCAGATGTTTGCACGCGAACAATTTGCTGCGATTTCCGCGATGGCTCCGGGAACGAGCGTTGCCTTCGGGCTCCAGATCGCACCCTGCATGGGGCTGATGAGCTTTCTTGTCCCGCGCGACGAAGTGGCGGCGCGGGTCGATGGTGTGGAATTGCTCTCTGGCGAAGTCGAGGACAGGAATCCCAAACCGTTGCCCGAACCGGCGCCTCTCTCCTCTGTCAGTCCTGCGGACTGTCACCTCCCCACAAGCGGGGAGGAGCTTACCGTCATGGACCTCGCTTTCACGCGCAGCGGCGAAAAGGGAGAGACGATCAATATCGGCGTGATTGCGCGTGAGCCGGCATATCTCCCGATCCTGAAGGCCGCCATTACGCCAGAGGCGCTGCGTGCGCATCTGCCGGACCTTGGCGATTTCAGCGTGACGATTTACGATCTGCCCGGCATCCACGCGATCAATATCGTGCTCGACGGCGCATTGCCCGGCGGCCTCAACGCCAGCCAGCGGCTTGACCCTGCGGCCAAGTCTATCGGGCAGCGGCTGGCGGGGATGCAATTGGCGGCAGGTTAGGCCGCCTGCGCGCCCCTGACCAAACGGCCCGGCCGCGCACCGGTGCTTTCATCCATGCGGCGGATGATTTGGCCTGACACGATTGTTGCGTCATAGCCTGTGGCTCGCTGATGCAGGCGTCGGCCGCCAGCGGGTAGATCGTGCACGATTTCGGGGATGTGCAGGGCGAGCCGGTCCATATCGATGATGTTGAGATCCGCCTTTGCCCCTACTTTCAATGTGCCACGATCGTTGAGGCCCACCGCCTGTGACGCCTTTTGCGTGAGCATATGGATCGCCTGTGCAAGATCGAGGCCGCCATCGCGGCGATCACGGACGAAATGTTGCAGCAGGAAGGTCGAATAGCTCGCATCGCAAATCGCACCATAATGCGCGCCACCATCGCCCAATGCCGGGATGCAATGCGGGTGGCTGAGCATTTCATGCGCGCTCGAAAGCGAGGCGCCTTCGAAATTGCCGAGCGCAACCAGGAACAGGCCTGCCCCTTCAGTCGCGAGCAGCCGTTCATAGGCGATTTCCTGAGGCGTGCATCCGCGCGCGCGCGCTTGATCGGCCATGCTCAGGGATTTGGGCGGGGCATAATCCGGCGGATTGTCGAGCGGGAATATCCATTCCCAATTGCGGGCAAGCGCGTTGAACGGATGACCCTCGCCAAATTCCTCTGCCAATAATGCGGCGCGCAATTCCGGGTCACGCATCGCAGCGACCTTTTCTGAAAGCGGCAGATCGGCGATCTTCGCCCAGCTTGGGCAGAGCACGAAGGGGTGGACGGTGAGTTCAAGGCCGGCGATGAGGCCGATCGGGCGCGGCATGACTTGCGCGGTGACTTGTCCGCCACGGGCGTTGCTCGCCTCCATCATGTCGAGCACCGCGCGCCAGCGTGGCGGGCCTTCATTGCCGCTGGCGAGCGTGAAGGTTGCCGGACGCCCGGTTTCCTCAACCACCGCGTCGATGACCTTATATTCCTTGTCCCATCCGACAAAGGCATCCAGAACGATCTGGAATGTGCCGGCATTGGCATCCTTCATTCCCGAACAGATCGCCTTCAATTCCTGCACATCGGCATCGAAAGATGGAATGGAGCCGCCATCGGCGGTGCGGTGGATCGAAAGACGCGACGTTGCGAAACCGAGTGCGCCTGCCTCGATCGCTTCCTTGGTCAACGCACGCATCCTTGCGAGATCATCGTCATTGGCCGGTTCACGCCGCGCACCGCGTTCACCCATTGCATAGACGCGTAAGGGGGAGTGAGGCAAATAGGCGGCGACATCAATGTCGCGTTTTCCGGCGTCGAGCCGGTCGAGATATTCGGGGAAGGTTTCCCAGTCCCATGGCAAGCCTTCGGCCATGACGACGCCAGGGATGTCCTCGACACCTTCCATCACGTTGATCAACATATCCTGGTCCGACTTGCGGCACGGTGCAAAGCCGACGCCGCAATTGCCCATGACCACCGTCGTCACGCCATGGGCAGAGGATGGGGCCAGTTCCTCGCCCCAAATTGCCTGCCCGTCATAATGGGTGTGCACATCGACAAAGCCCGGCGTAACAATCCGGCCACTGGCGTCAATCTCTTCGCGCCCGGCACCCAGCCCCTTGCCAATGGCGGCAACACGACCATCCTGGATCGCGATATCGCCCTCGATTAATGCGCCGCCAGTACCATCGGCAATCGTTCCGCCACGAATGACCAGATCAAATTCGCTCATAGGCTTGTTTTCACCCCTCCCCAGAAATCGCCTTCTTTTTGCGTGTCGAGATCGACCGCGCCGCGCACACCAAGCTGGGCGCGTGCCTCCTCAAGCGGAGAGTGCCAGACGTCTTCCATCTTGGCCATCCAGAAAGGTTCGGATTCGCGACCGATACGGATGCCCTGCTGGATGCAGTCTAGCGCGCATTCCCAGATTTGCGGATAATGCAGCATCGTGCGGATGACATAACGCGTCGTGCCCAGAATCGACAATACGCTCATCTCGCCGGCCAGTTCCTTGTTCTGGATATGCGTATGGATCGTTGCGAGGCGGAACCAGTAAGGGATGAGTTCACCCATATAGTTGAAGCCGCCACCCGTCAGGATATGCTCATAATCATGGGTCTGGCCCGATCGCAGCGAGTAATATTCCCATTGCGTGCGCGGCTTGTAATTGGGGACAATCTGGATGTCGTAATTTCCCTCGGTCGCGGTCTTGTAATAGATGCCGCCGACCGTGCCGGGTGCGCAGTCTTTAAGGTCTTCGATGGTGTAATCGGAAACAAAGCCTTCTTCGAACCAAGCGTCAAAGCGCGGGTTCACCTTGCGCTCTTCGGTGATCATATGTTCGATATGATCGAAATCGCGTAGCTCGTTCAATATCGGCAGTAACTGATACATTTCCGCCGCCGGCGGGAAATCGGGTCCGTTTTTCTTCAGCGCGATAAACGCTATCCACTCTCGCAGTCGGGGACTGTTGAGATATTTGGAGGAAGAAACCAAAACGCTGGAGTCAGTGCCGAGTAATTGCACGCCTCGTGCCAGATAAGGGATGTCGTCCAATGGGCTTCCTTTCGCGAAATGCGTAAAACATAGCCCTTTTAAATTCGCAAATCTAGGTTATTTGTAAGAATGAAACGCAAAACGCGTCGAATCGGGAGGGTTTGAAATGGCGAAGGACAAGGTGGTTCTGGTAACGGGTGCCAGCCGTGGGGCAGGAGCTGGGATCGCGCGTGGCTTTGGAGAACTGGGCTATACTGTTTATGTCACCGGCCGGACCGTCACCCCGGGCGATGCCAAAGGGTGGGACGGCACTGTCTTGCCCGGAACCGTGGCGCAGACTGCCGCCGATGTGACAGAGCGCGGCGGCAAGGGCATTGCCGTGATGTGCGACCATTCCGACGACGCGCAAGTTGCAGCATTGTTCGAACAGATCGAGCGCGAGCAGGGCCGTCTCGACATTCTCGTCAACAATGCCACCTATATCCATCACCAGTTGATCGAGAAAAAGCCCTTTTGGGAAAAGGAGCTCGACGCGGTGAAGATCCTCGATGTCGGCCTTCGTTCGGCCTATGTCGCCAGCTGGCACGCGGCACAGATGATGGTGAAGCAAGGGCGCGGTCTGATTGGTTTTGGATCATCCTTTGGCGGAAGCTGCTACATGCACGGGCCGGCCTATGGTGCGCAAAAGGCGGGCGTCGACAAGTTTGCCCATGACATGGAACATGACCTGCGCGGAACCGGCGTGGTCAGCGTATCGATCTGGATGGGTCCGCTGGTAACAGAACGCAGCTTGATCGCGCGGGATACCAATCCCGAACAATATGAAGGTTTCATAGAAACTGCAGAAAATCCTGAATTTACAGCGCATATCCTGAACGCGATCGATGAAGCACCCAATCGTGATGCGCTTTCGGGCAGCACGCTGATCGGCGCGGAGATTGCAAAGGAACTGGGCGTTGCCGACAAAGGTAATGAGCGGCCCTCCTATCGCGAGATGCTTGGCAATCCACCGGTGAAAAATCCCGCAGCGGTGTACTGACGCAATATGGCCAGCCAGTTTCATCTTGCCGACCTGTTCGAAACCGTCGCCCGCACGGTTCCCGACCGGGTCGCTTTGATCGGCGACAGCGCGCGTTACAGCTTCGCCGAAATCAATGATCGCTGCGACCGCCTCGCGGCCGGGCTTGCGGCGCAGGGTATCGGGCGCGGCGACGCCATCGGCCTCTACCTCTATAATGCGCCCGCCTATCTCGAAGCCTTTATCGCGGCGTGCAAGCTGGGTGCCGTTCCCTATAATGTGAACTATCGCTATCGCGCCGACGAGTTGCGATATCTGTTCGCCAATGCAGACAGCGCGGCGATCATTCACGGGGCTGAATTTTCGCCCATCATTCGCGACGTGCGCGCTCACGTCCCGACGCTGAAGCTCACCATTGCGGTTGCGGACGGATCGGGCGAGGATATTTCCGGGTCGGTCGATTATGACAGTCTGCTCGCCCATGAACCGGGCGGGCCGTGGGAACGCAGCGAACAGGATTATCTGCTCTGCTATACCGGCGGCACCACGGGTATGCCGAAAGGCGTGATGTGGCCGCATCGGGCATTCTTCTTTGCCTGTGCGGGCGGTGCCGGCTTTTTCAATCCGCATGGCCCGGCGCAGACCCCTGCCGATATCGAAAGCCGTGCGCGGGATGGCTATCCGTTAAAACTGTTTCCGCTGGCCCCGCTGATGCACATGGCGGCGATGTGGGCGCTATGGGGCGCGCTGCTCAACGGCGTCACGATCATCCTCGACGAAGGCCGGGCATTTGATCCCGAACGCATGCTGGATACAGCGGAGCGCGAAGGGGCGAATATGATCCAGTTCGTGGGCGATGCGATGGCGACGCCGCTGCGCGATGTGCTGCGCGCCCATCCGGGGCGCTGGAACCTTGCCCATGTCGTCAATCTCGGTTCCGGCGGAGCCGTCTTTTCGCAGCATCTGAAGGATGATCTGAAGCAGCTTGTCCCCAGTGCAGGGATCACCGACGGGCTCGGTGCGTCGGAAACCGGCATGTCGGGATTGGCCGAAAAATCGGACGAAGGCGTCATGCGGCTTCCCGCTAATGAATATCAGCAGGTGGTCGTCGATGGCCGGATCGGAATTGTCGGCGAAACGGGTTTTGTCGCGCGTACCGGAAATACGCCGATCGGCTATTATAATGATCCCGTCAAAACTGCGGAAACCTTCATCACCATCGATGGCAAGCTATGGGCGGTATCGGGCGATGCCGGGCGACTTGATGACGACAGCAAGATCACTGTTTTCGGCCGCGGTTCGACATGTATCAACACCGGCGGCGAAAAGGTTTTCCCCGAAGAGGTTGAAGAAGCCCTGCGCACGCATCCCGCGATCTTTGATGCTGTCGTGGCAGGCCAGCCCGACGAACGTTGGGGCGAACGGGTGATCGGCATTGTCGCGGCGCGCGCAGGGGTTGCGCAGCCGGCCTATGAAGATGTGAAGGCGTTTCTGGCAGACAAGCTTGCCGGTTATAAACTGCCCAAGGCGCTGGTGTGGGTGGATGAGGTCAAGCGGTCGCCTGCCGGTAAACAGGATTATCGCTGGGCAAAGGACATAGCGGAGAAGGCATGACGAAATCCGATCCGATCTTCGATGCTGTAACCGGGCCGGGTTCGCCATTCGAAATCGGCGAGCGTGGTGGCATGCGCCGTTTTGTCAACGCGCCCTCCGATCTGAACCAGATGATCGAGCGTGCCCGCGCCTTTGGCGACCGCGAGATGATCGTTGAGGGTGATTTGCGTCTGACTTATGCCCAAGGCTTTGCGAGGCGCGATGCACTGGCGTTGATGTTGGACATCAACCAAGGCGACCGTGTTGGGCTGTGCATGAAAAATAGCGCCGCCTGGATGATCGGTTATCTTGCGATTTTGGCGCGCGGTGGCGTCGTGGTTGCAGTCAATAGCCGCGGCGCACCTTCCGAACTGGCGGCGATGCTGGATGATGTTGGCGCAGCGCTGGTGCTGGCCGATGGCGATCGTGCCGAGCGATTGCGTGAAGGTGGCTATACAGGACGGATTATCGAAGCGCAGAATTTCCCGATGGAAGCGTCTGCTCCGCTTGATCCGGTCGAACCTGCAGCGGCAGATGATGCGGCGGCCATCCTGTTCACGTCTGGTACGACCGGGCGCGTCAAGGGTGCGGTGCTCAGCCATAGCAATTTGATCCACGGCATCATGCTGATGCAATTGTCTGGCGTGATGATCCTGCACAGCATGGCGCAGAAATATGGCACCGATGTAGAGACACTGCGTTCGCACATGCCGCAGTCGTCGGTGCTTCAGGTTTATCCGCTGTTCCATATTTCCGGAATGGGCAGCGCCTTCCTGTCGCCGCTGCTTGCCGGATCGAAGATCGTTGTGATGCACCGCTGGGATCCCGAAGAGGCGCTGCGGCTGATCGCGGCGGAACGCATCAGCATGTTCACTGGCGTTCCCACGATGCTGTGGGATGTTCTCAATCGCGCGCACCTTGAAGATGCCGACCTGTCTTCGCTGACCAATATTGGCACCGGCGGGCAGGCCTTGCCGGTCAATCTGCTTGATGCCATTCGCGCCGCGTGTCCGCAGGCATTCATGGGAACCGGCTATGGTCTTACCGAAACCTCGGGCAGCGTCGCCCAGGCGGTGGGTGAGGATTTCATCCGCAATCGCGCCGCTGCGGGAAGGGTGCTCAGCCTTGTCGACATGAAGATCGATGCGCCCGAGGGTGAGGCCGGAGAGATCATGGTCCGCGGCCCGATGGTGATGAAAGGCTATTGGAACCGGCCCGAAGATACTGCCGCCGTGCTTTCACAAGACGGCTGGTTTCGCACCGGGGACATTGGCCTGATTGACGACGAAGGCTATGTCTTCATCGTCGATCGCAAAAAGGATATGGTGATTTCCGGCGGCGAGAACATCTATTGCGCCGAGGTCGAACGGGTGATGGGTTCGATGGACGGCGTTGCCGAATGTGCGGCTTTCGGCATAGCTGATGAACGACTGGGCGAATTGCTGGTCGCGATCGTGGTGGCGAAAAATGTCAGCGCCGATGCCATCAAGACCGAAGTTGGTGAAAAACTGGCGCGGTACAAGGCGCCGGGCCATATATTGTTCGTTGACGAACCTTTGCCGCGCAACGCCGTCGGCAAGGTCGATAAAATCAAATTGCGGGCAATGTGGCCCGATCTCGCTGGAGCTTAAAGACATGGGCATGCCCACAGATATCAAGATTGTCGATTGCATGCTGGGCATTCCCAATGCCGAGGACCGGTCCGACTGGTTTGCGGCATTCCGACCTTTGATCAAGGATGCCCAGACGCTCGAACAGTTTTCGATGCCCGCCCAATATATGTTCAAGGATGTCCCGACCACGGGCAATCCTGGCGATTTCGTCAAATGGACGGTTGAGCAGATGGACCGGTTCAACATCGAAAAGGCGCTGGTCGGCTGGAATGACGATGATACCTCGCGCCGGGCGAAGGAACTGTATCCGGACCGTTTCTTTTTTGATGTGCCTTGCGATCCGAACAAGGGCGTCGATGAAGTGCGCCGTATCAAGCGGCTGCACAGCGAAGTGGGAATTTCAGCAATTAGCGTGTTTCCCAGCGGAACATTGCCGCAGGTTGCGATCAACCATAAATATATGTTCCCGCTCTATACGGCTGCAGCCGAACTGGGCATTCCGATCTGCCTCAATGTCGGCATTCCCGGACCGCGCATCCCAATGGAAACGCAAAAGGTCGAACATCTCGACGAGGTCTGCTGGTTTTTCCCCGATCTGAAGATCGTGATGCGCCATGGCGCTGAGCCTTGGGAGGCACTGGCAGTGAAGCTGATGCTGAAATGGCCGAACCTTTATTATTCGACCAGCGCCTTTGCGCCCAAGCATTACCCGAAGGCGATCATCGACTACGCCAATACACGCGGGGCCGACAAGATCATCTATGCCGGTTATTTTCCGATGGGGTTGAGCCTCGATCGCATTTTTGCTGACATGCCGCACGTTCCGTTCAAGGATGAAGTGTGGCCAAAATTCCTGAGAGAAAACGCCATGAAGGTGTTCGGCCTGTAAGGGCATTTGGAGGAGGGGGAGCCGGGAAGTCTGCTCCTCACTATACACAGTTATCGGCCCGGTGAGACAACCCCCCGGCCCGGCCTTCTGATAAAGGGAAGGTAAAGCATGGAGACCGATGATGTCCGAAGCTGAAAACAAACCCGCAGGCGACGCCCGCACCGCCCCCGTGGCCGTGTGGCAGATCCTTGAAAAGCTCAAAGGCCAGGACTTGCTCGACTGGCGACTGGCCGACGTAAAGGGCCGTGCCTCGATCGAGGAACGCAACCTCGACATCGGCTTTCCCTTTGGCTGGTATCCGGTCGTCATGGCGAAGGACCTTGCCGTGGGTGAGGTTAAGCCGCTGCGCTATTTCTCCAAAGACCTTGCTATCTGGCGTGGCGAGGATGGTCAGGTGCGTATGGTCGATGCCTATTGCAAGCATCTGGGCGCGCATATGGGCCATGGCGGCAAAGTGCATGGCAATCTGCTTGAATGCCCGTTCCACGCCTGGCGCTATGACGGCGAAGAGGGGGTGGTGAAGGAAATCCCCTATTCCAAGTTGATCCCGCCGCAGGTGAAGCGCAAATGCACGCGCACCTGGCATGTGACCGAGGCCAATCGTTGGGTTTGGGCATGGTATCACCCGCAGGACATCGCACCTTTGTTCGACGTGGTGCATATCCCGGAAACGACTGATGCCGATTGGACTGACTATGATGTCCATGAATGGAACGTCTATGGTTCGATCCAGAATATGGCTGAAAATGGAGTCGACGTGGCGCATTTCAAATATATTCATGGCACCGCCAATGTTCCGCTGGGCGAATTGCGCTGGGGCGATTGGGGCCGCGGTGCCGATGTGCGCAGCAAGATGGGCACGCCTTGGGGCGAGGTTGACGGCTGCATCAGCTATGACGCCATGGGTCCGGGACAGAGCTGGACGCGCTTTACCGGCATTTCGGAAACGCTGCTGGTGGCTTGCATAACGCCCGTCGAACTCGACCATGTGCATGCCCGCTTCTGTTTTACCCAGCCAAGGGCGCAGGCTGAAGGCGAGCGGGCAGGCGTGGCGCGCGCTATCATTCGCGACATTTGCAAGCAGTTTGATCAGGACAAGGTGATCTGGGATCGCCAGAAATATGAACCCAATGCCCTGATCTGCGAGGGCGATGGGCCGATCGCGCAATTCCGTAAATTCTACAGCCGCTATTATGCCGGGCCAGATCAGGCGCCGGACAGCGGCAATGTGACACCATTGAAAAAGGCCGGATAGCCCGACCGGAATAAGGGGAGCGAGAGATGCTCGAAACAGTCGCGCCTTGGGCCGGATTATTGGGCTTGGTTGGTATGGCCGGCCTGCTGGGGATACGTAACCCTGTGGCAAAAGGGCGCGATGGTGCGGCAATCCGCTTGCTCGGTCTGTTTGGCATTGCCGGTCTGGTCGGGATCTGGATCCCCGGGGCCGGTGCGGTTGGCGCTGCTGGTGCGCTGAGCCTTTGGAATCACCAGACACCGCGGCTCGCATTTTTGGGCAAGCTTGGCTGGCTGTCGCTGATCGGCATTCCCTTCCTTTACATGTGGGGCTTGGCATGACTGTCCCCCGTTTGCACGATGAACCGCCGGCGCTTGAACTTGCCGGGCAGATTGCGGCCGGGGAGTTGAGCGCCGCCGAGGCAGTCGATGCCGCGATTGCGCGCATCGAACGGCTGGATGGTGACATCAACGCCGTCGTCGTTCGCGATTTCGACCGGGCGCGCGAAGCCGCAAAAGCGGCTGACGCGCGGCGCGCTCAGGGCGTTGCCGGGCCGCTCAACGGCGTTCCGATGACGGTCAAGGAAAGCTTCAATATTGCGGGGCTGAAAACCACATGGGGGTTTGAACATGCCCGCGATTTCGTCGCCAGCGAAGATTCCCATGTGGCGCGCAAGCTGAAAGAGGCCGGCGCGATCATCCTTGGCAAGACCAACGTACCCGTTGCGCTGGCTGACCTTCAGTCGGTGAACCCGATCTACGGACGCACCAATAATCCGCACGATGTCACCCGCGTGCCGGGCGGATCGTCGGGCGGTGGGGCAGCGGCGTTGGCCGCCGGCATGGTGCCGTTGGAATTCGGGTCCGACATTGGCGGATCTATCCGCACGCCCTGCCATTTTTGCGGCGTCATCGGGCTGAAGCCCACCTATGGGGCTATCCCGAGCGATGGCCATTTTGCACCGGGCACCAGTGGCGCGGCGCCGGTGCTTTCGATGACCGGGCCGATGGCGCGTACCACGGAGGATCTGGCACTTGCGCTCGATCTGACCGCGGCCATGCCATTGCCGCGATCACGCCATGCAGACTTTAACGGCATGCGTATCCTTCTGCTCGATAGCCATCCGCTTGCAGAGGTGGACGCGCTCGTCGCTGCTGCATTGCGTGCCGCCGCAGACGCAGCGGCCAATGCCGGCGCAATTATATCCAGCGACAGCGCGCTGCTTCCTGATCGCGCCGCGATGCACCCCGCCTATGTCAAGTTGATGAGCAATGCCATGGCGGTGCGGATGCCGCCAAGCGAGCAATATCCCGATATCGGGATGCGCGGTTGGCTTGGTCTGCTGGACCAGCAGGCGGATTTCACCCGCCAGTGGCAACGGCTGTTCAGCGAATTTGATGCCATCTTCACGCCTGTATTCGGAACATCGGCCTTCATGCACACCGATGAACCGGACTGGCAGAAGCGCGGCTTGACGATCAATGGCCGTGAAACGTCTTTCGTCCCGCAAATCGCATGGATCGGACAGGCAACCTATTCCGGCTTGCCCGCAGTGTCGGTACCAGTCGGGCGCGACGGCAATCTACCCGTCGGTATTCAGGTGATTACACCGCACTGGCAGGACCACAGCGCAATAGCGATTGCCGGCATGCTTCACGCCATGCTTGGCTGAACAAACAGGAATGAAGAGGAGAGAAGAATGACAGCGGCGACCTTACCCACCATCGAGGGCGGGAGCCCGCTGTTAGGACATTTGCTGCCATTTTTCCGGGATCCGGTTGGTGTGCTTCGTCAAGGCTACCAAAGCAAGGGTAGGCTGTTTTCGTTCAACATCATGGGCCGGCGGATGAATGTCATGCTCGGGCCAGAACATAACCGTTTCTTTTTTGAAGAGACAGACAAGCTGCTTTCGATCCGGGAATCCATGCCTTTCTTCCTCAAGATGTTCTCGCCGGATTTCTACAGCTTTGCCGAGATGGATGAGTATCTGCGCCAGCGCGCCGTCATTATGCCGCGGTTCAAAGCGGCGGCAATGAAGCAATATGTCGGGGTGATGGCTGAGGAGAGCCTCAATCTCGTTAACCGGCTGGGCGATGAAGGCGAGTTCGACCTGATCTCGACCCTTGGCCCCGTTGTCATGGATATTGCGGCGCACAGCTTCATGGGCAAGGAATTCCACGAAAAGTTAGGGCATGAATTTTTCGAACTTTTTCGGGATTTTTCCGGCGGGATGGAGTTTGTCCTGCCACTCTGGCTGCCTACGCCGAAAATGATCAAGAGCCAGCGTGCGAAGAAGAAACTGCACAAGATTTTGCAACGCTGGATCGACAAACGCCGCGCGACGCCGCTTGATCCGCCGGATTTCTTCCAGGGAATGGTGGAAAGCAAATATCCCGATGGTCGTCCGATACCCGACGAGCTTGTCCGCCATCTGATCTTGCTGTTGGTATGGGCAGGGCATGAAACCACCGCTGGTCAGGTCAGCTGGGCGCTGGCCGACATTTTGCAGAACCGGGATTATGAAGCCGTTTTGCGGAACGAGCTTGAAGATGTGTTGGGCAATGACGCTGGCGGCAGCCTTGGCTGGGAACAGGCGATCGCCATGCAGAAGATGGACCTTGCCCTGCGCGAAACCGAGAGATTGCATCCCGTGGCCTTCATCCTGTCGCGCAAGGCGACCACCGATATTGAACGGGATGGTTATATGATCCGCAAAGGGGACTTCGTGCTTCTCGCGCCGTCGGTCACGCACCGGATGACCGAGACCTGGGTCGAACCCGACCGTTACAATCCTGAGCGCTTCAACCCCGAGCGTGACGATGCACAGATCGAATCCAACTCGCTTGTCGGTTTTGGCGGGGGCGTCCATCGTTGCGCCGGCGTGAATTTCGCGCGCATGGAAATGAAGGTGGTGCTCGCCGTGCTGCTGCAGAATTACGAGATGGAGTTGGTCGACGAGGTCAAGCCGATTGCCGGCGCGGGAACATATTGGCCAGCCCAGCCTTGCCGGGTCCGTTATCGCAAGCGCGATCGCGGAACTGCGTCCGGAGCTGACATGGCCGAACGCGCCAAAGCCGCTGGCTGCCCGGTGCATCAGTAATGGCCAAGATCACCTATATCCAACCTGATGGCAGTGAGCGCACCTGCGTCAATTTCGAGGGCATGACCGTGATGCATCTGGCGATCGGCAACCTTGTCGACGGCATCGATGCCAATTGCGGGGGAATGATGCAGTGCGGCACCTGTCATGTCTATATCGCACCGGAATGGGCCGACCGGGTCGGGCCGCCATCCGTCGATGAAGCCACCATGCTTGAAGCGCTAGACGGTGTTGAAATCCGCCCGACGAGCCGGCTGTCCTGCCAGATCCAGCTTGGTGAGGAGCTGGACGGCCTTGTCGTAGAGATACCGTCCGAGCAGCCGGGAATCTGATCATGCGCAGCTTGGTCCTGTGCTTGGCCCTTCTGAACGGCGCTCCGCTTCTTGCCGACGGATTTCCGCCTTCGTCCGACGATTTGCTGGCGCAACAGGGGCGCCCGATCCTTGCACGGGAATATCCCGACGTTATGCGGCACATGGCGCGTCAGGATGGCTTTGGCGGGCCTTCATCGCCCAAGATCGCGCGAGCGATGCTTTCCGATGCACCCGAACTGGTGGCAGAGGCTAAGGCGAAGATGACCGTTGAGGTGGTCGGCGATGGGATGTGGCTGATCCGTTTCCCTTATGTCAATGTCGCGCTGGTCGAGACCCGTTCGGGCCTTGTCCTGTTTGATACAGGCTATGCCGCAATCGGACCGGTGCTGGCAGAGGTCATCCCAACGCTCAGTGCCAAACCGCTGACACACATTGTGATCAGCCATGTCCATGTTGATCATGCCTATGGCTGGCCGGCGCTGAAAGCCAAATGGCCCAAGGCGAAGACGATTGCGAGCGACCTTTACCCCGCGATGGCCGCGAAAGAGGTGCGGCTGGGCGGATCGATCGGGCGACTGAACAACCAGCCATTGTCGCTGCAACCCGCCGCACTAGACCGGCTTCCCAAGGCGGATATCACCTTCCGCGATCGCATGGCGATCCAAATTGGCGGGGAACGGTTCGAATTTTTCCATGCGCCCGGCGAGACCGAGGAGCAGATCTGGATGGCCATGCCGGGGCGTCGCGCGATCTTCACCGCCGACTATTATCAGGGCTTTCTGCCCAATGCTGGCAATGGAAAGCGCATATTGCGCCATGTTGACGAATGGGCGGCGGCGCTGCGCATGATGGTGGGGGTGAAGCCGGCGATCCTGATGCCGATGCATGGTGCATTGCTGACCGATGAGGCCGAGATCGACCGACGGCTGACGGTGTTGGCAGAGGCGTTTGAATATCTGTCTGATGAAACCGTGCGCCGACTGAACGCAGGTGAACGGCGCGATGCAATTGCAGCTACGATTGCTTGGCCCGAACGTTTTGCCAAGGAACCCAGCTTGGATCCGCAATATAATCGGCCCGAAGATATTTCCCGGATGGTGGCGATGCGTTGGACCGGCTGGTGGGACGGCTTGCCCGCACATTTTGCAGCCTTGCCGTTCGAAGCTGAGGCAAAAGAAGCGGTGCGACTTGCAGGCGGTGTTGAAGCGATCGACCAGCGCGCACGGGCGTTATTGCAAAGCGATCCCAAACTGGCGGCCCGGCTGGCTGACTGGGCCTATTATGGCGCACCCGATGATCCGCGCGCGCTGCGTCTGACGGTCGACGTCTATATGGCGCGGCTTGCAGAGGCCGATATGCCGGTTCAGGAAGGCACGGTCTATTTTGACCATGCGGCGAAAGCGCGCGCGCAACTGGAGATATTGGCCAAAAGCCCCGCTGCCATTCCCTAAGGCCGCAGACGATCCAGCCCCGAAAGGTCCAGCGTGCGCATCACGGCAAGGGTGGCGATCCATTGGCCGGGCAAGTGGGCCGTGTCGCGATCATGGCGGGTGATCGCCTGCACATTGCGGCGAAATTCTTCGATCAGTTCGCCCAGCGCGGCAATACCTTTTGGCGACAGTTTGACCATTTCTGACGCATAGACGGTTTCGGGCGCCGAATAGTCGATTGTCGTAAACTGCACCTTCATCCGCGCTTCGAACAAGGCGCGCATCGGGGCCTTACGCCAGATAACTGTGCGATCAACGCGTGCGCGCACCCTTCCGCCTGGCAGCCGGTCGATCAAAGCCAAGCGTTCCAGCCGGATCAGCGCTGCTTCCACCATGCGTGGTGGCAGCAGGAAATCGGTGGCGGTCTCTTCGGGCGGGCTGCCAGACAGGATCGTGAAGAACATGAGCGCCAGAAATTCGTCCGAAAGCAACGCCTGTTCCTGTGCCAGCGTCAGTTCCTGCGCGAGGCCGTCGCTCGGCCGCTCGCTTTCGCGTGCCAGATCGGAAAGCGTGTGTCCGCATAATTGAGCCAAGCGCTCTAGTCGGTCGAGCGTCAAGGCCTTGCCTGCAAGCCAGCGTTTGGCGGTCGGCTCGCTGATTGAAAGTTCGCGCGCGATCGCTGCGCTTGTGATTCCTTGCGATTTCAGATGGCGTCGCAATGTTGCAATTAGCCGCTGTGCATCGGTATCAGATCGTTTCATGATATGATTTAGATCGAAATATGATCCAAATGCAACCGTACCATTCGGTGTTTGCAAAGCTTCTGCTTAAACTTTGCGCCGGAGATTCGCGGACGTCCAAGTCCGAAAAAAATAGAAGGAGGAGAAGATGACCGACATTCTGATCAAGAATGGCACTGTCGTGGATGGAACCGGTGCCGCCGCATTTGCAGCTGATGTGCGCATTAAAAATGGCGTGATCGCCGAAGTCGGGCAGAACCTGGCCTCGGGTGGTGAGCGCGTGTTTGACGCCGATGGCTGCATCGTCTCCCCCGGCTTCATTGAAAGCCACACCCATTATGACGCATCGATGTGGTGGCAGCCGGATCTTGATCCGCTGCCCGGCTATGGCGCGACAACGATGATCCTCGGCAATTGCGGCTTCTCCATGGCGCCGCTGCATCCTTCCAAGCAGGCGCGTGATGAGGTGATGGGCATCTTCTCCTTTTTTGAGGACATCCCTATCGGCCCGTTCCAGCAGAATGTGCCGTGGGACTGGACGACATGGTCCGAGTATCGCAAGTCCTTCGAAGCGAACGTGAAGGTTCCTTTGAACTATGCCAGCTATGTCGGGCACATCCCGCTGCGCCTCGCCGCGATGGGGATGGATGCGTGGGATCGCGCCGCGACGCCCGAAGAAATCCAGAAGATGTGCGATTTGCTGGACGATGCCCTCGCCGCAGGTGCGCTCGGCCTGTCCGACAATATGCACGACCATGACGGTGAGAACCGTCCTGTTCCGTCGATGCTTGCCGACGATGCCGAGTTCTCCGCGCTGTTCGATGTGATGAACCGCTATCCCAACACTTGTTACCAAATCATCGTCGATACCTTTATGCGGATGAACGGTCCGGCAAATCTCAAGCGGCTGGAAGGCCTGCTCGCGGGCCGCAAGATTCGCGTCCAGATTGCTGGCGGCATCCCGACGCTTTGGTTCCAAGCCGGAATCCTGCCTGAAATGCAGAAGACGATCGATGAGATGCGGGCAGCCGGCATCGATGTCTGGCCGGGCTTCGCGCACGTTTCGCCCACGTCCGTGCTCTCGATCACCAAGTCGCTGATCTTCGCCCAGTCGAACGACTATGTCTGGCATGAGGTCGTGCTCGCCGAAACCCATGCGGAAAAGGAACGCTTGCTGCGCGATCCGGACTGGCGGGCACGGGCACGCGAAAGCTGGGACACGCAGGCCTGGGATCACTCCCCGCTGAAGAACCCGCAAGAACTGTTGATGCTCGACAGCGAAAACGGTGTGGGACCAATTGGCGGTACACTCAAGGAATTCGCCGAAAGCCGCGGCATCCACCGCTCCGACGCGATGGCCGACTGGATTCTCGAAAACGGCCTGCTCTCCACCGTGCACATGGCGCCATTTCCCAAGGATGAAGCGCTGACGGTCGCGTTGATGAAGGACCCCAAGACGGTGGGCAATATCTCCGACGCTGGCGCGCACCTTCAGATGTTGTGCGGTGGCGGCGAGAACGCGCTCCTCCTCACCAAATATGTTCAGGAAGAAAAATCCCTGACGCTGGAAGAGGCCATCCATGTGATGACCGGCAAGTTGGCCGAACATTTCTTCTTGCCTGATCGGGGCGTGATCTCTCCGGGCAAGCGCGCCGACATTGCCGTGTTCCACATGGATGAAGTCGGTTACCGCCAGTTCGAAAAGGCTTGGGATGTGCCCGATGGCAAGGGGGGCACCACCTGGCGCTTCACCCGTCCGCCGTTGCCGACACGCCTGACCTTGGTCAACGGCGTTCCGACGTTCGAGAACGGCGCCTATACTGGCGAGAAGCCAGGCACGTTCCTGTCCCCCCAAGCCGCGAATGACGACGGGCCGGTCGCCATCGCTGCTGAGTAAGTGCAAAGCCCCTTCCGCATATCACGGGAGGGGCATTTTTTCCGGGGAGAGCGATAATGACAGCCGAAGCCAAGATAAGTGCTGCAGACAATGCCTATTTCAATGCTGCGATCCAAAAGATCGAAACTGAAAGTTCGGTGCTGGTCAGTTCATCGAAATATCTGAACGACGCCAATTTGCGGCATTTGATCGCGCAGGAAATGCTGCGCCGTAATGGCAATGATCTGCCCAATACGGCCTTTATTCCCGAAGTCGCCCAAATCCTGCACATGCTGGAAGATGTGCCGGCGATCATCGGCCTGTTCGAAGAGGAAAAGTTGCGGCTGCCCGAATTTCGGAAATGGCTGGAACGTCGGGAACTTGCCGATTTCACCAAGGACGAACTGAAGGATTGCGCACCGGGGACGCTGGGTGCCGAGATTCACGACTTCATGGTCCGCACCGGCTATGAGCTTAATTTCTTCTTCCGCGAAGTGCAGGTGGTCAACGATTACACCTTCTACCTGCGCCAGACCGCACTCTGCCACGATATCGAACATATTGTCACTGGCTTTGGCCCCAATCATGGTGGTGAAGTCGCGTTGCTGAATGCGAATATGTATTCGAAGGCGCGCTATTTCCGGCCTGAACTGGCAGCCTTTTTCAACCGCATTCCGACTTACCTTAAGGCCAAGACGATCATGAAGGATGGGTTATACTATCCAGCGGCGGCGGCGTTGCATCTCGAAGCCGAATATCGTGGCGCGCAGCAGGCGCTGAACTGGAAATATCCGATCATGTTGGTCAATTGGCGCGACTATGCCGACTGGCAAATAGCCGATATCCGTGCCGAATTGGGGATCACCCCCTTGCTTGATCCGATCGATCTATGGGACGATACAACCCCGTGGGCAGAGGATCCAAGGCCTGATACATCCTCGATGTCCATTGCCGCTGAATAATCTGCCCTCACGCATTTGCGTGTTGAAATTAAGCCAGAACCGCAATATGCGTAATTATTGATAATTTACATTACGCAAACTTTGGGAGAGCGGCTTGCGCGGGTTGTCGGGAAAAGTGGTGATTGTGGCCGGTGGCGGCCGCGGTATTGGTGCTGCAACCGCACGGCGTCTCGCCGATGAAGGCGCGCATGTCGTCATCGGTGATCTTATGGGCGAATGGGCCCGTGAGGTTGCGGACAGCATCACCGCCAATGGCGGCAAGGCAGTCGGCGTCGATCTGGATGGTACCAGCGCTGAATCACAGGCAGCGATCGTGGCCACGGCGGTGGAGCATTTTGGCGGGCTTGATGCCTATCATTCGAACCTTGCAGGCGGCACGGAAGGCGACATTGATGCGCTGAATTGCCCCATAGAGGTTCTCGACAAAAGCTTTGCGATCAACACCAAGAGCCACTTTCTTGCCACCCAGGCAGCACTGCCGAAGATTATCGAACGTGGCGGCGGCGCGATGATTTACACCTCGAGCGGCGCAGCCTCTGGCGGCGCGGCATGGCAGGTTGCCTATCCGATGACCAAAAATGCGATCCACGCGCTCGCACGCCATGTGGCCAGCAAATATGGAAAGCAGGGCATCCGCGCCAATGTGATCTGCCCCGGCCTTGTGCTGACCGAGGCGGTGAAGCAGCATCTGACTGACGAATATGTCGAGCGTGGCCTGAAGGCGATCCCGCACACTCGATTGGGCGACCCGGATGATATTGCCGCAGCGGTGACCTTCCTTGCGTCGGATGACGGAGCATGGGTCAATGGCCAAGTCTGGCACGTCAATGGTGGAGCGCAAATGCGTGACTGATGCCACCGCACCCCGATTGTCGAACCGCTGGCTGGTCCTATTCCTGCTGCTGCTCATTTATATTTTCAACTATGCCGATCGGTTCCTGATTTCGGGGTTGGTCGGGCCGATCAAGGCCGAGTTCGGGCTTGGCGATGGTTTTATGGGGCTGTTGATGGGGCCGGCCTTTGTCGTGCTCTATGTGCTTGCCGGCATTCCGATCGCGCGCTTGGCTGATCGGAAATCGAGGGTAGCCATCATCTGTGCCGGCTGCGTCATCTGGAGCCTTTTCACAGGGCTCACCGGATTTGCGACAGGCCCCGTTTCATTGGCTTTTTGCCGCGTCGGTGTGGGCGTTGGCGAAGCTGCCTTTGTCGCGCCCGCTTACTCGCTGTTGTCGGATTATTTCAAACCGGAACGGCGTGGATTGGCCTTCGCCATCCTTGGTCTTGCCACCTATTTCGGGCAGATCGCCGGATATGCAGGCGGCCCTGCCATTGCGCATGCCTATGGCTGGCGGATGGCCTTTTTTGCCATGGCAGTGCCCGGCATCGTGTTGGGAGCGATTACATGGTTGATCGTTCACGAACCGCCGCGCGTGAATGCCGCCAAGGTTCAGGAGGCCTTTGCACCGATCATCCGCCGCCTTGTCAGGATGAAAAGCTATCTTGCCCTGATGATGGCAATGGGTCTTGGAACGCTTTCCGGGATATCCTTCGGTTTTTGGGGGCCGACGCTGTTCGTGCGCAATTTCGGCATTAGCGAAACAGTCGCGAGCACTACCTTTGCTGCCTATTTCGGCCTTGCCGGCCTCACCGGGATGCTCGCTTTCGGTGCGATCTCGGACAGGTTGGCGCGTAAGGGCCCAGAAGGTCCAGCCACATTAGCGGCACTCTCGCTGTTTGCTGCGTCAGGCTTTATCCTGATGGTCACTTGGGCCGACAGTTTCGATCATGCCAAGCTGCTTGCCATCCCCTCCGGATTGCTTGGTGGCGGATGGTCGGTCGGCGTCATGGCGGGCCTGCAATATTTATTGCCTGATCGTTATCGCGCGACCGCAACCGCATCGTTCATAGCCGTGACCACGTTGATCGGCCTTTTGGTGGGTCCGTGGCTGGCCGGGGCGATCAGCGAGGCATTTGGCGATGGTGCGGATTCATTGCGTATGGGTTTGAGTTTCACCATCCCGACAGGGTTCGTTGCCGCCATCTTCCTTTATTATGCCGGACGCAGTTTGGCATCCGAACGGGAAAAGCTGGCGGCAATCGAAAGCTGAAGCCGGGATCAGCGCTGCATTGACGGCGGCGCGCCCGGCATCATCGCATAATAATGGCCGGCCACCAGTCCGCCATCGACCAGCAGTTCGGTGCCCATGCAATAGGCGGCATCATCTGACGCCAGATAGGCTGCGGCTGCACCGATATCGTGCGGATCGCCCGCGCGCTGCGCCGGGTAGATTTTATAGCCCTGGTCAACAATTTCGCGCGGCAAGTTGGTCGGGTTGGAAATTGCCGTAACGATACCGCCCGGATGGATCGAATTGACCCTTATGCCGCGATGCCCCAGTTCGAGCGCCAATGATTTGGTAAAGCCGCGTACCCCGAATTTTGAGGCGCAATAAGCGGTTAGCGAATTGGCGCCGACAATGCCGTCGGCGGAGCTCATATTGATGATCGAACCACCGCCGGCCCTTTCCAGCGCCGGGATCGCTGCCTGTGCGCCGAAGATGGTGCCGAGCAGGTTGATATCGATGATGCGGCGGATATCGGCTTCACTCAGGTCGTCGAGCCGATTGAAAACCAGCACGCCGGCATTGTTGACCAGACAGTCCAGTCGGCCGAACCTGGATTCGGTAGCTGCGATAGCTTCGTCCCACGCACTGCGCGATGCCACATCAAGATGCAGATAGGCCTGGCCCAGTTCATCGGCGAGCGCCTGACCCTCGCCATCCAAGATGTCGGTGATCATCACCTGCGCGCCTTCCTCGACGAAACGGCGCACAATTCCCTCACCAATACCGCGCGCGCCGCCTGTAACCAACGCCACTTTCCCGATCAGTCTCTGCATGTCTGTTTATCCTCTCCCTTGTCCATTTAACGCTGGATTTGCGGCCCACAATACGCAATTATCGGATCGGGAACAGGATTAATCGCCATATGCGAAAGAAAAGCCATGCAAGATAACGCACTTTTTCCGTCAGGAGGTGCTCTGGTTGTCGGGGCTAGCGGCGGCATCGGCGGGAAGGTCGCTGAAATACTGGCTGCCGACGGCAGCGATCTGGCGCTGGTCTATAACCGCAAGCCCGAAGCGGCGCAGGCAATTGCCGGCAAAGTTGCGACGCAAACCAGTGTCCATCGCTGCGATGTTACTGACCAGGCGGCGATTGCCGCTCTCGTTGAGGATGCGGTGGCGGCGCATGGCCGCATCCATACGTTGGTCTGGGCGGCAGGTCCGCTGGTTGACCAGCTTTATCTTGGCGAAACGCCGATGGAAAAGTGGCGCAAGGCTTTCGAGGTTGAAGTGCATGGCTTCTTCGCGCTGACAACGGCGCTGCTGCCGCACATGCGGGAAAATGGCGGCGGATCGATTGTTCATCTCGGGTCGGCCGGGCATTTGCGCTGGCCTGACAGGGACGGGCTGTCAGTTGCGCCCAAGGCGTCGAATGAAAGCTGGCTGAAAGGCATCGCCCGCGAAGAAGGGCGGCACGGCATACGCGCCAATTCCGTTTTGGTCGGGGTGATCGATGCGGGCATGTTCCATGAATTGATGGCGCAGGGCGCTTTCCCGCCTGAATGGATTGCCGAAACGCAGAAAATGCTCGCGCTGAAGCGTTGGGGCCAGCCCGAGGAAATCGGCTATGCAGTTAGTTGGCTGGCGTCTTCGCGCGCCGCCTATGTGACCGGACAACAGATCAACGTGTCCGGCGGATTCGGAATTTAAGGAGGAACCATGCCGCTTAACCCCCATGTCGAGGCCCTGTTGCAGTTCATGGCGCAGGCCCCGCAGATCGATTTTGAAACGGCAGCTCCCGACGAAGTTCGGGCGCTGTTTGATAACCCGATGCCGCTTGCCGCCCCGCCGGCGGTTGGCCGGGTCGAAGAAATATCGATCCCGCTCGATGGCCGGACACTGGATGGGCGGCTTTATGTGCCCGAAGGGGCAGGCGATAATCCGCCCCTGACCCTCTTTTTCCATGGCGGTGGCTGGGTGGTTGGTACGCTGGATACCCATGACGGTACCTGTCGCGCACTGGCGAGCAAAAGCGGTAGTGCGATACTCTCGGTCGCATACAGGCTTGCACCCGAACATCGCTATCCGGCGGCCGCTGAAGACTGCCATGATGCGTTGGTTTGGGCGGCGGCGAATGCCGCAGACTTGGGCGTCGATGGCGCTCGACTTGCCGTGGCGGGCGATAGCGCCGGCGGCAATCTGGCGGCGGCGGTTGCGATCATGCTGCGCGATCGCGGCGGTCCGGCCTTGCGGCACCAGCTTTTGATCTATCCCGTCACCGACCAGGATTATTCGTCCGCGTCTTATGCTGAAAATGGCAGCGGCGAATATTATCTGAGTGAGGCGGGTATGCGCTGGTTCTGGGGGCATTATCTCGGCGATATTGCGACGGACGCAGCGCCGCTTGCTGCCTTATTGCACACCCCTGACCTTTCGGGACTTGCCGCGGCAACGGTGATCACGGCCGAATATGATCCGCTGCGCGATGAAGGCATGGCCTATGCCGAGCGGTTGCAGGCGGCTGGAGTTTCAGTGGATGCAGCGGTTGCGCCCGGTATGATACATGGCTTTTTCAGCATGTTCGAGGCTGTGCCCGATGCGTGGATATGGATTGATCACGGCGCGGCCAATCTGAAAAAGGCGCTGCTGTGACCGCCTTTACTGCACCGCAGGAACTGCACGACCTTGCTTTTCGCTATGCACTGGCGGTCGATACGCTGAATCCAGCAATGCTGGCCTCTGCCTTTACGACCAACGGCGTCCTTCGCGGGCATGGCGAAAACCCCATCGAGTTTCGTGGGGCAGAGGGGCTGGCGCGCATGGTCGGCCAGTGTGAGGCGGCTTTCCAGAAAACGATGCACAATGTTTTCAACCAGACGTTTGAGCGTAGCGAGGATGGCACGGTAACCGGCCATACCACCTGCATCGCCAGCCATGTGCTTCACGGCGACGATTGGAAGCTGCTCGACATGGCGATGCGCTATCATAATCTTTATGCGCAAGAGGATGGCGTTTGGAAGTTCGCAGAACGACGGCTTGAAGTCGTTTGGGTGGAAACGCGCCCGGTGCAGAAATTCACGTCTGCGATGATGGATGCTGATCTGAAGGAGTTCCGGTGATGCCCTTGATGGAAGGCAAGGTGGTGCTGATCACCGGCGCTGCATCCGGCATTGGCCGGGCGACGATGAACGCGGTGCATGAGGCAGGCGGCACAGTCGCTGCGGCGGATCGCGCGACCATTACCGATCTTCAGCCCGGCGATAGCGCCCATATTCTTGATGTCAGCGATGCCGGTGCGACCGATGCGGCGGTGGCCGACGTGATTGCCCGCCACGGCCGGATCGACGGGCTTGTTACATGCGCTGGTCTGGCCATTGAAGGGGCTGTGACCCAATTTGACCTGGCGCAATGGGAGCGCGCATTAGCGGTGAATCTGACGGGCACGATGTTGAGTTGCAGGTCCGTGCTGCCGCACATGCAAGCGGCTGGTAAGGGCGCAATCGTCACGATCGCCAGCATTTACGGGATGACCGGCTCTCCGGGAAACACGCCCTATAATGTGACCAAGGGCGCCATCCTCCAGCTGACGCGCAGCATTGCGTCTGATTATGCTGGCTATGGTGTACGTGTGAATGCCGTCAGCCCGGGCTATATTGAAACACCCATGACGGGCATGCTTGAACATGCAGGGCCGGTGCGCGATGCCTTTATCCGCATGCATTTGATGAACCGACCCGGCCAACCGTCTGAAGTGGCGCGGGTTATTCGCTTTTTACTCTCTGACGAGGCAAGCTTTGTTACTGGCGCCAACATTCCGGTTGACGGCGGCTTTTCTGCCGCGCAGGTGATCCGGGTTTGAAAGGGGCATGATGGGCGACGAATTCATTGCAGACGAAATCGACCGCACGATCGTCGAGCAGTTGCGGCTCAATGGTCGTGCGACCAATCAGCAGATCGCAGACCGGCTGGATCTGACGGCCGCTACGGTTTCGGCGCGCATCCGCAGGATGGAAGATGAAAACAAGCTGCGCGTGGTCGCTGTGTCTGATTTTTCGGCGCATGGTTATAATGTGTTGATGGAGATTGCGATCGAAGTCGATGGCCGGCCCGCATCCGAAGTGGCAGCCGAACTGGCCGCCTTTCCGGAAGTGTTCGCGGCGCATCTGGTAACGGGCCGCTATGACATCGACATTCTGGTCGCCTTGCATGATTTCGACGAATTGTCGGATCTCATGCTGAACAAGCTTTCGAAGGTGCGTGGCATTCGCTCCATGAGCCCCGCAATCGCCGTTGATGTCGTGAAGTATAAATTCGATGTCGCGCCGATCGAAGCGAGGGAAACGGTATGAGCGCCCCCGTCATTGACGATCTGGATCGGCAACTGATCGCAATATTGTCGAACGATGCGCGGGTTTCTAACCGCAAGATTGCCGCTGATCTCGGCGTGACCGAGGGTACCGTGCGCGGGCGTATCAAACGGCTGCAGCAGGAAAGGCTGATCGCCTTTACCGCGATCACCAGTTTTGGCCTCGAAAATTCGACCAAGATGGCATTTATCGGTGTGTTGGCCGAAGTTGAAAAGGTGCGCGAAATTGCGCAGCAGATCGCCAATCTTTCATCGGTCAATGGCGTGATGATCACCATGGGCCGGTTCAACGTGCTGGCGATCTGCCTGTTCAATGAACTCGACGCGCTGCACGCCGTCGCCTCCGACCAGATTTTGGCCTTGCCCGGCGTACACCATGTCGAAACCTCTATCGCGGTAAAGACCATCAAATATAATGCACGGGTGGTCCGCATCACCGAAGCCGACCATGTCGTCGAGGGCGATGACTGAAATCAAAATGCGTAAAATGCATTGCATGTGATTACGCATAATGCGGTAGTCTAGCTTATCTATTGCCAAGCCTACGCAGTTTAGGCTAATTATCCTTGCGCGATTCAAGGAGAGGCATGGAGCATGGCAACAACCGCTGATTATGGTTTGGGCGAATTCACCTTCCCGCGGGGGTGGTTCATGGTGGCCACATCTGACGAAGTGACGACGACGCCCACCGGCGTGCGCTATTTCGGTGAGGAAATGGTGCTGTATCGCGGCCAATCCGGCCGGGTTTTTCTGGTCGAGGCCTATTGCCCGCACATGGGCACGCATCTGGCGAAGAACACCACATCCTATGTCGTAAAAGACAAGGAGCATGTTGAGGGCGACAATATCCGCTGCCCCTATCATGGCTGGCGTTTCGGCCCCGATGGTCGCTGCAACGACATTCCCTATTCGCCTTCGCCGCCGCCCAAGGCTGCTTGCCTGAAAAGCTGGAAAGTGGTCGAGCGGGCTGGGGTGATCTGGGCCTGGCATGATGCCGAAGGTGCGGAGCCCGATTATGACGTGCCGCCTTTCGAAGCCTATGGTGCGCCGAATTGGGTCAATTGGAACATCGAATGCCTCGGCGTGCTTAATTCGCACCCGCAGGAAGTGCTCGATAACATGACCGACAAGAGCCATCTTGAACCGGTTCACGGATCGATCGATATGGTGTCGTTCGAGAATGAATTTGATGGCATCGTCTGCCGCCAGATCCTTGCCGCGGGCCATAAGACGCTTGCGGGTTCAGGCGCTGAACCGATGACCAATGACACTTGGTATACCGGCCCTGGCATTCTTCAGTCGGTGATGATCGGTGAATATCCCTCGCACATGCTGATCGCGCATACGCCGGTCGATGATGGTTCGATCAAGGTCTGGTACGGTCTGATGGTCAAGGTCAAGAATGCCGTTCCAGCCGATGAGGATGTCGCGCTCGCCAAGGGCTATGAAGTTGCTGGCATTGAAGCCTTTGCCCAGGATTTTGAGATTTGGTCAAACAAGCGGCCTTGCCTCAATCCGATGATGGTCAAGGGCGATGGCCCGTTCGACAAGCTGCGCATCTGGTACAAGCAGTTTTACAATCCGCGTGCGCGCGCCGGTGAATATCAGGCACGGGTAAACGGCCATTACACGACGCGGGGTACAATCTCCGCGCCATGGGATGCGGTTGCGTAAATAGGTTGCGAAACTCAGTTTATATTTCGCATATTCAATATCGAAAAGCAGACGAATGCCATAATGCGTAAAATGAATTGACATTCATTACGCTTTTTGGAATTCACTGATAGGCAAATGAGAGAGCCGTGCTGTCGGGGAAGGTAGTACGGACTAAAGATTAGGGGAGGGCTAAATGAAATCATTCAATCGTGTCGTGTCGGCAACTCTGCTTGCTGGCGTCAGCATGGCTGGCTTCGTTGTTCCGGCATATGCTCAGGAGGCCGACGAAGGTAGCAGCGGTCTTGAAGAAATCGTGGTTACCGCGAACAAGCGCGAGGAAAATCTGCAGCAAGCGCCTCTGGCCATTTCCGCTGTCGGTTCCGAGCAGCTTGAATTGCGCGGGCTCTCCGAAGTCAAGGATCTCAGCGCCATTGCGCCAAACGTGTCAATCGTGGGTGGCACCACCAACGCGACTGCCGCCGTTGTTTCGATCCGTGGTATCCCAAGCCCGGCTGACGAAACGCAAGGGTATGATTCGCCGATCGGCCTGTACCAAGATGGCGTTTATCTCGCACGTTCATCGGCCGCCTCTTTCGAGGTTGCGGATATCGAGCGGGTGGAAGTCTTGCGCGGACCGCAGGGTACCTTGTTCGGACGCAATACCACCGGCGGTGCGATCAACTTCATCACCAAAAAGCCTGACAATGAGGCGAGCCTGAAGCTGAAATTGGGCGCTGGCAATTATGGCCAGATGCTTGGTCGCTTCGTTCTCAATTCGGGCGACCTTGGCGGTGCGCGGATGTCGCTCGGTTATTTGCGCCGAGAGCGTAATGGCATCGTCGACAATCTTCTGGAACCAAAAGACAGCCGCGATCCTGGCAGCGCCAAGGTGGATTCGGCCCGTTGGGCAGTTGAAATCGACCTGGCCGACAATATCACCGCTTATAATGTTCTCGACTGGACCCAGATCACCGGTCAGCCGCATTTCCAGCAGTTGGCAGAGGTCGGCATGGGCGTTTTCCGCCCGAATATCTCGTATCAAGGCAATACCTTCGCTCAGGTCAATCCGGCAAATGTTGGCGGATATCTGGCCCAGTCTTCCATTCTAGAGGCTGGCTGCAGCAAGACGGTAACGCGCACGCGTCTATCGCAGATCTGTAACGAATCGGACGGTTTGTCGACCGACCGAATCTGGGGCAACATGTTCCGGATCGAGGCAGAAGCCGATGGTGCCACGCTTCGCACCACCACCGCTTACCGTAGCTGGAAAAACAACATCCGCGGCAGCGACCTTGATGGCCTTGGTTCGCTTCGCGGTGCCCTTTTCAATATCGGTCCGACGAACACGCTGAACGGTTTCCCCGCTGCAATCTTGTCGGGTAACCCGCTTACAGGTTCCGGCCTGGGCTTGCCCGCAGGGACCGCCGCCTTCCTGTCCAGCCAGGCGATTCCGCAGATAACGCAGTCTTTGTTCACCGCAACCAATGCGCGCGAGCAGCATCAGTGGAGCCAGGAAATCGAACTGGTATCGAACGGCGATGGCCCCCTTCAATGGGTTGTGGGCGGGTTCTTCTTCCGTGAAAGCGGTAAGGAACGGAACGTCCAAAGCTTTGGTTTCGTTCTAGATACCAATCAGGCGGTTTACAATTCGACCAATTTTGGCGGACTTGCGCCTTTGATCCAAGCCAACAACCCTGCGCGCTTCCGCATCATTCCGCAGGCGTCCATTCTGGACTATAAGGCCGATGGCACGTCGAAGGCGGTATATGGTCAGGCAAGCTATCGTCCCGGTGGAGAGGAAGGCGCCTTGGGCGTCACCTTGGGGCTTCGCTATTCGTGGGATGAGAAGGAAGTTCTCAGAAGACAAAATGGTGCGACGCCTTACACATCCGGTACCGATAAATCGGTCAACTATGGCAAAAAGAAATTCAGCGCACCGACCGGTCACCTGACGATTGACTATCGCGCGAATGAAGACATCAATCTTTATGCGCGTGCAGCACGTGGCTATCGTTCAGGTGGTTTCAACCTGCGTCAGGCAACAACCCCGTTGCTGCCGCTGACCCCGTTTAACGAGGAAACAATGGACTCGTTCGAATTGGGTGCCAAAACCGAAATCGGTGGACGCATCCGTTTGAACGCTGCGATATTCCACAATATCTACAAGGACCAGCTGGTTACGGTTCCGGTTCCTATCGTTGGCACGGGCAGCTTTGGTACAATCACGGTCAATGCCGGTAAGACAAATTATACCGGCCTTGAACTTGAAGGGCAGTTCAAGGTTACCGACAATTTCTCGATTGATGGAAATTTCGGTTATATTGATATCAAGGTGAAGAACTTCCCCGGTGCAGACATCACCAACACGCCGCGCAATATTGCCGGTTTGCTGCGTGGTTCAGGCTATGCGCCGAAATATACCGCTGCGATCGCAGGTAATGTTGTTGTTCCGCTATCGGGCGACAGCAAGCTTACCGGGCGTCTTGGCTATAACTACACTGCCAAATACCAGATGTTCGCCAATACGCTTACAGCGCCGTTCTCGGAAACAACCGACGGTGATGCGCGTGGGTTGGTCGATGGCCAGATCCGTATCGATGGCATCAAATTGGGCGGATCCGGTAACGGTTTTGGCCTGACTTTCTGGGGCAAGAATCTGACCAATGAGAAATATGTCACGCGATCGGTCGATTTCGGTCAGTTGGGCTTTGCCGGGGTGATCTTCGGCGATCCCCGTACCTATGGCATGACGCTTGATATCGAATTCTGATCAATAGCATCAGGGAAACAGGGAAGGGCCGGGCGCAAGCCTGGCCCTTTTCTTTTACGGTATGCGTGGCTGTGTGCCGGGCAGGCGACGTCGAGGGGCGTCGCCCTTTGCACAAGCCCAGGCAGCGCTGAGACAAGGTGAAAGAGCCGCAATCCTCGCTGCAGCGATTTATTGTTGTGCGACGAGGCGGCCCTCTGCGCCTAGTCTTCTAGGCTGATATATTCGCGATTGACGTCGTAGAGCTTCACGCGGCCATCGCCATCATGATCTACCTGCCGAATGGCACCCAAGGCCATCAGTCTTTTCAGGTCGCTATTATGCGCCGAAATTGACCTGTTCGTTTTTCGCATAATTGCGAGCGAAGAAGTTGGGCCATGTTTCAAAAGTTCATAAATAATTTTTACTTCATTATGCAGGCATTTTATCTTTTTTTTATTCTCTATTTCGTAGAGAATTTCTATTTTATCAAGCATAACTTGAATTTCCTGAGCGGATATTATTTGAACATTGTAAATTACTGAAATTCAATTTGATATCCATATATTTTATCACTCGCAATTTAAGGTAGTGATAAATATATTTACTTTCTCCCCTTTGGCGAAGCGACACTTTTTTTTATTCCCTAAATATAAGGGTAAATTTCTAGGCGGATTGTATAAATTATTCAATTATATATTCAAAATGGCTGCATTATAAACTGAATTGAATGCAAATTCGGAATGTATTCGAAATATATTAGTTTTTATAATATGGAATAATAATGATGTTAAAATAAGTCATTTTTGAATTTTTAATGATAAAGTAAATATAAAAATAATTGAGTACTTATAAAATATTGATCTGAATTGTGAAGGTCGGAACATGAAGGCTATTTTTAGGCGAATATTCATGTGCCCCCCTGGGACGGAGCATCCGCAGCCGCTCTCGCGTTCAGATCATGGAATCCCAATCCCGCCGCTCGGTTTTTAGATACTGCGGCAAACAAATGGCCAACGACCGCAGAAGAGGCTGGATCGTGCCAACGATCCGGTCAGCATAAAGGTACAGCGAACCCTACCCGACCTTGCAGCCCCTCCCTAGGGGCTGTTTTTTGTGCGGATCAGCCTTGGCGGATTCGTTCGTGGTGGCGGATGACTTCGTTGATGATGAAGCGTAGGAATTTCTCGGTGAAGTCGGGATCGAGATCAGCTTCCTTGGCCAATTGCCGCAGCCGCTCGATCTGCCGTTCTTCCCGGCCGGGATCTGCGGGGGGAAGGCTGGTGCTCGCCTTATATTCGCCCACGGCCTGCGTGATCTTGAAGCGCTCGGCGAGCATGAACACAAGGGCGGCATCGATATTGTCGATGCTTTGGCGGTAACGGTTCAGGATTTCATCAGCCATCGTAATCTATCCATGCCGCCTGCTTCAGCGTCCGACAAGCGCTTTTCAACCTTTTGCACTTGCGCGCGCGGTTGCCGCTTGGCAGGGCAAGCCGGATGACGGCTTCAATTCACCAGATCGGCGGCAATCGCGCGCCTTCGCTGCAACCGATGCTCAATCTTGTCGCGCCGGGGATGAACCGGGTGAATGCCGTGATCCTTGATCGGATGCAGTCCGAAATTCCTTTGATCCCTGAACTGGCCGGACATCTGATCGCCGGCGGCGGAAAGCGGATGCGGCCGATGCTTACGCTCGCCTGTGCGTCGTTGCTCGACTATCCGGGCGAACGCCACCACAAGCTGGCTGCTGCGGTTGAATTCATCCACACCGCAACGCTGCTGCATGACGATGTCGTTGACGGCAGCGAGATGCGCCGCGGCAAGACCGCCGCAAACCTGATTTTTGGCAATCCGGCCGCGGTACTTGTTGGCGACTTCCTGTTCAGCCGCTCTTTCGAACTGATGGTAGAGGATGGATCGCTCAAGGTATTGAAGATCCTTTCCAGCACATCGGCGATCATCGCCGAGGGCGAAGTCAACCAGTTGACCGCGCAGCGCCAGATTGCGACTGGCGAGGAAAAATATCTCGACATTATCGGCGCAAAGACTGCGGCGCTATTCGCGGCTGCTTGCCGGATTGCCGCCGTGGTTGCCGAACGGCCGGAAGCGGATGAACTGGCGCTTGATACCTATGGCCGCAATCTGGGAATTGCATTTCAGTTGGTCGATGATGCGATCGACTATGTCTCTGACGGCGTGACAATGGGCAAGGATATTGGCGACGATTTCCGCGACGGTAAAGTAACCCTGCCGGTCATTCTCGCGCACAGTCGCGGGACAGCTGAGGAAAAGGATTTCTGGCGTAATGCCATGCTCGGCCACCGCGTCAGCGATGCCGATCTTGCCCATGCGACGGCCCTGCTGCGCCAGCATAATGCGATTGACGATACGCTGGAACGGGCGCGCCATTACGGCCAGCGTGCCATCGACGCACTCGGCCCCTTTGCTGGCGGCGCTGCCAAAGACGCGCTGGTCGAGGCTGTGGAGTTTGCCATCGCCCGCGCCTATTAGAGGCTGCGATGACGACGCCTCAATCCGAACAGGACAGGCTCTGAGGCGTGTGACCCTTCCTGTCGAAGCTGTTCTGCCGCAATTAAAGGCCGCGCTTGCCGCGGGCCCCAATGCCGTGCTGATCGCGCCGCCGGGTGCGGGTAAGACAACAATGGTGGCATCAGCCTTGCTCGAAGAGGCTTGGTGCGACGGCCAAATCCTGCTGCTCTCACCACGCCGGCTTGCCGCAAGGGCTGCCGCAGAACGTATCGCAGAGCTTTCGGGAGAAGCGGTTGGCGGACTGGTCGGCTACGCAACGCGTATGGACAGCAAATTGTCCGCGCGTACCCGCATATTGGTGCTGACCGAAGGCATTTTCCGCAACCGCATACAGGATGATCCTGAACTGACGGGTATTTCTGCCGTGCTGTTTGACGAGGTGCATGAGCGCAGCCTTGACAGCGATTTCGGCCTTGCTTTGGCGTTGGACGTGCAGGCGGGATTGCGGTCTGACCTGCGGCTGGTGGCGATGTCGGCGACGCTCGACGGCAGCCGCTTTGCCAAATTGATGGATGCGCCGCTGATCGAAAGCGAGGGGCGTTCGCATCCGTTGACGTTGCGTCATGTTGGTCGCCGGGCCGAGGCGCGGATTGAGGATGAAATGGCGTCCGTTATTCGCCGTGCACTGGCCGAGGAAGCCGAGGGCGATCTGCTCGCTTTCCTCCCCGGTGTGGCCGAGATCGAACGCACCGCAGAGCGACTGACAGGGATTGCAGCGGGCATCCACCGCCTGCACGGCAGCCTAGATCCCGCTGAGCAGCGCGCCGCGATCCGCAAGGGTGCAGGCCGCAACGTGATCTTGGCGACCTCAATTGCCGAAACCAGTCTGACGATCGACGGTGTGCGCATTGTGGTCGATAGCGGGCTTGCCCGTCGCGCGCGCTATGATCGTGCCGCAGGTTCGACCCGTCTTGTCACCGAACGGGCGAGCCAGGCCGCCGCCACCCAGCGTGCCGGCCGTGCCGCGCGCCAAGGACCGGGCATTGCCTATCGCCTGTGGGAAGAGGCCGCGACCGCCGGCCTGCCGCCCTTTGATCCGCCCGAGATTATGGAGGCGGACCTTTCGCCATTGCTGCTCGATTGCGCGCTATGGGGCGTTACTGATCCAGCGTCGCTGCATTGGCTGGACGCCCCGCCAAAGGCCGCGCTCGCTGAGGCCCGCGAACGCCTGTCCAGTCTCGGCGCTCTTGATGAAGGCGGCCGGCCCACCGGGCATGGCCGTGCGATCGCAAAACTGCCCCTGCCACCGCGTCTTGCCCATATGTTGGTGGCGGCAGCCCAAATGGGGCTTGGCGAACTGGCCGCGCAGGTTGCTATGCTCTTGTCCGAACGGGGGCTTGGCGGTGACGACACCGATCTGGAAAGGCGGCTGGAGCGCTGGCATCGTGATCGCGGCAAACGCGCCGATGCAGCAAAGGGCTTGGCGCGCAAATGGGCGAAACAGGTGGCCGCTGGCTCCGGGGATGGGCGGGTCGGGGCGATGGTCGCGCTCGCTTACCCAGAACGGATCGCCAAACGTCGCGATGCATCGGGCGAATATTGGCAAAGCGTCGGGGGCAGGGGCTATAGGCTTGATCCTGCACATGCTTTGGCCCGCGCAGAATGGCTGGCTGTTGCCGACATTCAGGGCGCGGCATCGGGCGCGCGCATCCTGTCTGCCGCACAGATCGATTTTGCCGAGATTGACGCGCTTTATGGCGACCGCATCATCAGCGGCGCGCATGTGACCTTTGATCCGGCGACAGGCGGTGTGCGCACGACAAGCGGTCGACGACTGGGCGCGATCACCTTGTCCAAGGGGCAAGATGCAAAGGCTGATCCAGCCGATATCGTCGCTGCATTGCTGCAAGGGCTGCGCGATCATGGCCTCGCGCTGCTCCCCTGGACCGATGCCGCGATCCGTTTGCGCGAACGTGCCCTATGGGCGGGGGTGGATGGCCTCGGCGATGCGGATTTGCTCGACAGCCTCGATCTGTGGCTGGCGCCGTTGCTGATCGGTAAGCGCCGGTTGGCAGATGTTGATGCCGGCGGACTTTATAATGCATTGCTTGGGATTGTCGGATGGGATGGGCAGCAACAGGTCGAACGGCTAGCCCCTGCGCATTTCACTTCGCCCGCGGGCACGACCCATGCCATCGATTATGCAGCAGAGGCGGGGCCGACGGTCGAATTGCGAGTGCAGGCGCTGTTCGGGTTATCGGAACATCCGTTGATCGGTGCAAAGCGGACCCCGCTTGTCCTTTCGTTGACCTCGCCTGCCGGGCGGCCGATCCAAACGACGCGCGACCTGCCCGGTTTCTGGAAAGGCAGTTGGGCCGATGTCACGAAAGACATGCGCGGCCGCTATCCTAGGCATCATTGGCCCGATGATCCTGCCGCCGCCGCCGCCAGTTTGAAGACGAAGAAGAAGCAGGGGCTGTGAAGGGGCTTGATCCACGCCTGCAAATAAGGGAAAGGCGCAGTTATGACTCAGGCACGCATCATCCAGAAATCGAAAAATGCCATGCAGTCGGGCCGTGCCGGCTCCGGCGAATGGGCGCTCGAATATAATCCGGCGGATGCACAGCGCCCTGACCCGTTGATGGGTTGGGCAGGGTCTGCGGATACGCGCCGGCAATTGAACCTCAAGTTCAAATCGCTCGATGCGGCCAAGGCCTATGCCGAGAAAAACGGAATCAGCTACACGGTGATCCCGGCAGCGCCCAAGGTGCTGAAGCTGCAGGCCTATGCTGACAATTTCAGATAAGCTGGCTGCCCAATAGCAGCAAAAGCCGCACGTCTATGCCGCAGCCATCTGCGCGCTTGTCGTCCAAAAACTGTTGCAGATCGGCGATACGCACGCGGTGGGGGGTAATGCCTTCGTCGTCTACGCCGCCGCCATCACCGACCTTTTGCAGGCCAGTGGCGCGCACCAGGGTGAAACTTTCGCTGACCATTCCCGGCGAGGAATAATATTCGCCCAAGCTTTCCAGTCGGGCGGCGCGATAGCCCGTTTCTTCTTCCAGTTCGCGGCCGGCGGCAACCAGCGGATCTTCGCCCGCGGTCTCGTCGCCGATCAACCCCGCAGGTAATTCAATGCAGTTGCGGCCCAGCGGCACACGATATTGTTCGACCAGCAGCACATGATCATCTTCGACTGCGATAATCACCGCCGCCTTGATGCCGCGCGCGCGGCCGACATATTCCCACCGGCCTTTGCGCTTGGCGGTGACGAACTTGCCCTGCCAGACAATTTCTTCGGGTAAGTCGCTGTCAGCCATCAGATTTCGATCAGCCTGTCGGGTAATTCATTGGGATTTTCGCTGCCCTTGGGGAAATGTTCAGCAAGCACCCCGCCCATTTGACGGACCGCCTCTGCCATGCCCTCGCCGGGCCTGCCCTCGCGGACATGATCTACCAGGGCGATCATCGCGTCGCCCCAGATTTCGGGCGCGACTTTACCGGCAATGGCTGCGTCGGCGACGATTTCGGCCCGGTGCTCCCGCATCGACAGATAGAGGAGTACGCCGGTGCGGCCGGTCGTCTTGCTTTCGGTGCCGACCCGGAACAGTTCAATGGCTCGTGCGCGTACGCGGCGCATTTTGATATGTTTGGGCGTCAGGGCGAGGCGGAGTGGCGTCCATTGCATCAAGGCCCAACTGCCCAGCCACTTGCCACCCAGAAAGACGAAGAGCATTGCGAGATATTCGCTGGCCGTCCAGTCATGGTCCCATCCGCCGAACAGACCATGGAGCAAGCCCAGATAGAAATCGGGCATGAAGGCGATGACCGAAAGGGCCAGAAATGTAATGACGCTGGCCCAGACTAGCGCTGCATCGTCATAATCATCGGACATGTCGGACACGATGGTGACGATCTCGCCGCTTGTATGCTGTTCGGCGTCCGCCACTGCGGCGCTTACAAGCCGGTGGTCGTCTTCGCTGACATGGCTGATCTTGCGGATTGCCATCATTTATTCCTTACCATCCGCCCGACGCGCCGCCGCCGCCGGATATGCCGCCGCCAAAGCCACCAAAGCCGCCGCCACCAAAACCGCCGCCGCCGCCCCATGAAGAGCGTGACGAACCACCCCAATCCGAACCACCGCCCCAGATGATCACAGGCCCGCCCCAATGATCGCGCCGCTTGCCGCGATATTTGCGCCCGCCGCGCGATAGGGAACCAATAAGAGGAAAGACGAAGAAGAAGAGGATGAACAGCCAGAACAGCACCATGCCCCATCCGCTGGCACCGCGCCGGTCTGATCCGCCTTGCTTGGCTGCACGTTCGGCGGCTGCGGCCACGGCCAGCGCATCAGTGGGTTCGCGTTTCAGCTGAGCGATGACTGCGTCGGTCGCCTGATCGATGCCGCCGCCGAAATTGCCCTCCTTGAAGCGAGGGATCATCTGCTGGTCGATGATGCGACCAGCCAGTGCATCGGGCAAAACCGCCTCGGAACCAAGGCCAACCTCGATCCGCGTGCGTCGTTCATTGGGCGCGACAAGGATCAGCGCGCCTTCATCCTTGGCTGCATCGCCAATGCCCCATGTTTCGTAAAGTTCGACCGCATATTCCTCGATCACGCGATCATCGAGCGAAGGCACGGTGGCCACAATGAGCGTCTTGCCCGTTTCCTTGCTCAGCGCACGCAGTTTCGCGTCGATTCCGGCTTCCACCGTATCGGGAATGATCGCTGCCCCGTCATAGACCGGCCCTGCCGGACGGTCGGGCAGTTTCGCATGCGCCATGCTTCCCGCAAGAAGCGCAACCGCAAGCGTGAGGGCGGCCAATAGCCTGTTCATGATTGGGTTGCCTGCTGCTCCATCTGGCCTAGAACTTCACTTCAGGCGCTTTTTCTGCACCAGCCGCGGCGCGGAAGGGCGTCATGGGTTTGGCGCCATGGATGACCTTTGCACCGATAATGTCGGGGAAGGTGCGGATCGTTGTGTTATATTGCTGCACCGCTTCATTATAGCGCATGCGGGCAGTGTTGATCCGGTTTTCGGTACCGGCCAGTTCGATATTCAGGTCTTTAAAACCCTGCTGGCTCTGCAACTGCGGATAGGCCTCCACCACGGTGCGAAGTTGACCCAAGGCCTGGGTAAGTTGGTTCTGGCCTTCCTCAAATTTGCGGAAGGTTTCGGGATCGGACAGATCGTCGGTCGTGATGTTGATCGACGTTGCGCGCGAACGTGCCTCGGTAACCTGCGTCAATATCTGCGTTTCGGATGCGGCAGCCGCCTTCACCGTTGCCACCAGATTGGGGACGAGATCAGCGCGACGCTGATAGGAGCTTTCGACATCGGCCCATTTGGCCTTGGCATTTTCCTCTGCCGTAGGAACGCTGTTGATCCCGCAGGCCGACAGCGAAACTGCCGCAATAGGCACCAGCAGAAACTTGGCATAATCGGAACGCATAAGCTGAACTCCTTCCCCGCAGGACAATGTGTATTGCCTACATAGGTCAGTGCGTGGGGCAATTCAATCGCTGCAAAATTTACACGGCATTACATCGACTTGCGGTCGAATGCGCGTAACCTGCCAATTCTCGAGGTGGATTATAGGGAGAATTAGCATGTTCAAGGAATTTGGAGCCTTTGTAGCACGCGGGAATGTGCTCGATCTTGCAGTGGGTGTTTTGATCGGTGCGGCATTCGGGACAATCGTTGCCTCGTTGACCGACGATATTGTGATGCCGTTCATTTCGTTGCTGACCGGTGGCAGTGTGGATTTCTCCAACATGTATGTGGTGCTTGCCGGGACTGTTGCAGACGGTGCTGCACTTGAGGAAGCCCGCAAGACGGCGACGGTGATCGCTTATGGCAATTTCATTACCAAGCTGATCAATTTCCTGATCCTTGCCTTCATCATCTTTCTGATCGTGCGCAAGGCAAATGGCTTCTTTGCGAAAATGGCACCGCCCGCCGGACCGAGCGAAGTCGATCTGCTCACTGAAATCCGGGATGCGTTGAAGAAATAGCGCTTAGCGTTAAACCGGTGACATGAACGCACCGGAGCATGACAGAGGCCGCCATCTCGTCCGGCAGATCAATTTGCCGGGTTCGAAGGGCGGCCTTTTTGCCAGCATGCAGGTGAAGCTGTCGGCCCGCTTCATCAACGCCATCCTCGCCCGCATTGATGCGGGGTTGCAAGACGGTGCCATTGAGGGTCATCTGCCTGACGGGACCAAGCGGTTGCTCGGTAACCGCCGTCCGGGGCCCCAAGCGATTGTTCAGGTCCATAGCTGGCGTGCACTGTCCCGGCTTGTGCGCGGTGGATCGATCGGCTGGTATGAGGGTTGGGCGGCGGGCGAATGGAGCAGCCCCGATCTTGTGCCGATATTCGATCTGTTCATGCGCAACCGCGTTGCGCTGGGCGCGGTAGGTCGCGCGTCGGGGCTTGCCAAACTTGCCGGGCGCTTGGCGCAATGGCTGCGCCGCAACACAATGGCGAAGGCGCGCGATAATGTTGGCGCACATTATAATCTGGGCAATGATTTCTACGCGGCCTGGCTCGACCCTACGATGACCTATTCGAGCGCGGTGTTTGGCGCGCCGACCCCGCAGGGCGAATCATTGGAGGCAGCACAACGACGCAAGATCGATCTTGTCCTTGACCGGCTAGATCTCAAACCGGGTGACCGGTTGCTGGAGATTGGCTGCGGCTGGGGCGGTCTTGCAGAGGTAGCGCTGGCACGTGCCGACATCGCCTATCATGGCATCAGCCTCTCGCCCGAGCAGATTCGCTTCGCCAAGGACCGGCTGACGGACAAGCGGCAATGGGAGATCAGTCTCACTGACTATCGCGATATGGGGGGCCAATATGATGCCATTGCCAGCGTCGAAATGGTAGAGGCGGTGGGGCAGGAATATTGGCCCGCTTATCTGGATTGCATTGCTCGCTGCCTGAAACCGGGCGGACGGGCGGCGCTGCAATATATCCGTATCGAGGATGACATTTTCGATCAATATGCGAGCGGACAGGATTTCATCCAGCGCTATATCTTCCCGGGCGGTATGCTGCTCTCTGAAAGCCGCTTCCGTGCGCTGGCCGAGGCGCGGGGCCTCGCCTGGCATAGTCAGGTCGATTATGGTCTGCATTATGCCGAAACACTGAAGCAATGGCGCATCCGTTTCGATGCTGCGGTGGCACAGCGACAATTGCCCGCCGGTTTCGATGCGAATTTCGTTGCGCTCTGGCGATTTTACCTGATGTATTGCGAAGGTGGATTTCGCGGCGGCGGCATCAATGTCGCGCAGGTGACGCTGGTGAAGAGTTAGGGAGAGGAAAATCATGAAGAAATGGATCGTCGGGCTGCTGCTCGTGATCGCGGCAGCGGGCGGGATCGGCTGGTTCAGCATGGACAAGGACATGCGCAGCCTTGCCGCAAATCTGCCCACCGATCGCAACGTCCTCTTCTGGTCAATCGCCCAGCGCGACGCGGCATTCCGCGCGATGGACCGGCTTCCGGTGTTGGCAAAGGCGAACATCATCGATGCCGGCGACAGCGTCTATCCGCTACCCAAGGGCGCGCCGCTCTCGATCGATGTCGATGCCTATATGAAAGCGCAGCGCACGGCCGGCCTTGTGATCGTGCAGGATGGCAAAATCCGGCTTGAAAAATATGGCCTCGATTTTGATGGCAATGGCAAATGGACGAGCTTCTCAGTCGCCAAATCCTTCACTTCGACATTGGTCGGGGCCGCGATCAAGGACGGTTATATCAAGAGCCTGGACGACAAGGTGACGGTATATATCCCGGAAATGAAGGGGTCGGCCTATGACGATGTGACGGTCGCGCAATTGCTGACCATGACATCGGGGATCAAATGGAATGAGGATTATGAAGATCCCAAGTCCGATGTTGCGCTCTTCAACGAACATAAGCCCGAGCCCGGGATCGACACTACGGTAAGCTATATGCGCAAATTGCCGCGTGAAGCTCCGGCCGGCAGCAAATGGGTTTACAAGACCGGCGAGACCAACCTGATCGGGGTGCTGGTTAGCAAGGCGACCGGCAAGACGCTCTCCGCCTATCTGACGGAAAAGGTCTGGACACCTTTTGGCATGGAGCAGGATGCAAGCTGGTTGCTGGGTTCTACCGGAGCTGAAATCAGCGGTTGCTGCCTGCAGGCGTCGACCCGCGATTATGCCCGCTTTGGCCAGTTCATCCTCGGCGGTGGCATGGCGGGCGGCAAGGCAGTGCTGCCTGAAGGCTGGATTGCCCGGGCAACGACCAAGCAGGCCGATATCGGCAATCCGGGCAGGGGCTATGGCTTTCAGTGGTGGACCTATGATGACGGCAGCTATGCCGCGCAGGGCATTTTCGGGCAGGGCATCTTCATCGATCCAAAGCGGCGGTTGGTGATCGCTTCGAACAGCAACTGGCCGCGCGCGAGTGATCCCGTAGCGGGGCCTGCGCGCGAGGAATTCTACAAAAAGGTACGTGCGGCGATCGACGCCGAAACAGCAAAGGGTAGCAAATGAGCGGGAAGACAGCTTGGATAACCGGGGCATCGTCGGGCATTGGCGAGGCGCTGGCAAAGGAATGGCTGGCCCGTGGCGGACATTGCGTGCTTTCAGGCCGCAATGTTGCCGCGCTGGAGGCGGTGGCATCGGTTGCACCCGATCGTTGTCTGGTGCTGCCGTTTGAGAGCACCGATTATAGCGCAATACCGGCGCTGGTTGATCAAGCAGTGGCGTTTGCTGGTGGCGTTGACGTGCTGGTCAATAATGCCGGGATTTCGCAACGCTCGCTCGCTGTCGATACCGCCTTTCCTGTCTATCAGAAGATTGTTGACGTCGACTTGCTCGCGCCGATCGCGCTGACGCAGGAGCTATTGCCGCATATGGTCGCACGCGGATCGGGGCATGTCGTGATGATTTCCAGCGTTGCCGGCAAGGTTGGTTCGCCGATGCGCACGGCCTACAGTGCGGCAAAGCATGGGCTGATTGGCTATGCAGACGCGCTGCGGGCTGAAACCGACGGGCTGGGACTGCGCGTGCTGGTGGTGACGCCGGGTTCGGTGCGGACCGGTGTTTCAAAAAATGCACTCACCGCCGACGGCTCGACCCGTGGCGTCAGCGATCACGCGATTGAAAATGGCTATCCGCCGGAGGTTGCTGCGCAGCGGATCTGGGACGCGATGGACGCAGGGACGCGCGAATTGCTGATCGCAGAGGGGATGGAGGCTGCCATTGTCGACCTGTGCGCGAAGGAACCTGAAAAACTGTTCGACATGATGGCTGCTTCCGTTGCGGCCGGCTATGCGCAGAAAATGGCGGCAGAGAACAACTGATCAGTCGCGCGCCGCCCGCAAGGCGGCGCCCGCGGCGAAGGGCGACAATGCGGTGATCGCAAGGCTGGTCGCGGCGAGCAATTCCATTGCCGCGCCCGGATTAGGGTCGAGCGTCCCGGCGCCGAAGATCAGGATAGGTATCGCAAGCGGAACCAGCAGCAATCCGCCAAGCGCGGACGCCCCATTCAACCCTGCGGTCAGCGCGGCAATCGTTACGCCAAGGCCGGCAAAGGCGGGAAGCGCAAGCGCAAGGCCGAGCACCAGAGTGCCTGCCTGCGCGTCTGGTACGCCGAGCAGGGCGATGGCAATCGGCGTCGTCAACAGCAAGGGCAGGCCGAAACCGGTGATATGCCCTGCGATCTTGGCGGCCGCGATCCATTCATCGGCCCATCCGCGCAGATATAGTTGGTCGAGCACACCCGCCTGACGATCAGGCAGGACAAGGCGTTCAATCGGCAACAGGCTGGCAAGCAGCGCGGCGATCCACAATATGCTGCCGCCAACGCGTGCGAGCAATGCCTTGTCCGGGCCCGCTGCAAAGGGGAAGAGTGTCGCCACGGTGAGGTAGAAGACAATCGGCAGCCAAAGGCCACCGCCCGTCCATGCAAGTCGCACGTCCCGCCATGCGATCGCCAGAAAACCGTTCATGCGATCTCCTCGCGCCCACGATCGAGCAGGATGCTGCGGCTGACATTCACGGTTGGCGCAATATGCGATGCGACAAGCGCGATCCCGCCGGCGTCGACATGTTTGCTGAGCGCGGTATCGAGCCGTGCAACATTGGCTTGATCGAGGCCGTTATAGGGTTCGTCCAAAAGCCAGATTGGCGCCTGTGAAGCCAGCAGCCTTGCCAGCGCGCCGCGCTTCTTCTGGCCGGTGGAAAGCAGGCGCACCGGCAGGTCGCTGAGCTTTATAAGGTCGAGCGTTTCGAGTGCTGCCTCAAGACGGGCAGGGGCGATGCCATCAAGGCGCGTCCAGAACTTGATCGCATCTTCGAGGCTCTGATCGAGATCCAAGGCAAGATTGTCGTCGCACAGCGCGATTGCGCCCTCGATTGCCATTGTTCCGGAAACAACCGGCAAAAGGCCCGATAATGCCCGAAAGAGCGTCGATTTTCCGCTGCCATTTGCCCCGCGCACCCAGATCATTTCGCCTGCACCGACGTCGAGGCTGAAATCGCGCAGCACCAGACGCCCGCCGCGCCACAAAGCGATGCGGGATAAAGAAAGGGCTGGTGTTACGGCTTGACCGCGCTGCATTGGCCGACATAGGCACGGCCTGCGCAAAAAGCAAAGACAGGAGAGCAGGATGAGTGTCCGCGAATTGGACGAAGGCGAACGCATAGCGGCACTGGCGGCATTGCCACTCTGGACTTACGACGCCGATGCCCGCGGTATCCGCCGCAGTTTTCGCTTTGCCGATTTTGCCGAAGCATTTGCTTTCATGTCGCGCGTGGCCATCCTCGCCGAAAAGGCCGACCATCATCCCGAATGGTTTAACGTCTACAATCGCGTCGAAATTCTGCTGACAACCCATGATGCCGGCGGCCTATCCAAACGCGACATCGCGCTGGCCAGCACAATCGAGGGGTTTGCCTGAAAAAGGCCGCTCCCCGACCGGGGGGGCGGGGAGGCCAGATTCAGTTTTTGACGATCGATTCGATGCCCGCCATTGCGCCCATTTGGCGGCGCAAACGCCCGGGGAACCAGCGCGCGGCAAAGGCGAGTTGCTTTGCGGTCTTATTGACGGTGGTGTGCACCTTGTCGCCATGCACCGCTTCCCATGCAGCGGGGCCGATGATCGAAACAGGGCTAACCGGAATGCCTGCCTCTTCCAGCTTTTCCTTGCCGGTCTGGTTGGTGCCAGGCTGCACCGCACCGATGATATTGGTGTCAATAAATCCGGGCATTAGCGAACGTGACTTGATGCCCATCGGCCGCCATTCAATGTCATGTGCTTCGGTCAGCCCGCGCACGGCAAATTTAGTCGCGCTGTAAACGCTCAGGCCGGCCGCGCCGTAAATCCCTGCAGCCGAACTGGTGTTGAGCACGCAGCTGCCCGATTTGAGATAAGGGAAGCCTGCGCGGATACCGTTGATCACTCCTGTCAGGTTGATCGCAATCATCCGGTCGATATCCGCGTCCTCCATATCCTGGATCGCGCCACCCGTGCCAACGCCCGCATTGTTGAACAACACGTCGATCGTGCCGCCGCAATGCGGCGCAAAATCGGCGAGTGCGGCTTTCCATTGCGCGCGGTCGGTCACGTCGAGTTTGTGGATCGACCATTGACCGGCGGGCAGCATGGCCGCGGTTTCCTTCAGGCCCGCCTCATTCACATCGGCCAGCCCGATGAACCAGCCGCGTTCGGCAAAATAGCGTGAAATTTCACGCCCCAATCCCGATGCAGCACCGGTGACGAAGATGCTCTTGCGATTTGCAGCCATGCCGCGACTCTCCCTTTTATTTTCAATATTGTCAGCACAGCAATTCGCTCGCGTGGTCAAGCCCCTCTTGCAGCGCGGCGGGCGCGGCGATAATCGGGAACCGATCATGCCATTTGCCCGCCACCTCTCCGCCCTATTGTTTGCGCTTCTGCTTGCCTTCCTGCCTGCACATGCCCATGCACAGGTCGTCGCGACCTTTTACAGCCATGATTTTGGGGATCATTTCCCTCATGCTTTCATAAAGTTGAAGGGTAAAGTTGAGTCATCAGGTGAGGTTGTTGACACCAATTATGGCTTCACTGCGGTCACGGTTTCACCGGCAATATTGATGGGTTCGGTCAAAGGGATGATCGAGACCAAGGACGCCAAATATGTCGGCAAAAGTAATGCGCATTTTTCGCTCCAGCTAAGTGATGACGAGTATCGCAAGTTGATCGATCATGTCGAAAAATGGCGCAACATGGGCGGGAAGAGCTATAATCTGAACAAGCGCAACTGCGTGCATTTCGTGATGGAGGCTGCGGCGTTGCTCGGGCTTTCAGTCAATCGCAACAGCAAGTTTTTCAAGAAGCCGAAATCCTTCCTGTTCGAAGTGATGCGGCTGAATCCAAGGTTGAAACTGTAAAGCGGAGATCTTGGCGATCGGTTCAGATCGCCTCAAATCCCGTCGCATAATAGTGCCAGGTAAAGATCGCTGCCGCGCCGCGATGCGGTCGCCAGCCCTCAGCCAGCGCGCGCGTGGGCTTTTCCGTCGGCCGCGTTTCCATGGCAAGGATGCGTTTGACCCCTTCCTGCACGGCAAGGTCGCCGGCGGGCCAGATATCGGGACGGCCTTCTGCAAAGAGTAAGTAGATCTCTGCTGACCAGCGCCCGATCCCCTTTACCTGTGTCAGATAGGCAATCGCCTCCTCATCATCTTGCGGGAGAGAATCGAGCGGCAATGCGCCCGTCACCACCAGTTCGGCCAGACTACGCGCATAGCCTTGTTTCTGTCGGCTGAGGCCACAGGCACGCAACGCATCATAATCCTGTTCAAGCAGGGTTTCCGGGGCGCATTCCGGGCCAAGTTGTGCCTGCAGCTTTGCCCACATCGATGCTGCTGCGGCAACGCTGACCTGCTGTCCGACAATCGTCCGCAGCAGCGTTGTATAGCCCCTTTCGCGTATACGCGGTTCTGGATAGCCTGTCTGCTCCAGCGCCCGGGCAAAGCCCTTTTCCCGGGCTGCCAGAGCGTCGAGGGACTCCTTGATCTGTGCTGCGGAAAGACCCATCAGTCCATTTTCAGCAACGCCATTGGCGGACCATAGGTTTTGGGGCCAATATCCCAGCGCAGCACCTGAAGGCCGCCTTCATTTGCCGGACCTTCATCGGTGTTATTGGCAAGGATGCGGGCATTGGTGCGGATGGTGAAGCTGCCCTTCACCTCGACTGGCTCGAACTTGTTGTTTGAACCGCCCATGCCGGGGATCATCCCGCCGCCTGCGCCCATCAACGACATCAAAGAAACATCGGCGTCATTGTGAAAGGTCGGTGCCTCGATGCGAACGCGGCCATTATCCCAGCGGGTGATGTGGATCATCGGGTTGCCCAGCGCATAACGCGGGATCACTGGAAAGGCGAAATCATCGGCAAGCCTGCCCTTGGTCGCGTAATCGATCAGAAACACGCCATTGCCCTGATGCTCGACCTTGTTCCACGCTGCCAGACGCTCGACTTCCTTGGTGAAACGCTCGATTGTCTTCGGGTCGCTTGGATCGATCCCGCCCAGCATGGCGGCGAACATTTTTTTGGCCGCTTCTTTATCTTTCTTGTTCTTGGCCTGCTGTTCGTCCCATTCCTTCTTCTGCTGCTCGACCTCTGCCGGCGTGCAATCGCGTTCCTCAAAATCCTCGCTCGCGGCCTCGACTGTAGCAATTGCGGCATCTTCGGATACGCTTTCGGAGCCGTCGGTCATTCCGCTATCTGTTTGAGACGATTTTGAGGCTGCCGTGCCGTTATCATCGCCGCCAATCTCGGCGATCCCGGCCGCAGCGGTGGCAGTATCGGCCTCTGCCTTCTGCTTGGCCTTTGCCTTGCGGTCGTCCTTCGCCTTTTTGGTTTCGTCGGGCAGTTCGCCGTAACAGGATGCTGTAAACTCGGTCTGGGTGGCGTCAGCCTCCAGCGTGTCGTTGATCAGATTGGCAAGCCCGACCAGCTGTATCTGGCCCCTATAGGTAAAGGCAAATTGGCCATCGGCCATGACGTTCAATTCGGAATCGAACTGGCCGGGCAGCAAAAGGCAGCCCGACAGACTCATCGGTGCGATGATCGCAAGACCCAGTGCGGCGAATTTCTTTGCTTGCATGTCAGCCTCCTTTTGGTTGGCGCAGCGTCGCGGCGGCATAAAGTGCCACAGCTGCAGCGTTGGAAACATTCAGGCTCTCCATCCGCTCACTGATGGGCAGCTTTGCCAGGGCGTCGCAATGCTCCGCGACATTATGCCGCATACCTTCGCCTTCCGCACCCAGCACCAGCGCGTTGCGGCGCGGCGATAGCGCCTGGTCGAGGGTCATTTCGGCATGGCCGGTAAGTCCGATCCGCCAATAGCCATGGTCGGCAATTTCTTCCAATGCGCGCGACAGGTTGACGACGCGGATCCACGGCATGGTTTCCAACGCGCCGGAGGCCGCCTTGGCGAGCACGCCCGATTCCGGCGGTGCATGACGATCCTGTGTGACCACCGCGATCGCATCAAAGGCCGCGGCCGAACGGAAAATTGCACCGACATTATGTGGATCGGTGACCTGGTCGAGTATCAACAAGGGGCGGTCATCACCCTCATGCCCTTCGAGCACGTCGGAAAGCCATACATCTTCAAGCGGCGCGACCTCGGCAACGATGCCCTGATGGGGCGCATCGCGCGGAACGAAGCGCGCCAGATCGGTAACGTCGCAATATTGGATCGGCATTGCCGACGGGACATCCATCTGCGCAAGAGCCTCCCGCGTGCCCCAAATTTTGATGACCCGCCTTTCAGGATTGGCAATGGCGGCAAGCACGGCGTGGCGTCCCCAGAATTTTGGATTGCCGTTCAATTGGGCCGCTCCGCGGCGGCGATGACTTTTATGTGAGCTCATCAAGCCGCTATTCCATCTCGGCCATTGACAGGCAAGCGGCGTTTCGCCAATAGGCCGCTTCTTCTTGGGGAATGGCCCTTTGTTTTACAACAAAGTCCCTTGGAAATGTGGACAGGTGGCCGAGTGGTTAAAGGCAGCAGACTGTAAATCTGCCCGGTTTTCCGTACGCTGGTTCGAATCCAGCCCTGTCCACCATCTACCCCTTCAGTTTCCGGCATGGCTATCTGTGTAGATCGTTCGATCGATGCGGGAATTTGGCGTTTGGTGATGCAGCCCTAGTCGTTTTTGGTGCGTGATGTTAACATAGCTTATGAAGAAGAAGCGGCGCTATCTCACGGCCACCATGGCGGATGGCTATGTCAAAACCATCGGACCAACCGCCGATAGTTTCACCCATTATTGGCGGATCGTGGCCGAACTTGAAAGCGGCCAGACCGAGGTTTTCTGGGGACATTGCCGCTCGCTTGCGGAAGCCAAACGCAAGCGCGTACCGGCCGAAGAAGCTGCACGGATGCGGAAATGGAAGAGTTTCGCGTTCGAAATTGCGGAGCTTGTTGAAACCGCGGCCTGAAATTGCCCGGTAGGCTTATCGAGCGGTTTTCTGTCGGATTTTTTCGACGAAAAGCGTCAGGAGCAGATGCGGGGCAGCCAGAACGGAAAGGGTGCGAAACGCCTCCGCTGTCATCAGCGATGATTGCCCTGTAAAGAAGGCCGGCGCGAAGACAGCCATTCCCAAAGCGCAGATGATGCAGATGGCGCTGCCATAGACCCAGAAACGCTGCACGGGCCAATTGGGTAAGTCGCGTACCAAGCTTCGCATGTGCAATGGGGAATGCAGAAATACGAAAAACAGCAGGAATCCGAACTGGGGCGGCAGAGTTGCAAGGGCGGCAAAAGCGGTAAGTTGCGCCAGTGCCCAGCCGATATTTCCGGATCGGGCGGCTTGGCCCATGCCCACCAGGGTCACCAAAATGGCGACAGGTGTGATGGCAACCAAGATGCGGCGCAGCCATTCCGCTCCATCGCCGGCCAGCGCGTTGAAAATGAAGCTTACCTCTTGCGGATGGGCAATTGCAGGTATGCACAGGATGGACGCACCCGCCATGATCCGCAGCAAGCCCGATTCGATCATTTGCCAATCTTCACCGAAGTGCGCAGCGGAAAGAGCGAGGAATAGGCCCAAGGCCAAAAGCGGTTCGAAAAACCAGGTTGCGGCCATTGCAGCGGCGACGCCCAGATAGGCTGCAACCAGCAGCGCTGCAGACGACCAATTCAGGCGGAGCGCCTGTTGGGCCAACGCGATATCAAACGCGCCATGCGGCAAGCCGCCGATAAGAATGAGTGCCGCAGCAGCGGCCAAGGCGATATTGCTGGACAGAGAAACGTCCAACATTGCCAGCGCGATGATGACAATCAAGGCGGGCCAGAAAAACATAGGGACCGGCACATTCTTTGAAAATGCGCCGGTCCCTTCAGCGGAAGGCGACCAGTTTTCTGTGACTGATCGGCTGAGTTCCATTCGTTATACCGAGGCGGCTTCTGCTTCCGACTTGCGGACAGCGATCACCCAGATCAGCACGCCAACGGCGGCCTTGGCGACCAGGTCAGCAATTGTGTAGCCGATCTGGATTGCGGTTTCGGCCGTTCCGCCCGAGATATTTGCATAGGGTGCCATATAGACAATCGGGTAGAAACCCCACGATGCAAACGTCAGCAAACGGGCTTTCTTGACCAGTTCGCGCACGCTTTCAGGTTGGCGTTCGATCGATGCGCTCAGGCCGCTGAACAATTCCCAGATGATGTAGAGGAACGGAATAGCAGAGAGCGTGCCCCACAGAGCGCGGGTCGGGATGTCGGTGGCGATTTCGCCGGGATAACCCAATACGATCATCAGCGCTGCAGCAAAGCCGAGCTTGGTTGCCTTGCTGACAGTTTCTTCGCGGCTCAAACGCATGACGAGCACGAGTTCGATCAGCAGCAGAGGCACAGTCAACAGCCAGTCAACGTAGCGATAGGCATCATTAAAGGCGTAACCGGTTGCGGTAAGGACGCCATTTTCGAACATATATGCTGCTTCCCAGCTCTCGAAAATGCGCCAATAATGGTAGGCTGCGATGGCGCAAACCAGACCGGAAATGGTTACGGCTGTCTTATAATTGTCTGAAACTTGCGACCGACCAAACCAAAGAAACAGCGTTGCCGCCGCCATGGTCGCAAAGGTGAATGAAAAAGCGTTATAAACCAGTAGATACTGGAATGGACTAATCAACTCCATGTTTTCCTCCTTAAGTAGCGAAACATAGGTTTCGCTGCATTTCGGAGAGGTCCCTGTTGAGCATACCCCTCTCCCCTATTTGCTGAACCTCAAATGTAAAAAGAAGTATCAGCTGGTAACATTTTTCACGTGTGGCCGATATTAACTATACGGCTTTTTCTTGGGCGGGCTTTGCCCCTACGGGATTCCAGAGGGGGCCGCTTCACAAACGCAAAGCAGCGGATGGGCTTTTGCTGGATTGAGGCCTGTCAAATTTCCCAATTTTCTGGGACGTCACGATATCCCGCAGGCGCGTTCTCACATGAAACTATAGGGATCCACATCAACGCCGATGCGCACGCCGCGCGGGAAATTTAGGCTGCCGAGCCATTCGCGCAGTATCGCCTGCAGTTCGACCGTACGTTGGGCATGGACGAGGAGTCGCTGTCGGTGGCGGCCGCGCAGCATGGCAAGCGGTGCGGGTGCAGGGCCATAGACATACATGCCATCGGTCTTGGGGGCGCTGCCGCCAATGGCGCGGGCTGCTTGAATGGCCTCGCCTTCATCTTCGGATGACACGATAATCGCGGCATAGCGGCCGAAGGGCGGGGCCCCGGCGCGTTGGCGTTGCGCCGTTTCGGCGTCATAAAATCCGTCGCGGTCGCCATTGACCAGCGCTGCGATGACCGGGTGTGAAGGGTTGCGCGTCTGGATGAAAACCTCTCCCGGCTTTTCCGCACGCCCGGCGCGGCCGGCGACCTGTGCGATTTGCTGGAAGGTTCGCTCCGCGGCGCGCAGATCACCGCCTTCCAATCCCAGATCGGCGTCGATCACGCCAACAAGCGTCAGGTCCGGGAAATGATAGCCCTTGGTAACAAGCTGCGTCCCGATGATGATATCGATCGCCTTTTCTTCGACCATGGCGACAAATTCGGCAGCCTTTTCGGGCGACCATAATGTGTCAGACGTGGCGACGATGGTGCGCGCATCGGGCAACAGCCTTTTCACCTCTTCGCAAATCCGCTCCACGCCCGGGCCGCACGGCACCAGCGCGTCTTCAGTGCTGCATTCGGGGCAGGCGTCGGGCGGTGGCATCACATGGCCGCAATGGTGGCAGGCAAGGCGGCGCACCAGCCGGTGCTCGACCATCCATGCGGTGCAATTGGGGCATTGGAAACGGTGGCCGCAACTGCGGCACAGTGTTAGCGGCGCATAGCCGCGACGGTTGAGGAACAACAGGCTTTGCTCGCCGCGTTCCAGCCTGTCTTCGAGTGCGCGCAGCAAGGTGGGAGCAATCCAGTGGCCACGTTCGGGCGCATCCTGCGTAAGGTCTATAGCGGCGACCGTGGGAAGTTGTGCTGCGCCAAAGCGGGAAGGTATTGCAAGACCGGTATATCGGCCGATGGATACCATATGCCGACTCTCAATCGCGGGCGTCGCACTTGCCAGCACTACCGGAAAGCCCTCGAACTTGCCGCGCATAACGGCAACATCGCGCGCATGATACCGCACGCCGTCTTCCTGCTTGAAACTGATTTCATGGGCTTCGTCGACGATGATCAGGCCCGGCTTCGCAAAGGGCAGAAACAGCGCGGATCGCGCGCCGGCAACAACTTGCACGCGCCCCTCTGCCACGCCGCGCCAGACGCGCCGGCGCTGCGCCTGCCGCATGCCGCTGTGCCATGTGGCAGGTTCTACCCCGAAGCGCGTCTCAAAGCGCTGCAGAAATGGTTGCGTCAGGGCAATTTCTGGTAATAAAACAAGTACCTGTTCGCCATATTTCAAAGCTTCTGCGACAGCTTCGAAATAGGTTTCGGTCTTTCCAGAACCCGTGACGCCATCAAGCACAATCGGTTCAAATTGCCCGGCGCGCACCGATGCGCGCATCGCTTCTGCGGCTGTTTCTTGTGCGGCGTTCAGTTCAGGCTGGTGATGGCCCGGATCGGGATTGGTGAAAGGGCTATCGACGGCGACGCTGACCGGTTCGAGCGCGCCGGCTTTGACCAGCCCACGGATCACCGCTTCGCTCACACCGGCTTGCTCTGCCAGTTCGCGCACCAGCCCCTGGGCATCGACCAGTGCATCCAGTGCCGCCGCACGTTGCGGCGTCAATCGTGCGGGCTCCACCCCGGACGGACGATATTCGGTGATTGTGCCGCCTGACGACAATGCTGCTGATGATGACAAAACCATGCGCAGCACCGCGGCATGGTTGGCGAGATAATAATCGGCCACCCAATCGACCAAGCGGCGCAGCCCTGGCGCTATGGGCGGTACGTCGACCAGTTCGATGATGTTACGCAAACGGCTTTCGTCAACCGGCTCGTCGGCGAAAAAGCCCTCGTCCCAGATCACGCCGATCAGTTTGCGCGGGCCCAGCGGAACCACCACGACTGAACCGGGCCCTGCATCCATCCAGTCAGGCAGGCGATAGTCCAGCGGCCCGATCGCCTGTGTCAGGAGGATAACGCGGACGCGCGTTCCAGTCGGGCGGGGGCGATTCATCGCTGCGATATAGAACGCAAGGCCAGTGTCGTCATCCTCCACCTGCAGCAATCGTTCATCGTGCGGCCATCAAATGAATGATAACTGAAAGATAAGGACCAGAGGAGCTTTGCCACGACCATGAATTTCGACCGTCGCCAATTGATGCTGGCAGGGCTTGCCGGCACGACATTGCTGTTGCCGGGTTGCCAGTCGGCGCCACGCATCAGCCTGACCGAGATCATCCGCAGATTGTTGACCTATTCGTCACAAAATGCCTTTGCAATGCTGCTCCAGCCGGGCGGTTTTTACGATAATTCTGTTGCGCGCATCGCCTTGCCCGACGAATTTGGCGGCGGTCGGGGCACTACCCTGTTGTCCGCGATCTTGCAGAGCCAGACGTTCCGCGACCGCTTGCAGCGTCAACTTAACCGTGCAGCTGAACGAGGCGCAGAACGGGCGGCGCCGCTTGTTGCGGACGCGATTCGCACAGTCAGTATCGACGCCGCTCAGGAAATCGTGCGCGGGAACCCGCAAGCCGCAACAGCCTTCCTGCGCGGACGAATGGGGCCCGCGCTGCTTGATGCGATGCTGCCCGGGGTTAGCGACGGCCTGCGGGTTTTTGACGATCAGGTCATCAATCGCGCCGTGCAGTCGGTAACCGGTTTTGACATGGCAAAGCTTGGGCGCGACATTACGCGCCGCGCCGAAGATTCAATATGGGCCGCAATCGGTGCCGAAGAGGCTGCGATCCGCGCCGATCCGCGCCGGACCAATGATCCGTTGCTGATGGGTGTGTTTGGGGTGACGAACCGGCTTTAGCGCTGCGGCGGGGAGGTTGCGTCGCCACCCGCATCGCCCAGTTCAGATCCGCCATCGACATTGATGATAGCGCCCGTCACATAGCGTGCGGCATCGCTGGCCAGCCACAGGCAGGCATCGGCGATGTCGTCCTTCGTACCCCAATCGCGGAGCGCGATGCGGCCTTTGCTGGCTTTGACATAATCCTCATTGGGCGCCAGCCGCGCCATGCCTTCGGTATCGCCAATCGGGCCAGGCGAGACGGCGTTGACGCGCACGCCTGCAGGGCCCCATTCCATGGCAAGGCATTTGGTAACCTGATTGACGCCGGCCTTTGCTGCACAGGCGTGAATTTGGTTCATCATCGGCCGAACAGCCTGGCCTGCGGTAATGGCCACCAGCGAAGCGCCCGGTTTGCGCAGATGCTGATAGCTGGCGTGGAAGACGTTGAAGGTGCCGAGCAGGTCGATATCGATCACCGTCTTGAAGGCATTGGCGCTCATTCCGAGCGCTGGCGCAAGGAAATTGCCCGCTGCACCTGACAGCACGATGTCGATCTCGCCAAATGTGTCGCGGCAATGGGCGAATGCCTCGGCGACCTTGGCATAATCGCGCACATCGCAGGCCATGCCGATTGCGTCGCCGGAAATGGTTGCGGCGGCGGCGGCGATCTTTTCTTCGCTGCGACTGATCACCATCACTTTCGCGCCAGCTTGGGCATAACGTTGTGCGATCCGCAGGTTGATCCCCGATGATGCACCTGCGACAAAAGCCACCTTGCCGGCCAGTAATTCAGGGTTGAAAGTGTCGGTCATCGCTTGATCCTCTCTCCGTCGATTATGCGCTGTGCATTAGGCGCAAGTTTTGCCAATAGGCAATGCAGTGATTCCACCCGCAAAAGAAAGAGCCGCTGGCCCATGAAATTCTTCGCCGATACCGCCGAAATCGCCGACATCCAGGAACTGGCTGCTACTGGTCTTCTTGACGGGGTGACGACCAACCCGTCGCTGATAGCTAAGTCGGGCCGCGATTTTATCGAGGTGACGCGCGAGATTTGCGGTATCGTCGATGGGCCGGTGTCGGCTGAAGTCGTCGCGCTTGACCATGTAACGATGATGAAAGAAGCCGAAGTGCTGCGCAAGATTGCAGACAATGTCTGCATCAAGGTGCCGTTGACGATCGACGGCCTCAAGACTTGCAAGGCGCTGACCAGCGACGGCACGATGGTCAATGTCACGCTCTGCTTCTCGGCCAACCAAGCGCTGTTGGCAGCCAAAGCCGGCGCGACCTTCATATCGCCCTTTGTCGGCCGGCATGACGACAATGGTTTCGACGGTATGCAGCTGATCAGCGACATTCGCCTGATCTATGATAATTATGATTTCGCGACTGAGATCCTTGTCGCCAGCGTGCGCCACGGCATCCATGTGCTTGAAGCCGCCAAAATAGGCGCCGATGTGATGACCGCGCCGCCATCGGTGATCAAGGGGCTGTTCAAGCATATCCTGACCGACAAGGGCATCGAAGGCTTCCTCGCCGACTGGGCAAAGACCGGACAGGCCATCGGTTGATTCTTCCTTCGAAACATGAGCTAATCCTGTAGGTTTTGCAGGAAGGTCGGTTTCATGGGAAAGATAGACAGGAAATTTCTCGGCGTCGGTATAGCTGTAGGCACAGCGATTGGCATTGCGACTGACAATCTTGCTATCTGCCTTGCACTCGGCGTCGTTTTTGGGCTGGTAGTGGGCAGGTTTAAGGCGCGAAAACCCTGAATTTGCATCGGGCCTACTAGAAAAGGTTGGAAAACAGATATGGTGTTGACCGCGCGCATCGCCCGACAGGGTGGCCCTGAAGTTATAGAATGGGTGGATGTCGAACTGCCGCCGCCCGGCCCGGGCGAAGTTCGGATGCGCAACCATGCAATCGGCCTCAATTTCATCGATACCTATCATCGCAGCGGCCTGTATCCGGTAAAGCTGCCGAGCGGCCTCGGCGTTGAGGCTGCCGGAGTGATCGAGGCGGTGGGCGAAGGCGTGACCGGCTTTGTCCCGGGCCAGCGTGTCTGCACCTTTGGGCCGATGCTGGGCGCCTATAGTGAAGCGCGCAATATTCCCGCCGCCGCCCTTTTTGCAACGCCCGACGGGATTAGCGATGAGGTGGCGGCCGCCGCCTTGCTCAAGGCCTGTACGACAGAGTTTCTCGTCGAACGGTGCGCACGGGTCGAGGCAGGCTGGCCGGTTCTTGTCCATGCTGCGGCGGGCGGAGTGGGCCTGCTGCTCGTACAATGGCTCAAACATGTCGGTGCGCGTGTGCTTGGCACGGTCAGTACGGCGGAAAAGGCGGAACTTGCCCTGCGGGCCGGTGCAGACGAAGTGCTGGTTACATCGGCTGGCGTCGATGTGGCCGCTGCAGCACGGGCATTTTCCGGCGGCAAGGGCGTGCGGGTCGTCTTTGACGGGATCGGCCATGATACATGGGAGATTTCGCTCAACAGTCTCGCGCCACGCGGTCTGATGGTCAGCTATGGCAATGCCAGCGGCGGTGTGACCGGCGTGGAACTCGCGCAATTGTCGAACAAGGGCTCATTGTTCGTCACGCGTCCGGGGCTGTTCCATTATTATGCCGACCGTGACGAGCGCAAGGCAGGCGCGGAGCGCGTGTTCGACATGTTGGAGAGCGGTGCAATCAGCGTGAGCATCCACCAGCGTTATGCTTTGCAGGATGCGGCGCAGGCGCATGTCGACTTGCAAGCGCGTAAAACTTCTGGTTCGACGCTTCTGTTACCCTGATCGGCTATTGACGGCAGCAGAAAGTCTTGCGCACAAAACCCTAAAGGCTATTGGCCGTATAGCAAGGAAAGGCGGGTTGGGCCTAGCATCGGGGAAATAAAATTTCCTGAGGACAGGCCAATGAACAAGCCCGAAATGGTGTTTCCCATCGCACATATCCATTATGATGACGAGATTGACGACAGCGGCAAGGTTGTCGTTCCTGACGATGTGCTGGATGCAATCAAGACGCTGATCCGCTGGACCGGGGACGATCCGGCGCGCGAAGGCCTTCTCGATACACCGCGCCGCGTCGGCCGTGCTTGGCGCGAATATTGCGCCGGTTATGCCGAAAATCCAGCGGAGCATCTGTCGCGGACTTTTCAGGAAGTCGGCGGTTATCACGAACTGGTGCTGCTGAAGGACATACCGTTCCAATCGCATTGCGAACATCATATGGCGCCAATCATCGGCAAGGCGTCGATCGCCTATATGCCGACGGATAAGGTTGTAGGCATTTCCAAGCTGGCCCGCGTGCTCCACGGCTTTGCCCGCCGGTTGCAGGTGCAGGAACGGCTGACCGCCGAAGTGGCCAATTGCATCTGGGAACATCTGAAACCCGAAGGTGTTGCTGTCGTGGTGGAGGCGCAGCATGGCTGTATGACCGGGCGCGGCGTAAAGGTGCATGGCGTCAACATGGTCACATCGAAGCTACATGGCTGTTTCCTTGAAAATGAAAGCAGCCGCAGGGAAGTGATGAGCCTGATGGGTTATTGAAGGCTTCCCCTCCTGATGCAGAGCGGTTAAAGACCGCGCATCAGAGGGATCTGCCTTGAACGACCAGAATTTGCATCCCGAACAATTGGTTGGACGCCTCGCGGTCGGTACGCTCGATCGTCTCGTAAACCTGCTCTTTGCCCGGCCGGTGCAGATCGTGCCGTTGCTGTTCTTCATCGTATCGCTTCTCGGCGCCTTTGCCCTTTCGCGATCCGCCGCGACCGAATCCGGCGAGGCAACCCGCTTTGTCGATGCCTGGTTTACAGCTATTTCCGCGCTCTGCGTGACCGGCCTATCGACGCTCGACGTGCCAAATCACTGGTCGTGGATGGGCGAACTAACGATCATGCTGCTGATCCAGCTGGGCGGGCTGGGGATAATGAGCGCGTCGGTGCTGATCGTCGCCCTGTTCAGTCGGACCATGGGCTTTGGTATCCGCCGCGGGCTGGCGGCCGAAAATAGCGGTATAACACCGGGCAATGTGCGGCCGCTGCTCAAGCTGATTGCGACATTCACCTTCACTTTCGAGGCAATCATTGCCCTTTGGCTCGCCGGCTGGCTCTGGCTCGGCCATGGCCTGCCGCTGGGCGAAGCGGCCTGGAAAGGGCTGTTTCACGCCGTCTCTGCTTTCAACAATGCCGGCTTTGCCTTGTGGAGCGACAATTTGATGGGCTTCCAGTCGGACTGGATCTTCCTTTCGCCGATCATGCTGGCGATCATCGCTGGCGGCATCGGCTATCCTGTTTATCGCGACCTGTGGACGCAGCGCGGCTGGAAACGGATCAGCTTGCACGGAAGGCTGACGCTTTACGGCTATGCCTTCCTGCTGGTGGTCGGCGCGTTGCTCTTCATCATTCTTGAATGGAACAATGGCCAGACGATGGCACCGATGGGTGCTTCAGGCCATATTCTCAACAGCCTGTTCATGTCGGTTACGTCGCGCACCGCCGGTTTCAATACCGTCGACATTGGCGCGTTGAGCGACCAGTCGCTAATGCTCACATCGATGCTGATGTTCATTGGCGGCGGCAGTGCGGGGACGGCAGGCGGCGTCAAGGTGGCGACGGTGGTCGTCATCCTGTTGATCGTCTGGTCGGAAATTCGCGGCAAGCCTGATGTTGAGGCGTTTGGCCGCCGTATCGGTGACCATAATCAGCGTCGCGCGATTTCAGTGGTCGCCTTTGCTGCTGTGCTGGTGCTGGGGCTTGGCTATTTGCTTGTCGCGCTGTCCCCGCATCTGAAGCCGCGCGACGCGATGTTTGAAGCGGTATCGGCTTTTGCCACGGTTGGGCTGTCCACCGGGGTGACCGCCAAATTCACGGATTCCGGCAAATATCTGCTGATCGCACTGATGTTTATCGGCCGGGTCGGGCCGATCACGCTCTTTGCGGCGCTCGCTTCCCGGCGAAAGCCGGTCCGTTACCATTATCCGAAGGAGGATGTGCTCGTTGGCTAGAAAAGCAAAGGCAGAGAAAAAGAAGGCAGAGAAAAAGAATGTCGCGGTGATTGGCCTTGGCCGTTTCGGCGAGGCTGTGGCGCTGCGGCTCAACGATCTGGGGCATGAGGTCGTCTGCATCGATGAGAGCCTCGATATCGTCCAGCATCTGGCCGACGATCTGCCGCATGTTGTGCAGGCGGATTCGACCGATGCGGAGGCGCTGCGCGCGCTCGGCGTCAATGAGGTGGATTATGCCGTGGTCGCCATTGGCGCCAGCCTGGAGGGTAGCGTGCTATCGGTGCTCGCGCTGCAGGAACTGGGCATAGCCGAAATCTGGGCGAAGGCCTCAACGCGCCAACATGGCCTGATCCTCGAACGGCTGGGGGTGTCGAAAGTCGTCTATCCCGAAGCGGACATGGGCAAGGCGCTGGCGGAGCAATTGTGCGGGGCGTGAGGGGAATGGAGCGGGGAACCGAGCGCAGCGATCGATTAGAAGTCGATGGTTGCTGCCAGCAGGCTTGACCCAGATATTGGCACCATGGTTGCCAGACTAGCTATCATTGTGACGGGATTAAGGTAGCGCGCGGGTAGCCGCTTCCCTTGTCGCCAACAAAAAGGCCGCCCGGTCTTGCGACGGGGCGGCCCTTTGGTGCGTTTGGAAGCGATCAGGCTTCGTCGGCGTCGGCCGAAAGACCTTCGGCAGCCTTGGCGGCAGCCTGTTCTTCCTTCAGCTTCTCGATACGAGCAGCGTCGGCAGCATCGGCTTCGTCAGCAGCAGCTTCGCGAGCTTCAGCCATTTCGATTGCCTGTGCAGCCAGTTCAGCCTGTTCGTCTTCGAACATCTGGTCGATGACGTTGACGCCGTCCTTCTGCAGTTCGGCTTCATCGTCCGAACGGGCGACGTTGACGGTGACATTGACCGAAACTTCCGGATGCAGAACGACCTTGACGTCGAAAACGCCAAGGGTCTTGATCGGGCGTTCGAGCACGATCATTGCCTTTGCGACCTTCGCGTCCTGTGCATTCAGGCCGTCGACAATGTCCTTCACCGAAACCGAGCCGTAAAGCTGGCCGGTGTTGGAAGCAGCGCGGATCAGGACGATCTGCTTGCCTTCGACATTGGCTGCATGCTTTTCGGCATCGCCGCGACGGTTGGCATTGTCGGCTTCAATCTTCGCACGGTTGGCTTCGAAGACCTTACGGTTGGCTTCGTTGGCGCGCAGTGCCTTCTTGTTGGGAAGCAGGAAGTTACGTGCATAGCCGTCCTTGACGTTCACGACGTCGCCGATGTGGCCCAGCTTTTCCACGCGTTCAAGCAGGATGATTTCCATGGGTTCTACTCCTTACTTGACGACATAGGGCATGAGGCCGAGGTGCCGAGCGCGCTTGATCGCCTGGCTCAGCTCACGCTGCTTTTTGGCCGAAACGGCAGTGATACGCGACGGGACGATCTTGCCACGTTCAGAGATATAACCCTGAAGCAGACGGACATCCTTATAATCGATGCGCGGGGCTTCCTTGCCCGAAAAGGGGCAGGATTTGCGACGGCGGAAAAACGGACGTGCCATGGATCAAATCTCCTCTTCGCGGCGGGGACGGGGCGCGCGATCGCCACGGTCAGGGCGGTCGCCACGATCACCACGATCGCTGCGTTCTTGCTTGCGCATCATCACCGACGGGCCATTTTCATGCTCTTCGACGCGGACAGTCATGTACCGGATCACGTCTTCGTTCATGCGAGTCTGGCGCTCCAGTTCGGCAATTGCCGGGCCTGATGCTTCGACGTCGAGCATGACGAAATGCGCTTTGCGGTTCTTCTGGATCTTGTAGGCAAGGCTACGAAGGCCCCAAGTTTCGGTCTTTACGACCTTGCCCTGATTCTCTTCGATGATCTTGGTGGCATTTTCAGCCAGCGCGTCTACCTGGGCCTGTGACAGGTCCTGGCGCGCCAAAAAAACATGCTCGTACAACGGCATGGGCGTTTCCTTACATTGGCCGATCGCTGACGCCGCCCCATGCGGTCGCCCCTCCGGCTTTCTTTACTTCGGCCGGGAAAGCCCGGTCGAAGGCGCGCAGTTAGGCGGATTAGCGCTGGAATGCAAGGCAATTCCGGCTTCAGTTGCCGTTGATCCGTTCCACCCGGCCGATCGCCGGCAACGCCCTTCCGGTAACAAGCCAGGCGGTGAGGGCTTCGATATCGGTCGGCCCGACCATGGCGTCACTGCCATCCTTGAACAGAGTGAAGGCATCGCCGCCATTAGACAGGAAGTCGCTGACCGTGACGCGGTAGCTTGTGGCATCGGCCAGCGGCTGGCCGTTCAACGTCGCGAAAACAACGCGCTGACCCACCGGTTTTGACAAGTCGTAGCCAAAGCGGAACCCGTTGGAGGGCGACAGGATGCGTAGCCAATTGGCGTCGTTGAACTGCTGTTCCAATAGCGCACGGATCTGCTGTCCGGTCATCGTCTTGGTGACCAATATGTTGCCGAAAGGTTGGGCAGCGAAGATCGAACCAAATGTTACCTTGCCGTCAGCCCCCGGCACCACATCGGCGCGCAGGCCACCGGGGTTCATGAAGGCGATTTGCGCGCCGCCATTTTCCGGCACTGCGGTTGCCGCAAGCTGGGCGTCGGCAATCAGATTGCCGAGCAGGCTTTCGCCATTCTTGCCGCCATCGCGCGTTGCCGGGCCGGAAAGACTGCCGATTACACGGCTTTCGTCGGCCTTGGCTGCATCACGGTAGCGCGCAACCAGCGCCGCAACGTCAGCACGAGGGGCGAATTTGGGATAGGCGTCTACCAGCGGAACGGCGCCGCGCGCACCCGTAAAGGCTTCGCTTTGCACGACAATATTGCGGGCGCTTTTCGACAGTAGCCGGCCGCTCGCCGCGTCGACTTTGAGATCGATGCCCGTCACCAATCGGCCGAAGGAACCGGCACTGGTCAACAATATCGGTTTTGCTGGATTGATCAGGCCATAGTCGCAGACATAGGCTTGGTGCGTATGGCCAGAAACCACGACATCGATTGCCGGATCGAGCCGATCGAGAATGGGGATCAGCGCGCCGGTCAGGCCTTCGCATCGTGGATTGTTGAAATCGCCCGGATTGGTGACACCTTCATGGATAAGCACAATGATCACGTCTGCCCCGGCAGCTTTCAGCTTCGGAACGAGCGCATTGGCGGTATCTGCCTCATCAGCAAATTGGACGCCCTTAATCCGACTGGCTGAAACCAGATTGGCCGTACCTTCAAGCGTCATGCCGATGAAGCCGACAGTGACCTTTGCTTTCCCGCTGCCGAAATCCTTGAGTCCATAAGCCGGGAGGAGCGTTTTGCCCTCTTTGAACGTGTTCGCTGTAAGGATCCGGAATTGCGCGCCGGGAAAGGGGGTGTCGACACGGCATGGCTCGGCTGTCGTATGTTTTTCACAGCCGCCATTTTGCATGCGCAGCAATTCGTCGGTGCCGCGATCGAATTCATGGTTGCCAGCGGCGTTAAATTCCACCCCGATCATGTTCATCGCAAGGATCGCGGGCTCATCGAGAAACAGCGAGGATGAAAGCGGAGTTCCGCCGATAAGATCGCCTGCCGCCACGACGACATGGTTGGGGGCATCGCTTTTCAGCGCGTCAACTGCAGATGCCAGATAGGCCGCACCGCCGGCGGGAATGCGCAGTTTGCTGCCATCGGCTTGGGTCTTTTCAACCACCTGTTTCGGTGGATCGAGATGGCCGTGGAAATCATTGATGCCGATGATCCGGATGTCGACCGGGGCGGATGCGCCCGTATCGCCCATAGTGGTGCATCCGGAAAGGCCGAGGGCGGTCAGCGCAAGGAGGGTTTTTCTCATCGCGCTTCATTGGCAAAGCCGCAACGTCGGCGCAAGCGCGCCGTCAAGATGCAGTGATGACCTTGTTTCGGCCGCTTTCCTTTGCCCGGTAAAGCGCATGGTCTGCGCGCATCAGCAGGGCGGAGATATTCTCGCCTGACCTTAGTTCGGCAACGCCGCCCGAAAAGCTGACACAGCCGATTTCGGCTTGTGTGTCACGGGCCAGAAGATGCCGTTCGACCAACGCCTCGCGCGTCCTGTCCAGCATGCGCGCCGCCTGTTCTGCCCCGATATTGGGAAAAATCAGCGCGAATTCCTCACCGCCATGGCGTGCGACGTGGATTTTTGGCCCGGTCACCTTGCGCAATGCGTCGGCGACCAAACGGATCACCCTGTCGCCGGTCGCGTGGCCATGCGTGTCGTTGATCGCTTTGAAATGATCGATGTCGCAAAAACCCACGCACAACGGATGGTGTTTACTGCGCGCGAGTTCGACGGCCTCCTTCAGGTTGATATCAAAGGCGCGCCGGTTGGGAAGTTCGGTCAAAGGGTCGCTCATCGCCATTTTCTGCGTCTGCACCAGCCGACTGCGCAAATGGCCCATGACTTTTGAACGTTCCTTCAACTCGGCCTCGGCCCGTGCCGCGCGTTCCATCATCTCCGCGGTCAGCTTTTGCAGGCGAACCACGGCCGCCTTGCTGCGTGCCGGATCTTCAAGATCGACAATCGAGACACCCAGATTGGCCCCGAAACTGGCCGCGTCGCGGCTGGATTGTTCAGTTGTGGCGCGTGCTTCGCCGATCCGGTCCTTCGCCTCTTCGACCATTTTTGAAAATTCGCGCTCGCTTATCGATGTGCGGATTTCATCGAGCAGCCGGATGGCATCGACCGGATCGATACGGCCGAATTCCAGAAGGTGGGTATCAATATGCAGCCGCTGAATGGCTGAACTGACCGCGATGTAAAGCCACGCCAATTCATAATGATCAGGGATAGGATCAAGCCCGGCATCAGCCAGGAAGTCGGCGATCTGTTCAATCATCGCGCCGTGGCGCATCCGGAACCGTTCAGTTGCCGATAGCGCCGTCCGGTCGCGATCGGGTTCATCGGTCCGCGCCAGTCGAAGCAACCATTCCATGAATTTGGGAGCGCTTGCAGACTGCGTACGAGCAAGATTGGCAGGTTGGATCGTCATGCCTGCATTAACGACCGACGGAGGCAGCGATTAACCCTTATCCCTCGATTCGGTCCAAAGTATCAGACGCTCGCCTTTACCAGCCGCGACAGCAAATCGGCTGCAAAGGCGCTCAGCGTGTCGTCGCGCGCGCCCATAATAACGATGCGGTCGCCCGGTTGGGCCAGTTCGACAATCCGGTTGCCGCAATCTTCACGGCTGGGGATATATTCGGCCTGCTTGCCCGCAGCGACCACAGCATCAGTGATCGACTGGCTGCCCAATGTCTTGTCCACCGTGCCGCCAAAATAGACCGGATCGCACAGGATCAGATGATCGTCGCGGTTGAGGTGCCGGGCAAAGACGGAGGCCAGTTCACTGCCCATCACGCGGATCGGGCCATAGCCATGGGGTTGGAAAAAGGCGATCACGCGCCCCGGAAACGCATTAAGCGTTGCCAGTGTCGCTGCCGTCTTGTCGGGATTATGACCGAAATCATCAATCACGGTAATGCCGCCAGCGATGCCGACAATGTCGAAGCGGCGTGCAAGCCCGGCAAAGCGTTCAACGCCGTGTACGGCCTGTGCCACCGGCACATCGAGCGCAAGTGCGGCAGCAATTGCGGCCAGCGCGTTCGAGATATTGTGCCGTCCCGGCACTTGCAGCGTTACCGGCCAGCTTTGCCCATTGGCTTTCAGCGTAAAGCGGCTGCCGATCGGCATTTCGACGACGTCGACCGCGCGCACATCAGCGCGGTCGGTAAAGCCGAAACTGATAGAATCGGATAGTGTCATTGGTGCGATAAGCGCGACACTTTCAATATCGTCAGCGTTCCAGATCGCCCGCTTTGCGCTGCCTGCAAAGTCGCCGAACAATTGGCGCAATTCGGTCAGCGACTTGTGGTCAAGGCTGATATTGTTGAGCACGGCAACCTCTGGCCGGAATAGCGCGATCGACCCGTCGCTTTCGTCAACTTCGGAAACGAAAACCGCGCCATGACCGACGCGTGCGCTGGCAAAAGGTGCATTGGCGGACACGAAATTCTTCATCACCCCGCCATTCATGATCGTCGGATCAAGCCCCGCATCGGTCAAGATCCAGCCAATCATGCCGGTTACGGTCGATTTGCCGCTGGTCCCGCCAACTGCGACCGAACGGCGGCTGGCGTTGAACAATTCAGCCAGCAGTTCGGCGCGGGTCATGCGCGCGCAGCCTAATTCCTTTGCCTTGGCGACGTCGGGCACGCTGTCTTCAACCGCAGCAGATGCGACAAGGATCTGGTCGCCGCTGACAAGGCCGCTGCCGTCCTGCGGGAAGATGTCGATGCCAAGACTTTTTAGCCATTCGAATTTGGGAGCAAGCCGACCTTGGTCGAGCGCCCGGTCCGACCCGGCAACGCTTGCACCACCATCGCGGACGATATTAGCCAGCGGCAACATGCCCGATCCGCCAATGCCGCAAAAGAAATAGGATTTGTTTTTTGCCATATCGCCCCGCTATTGCGCAGGGGCAGTTTTGGCAATCGGATAACAAGGGAGGGGAGATGCGAATAGGAATTTGTGCGCCGTCGACGCCCTTTACCCGCGAGGATGCCGACCGGGTCATCGCCCTCGCAGCGGAACATCATCCAGCGGTCGAACTCGTCTTTGATGACCAATGCTTCATCGAACAGGGCCATTTTGCCGGGAGCGATGCGCAACGGCTGGAGGCGCTTGTAAGGCTCGCCAACGATCCGGGCTTTGATGCGATCTGGTTTGTACGAGGTGGCTATGGTGCTTGCCGCATCGCGGCGGACGCCGTTGCCGCAATGAAGACCCCCGCGCGAAAAAAGACCTATCTCGGTTATAGTGACCAAGGCAATCTGCTTGCCGCGCTTTACAAGGCGGGCGTGGGCTGGCCGGCGCATGGCCCCATGCCTGCCGATATTCGCAGGGCAGGGGGGGAGGCTGCAGTACTGCGGGCACTCGGTTGGCTTGCCAAGGGCGATACCGCTGCGCTCGAACCCAATCTGGTCAAGGGCCGGCGCTATGCGGCGTTTAATCTGATGACGCTCGCGATGCTCGCTCCGACGCCATTGATGCCCGATTTGTCGGGGCATGTGTTGATGGTCGAAGAGGTTAGCGAATATCTCTACGCTTTTGACCGGGCGATGTTTAGCGTTACAACTGGGTTGAAGGGCGCGGCGCTTTCCGGACTGATGCTCGGTCGCGTGTCCGATATTCCCGAAAACGACCGGCCATTTGGCAGTGATGAAGAAGCCATCGCGCAGCATTGGTGCGCCAAAAATGGCATTGCATATCTCGGCCGCGCCGATATCGGCCATGACAGCGGCAACCGGATCGTGCCTTTTGGCATGATCGGTTGAGGGCGGGACAAAAAGCAAAGGGATTTCATTGATGCGGGCATTTGTTTTTCCGGGCCAGGGCAGCCAGTCGGTTGGCATGGGCAAGTCACTGGCCGAGGCGAGCCCGGTGGCGCGCGAGGTTTTCCAGGAAGTGGACGATGCGCTTGGTCAGCATCTGTTCCGTCTGATGTGCGAAGGTCCGGAGGGCGACCTGACGCTTACCGAAAATGCCCAGCCGGCGATCATGGCCAATGCGATTGCAACGCTGCGCGTGTTTGAAAAGGAAGGCGGCGTTGTGCTGGCGGAAAAGGCGCATTTCGTCGCTGGGCATAGCCTTGGCGAATATAGCGCGCTCTGTGCGGCTGGTGCGCTCGACCTTTCGACAACGGCAAAGCTGCTAAAACTGCGCGGGCAGGCGATGCAGGCCGCAGTGCCAGTGGGCGAAGGCGCAATGGCGGCGCTGCTGGGTGCCGATATCGAAAAGGCAGAAGCGCTGGCTGCTGCAGCTGCCCAGGGCGAAACCTGCACCGTCGCTAATGACAATGATCCGACGCAGGTGGTCATCTCCGGCCATAAAGGCGCGATCGAAAGGGCGATCGAGTTGGTAAAGGAACATGGGATCAAGCGCGGCATTTCTTTGCCGGTATCCGCGCCCTTCCACTGCCCGTTGATGCAGCCGGCAGCTGATCAGATGGCAGAGGCGCTGGCGCAAACAAGCATCAGCGCGCCTTTTGTGCCGGTTTTTGCCAATGTTGTTGCCGCGCCGGTTTCTCAGCCCGATGATATTCGTCGCCTGCTGGTCGAGCAGGTAACCGGCCGCGTTCGCTGGCGCGAATCAGCGATCGCGATGCGTGATGCGGGCGTTACCCATTTTCACGAATTTGGCGGAAAGGTGCTGTCTCCGATGATCAAGCGCAGCGCAGGTGATGAGGTGATTGCGACGAGCATTTTGTCGATGGATGATATCGAAGCCATTTTGAAGGAGATTTAAGTCATGCTGCTGCAGGAACGCGATGGCTCTATTCTGACCATCACCCTTAATATGCCTGAAAAGCGCAACCCGATTTCGGACGTCGCGGTGGTTGATGCGTTATGCGACGCCTTTGATGCCGCTGATCGCGATATCTCGGTCCGCTGCGTTATTCTGACCGGTGCCGGTACTGCCTTTTCTGCTGGGGGCGATCTGAAGCAGATGCGCCCCGACAGCGGGGGCTTGCGTTCCGGCAATCCGGTCGAAACCCGGCGCAATTACAAATATGGCATCCAGCGCTTGCCGCTGATGTTTCAGGCATTGGAAGTGCCCGTTGTGGCGGCGGTAAACGGTCATGCGATCGGCGCAGGGCTTGACCTTGCGACCATGTGCGACGTCCGCGTCGCCGCCGAAAGCGCGAAATTTGCAGAAAGCTTCGTGAAGCTTGGCATCATACCCGGCGATGGCGGGGCATGGTTGCTGCCACGCATTATCGGCTTTAGCCGCGCGACCGAACTGGCGCTGACCGGGGAAACGATTGACGCGGCCGAGGCGCTGAAGATTGGCCTTGTCAGCCATGTCGTTGCCGATGGCGATCTAATGGCCAAGGCGCGGGAAATCGCAGCGAAGATCGCGGCCAACCCTCCGCACGCGGTCCGCATGACGAAGCGGTTGCTGCGCGAAGGCCAGATGGCAGACCTCAAAAATGTCCTCGAAATGTCTGCCGCGATGCAAAGCCTAGCGCACAACACACGCGACAATGATGAAGCGATTAACGCTTTTATTGAAAAGCGCGCACCCAAGTTCACGGGAGAGTAAGATGTTTGATCTCACAGGGATGACCGCCCTTGTCACCGGCGCATCCGGCGGCATTGGCAGCGCGATCTGCCATGCATTGGCCGGTCAGGGCGCGCGACTGGCCGTTTCAGGTTCCAATGTCGAAAAGCTCGAAGCGTTTCGCGCCTCGCTTGCCAAAGAACACCCAAATGCCGATCACGTCGCGGTGCCGTGCAATCTGGGCGACAAGGAAAGCGTTGAGGCACTGGTGCCTGCCGCACTTGATAAGCTGGGGCAGATTGACATTCTCGTCAACAATGCAGGCGTCACACGCGACAATCTGGCGATGCGTATGAAGGATGAGGAATGGGAGGAAGTGATCCGCATCAACCTCGAAGCCGCCTTCCGGCTTATGCGTGCGGCAACCAAACCCATGATGAAGGCGCGTTTTGGGCGGATCATCACCATCACTAGTGTCGTTGGGGCCACCGGCAATCCGGGACAGATCAATTACGCTGCGTCAAAAGCAGGGCTGGTTGGCATGTCCAAGGCATTGGCGGCAGAGCTTGCCAGCCGCAATGTCACCGTCAACTGCGTCGCGCCCGGTTTCATCCGCACGGCGATGACGGACGTGCTGCCCGATGCGCAGAAAGATGCGCTCAATGCCCGCATCCCGATGGGCCGTATGGGCGAGGGCAGCGACATCGGTGCGGCTGTGGCCTATCTCGCGTCGCGCGAGGCCGGATATGTCACCGGTCAGACGCTGCACATCAACGGCGGCATGGCGATGCTTTAGGCCATTTGGCCACTCCCCCCTTGCCAGCCGCGAAGCAGGGCATTAGGGGCGGTCTTCGAAATCTCGAATCCCAAAGAAGAAGGGGCAAAAAATGAGCGATACTGCGGACCGCGTTAAGAAAATTGTCGTCGAACATCTCGGCGTCGAAGCTGACAAGGTGACCGAAGGCGCAAGCTTCATTGACGATCTGGGCGCTGACTCGCTCGACATCGTTGAGCTGGTCATGGCCTTCGAAGAAGAATTCAACGTCGAAATTCCCGACGATGCGGCTGAAAAGATCTCGACCGTCAAGGACGCGATCGATTTCATCACTGCCAACAGCTGATTTCGCGCTGCTTCGTGCAGCCGTTACGGTTCTGAATTAAAACGGCTTTCCGGTTCGCTGGAAAGCCGTTTGCATTTCCGCCTGCTATCCCCATAAAGGGGAAAATCGACACGATGGAGAAGAGTGCATGCGTCGCGTTGTTGTAACCGGACTTGGCCTTGTCACGCCGCTTGGCGGCGATGTGGAAACCACATGGGCCAATATCCTCGCGTCCAAATCGGGAGCAGGGCGTATCACCCGCTTCGATTCGGTGGCGGGCGGCCAGAAATGTCATATTGCCTGCGAAGTGAAGCCCAAGGACCATCCTTGGGGTTTTGATCCTGACCAGCGAGTCGATCACAAGGTTCAACGCCAGGTTGATCCTTTCATCATATACGGGATTGATGCAGCCGGGCAGGCACTTGAAGATGCAGGCCTGACCGAAATGAGCGAGGCTGACAAGCTGCGCACCGGTTGCTCGATTGGTTCGGGTATTGGCGGCCTTCCGGGTATTGAGGAAGAATCGATCAACCTGCACGAACGCGGCCCGGGCCGCGTTTCCCCCCATTTCGTGCATGGCCGCCTGATCAACCTGATTACGGGTCAGGTGCAGATCAAATATGGTCTGAAGGGCCCTAACCATGCGGTTGTAACTGCCTGCTCGACCGGTGCACATTCGATTGGCGATGCGGCGCGAATGATCCGCGATGATGATGCCGATATCATGCTCGCTGGCGGTGCAGAATCGACGGTCAACCCGTTGGGAATCGCCGGCTTTGCCCAAGCGCGCGCGCTCAACATGACCTATAATGATCGCCCCGAAGCAGCCAGCCGCCCTTATGACAAGGATCGCGACGGCTTTGTAATGGGCGAGGGTGCTGGCGTTGTCGTGCTGGAAGAATATGAGCATGCCAAGGCGCGCGGCGCGAAAATTTACGCTGAAGTGGTCGGCTATGGCCTGTCGGGTGATGCCTATCATGTCACGGCACCCCATCCCGATGGCGACGGCGCTTATCGGTCGATGGAAATGGCGCTCAAAAAAGCGGGAATGACCCCGGCCGATATCGATTATATCAACGCCCATGGCACATCGACTATGGCGGACACCATCGAACTGGGGGCCGTGAAGCGGCTGTTTGGCGATGCGATGGCCAATGTTTCGATGAGCTCGACCAAATCGGCGATAGGCCACCTTCTGGGCGGCGCTGGCGCGGTTGAGAGCATTTTTTGCATTCTTGCCCTGCGCGACCAGATCGTTCCGCCGACGCTCAACCTCGATAATCCTGATGAGGGCACCGAGGGTGTCGATCTTGTTCCGCATGTCGCGCGTAAGCGCCCGGTGCGAGCGGTGCTGAACAATAGCTTCGGCTTTGGCGGCACCAATGCCAGTCTGATCATGAAGGCGATTTGACGCGATGGGGCGGCCTCTGAAATGGCTGCTCATCGCGGGCGGCCTGCTGTTTCTGATCGTTGCCGGCAATTTCGTCCATGGCTGGACGGCGGACGGCCCGTCAGAACGCGAAGTCACCGTCATCATCAAACCTGGATCAAGCATCCGGCTAGCGGCAGGGCAGCTTGAAAAAGGCGGCGTGATCCGGTCGGCCGACGCATTCGTCAATCGTGCACGCATTTTCGGTGCCACGAGCACGATCAAGGCAGGTGAATTCCTGATTCCGGCTCATGCCTCTAATTCAGAAGTGCTGTCGATCCTGACCGGCGGCAAGACGGTCCAGCGCATGGTGACCGTTCCCGAGGGCATGCCATCGATCATGGTCTATGAACGGCTGATGGCGAATGAACGTCTGACGGGTGACATTCCGATCCCTGCCGAAGGGTCGATTTTGCCGGATAGCTATGCCTTCCAGAAGGGAGAAGCGCGCGCCGCAGTTGTAATGCGGATGCAAAAGGCGATGGAGAAAACGATAGACGAACTCTGGCCGGAACGCAGCCGCGATACGGTTGTGAAAACGCCGCAGCAAGCCATCGTCCTTGCCTCGATCGTTGAGAAGGAAACGTCGAAGAAATCCGAGCTGCGCATGGTCGCCGGCGTTTATTCAAATCGGCTGCGTACAGGAATGATGCTGCAGGCTGATCCGACGATCATCTATCCGATCACCAAAGGCAAGCCGCTGGGCCGGCGCATTCGCCAGTCGGAAATTTCCGCGGTCAATGATTACAACACCTATTCGATGGTCGGTCTGCCCAAGGGGCCGATTGCCAACCCGTCCCGTGCGGCGATCGAGGCGGTGCTGAACCCCGAAAAGACCGATTATCTATTCTTCGTCGCCGATGGCAAAGGCGGGCATATCTTCGCCGAGACGCTCCAAGAGCATAATGCCAATGTCGAAAAATGGTATGCGATCCGCCGCGAACGGGGCGAGATGTAAACCTCCCTCCCGCTGAGGGGAGGGAGGCAACATTCGTTAGGGCTCGACGATGTTGAATGCGCCGGCAATGGGATCAAGCGATGCCTGCAACGCTTCGACTGCTGCCTTGTCGCCCTCCACCTTCAGTCCGGCCATTTCCAACTGGGCAATCGGTATTTTCAGGAAGAGCATAGCGAGGAAAAGCTGGCGGGGTCCTGTAACAGTTGCCTGCGGTTGATCGTGCCGCGTTCCCGTTTCGCTTATCATCACCGCATTGCCGACACTGACCTTCACCATTTCCTTGCGATCACTGATCGCGAAATTAATGGCCAGTTTGCGATCGCCGATTGTCGCCGGGTTCAGGCGGGTCGCGATTGACTCCATCAGGAGACCTGTCGGGACGGCTGCGATCATATCCGGGCTTTGGATCGTTGCGCTCGCCTGCACACCCTGGCGCAGGTCACGCGCGGCGGACAGGAACTGGTTCCGCCAGATCGCGCTTTCCGCCTGATAGCCCTGCTGTTCATAGCTGTCGGCAAGCAGCGCGCGGCCTTCGGAATGTTTGGGGTCTGCGAAGATCAACTGGTTCAGAAGGTCTGATGACCAGCGATAATCGCCGGACGCCATTGCCCGTTTCGCAGCCGCCACCACTTTCTTGGCACCGCCCATGTCTGCGACAAAACGCTTCGCCCGCTCGGTTGGTGGGTGTGGGTGGAGATTTGCGGGAATGGCATCATACCAGCCCAGATAGCGCTGATAGACCGCCTTCGAATTATGGCTGTAAGTGCCGTAATAGCCCTTGTTGTACCATTGGTCGGAAATCGCTGGCGGGGCTTTGATCGCTTCGGCAATTTCCGCCTGCGTCATTCCTGTGTTCATCATCCGCACCGTCTGATCATGAAGATAGCGGTAATTGTCGCGATGCCCTTCAAGCCAACTGCGCACCTCGCTCGAACCGAAACGTGGCCAGCAATGGCTGGAAACCACCGCGTCACTTCGATCGGCATAAAGGTTGACCGCCTCGTTCAGATATTGCGTCCATTTGAGGGCATCGCGCACCTTGGCGCCGCGAGGCGTCAGGATATTATGCAAAGAGCAGGTTGCGAGCTCCGCAGAAACAAAGGTCTTAGCCGGCTGGATATAGACGTTCATTTCCGACGGGGCCTCGGTTTCGGGCACCATCTGGAATTCCAGCGTAACGCCATCGATCAGCCGTGTTTCGCCGGTTTTCCGGATAATATCGGTTGGCGCGATCAGCGTGATGGCTCCACCTGCAATTGCCCTGCCGATGCCGCTTCCCATCTGCCCTTGCGGACCCGGAACCAAGCTGCTGCCAAACTGGTATGCGGCACGGCGGCCCATGGCAGGTCCGGCAACGACGCTTTCCGATGTTGCCTCCTCGACCAGATGTTCGGGCGCGACTATGGCGACTTTGCCCGCCTTCACATCGGCCTCGTCAATCACACCGCGCACGCCGCCATAATGGTCACCATGGCTGTGGCTATAAATGACTGCGGATACCGGGCGTGCGCCCAGCTTCTCATTTGCCAGTTGCAATGCGGCGGTGGCAGCTTCCTTGGTCGTTAGCGGATCAATCAGGATCCAGCCGGTTGTTCCGGCGATGATTGTCATGTTCGAGATATCGAATCCGCGCACCTGCCATACGCCATCTGTAACCTTGTACAGCCCATGCTTGCGCAACAGCTTCGTGTGTCGCCACAGGCTGGGGTTGACTGTCGGGGGCGCTGCGCCCTGCATCCAGTCATAGGCGGCAAGATTCCAAATTGGTTTCCCATCCGTTGCACGGATCACCGGATCGGCCAAGGTGGCGATAAAGCCGCGATCGGCGAAATCGGCATCCCGGCCGTCTTCGGCGGGCAATTGCGCTGCAATGGCCTTTTGCGCCTCGACGGTGGCATTGCTGGCAGGCTTGGGCTCCAACGCACCCGGTGCAGCCGCCGCGAGGGGGCTGGCGCTGGCAAGTAGGATAAGTGGCAATAACTTCATTTTCTCTCTCCCTTAATTGCTTAGTTAAACGAGAGGCGGTGGGAGAGGCAAGTGTCGAGCGATCATTTCGTTCAATCAACGGGCTCTGCCATTGCTGCTTTGTGCCCTGTCGGTTAGCGTTGGCTGATGAACGCTTCGGCTCCGGTAATTGTGACTGCGCTTATGGGCAAATCCGACCAAATATGGGCCGATGGGTTGCGCACGGCGCATTTCCCGCCCGAACGAAACTATCTGGCAGCACATATCACGCTGTTTCACCATTTGCCGCCGACGCACTTGCCTGAGATTAAGTCCCGGATTGCGGTTGTGACCCGCGAATGGGCCGCGCCGCCTGCATGGCTAAGCGACGTAATGATGCTGGGGCGTGGCGTGGCCTTTCGCGTCGACAGCCCGGGCCTGTTGGCGATGCGCGATGAATTGGCCGATGGTTTTGCTGGCCTGTTGACGCCGCAGGATCAGGCACGACCACGGCTGCATATCACGGTCCAAAACAAGGTCGAGCCGCCGGTCGCAAAGGCGCTCCATGCCGAATTGTCTACCATGTTCCAGCCGCGCCCGCTTCGCATAACCGGGCTTTCCGCCCACTTCTATCGTGGCGGGCCTTGGGAGGCGGTCCAGTCTTGGACGTTCAGCGGGCGCCGCAAGGATTGATGAAGCGCCCGCTTGTTAGTCAAATCAGGTGTGGGTCTGGAGTGCTTTATCACCGATAGTGCGGGACATGACAAAACGCAGCGCGATCAGCCCGGCAAACCAGAGCGCATCATTGATGGCAACACCGGTAACGATTTCGGTCGAGAAATTCTCTGCGCCACCGCCAAATTGCGCATAACCGCGCAGCAGCAATTGATAGACCACAAAGGCAGAGACGAGTGCCGTCACGCCGCCAAGAACAGCGTTATCGCCCATTTTTGCGGCAGTGAAACGCGCCGCACCAAAGCTGGCAATTGTGGCAGCCAGAATCGCGATACCATGGCCCACCGCCTGCGCGTCCCATGGGAATGACAGGAGAAGAAAGCCGACCGCTTGGTTAGCCGCCCATACAGCCGCGACCAAGGCAAGGCCGTTGCGGGGGCGCATGGTCAGTGCGGCGAGCGTTGCGAAGGCCGCAAAGGGGAAGATGCACGCCAGTGCAAGGCTGCCAAGCACGGTCGCGCCCGCGAGGGTTGCAGGCCATGCTGCGGTTGTGGGGTTCATGCTGCGTATCATCTTCATTCCCTTCCTTGATCCATTTAACGGTAACGGGCTTTGCCTGCCCGTCAATTCCCTAAAAGCCGGTCCTAATGCCGATAAACGCGGCGCGCCCGTAATTGCCATAGCCAGCCACGGTTTCGTAACGCACATCACCCGCATTTTCGACGCGGCCGTAAAGTGCAACCTTGTCTGATAACTGATAGGACGCGCGCAGGTTGAGCAGCGCATAGCCATCCATGCGCACCGCCCCGCCAAAACCGTCGACGCTATCGCTGGCGAGCCTGATATCAGCGCCGACTTTCAGCCTGTCGATTGGCCTCCAGTCTGCCATCAGGTTGAGGCTATGGGCCGGAATCCGGATGCGGCGGATGTAAGCGCCACCATCATCCTGCCGTCCCTTGCTGTTGGTATAGCTGTAATTGGCTCTGATTGTCAGCCGGTCATCGGGATGCAGTTCGACTAAGGTCTCTACGCCGCTTGCCCGACTGCCGAGGATGTTGCCGTAACGATAGAGCAGCAGATCGAAATCGATCATGTTGCGCGTGCGCCGCCGATAGGCCGTCGCGCCGAAGCGCAACTTGTCGCCGATTACTGACTGCTCGATCCCCAGTTCGTGACTTTCGGCCTGTTCGGGTTGCAGCCCGGGATCGCCAAAGAAACTGAACAACTGGAACAGGGTAGGGGCCTTGAAACCCTCACCATATGCGGCGCGGATGATCGTGTCCGGGGCTGGACGCATAACGGCGTTGGCGCTGAACGTCGCTTTGCTGCCATAATTTTTATGCCGGTCGATGCGCGCGCCTGCCGTCAGTGTCAGTGCGGGAACGAGATCTACGACCGCCTGCGCATATGCCCCGCTATAATGCGTTCGGGCCGGCGAAAAGCCGTCGGTGAAGCGGCTTCGTTCATGTTCAGCACCGAATATGGCGCGAAAGCTGCTGCTAACACGCCAGTCGCCTTGATATTCAATCCGCTCGCTACGCCCGCGGGCGAGAAAGTCTGCGGCAACGGCACCAGGGGCGGAGAAATTGGCGCGGTTGATATCGTTGAGTGTTAGGGACAGACGGCTGGCAAGCCTGCCGATGGCGGCATGAAGGCCGGCATAGCCTGTCGTCTGCCCGGTCGTCGAATATTCCGCTGTATCCGTCAGCATATAGGATGGAGCCGGGAAGCCATCGAGTTCGGCCCGGCTGTCGGCATGGTAGCCACGCAGATCGAGGCGGATCGCTTCGGACAGGTCGACTTCAATGCGGCCATTCGCGCCATATTGACGGAAGCCGTCGCGTTCGTTGCCCGATGCCGCCGCTGAGATGCCATCATCGCGAAACCAGCCGCCGCCGAGACTATAGCGTATAGGGCCGCTGCGCCCGCTCAGATTACCCGCCAAGGTGCCACGATCATTGCCGCCATATTCGGCGCGTAGATTGGCCGCGATGTTTTCGGTCGGACGCCGCGTAACGATGTTGACCACACCGCCTATCGCTTGGCTACCCCAAGGAACCGAATTGGGACCACGCAGCACTTCGACCTGTTCGATATTACCGATCAACAGATTGCCGAAATCAAATCCGCCGCCGGGCGATGCAGGGTCGTTGATCCGCACGCCGTCGACCAGCGCCAGCGTCTGCTCTCCCTCTGCTCCGCGAATGCGGACTGCGGAAAAGCCGCCAATAGGGCCGGTGTTGGAAATGGTGACGCCGGGGGTGCGTACTAACAGTTCGGCAATTGTTGCCGGCTGCAACCGGGCAATTGCATCACTATCGAACAGCGCGATGGCAAGGCCGCTTTGGTCAGATTGCTGGGCTGCACCCGTTCCGGTTACGACAATGACGGGCTGGTCTTGATCATCGCTTGCGGCGCAATCGACGGGTGAGGGGCAAGGCATGGCTTCGCCTTGCGCCCATGCCGGGACAGAAAGCAGCGCAAACGGCGCTGCTAATCGGTAAATATGTTGCATAACCTTTCCTTCAATCGCGACGTTCATCCAGATGCCGTCACGCGAAGGAAATCCCGAATGGGATCCTATCGTTCGCCCGTGTCTTCCCGCACGCGCAAAGGAACAGCCGCTACAGGCAGGTCTCCTGGCTCCCGGGTCATCGCCTTTGCCCGCCTTCCCGAAAAAAGGTTTATCCCCCTTTCAGTGGCATATGGAGCATTGGCTCACCGGTCACAGTTGCGGGAACAGCGCCGGATTTGAACCGGCTTCCCTTTTCACCCCGGCCTCCCGGGGCACCTGTAACGCTGCTTGGGTAGGAGCGAAGCTGCGAGCGGTCAATCCCCGCCTGCATTCGCAAGGGCGTGCGCTTAACGCTCGACGCCCTTCACCTTGCCCCATTGGCGGGCAACCGTATATCCAAGATAACCGGTCCCGAAGAGGGCATAGAGCGGTTCTGGTAGTCCGCCCAGATAGGCGTTCATGCCCGCAGCTATATCAAGCGCAGCCTGCGGACGCACCGCCGCGATCAGCCCCATGGGAATTGCCCAAAGAATGATAACATACATCACGTAAAGGAAGGATGGCCTGGCGCGGCTCGTCCAAGGGTCGGATGACTGTGCTTCGGCGAGCACAGCCGATAACTGCGTACGCAACGTTTCCATTTCCTGGCTGCCCTGTAATTTGAGCAGTTCCAGCTTTGCCGCATCGCGGGCTTTCGGATCGGGGATTAGTTTGTCGATTAGCGCCGCAATCGGGCCGACCAGGGTTTCGATAATAGCCATTATAAGGGTGCACTTTCAGATTGAGGGGGTGTGTGCATCGGGACGGTCAGTGCAGCGGGGATTTCCAATGCGGTTCGAAAGCCAGCCATAAAGAAAGGCCTCTTGTGAGGGGCGCGCTTCGGCCAATATGATATAGTGCGCGCCTTGCAGCGCTTCGACGGCCTTCAAAAGGACGGTTTCAGCGTCGCCGCCACGTTTCATAAGAAATGCATCCAGTGCCGCCAGCGTTGCCGGTCCTATGCGCCGGTCGACTGCCAGATCGGCATAATCGCGGGTTTCGCGGTTCAACGCATTGAGTGCGCGTTGCAGAAATGCGGTTGCCGTGCCTGTCCCCATATTGACGCCGGTATCGAAAAGTTCGGCCGCCAGTGCCGGCGCACGCGCGGCAACGGCGTCAAACTTAGGGTTTTTCCAATATAGCTTTTTGTAGATTGCCGCGGCATCACTGCGCGGCAGGGTGCGCATATCATCCATATAGCCCTGCCGCCGGGCAACGGCTTCGGTAATGCCCCATCGCGTGGCTCCGCCGCGATCGGCCGGATGGTTTGAAAAGCCGCCTTCACGTGCGATCACTTCATCTATCAGTTGGTCGATGTTGGGCTGCATGCCGATTCCTCCATGTCTGGACGAATCAATTAACCGATATGGTTATATGTAGGAAAGTTTTATATCCATTTTGTGTGTTGGCGAGCCCCAGCATTTGGTCATGCTGTCGAAGCTCAAAAGTTGGCGGCTATTGTTGCCAAATGAGAGTAATCATATAGATATATATTGATATTTTATGAGATTCGTTCGCGGGCAGCAAGCGCCACGCGGGCCGCGTCACAATAGGCTTGAGCCGCGGTCAGGCATTCAGCGAGGTTCATGCCCTTTCAAACACGGCTGCGATACCTTGACCGCCTCCGATGCACATGGTTTCTAGGCCATAGCGTATGTCGCGGCGTTGCATCTCGCGGGTGAGGTTGGCAAGAATGCGGCCGCCGGTTGCGCCGATGGGATGGCCGAGCGAGATGCCCGAGCCGTTGACGTTGAGCATGGCGTGCCGGCTGTCATCATCCGACCAGCCCCAGCCCTTGAGGCAGGCAAGCACCTGCGGTGCAAAGGCTTCGTTCAGTTCAACAAGACCGATATCGTTCCATGACAGGCCGTTGCGCGCAAACAGCCGCTCGGTGGCTGGAACAGGGCCATAGCCCATGCGGCTGGGATCACAGCCGGCGGCTGCCCAGCTGTGGAAAAAGGCGATGGGTTCAAGGCCCAGTTCTTCCAACTTGTCTTCCGCCACAACCAGACAGGCGGCAGCGGCATCATTCTGCTGGCTGGCATTGCCTGCGGTTACAACCCCGCCTTCGAGCGCCTTGAGCGCGCCGAGCGTATCCATGCTGGCATCGGCGCGATAACCTTCATCATGCGCGAAAACGACTGGATCACCTTTCTTCTGCGGGATCTCGACCGGCACCAGTTCATCATCGAACAGACCATTGGCCCAAGCGGCGGCCGCGCGTTGATGGCTGCGCGCAGCATAAGCGTCGCAAGCCTCACGGCTGATATTCCAGTCCTTGGCGAGGTTCTCTGCCGTCTCGATCATGCCGCTGATCACGCCATAGCGCTCCACAGGCTGGCTCATCACCCGGCCGCGGGTCAGGCGATCATGCAGCGTCAGATTGCCGGCGCGCACACCCTTGCGGATGTCGGTGCTATAATGTTCAACGTTCGACATGCTCTCGCAGCCACCTGCGACCACCACATCCGATACCCCGGTCTGCACCATCATCGCGGCATTGACGATCGCCTGCAGGCCCGATCCGCAGCGCCGGTCAAGCTGATAGCCGGGAACCGCTTCGGGCAAGCCTGCCAGCAGCCATGACCAATGGGCAATACACGGTGCCTCGCCATTGCCATAGCCTTGGGCAAAGACCACATCGTCAACCCGCGTCGGATCGATTTTTGTGCGCTTCATCAGCGCCTTGAGGATCACAGCTCCCAACTGACCTGCGGTCATGCCGGAAAGTGAACCCCCGAACTTGCCGACGGCGGTGCGGATGGGCGCGACAATGGCGGCGCGTCTAAGTGTCATGATGCGGCTCCTATGGTTCCAGAATCGATAAGGCGCGCGATTGCGCCCGAAGAAAGACCGAGACGTTCGGCCAATATCTGTTCGCTATGTTCGCCATTGCGCGGCGCGGCTTGTGGTATCCCGCGGGGCTGCTGCGGGATCGTGCCAAAAGGGCCGGCTGCCGGATAAGCAAAGCCCGAAGGGTTGGCATCGAAGGGTGTGAACATCGGATTGTTGCCAACCAGCCTTGGATCATTGGCCGCATCGAGCATAGTACGATAGGCCGAATGCACGATCCCTGCTGCATCAAGTGCGGCGGCAAGGTCTGCATGGTCACGCGCGCCGATCGCTGCCTCGAACAATGGAAACAGCGCATCGCGATGCTCGAACCGCAGCCCGTCATCCTTGGCAAAGCTAACACCGCGCGCGGTCTCGATGGCCGCAACCGCAGCCTCTACGCCCAGCACAGCCAAGAGTTGCGCCCATTGCCGGTGGGTCACCACCACGATCATCGTGCGCACGCCGTCGCGCGTCACAAAATCGCGGCCGAACAGTCCATATACGGCATTGCCCAAACGAGGGCGGTTCGCGCCGCTATGCAGCACCTCGGCAAGGCCGCCCAGATTGGCGACCGTGCCGATAGCCACATCGGACAACGGAATGCGAACCTCGCACCCCTCGCCGCTGGTATCGCGCTGCCGGATCGCCGCCAGCATCGCAAAGGCGGCATAAGCTCCAGTCAGCAAATCCCAAGCAGGCAGCACATGGTTGACAGGCTCAGGTCCCGCCCCAGTCATCATCGGATAACCGACCGCATTGTTGACGGTATAGTCAAGCGCAGGCGAACCATCGGCCCAGCCCATCACCCGCACCGTGACAAGATCAGTCCGCCCCTCTGCCAGCTTTGCGTGGCTCAAAAAACCCTCTGCCGGGAAATTGGTAACAAACTGGCCTGTGACCCGCACCAGTTCAGCCAACAACTCGCGCCCTTCACCCGAACCAAGATCCAATGCGACCGACTTTTTGGCGCGGTTCAAGTTTTCCCAATAGAGCGAGTCATTCGCCTGCGTGACCGGCCAGCGGCGAAAATCCGGACCGCCCCCAATCTGGTCCACACGAACAACCTCCGCCCCCATCTGCGCCAGATACAGACCCGCAGAAGGAGACGCTACAAAGCTCGACGCTTCAATAACAGACAGGCCGGAAAGAAGGTTGTACATGGGTCAGGCCTGCGCTGCCCATTCACGCAACATGTGCTTGGCGATCTGGAGTTGCAAAATCTGGGTCGTGCCCTCGTAAATCCGATAGACACGCGCATCGCGGAAGAAGCGCTCTGCATCATATTCCGCAAGATAACCCGCGCCGCCATAAATCTGGACAACCCGGTCAACCACACGTCCACACATTTCTGTGGCGAACACTTTTGCGGCAGCAGCTTTGCGCAGGATGTTTTCGCCGGCATCGGCTCGACGCGCGGCATCATCCAACATGCATTCAGCAGCGTAGATTTCGATCTCGCTGTCGGCCAGCATTTGCTGGATCAACTGGAAATTGGCGATTGGTTCACCAAAAGCCTTGCGTTCATTGGCATAACGCAGTGCGCTATCCAGCGCACGACGCGCATAACCAGCCGCTGCCGCCCCTACCGAAAGGCGGCCATTATCGAGGCTCTGCATCGCGAACGCAAAGCCACGGCCTTCTTCACCGCCCAATATCGCGTCGGCCGGCAGCTTGACGTCTTCCATAATGATATCGGCAATATGGCTGCCCGCCTGGCCCATCTTCTTATCTGATTTGCCAACCGTCACGCCAGGCGTATCCATCGGAACAATGAATGCGGAAACATGCGCATTTTTCGGAAGCGCTTCCTTGCTCGTCCGGGCCATTATCAACGCCACCTTGGCGAATGGTGCATTGGTGATGTAACGCTTGGATCCATTTAAAACCCAGCCATTGCCCGATTTGACTGCACTGGTCTGCATCGCTGCGCTGTCTGATCCGCTACCGGGTTCCGTAAGGCCGAAAGAAGCGACTTCGCCTGCCGCAAGCCTGGGCAACCATTCAGCCTTTTGCGCCTCGGTGCCGCCATTTTTGAATGCCGAGCAGATCATGCCAATGTTAATTGATGTGATCGAACGATAACAAGGCATCGCGTAGCTCAACTCACGGATCGTGCGAATGTATTGCTGAATATTCATGTCGGCACCGCCAAATTCCTCTGGCATGGTAAGGCCGAACAGGCCCATATCCCGCATCTCTGCCATGATGGCATCGGGGATCACGTCGGTCTCCAGAATTTGCTTCTCGGCTGGAATCAACCGTTCACGAACATAACGCTGCAGTTGGTCAATGAACTGCTCGAAAATATCATTATCCATCATGTTTCCTCTTGCTCCGGTTCAGCAAATTTCCGCTTCAGAGGCGGCGTTTTGTGATCTGGATCATCGTTGAATTTCAAAAAATCCATTCGTCAAAATGGTAACTTGGCGCACAATATGCAGACGTTGTTTCGCTTAATAAAAGGCGGGCTTCATGACCCTGTCTGAAACTTATCAGATGGGGTCATAAGGGAAAACATGTGCCGAGACTTCATCCGCGCGGGCGAAGCTGGGTTTGAAGGCAGGGATCAACTCGTCGGCGATGCTTTCCGGCGTCCAACCCTCCAATTTGGCCATCGAACGGATCGGCCGGGGCTTGTTGTAGAGCACAATTTCATTCTTGCGGACCGAGAAGATCTGGTTCGAAACTTCCTTGGACGCATCGCTTGCCAGATAGACAACCAGCGGCGCAATTTTGTCCGCGCTCATCGTCTTCAACCGTTCGACACGAGCCTTCTGTTCAGGCGTTTCAGAAGGGATCGATGCAGTCATGCGGCTCCAAGCAAAGGGCGCAATGCAATTGGACCTCACGCCGGCGCGTGCCATGTCGAGAGCGATCGATTGTGACAGACCGACAATGCCCAGCTTCGCCGCCGAGTAATTGGCCTGCCCGATATTACCGATAAGCCCGCTGGTAGAGGTGAAGTGGATGAAGCTACCCGATTGCTGCTCCCGGAAATAGGGTGTTGCCGCCTTCGAGACATTGAAGCTGCCATTTAGGTGCACGTCGATTACCGCACGCCAATCCTCATGGCTCATCTTGTGCCAGATGGTGTCGCGCAATATGCCCGCATTGTTGACGACAGCGTCAATCCGGCCAAAGCGCTGGACGGCATCCTCTATGATCGAGGCTGCACCTATCGGGTCAGCAACACTTGCCAAATTGGCGTGCGCGTTGCCGCCCGCTGCGATGATGTCATTTACGGTTTCTTGTGCAGGGCCTTCATCCCCGCCTTCGCCGCCACCGCCGACACCGGGATCGTTGACCACCACGGCGGCGCCATGCTTGGCACAAAGCAATGCAATCTCGCGTCCAACGCCACGTCCCGCGCCAGTTACCGCAACAACTTTCCCTTCAAGCATCCCCATCGCTTATCCCTTCAATACGCTCATCAAGTTTGTTCTCGGTTCGCTCGGGCTGGCAGCAACGCGGATTCCGGCGGCTTCCATCGCTGCGATCTTGGATTCAGCGTCGCCCTTGCCACCAGACACGATCGCGCCGGTATGGCCCATCCGACGGCCCGGAGGCGCAGTCCGTCCGGCAATAAAAACGGCCATCGGCCTTTTACGGCCGCGCTTGGCTTCGTCAATCAGGAACTGGACAGCCTGTTCTTCGGCATCGCAGCCGATTTCACCGACCATGATGATGCTCTCGGTGGCATCGTCCGCCAGGAAGAGTTCGAGCACGTCGATGAAGTTGGTGCCATTGACCGGATCGCCGCCAATGCAGACAATCAATGGAACTTCGGCATCAATCGCTTATACAGCGCCCAAGAAAATTTCGATAAGCTATTGGAAAAATTGGTCGGGACGAGAGGATTCGAACCTCCGACCCCCACACCCCCAGTGTGATGCGCTACCAGGCTGCGCTACGTCCCGACCGCCAAAGCCTGCGCTGCAGGCGATGGAAGCGCGCCTATATGGGGCGGCTGGCGCAAAAGCAAGGGGCCTTGTGCGCTGCAATTACGCTTTGACGTTGCGCGCACTTAGCCTTGGTGGTAACCGCGCGCCTTGGATTTCCGGGGTGGGCTTCTTATCTGCCCAACCAGTTAAGTTTATCGGGGAAAAGCAATAATGACATCGTCCATGATTTTTGCGACAGCCGCCAGCGCAGGCACAGGCTCGACTGGGGCAGCCTTTTTTGTTCAGATTTTGCCGCTGCTGCTGATTTTCGTCGTCTTCTATTTTCTGCTCATTCGTCCGCAGCAAAAACGCGCGAAAGAACATGCAGCTAAGATCGAAGCTGTTGGCAAGAATGACGAAGTGGTGACGGGCGGCGGCCTCATGGGCAAAGTGACCAAGGTCGCCGATGATCATGTTGAAATCGAAATCGCGCCCAATGTTCGCGTTAAGGCCGTAAAATCGACCATCGCTGACGTAAAAAGCCGCAATACGAAACCCGCCAACGACTGAGCCTGATCGGCCCGGGCTTTCCTCATAGGGGACGATAATGCTCGATTTTACGCCATGGCGGATCTGGATGCTGCGGGCGCTTATTGTGCTCAGCCTCCTTGCTGCGCTGCCCAGTTTTCTGCCCAAGGTCTGGTTCGACCAAATTCCGGAAGGCGTGCCGGCGCCCAAAATCAGCCTCGGCCTCGACCTTGCAGGTGGCAGTCATATCCTGCTTGAGGCGGATGTAGCCCAGTTGGAACGGGATCGGCTTGAATCGCTGGAAGATAGCGTGCGTACCGCGATGCGCCGCGCTGAACCGCGCATCGCTATTGATAATGTTACGCGGACAGGCGGCAAATTGAGCTTTGCTGTCACCGATCCGGCCCAGATCGACGCCGCACGTGAAGCGCTTTTGCCGGTGACGGCGAACAATACGGGCGGGCGCGACTGGTCTATCGAAGTAACAGACGGAAACCGCATCACGCTTGCTCCCAACAGCGGGACGGAAAGCACTGTCCTTGATCAGGCGATGCAATCGGCAAAGGATGTGATCGACCGACGCATCAACGCGCTCGGTACGTTGGAGCCGACGATCATCCGCCAGGGACCTGACCGTATCGTTGTGCAGGTGCCCGGATTGCAGGACCCGCAGGCGCTTAAAGAATTGATCGGCAAGACAGCGAAGCTTGAATTCAAGTTGGTTGATGAAAATGCCGATCCCGAACAGACCGCCCAGGGCAAGGCCCGTGTCGGCAGTCAGGTTCTGCCTTATCCTAATAACCCGACGGGTGTTCCCTTTATCGCGGTCCGTCGTCTGGGCGGGATTGCGGGGGACCAGTTGACCGGCGCGCAGCAAAGCTTTGATCCGCAAGACAACCAGCCCGTCGTGAACATCCAGTTTAACGGCGAAGGTGGTCAACGTTTCGCCCGCATGACACAGCAGAATACCGGAAAGCTGTTTGCCATCGTCCTTGACGGTCAAGTGATCTCTGCCCCGCAGATTAACGAACCTATATTGGGTGGCGCGTCGCAGATTTCGGGCAGCTTCACCGTCGAATCCGCCAGCCAGCTTGCGATCTCGCTCAATTCAGGCGCGCTGCCAGTTGATCTGAAGGTGGTCGAGGAACGCTCTGTTGGCCCCGACCTTGGTGCGGACTCGATCCGAAGCGGCGTCCTCGCGGCGTTGATTGGTACGACAGGTGTGCTGATGTGGATGATCCTGTCTTACGGCCGCTTCGGCATCTATGCTAGCTATGCACTGGTCATCAACGTCGCCATGATCCTTGCGGTGATGGCTTTGTTCAACGCGACGCTGACCTTGCCAGGGATAGCGGGCTTCGTTCTCACCATTGGCGCTGCGGTTGATGCCAACGTGCTGATCAATGAACGTATCCGTGAAGAGCGGCGAAAGGGCAGGCGGGTCGTACAGGCGCTCGAAAATGGCTATAAGGAAGCCAGTCGTGCGATTTTTGACGCGAATATCACCAACGTTATCGCTGCCGTTCTGCTGTTCATTTTCGGTTCGGGCCCCATTCGCGGCTTTGCTGTGGTATTGATGATCGGCATCGTTACCTCGGTCTTCACCGCAGTCACGCTGACCCGGATGTGGGTGTCAGGCTGGGTGCGCAAGAACCGTCCGCAAGACATCAACATTTGAGACGAGGGAAAGACATGAAACTTCTGAAACTCGTTCCTGACGATACCAATATTGGCTTCCTCAAATGGCGGAATATCGCCTTTGCGATTTCAATTTTCTTCATGGTTGCGTCGATCATATTGGTTGCGACACGCGGGCTGAATTTTGGCGTTGACTTCATCGGCGGCCAGATGATCCGCACCACCTTTGTCGGCGAAACGACGGCACCGGTGGAAGAACTTCGCGAAAGCGTAGGCTCGCTAGGGTATGGCGATCCTACAATCCAGCGGTTCGGAGCTGAAAACCAGGTTTCGATCCGCATGAAGCTGCCTGATGGGGCAGATCAGAAGCCCGAACTCGCGAATGAGATGGCAGACAAGATTGTTACCAAAATCAAAGAGCAGCATCCCAATGTCCGGATCGACGGCGTTGATTCGGTCTCGGGGAAAGTATCGAGCGAGCTATTCGAAAAGGGATTGTTTGCGCTGATTGCCGCGGCGCTGGGGGTTGCTACCTATATTTGGTTTCGGTTCGAATGGCAGTTCGGCGTAGGCGCGATCTGGGCCTTGGTGCATGATACCACGCTGACATTCGGGCTGTTCGCGCTCACACAGATGGAATTTGACCTCAATACCATCGCGGCATTGCTGACCATTATTGGCTATTCATTGAACGATACCATCGTGATCTATGATCGGATTCGCGAAAATCTGATGAAATTTCGCAAAATGGCGATGCCCGCGCTTCTCGACCTTTCAGTCAACGAGACGCTGTCGCGCACGGTAATGACCAGCTTGACCATCCTGACACCGCTGGTGATATTGGTTGTCTTTGGACCCGATGTGATATTCGGCTTCAGCGTCGCCATGGCCTTTGGCATCTTCGTTGGCAGCTACTCGTCAATCTATCAGGCTTCGCCATTCCTCGTGTGGTTTGGCGTTACGCCGGACAGCTTCGTGCCGGAAGAGAAAGTCGCCGATGCGAAGGTCGAACGGATCACCGAAGGGCCGCTGAGCTAATTCTGTTTAACGAGGTGCCGCTGCCGTTCAGGCGGCGGCGCCCATTTTTTGCCAATGCGCGATTAGCGCCGCCCCATTGGTATCCCAGCTATATTCTGCGACGCAAGCCGCCACCGCTTTGCGGGCTGGCGGATCGGCGAGCAGCGCCCTTATGGCGCGCGCAATGGCATCGGCGCTGCGGTCAACGATCTGGCCTGCTGCCCGATGGTTCAGCACTTCGCGCGCTCCGCCGCAGTCTGTAATGACCAATGGTGTTCCGCAGGCGAGAGCCTCGATCCACGCATTGGCAAGGCCTTCGCTCGACGAGGGCAGCACGGCAATATCGGCGGCCTGTACGACGCGGGCGATATCGGCATGGGGCTGCGAACCAAAGAAATGGACACGATCTGCGACCCCCATTTGGCCCGCTCGCTCGCCGAGCATGGCGCGATCCTCGCCATTGCCGATCAACACCAGTCGCGCGGCCGGAATTTGAGCCAAGGCCTCAATCGCAAAGACCTGCCCCTTGCGCGGGATAAGTGCGCCGACAGAAACAAGCAGCGGTCCTTCCGTGCACAGCCCAGCCATTTGCCGAAGTTCCGTCCGGGATTGGGCCGGGACATGAAAAAGACTGCGGTCAATTCCGGTCCGGTGCACCGTAATTTTGCCCGGATCTGCGCCGAGTTGGATTAGATCGTCGGCCATGGCTTGCGAAACTGCAAGCAAGCCGGCAGCAGCGCCGATTGTTGCCCGTAACTGGGGCGCACAGCCATCTATGGTGGACCAATGGTGGATATCTGCCCCACGCGCCTTGACCGAGAAGGGCAGGCCGAGTTCTGCCGCTATCGCCATCACAGCGGGGCCATCGGGCCAGAAAAACTGGGCGTCGATAAGATCGAATGGCTTTTGCGCATGCAGGCGCCGAACGAGCGGTAATATGCTGCGCGCGATGGAGGTCGGATTACGCGCAGGCAGAATTCCGGGAAACAGGGAGAAGCGCGGACGCAATATCCTTTTGCCGCGCCATTCATCCTCGGTCGGCAAATTGCCTTTCTGGCGATAGCTGGGCAATATCTCGGCCATTGGCCAGGGCGGCAATCCATTGGGGCTCATACGCACGATTTCCGCGCCACCAACTGCCTCTGCCGCATCAAGCGACAATTCTACAAAGCGACCGAAATTGGGTGAAGCAGCGCTTGGATAAAGGGTCGATAGGGAAAGAACGCGCAAGGCCATGGCGCGACCTACAGGCTTCTTACCAGCTTTGTGGCGCGGCCAATCCAGACAGGATCGGTGATCACCTGCTGTCGCGCGCCTGCCGCTAGCGGGAGCAGATGCAGTTTACCGTCGTTGCGCCCGATAAGACGCCCGAAAAGAAAACGACCCGCCGGGCGCGGCACCAGCACATCGCAATTCAGCGCATCGGTAAAACGTTCGGGCGGCAGTTTTTCGCACCAGATTTCGTCACCACGCCGGTAATCCCCGATGCTGTCATTGACGCGCAAGCCGACCATTTCGCCCAGAAGTCGTGGCGCAATCATCCCGTCTGGCTTTGAAGGGGCGTGCGTTCCGTCAATGCCCAAATGAGCGGCGACCGGCAATTCTTGCTGATCCGGCAATTGCACAAGTTCGCTGCTGTCTACACCCAGCGCATCGGCAATGCGGTTCAACCAATCTAGCGACAGTGTACGCGTGCCGGTTTCAAGTCTGCCAATGGTCTGGGCCGTAGTTGGCGGATTGCAGCGTTCAGCGACGTCGAGCAGTGTGAGGCCTTTGGCACGACGGACATCACGGATTCGGTGCAGCATAAGAAAGGCCTTGGATAACCAAATAGGTTTTCACTGTCCTACATTATTCTCCAAATGGCAAGAGGGCTTGTCAACGATTCGAAGGAGCTCTTATGCCGCGCCGTGCAACTGTCAGCGGGTCCACCGCTTTCCGTGATCCCCGCATTTTGGTCGAACGGGCACTTCCCGACCCGGCGGATGACGCATCGCGCCGCAAGCCGAGGCGGACGGTAACGATCAACCTGTCCGAGTCACCGCTCTCATGGCTGCATGCGCATGGCCACCTGTCCGACCGGCAATTGCTGGCAGGTGAAAAACTGCGCAGTGACTATGAAAATGCCAGTCTTGGACCGCGCACAACGATGGTTTGGGATTCCACTCCAGTATCGCGCGGTAAGCGCGGCGTGCCGTCGCCTTTCACGCCCACCGAACGTTCACTGCACGCAAAGCAGCGTTTCGATGGTGCCTTGTCGGCACTAGGTAGAGACCTTGCCGATATTGCCTGGCGGGTTATCTGCGCGGGAGAGGGTGTTCCTGTCGCCGAGAGGGCTCTGGGTTGGCCATTGCGTTCGGGAAAACTTGTGCTGAGGATCGCACTCGACCGTCTAGCCGAATATTACCGGCTGCCGGGCTAAAGATCTTATCCTGCCAGCCCCTCAACCATTTCCGCCAGCATCAGCCATCGTTCTTCGGCGGTATCCTTTTCGCCGCGCAATCCATCGATGTTAGACGTCAGTTCCGAAAAGCGGTTTGGATTGCGGGTGTAAAGGCTGGCGTCCGCCAATTCCGCCTCTGCCTTGGCGATGGCTGCATCGATTTCTTCTATCCGCTTGGGGAGCAAGTCATAATCGCGCTGGTCTTTGTAAGACAGCTTGGCGGATTTGGTGGGCGGCGGGGGAGGCGGTGCGGCCGTCGGCTTGTCAGCCTTTTTGCGGCTTTCGGGTTTGTCGCGGCGGTCGCGCTTTGCTTCCCAGTCGGCATAGCCGCCTGCAATGATGTCGACCTTGCCCGAACCGTCGAGGCCTAGCGTCAGTGTCACGGTGCGATCCAGAAAGTCGCGGTCATGGCTGACGATCAGGACGGTGCCATCATAGTCGGCGATTACTTCCTGCAGCAGGTCTAGCGTTTCGAGATCGAGATCGTTGGTCGGCTCGTCGAGTACGAGAAGGTTCGCCTCGCGAGCGAATTCGCGGGCCAGCAACAGGCGGCTGCGTTCACCGCCGGAAAGCGTGCCGATCCGCGCTTCGACAAGGCCGGGGTCGAACAAAAACTCTTTCAGATATCCCTGAATATGCTTTTTATGGCCGCGCACCGTGATCCAGTCGCTGCCATCGGCTAGCACGTCGCGCACCAGTTTTTCAGGAGATAGCAGCTTACGCTGCTGGTCGATAACGATGCCGCTCAGCGTCTTCGAAAGCGTGATCTTGCCTTCGTCAGGCTCCAATTCGCCGGTCAGCATGCGAATGAGCGTCGTCTTGCCGGTGCCATTTGCCCCGACAATACCGATGCGGTCGCCGCGCTGGATACGCAAGGTGAAGTCGCGGATGATCCGCCGGTCGCCAAAATTCTTGCCTACGCCTTCAGCCCCAATCACGGTCTTGGTCTTGGCCTCGTCGGTCGCCGCAGCAAGCTTGGCTGTCCCTTGCGGACCAAGCATTGCCGCACGCTGCGCGCGCATTTCCCACAATTTGGCCAAGCGGCCCTGGTTGCGCTTGCGCCGCGCGGTCACACCCCGTTCCAGCCAATGCGCTTCAATTTTTAGCTTTGCATCCAGCTTCTCGGCCGCACGCGCCTCTTCCGCGTACACTGCCTCCATCCAGGCTTCATAGCCGCCAAAGCCGATTTCGTTACGGCGCAGATTGCCGCGATCAAGCCAGATGGTCTGTCGCGTCAGCCGGGTCAGGAAGGTTCGGTCGTGGCTGATCACGACAAAGGCGCCCTTATAACGGGTCAACCAGTCCTCAAGCCATTCGATTGCCCCAAGATCGAGGTGGTTGGTGGGCTCGTCGAGCAAAAGCAAATCGGGTTCGCTTGCCAGCGCCCGGCAGATGGCAGCGCGGCGGCGTTCACCGCCGGACGCGGTTTTTGCTTCGCGATCAAGATCGATGCCAAGCTGGTCGGCTATGGCGCGCACTTCATGCTCGGGCGGGGCACGATCGCCGGCCACGCAGAAATCGACCAGCCGTTCAAAGGCGCTGAAATCCGGATCCTGTTCCAGAACGACGATGTTTGTTCCGGGAACAACTGTGCGCTTGCCCTTATCAGCGTCAATCGACCCGGCGATTAGCCTCAACAATGTTGTCTTGCCGGCACCATTGCGGCCAATCAGCGCTAGCCGGTCGCGCGGGCCGATATGGACGTCGATGTCGGTAAACAGCCAGCCTGCACCCTGTTGCAGTGAAAGGCCTTCATAAGAGAGGATGGGTGGGGCGGACATGCCCGGCGGCGGATAGGGGGAAGGGGACAGTGCGGCAACCCCATTTCGGCTATACGGTCATTCGCGGCAAAGACATTCCGACGGGCAAGATGGTTGACGCGCTTTCCCCGCTGCAGCAAGGCCGGCGCATGCGCACTGTCTTTCTCAACGGCACCTATCTTCCCGAAAACGAGGCAAAGGTCTCGATTTTCGACCGCGGTTTTCTATTTGCCGATGCGGTTTATGAAGTGATTTCTGTGATCGACGGCAGGCTGATTGATTTTGATGGCCATGTGCAACGGCTGCACCGCTCAATGGCCGAACTCAATATGATGCAGCCGCCGACGTATCAGGCCTTGCTGGAAATGTGCCGTGAACTGGTGCTTCGCAACGGCCTCGTTGAAGGCATGGTCTATTTCGAGGTAACTCGGGGCAATCCGGGTGATCGCGACTTCCTGTTTCCTTCCGCAGATTTGGCCCCGACTATCGTCGGCTTCACCCAAAATGCTGCGCTGGTCGATCGGGTGCAGGCCGAAAGCGGGATTTCGGTGCTGACCTTCCCTGATCGGCGCTGGCAGATGGCGCATGTGAAGACTACGCAGCTGCTCTTCGCTTCGCTGATGAAGGCAGAGGCGAAGGCGCAGGGGGCGGACGATGCCTGGCTGGTGCGCGATGGTTTTATCAGCGAAGGCACCTCGCAAAACGCCCATATCGTGACCCGTGACGGCGTGCTCATCACCCGGCCGCTCGATAACAACATTCTTCACGGTATCACGCAGGCCTCGGTGCTGGAACTCGCCCGGCAGGGCCCCGTGCAGATAGAGACTCGCCTGTTCACGGTCCAAGAAGCCAAAATGGCAGCGGAGGCATTGGTAACCTCAGCTTCCTCCTTTGTGCTGCCGGTCACCCGTATAGACGGCGTTCAGATTGGGGATGGCAAATGTGGCCCGATCACACGGCGGTTGCGTGAAATTTACATCGAATTTGCCCGCAGCGCCGCGATCTGATCGCAGCAAAGGAGCAGATATGCGCAAATTGATCACCGCCGCCATTCTGGCAGGCAGCACGCTTGCCGCAGGACAAGCCATGGCAACCGAGGTCATGCTGACAGCGACAAGCCCTGTGATCGACCTTTCGGTCACCGAATATATCGATGCAGTTCCCGACGTGGCCAGTTTTTCAACTGGCGTGCAGACAATTGCACCTACTGCGAATGAGGCGGTCCGGCTGAATAATGTTCAGATGGCGGCAGTCATATCGCGGCTGAAGGCGCTCGGCATTGCCGATCGGGATATCCAGACGACACAGCTCTCGCTTAACCAGCAATTTGATTATGAGGAAGGGCGCCAGATATTCCGTGGCTTTGTCGCCAGCAATATGGTCACCGCAAAGCTGCGTGAACTGAAGAAAATGCCGGCTTTTCTTGATGCATTGGCAAGCGATGGTGCAACCAACTTCAACGGTCCGATCTTCACGGTCGACGATGACAGCAAGCTCGAACAGGCCGCAAGCGACAAGGTATGGGATAGCGCCATGGCGCGGGCTAATGCGATTGCTCGAAAGGCAGGTTATGCCAGTGTACGTGTTTTGCGCGTGCAAGAGCAGTCTAACGATTTTGGCGGCACTCCCATGCCGATGGCGGAGATGCGTTCCGCCGATGCGTCGTCCAAATCCAGCCCGATATCGCCTGGTTTGGTGCGGATCGCTTCCACGATGAATTTCACCTTCGAAATGGTGAAGTGAGTGTCGAACGGTGCGTCAATGCTTACCAAAGCATTGACGCACCGTTCAGACTTGGTTCAATGCAAGCAGACTAACTGGATGCCATGAAAAAGATCGTTCTCTCTCTCATTGCTATCGCGTTCGTCACTTCTGGGGCGACGGCCCCTGCGCATGCCCGAAAAGGCGATGATCAGGGCAAGGCGCGCGAACAGATGCATTCGGGGAAGGTGCTTTCATTGCGTGAAATCGAAGGGCGGATCGTCCCGCGGATGCGTGGGATGGAATATCTGGGCCCCGAATATGATGGCAATGCACAGGTCTACCGGCTGAAATTCATCGATGGCGGACGCGTCATCTTTGTGGATGTCGACGCGCGCTCCGGGAGCATATTGCGTCAGCGCTGACAGCGCTTATTCGCCTTTGCTTTGCGCCGCCGGTCCAATCTGTTATCTCGACAAAATCAATAACCGAACAAGGGAGCAAGGAAGCGATATGCGCATCCTGATCGTGGAAGATGAGCCGACTTTGGGCCAGCAGCTCAAATCAACGCTGGAAGGTGCAGGCTATGCCGTCGACCTTTCCAATGATGGCGAGGATGGCCATTTTTTGGGTTCGACCGAGAATTACGATGCTGTCGTGCTTGACCTTGGATTGCCAACAATCGACGGCTTGACGATTCTTGATCGCTGGCGTCGCGAAGGCAAGAAATTCCCGGTCCTTGTCCTCACCGCGCGCGACAGCTGGTCTGATAAGGTTGCAGGCCTTGATGCCGGCGCTGACGATTATCTGGCGAAGCCGTTCCAGACTGAGGAACTGATTGCGCGCTTGCGTGCGTTGATCCGCCGCGCTTCAGGCAATGCCTCGTCGGAACTGACCGCGGGCGAGGTGCGCCTCGATACCCGTTCGGGCCGGGTGACGCTGAACGGCGAACCGGTGAAGCTAACGGCGCAGGAATATAAGCTGCTATCCTATCTGATGCACCACAAGGGTAAGGTCGTCAGTCGCACCGAATTGATCGAGCATATTTACGATCAGGATTTCGACCGCGATTCCAACACTATCGAAGTGTTCGTCACGCGTATCCGCAAGAAACTGGGCCAGGATGTGATTTCGACCATTCGCGGTCTTGGTTACAGCCTGGAAGAACCGCGCGGATAAACGATGGCAGAGGGCGATCGCACATTGATATCGTCTTCGGGGTTAATCAAGCCGCGCATCGGCACCGGATCACTCAGCCGCCGCATGATCATCATAGCGGCGGCATGGATTTCGCTGCTTTTGCTCGCGGGAGGTATCGCGCTCGACAGGGTGCTCACCAACGCTGTTTCTGACAATTTCGATGACCAGATGGAATATGTGCTGACGGCGATGATCGCATCGTCAGAAATAGGTCCTGATGGCGAGATACGGTTGAACCGCCCTTTGGGTGACCAGCGTTTTCTGGAACCCAATAGCGGGCTGTATTACCAGATCAGTGGCCAAGGCAAAGAACCTTGGCCATCCCGTTCGCTATGGGATCGTACGCTGAAGGTCGATTACAGCCATGACGATACCGAGCCGCATTTTCGTAACAGCGATGAATTTCAGGGCGAACCGCTGCGTATCTTAGAGCGTGTGATCGTATTGCCCGACAGCGATACGCGCTGGATCTTCATGGTCGCGGCCAGCCGTGAAAGTCTGGACGCCCAAATCACTGAATTGCGCACTGTGCTGGCGACGGCCTTTGCCGTGCTGGCCTTTGGCCTTATCATCCTCGCCGCTTTGCAGACTTTTTACGGGCTATGGCCCTTGCGTGATGTGCGACGCGAAATTGCCGCGATGCGCAGCGGCCGGCAGCATAGACTGCACGATGCCTTGCCGGATGAAGTCATGCCAATGGTCAATGAACTCAATGCATTGCTTGATCATAATGAGAAACAGGCTGAAGAGGCTCGGCGCCATGCGGGCAATCTGGCGCATGCGTTGAAGACTCCATTGACGGTGATCATGAACAGCGCGACCGCACAGGCCCCCGATCTTGCGGAAACGGTGATCCGCGAAGCGACGACGATGCGTCGGCAGGTGGATCACCATCTTGCCCGTGCCCGGGCGGTGGGCCGGCGCGGACATAGCCATAGCCGTGCTGAGGTGTGGCAAAGCCTGGAATCGGTCGAGCGTGCGGTGGGCCGGCTTTACCGTCATGTCCGGCTTGATATGGCGGGCAGCAAGGATCTGGCGGTGCGTGTCGAACGGCAGGATCTAGATGAAATGCTCGGCAACCTTGTCGAAAACGCAGCCAAATATGGCGGCGGCAGTGTGTTCGTGACGGTCGAGGATGCGGGTGATATGGCGCGCATCCTGATTGAGGATGATGGTCGCGGCATTCCCGAGGTTGAACGCGCGCGGATTTTCGATCGTGGTGTGCGGCTGGATACCAGCAAGCCGGGTACCGGGCTTGGTATGGCGATCGTACGAGATGTCGCCGAAATCTATAATGGTTCGATCGAGTTGGACGAAAGTGAAGATATGGGCGGGCTGCTGGTGCGGCTGGAACTGCCCAAGGCGGCCAGTTGAGCGGTTCAGTGAAAGTCCCGCGATTTGGGCAGAATACGGACATTGCGGGGATGACTGCGGGTCTGCACCGGCGTGCGCGGCTCTTGCTGGCGTGTGACTTCATCGGCGCGTGACAATTGCGGCCGGGCACGATGGCTTTCCGACAATCTGTCTAGCCAGCCGGTATAGTCGATGATCCGCGCGGCCATCAGGTGGACGACGCCTTCCTTGCTGCGCTGGATTTCACCGTCGATCCGCATCAGCCGCGATGCCATGACTGCGCGGCGTTGTTTCTCCATGTCGCGCGCCCAGAGGAGAGCGTTGACCACGCCAGTTTCATCCTCGATCGTGATGAACACGGCATTGCCCTTGCCGGGGCGCTGGCGGATCAGGACTATGCCGGCACAGGCCACCCGCCGTCCGTCAGGTGCTGCATTGGTGTCGGCACAGCTCAGCACCCCTTCGCGCGTAAAGGCATCGCGCAGGAACTGCATCGGATGGGCCTTCAGCGACAGGCGCAGCATCTGGTAATCGGCAACCATTTCCTCAGAAAGCGGCATGGCGGGAAGTTGTGCATCAGGCTCTGCTCCCAGTTCGGTAGTCTCGGCAAAGGCGAAAAGCGGCAGTTGGCCCGCCGGGGTGCGCCGCGCTTCCCACAGCGCATCGCGGCGCCCCTTGCCAAGTGAACCCATGGCATCGGCATCGGCCAGTTTACGCAGTGCGGCAGGCGGTAGCGCGGCACGACGGGCCAGATCCTCAATTGAGGTGAAGGGCCCCGCAGTACGCGCAGTTTGGATCGCTTCACCCCATGCCTGCCGGAAACCGTCAATCTGGCGAAGACCGAGGCGTAGGGAGAGCCGGCCTGCCGGCATTGCCTCTACCCTATTGTCCCAGCCACTTGCATTCACATCGACCCCGCATACCTCGACACCATGTTCCTGCGCGTCGCGCACCAGCTGCGCGGGTGCGTAGAAGCCCATAGGCTGCGAATTCAACAACGCGCAGGTGAACACCGCCGGATGATGGCATTTGAGCCAGCTCGATACATAGGCAAGCCAGCCAAAGGCCTGTGCATGGCTTTCGGGAAAGCCATATTCGCCAAAGCCCCTGATCTGGCCAAAACAGCGTTCGGCAAAGTCGCGGCTATAACCGCGCGTAACCATGCCATTGATCAGCATTTCTTCGTACCGGTGCATCGTGCCGACATTGCGAAAAGTTGCCATTGCCCGCCTGAGGCCATCGGCCTGCGCCGGGGTGAAATTGGCAGCGACAATGGCAAGCTTCATCGCCTGTTCCTGAAACAGCGGCACACCCAGTGTCTTTTCAAGCACGTCGCGCAGTTCATTCGGGTCATGCGGTGCCGCGGGGGAGGGATATTCGACCGCTTCCTCCCCATTGCGGCGGCGCAGATAGGGATGCACCATCCCGCCCTGGATCGGCCCTGGCCGCACGATCGCCACCTGAATCACCAGATCGTAAAGGCATTTGGGCTTCATCCGCGGCAGCATGTTGATCTGCGCGCGGCTTTCGACTTGGAATGTCCCGATGCTGTCGCCCCGGCGCAGCATGGCGTAAACCTTCGGACATTCGGTGGGAATGGTGGAAAGGCTGAGGAGATTACCCTCCCGCTTACGGGCAGCCGAATGCGTGCCGGAGTCACAGCGGTTAGGGGAGGGTCTGTTCATCATTTTCAAGTCAGGCCTTCCCCCGGCCTCTCCCGCAAGCGGGAGTGGAGGACCTTCATTCAAAATATCAAAGGCCTTCCTGATGCAGGTCAGCATCCCGAGCGCAAGTATATCAACCTTCATCAGGCCGAGTGCATCGATATCGTCCTTGTCCCATTCGATGAAGGTACGGTCGGGCATTGCCGCATTGTGGATCGGGACCAGTTCATCAAGCCGCCGCTCGGTCAACACGAAACCACCGACATGCTGTGACAGATGACGCGGAAATTCGAGAAGCTGGTCAACAAGCGTCTTCAATCGCACCATTTCCGGATTGGTAGGGTCGAACCCGGCTTCGCTAACCCGCGCCTCGGGTACATCACCGCCCCAACTGCCCCAGATGGTGCTGGAGAGGCGGGCGGTCACATCCTCGGTCAGCCCCAATGCCTTACCAACCTCGCGGATCGTGCTGCGCGGGCGGTAATGGATCACCGTTGCGGCGATCCCCGCCCGGTCGCGGCCATAGCGGCGGTAGATATATTGCATCACCTCTTCGCGCCGCTCATGTTCGAAATCGACATCGATATCGGGAGGCTCATTGCGCTCTTCAGAGAGGAAGCGGCTGAACAACAGCTTGTTTGCCACTGGATCGACCGGCGTGATGCCGAGGAGGTAGCAGACCACCGAATTGGCCGCACTGCCGCGCCCCTGGCATAGGATCGGCGGATCAAGCCCGCGCGCAAAACGCACAATGTCGTGTACGGTGAGGAAATAATAAGCGTAATTCTTGGCGCGGATCAGGCGGAACTCGTCTTCGATCGTTGTGCGCCAGATATCGGGCAGGCCTTGGGGGAAACGCTGACTGGCGGCCTCCATCACCATATGTTCCAGCCAGTCCTGTGGTTCCCAGCCCGACGGCACCGGCTCATGCGGATATTCATATTTAAGATCGTCTAGGGTGAAGCTGATGCGCGAGAGCACATCCTGCGTTGCCGCGATCGCATCCGGATAATGGCGGAACAGCCGCGCCATTTCGGCAGGCGGTTTCAAATGCCGTTCGGCATTGGCAAGAAGGCGCCGACCCGCGCTGTAGATCGTTGTGCCTTCGCGAATGCAGGTGACAATGTCGTGGAGCGCGCGCGCTTCGGGCCTTGCATAAAGCACGTCATTGGTGGCGATAAGGGGGATCTGGGTAGCGTGGCTCAACCCAAAGAGTTGGGCAGTCTTGCGGGCATCTACACCACCCCTGAGCATGGCCGCGCCCAGCCAGAGGCGATCCGGGAAAGCTACCTTGAGACGGCCAAGCCATTCCTGCTCCCCGCCTAGTGCAATCAGCAACAACTCTTCGCCATATTCCAGCAGATCCTCGAAATGGAGGATGCAGTCGCCCTTCACTGCGCGGCGGTTGCCCAAGGTAAGCAGCCGGGTCAGTCGTCCCCAGCCGTTTCGGGTCATGGGATAAGCGACGATATCCGGCGTATCATCTGCAAAGACCAGCCGCGCGCCGACCACCAGCCGGAAATCCGGAAACTGGGCACGCACCTCCCGCCAGGCGATATGGGCGCGGACGACGCCCGCGACGCTGTTGCGATCGGCGATGCCGATGCCCTGCATCCCCAGCAGGGCCGCGCGCCACACCATGTCTGCCGGATGCGAGGCACCATGCAGAAAGCTGTAATTGGTCGCAGCGACTAATTCGGCAAAATCTGCGCTCATGCGAACAGACCGTGCAGATACCATTTTGGCTGTGCCTTTTCTTCATACAGCCCGTGGCGGAAAATCCAGTAGCGCCGCCCGCGAACATCCTCGACGCGGTAATAGTCGCGGGTCAAATCCCCCTCCTGTTTGCGGGGGGGATTGGGGGAGGGCCTGTCTTTAGTTTCGGGCCCTCCGCCTGCCTCTCCCGCAAGCGGTAGGGAGGAGGCAGGTCGCTTCCACCATTCACTTGCGATCCGTTCCGGTCCTTCAAAAAGCCGAACCTCATGTAATTTGCGTTTCCAGCGGAAACGGTGCGGCGGGCCGTCTGGCACTTCGGCAATCACCTCCACCGCTTGTGGCGGATCGAAGAGAAAGAGCGGACGCAGCGGCGGCTCTCCCACAGACGGGGAAGGCCAGGGGGCAGGAGTGCGCGCCTCGACCGCGGGCAAAGCAAGCTGCGCCTGTTCGGGAATATGGCTGTCACGCGGAACAAGCCGACGCACCGCGCCGGGATCAAGCCGGGTGCTCAGCCGGTCTATCAGTTCGGAAAGCGCGCCTGTTGTCTGTTCCTCCCCGTCAAAACCTTGCTGTACCGGGGAAAGCGGGTCGCTTTGCACTACATGCAGTTCGATCCGGTCATAACCAAAGCCCGGATCAAGCGGATCGGACAGGGCGGCAATGCGTTCGTCAAACAGCCGGAGCAGCGGCGCGGGATCGCGTGTGGGTGCGCCTGTCGCAATTTCGAGTTTTCGTTTCTTGCCGTCACTGCGATCGAAAACCAGAACGAAACGGCGTCCGCCTAGGCCCCGCTTTTCCATGGCTGCTCCGGCCTCGGCGATCAATTCGGCGAAGGCCGCTGCGACCGCACGTTCATGCGCCACAGGCTCTGCAAAGCGCCGCTCGAAATGCAAGGGTCTTTCTTGCTGCAAAGGGGTGCCGGGCCGCTCTTCCTCGCCCAGAAGCCATTCGATCGCATGCACCGCCTCAATTCCGAAGCGCGCGGCGATCGTGGCCCGTGGTCTGCCGGCAACCTCACCCACGGTCTTGAGGCCCGCGCGCAGCAGCGCCAGCGTCGCTTCATCACCAAGCCCTAGCGCCACCACCGGCAGAGCACGGATCGCCTTGGCCTCGTCACTGACCGGCAAAGGTGCATGGCGGGCAAGCGCAAGCGCCGCCTCTGCCGTTGCCGCACAGGCCATGCGCAGGGTCATGCCGCGGGCGTCCATATGCGTTGCAACCGCGTCGCACAGCGCCGCTTCGCCGCCGAACAGATGCTCGCACCCCTTGATGTCGATGCAGATGGCGTCGGGTGCGTGCGGCACCACATGCGGGGAAAAGGCGATGCACGAATGGGCCAGCAGGTCGAGCCAGTGCCGATCCGCTGCATCGTCTGCCTCAACCGCAATCAGATCGGGAATGCGGGCCCGCGCATCGGCAAGCGCCATGCCGGGGGTAAGACCCAGATCCTGTCCGCGTGCATCTACTGCCGCCAGACGCAGCGCGTTCTTCGCCTTGGCGACAAAGACGACAGGCGGCGTTTGGGCGGAGTCAGGCTGCGCGTTGGCCGAAGCGAGCAGGGTTGGTTCCTGCTGCCGCAGACGGTCTGCGGACAGGTGCGGAAACCAGAGTGCCAGCTGTCGCCGCGTCGATGAAAATGCTCCGGTCACGGTCCCACTCCAATTGCCAGCGCATGCCCGAAGGGCCTGATCGCTGGCGCAATAATTCAAGGTCAAAAACAGGTGCGCCCGGGGCCTGTGCAGGCAGGGCGCGCGAAGGTGCTGCGGCCACCCGCCAGCGGGTTTCGGCCGCGCTGGGGTTTGCCCCTCCATCGCCGCGCAGCAAGAACAGCGCGATCCCGGATTTTTCGGCGGCCAGTGAAAGGCGGCGGCTGGCGGTCAAATCAAGTTCGGGCAGATTGCCGACGGTCTCGGCGATCAGCGCGCCTATGCTGCCGCTGCGCAGGGCATCGACGGTGGCGCGTAGCAACTGCTTTGCATCACGGGTGAGGACGAACAGGCAATTATTGGGGGTGCCGCCCAGATCGCGCCAGCCTTCACCCTGGATCATTCCGGCGGCCCGTGCGGCCTTTGCCGTTCTCAGCCAGAGCAATGGCCGGGGCGAATCCTGTGCCTCTCCAATGGCCATTGCGCCTGCAACTATGGCGGCAAAGCCGGCGGCGCCTGCGAGATCATCTGCCTCAGCCGCATGGATTTCATGCACCCGGCCATAAGCAATCCCGCCCGCAAGCGCGGCATCAACCGACGGGACCCCAGTTGCATGGCGGCGCAAGGGGGAAGGGGGGCTTAGCCCGAGGGAATGGATTGCCAGCATGGGTTCGAATCGCACAATTGTTCACTATATGTTCTATTATGTGCGAAATCGGGAACGGGTCAAGCATTGGCCGCGCGACCTGTGCGTCAAATGGGGATGGTGTTAGCTGCGCCGGATTTCCGGCAACAACAGGTGCAACCAAGCAAGCGCCAGCAGGTAGGAGACTGCGGCGAACAGGAACAAGGGGGTAAAGCCCAGTCCTGCAGCCAAAACGGCGCCCGTCACCAGTTGGATCAGCGCTCCGCCCATATTGCCCATGAATGCACCGAACGCCGTCACACGGCCGACCTTGGCCCGCGGCACGACATCGGTGATGGTTGAGAAAATTGAGAGCGAAAAGCCCTGATGCCCGGCCATGACGACGCCCATCATGATCGCAACCGGCCAGAAGGAATCGAGGCTGAGCACGAAGGGCAGCGGCGTCACGATCAGTGCGGATACCAGCATCACTGTCTTACGCACGCGGTTGACGCTCCAGCCTTTTTCCAGAAGGCGGGTGGATATCCAACCGGCAAAGAGCGCACCGCCGCCCGATCCCAGAAAGGCGATTGCGAGAGGTACAGCCAGTTCCTCGGTCGAAAGGCCGAAAGTTTTGCGATAGAAATCGGGCAACCAGAAACCCATCAACCACCAGGTTGCATCAGAAATCGCCTTGGCAATCACAATCGCCCAGGTACGTTTTTCCATCAGGATCGGGCCGTAAGGGGCGCTATCATCCGAAAAATCACGATTTGCGTCTTCTGCGCCGTCGTCAAAACGGATGCCGCGCGCAAACCAAAGCCAGAGCCCGAGTATGGCAAAGCCGGCCACCCCGCCAAAAACCAGCGCTCCGCGCCAGCCCATATAGGCGGCGAGAACGGGAATGAAAAACGGCATGGCGATCGTGCCAAGCCCGGCAATCGCCGTTCCCACACCAAAGGCAAAGCTGCGCTTGTCAGGAGGAAAGAGCGTCGCCACGGTCTTAATCGTCAGAGGGGTCTGCACTGCTTCGGTTGCGCCGAGGCCGATGCGTGCACCCACCACCTGCCAAGCTGCAATCGCCCAGCCATGCGCGATGGCTGCAAGACTCCAGGTCGAAACGCCGGCGATCATTGACCGCCAGACACCCAGTTTATCAACCAGCCAACCGGTGAACAGAAAGGAGAAAGCCGCCGCCATTTGTGTGACGAACGCCAGATTGGCAAAGTCGCTATCGCTCCAGCCAAGGTCAGCCGACATATCGGGTTTGAGGATGGCGATAATCGGCCGGTCCATCGCGTTGAATATTCCCGCGACGCACAGCAATCCGAACAATGTCCAGCGCAATTGCGGTGTAATGACCTTCATGGCCCTGTCTCCTCCCCCCGGCAAAAAAATGGGGTCGGGAAGCATGCTCCCCGACCCCGCAGACTTATTCCGATTGCATCAGAAATTCACGCGGAACGATGCACCCATATAGCGGTCGGCATCGCGCGGAATGTGCAGGCGCTGACCGGCGCTGGTGTTCAGCAGAACATAGCTTTCATCCGAGATGTTGCGGATGAAGAATGTCGCACGGTAATTGTCGTCGGCATCCGAGAAGCCGATGCTTGCATTCCACATGCCATAGCTGTCGATCGGACCGCCCAGGCCGAGATCGGAGAACTGATCATCGGTGTAGCTGTAATTGGTCCGCAGATAGATTTTGGCATCAGCGCTGAACAGGTTGAAGCGGCCTTCATATTCCGCCCCGACATTCCAGCTCCACTCTGGCGCGAGCGGCAACTTTGTGCCGTTGCGCGCGTCGGGCGCGTTGGTCAGCGGGTTGGGGTTGAAGCGCTTCACCTTTGCGTCGGCATAAGCAAGGTTGCCGAAAAGGTTCAGGCCCTCTGCAGCATTGACGATCGCATCAAGTTCAAAGCCCTTGGTCCGCACCGTGCCTGCATTGGTCAGGTTGGTGATCGTCGTGCCGTTCAGGAGAACGAAGTTGTTCGCTTGGAAACCGTCATAGGTTGCCTGGAACAATGCTGCGTTCAGCTGGATACGCTTATCAGCAAACTGGCTCTTGAAACCCAGTTCGAAGGCGTCCGAGGTTTCTTCATCGATCGGTGTCGCGTTGGTTGGCGCTGTGTGGTTGAAGAAGATATTGAACGCCGGGCCCTTATAACCGCGTGTATAGCTGCCATAGAACATCAGGTCGTCGCTCGGCTTCACGGTGAGTACGCTCTTGCCTGAGAAGTTGCTGTTCGATGAACCGCCGGTCGACAGCACCGTGCCATTGCCCGGAGGGGTTGCGGTCAGCAGGCCGCCGGCCGGGTTGGCGTTGACGCCCGTACCGCCCAGCGCGCTTGCGGGAAGCGGAAGGCCGGTGGTGCGATTGATCGCAGGGAAGCGGCGATGCGCATAGTCGATCGAGTCATGCGTGTAACGCAGGCCGACGGTCAGGCCGACCCAGTCAGTGAAATCATAGGTTGCCTGGCCGAACACTGCATAGTTTTCGATATCGACAAGGCTGTTCGACGTCGCGCGCGGGAACAGGGTGTTGACGGTATCGTTGAGGTTGCAGGGCTGGGCGCCTGTGCGTGTATCGACCGGCAGGGTCGATGTGGTGCAACGGATCGACTGACGCGTGAAATCCTGGGTGTTTTCTGATTTCCAATAGAAACCGCCCACCTGATATTTGAATGCCTTGTCCTGGGGCGAGGCGAGGCGGATCTCCAGCGACTGCTGATCGGTCTCTACAAAGCCGGTGTCGTGCAATTCAGGCGTGCCGACGATTGCGCGCGGCAGAAAGTCGCCTTCACGCAGTTCGGTGTTGTTCCAGCTGCGATAGCCATAAATCGCGCTCAGCGTATGGTCACTGAACACATCGAAATCACTGTTGACGGTGATGCCCCATTGACGGTCAAGCGACTGGGTGACGAGGTTGTGGTTTACATAACGCTGGTCCTCGCCAAGCGCGACGCCGTTGGGCAGATTCAGTTCGGCATCAAGTGCGGCACCGCGAGACACGCCGGTGACTTCACCGCAGCAATCATCATCGGCTTCATAATAGTCGGCAATGATCTTGATACGTGCAGGGCCATTGTCATAATCGAGAAGACCGCGGAAACCGACACGCTTGTAACCGTTGATTTTCTCATCGCGGGTCAGGTTCGGTAAAACATTGGTAATGTTGCCGGCATAGCTGCCGAAGAAGCCGTTGACGCGGAAGTTCAGGTTTTCGGCAACAGGACCGGTCACGGTGCCGCGTACGCGTACTTCATTGCCTTCTGCAAATTCCACTGCGGCCGATCCGCCGAACGTATCTTCGCCGCCCTTAGACACGATGTTGATCAGGCCCGCCGACGCGTTCTTCCCGAACAATGTGCCCTGCGGACCGCGGAGAACTTCGAGGCGCTCGATCTCGACGAGGTCAGCAAAGGCCTGGCCCGAACGGCTCAGGACAACGCCGTCAACGACGGTCGATACGCTGGGCTCAGCTGCAATCGAGAAGGAGATGGTACCGACGCCGCGCAGAACGACGGCGGAGTTTGCGTTGGTGGTGCCCTTGCGGAAGGTCACTGAGGGAACCAACTGGCCCAGATCTTCAAGGCTGTTGGTGCCGCTGTCAGTCAGGGCGTCACCCGAAACTGCGGTGATCGCGATAGGAACGTCTTGGACGTTTTCTTCAACCTTTTGCGCGGTGACGACGATCTCTTCGACCTGCGCCATTGCGGGCGTTGCCACGCCGGCAAGTATAGCAGCACCGATGAAGGTGAGCGCACTCGTTGATTTCAAGTAAGATTTCATAACTTCCTCCTGAACAATTATCTTCTTTTAAGGGCTCAAAAACCCAATTCACTCATTTCAAACACACGCTTTTCGCGCGCACTTATCTCTGCGGCCATGCCAATGGCGACGGCGCGCAGTCCATCCTCTGCGGTGACTTCTACTTGTCCTTCACCACGTACGGCAGCCAAGAATTTCTGGTGCTCATAATAGGTGGAGCCATGGTGGCTACCTGCCTTGAGTGCGGTTTCGTCCACAGCGACATGGCTGCGCTCGACAGCCTTGGGCTGCATGAACCCGGTACGTGGGCTGAAAACAAGGCTGCCTTCGGGGATCAGGCAGTCGAGACGCGCCTTATCGCCAACGGCGGTGATTTCTTCCTGATTTTCGGCGCCATCAGCAAACATCGACAGATCGAGCATTGCGCGAACACCATTGGCGAAATCGACGGTCGTATAGCTGTTGTCGATAATGTCAGGCGTGCGCCCACCATAATTTTCGTCGATATGGTTCACGTCCATCGCGCCTGAACAATAAACGCGCACCGGTTCGCTCTGCACGATCAGTCGCATCAGGTCGAAGAAATGGCAGCATTTCTCCACCATCGTGCCGCCAGTGTTTTCGGCAAAACGGTTCCAGTCGCCAACCTTGGGCAGGAAGGGGAAGCGATGTTCACGGATTGAGAGCATCCGCAAATTGCCAATACGACCGCCATGCACCTGCGCGATGAATTCCGCTGCGGGGGGCATGTAGCGATATTCCATCGCCGTCCAGAATATGCCGGAGCTTTGCGCCGCACGCTCGACGATCCAGCGCGCATCTTCAATCTTGGTGGCCAGAGGTTTTTCGCACAAAATGTGGAGGCCGGCATCGAAAAGCGGCTCCAGCACGGAACGGTGGGTGTAATTGGGGCTGGCAACGATCACTGCGTCGCACAGGCCGGATGCCGCGAGTTCGGCCGCGCTGGAAAAGGCCTGAACGCCCTCTGCCGTTGCGCCAAGGGCGTTTTTTGCCCAGCCGAGAGAATTTTCCGTGGGATCTGCCAGTGCCGTAACAACCGCGCCTGATGTAACGGCGAGGTTCTGGATATGCTCGACGCCCATCATGCCGGTTCCCACCAGTCCGTAACGAACCACTTCGGTCAAAATACCTCCCAACGTCTTCTGATAATTTTCTGACAGCCCTGTCACAAAATATGCAATGCTTGGCAAGAGGGGGAATAGAAGGCTTGCGGTTTTTGGTCTGACTGTTACCCAAATGCCATGCGCGTCACGATCAAGGATGTATCCCGCATGGCGGGCGTTTCGATCAAGACGGTCTCGCGCGTCCTGAATAAAGAGCGTTATGTCCGCGAAGATACGCGGCTCAAAGTTGAGGCAGCGGTGGCCGCGCTGAATTTCAGCCCCAGCCTTGCCGCGCGCACATTGGCCGGATTCCGATCGTTCCAGATTGCGCTAATCTACGACAATCACAGTCCTTATTATATTCATGCCGTGCAAGAAGGTGTCTGGGCGCGCTGCCGAGAACAGGGCGTGCGGATGCTGGCGCAACCGGTGGATGTCGATTCCCCTGGATTGGCACAGGAAATTGGCGGTCTGATCGATGAAACCCACGTCGATGGCGTCATTCTTTCATCGCCTGTTACCGATGCGGCTGCTGCGTTGGAAGAGTTGGAACGGCGCGGCATCAGTTTTGTTCGCATTTCGCCCGGAACCAACCATGCACTGACCAGTTCGGTCTTTATGGACGACGCGCAGGCGGCCGATGACATGACCACATTCCTGATCAATCAGGGGCACCGGCGGATCGGTTTTGTCATGGGTCACCCCAACCATATGGCAAGCGATCAGCGCCATTTCGGATATCGCCGCGCACTGGACAGGGCAGGGATTTCCTACGAGCCTTCTATTGTCCGTCCGGGCACATTCGATTTTGAAAGCGGTATGACGGCGGCAGAGATATTGCTCGGCCTGCCCATACGGCCGACTGCGATCTTTGCGAGTAATGACGATATGGCCGCCGGCGTGCTGTCCTACGCGCATAGGATCGGCGTCGACGTGCCGGGTGAATTGTCGGTTGCCGGTTTTGACGATACGCCACTTGCCCAACTGGTCTGGCCGCCGCTTACGACCATAAGGCAGCCAGTGCGTGAGCTGGCCTATGCTGCGACTGAACGTCTTTTTTCTGTCGAAAAAGGCGTGTTCCACCAGCGATTGCAGCATGATCTTGTGGAACGCGGATCAACCGCCCCCGTCGCCAAAAACTAACAATGTAGCCTTGACGCGACTCCGCTTTAACGTCCAATAAGACATCGTTGTCATAAGGGGAGCCCAGTTTACCGATGAACGCCAATCTGACATTGCCGAACCCGCCGCGCAGCCGGATGCTGGGCAAGAGCGGGATAGAGGTGTCCAGCCTCGCTTGGGGCATGTGGCGCTTCGCAGGCCGCGACATTGCCGAGGCCGAACAACTGGTCAATGCGGCGTTTGAAAGTGGCATTACTTTTTTCGATACGGCCGATATCTATGGTTTTGTGTCGCCCGGTGTCGGCTTTGGTGATGCTGAAGAATTGCTTGGTCAGGTTTTCGATCGCAATCCGGGAATGCGCGACCAGATGGTGCTGGCAACCAAGGGCGGGATCATGCCGCCGATACCCTATGATAGCAGCGCCACCTATCTCTCCTCGGCTATTGATGCGAGCCTGAAACGACTGAAGACTGATCGGGTCGATCTGTGGCAAATCCACCGTCCCGACGTGCTTACCCACCCGCAGGAAATTGCGCGCACAATCGAAAATGCCATGAAGTCGGGCAAGGTCCGCGCTTTTGGCGTTTCCAACTACACCCAGGCGCAGATCGCGGCATTGGCGCAGTTCGTTGATGCACCGATCGTATCGACCCAGCCTGAAATCTCCCCGGTGCGGATCGATTGCATTGAAAATGGTGAGCTTGATCAGGCAATTGCCATGGATATGGCGGTACTCGCCTGGTCGCCGCTTGGTGGCGGAAGGATTGCCGACCCGCAAAATGATCGCGAGCGTGCGGTTGCGGCTGCGCTGTCAGGCGTGGCGGCGGCGCATGGTGTTTCGCGCACCGCCGCTGCCTATAGCTGGATCATGGCGCATCCCGCGCGTCCGATCCCCATTGTAGGTTCGCAAAACCCCGCGCGCATTGCCGAGGCGGCCGATGCCTACAAAATCCAATGGACCCGCGCCGATTGGTATGCGGTGCTGGTCGCTGCTCGGGGAGTGCCTCTGCCATGACCAACCAAAAGCCGGATGGGCAGCTTGAGATCAGCTGGTTTTCAGCGCTTTGTGATGATGATTACGAATTTCTGGGTCGCCCGGATCCGGCGCTTGCGTCCAGCTGGGAACATTGCCGCAATATCGTATTGCGCGCCGAAGAAGGCGGGTTCGACAATATCCTGCTGCCCTCCGGCTATGCGCTTGGCCTTGATACCACGGCGTTTGCCAGTGCGATCGCAACGCTGACCAAGCGTATCAAATTGCTGATGGCGGTGCGCATCGGCGAATGTTGGCCGCCGCAGCTTGCCCGCCAGATTGCAACATTGGACCAGATCGCCGGTGGCCGTCTGAACATCAACATCATCTCGTCCGACATGCCCGGCGAGAAGATGGACAGCGAGCCGCGTTATCGCCGTACGGTTGAGGCGATGAAGATTCTGAAGACGCTGCTTAATGGCCAACATCTGTCGCATCAGGGCGAACATTATCAGTTCGATCTCGATCCGCCGCGGATGAAGACGGTAAGCGGCAAATGCCCTCCGCTCTATTTCGGGGGGCTTTCGCCGGCGGCTCGCGAAGCTGCGGCCGAGGGGTGCGATGTCTATCTGATGTGGCCGGAAACGCTGCAAAGTGCAAAGGAACTGATTGCAGACATGGATCAGCGCGCCGCGAAATTCGGTCGCACGCTGAAATATGGTTTCCGTGTCCATGTTGTGGTGCGTGAGACAGAGGCCGAGGCCCGGGCCGCGGCGGATCGGCTGCTGTCCAAGCTGGATGCTGACACCGGCAATGCGATCCGTAACAAGTCGCTCGATGCCCAGACTTTCGGTGTCGCTCGACAGGCAGAGTTGCGCGAACAGTCGGCCGCCAATGAAGGCTATATAGAAGATAATCTCTGGACCGGGATCGGACGCGCCCGTTCCGGCTGCGGTGCGGCGATTGTCGGCGATCCCGATCAGGTGCTTGCTAAGATCAAGGCCTATCAGGCGTTGGGGATTGAGGCTTTCATTCTTTCGGGCTATCCGCATATCACCGAATGCGATCTATTCGCGCGCTATGTATTACCGCAACTCAATCATGGTCCATTGACGCTAGACTGAGAAAAACCGCCCTTCAAGGCTGGTCGGACACCGGCTCGCCCAAATATCGAGTGATGGATGAACGACCCGAAAATCCCTGCCGATCAGGCCGTGCAGCAGCAGTTTCGTGCAGCGATGCGCCGGCTGGCTGCATCGGTGTCGATCGTCGTTGCGCAAGGCGATGATGGTCCGGTCGGCATGGCGGCGACGTCGATCACGTCGCTGACGGTTGATCCTCCTGCAATCCTTGTGTGCGTTAATCGCGCGACCAGCCTGCATGCGCTGCTGGAGCCAGCGGCGCCACTTGCCATCAGCCTGTTATCGCGGGATCAAAAGGACGTGTCGGCTGCATTTGGCGGCGCATTGCGGGGCACGGAACGATTTGGTGTTGGCATCTGGAACGCCGGTGCGAATGGCTTGCCGCAACTGGAAGGCGCCCAGGCCAATCTTGAATGCGTGATCGACGCGATGCTTGCTTATGCAACGCACAGCATAGTGATCGCACGGGTGTTGCAGGTGCGTACCAGCAAGGATGTTGACCCACTCATCTATCAGGATGGCGGTTACCTCTAAACGAAGGCAATCCTTGGCCTGAAGTCAGTCGCAGAACCGTTGCAATATCGTCCGGCGCGCGCCTGATCTAACGGGCGCGGCCCGCTTCCGGTTTCACTTCTTCGCCATAAGCCGTTCTGCGATTGCTTGATAAGCAGGAAGCGAGATGTCGTCGAAGCGGAGATTTGACGCTTGCGGGTTCGACGCAAAGCGGGCGATGACCATCTCTGCCTTGGGATCAATATAGATCGCCTGTCCATGGACGCCGCGTGCGGCGTAAGCACCATGTTCATTGTGCGACACCCACCATTGGCTCTTATAGCTCCACCCAGATAATGTCGTGTAGCCCGCCTTAGCGAAATCTTCCTTGCTCGCTCCTGCTCGCACTTTGGCGACAACCGATGACGGGATAATCTGCTGCCCGTTGAAACGACCGTTGAGGCGCATCGCCTCACCAAAGCGTGCCATGTCGCGCACCGTCAGGTTCAGGCCACCAGCCGTGAAAGGCGATCCCGCTGCGTCAACGGTGATTTGGGCGTCATGCTCCATGCCCATTTTAGACCAGATACGTTCGCTGAGTACCTCTTGCGGACGCTTCCCAGTAACGCGGGCGATCATCCAGCCGAGCACTTCTGTGTTGACCGACTTATAGGTAAAGCCATCGCCATGTGCGCCCATTTTGGGAACGGTTGGCAGATAGTCATAAGCGGCACGGGGCCCGGCATAGCCTGGTGGTGCGGGTGCGAAGCCTACCGCAAGCGAGAATTTTGCAATGTCGGCATTGGAATCGGTATAATCTTCGGAATAGGCAAGGCCTGTGGTCATATCGAGCACTTGCCGCACCGTTGCATCGCCAAAACCGCTAGTGGCGAGTTCGGGAATGTACCGGGAGACCAGCGCATTTTCATCCAGTCTGCCCTCCGCGATCAACATTTCGGCAAGCGTTCCAAAATAGGATTTGGTCACCGAAAAGGCGATGTGCGGCTGGTCGGGCCCCATCGTGCCGTTATACCGCTCATATACAATCCTGCCCTTATGCAGGATGACGACTGCATCGCCGTAAACGGCCTCAAATGCCTGTGCCCAGGTCATCGCTTCACTGCGACCCAGCGGCGTGAATGTCACAGTATCCAGATCGTCGCGTAAAGCTTGTGGTAGCGCAGAGACAGGCCCTTGCCCGCGCTTGATGGTGGCGGTTGGCATCAGTTCCTGAATATGCGCAAAGGACCAACGGATCTGCGGGAATTGGTAATGGCTGCCATCGCGGAACAGTACCCGCTTTTCAGGTGGCGGCGGGCTCCCCTGCATCCAGCCCATTTTCACAGGATCGGTGTCGGCCGGGCTGGCGGGTGCCTGCTGCGCAGTAGCAGCGACGCTGGCAGAGAGCAAAAGCAAACCAATTACAGACTTGAACATTGAGGTCCTCATTTTTTCGAGCCGGTCAGTGGCTGCATGGGGTAGGGGCATTATTGGGTATTGCCAATGCTTAGGCTGTCGACTGGTTGCCATTAATGCAAATCTGCCTTGCGCAACCCAGAGGTCGTCCCGTGGCCAAGAAAGGTTCAATCACGAAAAGGCAGATGCAATTCGACACGAAGCCCGCCCAGAGGCGACGTTTCCAGCCCCACCGAGCCCCGATAATGCAGCAGCAGGTCCTTGACGATTGCAAGCCCCAGCCCGGTACCGAATTCAGACCGATCTAGTCTCTCTCCAACCTTGAACACAGCTTCGCGCTGAATTTCTGTTATGCCGGGTCCATCGTCATCGATCAGCAAAACAGCAGCACCTTTATCAAGGTGCCAGGTGACTTCGACCCTTGTTGTCGCCCATTTGCATGCATTGTCGATCAGGTTCGAAAGGATCTCGGTCAGATCCACTTCGTCCATCGACACGTCGATTTTGGGGCCATAAGTTACCATCAATTCAAGTCCGCGATCCCGATATAGTCGGCGCATCGCATTGATGATCGGTTCAAGAACCTTGTCCAGCGCAGAGCGATGGCCGGGAAGGTTGGCTTGCGCGGCCATGCGGGCACGGCTGGTGTAATAGTCGATATAGCGCTGCATCTGCTCGCAGCTCTGCAGGAGCACGGCGGCGCTTTCGTGTCCACCCTTATCGGCCAGCAGTTGCGCCTCGTCAGCGATGATGGCGAGCGGGGTTCGTAATCCATGTGCCAGATTTCCGGCTTGAACCCGCGCCGATTGCAACATGTCCCAATTGGAGGTCAGCAACTGGTTAAGGTCCGACACCAGCGGCATTATCTCGCTGGGATAGTTGCCCATCATGCGGCGCTCGCGCCCGTTGCGAATGGCGGAAATCGCAGCCTGCATCTTGTGCAACGGCCGCATGCTGTAATTGATCTGGATTGCGCCGATCAGGATCATAACCATCGCGAAAGCGCCGAGCGAGTAAAGGAGCGGCAAGTCGATTTCGGCAACCACTTCGTCGATCAGCCGCTGGTCGGTGGCAACGTACAGCATGAGCGGGGGGCCGCCGTCTGTCACCGGTTTGGTCATCGCATATTCGAGTGTGCTTCCCGTTGGACCAAGGATGAATTGCCATAGCGGTTCGGGACCTTTGGCAAGGCCGACCGGAAGGTTGTTTCCGTCGAGCGATGGTGATCGGATCGTTTTAAATCCGGCGCGTTCCACCTCCCAGTAGAAGCCGGAGCCGGGCGGAATGAAACGCGGGTCGGACAGGCGGCGCAGCAGATAAGGCTGCCCCTTTGCATCGACCAGCGACAGATCCGCCAGTTCCTGAATATGGATTTCCATCTCCTCATGGAAACCATCAACCACATAGGAGTGGATCACCCGCGCCACGACCAGACCGGTCAGAATTGTGCCGATGATGACCGACACCATCGTCGCCATGATGAAGCGCGTGCGCAGGCTGCCGAAATCAGGCCTCATCGTTCAAACCGGTAACCCAGTCCGCGAATGGTGGCGATCGCCGTTTTGCCGACCTTCTTGCGCAGCCGCCCGATATGCACCTCGACCGTGTTGAGATCGCGTTCTTCGGCCATCGGATACAGATGATCGAGTATCTCTCCCTGCGACAATATGTGCCCCGGCTTCAGAAGGAAGAGGTGAAGCAAGCGATATTCGATCTGTGTCAGTTCGATTTGCGATTTGTTGCGCCAGACCATCCGTGCGCCAGGATCCATCATAATCTCGCCGGCTTCCAGCTTGGCATGGGTTTGGCCTGCGGCTCGCCTGACCAGCGCATTGAGCCTGGCCAGCAATTCCTCTCCGCGTACCGGCTTGACGACATAATCGTCAGCACCCGCGTTGAGGCCCTCCACTTTTTCCTGCCAACTGCCCCGCGCCGAGAGAATGATGATCGGCGTGTCAAAACCCTTTTGCCGCCAGCGGCGTACAAGGTCAAAGCCGTCCATGCCGGGCAGGCCGATATCGACCACAAGTGCCGACCAATTTTCAGGATCGGGAAGATCAAGCGCACTTTCCGCACTCGCTACACTTTCAGCCACAAACCCGCTCGTTTCCAGCCGGTCGCATAGCCTGCGGGCAAGTTCATCTTCGTCTTCAACAACCAAAATACGCATTCAGTTCCCTCGCGGTATCACGGTTTCTATGCGTCAAATACAACCAAAGCCATATGCATTTAGGTGCCGTTACGGTTTCAATTTCGGGGGGCTTGTCAGGTTGGTGACAGCTTTTGCTTCTAACAGGCCGGCAGCTTTTAGAGGTGAATTGGCTGTTCGCGAAAACGGCACCCGACATCCAGCGGCAAGCTCCTTGATTTTCGCGCACCTGACGCGAAGCTGACATGAAGATAAAATAAGACTGAATATTATATTCATGTCCGATTTTTATTTCTCTATATTGCATTCAAATTGACAGAATACATTTAATCGCGAATCGATCTGGCTGATTCGTGGAATCATTATTCATTTTTGAAAAAATCTTGTCCGCATTCGGATGCCGGTCCATCGCATATCGCGGCCAGATTTCTGCGTGCGCGCTGAAATGCTTCCGGCTGTTAACCATCTATATCTCTAGATATATGCAATAAATATATCCCAAAATTGGATTTTTCACTTTCGTGGTTAACGAAGTTTACGGACCTGTGATCGCTTCACTAAAAAGTAATCGATTGGGATGGGTCTCGATAACGTATAATAAACGCGCTGAAACTCCCCCATCAGAATTATTTATTTGATCGCGGAAAGCCATGTGTTTCCCGCGGCGCTGTCTGGCGAGCATCTTCGGGCTCGGGTTGGCAATGCCGTGACCGGTGGAACGCAAAAAATGAGGTAGAGAAAATGACAACCAATATTTGGGGTTCGGACGCGCAGGCGCCGCTTATTATTGCTTCGGGTCTCCCGCCCGCTGGACAAGCGCTTTTTGATGCGGCTGACAGCGGTGGCGCTGAAGTGGGTGTTATTTCCTACAAGAACGGGCAGGCGTCCGTTTCCTTCTTTGATCATATGGGTGTGCCGACGGCAGCCCGCCCAACCTCGGTTCTCGCAACCGGCGGCGCGGCGCTTGCCGAAGTGGCAATCTCGGCTACGGGCATTCTCGGTTATGGTGCGGGCTGGATCGAAGCTGGCACCAATGTGATCAAGGCGCAGTATTTCGGCGCCGTTGGCGCTTATGGTGCGCCGGTCACCTTGGGTACAGGCCATGGGCTCGACATGGCCGGCTATTCGCGCAACGACGCAGCCGGCAAGAAGCCTGCGGTGGATGGGTTCGTCGCATCTTGGATTGGCACCGACGGGAATGTCTATTTCCAGCGCGCAGGGGTCCATCTGAACAACGCTGCCGATTCGATTGGCAGTGTCAGCGCCGCCGGCCTCGATGGAATCCCCGGCAGTCGCCCGGCCGGGGCGACATCTAGCGCGAACACCGATAATGACGCTGCCATCAAGGTTACCACCAGCGGTCAAGCGTCCGAGGCGTCGGTTGCGGTTACCCATAGCGGCGAAGTCATCCTTGCCTGGACTGAACATGGCGCGACCGGTGACACCCTCAGCTTCAAGGTCTTGAACGCGGACGGGACCGAGAATTTCGCGGCGACGCTGCCGGCAACCCTGCCTGCTGGTGCCCATGTCGACACGGCGTGGCTCGCGGGTGGTGGTTTTGCCATCTCTTGGAACACGGCGGATGCGATTCAGAGCATCGTCTTCAACACGGCCGGCGGTGTAGTCCCCGGCTTCGGCGCAGTGTTCACTTCGACAGGAACGAACACTCTGCAAAGCTTCGCACCCGGCAGCTTTACTGGCGATTTTTCATTGGGCACGATGCTCGACACAATCGGTGGCTTTACACTGGCCTACACCGAAGGCAGCGTGTTGAAGGAGCAAAGCTTTAACAACCTTGGCGGCGTGCTTGATCCGGTACAGTCGCAGCCGATCACGATTGGCACCGTCGATCCTTTGACCTCGCTGGCCTCTGCCAGTCTGGTTGGAGAACGGGTCATGGTGCTCTCCGAACGGATTGACGGCACCGTCATGGCGACGGTCGTTGATCCGCGTGCGCAACCGATCGGCACCGCAATTGCGCTGAACGGTGTCGGCTTGGTCATCAATGGTATCGACACGCCCACCAGAGCCATTCCCGACGTGCTGGTTGGCACCATCGGCAATGATACCATCAATGGCGGTGCCGGAGATGATATCATGTCAGGTGCGCTTGGTCATGATCGGATCATTGCCGGTATCGGCAATGATACCATCGACGGCGGCGGCGGGGTCGACACGCTCGTCCTGTCTGGCCGGCAGTCCGACTATACGATCGTCAACCTCGGCGGAACATTGTTCCAGATTACCGACAATCGGACGATTGCGACCAACGACGGCGCCGATATCGTCCGCAATGTGGAAGTGTTTGAATTTGCCGGACCGTCCGCTTTTGATCCCAGGGTGACGGTCGCTGCGGCGACGCTTGGCGCGCTGACTAGGAACATCGACCCCACGGCATGGGGCCTGAGCAACGAGGATGTTGACTCGCTGCCGTCATCGATCCGCACGCCGGATGTCGATGGTTTCATCGTCAATGATGGTGCGGACCGCGCAGGGGCGCAATCCGCGCCCGTCGTGTCGGACAGCATCGGTGAATTCGTCTCCATTCTGTGGGAGGACCATACGGGTGGCGGCTCGCGGATCCGCGGCAATTTCTACGATGTGGAAGGCAATCCGGACAGGGTTACCCCGCTGCCGGGTACCTTTGCCATTGGTGACGGCGTGGGTTACGAATTCAACGCCCGCGTTGCGTCTGGCGCGGCCAACTCCGGCTGGGGTGTAGTTTATTCAGAAAAGGTCGATGCGACCACCGAAACGCTCAAGACCAACTTCTTCGGCCTGAACCTGACCGGCAATGAGCAGTTGGTGGATGCCAGCGGCCTGCACCAGCATTCCGCATCGATTTTCGGCTCTTATCTCGACCATCGTCTGAACCCCGTGACGGGCCAGATTGATGGGCCTGCGGTCATCCTGCCGGCTGGCATGAACGACGGTTATAACGTGATTTACGTTGAAGGTGGCCAAGTCGGCGATAGCTATGGCGCGATCCGTCTACAACGTTTTGAAGTCAATCTGGATGCCTTGGGTCAACCCGGTGCACCGCGTGCGGCCGGTCTCGACGGTCTGGCAGGCGTCGGTAGCGATGCCGCAGTGACCCTGTCTGCTTCCGGGCGTGATCCATCGATCACCGGTCTGCACACGTTTGAGACCATCGCAGTGTGGATCGAACAAGACGCCAATGGCGTCGAGCATGTTGTAGGGACAGCGCTGGACGATCTTGCCCAGACAATCGGTATCGACCTGAGCAACATTTCAGGCACCGATGTTATCGCGGCAGGATCCAAGGTGATTGTCGCACAGGCGGAAGCTGTGAATGCGGCAATTGTTTGGGTTGCCGATGTCGGCACCAATGGCAATCATGTCTATGAACTGCATGCGACCATGCTGTCTTCGCCCGGTACAGGTATTGACGGCCAGGGTTTTGCACTGGTGCAGCCCGCCGCTCCGTTCAACCTGATGACCCTGCCTGCGGGCGTGGACCTTGCCTCGATCAAGGTTTCGGGCATCAGCGGCGAAGGCAGTGCGGACATCATCGTGCAATGGGACGGGGTGACTGCAGGGGACACCAATGTCTATGCGCGCCACTTTGGCACCATTTTGGATCCGGCGACCGGGGCCGCTTTGGCCATGTCGCCCGTTGGCAACACAATTCAGGTCAATGCCAACAGCCAAGGCGACCAATCGCATAATGGCGTAGCTGGCCTTTTGGGTGATCGTTTCATCTCGGTGTGGCAAGACAGCAATGCGGCCGTGACTGGCGGCAATGGTACCGACATCGTCGCGCAAATCTTCGACACCCGCGCCCCGGGTCAGCATATTGTCGGCGACTTTGTGACACCCACGGGTAGGGTTGCAGCGCGGCCTGACATTCTTGTCGGCACCAATGGCAATGACTTCATCCTGGGCGACATCAGTGATAGCGACGGTGCCGCTGACTGGATCTTTGCCGGCATGGGCGATGACACCATGCAGGGTGGCCCGAGCGATCGCGTCGCTGCAGTTCGCAGTGAGATTCTCGATGGCGGCCTTGGGACCGACACGGCCGTCTATACCGGCAATTTCGCAGATTATGAAATCACGGCGATTTTTGACAATGAACGAGGCCCCGGTTTCCAGATCACCGACCTGCGGCCGACCGAGGACGCCAACAACAACCTGTTGCAAAATGACGGGACCGACTTTGTCTACAATGTTGAGCGGCTGGCCTTTGCCGATCAGTCAATCGACGTCGCTGCCGACATTTACAACCCGCCAATGCCCGCTCCTCAGGCAGGGTGGGATGGAACCCCCAATGCATGGTCGCTGACCGACACCTCGCAGTATAAGCTGCAGACACTGGCCACCGGGGTTGCAGCGCAGAGCCAGGTTGCAGTGACCAACCTGCAGGACGATACGGCTTTGGTCTGGATTGAAGGTACTGCCGGTGCCGGCAGCCATTCAGTAATGGCCGAACGGCGTCTGGTGACTGGCGAGATCGATCCGCTCTGGCAGGGGCCGGGTGCAGCGGCAGCCGGTCCGATCGAAATGACCGATGGGACCTTCGCGGCCAACACCGTGGGCAATCCTGTAGTGGCCAGTGCCGGCCTGCTCGGCGTGCTGGCTGCGTGGGAATCGACCAACGTAGATGGCCAGTCGAGCATCCACATGCGCCTTGGCAGCACCGCCAGTGCCACGCCGTTCAATACGGGCGGCGGTTTCCCGGCTTATGGCTTTACCGGTGGCGAACTGGTCGTGCCCGGCTCCGCCGGTGGCCGCTCACCCTCTGTGATGGGCTATGAAATCGTCAACACGGCAAACGAAACCGTGGAACTGGGTTTCCACGTCGCCTTTGTCGATGACACCGGCCAAGTGCGTTTGGCGCGCTATGAAATTCCGGTGTTCGAAGTAGATCCGTTGACCGGTGCCGTCGGCAACCCGGCACTTCCGGCCAATTTCGGCATTAGCGGCCAGACGCAGCCGATCCTGATTGGCGCAGATGGTCTTCGCAATCACGATCCGGTCACTGGCGCATTGATCGATGATCCGGATGGTGCGATTTCGCTTGGGGCGGGCGGAGCGCCCTCGCTGACCTCGTTGCACAATGGCGAACTGGTGGTGGGCTATACCGACGCCGCGGGTCACTATACCGTTACGCGCTTCGATGTGACGCATACGGCCGACAGCCGCGATGAGACGATGTTTGTCGCGGACAAGATCACTTACGCCGCAGCGCAGACCGATACTTTGGGAACAAATGTCCTCTCTGGTCAGGTTGTCAGCCAGCTGAATGGCAGCTTTGGTGCCTTCTGGACAGAAGATGACGGCGCCGGTGGCGTCGTGCTTAAGGGCAATGTGTACAATGCAGGCGGGACGACATGGCACCAGAGCGGGACGCTTGACCTGCAAACGGGTCTGCCGGCTGGCGTTGACGTTACGGTCGTATCTTCCGGTATTAATCCGGACGGCGTCGAGGACGGCTTTGTCGCGCTTTGGCAGACGGGCGGTCATATCTCTGGCCAGCGCTACGACATGGCCGGCGCGAAAGTCGGACTGGTATTCCAGGTCGATGATCCGAACGGTGTGGCACATGGCGGCCTTTCGGCTGCAGGTGTCGACAATGGTCTGATCATCATCGGCCATGAACTCGCGGCGAACAATGGCGATGTGGGATATAGCTATCTCGATACACGCCAGCCTGGTGCAGAAGTCCTTGGGGCGACGACCAGAGCCGGTGTTGCCGGGAGCATTGCGGTCGGCACCGTTGGTGACGACGCGATGGATGGCCGTGCTGCAGACGACCAGCTCTTTGGCGGGCTGGGCAATGACGTCATCACTTTGGGCGGCGGTTCCGACATTGGTGACGGCGGTGCAGGCAACGACATCATTCTCGGCGGGGCTGGTCAGGATCAGATCTTGGGCGGCAGCGGTAACGACCTGTTGATGGTCGGCACCAGCGGCCCGGCTGATGTCCGCAAGGACGCAGTATTGGTTGCCGGCTTGACTGCCCAGCTGTCCGCAACCGCCCAGAATGTGGCGATTATCGCCAGCAATAATGGTGCAGATATCGTGTCGGGCGGCCTTGGTGTGGATACCCTGTCGTTCCGTTCGGACGCCAGCCCGGTGCGTGTGGATCTCAACACTGGTCTGGTTTACCGGGCCGGTACCGGCGCGAACACCGTCAACTTCACCGATAATGGCACCACGGCCAGCTACAATCTGACCGCTGCCATTGGTGAACTTGTGTTGGATGCGGCTGGCTTACCGATCTTCCAGTTCACCCGTGATATCGAGCGGGTCGAAGGCGGGCGCGGGGCGGACGTTCTTCTCGGCGCTGCGAGCAATGACGTGATATACAGCGGTGGCGGCAACGACTTTATCGACGGTCGCGCTGGAACACAGGACATCGGCGTGTTTGCCGGAGCTGCGTCTGGCTACACCGTGGCACGCACCCCGACCGGAATTTCGGTGACCCATACCATCCCGGCCACGGCGACCAGCCTTGCAAGGACCGAGACGGCAATCCTGAACAATGTCGAATTCGTGCAGTTCGGTGATCGCCGTATTGCCGCCGCCGATGTGCAACCGGGGGCAGCTGTCTCCGCTGCATCACTGACTAACCGCAACCCGGGGCCGGCGCTTGCCAACGATACCGCGACCTTGGCCGAAGACACTTCGGTAAAGATCAACGTGACCGCAAACGACGTGGCCAACGAATTTGCGCCGCAGCCTGTCTTCATCACGGCGATCAATGGTCAGGCGGTCACCGCTGGCGGGCCTGCGATCACGGTGGCGAATGGCAGTGTGTCTCTGGGCCTTGACGGTCAGCTGAACTTCACGCCGGCTGCGAACTATTTCGGGACGACGAGTTTCACCTACTCGGCACAAGATGGCGGCGGTGTGACCTCGACGGCGACTGTGCAGTTGAACATCACGCCGGTGGCCGATACGCCGACCGCCGTTGCCGATGCCTATGAGGTGGTTCTCGGTTCGACCACGCAGCTGAATGTGCTCGCCAACGACATCAACCCGGATGCTCCGCTGTCGGTCCTCAGCATTGGGACGCTCAACACCACAGGCCTTGCTGGCACTGCGACCAGTGATGGCAATGCCATTACCTTTACCGGTAATACTTTGGGCACGACCACGCTGACCTATACCGCCAACAACGGTCTGGAGAGCACGCCTGTCACCGTGACTATCAAGGTCCTGGTTCAGAATAATACTCCGACGCTGACCGGTGATCTGAACGCGACGGTTGTCGAAGGCGCGCGTGTTGCTCTGACGGCTGCTGATATCGGCTATACCGATCTCGACGCCGCGGATGTCCTGACCTTCACGGCATCTGGTGCGGTCAATGGTGCGGTGCAAGTCAATGGCGTGGACGCGACCAGTTTCACCATGGCCGACGTGACGGCCGGTCGAGTGTCGTTCCTGCACAATGGTACAGAAACGCCAACGGCCAGCTTCTCGATGGTCGTGACGGACGGAAAGGTCGTTACCGCGCCGGTTACGGTGCAGCTTGCCGTGACTGCGGTCAACGATGCTCCGATCCTGACCGGTGCGGTTGCAAATGCAACCTATGTCGAAAATGCGGCCGCGCTTACCATTGCCCCGGCATTGTTGCTGACGGATGCGGACAGCGCGAGGTTGACCGGTGCCACGGTGACGATCTCGGGTGGTCTCGCGGAAGATGTCCTCACCTTTACACCGCGTACCGGCATCACCGGCAGCTATGCTGCAGGCACCCTGACGCTCAGCGGTTCGGCAACCGTTGCCGCTTATCAGGCTATCCTGCGCTCTGTTGCCTATAGCAACAGCTCGGATCGGCCCGATATAGCGCCTCGCACCGTAATCTTCACCATCAATGATGGTGGCGCAGTTAACGCGACGGCCACGGCGTCGACGATAATCGCGGTTCAGTCGGTCAACGATCTGGCGACCGGGGCGATTGCGATTGCCTCGGCTGCAGCGGGGGGAACCGGAGTGATTCTGACCGCCGCCGGTAACTTGCTGGATGCCGACCTCGTCAATCCTGTGGTGGTGCCGACATACGCATGGCAATCAAGCACGACCTTGACCGGTATCTACACCAACCTGGTCGCCAGTGGGACGTCTGTCCTGACGGCGAACACGGCGACTGTGACGCCCGCTGCGGTGACCTTCTATCAAGTCCGCGGAACCTATACCGATCCCTTTGGGACCAATGTGGTTACCTCGACGGATCGTGCCGTGGTCGGTACTGCAGCTGCGAACGCGATGTCTACAGCAGGTGTAAAATTCCTCTCAGCATTGGGCGGCAATGATACAATCACCTATGCAGCGACATCGTTGCCCGATCTCATCATTGATGGCGGGGCAGGGACAGATACGGTGAGTATTGCCGCAGCTATCTCGAGTTTCGGACCTGTTTCGGACTCCGCTTTGTTAGGGGTTGAAACTGTAAGCGCCGCAGCCCTGCTGACCGCGATCTCGATGGATCTGTCCGTCCAGACGGAAGCCCTCACGATCACTGGTGGCGCTGGTAACGATACGATCCGGGGTGGGACCGGAGCGGATGCGATCAATGGCGGTAACGGCAATGATCTGATCTTTGCTCTCATCGGCAACGACACCGTGAACGGCGGAGCTGGTACTGATACGTTGGACTATTCGGCCAGCACGGGAACGTTGACCGTCAATCTGGCAGCGGCGACAGCGCAGATCACCGGTTCGCTGACCGGAACCGACACTGTCACTGCAGTTGAAAACATCATTGCGAATGCTGCGGATAACAGCATCACGGGCAGCGCTGCAGCCAACCTTCTAGATGGAAATACAGGTAATGACACCATCCGTGGTGGAGCCGGAAATGATGCGATACTGGGTGGCCTTGGCAATGACACGCTATATGGCAATGCTGGGATCGACAGGCTTGCTGGTGGTGCCGGTGCGGATCGCTTTGTCTTCGATGCGGCGACGGCGGGTAGCGCGGACACCATCACCGATTTCGAAATCGGCGCGGTGGGTGGCCGGATCGACAAGATCGGGATCTCTGCGGCCGCTTTCGGTATCGGGGCTGCTGCTGCTGCAAGCGGAGGTTGGCTATCGCTGACGGGAGCCTTCACTACGACAACCCAGCGGATCGCCTACAACGCCAACACTGGATCGCTCGATTATGACAGCAATGGTAGCGCTGGCGGCGGCACCCGCTTCCAGATCGGCGTTATCGACATCAATAACGATGCTGCACTGCATCCGACACTGGCTCTTGATCACTTCATTCTGATGTAAGGGACAGGTTTCAATTAAGCGCCTGCGCGGGCAAATGCTCGCGCAGGCTCGCGCTCGATCCGCAACTTGCAGCGACAGTCGGCGACCAACCTTACATCCGTCCAAGGGGCGACACCCGGCGTCGGGAACCCGTTTTCATATCAGGATGCACGGCAATATATGATGGCGTCTCCGCGCCGCTTGACCTTGCAGCTTCACAAGGACTTTTGAGTGGTGCATTGCGCGTTTCAACGGGGTTGATGCCACCCTTCGACATCATGCATAGCTGAACGAAACAAGCGCATGCGCATGTAACGCCAAAATGACAGATCAAGTTTTACCGAAGGTGCGTGAACGGACCATAGAGCCAGCGCCTAGGTCATTGTCGGTCAGTCCGTTACCAGAACATAGCCTTCATTCGGCAGGGCCTCAATCCGGCTCCCGACGACGAGTTTGCGTCGCAGCTTTGACATACTAACCCGCAGATTCATGACAGAGATCGGGTCTTCATCAATTCCAGCAATGCGTTGAAGCCGCTGAAAGGATACGCACCATCCTGGCCTGTCCAGCAAACATTCAATCAAGCGCCTTTCACGCCCGGTCAGTACGCTTGCATCGCAGACTTTGCTCAACATGTCGGCGCGCTCATACTGTTCACGCTCCGCGTTAGTCCGAACGCAACGTTGCCGCCAAATTGCACGAAACCTGGCAATTCCCTCCAACGGATGAACCTTGCCGATATCAAGAACCTCATCGAAACCAGCCCGCAGCATCGCCGCCCGAGTTTGCGGTGTGGATCCGGTAACAATAGCCACAACGACCCGATTCCGAAGCAACGGTTCAAATTCTCTGTACAGCGCGGACATGCGCCGGCCATCGTGCCCTCCCAATATCAGGAATTCAGAGTTGGCATCGAACAAGACCGAATTAGCAGCAATAGTAGAGCCATATTCCTGGATATCGACCGCTTCGAATACGTCGCTTAACCACGCATGCCGACGCTTGGCATCGCGCTTGCCAATGGAAACGAGGCGTGCCGGGATCTCACCGGCCCCAATAAACTGTCGATTGGCGACACTGGCTATCTCAACGGTCATTGTTTGATATATTCCCCAACATGCAACGGAGCTGCGGGTGAGGATATAAAGGTCGACCAAAATAAATGAATTAGTACAAAAGTTTGGCGGCATAGCCGAAAATGCTATGCCGGTCCGTAATTCGCTTACTGCATGCGCGCGACGATCAGATTGATCATTTGCCGCACCGACCAGGGGCCGCGATGTATGCGCCTGCAGTTGGAGTTATACAGGCCATGAGACACCTAACATATTCCGGCACCATATTCGGGATATGCGCCTCAAATATTGACCAGTCTTTTCAGATGTTTCTGCCTGAAATACCATATACACTGCGCGCTCATGCATATGGGCTACATATATAAACCAATGATTTATATATTTATTCCGGAAATTTGACACTGTCATTTGTGCGGTACGTTATTGTAGCCGCGTCTGGGCTCGCACCAATGACATTGAATTTTGCAAAACAAGACAAAAGTTCAGAAAGTTCAGCAGGGTGCGCATCGCAGCCCAATCGGCTTCCGACCCAGACTTCCGGACTGCCCCCCCAGACTTTTATTTCCGAGGCCGGGGTTCGGATTGTCGGCATCCGCGACAAAGAATATGATTTGCGGGCGTCGTGGCTGCGCAGCTGGTTGCCGCACGCCCCCATGCATCAATTTGATCATAACGACAGCAAACCGCTTTCGCAGGCAATCAACTCGTTCGAGGTCCTCATCCTCCACGGCAAGGATGTTGAGCGGATGGGTCACATTATAAAGGACTGGCGCCGGCTCCTGCCAAGCAAGCTAATCGTCGCCGTACTAACTACGATGAATAGCGATAAGCAGAATGAGCTGCTTTACAGCGGCGCGGACGCAGTGCTCGATATAGATACGTCGGATTTTGTGGCTGTTGTTTGGCTGCAATCCTTACTCTCGCGCTTATCGGAGCGGCGAGAAGCCAATTTACGGCCATCTTTGGATGTTGACGTCGAACTATCGGACCTAAATGTTACGCCAATGGAGCGGATGATCCTGACATCGCTCTTGAACAAGGAAGGTACCGTCGTGGGTCATGCGGATATCTTGCATGCAATTGGCCGCGATAAATCCAAAAAAAGTTTGCACATTCTAAGCGCAGCTGTTTGTAATCTACGCAAGAAGCACTCGGCCCGATTTAAAATATTTAACGTAAAAGGCTCGGGCTACGGGGCATTAAGAAGAAATTCTGATATAATGCGATATAGGCAATCATAGCGCTGTCGAATTATTCTATTTCAGTAACTCACGCACTTTCGCATGCAGCTCATTCGGTCGATAGGGCTTTTTAATGAAAGCCATGTCGTTCGGAAGCAGGGACATGTTGTCACTATAGCCGGAAGTGAGCAGCAGCGCGGTCAGCGGAAATTTTTCTTTTATCCAACGCGCAAGATCGACGCCGGTTTCTTCCGTACCCATGGCGATGTCGCAGATAACGAGCTTGTACCCTGCATCTTCAAGATACTCCTTCGCCTCGCTGATGCTTGCGGCACATATGACATGATGACCGTCGTCGACCAGCATCTCGCTGATTGATTCAGCGATCAAAGGTTCATCGTCGACGACAAGTATCGTTCCTGCATGAAGTATCGCTCCGGCATGGCGCATGGCGCCCTTCTCCAACTCGGCGGAAAGCCCGGCTGGAAGATCGGTCGGTGGAACGGTGTGCGGAAAGGTCATACGGGCGATCAGCCCGCCACCAATTCGGTTAGAGAAGGACAAATCCCCGCCCGATTGCCTTGCAAATCCGGCGGTAATGGCAAGGCCAAGACCGCGGCCATTGGATTTCGTCGTAAAATAGGGGTCGTTTGCATGGCGTAGGACATGATCTGTCATACCCATTCCCGTATCCTCAATGCTGATCGACACACCATTGTTGGGCGTGTCCGCCGTTTCAACGCCTTCCAACATGGGCAGGGCGCGCGTTTTAATCAGTATCTCACCGCCTTCATCCATGGCTTCCCGGCTGTTGGTGATGAGATTGATGATTGCCTGGCTCAGGCCAGACTTATCGACGTACAAAGGGCATGGCAGATTAGTGCAGTCATAAATGACTTGGATATTTGGCCCAGCCAGAGTTGATATTAGCGGCCTCGTTTCGTTCACAATTTCATTTAAATCTGTATAAACAGGGTCTATTATCTTATTAGACGTCATCGCAAGTAAAGTATTAATAATATCAGATCCACGATCAACTGCATAATGTATTGATTTAGTCTTTTTTATTATGAAATCATTATCGTTGTCACGTGCAATCCCATGTGCCGCTAGATCGATTATTGCCAACAGATTATTGAAATTATGCGCGAGATCTGCAGCAATCGCTCTGATATTTTCCGCGGCCTGCATGCGCGCCAGTTCAAAATCTCTGTTCTTACGTTCCGTAATTTCCTGCCCTACGCCGATATAGGCTACGAACTCTCCATCCTCATCACGAAACGGATATCCCCGGTGGAAAATCCAAACGACGGTCTCATCTTCGAGTACGATGCGATATTCCAATGCGAATGGTATTTCGGCCGCACGAGACTTGCGAAACTCCTCATACACCCGCGCCCGTTCATCCGGATGAATAATTTTTGTCCATTCCTCCACATTTTGAGGCATATCGGTTTTGAATTTACGAAAATATTCTACGCTGGCGGGGCTAGCATAAGTAGTCTTACCGTCAGAAAGGCGGTTAACCCAAAAAAATGCATTTATAACTTTAAGAATTCGTTCGAATGTTTCGAGGTTCTGGGCCCTCAAAACGGAACGATTTTTGAGGTCACCGATCTCAGTAAGGCTTATTTCATAACCACTTGATTTACTGTCATTCGAGCCAGACAATTGGATATTGGCGCGCACCCATTTTGATCGGCCCGTCGCCTTTGCGATCTTAAAATCCAGCGTTAGCGGGGCCGTGGCAGTGGAGGCCTGGTCGGACGACAAAGCGTCGCCCCAGGTCGCCTCAGTCTCGGCGAATTCAAGGAAGGATCGGCCGATCAAATCCTCTTCTGCGCGCCCCAGCAAACGGCAAAATGCCGGACTGACTGCTTCAATTTCGGATTGGGCACCAAGCCGGGCCACTGCAGCGACGCTGGATTTTAAATAATCGTACACGACAAACGCACTCTGAAATTGAGGTATTTCATATTAAATCAACTGCAAAATCATATTTTTCATATTGCATCGGCATGATTAAGCAAATTTGCCAAACTGGCGGCAGAGTTGATTTTAAGTTTATTAAAAATCCGGCTTCTATGTATTTTTATAGTATTTTCGCTTCGTCCCATTTCACCGGCAATTAATTTCGTGGGATATCCCTTTGAAATTATCCGGGCGACGTAAAGCTCGGTAGGCGTCAGGCCTGCGATTGCCGCCTTCACCATTTTGGCGCTCTCGCTGTGGCAAAAATATTTGCGCGATTGGGCTATGCCGCGGTTTATCGCGCGTCGAAGCGCCATCTCCGAAATCGGCTTTTGCAGGAAGTCGATCGCACCTGCCTTCATCCCCTGCACGACGGTGCCAATGTCACTGGTTCCGGAAATGAAGATTACAGGCAGTTTGATGCTCGCGCTCGTCAGCCATTCCTGGATGGCCAAGCCGTCGAGCCCCGGCAATTTGATATCAAGAAGAATGCACCCACTCTGGAACCTCTGCGCCTTTTCCTGCAGTTCAGTTGCGGACCCACAGGCCCGCGCCTGATAGCCCAGCGATGCAACCAGATCGGTCAGATGTGTTCGCAAGTCCGGTTCATCATCCACAATCAGGACGGCTTCTGAAGCCGTTGCGCAGATTGGCGTCATCGGAAATGCCGAGTCTGCCGTCTGGTTCAAATCCTCGGATTGGCATGGCCGCAAATAGCCACGCTGACCGCAGCGGGTCGTATCTAGTAACGACCAACGAATCGAATCCGGTATGCGTTCGATTTGCGGCCGGGGAGGCAGTTGATCGCGATTTTTTGTCAAAAGCGGCTTCCTTGCATCCAAGTCATTTCGAAAAGCAAACAAATATCTCAACATGAATTCATTGTTTTTATTGTTAAAAAGAATGAACTGAAATTTTATTTACCTATCGGAAAGAATATTTTTTCATTTTCCGCAGGGAGGGTAAACTTGGCGTTCTCCTATGTCTTTTTTTTGAAACATACCATAGATCGATAGTTTATAAAAATAGCCTTTGTTTTTCAAAATGGCGATAATTACTATCTATTTGACTTTATTTCGGCTTCAGCGCCACTGCGCGTTAGTGATGGCGCGCGGGTTGCCCGGGAACCGGCCAGCCATATCGGGATGTGGGATAACCCCAAGCCGCACGTCTTCGGCGAAGCCTTAGTTCCGCCCATTGAGTACCATAAACCGATAAGAAATATGGTGAGCCGTGCTGGATTCGAACCAGCGACCTACTGATTAAAAGGTCCCGCACTCAATATATATTTCAATAGGTTATAAGGTAGTTTATAACACCTGTTTACACCTTTTGCTTTCGAGCCTATCCTATTGATCTGGGATATAATTTATCTTTTGGATTCATATGGTTGTGAAGAGCAAGAATGCATTGTCGGATGAAATCATACTGATTTCTCGTGGCATCGCAATCTACAAGGTTGGCGCAAGTCCTTTCTGGCAATGCCGTGTGAGGGACGCAAGAACCAAGAAATATGTGGTGCGTTCCACCAAAGAGACGTCTCGGATAAAGGCTCGGTTAGCTGCGGAAGAGATTGCCGCTGAAATCCGTGGCAGCGTCAAACGGGTTGAACGTGAGTTTACATTTGAATCCTATGGCAAACGCATGGTCCAAAAAGCGGATCGCATGGTCGCTAATGGAGAGCGCCATGCGAACTATGCTCGAGACATTCGATATTGCCTCGAGAACCCGGTGTGGGGACTCTACCAACAGCTGCGGCATAAAGACGTTCGGGAAATCCGAACTCGGGATTATCAGGAGGCAATGGACAATATCCAGGCAAGCCGCCCGGACCTATCCACCTCAACCCGGAACATCCTTACCGCCACATTTCGCAATGTGCTGAAGGTGGCTCGAGATGACGGTGTCGTCGACGTCGTGCCTGCCACGCCAAGGGCAAGACAGAAAGATGCGCCTCGTTCATATTTTCCGTTCCATCCACTCGTTGGCAAAGATGATGATGTGTACAAGGCTGTTATCGAAAAGGCGAAAGAGCTTGGAGTAAAGCAACCAAAGGTGCGGGGCATAGCAATCACAGACGAGCTTTATGACCTTGTGCTGTTCTTATCCCATTCGTTTGTCCGCCCAACGGTATCAGAGCTATATGCCCTCAGGCATTCAGACATTGCCGTTGCGACCGATCCTAAGCGACTGCTCATCACGGTTCGGGCAGGTAAAACCGGTTATCGGGTAGCGAATTCCATGCCGGCTGCCGTAGCAGTGTATGAACGCATTCGGCGTCGTTATCCTGACGCTAAACCCGGCGACTATATCTTCTACCCTGATTATCAAAATCGAGAAACGGCTGCCCGCAATATCCAGCGTCAATTTCGAATGGTGCTGGACGAGGCTGGGATCAAAGACGATCCAGCAGCAGGGATCAAATATACAATCTATTCATTACGCCACACGGCGATCTGTATGCGTCTCATCCTATCACATGGTGAGGTCAACATCTTCAATCTTGCCAAGAACGCAGGCACCTCGGTCGAGCAGATTGAACGGTTCTATGCTCGTCAGTTGCCGTTGAGTCGTGAACTGGCAATCAATCTCCAAAAATTTGGTGGGCAAATCTGATCCACCCTGAACCAGTGGCATTCTTTTAGAGCTGTGCCGACGCTGATCACATCAACAAGGAGATGTGATCATGGAATTGAAGTTTGTTGCTGCCAAAAAGCCCGAAGCAGGTGATCCGATTGTTCAAAGGCGTCACCGACTGGTTCGCCGACTTGATCAACAGATCAGTCTGATGAAATCCGCCGCAGATGGCATGCTGCCTCGAACGTCCTGGGCTTGGATGGATGAAAAGGGAATTTACTTCCTACCCATCAAATATGGACGCAACTCTATTGAATTGCAGAAGGGCATGTTTGCCATCCAGTGCGATCATATCGAGGATGTAGGGCAGGGGCTAACCGCTATTCGAGCAATGGTCTTGCAAGGAGATTTTGATGCTCAGTTGCAAAAGGCATCAACTGAAATTCGCAGCAAGTTCAGCAAAAAATGAGACAGTGACTTGAATGTCGAGCGGGTGGAGGTGTCATCCGTTATCGGAAACATCCTACATCTGACGTGACCCCTAGCTTTCAGCCAGCTGAGATTAGAGTCTGACCAACGGCGACGGAGTAGGCGGTAGCAACAACCTGAACATCAAGTATAAGGATACCGAGTGATATCGGCGAGATCCGAGGCGGGAAAGTTCGTGATGCGTAAAGATACTTACGGTAATCATCGTCGATTTGGGCCTAGAAAGAGAACCTAATGGAACTGTTAAATTGTACCGAGCCACCACTAGTAAAAAAACTTGGAAATCTAGTCGATGCGGAGGCGTGGTTGATTTCTTTCAAAATTTACTGCGGTGCAATCGAAATTATATGCGACATTAATTCAATTAATAAAATAGATTTTAAAAAATATATAAAATATAAATTTAACGATGTTATGAATGTAAAATTACAATATGATCAGAATATTTTTAGTAAAATTGAAGATGATATTTCAGAAATAGATTTTGTTAGAGTTTCTGAATACATTGATTGCTTTGATCAGAATCGTTGGAAAGTAGAGTTTTTGCTTTCATATGGGAAACTGGATTTTACTTTTCGATCTTTTGATATGAAAAAGTTGTAAATAAATTTACAGGCTCTCGCGCGCTATCTAATGTAGTTCCTGCGAGGGAAGGAACCCTTCTCAATGAGATAGGGTCGGCCTTGGAAATTAAAGCACTTTCCTTCTCCTGCGATATATATAATTTCAGAACTTCCATCTCGCATAGTAATATTTATTGATCCAATATATGCAAAGTTACATGGTTTTTTCATAATATATGGTTTCTTTATCCATTCGTAGTACTCGCTATTGATAAAGTTTATGCACTTAGTCTTACATGAAAAAACATATGTTGTTTTTTGTTTTTTTTCTAAATGATCAGAGCTTGGGTAGTACGCAGTGCCTGTAACTTCTCGGACGGTTATGTATTTTGCATTTTGAAACTTGAATTTAAGCGCGTTCGTTGCGTCAACGTCCACGGAAGCATGTGCTTCAAGGGTCGGTGAAAGCATAAAAAGTAAAGCGTACATTGACACTAACATGAAATATATTTTCCGTAGCCAATTAATAGTTTTTGTAAATTTACTCGACAAAAACAAACTTATTTCCGCATCTGCCCAAACCAATTCGGCGACCATTAATTTCGATTATTGCACTTTCTGGTCCTTCGGTCTCAGGCTCCGTGAATACATTTCCTTGAATAGTCATGGAATTCTTGGGATTTTTCCTGAGCGCATTCCATTTTTTTTCTGGAAAAGAGGCGTTAATGCACTTGCCATCGCTGGTAAAAATCTCAACTACCTTCCCATATTCTCCATATTTTGCAACGGGCCGCCCGCGGAATGTACAAAAATCTGAACTATAGCATTCATCTACGGTCATATATTTCTCGGATGTAGCCAGCTCATATCTGCCGCAGCCTGATAGAAATAAGATTGCATGACACACTACGCCTACCTTGATCACAGTAGTCATTTGCATACTCTCTCCCTAATGGGCGCGGACGGACCAGAGTCAGGATTGCCTTCCCAATACTGCATATTTTCAACCAATGTGGAGCGTTTAGACCAGCTCAACGGCGGCCCCTCGACCAATACTGTTCGGTAGGTTCCGTCCGAGAATGCTCTAATGGTGAAACTTTGGCCAGATGCCATCACTACAGCTACTCCCCTTTCGGAAGCTTTAGCAGCCGTATATCACGAGGGCAGCATTTGCTCCTGCAGACACATAACCGCCTGGTCAAGCGCCTCAGTACGAGTTCTACTAGACCAAATCCACCACCCGCTTCCTCGCCTCGCTGTCACCCTCGATATATCGCTGGGTCGTCTGGAGTGAAGAGTGCCCCGCCAGATGCTGAACATCCCGCAGTGATCCTCCAACAGTTGAAATCTTCCGAGCAGCATTGGTGATGAATGTCCGCCGCCCGCTATCCGATGAGCAGGCGACCAGTCCCAAGTCTCGGTACCAGCTTTGAAACAGGTTCACGACGGCTTGAGCAGAAGTGTGATCGGACCGTTCAGTGAGAATGACATGCCCAGTTGGATCAATTTCTGCTTGTCGGAACAATTCTAAGAGTGCCTGGCTTCCGTCAGGAAAATCTCATTACGCTTTCATCAAATTATGCTTTTCAATCGCTGCTTTTAGGCCCCAAATACTTGCGGGGATCGACCCTAGATAACCAAGCAAAGCTCCAGCGGTTGCAGCCATCTCCGGATTGCCCGTTGCTGCTGCAATAAATCCACCGATAAATCCAAGAAAAAGACCTAGCCCTAAACCTGCAAGTGTAGATCTCCATATAAAACTCCACCAAATCGGCAGAACTTTTTCGATAGTCATTCCGTCCACCCCTCACTTAAAAGACAAAAAAATTTACCGTGCAGAATATAGCTCAATGACAATATATGACGAATTTTTTAAACGCAATTCCAGCGCCTCGTTAAACCAAATCCACCACCCGCTTCCTCGCTTCACTATCCCCTTCGATATATCGCTGGGTTGTCTGAAGCGAGGAATGACCTGCCAGATGCTGAACATCCCGCAGTGATCCACCAACGGTCGATATCTTCCGAGCAGCGTTGGTAATAAAGGTCCGTCGTCCCGAGTGGGACGAGCAACCGATTAGTCCCAGGTCACGATACCAAAGCTGGAACAGGTTCGCGATAGCTTGGGCGGACGTTCGATCTGCCCGCTCAGTGCGAATGACATGACCAGTTGGGTCTATTTCTGCTTGTCGGAACAATTCTAAGAGTACCGCTTTCAGCTGCCGATTAATGGGAATGATCCGACCAGACATCCCTTTGGAAGCATTATTGGTTAGATGGATAAATTCACCAATCTCTCCGCCAGCACCGAGAACCATCGACCATTTCAGTGCAGCAATTTCTTTTGCTCGAAGACCGGCTCTTACGGAAAGTAGAAAGACAACTTGGTTCCGCAGACCGTAACGAAGCCCGTTGATGTAGTTGAGCACTGCATCGACCTGTTTTGAATTGAGCACCTTTGCCTGTTTGCCGAGAGACATATTCTAGCCCTTACTGATTAGTTTACCGTTGTACTCCATGATAAGCTCATCGGTAATTTTCAGCCACTTATCAGGTGCCGCATAAATTATTTGGTTCTCAATAGTTTAGTGGAACTAATTATCTTTTGTAGAAAATATAATGGGTGAAAAATATCAGTACAATGTTCGATTTTATCTTCAAGGTTGACGGAGACAAATGTTCTTCGATTATGATGGTATGACGAAACGGGAATTTGATGGGAAATGGATAAGGATGAAATTTTTCAAATTCACTATCATGACCGACCGAACTGGTTTTACACCACAATTGCTCCGGTTTCGGTGATTGGAACTGATGGTAGCGACTTTATCGAAAAAACCTGATGTGATGGACGACAATTGAATTTCCATCATGGCGATGTGGTCAATCTGGGGCTGACGTTTCAAACAAGACATTGGAAAGAATAGTTTTTAATTCATATAAAAAGGTTTTGGATATGGACCATAAAACTCTAGTCACATTTACCGCTGACATCGCGGCTGCATACCTAAGCAATAATAAAGCTAACGCAGACTCGGTGGCTTCGCTTATCGGATCAGTACATATGGCTTTAGCGGCAGCAGTTGAGAGGACACCTTCGGTGACCGAACAGCAACTGGTTCCAGCGGTCACAGTAAGAGCTTCGGTGAAGCCCGATGGGATCACGTGCTTAGAATGCGGATTCAAGGGCAAGATACTGAAACGTCATATCAGTGCAGAACATGGCATGAGCCCGCAAGACTACAAGGCTCGCTGGACACTGCCTAAGGATTACCCCTTGGTTGCGCCCGCATACACCGAAATGCGCAAGGAACTGGCCGTGAAGATTGGACTGGGGCGCAAGCCTGGGCAGAAGCGAGGTCGCAAGAAGGCTAGCGCCTAATTGCAGATATAGAGACTGATCACCTTAAAACGATGACCGATGCCTTCTGGCGGATGAGATCGGATTTCGATGGTATTAGATTTAAGTCCGATCCTTCGTAAACGGTGATCGATTGGATCGAGGATGATTGCAGAGCTTTGATTAGCTCCTGTTTCGTTTTCGGTTTCTGGATTTTGGACAGCATCACCAATCTCCATGACCATCGGAAAAGATTGGATCAGGTAGATCAAACTCATTGTCGCCCCAGGTCTGCCGAGGGGAATGAATGGATCGGTGTCGGACATCCATCTGACGGTTGGAACCCTTCAGACCCAGGGATTCCTGAAAACGCTTATCGAGGTCGCCAAGTTCCTTTTGGCGTTCAACCAGTCGCTTGCCTTCTTGAAGAACATAATTGGTCATTAGTTCAACGAGGACTGACGTCCTCGTTCTGCCACTGGCGTGGCAGATCGCATCAAAGCGTTTTCTCGTATCAATCGGTACGTTGAAGTTTGTTAGTTGGATTGCTTCCATTCGCATATTTCCTCTCTTTTAAAGTTAGTTATTTTTATAAGGTATAGTTATGAATCAAGACGCTGCGCCGTGCAGGTCCTCTGTTTGAAAGTATAACGGATTGGACGTTTGAAAGGGGTTTGTACCCAGCGATCACGGAAGACGAAGGTTCGTCCAATCGATGGCATCCGCAAAGTTCGGTTTATCTCGAAACTTCGTGATGTAGGTGAGCCAACCGTCGTCGGGATTGGCTTGGCAGTCGACCTGCCAATAGCCCCACTGCGTAGACCGCCATTGTTCTGCGATTAGCATTGGGAAGTTGGCAGCATGCTCGGGACGAGGGCAGTCGATGATGGCATGGTAATGCAGTCGCTTGTCGCCGCCGCCTTCAAGGATGGGAATGCATCCAACCCCCTTACCATAGCGACATGATGCCTTGCCGAACACGCTCCGATTAAGCTTGTTCAGGAAGTGACGGAAGTTCTGCACGGCGGAGGTTTCAGTCAGCCAATGCTTGGTGGACGACGTTCCGTTTGGAACGGTCATACACTGGCGAAAGGTCAGTGTGACAGCAAACGGGGCATGCCAATCGTTCAGCGATAACCAGTTGCGAAGTGACGATTGAAGTGCAGCATTGCCACCGTACATCATTAAAAAACTCCATTTTGGATAAATTTCGGATCGTTATGACCTATTTATCCAATGAAGATTTTCGAGGAATTCAGAGCCTTTCTACAAAGGGGCAGGGGGCATGGATCGTTGAGATCAGGTCGATAGCGCCGTGAGCACTAGCAATGAAGGCATCCACCTCGAGAGATGGAAACTGGCGGGTGAGCTTTGATAAAGATTCAAATACATCAGGGGTTGGTGGACATTTCTTCGGCGCAAATGGCTTACGGGCGGCATTCTCAATATCTGCTCGCTTTGCGGGAATACCTACCTCGGTGAGCAGTTCGGCAAATTCCCCATTGGAGATTGCCTGTTGCTGCCAGACCAAGCCTGCCTTTGAATGCCGCCAGGCTGCTCCCAAAGATTGGCGAAGGCGTTTCAGATCACCGCCATCACGCCGCATATATTTGCTATCGGCTTTCCCCAATGAAGACTGGGACATGACGTAAGTTGCAAACTGTCGATAGTCGGCAAGAGACTTCAGGCAGAACGGCGTCTGGATGGCAAACTCCTCCCAGTAACGTCGCATCAGAATGAACTCATCGACCGTAGTCCAAGGCTCGGTTGAAAATGCCACATGGTCAGGCGTTTTGGATTGAACTGCCGAACGAGGTTTGCGCTTCCAGTCGAACTCCATACTGAGACGCTTGGTTAGGCTTTTATCGACAAGGTCCGCATTGAAAGTGACAATATCTCTGACCCCGGTTTTAAGCCGCAAGGTAACCTGATCATCGGGCGAGCGGTTAAGGAACAGACGGACTATCTCAGCATTTTCTAGCGCAGTATCCTCGATGAATTCAGGCAGACGAATGCCACCTTTGGCGAGTACCACATTTTTTGAACCGCCATTGAGATCGGCTCCTGGTTTGATTGTCGCCTGACCTCTCGTGCGCCAACCTAGCGGTTGGCGCACGCTGTGCTTGATCTCAAGTACGGTGGGATCACCAGTCAGCATAGCCCTGCTTTGGCGGTACAGCGCAATGATCTGACCATTTGATGCTGCATCGATCTGTGCCTGCGAGGCATTCGTCAAAAAGCCATCGGTTGTGCAACTGAACACGCAAACATCTTCAGGCAATCCATTCATAATCTCGCCCAGGGCTGCCCTTACGAATGAGGTTATAAATGAAGCGAAATATGGATTGGTGATCTTGGACGGGGGAAGGGGCTTTGTAGTGCGGTCTCTCAGATCAAATACACGCTTCTCCCGCAAGCCCTGTGCAGTCTTGCCATAGGAAGCGTTGCTCAGTTCCTTCCAGAACAGATTTTCAAGCGAGCCTTTTGGGAATGACGTCCGTTTGCCGATGCAATCTGCGATAAAGTCGCCAAACACAGCTTCATCCGTTCCATATGGAACGACCACACCATGTCTGATCTTTAGTTTAGCTCCCAAAGAATGCGCCAAAGCAATTTCAGGAGCAGCGCAATCGCTGACACCTTTGCGGGGGAATACTAACCCATTGTCGGTTCGCACAGGCATGGTCGGAAACCGAACATGCTCAGGGAACTCAAATTCAACATGGGCAACGCCTAGCGTGTCCGGTTGGAAATCAGCGATGCGGGTTGTGACGAATATACGCTTCCAGTCAGGTTTACGGATCAGCGCCATGGCTGTCGGGTAAGCGCTCGATAGATCGTAATCGGTCCAATCATCCTCAAAGGCAGGTCCAAACCAGAACTGCTCATTTCGTCCACCATGATAACATTCGGTAGCAAGCGGGATGTGCCAAGAGACCTCTTGCAGATCGACAACCCGTTTACGGTTCTCGAAATAGCCCAGACGTTTGTTAAACTGCCTTTCCCAGACAATCTCCTTGCCGAGAACAGCGTGCGGATGGGACTTTCCAGATAGCTCCCATGACTTCCACAACAGATCGACGCCAATGGAGGTTAAAGTAGCGGGTAATTTCACCTTGCCGAGCAAGGTTTTGCTCTGTTCAATGACACGGTCAGCGTAGCGAACGCAGATCACAGCATCATTGAGGGCATATTGTTCGAAAAGCTGCGGCTTTTCAGCAAGGAGAAGGTCCATATTCTCCTTATAGAATTGATCCTTGGCTGGATCAGGATCGAGATCAATCTTAGGTTGCCCGACAAGTTCGCCCAGCGCCTTCAAGCCTATCGA